>Ga0307416_100000001_pt1 | contig 515017 bp, 420 predicted proteins | sample DK1Cmetagenome_2_FD_203821 | JGI IMG/M metagenome (GOLD analysis project Ga0307416, IMG submission 203821) | Maize rhizosphere microbial communities from greenhouse at UC Davis, California, United States - DK15-C-3 | ecosystem: Host-associated > Plants > Roots > Rhizosphere > Soil | place...
CAACTGTTTTTTCGATTTCCCCGGCCCTTGGGATTGACGGCATTCTTCGGTTAAAACAATGGGTTATTTGAGGAAGCTAGCAAAACGCCTCAAAAATAAACTCAAAAAGATGTGTCCACACGATAGGCGCAGGCGGGAACCACGAAGTGCTCAGCGAAGCTAATCTTAATGCAACATATAAACCTAGCTAAAACATTAAGATTATTCATAAGTTTTCCTTTTTTCAGAGGCATTCATGAGCACTCCTTGGTTCCCAATCAAGTAGGGAATGACGATCCACCTGTAACTGCCATTTCCTTATCCTCGGTCTGTGTCCTCACAGAACGAAAAAATTATATTTAGGTGGTCTGTGGAGACACAGACCACGGCAACTTTTATTATTGCTCGCGCTCGTTTCCAAACGGGTGCATAAATAACATTACGATTATATCGTTATTACGATTGTTTTGGTCGGTGAGCTACCGACCAAGAGAAAAATGCTTCTTTATTTCCGTGCTTTCAGTGTTTCCGTGGCAAAAAAAGTAAAATGCTACCAATCCAACTTCAACAAAGCTACTCCTTGTCTGGCCAATTCCATTTCAAAAGCGCCACCTGTGGTGTCAAATTTTCTGGGTTTACCAATCATTTTAAGCTGGCCTGCTTTTTCTAATGCCGCAATCTGTTTCGCACTTGGATTTTGCGGTGAGCCCATTTTTTTCCATTCTGAATAAGAATTGCTATTTTCGGTATCAATGCGATATTCCGTAATCGTTACCATTTTTGCAGACAGTTTATTCAACAAGATGGAAACAACATCTTTAGAATCTGCTTTATCCTCATCGTGGTAATTCCACAACATAACAGCAGCGTTTTTCTCGGCTTTAGTGGCTAAAACACCTATGTCTGTTTGTGGTTTTCTGATGCTCGAATCTAAAATAGAATTTAAATTGTACATGCGGTTACTTGTGGCTTCAACACGGTTCCCTTTCATCTGGCCAAACATCCTAAATACATTTAAAACAGGTTTATCCACACCATTGGTGGCTAAATCGCGAAAACCTGCAAACCAAGGCTGATTTTCAAATTCGAACGACCAGGTAACAGCGCCCAGCAGGTTGATTTTATATTTATCTGTAAGTTCGTAAAGCCGGGCAAAAGAGGCCGCGGTATAGCTCGAATACATGGTGCCGTTTCGGTAGGCATTTTCAGGATTGGTACTCATACCACAGGCTGCACAGCCTTCAGGATCGGATTCGCCGATAATTACAGGGATATTTTTAAGTTGGGGATATTTACTGATGATCTTATAATTTCCATCAATATTGCGGAGCTGAGCCCTTACATTCATCACTACGGTTCCATTAACCACCCTAGGTGAGCCTTTAGCATGGAAAAGAACAGCGTCTAAAGGAGAACCGATTTTACCGGTTACATAATTGGTGTCGTTTAAACAGTGTTTGATAAAGGCATCCAGGTACTTCGTTCCGCCACCTGTTACGTTGGCACCACCAATTTTAGCAGTGGGTAAGGCGCGTTTTAGTCCATCGGCAGCGTAATCGTAAAGTTTAAAGAATTCGGCCTGCGTACCTTTCCAATAAGCGCCATCCGGTTCGTTCCACACTTCCCAGTACCAGCTTTCTACCTCAGCCTTGCCATAGCGTGCTACACAATGTTTTACCCATTCGTAAACCAAATTGCCCCACTTTTTATAATCTTTTGGCGGATAAGCCCAGCCGGTTAAAATTTCATCGTATCGTGCGCCGGGTTTCCATTTGTGTTGATAAGGTTGAGGTTTGGTTGAAAGTGCCTCAGGCATAAAGCCAATCTGAGCCAAAGGTTTCATGCCTCTTTTTACATAAGTATCGAAAATCTGATCAACAATTTTCCAATTGTAAACCGGATTGCCTTTGGCATCTTCGGTATAGGCATTGGTTGATCCCCATTTTAAAGCAGGCGTACCATCTCCAGAGGTAAGTAAATTGTGCGCACGTACGTATACCGGAACCGGACTTAATTTAGAAATCTCGGTCAATAACTTCTGGCCATCTTTCATATAGGTGTAATTTGGTTCATCGTAGCCAAGCCAAGCCCAAATGGGTTTCATTGGTGCTATTTTTTTGTCGAAATTAACCTCAATGTTGGCTTTAGACTGCGCATTAACCGTATGGATGAAAGCGGTTAAGCTAAAGAATAGGAGGTAAGCTTTTTTTAATGTTTTCATATTGTATTGTTTTTATATGATGTCAGTCTGAGGGTAGTCGAAGACCCTTACATTGAAAATAAATCAAAAAAAGATTGCCCTTTCGAAAAGCTACCATTAACAGTTTTAAATAATCGGTCGTCATTCCCGCGCAGGCGGGAATCTTAAAGCACGATGCAAATCTGGTTAAAGCATTAAGATTCCCAATCGAGTTGGGAATGACGCTAGCGTATGTAAATCTCCTTCCAACTCCTTTTACACTAAAAGCTAGCCTCTCAGAATGCAAACTTTTTAAAAAAAATACAGAAAGACTTCCGAAGTTTTGCAAAGCCACAGGGCTGTTAAACTTCGGAAGTCTGCTTATGGCTGTTCGTAAATTTCTGCTTCAATAATACTTAAACCACCTTTTAGTTTGGTTTCTGCACGGTCAACGCCATCATCAAGTTTTTTACCATTTACCTCTACGCCAATATATGAGTTTTCTTTATCTTTTCCGGAGCCCACTAACTGTATGGTAACTGTTTTTCCTTTCGTTGCTTTGCAGTTTGCTGTAAAATAACCCAGGCTGGGTTTGCTATTGCCTTCGAAAACCACCTTTCCGTCAACCAGGATCCTTAATGGATAAATTTTGGTTCTAAAACCATTCAATTTTAAAGAAACTGCTGATACTGTACTTTCTTTTGCTAAAGTATATTTGATCCATGCGGTAGCGATCTTTCCATCGTTTACCCAATCGCTCAATTCGTTATCATCAAAACTTAAATTTGCCTTATCGTTATTGGCACCAGCCCCGGCTGCAATAATTTTGATCGATTTCCGCGAAATGGTGTATGAAGGATCAAGCGGTGTTGCACCTTTGCTTAAGTTTGGTTTCAAACCATCGCTTGGTAATTGGTTAGATAATCCCTGAGCAGTATTAACCGGTAAAGTTTCAAAGGAAAGGCTTGCCGATTGTAAACCTTCGGTCTTTGCCGTTAAATTAATTTTCCCGGCTTTGGTTGTCGATCTGATGAGTACCCGGTTTACCCCACTTTCTACTGGCAGCTCTTTAGCCAAAATATAATTATCTGGTCCCTGGGCTAAACCTCCACGCCATTCGGCCGGGCCATCTAAATTAAATTTGATCATATTTGAGGCCGTAGGACAACGGTTTCCATCCTGATCTGTTACTTCAACCTGCACCAGTACCACATCGGCACCATCAGCCTTAAAACCACTTGGGTTTTTCATTGCAGTAAGTTTTAATCTTACTGGTGTGCCTGCTGTTTTTAGTTGAGTTTCTGCCAGTTTTTTTCCTGCTGAAGAATAAGAAATGGCCTTTATTGCACCTGTCTGGTAAGTTATGTTTTTAAAAGTAAACAGAAAACCATTGCTTTTTTCGCCAAAACCAAGCGATTTATTGTTCAAGATCAGCTCTACTTTGTCGCCACTGGCCACAACATATACATTCTTCTTAACTCCAGCTTTGTAGTTCCAGTGGCCGATTAAGTGGATGCCAGTTTTTTTAGCGTCAACCCAGCCATCCCACATTACTTTGTGTGCAAAAAAGGCATCTTTTGGAATGCGCATGGCATCAACTTCGCCACTTCTGCGGTAGTTTTCTTCGCCGCGGTGGTGGGTATTCGAATCAGAAAATATAATGTTTACCCCACCAGAGCTTACCCTGGTTCCTGTTCCCGGGCGCTCTTCATAATATTCGTTCCAACGGATTACATCTTCAATTGCAAAGGAATCCTGATTGCGGTTATAATCGCTTGCATCGGCATCTTTGTATTTCGGACCTGCACCATTTATATGAAAAGGAGGGGAGAACTCATCCCAATATTTCCGTAGGGCCTCATCTCTTGAATACTCCATAGACCATACTGGTTTGGTTGCGCTTTTATTGATGTACAACATTTCGCCCCCATATTCAGCTTCAGGGATATCGAGCATTTCTCTCGATCCGATTGCTCTGCCACCATTTGGGTCGTAAAGATTTCTAATCTCTTTCATTTCCTGCATGTGCGCTGTACTGATCGATTCGTTTCCACATTCGTAAAAAACGATACTCGGATTATTGCGGTTGTAAATAATGGCATCTGTCATTACCGCTTTTCGTTGGTCCCAACGGGTTCCGGTAACATCTTTTTCCGAATCTCCGGCAGGCATGGCTTGAATCAAACCTACGCGATCGCAAGATTCTATATCCTGTTTCCAGGGCGTAATGTGCATCCAACGTACCAAATTGGCATTACTTTCTACCATGAGTTGATTGCTGTAATCGCTTAGCCAGGGTGGAACCGATAAGCCAATTGCTGGCCACTCGTTACTGCTGCGCTGGGCATAACCCTTCATCATCAATACCCGATCATTCAAATAAACCATACCGTTTTTAAATGCTGTTTTTCTAAATCCGGTTTTGGTGCTCAGTTCATCGATGATCTTGCCTTCAGATTTTAATCTCGAAGTAACCGTGTACAAATAGCCGTAGCCCCAGCTCCAAAAATTTAAGCCGGTTACCAATGCCTCGGCTTTTAAGGTTAAAGTATCGCCAGCTTTGATATCGGTTTCTGCAGATTTAAAAGTTTTAACGATTTTTCCATCAAGGTCTTTAAGTTCTACCTCATAAACCAGTTTTTTATCCGTTGCACTTTCATTTTTAACCTGCGATTCGGAAACCACTAAAGCTGATTTACCCTTAATATTGAAATCTTTGGCATAACAGTAGTTACCTGTGGTTTTTAAAGTAGAATAAAGTGGAAGTGTCTGGTATACATTACCGGTAACATGCAGACGAACGTTTTTCGATATCCCACCATAATTGGCATTAAAATTTTTATCGTTCCATTGGTAGCCAGAGTTGGTCGCTTTTTCTTTGTAGTTCCAGGCATTATCGATTCTAACCGCAATTACATTTTCTTTGTTCTGATTAATTAAGCTGCTAATGTCAAACCCAAAGGCCATTACGCCATTTTCATGTCGGCCAATAAACTTTCCGTTCAGGTAAAATTCACCCGCCTGCCTGATGCCCTCAAATTCAAGGAATATTTTACTGCTTTGGCTGGTTTCTGAGATGGTAAAATGCTTACGGTACCAGGCAATACCGGTTGATAAATCTTCTATAGATTTTTTAAAGGCTTCATCTTCGTTCCATGCATAGGGTAGGGTAATGGCCTTCCATGTCTTGTCGTCAAAATCGGTACTTTCTGCACCAGGTAAATCTCCTACAAAGAGTTTCCAGCCAGGATTAAAGTTGTAGGTTTTTCTTGGGGTAACTGGTTGTTGTGCCAAAGCCATAAAGGGCAGGAGCGCAATCATTAAGAAAAGGTAAATGTGCTTCATTATTTTTGGTTAGGGCTTAATTTAATAGCTAAGGATTTATCACGGTTGCAGCTGATTTCACCATTTGAGTATGCTAATTCTGCCAGTTGAATCACACTTCTTCTGGTCGTGTAGTTATCGATTCCTTTATTTTCGGGTGTTCGGCCAGGGTGGGTAAAGTAATAGATGTAGGCTTTATCTCCATTCACTACCACATCGGCATGACCGCCCATTACACCATCATCGGTTCCTTTTCCGGGTGCCTGTAAAATGTTTTTGGGCTGGCGTTTCCAGGTGAGGAGATCGGTAGATGAATATATACCGAGGCCGTTCCAGTTGTCGACCACCATCCAATAAGTGTTTTTCCAGTAGAAAACTTTCGGACCTTCGCAGCCTTTATCGCCAATTAACTTTTTGCCGCTATCTTCCCAGTTGTATAGATCTTTACTGTCGGCGTAATAGATCGATTTGCCAGCCATCTCATTGTTATAATACATCCGCCAGCCCTTGTTATCAGGAAGTTTAAACACACAGGCATCAATGCAGCGGTCGGAAGCAAGGTTCAGTTTCGATTCGAATTTCCAGTTGATAAGGTTTTTACTGGTCAGGTGAATAATGTACCGTGGGTGGCGCCAATCTTTAAAAACGCCGGGTACATAGGTTAAATACATGTGGTAAAGTCCCTTATTTTCGATCACCTCTGGTGCCCAATGGGTATAATCGGTTAGCCGGTATTGAATATCACAGGTATCAAGATATTTCCATTTTACACCATCTTTAGATTCGGCAATGCCGATACGCGTGGAATGTACCCAACTTACACCATCGAGGTTTTTAGCATTTGCCCTGCGGTTGGTATAAAACATAAACCACTTCTTTTCTCCTTTATTCCAGATCACCACCGGATCGGCAGCTCCATCATAAACAGGGTCGCTGTACAATGGCTTGGGAACTGGCGTTGTTTTATTGTTTTTTTGAGCAAAAGCGCCTATAGAAAACAGTATCAAAAAGGCAAGGAGGAGTTTCTTCATCTCAAATTGATCATTATTGAGCCGTTTCTGTACCATTGGGATAAAAACGCCATTAATAAAAAGGAAATATTTGGTTAAATAGTTTAAACGAGATTAACGTTTAAAATTGAAAGCGCCATCCTGCTCTATCCTGTAGAAATAGGTTGAATATGGATAAACAGCTTTTATCGCCTTTCAAACGCTTGAAAGAATGCTTTATCCGATATAGCGAGCTGGTAACAAAAGTAATACAATTTAACAGAGCCGAATATACGATGAAGGGAATAATAATATAGATGGTTTACTTTTATTTGGTTTTTTGTACGTTATGGTGTACATTTGATTGTACAAAATTAATAAACATGAAAGCAGTAACCATTTCTTCTCTGAGAACAAATATGAAAGGCTATTTCGATGAGGTAAGTGCCACAGAGGACGTTTTGATTGTTCCAAGAAATAACAATGAAGATGATGCTATTGTAGTGATTTCAATTAAAGAATATAATGCACTTACCGAAACTGCACATTTAATGTCGACAGAAGCAAATCGCAAAAGATTAGATAAATCTATAGAGAGTTTAAAAAACGGTAGATTGAAGCAATTTTCCGTAGAAGACGAAAAGTCAGTTGAGCTTTAAGCAATGAATATATTATTTACTGAAGAAGCCTGGGAGGATTTTGAATATTGGATGGATAATGATGACGAAGCGGAAAGAAAAATTAGGGTACTCTTGAAAGATATAACAAGAACACCATTTCATGGCTTAGGAAAACCTGAAGCTTTAAAACATAATTTAAAAGGCTTTTGGTCACGGCGGATTACAGGGGAGCATCGTTTGGTATATCAAATATCGGGTACCAAAGGTAAAGATCAACAATGTGCCGTTATTCAATGCCGGTTTCACTACAATAAATAGTTATATACAAACAAAAAAGAGCAATAAACCCGAAAGTAAATTGCTCTTTTTTTAAGGCTTAATTGGCTTACCAGCCTGGGTTTTGCATAGCCTGTTTTTGCGCGGGTGTTAAAGGTGCTCCACCACTCTTAATTACATCTAAGAAACTTTGAGGAATTGGGCGTAAATAGTGTTTTGCCAATGGCTTAGCTTCACTGTTAAAAGCAGCGGTACGGGCTGCTAAAGTTTTAGTACGCGTAAGGTCTTCCCATCTCATTAACTCACCCATCAATTCTCTCGAACGTTCATCCAAAATAAAGGCTTTAAATTTATCTTCATTCGAACTTGCTCCAACTTTATCGTAAAAATCTTTGTTAGAGTTAAAAATATCAGTCTCACTGTTTAAATGCATTGAGGTTAATGTATTTGTTGTTGTTACAGGAATATTATTCGATTCAAAATAAGTGTTTTTATCGGAGTATGAAACTAATGCAGAAGTTACCGCAGGATTGGTTTTATAGGCGATTCCTCCATCTACGTAAGAAGAACGGTCTTCGCCATCTTTATAGGCCGCACGATCGCGCACGTTATTGAGGTAAGGAACAGCCTGAGCATACTGTCCCAATCTTCCATAAGCTTCGGCAGCAATTAAATAAGTTTCGGCAAGGCGGGCCAGAATTCCGTCACGCTGTCCGAACTGTGATGCAACAAGGTTTCTGGAGCCATCCATAAATTTAGATAAAGCCACATATTGACTTACGCCATAATTGCCATGCGAATTTAAATAACTCTGTGGTTGGCCGTTAAAATATCTGACAAACATGGTTGGCTTACGGCGGGCAAGGTCTGTTGGTAGAGCCGGATTTGCATTAGGAACAATTGGTGTATATCTGGTATCGCCAGCATCGTTAACAATGTACAAAACAGCCTCTTCGCCAACAGCAAATTTTGGTTGCCCTTCTTGTGCCGTAGTTGGTGCGCTACCTTTAACCCATTTTGGGATACTTGCTGCATTATTAGAAACATAACGGGTTTTAAAACTTTTCCAAAATCTGGAGTCGTTTACGCGGTCAAAAACGTCTAAAGCATAATCTGTTGATCTCATGCGTTGAAATTCACGTCCTCCGGCGATATCCCGTATCATTCCCGGAAGGGTTTGATAAACAGACGGGTAATACAGATGAACCTGGTTGCCATATCTTCCCTGCGATGCTGTATTGTTTGAGAATTGAGCAGCAAGAATGACTTCTTTATTGGTTTCGTTTGCGCCATCAACAGCCGTAAAGTTCCAAAGATCGCTAAAGTTGGTAGCCAGACTATGCTGCCCACTACCGATTACTAAATCTGCATATTTAATTGCATTTTGTAAATCAGCTGTTTTGGTATCGCTATTCCAGTCGTTATTAATTTCACTTGCACGGAATAAATAGGCTTTTGCTAAAAAGTGGGCAGCTGCCCATTTTGTAATTCTTCCTCTTTCTGCAGCTGTAGTAGGAAGTAGATTATAAGCTTGGGTAAAATCCTGAATAACTTGCTCGTAAACTTCTTTAGCGCTGTTTCTGGTAAATTCTTCCTGAATAAAATCTTGCGCCTCAAGCCTTAACGGAACGCCACCGTACTGTTTTACCAGTTTAAAATAATCGAAGGCACGCATAAAATAGCCTTCACCCAAACGGATATCCTTGTTGGTACCAGTATAATAGGTGGGTACATTTTTAATTACAATGTTGGCAGAGTTAATGTTGGTATACATATTATCCCAAACAGCAGCTACATCGGTAGTTAACGAGTTTAAGCCTCCATCATAGGAGTTCCATTGTTGTTCGGTTCTATCCCCGCCTACCGAAAACTCATCAACACCATAGTTTGTTGTGGTATAAGCCCAGGTGTAATTAAAGTGGAATTTTAAACTTTGGTACATCCCAATAACCAATCCGTCTAATCCTTCTGTTGTTAGAAAATCTGATGTATTATGTGAATTGATCACATTCTCTTCTAGGAAACTTTTTTTACAGGAGCTAGGTAAAATGAATAATCCACCTAACAAGGCTATGCCTGATATTAAATTTATAATTTTTTTCATAATCAATATTTTTTGACTTCGTTAGAAGCTTACATTAAGTCCAAATACAACACCTCTGTTAAACGTAGAGCCACCCAAATCTGGGTCGATCCATTTGATATTTGAATAAATTAAACCTGGATTGATAGCTTGTGCATAAACTCTTAATCTAGATAGCGTTAACTTTTTTGCAATTTCTGCAGGGAAATTATAACCCAATGAAATGTTTCTGATTTTAATGAATGAACCGTCCTGGTAATTCATAGAACTTTTAAAATCATCACCCGCTGCACTGGCATAATTAGGCGCGGGATAATTATTGGTTGGATTGGTTGGTGTCCAATAGTCTACTACACGTTGGGCAAAACGGCCTTGTAGTGCCTCTGCCCCAGTTTGAATAAGGAAGTTGTACCGTGCAACAATAAAAATTGATAGATCAAAGTTTTTATACCCAAATGTATTGGTTATACCACCTGTCCAACTTGGATTGTAATGCCCCAATACCTGCTGGTCATGATTGGCATCAATTTTATAGTCTCCATTTAAATCTTTCAATTTAATACTACCTGGTGAAAATATCTGACCATTGGCTTTATACTTGGCAATTTCAGCCAGATCTTCAGGCGTGTTTTGCCAAATTCCCTCCTTAACATAATCGTAAGCCACACCATTTCGCTGTCCGATAAAAAAACGATCGTTAATCATATCGCCATTATCTAACTTCACAATTTTATCTTTGCTTACGGAGAAATTCAAAGTCGATTCCCAGCTGAAATCTCTTGATTTTACGTTAACGGTATTTACGGTTAAATCAAGGCCTTTATTTTTGGTTGTACCCACATTGGCATATGATGTAGGATAGCCATTAATTGTTGAGATTTTTTTAAGTAAAATTACGCCTGTTGTTTTAGACGTATATATATCTAATGAACCACTAACTCTTCCTTTTAAGATGTCGAAATCGAGACCTAAGTTATACTGTAGGGTTTTTTCCCAGCTCAATAATTTGTTCGGTAGTGAAATTGGATCTGCTAAAGAGGCATCTGAGGAAACATAGCCTATTTGAGCCGAGCTGCCAAAGGTATAGGTTAGCGGTTGGAGAAGGCCTAAAGTACTACCAATATCTACTGATGAGTTACCGGTACTGCCCACCCCAAGTCTCAATTTCAATTGATTTACCCATTTAATATCTTTAATAAAATCTTCCTGATCCAAACGCCAGGCCAATGCCGCCGATGGGAAAAAATCCCATTGATTACCTTGAGCCAATTGCGATGCACCATCCCAACGGGCAGAAGCTGTTAATAGATATTTGCTGTTGAAGCTATAGTTTACCCTGGCCATGTACGAAAGCAGATTAGATCTCCTTAAATCTGTGGCAAAGCCATCCAGGGCGGTAACACTTCCGGTATTTAATCCATACCAAAGCGGTGCCCTTAAGTTTATTCGGCTTCCTCTCAATGATGAAGATTCATCTTTAAAAGCCGAAGAACTTTGTAATAAGGTTACACCAAAATTATGTTTATCAATAGTTTTATCGTAATAGATCAAATGATCCAGGGTGTAGGCGAATTTATTACTCTGATTTAACTGTGCAAAATTATTAGTAGAGCCTGGTATTCCGGCATCACGGTTTACAGATCTTGCATCCTGATATATTCCATTATAATAATTTGAAAAATCAGGACCAAAATTAATGCGGTATTTCAATCCTTTTAAAATACTAACTTCTGCAAAAGCAGCGCCTATAGTTCGTAGTGTTTTGCGGAGATTGATGTTGTAATCGGCTTCTAGCACTGGGTTTTGGATGTTAATATCTCCACCCGGCAGGTTAATTCTATTGCCATTCGCATCAAAGGGTATAGCTAAAGGTAACATGCCCCTTGCAGCAGCATAAATATTGCCTGCACCAGATGCACTTGCCGCAACGAAACCATAGTTTTGTAAACCATATGTTGCGGTTAAGTTCAATCCCATCTTAAACCATTTAACAGGATTAAGTTCTACACTTAACTTGCCACTATATCTTTCAAAATCCTGACCTAATTGTGTACCGGTTTGGTTCAGGTAGCCAAATGATCCGTAAGCTTTTATTTTATCGGTACCACCGCTGGCACTCAGTACATGATCTTGGGTAATACCTGTTCTGGTAACTAAATCGCCCCAATCGGTAGTTGGAACCAAACTGCCATCAAATACACCATTTACCCAGCCCTTGTCTAAATTGTTGAGCATGTTAGGATCTTGCTTGAAAATTTCTCTGTCGTCTGCTTGTGTAGCAATGGTAGGGTATGCGTAAGGTGGTTTGGTGGTTGTTCCGTTTATTGCATTAAGGTAGGCAGTACGTCTATAAGCATCACGGCGAAACTCGATATATTGACCTGAGTTCATCATTTCCATTCTATCATTTAGTGTTTCGATGGTTGCAGTACCCACATAATCTAAAGTTAATCTACCAGTTTTGCCTTTTTTAGTCGTAACCAAAACAACTCCATTTGCTCCACGGGAACCGTAGATCGCTGTTGCTGAAGCATCTTTTAAGATATCGATGGTTTCTATATCATTAGGATTAATGGCTTCAATGCCACCCGCAGCAAATGGAATCCCATCTACTACGTATAAAGGAGAATTACTTGCATTTAAAGATCTTACTCCCCTGATTAAAATACTTCCTATTTGGCCGGGCCGCTCATTAGAAGTGATATCTACACCAGCTGCTTTGCCCTGAATGGCCTGTAGCGCATTGGTTACTGGTCTCGATCTGATTTCTTCAGCACTCACACTCACCACTGCGCCGGTTAAATCACTTTTCTTTACGGTGTTATAACCAACAACCACAACCTCATCTAAATCATTTGTGGAGCTTTTTAATTGGATGCTGATCGTTGTTCTTCCATCAACAGGCACTTCTTGTGTGGCATATCCAATGTACGAAACCACCAAAACCGGGTTGCTCACTGTTGATGGGATAGTAATGGAGAAAGCACCATTGGCATCGGTAGAGGCTACAATAGTTGTACCTTTTACTTTTATACTAACGCCAACCAAGGTTTCGCCTTTTTCATCAACAATTTTTCCTTTAAGGTTAACATCTCGTTTGCTCGTTGAAATGTTTATACCTACAGTTCCTGGTGTTGCTTTACGGTTGGTTGCGTCTGCGGTGTTCGCGACACAAAGTAGGCACAATGCTGACATACCCGTAATCAGGATTTTTCTGCGCGAAGAGCCTTTTCGTCGTTTTAGATTTTCTGGATAAAAATTAAGATCCATAGTTTTATTGGTTATGTAAATATTTGGTTATTTTGGCCAAATAGCATATTAGATGGAGTGTGCTATCTGTTCTGAGTGCATATGATTAAGCAATTAATCCATTCTTTTCTGGATGTAATACCTGTTGTAGGATGAAAAATGAGTTAGTTTTTAATGTTTGATTATAATACTCTTTCTTTGGCTCAAGGCTTTAAAATGGCAGTGTCGGGAGTAATTAGGTGCAAACGATTGCATTGTTTGACGTATAGTTTTTCTTGCTCATATAAGTATCGATTAAAAGAATTGATTATACTTGGTTATACGAGATTAGAACTTTTATTTCGGTAATCCATCCTGTTCCATCCTGTAAGGTATAACCAGATATAAAGATTTTCTTCTTTGGCTAATGGGTTTTAGTATGTTGTTCAATAGTTATCTGGCTGCAACATGGGGGATTAACTTATACTGCTTTTGATTTCAGCTAATTTTTATTTGACACGCAATCACCTATTCAATATTTATAACTTCTTAACGGTTTTATGATAAAAAAAATGGTCCATGTAAACACAGACCATTTTTATATTGTTTCAACCACAATAACCTAAAATTGTTCCTGCCTTTTAAAGTTAAAAGCTGTTGTTCCAATTAGGATTACGGTTAGGATCGAAATAGATAGCAAATTAACCCAAACTGAAGGTGTTTGCTGCGGACTATATTTTTCCAATTTATAGTCCTTAATATCTGTACTATCTATTGCTTTATTCAGAAAGATGCCTGGATAAAAATGCAAGCGGATCTGTTCATGATATTTTCTAACCGCCTGCTGGAAATCGAGGTGGGTATTAAGATCTGATCCAGCCATATTGTTTATCCCTAACTGGGTTTGTACGGTAGGGAAGAAAAATGCAAGTGTATTTGTAAATCGCTGTCTGGCGGCCAGTTTATTCTCAATTGCGCGCCTACTTGCTATTGCCTGATCATCGCCCATTTGCTGCATGGCATAATACCAGAACCAGCTAAAGCTTTTATCCTTTGGAAAAGGATATTTCTTCAGTTCGGGATAATGTTCAAAAAAAGGTTTCATAGTTACTTCCTTGGCCACATCCCATTTTTCGTGATATCCCTCGCGCTGGTTAATTACGTTCTGCAAAGCTTCTGGTACAGGGTATTTCCGGGTTAAAAAAAGATTAAGTGATGCCGGGATTACAATACAGATGAGTACCCAAACGGCAACCAATGCCGATGCATTAAAGTTCGATGATTTTGCTAAAGAAATGACAAAAAATGAAACTGTAAACCAGAAAGCGAGATAAAAGATAATGAGTGTAGTTATTGAAAAGAAAATGAAATCTACAGGTAAATGCAGATAAAGAATAGCTACAAATAATAGTAGCAAAGCAACAGAAAAAATTACGGCTACCCTAACTAAAAATTTTTGCCAGATTACCTGAAAAGACTGGTTGGTTTGTGCCCTTAAAAGCGACCAAACTCCACTTTCTTTTTGCTCCGAAAGTAAGTTATAAGTAAAGGCAATAATCACCAGGGGAAATAAGAAGATAAATACAAAACTCAGATCCATATTTCCCAAAAGCAGGCTTACCGGGTTATTAATATCTGTATCGTAAATCTGACCTTCTAAACCCAACATTGTTACCGAAATTAAATAAGGGTTAATATCCCGCTGCCCATTAGCAAAGGCGGCCCAGGCATTGGGGGCATTAGCGAATGAAAACTTATTGTGGTAAAACAATAAGCCAATATCTTTACCAAAATGATCGATATTGCTGAGGGTATTTTGCTTTTGTAAAATTGCTGCTTTTTCAATTACGGCCTGTTGGTTGTCAATAAATGTTTTGCCGAAATACAAACCGGCAAAGCCTGTAATCAGCAGCACAATGATGCCTATCCATGAGGAGCTGTTTCTAAAAAACAGTTTAAATTCGAGGTTATATATACTTTTTTTCATCCTTAATAACTATATCGTTTTAATCCACCTGGTCGTGTACTGTAGCAACATAACCGTTGCCAATAACCAACAGGTTAAAGCACACAGTGCCAATAATTCATTTGTTATTACTGAACTTAATTTGCCAAAGTGGTAATTGAAATCAGGTTGCTCGGCCCAGTGTGCCTTACTAATGGCCAAAGGTTTTTCTTCTTCTCCTGGGGCAATGTTACTGATCTTATCAATCTGGAGTTTATTCATCTTTTGAGCCAGCTGATAGCGGTAGGCTTCTGCCTGGTTCTGAAAATCAACAAAAGTGTCAAAATCAGAGGCTGTTAGGGCCATCGAAATATGCTTGAGGGATAAGTAAGGGTTAATGAAACCTGCTACCGTTGTAATGCTGTTCTGCTTTTCAAAAATTTTATTCAGTTCCTTTTGGTGGTTGCTGTAAATTTTTGAGGTTATTTTTTCGCCCTCTGCCATAATATAGCCACCATAGTTAAAAGGCAGTTTTTTTACATCGGTAACACCGTAAGTTTTGAGTAGTGAGTCTTTAATCGCAGCATAATGTGGGTCATCTGGATTATGGCTATCGCCCTGTTTATGGATGTCGGTAGCAATGGCATCTGCAAACTCTATTTTAGATGGGGAGGGATAGATTTTTACGCCGATTGCCTGGGTGATCCTTGGCATAATGACCATAAAAAATATCCAGCAGGCCAATAAAGTAGTTAGGGCTGATTTAGAACTGCGTGCAAAAGCCGAAACCAAAACCGTAATAGCAGATACAATGAAGAAATAGATCGCATAGCTAAAAATCAATACCATTAAGCGCAAACTGGCATCGCCACTAATCTGCCAATGACTTAGCGAGGCCCATAACAAAATGGTTAGCAGCATAAGGGGGATAAATATCGATAAACAAACAGCAATGATGCCCAATGTTTTGCCCCAGAGGAGCTGTTTCCAGCTTACATTTTGGCATAGCAGGATTTTTAATGTTCCCGATTCGCGCTCAGCCGAAATGCTGTTGTAACCTAAGAAGAAAATGAGAAGTGGTACCAGGAGTTGCAGCACCATGGCTACACTAATTTCGCCGAAGCGCAACATTCCATTAGAAAAACCTGCTTCGCTAAAATTCACTGTGTTTTGTTTATGCGCTTCTAAAAAGATCGATACACCTGCAAAACTTTCTATCCCAAAATCGAAGAAACTCAGTTCATGTTTCTCGCGAAAGGCGAGATAGCCATAGTGCGCCATGCGGTGTGGATGTTTATCTGGTTTTGCCAGCCATTGTGCTCTAACCAGTTCTTTATAATGCTGGCGCTGGTTGTCTTGTGTTTTAAAATTCTGCCAGCCCACGTAAGTGGCCAAACAAAGCGATAAACCTAATAAGAGGGTTAAGGCTAAGGTGGCCCTGTTGTTAAGGGCGGTTTGAAAAGTTTGTTTGGCTATAGTGCTTATTCTATTTGGCATTATATTCTATAGGTTACGTTAAACATTACATTTCTTGGTGTACCGGGGAAAAGGCGTAGGTAATTTTGTGCGCCGACCCAATAGGTCTTATTTAAAATGTTATTCATATTTACAGCCAGTTGCATTTTAGAACCAGCAGGCGAATAATAAAGCGCGGCATCTAATAGGGTATAGGCAGGCAGTACAAAATCTCTGATGTACAGGGGGAGTTTAGTGCCACTGTACTGTAAACCAGCTCCAAAACCTATCCCCTTTAGCTTATGGGTTTCAAAGTTGTAGCGTGTCCATAAACTGGCGCTGTGTTTTGGCGTGTTCTGCACCCTTTGACCAATTAAATCAGGATTAAAATCATCCTTAATAATGGCATCTACATAACTATAACCTGCATTAAACTGCCAGTTAGACCTGATAAAACCAGAGGCTTCGAATTCGATACCACGGCTGCGCTGCGCACCGCGTTCTATCAGTCGGTTTACATCCAACGGATCGTTTGCATTCATCAATAGGTTTTTCTGGTTAATTTCGAATACCGAAATGTTAACCATTAAACTTTTATTCAGCCATTCAGATTTTGCACCAATCTCCTTTAAATCACTTTCTAAAGGTTTAAAATTGGTGCCTGCAGGTGGTGGAACAATAACCAGGGTTGAGGTGTTGCCTTGCGGCTGGTACCCCTGTAAATAGGTTGCGTAAAGGTTAATGTTAGCGTTTATGGCATAGGTAATTCCGGCCCTTGGCAAAAGCTTATGCTGATAAATTTTCTTTTCGGTAGCCAATTTGTAATTGCTGTAATCCTCATACCACTCTTGTCGTAAACCCAATGTTAAGGTAAGTTGATGGTATTTTATCTGATCCTGCAGGTATACTGCATTAACCAAATTATATGCGGCAGGAATTTCTGTTTTGGTAAAAACGTAATCGCTTAAATTTTTAATGGTATAGGTTGGGGTGGCGAGGTTAAAGTGTTCTACGTTGGGTACTGGTGCATTTATACCATTTACCACCTTAAATAAATAGAGGTCCTTTTTTGTAGCATCGTACCTTGTTGCAATGGTTCTATCTTTTAACCGGTAACCCTGAGCCGAGTTTTCGCCACCGCCCCGCAGTTTCTGTGTGTTTATTCTATCGTATCCGATTACCAGCTTATGGCTTAGGCTAAAAGTATTGGCATTTATACTAAAATAAGTGCTTAAGTTGTCGGTCCGCCATTTTTGCTGACGCTGAACGGCACGCATGGCCGCTAACGTAGGGATAGGTTGATTGTTTTCATCAACACCAAAGGCATTGGTAGTTCTATGTTCTAAAAGATCTTCGTTCCAGTTTTGCTTCATATAAGCCACATTAAATACGATATCCTGTGTAAGGCTATGCGAAAAATTGGTCATCAACATTAAATCCTGACTGTTAAAGCGGTCGTTGCTGGCGCCCATATTGAAACTGATCGGTGTGCTTTTTAAATCGGTTTTACCAGCAATTGCACCAAAAATAGCCTGTCCGCGATCTAACCTCGAATTGCTGTTGTTCATTACCACTTCTACATTTAAGCTGGTGCGATCGTTCGGGATGTACGAAAAGGAAGGGGCAATCAGGTAACCCTTTCTGTATTGCAGGTCTCTGAAACTTTTGCTGTCTTCATAACCCACATTAAGCCGGTAAAGCAGTGTTTTATCAGTATTTAAGGGGCCTGTAAAATCTAAAGCGCCTCTAATGGTGCTGAAACTTCCGGCCGAGAGACTAATCTCTTTGCGGTCTTCAGTCAGTGGTTTTTTCGTTACCAGGTTAATGCTTCCCCCTGGGTCTACACTGGAAAATGTAGCACTGGCCGGACCTTTTATTACCTCTATCCGTTCCAGATTATTGGTTAAAGGTTGGTTAAAATAATATTGGCGGGTACGCATGCCATTAATAATAGCACCTTCTTCATTTTGGTTAATTCCCCTGATCGAAAATTGGTTGTAATAGCTGCTTTGTGATACGCTGGTTACATTTTTAACAGCATCTGCCAATACAGCCGCCTGCCTGTCGGCAATTAATTCTTTCGAAACCGAAGAAATCGCCTGAGGAATATCCTTGTTCAAAGTAGCCGTTTTGGTGGCCGAAAAAGAATAGTTGCCATAATACTTTTTGCCATTAGTACCTACCACTTCAACGGTCTGCAATTCTTCGTTAGTGCTTTGTAGTACAATCGCATCAAGCTTTAAATCACCAATGCCATTAAGGGGGTAAATGCGATTAAAAGTGCTGTAGCCTATGGCACTAACGATGATGGTATAATTGGCCGTTTTAGGTAAGACAACAGAAAAATTACCAAGCGAATCGCTGCTTGTATTCAGTTGATCTTTCCCATTCTTAAATTTAATAGTGGCTTTTTGGACAGCTTGGTTTTGGGTGTCGATCACTTTTCCACCCACCTTAATCTGAGCAAAAGTGACGAGGCTAAATGTGCTGAAGAGCAATAGCAAACAGATCGCACGGAAAATAGAAAAGCCTTTATATGTTGGGTACATGAAACGGATTTGTTTTTAAATAGTTTGTAAGTATAATTCCTGAAGGTCGGCCGCAGTGATGTCGCTGGCTTTAAGTGTATGGATCAATTCTCCTTGTTTCATAATGCCAATGTGCGAACCTACATTTACCGCATTAAAAATATCGTGCGTAGCCATTAATATCGATTTTCCCTCGGCAGCCAATTGTTTAACCAGCTGGGTAAATTCTGCGGTGGCTTTTGGGTCTAATCCACTGGTAGGCTCGTCCATTAAAATAATCTTTGCGTTTTTGGCCAGTGCAATAGCGATACCCACTTTTTGGCGCATGCCTTTACTAAAGCCCGATAAATGTTTGTGGTGGGCAGCTTCCTGTAAACCACATTGCTTTAAAAAACCGATCAAGCTTGAAGTACCATAGTTAAACCCTGCCAGTTTAGAAAAGTAGTCGAGGTTTTCGATCGCCGAAAGATTGCTGTAAAGCATAACCACCTCAGGAATGTAGGCCAGATGTTTCCGCCGTTCGTCATCGTGCGCAGAGATTTCTTCGTTGTCGATTAAGATTTTTCCGCTACTCGGTTGAATAAAACCTAAAAATAAATTGATAGTAGTGGTCTTTCCGGCACCGTTTTGGCCCAGCAGGCAAAATACCTCGCCAGGGTTAACAGTTAAATTAAGCTGATTTAGGGCCCGATAAGATTGATAATTTTTGGATAATGAAATGGCTTGAAGCATAATAAAATATTAGCGCATACCAAACAGGCATGTGCGTTAAACAGAATGAATTTGAAGGTTATAAAAAGAAAAACTTCTTTTATGAGGATTAAGCCATTAGGCTTGGCGGGCCTTTATTGGCGCAGCATAAGATGTAAGCAACAGGATGCCTCATGAGGTAAACGCAAGATTTAATCGTTGGTTTAACTACGGATAAAGCAAATGCAATAGGAACAGGAAGATCGAAAAAGTGAGACCGGTGTTTCAATACCTCACACAATTTACATTTTAGCTTTGCCGAACTCAATTGTTTCAGTGGATACACCTGGGAACTTTGCTTGCTGTAACTGGTTTTTGCGGCATCATGATGATGCAGGCTTTCTATCAGTGTTGCATTAAGAAATATCGTCAATAGCAATACCGCCCATATACGGGCAACAATTTCTTTGCGATATGTACACACTGAATTTTTCAATGCAACAAAGTTACATTAAAATATTAAAAATCAAGTACTGTGTTGTTCGGTTAATTGCTGAATCAGTTAATTTTATGTCGTTTCATCGATTGCTGACTAATATTATTTGTTGTTCGATTCTGCTATTATTGACAGACTCCAATATAGGTGTCGTCATTGCTGCGAGGAGGAACGACGAAGCAATCTTTCCTGCTAGTGATCCTGATATAAAGATTGCTTCATCGGCTGAAAAAGCCTTCTCGCAATGACGATAATCAAAGAGATTTATTTTAAATTTTCCTGTAATTTATGTCGGTTTTATGAAATAAAAGATAAACGCAGATTATCATATTTAAAGCTTTGCGCTTGAAGGTTGCAAACTTTGTTATTAAGCCCTTCGACTCCGCTCAGGGTGACATCCAGAGGTAATAGGTCAGTATTAATAGCATGTTATTTTTAAAAGCGTATATATTAATCGTTTAATCGACTTCAGACTCCCGACTCTAGACTTCGGACTTCGAACTCTCCAACTTCCGACTAACCCCAATAATTCCTATCTTTATTTCAAGCTATGGATCCTAAAGAAACACTAAAAGCGCATATTTTAAAAACCGCTACTTTAACCGACAAAGAGTTCGATTATTTATTTTCCCATTTTAAGTTAAAGTCTTTTAAAAAGGGGCAGGCCATCATTAGCGAGGGAGATAGGGTAGATCACGAATATTTTGTGATCTCGGGCTGTTTAAAAGCTTTTTTTATCAATGATGAAATCAAGATGTATATCCTGCAGTTTGCGATGCCTACCTGGTGGACTTCAGATTATGGCGCGCTATACAACCACACCCGTGCAACCATAAGCGTAGATTGCATCAGCGATGCAGAAGTATTATGCCTTTCTAACGATGACCGCGAAAAAATATGCAGTGAAATCCATCAGGCTGAACATTTTTTCCGTTGGAGAACAAACAGGGGCTATCTGGCTTCGCAGAAAAGGCTGTTATCCTTTATGAATAACGATACCAAAGCCCGTTACGAAGAACTTTTGGCCATGTACCCGCAATTGTATAATCTCGTGCCCAAGCATTTAATTGCAGCTTATTTGGGTGTTTCCAGAGAAACCCTGAGCAGACTTTACAACGCACAAAAATAGCGTTTGCAGAATGTGATGTACATCACCTAAGTCCCGTCAATTTCCTCCTTTACTTTGTGTTGTCAATCACTAACGATTGATAAAACAAAGAAATGAAAACTACAAAATTTGAAATTGTAAGCGCACAAAGCAACATCAACTGGACTGGTAAAAAAGTAACCGGATCACACAACGGAACCATCACGATTAAATCGGGTTCACTAAGTTTAAACGATGGTAAACTCAGCAATGGGAGCTTCATTATCGATACCACCTCTATTGTAATATTGGATGTTACCGACCCTGCAACCAATGCACAATTCGCCGGACATTTATTCTCTGAAGATTTTTTCGCAACCGATCAATTCCCGGAAGCCACATTTGTTATCACAGCCGTTGATCAGACCAATGAAGATAATACCGTAATTACTGGCGATTTAACCATTAAAGGCATTACACATGCTGTAATTTTTGCGGCAGATGTTGTGGTTAATGGCAATACCTTAACCGCTTCTGGTAAAATCTTTATCGACCGTACCAAGTACAACATGAAATTCAGATCAGGTAACTTTTTCACCAACCTTGGCGATAACCTGATCTACAATGAATTTGAACTTGATGTAAAATTAACCGCATCATTAACTATTTAATCGAACAGCCATGCCATACGTAAAAATAGAAGTAACCCGCGAAGGTGTTACCCGCGAACAAAAACAGACCTTAATTAGTGGAATAACCAAACTGATTACCGAAGTATTGGATAAAGATCCAAAGCTTACCCATATCGTAATTCAAGAGATCGAATTGGATGATTGGGGCTATGCAGGCGAGCAGGTATCGGTATTGCGCGAAAAAGGGATAACAGCAAACAATAAATAATTAAAATTATGAAAACACTAACAGTCATTATAACAGGCGCATCAACAGGCATTGGTCGTGCCATTGCAGCTTTATTTTTAAAACAAGGTCACAATGTGGTGATCAACGCAGCAAATGAGAGCAATTTAATTACTGCTTTCAACGAATTAGGATTGCACAACCAATTGGCGATGGTAGCTGGCGACATCAGCAACATTAGTACAGGTAAACGATTGGTAGAAACTGCCGTAGCGCGTTTTGGTGCTGTAGATGTGCTGGTAAACAATGCCGGTATTTTTGAACCAAAGCCTTTTTTAGAGGTGGATGAAGCGCACCTGGACAAATTTTTGAAGATCAATTTAAAAGGCACGTTTTTCACTACTCAGGCAGCCATCACGCAGATGTTGAAACAAGATGGTGGCGTTGTTATTAATATCGGAACGGTATTGGTGGATCATGCCATTGGAGGTTTTCCTGCTGCAGCACCCATTTCGAGTAAAGGGGGTATCCATGCTTTAACCAAACAATTGGCTGCAGAGTTCGGCAAAAACAACATCCGGGTAAATGGCATCGCACCAGGGATTATTAGAAGTCCGTTACAGGCCAAAAATGGCATTAGTGATGCAGATGCGTTTGCGGGCTTACATTTATTAAACCGTATCGGCGAAACAGAAGATGTTGCTCAACTCGCCCTGTACCTGGCAGAAAGTAATTTTGTAACAGGCGAAATCATCAATTTAGATGGAGGTCATGTAGCGGGTCACCACATTGGATAAGGAAAAAAATTAAAACAAAAACCAGGTATGCAAAGGGATATTATTAGCCCCGGGCATACCTTAAAAATTAAAACCATGAACAATTACACCGAAAATGCAAATGCAATAGCAGAGGTACTGTCATCTTATTTTAAGGGAGTTTTTAATGGAGATACAGCACTGCTCAGAAAAATATTTCACCCCCAGTCTATATTGGCTGGTGATGTAAATGGCATTCCATATTTTAAAACACTTGATGAATATTTAGAAGGCGTAAGTAAGCGCAAAAGTCCGCAGGAGCTCAATGAAACCTTCCGCATGGAAATATTGTCGATAGAAATTATCAATTCTATTGCAATTGCCAAAGTTCATCTGCCTATTTTTGATTTTAATTATTACGATCTTTTATCGTTAAATCTAACCGATGGAGGATGGGTAATTGTGAATAAACTTTTAACCAACGTAAAAATTAATTAAGATGTGGAATAGAACTAAAATAACCGAACTTTTAAAGATCGAATATCCGATTTTATTAGGCCCAATGGGCGGCGGATTTTCAACACCTGAGCTTTTAGCAGCCGTATCAAATGCAGGCGGACTTGGAAGCCTGGGCGCATATACCTTAACGCCTCAAGAAATTATTGAAAGTGATAAGATCATAAGAACAAAAACGGATAAACCTTACAACATCAACCTATGGGTAAATGATATAGATGAGCGTTTGCTTAATTATCCGTCAGAAAAAATCGAGGAGATTAAACTATTATTCAAACCTTTTTTTGATGAATTGAGTATTCCCTTACCCGATCTTGATGCCAATATTTCTTCAAAATTTTTGAAACAGGTAGAGACGCTTTTCGAGCTGAAACCTGCAGTATTTAGTTTTATATTCGGTATACCTTCAAAAGAAATATTAAACGAAGCACGAAAGTTAGGCATTAAAACAGTGGGTGCAGCAACCACATTGGATGAAGCTTTGGCACTCGAAGAAGCCCAGGTTGATGCCATTGTAGCAACAGGATTTGAAGCGGGCGGACATCGTCCTTCATTCCTTAAACAGGCAGACGAGTCATTAACAGGAACCTTTGCATTGATCCAACAGGTAAAAGCGAAAACAAAACTACCCATCATTGCTGCGGGTGGTATTGCCGATGCGAAAGGTATAAGGGCAGCATTAACGCTTGGTGCGGATGCAGTCCAGATGGGTACCGCCTTTTTAGTGACCGACGAATCTAATGCAACGCCGATGCACAAGGCAAAACTTTTCTCTGAAGAATCAAAAAATACCGTACTTTCTAAATCATTAACAGGGAGAATGGGACGGATGATTGCTAACCGGATATCCAGTGCTATTCGTTATGAAACTGAGGTATTGCCTTTTCCACTGCAAACCCGGTTAATGGGGCCGTTAAGAGCTGCTGCCATTGAACAGGGCAAAACTGATATGTACAATTTCTGGTCGGGACAAAACACCGTAAATCTAAAATATACTTCTGCAAAAGAATTAATGGAGGTGTTGATTAGGGAGATGCATTAGTTCATTGGTCATTGGTTCATTTGTCAATAGTCCGTTTGGTTAATCGGTTAATTGAACGCTTATCCTCCACTAATATTGACTCTCGAGTGCGATGCTAATGACAGATTCCAAGATGAGTCGTCTCGACTGGAGTGCAATCCCGAACTTTCGGGAGAGAGATCTTTGAAGCAAATTATTGAAACGAAATTTAAAAGATTTTGCATCGCAGAGCCTTCGGGTTCTCCGCTACGGTCGAAATGACGATAATTCGAGATGATTTACCTCCTTAAATCCAGTGTCATTATTTTGATTTTATAAAATAAATTGCTCTTCAGGGTGATATTTCGAATGACAATCGACTTCAGGTTAAAGACTTCAGACGCTAATCTTTTCTACTGCTTAACTGAAGATTGATAACTGTAAACCGGTTAATTGTTTAAATCGGTTAACTGGTTGTTGGCAACTGTTAACTGCCAACTGGATTTCGGACTCCGGACTAGATCTACTTCACCCGCACGTTTTCTCCAGCTAACCTAACCGTTTCGCTAATTCTTGTTGTTCTTGTTTCTGTTCTTTTGGCTTCTGATATCCATTTTAATATGGCTTTCTTTGAAGAACGGGGAAATTTTTCCCAATGTGTTTGTGCTGGCTTGTTAAGTTCAAATTCTTTTTTTAAATCATCGGGTACAATCAGGTTTTCTACATCGTTCAGGGCATCCCACATGCCATTGGCTTTAGCTGTTTCGATTGACTGTAATCCTGCATGGCTCATCAATCCTTGGGCTATCATGTTTAAAGCCTTATTCTTGTTAATTGCGCTCCAATTGCTTTTAGGTTTTCTTTTGGAGAAAAACTGGTAACGGCTTTCATCATCTCTTCTCAGCGTTAAACTATCAATCCAGCCATAACAAAGGGCTTCATCAACTGCGTTGCTATGAGGCAAACTATTTGCTGATGCATCTTTTTTATAGATAATTAACCAAACAGATACTTCTTTTTCATGGTTTTCAGCGAGCCATTGGCGCCAATCGGCCTGGGTTTTGGCATAAAAAGCTTTAACTCCGTTTTTTATTTCTTCCATAGCAATTCAATATTATTTTGTTCGTTCGATACTAAAAGCGCGATCTTCTTTATTAAAACCCACCTTAGGATAATAATCAAAAGCAGTAGGTACTGATAAGAGGATAAGCATGCATTGAGGGCCAAGTTTTTCGCGTGTTATTGCAATCATTTCCTTGCCTATTCCTGAACTTTTTAAATCTGTAAATACTGCTATATCTGCGAGGTAAGCGCACCAGGCCCAATCTGTAATGGTTCTTGAAATACCTACAAGTTTATCTTCTTGCCAGGCCGTAACCAACAAGTCTGCATTTTTTAACATCAATGCTATCCTTTCAGGTTCATTTGGCCGTTTAAGATTAGCGTTTGCAAACAGTTCAATCACTGCTTCTGGTTCTGGAATTACGTCTAGTTTATAGATAATATTCATATTGACAAATGGTTTTGATACTAAATTACAAAATTATAATCAGTCAAAATGCGGGGGAGAACTGTGGTGGCATATTTCACCAGCACTTAATTCTTCAATTTAACCTTAAGTTAACATGCACGCTCGTTCTTTGTTCAGCATTGCCTGATATAGATGCTTTTAACATGATCAAACCTTTTAGTGTTCTTGTATTTTTTCTGCTTTTGATTTCGAACGCGATTGCCCAGGAGGAAAAATTCGAATCGATTATTGCCCTTAATCAAAAAGATCCGACTGCAGCCCTGGTTCAATTAAAAAAAATATATGCTAAAGCTATAGATGATAATGATGAGCTTTTAGAGGGTAAATGTTTGCAGCAAATGGGCAAGGTTTGTTATACACAGGGGCATTTCAGCCAATCGTTAGAGTTCTTTTTAAAGGCCGATAAAATATTTAGTAATGCCGATCAATCGCTTTTATTGGCTGCTAACCTTAACGATGCGGGGGTGCTATACTACTACATGAAGCAGAAAGATAAGGCTATGAATAGCTATAGCAAAGCCATTGGTATTTATAAAAGATCGAATAATTTAACCGGCCAGGCAACTGTTTTGGGCAATATCGGGCAGTTATACGAAAAAAGGCAACTTTACGATAGCGCATTTTACTATCAGAAGCTTGCTTTAAAAATAAACGAACAGGTTAACGATAAAAGTGGCGCGGCAAAAATACACGAAAACCTTGGCAGTATATATGAAGATCTGGAGCGTTACGATGCTGCTTATGTACATTTTAAACAGTCGTTAAATTTATATCAGGAAGATCATAATAACCTCGGGAGTATCGAGGTAATTAATAATTTGGGCGATATTCTCCGTAAAACAGGCCGGTATGAGGAAAGTATTGTACAAACCGAAACTGCGTTAAGACTGGCCGAAATGATGGGTAATATTTATCAGTTAAGCTCCTGCTGCAGAGATTTGGGGAAGGCTTATGAACTGTTAAACAATATGGACAGCGCCTACCACTATGTAAAACTCGGCTATAAATACACTATTGATCTGTACTCGGAAGATGGTGCCCGGCAGGTAGCTTTTTTGCAGGTGCTTTACGATATCAATAAAAAATCGGATGAGATTAATAAACTGAAAAACGACCGGAAGGTGAATAGGATCATTGCTTTTTCTGCCACAATTGTGGTGATATTATTGGTTGTTTTGGGATTTGTTATTTTTAGCAGACAAAGGTTAAAGTTAAGAGATCAACAGATGCTGGCACGGCAGAAGGCGATAGAACACGATATGACCAGTCTGGCGCTCAAAAATCTTCAGCTCGAAGAGCAAAATCTGAAACAGCTGCTGGAGGTTAAAAGCAGAGAACTGTCTACCCATACCTTAAACCTGATTAAACACAACCAGTTTTTAGAAAACCTTAGGGGGACTTTGCAGACGATGGTAAAAGAGGATAAACGTGATCAGAAAAAGCAGATGAACCAGATCCTCACCGAGATTAATCAGAGCTTTAATCACGAACGCAACTGGAAAGAATTTACGCTGGCTTTCGAACAGGTGCACCATCAGTTTCTCGAAAGCCTAAAAAAATATAGCAGTGAGCTTACTTCAGCCGATATGCGCCTGATTGCACTATTGAAAATGAACCTCGATTCGGGTGATATAGCAACCTTGCTTGGTATATCTACCGATAGCTTAAGGGTATCGAGATATAGGCTAAGGAAAAAGCTAAATCTGGCACAAGGCGATAATTTATCGGCATTTATCCAGGCATTATAACCGTTACATCAGTTGTAATATATTACCTGTTTTTTTTGGTTTTTAAGGGCTTAACAATTTGTTAATGTAACGGTAATGAAAGCATAACGGCGGTTTGATGATTGCTTAATTTATTGATAATCATTGTTTTGTGTTTTTGTGTTGCCTTTTGATATATGTTTGTTGTAACGCTGTTGCCTTTATGTAACCTCAATAATTTCTTTGTGTAAAATGGTGTATACACCTTTGCCCCGTCGATAATAAAAAGACATTACCAAACACAATGAATAAACTATTACAAATTCTGTTTTTATTTCTTTTTTGTGCAGGCACAGCTAATGCCACAAAACTGAAAGGCCACGTTTACGATAAACAAACCGGAGAGGCCATTGTAGGTGCAACAGTGGTTTTAGAAAACCCAAGGCGCATAACCAATACCGGATTAGATGGTACTTTTGAATTTAAGGATGTAAAAGCAGGTGCTGCCAAAATTAGTGTAAGCTATATTACTTACAAAACCATTGAGAAAACCTTGGTGATACTGAAAGAAGATAACGATCACTTAAAGTTCTACATGGAGAGTGATTCGAAAAGTCTTGACGATGTTACCATTAAATCGAATGCAGTTAGTTCTACCGATCAGGGTGCCAGACGTTTGGAAAAAAATGCCCCACAACTGATGAATATCGTATCAGGCAGGTCGATTGAAATTTCGCCGGATTTAACGGTGGCCAATGTGATGCAGCGCATTTCGGGTGTATCAATAGAGCGCAACAGCAATGGCGATGGCCAATACGCCATATTAAGAGGGATGGATAAGCGCTACAATTATACTTTGGTAAATGGTGTTAAAATCCCAAGTCCGGATAATAAATACCGTTATGTTCCACTTGATCTTTTTCCTTCTGATTTACTCGACCGTTTAGAGGTTTATAAAACCCTTACGCCAAATTTAGAGGGTGACGCTATTGGCGGTGCTATTAATATGGTGATGAAAAATGCCCCAGGCCTGTTGCAGGTAAATGCCAATGTTTCTACAGGTTATAGCCAATTATTTTTCGATCGTAAGTTTGCCAGTTACAATGCTTCGGATATTAATTATAAATCGCCTTACGAAGTAAACGGGAAAAACTATAATGCTAATCAGAACGATTTTAGCAAGGGAACACTCGACTATAAATATAAAAATCCTGCGCCTAATTTAATCGGAAGTTTATCCTTAAGCAAACGCTTTTTGGATAATAAGTTAGGGATTGTGTTAGCAGGAAGTTATCAGAATACTTTCCGTGGCAGCAATAGTACTTTCTATAATAATTCGGTTGTAGGTACCGATTCTTATGCGAAAATTACCAGTAAAAGTTATCGTGAGTTTTCTGAACAGCAGCAACGCACAGGCTTACATGGAAAAATTGATTATGTTTTTAATAAAGACCACCAGATCAGTTTATACAATGTATATGTTGACCTAAAAAATCAGCAGGTAAGAGATGCGGTAACCACTACCTATAATGGGGTTTATAATCCAACAGCTGGGAATGCAGAATTGGTTTACGATACCCGAAGCCGCTTAACCGAGCAACAGATTTACAATACTACGCTTCATGGCGATCACAAATTTTTTGATGATAAATTTAAAGTCCAATGGTCGGCTGTTTATTCTTCAGCTAAAAACGATGTGCCCGATAATACCAGTATCAGTTTAAACGGCATACAACAGAATTTTCAAAGCAAACGTACCAGTTTGGTCAATACCAATCCGGTTACCCGTAGATGGGAACGTAATACCGATGAGGACTTAGCAGGCTACCTGGATCTGACTTACCAGGTTTTAGCTGGCGAGCATAAACTGGATATTATGGCCGGAGGCTTATACCGTGATAAACAAAGAAGCAGTTTCTTTAACAACTACAATCTTGCCCCAAGCGCAGCTAATGCATTTGATCTTTACGGTATAAATTTTCAGCATTATACTGATTTAAACCTCATAGTCAGTAATCCTACAGGTGCAGTGTCTAATGCATTAACTTACGATGCAAGTGAAAAAATAGCAGCCGGGTATGGAATGTTTAAATATAATTCGGCTAAATTAGAAGTGATAGGAGGGCTAAGGGTAGAGCATACCAACCAGGGTTATAACCTGCTTTTTCCTGCAGGTGAAGCTTTTCCAAAAGGAAATCAGATTTATACCGATCTGCTGCCCAGTTTAACCGCAAAATACTTCTTAAGTGCAAAAGCCCAATTACATGCGTCTTATTACAAAGCCCTTAACCGTCCTGGTTTTTATGAAATTGTACCGGGAAGAGTAAAAAATGAAGATTTTATAGAACGTGGTAATGTGAACCTGCAACGCGCCTTGGCCGATAACTTCGATTTACGTTACGAACTTTTTCCAGGTGCTTCAGAACAACTGTTAGTTGGTGCTTTTTATAAGCGGATCAAAAACCCAATTGAATATACTTTTCTGGCTGATGCCGTTCGCGGACAGGACACTTATTATACCCCAGGAAACTTTGGTACGGCCAACAATTATGGTGCGGAGGTAGATTACATCAAATATTTCAGCAAAATAGGTGTGAAGGCCAATTATACCTATACCCATTCGCGTATTAACACCACTAAAACCACTAGGGTGATCAATAGTGCTACCGGAGATACGGAACCAGCCAATGTTAACCAGGAACGTCCACTTTACGGTCAGTCGGCGCATATAGCCAACCTATCCTTGTTGTTTAAAGACACTAAAAAAGGTTGGGATGTTCAGCTTGCGGGTGCCTATACAGGACCACGCATCAACACGGTTTCTCAATTTTTAAATAACGATTTGTGGCAGGAAGGATTTGTACAGATGGATGCTTCGGCCGAGAAACGTTTTAAAGGCGGTATTAGTGTTTTTGTAAAAGCCAACAACATCTTAAATACGCCAACAAAATTATTTATAAAAGGTACAAATCCTGATAATAACAATATCAACGAAGACTTGGTAAAAAATGGGAATACATTGATCAGGAGTGATTATTATGGCCAAAACTACCTTGTTGGCTTCAGATATAAGTTTAATTAATAGAATTTAAAGATATAAAGACATGAAATCGAATCAGATTTTTAAATTGATGATCCTGATGGTGTTAGCCTTAGCAGGATGTGAGAAAGCCAATATAGATGTAGATACCAGTGCTGTTGATGGTTCGGCAATTGGTGAGGTTTCTGGAGTTTGGGCTAAAGGCAGTACCCAGGTAATTAAAGGCGATATTGTAATCCCGGAAGGGAAAACGCTAACGATTGAAGAAGGGGTGACGGTGCTGATGGATACGGTTGCGAAACCAGAAATTATTATAAAAGGCAATTTGTATGCTTTAGGGACCACAGAGAACCCTATCAAATTTACAGTAAACGATTTTTACAAAACACCGTTAACTAAGTTTGGTAAACTCTGGGGCGGTATTTTGGCTGGCCCAACATGCGAGGAACTGGTGCTTGATCATGTAATTCTAGAATACGGCGGTGCTAAAACATCCGATGCTTCTACTTCAGTAAAAATGGGCCTGTATAAGGTTGCGGGCGAAAGTTTGCCAGCGCTTTGGTTTGCCAATGCCCGGGGCAGATTGGTGGTTCAAAATAGTACCATCAGAAATTTTCAGGAAGATTGTACTTATATTGAAGGTGGAAGAATCATTTTTGCCAACAATGTGTTTTATACCACGGGTGTAACAGGAGGAGAAGCCATGAACTTTAAATCGGGCTGTTTGGCAGATATCGCCTATAATTTGGTTTATAGCACCAATACCAATGCCTTAAAATTATCAAATACCGGAGATAAAACGCCACAAACATATATTATTGCGTACAACAATACAATGGTGAATACAGGCTGGAGAAGACCAACTGCGAAAGGCGGATCAATCTGGCTGGAAAGTACTGTGCGTGCAGATCTATATAATAATCTTTTTGCCAATACCCGTTTTGGTGTGAAAAGAGACCCGAAAAAGCCTGAAGATAGCCGTTCTGCTTACAGCAACAACTGGTATTATGGTTTCGATCAGGCTACCGTAAATCAGTTTCAGCCAACCGGCGATATTGTGGGCGGTAAAAACGATGTGATTAGCAATGTTGCTGGAGCAAATGATCCTAAATTTGTGAATTATCCATTAAATACAGCAGTTACGAATGCCGATTTTAATACCGCATGGGATTTTCACCTGCAAGGTAACTCACCAGCTTTGGGTAAGGGCATCACCAACTTTACCCGCCATCACCAGGCCGGAATTATAATGAAAAATGGTATTACCTATATATCACCTTCACCATCAACATTTGTTGGTGCCTACGGAACTAAAATACAAAATGAAGCATAATAATATATTAAAACTTGCCGCTTTTGCGGTTTTAAGTCTGGCCATTTCTTGTAATGGAGGCGGACAAAACGAAAATACTACAGCAGTAAAGCCTTTATACGTATCCGATCCTGTCGATTTTGATACTGACGATCCTGCGATCTGGGTAAACCCTAACGATCCAGCGCAGTCTTTGGTAATCGGTACCGATAAAGATAGCAGTGGTGGCTTGTATGTTTTCGATCTAAAGGGTAAAATCATCAGATCAAAAACCGTAAAAGGCTTAAAGCGACCAAACAATGTTGATATTGCCTATGGTTTGCAGCTGGCTGGGAAAAAGACAGATATTGCGGTAACAACAGAACGTTACACGCATAAACTGAGGATATTTTCCCTTCCTGATATGAAAGCAATCGATAATGGTGGAATTCCTGTTTTTGTTGGCGAAACAGAGGCAGAGTACCGCGATTTGATGGGGATTTCGATGTATACCGACCCGAGCGGAAAAATTTATGCAATCGTTGGCCGTAAAACCGGACCTAAAAACGGAGGTTACCTTTGGCAATATTTATTAGCAGATGACGGAAAAGGCAGTGTTAAAGCAGATTTAGTACGGAAATTCGGCCAGTATAGCGGTAAAAAGGAAATAGAAGCTATTGCCGTTGATAATGAGTTGGGTTATGTTTATTATTGCGATGAGCAGGTAGGCGTGCGCAAGTATTATGCAGATCCGGCCAAAGGGAATAAAGAATTGGCATTATTTGGGCAGGGCGATTTTGCTGTCGATAATGAAGGGATTGCTATCTATAAAACCTCTGGGAATAATGGGTACATCCTTGTATCCGATCAGGGCGCTAAGCAGTTAAAAGTGTATGATCGGGTGGCTAAAGCCAATACTGCTCATCCACATCCGCTGTTAACCACCGTTAAATATTCAGCCAATCAAACCGATGGTATTGATGTGGTTTCGGTCCCTTTAAATAACGATTTTAAACACGGTTTATTGGTGGCTATGAGCGATGATAAAACCTTTCATTTTTATAGATGGGAAGATATAGCAGGTAAAAAATTGACTAGTGTAAATCCATAACATTAACATTTGTTTTTTGGAAAGCAATTGCAGGAGCATTTAGGGCGGTTCAGTTCTGCTCCCGCTTCTGCCAATTTGAAGGAAATCGGCATCTTGCTTCGATCAGGTTTAGGAGGCATGAATAGTACTGCTATGGAGGTAAAATAAACCCGACCGGCAGCGTTATCCCCGATTCTTTCTATCGGGATAAAGCAAAGGGCGGGACCAGGGGTGCCGAAGCACCACTATCACTGCTTTCCAAAAAAAATAGGCTTTAAGATTCCCGCCTGCGCGAGAATGACGATCCTTGTGTGGGAATTTGTTAATTGTAGCTAGTGCGCATAAAGCGGAAGTGAGGACAAATGCTTTTTCTTTTCAACTCAACAGGCTCAGACTGACAACGCCTACGAGATGTCTCCAGTTGCGGTCGTCACCATGACCTGTAGTGAAACGCAAAGCTACGAAGTAAACCGAGCTTTAAGCGAGCTCCCGAAGGCAATTGGCAGTCTGATGAGATCGGTCTATACCGCAATATTATTCGATAATTTATATTCAGATGGGGTAATACCCGTCTGTTTTTTAAAAAACTTGCCGAAAAAAGAGGAGTTGCTAAAGCGCAGTTCCATAGCCACTTCCGAGATATTCATAACATGGCTGGTTAACAGTAATTTCGCCTCCCTGATCACCATTTCATCAATAACTTCTCCTGCTGTTCTATCGGTTACCTGTTTAACAACCTGCGATAAATGCCTTGGCGTGATGCGTAAACAGTTGGCATAATAAATTACACGTTTTTCCTTCTTAAAGTTTTCTGATACCAACGATAAAAACCGATTGGTGAGTTCTGTCTTGCTATCATGAGCAAAAGGTATCGGATCTTTCCGTTTATTCTTTAACAAAAAGAGGTCGTACAAAAGCTCTAGGAAGCTATTGTGCACAATATTTTTAATCTGCGGGGTATCTTTAGGTACATTCAGTTTTTTGTGCAGGGCAAGCATGTCATAGTAAATGAATGTATATTCTTCTTTTGATAATGAAAATTTATGAGTAGGATCGTTCTGGAACATTCTGTAAGCTTCTCCGCTATTAAAGAATATCCCCTTGGTTTTTAAATAATTTTTATTAAAATGGATGCTGATGAAAGAAACATCACTATTGTCCTTAATCTCATAAACCGCATGTGGGAAAATGAGTAGAATATCTCTTTGATTTAATACGTGATCTACAAAATTTATCCGAAGGTTCATCTTTCCTTTGGTAACCAGAATTAAAGCATAACTCGAAACCCGAAAAGGTTCCGAACTGCAATAATGTGGATCACTACTATGATGAATTTTTGCCATCAATCCATCATTTAAAGAAAGCGCCTCCTCGTGGTTTTTTTCTGAAAAAGTTCTATTGAGTAACTCTTGTTGCATAAAATCGTTCAGCGTTTTTTAATAATTTCTTAACAGATTCGATCATCTTTTGCACTACAATTTTAGCCATTCGGTTGTGGATGGTTTTTCGCCCTTTTATCTGTCGGATTTTGTACTGGCAAATGTAATGTTCGAGATCAATTTTGCAAGAATAATTTTTTAAAATGACTAATTTCTGATTAATTTTTAATCTTTTGATTAATAAATATGAAATTTTAATTGACTTAAAAACAGTAAATTATGTTATTTGTTGTGCTGTTTTGTATGTTTTTTATCGTTTTACTATTTTATAATAAAAGTCAGAATGTCAATTGGTCAATTCATCTGAATGTCACATTTTGCCAATCCAACTTTTTGACCAATATATCCCACATTTGAACCTTTTTTTGGCTTCAATTCCGCGTTAAAATTGTGTTATCAAATCGTTTGGTTAATGTGGTCTTAATCTACCTAGTTGATTTTAATCTCTACAAGTAGCATTCAGGTACAGACCAAATTTTCAGAACAGGGTTTAAAAACTGTAGAAATAAGTGTTCAGCATGCGTAAAAAATTACAAGATAGAATTGCCTCTTTTAAGGATGCAGCGGTGATAAAAGAAAAGGGATTATATCCTTATTTCAGGTCGATAGAATCAGGCCAGGATACCGAGGTGGTTATCAATGGAAAAAAGGTACTCATGTTTGGTTCAAATTCCTATTTAGGGTTAACCAATCATCCTAAAATAAAAGAAGCCGCAAAAGCAGCCATCGATAAATATGGGACTGGCTGTGCAGGATCGCGGTTTTTGAACGGCTCGCTCGATATTCACCTCGAATTGGAAAATCGTTTGGCCGAATATGTAGGGAAAGAGGCTGCAGTGCTTTTTAGTACTGGTTTTCAGGTAAACCTTGGGGTAATATCCTGTTTATTAGATCGTAATGATTACCTATTGCTTGATGAGTACGACCATGCTTCGATTATTGACGGCAGTCGTTTGTCCTTTTCGCGCACCATTAAATATGCGCATAACGATATGCAGGATCTGCGCAGAAAACTAAGCAGGTTACCTGAAGATTCGGCTAAACTGATTGTTTCTGACGGCATTTTCAGTATGGAAGGCGATTTAGTTAACCTTCCTGAAATGGTAAATATTGCCAACGAATTTGGCGCCAATATTATGATGGATGATGCGCACAGTCTCGGGGTAATCGGTTTTAACGGCTCTGGTACGGCATCACATTTTAACCTTACGGAGGATGTAGACCTGATTATGGGTACTTTTAGTAAATCCCTGGCCTCGTTAGGTGGTTTTATCGCAGGCAGTACCGAAACCATCGAATATATCAAGCACCGCGCCCGCTCACTGATGTTCAGTGCAAGTATGCCGCCTTCTGCTGTAGCAAGTGTAATTGCCGCATTGGATATCATCGAATCTGAGCCTGAAAGGATTGATAAACTTTGGGCCAATACAGAATATGCGAAGAAACTTTTGCTTGAGGCTGGTTTCGATATCGGGCACAGCAATAGTCCGATTATTCCCGTTTACATTCGCGATAATACCAAAACCTTTATGATTACGAATATCCTCCAGCAAAATGGGGTATTTGTAAACCCGGTCGTTTCACCAGCGGTGCCCTCAGATTCATCTTTGATCAGGTTCTCTTTAATGGCCACGCATACTTTCGAACAAATTGATTCAGCCATAAGCAAATTAAGTGCTGCTTTTAAAGCTGTTAACGTAGAATTAGTAGGAAGCCAATCATGAGAGAACTGGTAAAGGTTTCTGGTAAAAAAGCATTAAAGGCATTCGTAGATTTTCCGCACCAATTGTATGCGGCCGATGTAAACTATGTCCCTGAACTTTTTATTGCCCAACGCGACTTGCTTACCCCAGGCAAACATCCTTTTTACGAACATTCGGAAATACAGCTTTTTTTGCTATACGACGAAGGTAAAGTAGTTGGGCGCATTGCGGCAATTAACAATACTAACCACAATAAAGTTTACGGTGGACATGATGGTTTCTTCGGTTTTTTCGATTGTATAAATGATCCGAAAGCTGCCTTGCAGCTTCTAAATGCAGCACAGGATTGGTTAACGGAAAAAGGGCATACAAAAATTTTAGGCCCGGTAAACTTCTCTACCAATGAGGTTTGCGGATTACTGATTGAAGGTTTCGATGGGCCACCTGTAGCCATGATGCCATATAATGCGCCATATTACCTGTCGCTTTTAGAGCAAACTGGTTTTCAGAAAAATGTCGATTTAAGGGCCTACCGCTACACTGCAGGCAATTATAGCGAAAGATCGGTTAAACTGCTGGATAGGATAGAAGAACGGCTGCTCCGTAACGACATCGTGCTGCGTAAAATCAATATGAAAAAGTTCAAGGAGGAGTGTAATGCGGTGAGGGAGGTATACAACAAAGCATGGGATAAAAACCTTGGTTTTGTACCGATGACGGATAAAGAGTTTGACTATACGGCAAATGACCTAAAACTGATCCTTGATCCTGAATTTTGTATCCTGGCCGAGCAGCATGGCAAGATTGTGGGTTTTGCATTGGCTATTCCCGATATCAATCAGATCCTGATCAAAATTAAACGCGGTAGGTTGTTTCCAACAGGTTTAATCAAACTTTTAGCCAATAAAAAGAAAATTGATGGCATCCGTATTTTGTTGCTTGGTGTGGTAGATGGTTACCGTAAAATGGGCATTGAAGCTTGCCTTTATGGTCGTATCATCAAACATTTCAAGGCTAAAAACATGAAATATGCGGAGGCCAGCTGGACTTTAGATCATAACGATCTGATCAATAAGCCTATTGAAGATATTGGTGGTAAACTATATCGTAAATACAGAATTTTAGAGAAAGCGATATGAAAAAGCGGGTGTTGATTACAGGAGCGACGGGGTTTGTAGGGTATCACCTGATAAAATCTGCTTTGGCCAACGATCTTGAAGTGTATGCAAATGTTCGTCAATCAGCTACTGCAGCACATCTTAAAGATTTTCCGATCAACTACGTTGACCTTGATCTTTCTTCCATATACCTGTTGAAGGAAAATATAGAGGAAAAAAGATACGACTACATCGTGCATGCAGCTGCGGTAACCAAGGCCAAAAAACTCGATGATTACAATCAGGTAAATGCCATTTATACCCGAAACCTGGCTTTGGCGGCTTCAAAATCTGCACATAGCATAAAGAAATTTGTATTCATCAGCAGTTTGGCTGCGCTGGGGCCTTTAAATCGAAAGAATGAAAAACTCACTGACAAGGGGGCATCAAATCCGGTAACCAATTATGGGATCAGCAAGGCACTTGCCGAGACATACCTGGCTCAGATTCCGGATCTGCCGCTAATCACCTTCAGGCCCACAGCAGTATATGGACCGAGGGAGAAAGACATTTTCATATTAATTAAAACTATTAAAGCAGGGCTGGAGCTGTATATCGGCAAACAGGAACAGGAACTGAGCTTTGTGTACGCCACTGATTTGGCCAATATCATTATAAGAGCACTCGCATCTGATGTTGTAGGCAAAAGTTATAACATTTCTGACGGGGCAGTTTATAGCCGTTCTGCACTAGCTACCCATGTGCGTAAGGCTTTAAACAAAAAAACAGTGACCGTGAATGTGCCTGTGCAATTGATTAAGAGCCTTGCCTGGTCGATGGAACGGTTGTATGGCATATTTAATAAGATTCCAGCCTTAAATGTAGATAAGATAAAAGAACTCACCGCCCTCAATTGGGGCTGTGATATTAAAAATATTCAGAACGACTTTGGTTTTATGCCCCAATTCGGGCTCGAACAGGGGCTTAATGAAACCATAAACTGGTACCGTAAAAACAATTGGTTATAAGATTTTAAATAAAATAGAATGAAACAACAAGTAAAAGCAGCTGAAGGCAAGCTGGGGATATTAATGCCAGGATTAGGCGCTGTAGCAACAACCATGATTGCCGGAGTTGCTGCAATTAAAAAAGGGATATCAAAACCTATCGGTTCGTTAACACAGATGGGTACCATCCGTTTAGGAAAAAGAACAGAAAAAAGAGAACCAAAAATTAAAGATTTTGTGCCTCTGGCTGGTCTTGAAGACTTAGTTTTCGGTGGCTGGGATGTTTATGAAGATAATGTTTACGAAGCCGCATTGAATGCCCGCGTATTAGACGCTAACCTTTTGCGCGATGTACGTGAAGAATTACAGGCCATTAAACCGATGCGCGCGGCTTTCGACAGAAATTATGTAAAAAACCTTGATGGTAAATATGTAAAAGATCTCGATAACCGTTACGAACTGGCTTTAGCCGTAATGGAAGATATTAAAAACTTCAAAGCAGAAAACAATTGCGACCGTATTGTACTGGTTTGGTGTGGTTCTACCGAAATTTATTTCGAACCATCAGAAGTTCACGAATCGCTGGCTGCGTTTGAGCAAGGTTTAAGAGATAACGATTTGCGTATTGCGCCAAGTATGATCTATGCTTATGCTGCATTAAAATTAGGAATTCCTTTCGCTAACGGAGCACCAAACTTAACGGTTGATATTCCTGCCTTAATCGAACTGGCTAAAGAAACCGATACCCCAATTGCAGGTAAAGATTTTAAAACTGGTCAAACCTTAATGAAAACTATTTTGGCGCCTGGTTTGGCGGCACGTTCATTAGGTGTAAACGGTTGGTTTTCTGATAATATTTTAGGTAACCGCGATGGTTTGGTGTTAGACGATCCTGATAATTTTAAAACAAAGGAAGTATCAAAACTGGGCGTATTGGAAGATATCTTTAAACCAGAGGTTAACCCTGATTTATATGGCGATATGTACCACAAAATCAGGATCAACTATTATCCGCCTCACGGCGATAACAAAGAGAGCTGGGATAACATCGATATTTTCGGTTGGTTGGGCTATAAAATGCAGATCAAGATCAATTTCCTTTGCCGCGATTCGATTTTAGCCGCACCGATTGTATTAGATCTTGCGTTGTTTATCGATCTGGCTAAACGTGCAAACCTATCGGGTATTCAGGAATGGTTATCGTTCTACCTGAAATCGCCGCAAACTATACCAGGTGTACCAGCAGAAAACGACATTTTTAAACAGTTAATGAAACTTCAGAACACCTTACGTTACATTATGGGCGAAGAATTGATCACCCATTTAGGTCAGGATTACGAAGAAGAACTGATAGAAACGGTATAGTGTTTATCCACAAATTTCTTTCAACGGCTCTGGGAATCGGGTATATCGGCAAGGGCGCAGGTACTTATGCTGCAATAGCAACCTGCATCTGCTGGCATCTTTTCCAGAGCCCTTATACCAACCCTTATTTATGGCCGATACTCTTCACTATGCTCATCGTGATGTTGGGAGTGATGAGTGCCGATCGGGTGGAAGAGATTTGGGGAAAAGACCACGGTAGGGTGGTGATTGATGAAGTGGCCGGAATGTGCATCACCCTGTTGTTTGTGCCTTTAAAATGGCAATACACCCTAATAGGACTTATTCTTTTTAGGTTTTTTGATATCCTCAAGCCGCTTTACATCCGAAAACTCGAAGAATTGCCAGGTGGTTGGGGTGTAATGGCCGATGATGTATTGGCCGGGATTTATGCAAATGTTATACTGCAACTGGTTGTTGCTTTAGCACTGTTTTAACCGTGATGTTCACTTATCTAAAAGCACAGGCATCATCCTTAGTGGCCTCGGCAACAGATTTTGGTGTGACCATTTTTGCCGTAAATCTTTTTGGCTGGTGGTATCTGGCAGCAAGTATTACAGGTACGGTTGCAGGTGGAGCAGTTAATTTTTATGTGAACCGGAAATGGGTTTTCGAAAGTGAATCTACAGCTGTTAAATGGCAGGTGCTGAAATATATTTTGGTATGGGCCGGCAATCTGATTATCGTAACCGCGGGTGTGTTTATGCTCACCCATTTTTTTAATCTCAATTATGTTCTCGCTAAAGTGCTTAGCTCAGTTTTAACCGGGTTAAGCTACAATTATATCATGCAAAAGCAGTTTATTTTTTCAAATTAAATGAAACCGATCTATTCATTTTTTCTCCTCGTGGTGCTCAGTTTTATTTTGCATGTAAATGCTTTTGGCCAAAGAACGGTGGTATCTGGCATCGTGCGCGATGCGGTTACCAAAGAAACACTGCCCAATGTTTCCGTTTTTTTTAAGGATACTAAAATAGGCATACAGACTGATGTAAACGGAAAGTACACATTGGTTTCTCCTGATCCTCAAAACGAAATCACTTTTAACTATGTAGGTTATCGGGCGGCTTTTAAAAATGTTATGCCATCTGCAACGCAGGAACTCGATATTGCATTGGTTCCTGATTCGAAAGCTTTGAACGAAGTGGTCATTGTGGGTGGTAAAAAAATAAAATACCGAAACAAAGATAATCCGGCGGTAGAATTGATCCGCCAGGTAATTGCCCACAAAGATGAAAACCGGATTAAGAGTTACAATACAGTGTCTTTTAGGCAGTATGAGAAGATGTTGTTTTCGTTGAGTAATGTTTCGGAAAAGTTTAAAAACAAAAAGATGTTCAGAAATTATCAGTTTTTATTTCAGGAGCAGGATTCGACATTAATTGGTGGGAAAAACCTCTTGCCGGTGTACATTCAGGAGCAACTAGCCGATAGTTACCTCAGTAAAGATCCGGAAAGAAATAAAACTGTTGTTATTGCCGAGAAACAGGTAAACTTTGATAGCAGGTATATCGATAATAAAGGGATGAAAACCTATTTCGATAGGATGTATCAGGATATTGATATCTATAAAAATAACATCTCGGTGATCAGTAATGAGTTTTTAAGTCCGATTTCGGATGGGGCACCTGCTTTTTATAAGTTTTTTATTACCGATACGTTAAAAAATCAAAAGCCTGAGGTCATCGAGCTGTCTTTTACGCCACGCAATACAAACGATATGTTGTTCGAAGGAAAGATTTATGTAACGAACGATAGCCATTACGCCGTTACGGGTGCTTCATTTGGGGTAAATAAAAACATTAACCTCAATTTTGTCCGTGCACTAAAAATCGATCTCGGTTTTGAAGCCAACAACAAAGGTAAATACAGTTTAAGTAAAAGCAATCTATTGGCTGATTTTGGCATTGGCAAAACCAAAGGCATAGGTTTTACCGGCGAGCGTACCGTTACCTATAAGAATTACCAGTTTGATACGGTTTTGCCCGATACTATTTTTCAAGGGAAAAGTACCGTGGTGCGGGCCGATGCAGCAAAAAAAGACGATAAATTCTGGGAACAAAACAGACTGGATACCATTTCGAAGAACCAGCTTAAGATTTATGGTAATATTGATACCCTTCAAAACCTGCCATCTTTTAAGCGGACCATGAAAATTGTTACCCTTTTATTTGCAGGTTATCAGAATTTAGGTCCCTATGAAATTGGTCCGGTAAACACATTTTACAGCTTTAACAATGTAGAAGGTTTAAGGCTGCGTGTTGGCGGCCGAACAACACCTGAGCTTAGTAAACGTTATTATTTCGAAAACTATTTGGCTTATGGGATTAAAGATGAGAAATGGAAGTTTTTCCTTTCCGGAACTTATTCGCTGAATAATAAATCAATTTACGAATTTCCTCAAAACTACGTTAGGGCAAGTTTTCAGCGCGATACTAAAATACCGGGACAAGAACTTCAGTTTGTGCAGGAAGATAATTTCTTGCTGTCGTTTAAGCGCGGGGTAAACGATATGCTGTTGTACAACGATTTTTATCGTTTGGATTATGTTAAAGAATTCGAAAACCACTTTTCTTACAATCTTGGCTTTAAAAAGTGGAGCCAAACGCCAGCTGGTGGACTTAACTACGTAAATTCGAATAATCAGTTGGTAAACAGATTAACAACCAGCGAACTTTCCCTACAGTTGAGGTACGCACCAAATGAGAAATTTTATCAGGGCAAAATATACCGTGTGCCCATTGCCGATCGTTATCCGGTATTTAATTTGCGCTATACTGCAGGTTTAAAAGGTGTTTTTGGTGGCGAATACAATTACCATAGTTTAATGGGCAGCATTGATAAACGCTTTTATTTATCGCAATTGGGTTATAGCGATGTAACTTTCGAAGGTGGTTATATCGCCGGGAAAGTGCCTTTTCCTTTATTGGACATACATCGCGCCAACCAAACCTATGCTTATCAGCTCAATTCGTATAACCTGATGAACTTTCTTGAATTTGTGAGCGACCATTATGTGAGCATCAATATCGATCATAATTTTAATGGCTTCTTTTTTAATAAAGTGCCATTGATCAAAAAATTAAAGTTGAGGGAAGTGGTGTCGTTCAAAGCCTTATATGGTGGTTTGCGGAATGAAAATAACCCGAATTTTCAAACAGGATTATACCAGCTTCCGGTTTATGAAAATGGTGCACAAAGAACTTATGCATTGGGTAACGAGCCGTACATGGAAGGCAGTGTTGGTATAGGCAATATCTTTAAACTATTGAGGGTCGATCTGGTGAAACGGTTCAACTACCTCAATAATCCTGAAGTTTCGGAGTGGGGAATAAGGGCGAGGGTAAAATTTGATTTTTAAGAAATAAGTTATGGAAACTAAATTAAGGGACAGCCTGCAACAGGGCATATATAAGGTAATCAATCCTTTTGTAAAGGGATTGATTAAAATCGGTTTAACACCTAATGCGGTAACCACTATTGGTCTGATCCTGAATATTGGCGTGGCCGTAATTTTTGTGCTCGGTGCCGAAAAATCGAACCGCGGCGATATGTCTTACATTGGTTGGGGAGGGGCACTGGTGCTTTTTGCAGGCCTGTTCGATATGCTCGATGGTCAGGTGGCGCGATTGGGAAACATGAGCTCGAAGTTTGGTGCTTTGTACGATTCCGTACTCGATCGCTACAGCGAAATGATTATGTTTTTGGGCATCTGTTATTACCTCGTGGCACATCATTATTTCTTAAGTTCGCTATTCGCGTTTATTGCATTGATTGGCTCGATGATGGTAAGTTATACCCGGGCACGGGCTGAAGGTTTGGGGGTAGAATGTAAGGGCGGTTTAATGCAGCGGCCAGAGCGCGTAGTAACTATTGGAGTTTTTGCCATTGCTTGTGGTATTGCCGGGCATTTTATTGGAGGCAATTACAAAGTTTACCTACCAGGTGTTTCATTCCATGTTTTCGAAACGATGTCTATTTTTACCATGCCCATTACGATAATGGCTGTATTAACCAATATCACAGCTGTTAAACGTTTACAAGAGGCAAAAAAAGGCCTGGAAGCACAAGAATTTAACCAAAGAAAAGGAAATAACAAAGCTGCATTGATTGTGGGTCTGCTATTGATAACGGGTTTGAGTGGAATGTTTCCCCTCAAGGCAAAAGCGCAGGGGGCTGATCCATCTCCGATTACTTTCCCTACACCGAAAGATATCAGCAATCAATTGTTTTATTTACAGCGCGATCCGAATACCAATACCATAATCTGCCAGTTAAATGTAGATAAAAATGGCGTGGTGAATAAAGATCAACCTGTAAATGTGTTTTGGATGCGTTATGGAGATAAAGGTGAAAAGAAAGAACTGAGTTATATCCAGCGGAAATTTGCCTATGGCATTATCAGCAAAAATCTGGGCAATGGTCAGTTCGAATTGCGGTTTACCTCGCATAAAAAATTACCGATGTACCTGAATAAATCTGCTATAGATAAAAAATACCATGTTTTTGCAACCATTAACAATAAAAAAATGCAGTTAGAACGGATATTCCTTCGGATTGAGGGCGGTACATTTTGGTTTCCGAATGTGAAATATGTAGAAATAAAAGGTTTTGACGCTTCGGAGCCTTCAAAGGTATTAGTTGAAAGGATTAAGGTTTAACGGAGGGCGTTCTCACAAAGTTCGTCATTGCGAGAAGGCTTTTTCAGCCGACGAAGCAATCTTAAACTATGGGTTATAGCGATCGTTTTAAGATTGCTTCGTGCCTCGCAATGACGACCATTTTATTAAAATCTATATGATATGTCAGTCTGAGCGGAGTCGAAGACCCTATGTTCAGAATGACAAATTGTTTGAAGAGAAGATCCTGAAACAAGTTCAGGATGACGATTAAATGTGAGGGTAGTCGAAGACCAGTTAAAATATTACCAATGAAAAAGAATTTTGTTTCAAATTCAACCGCATCCATCAGGATGTTTAAAAACGACTTTTTAGAAAGCCTCTCAAAAGTTAGGTTTTATGTGCCTTTGATTGTTTATGTTCCAGTGATTGCTTTCCTTTTTTGGAAAGCGCTTTGGGAAATCGAAATGCCTGTTTTAAATTTTGCAGGTTGGTTTTTGTTGGGCCTGGCCATCTGGACCATTACCGAATACATCCTGCATCGCTATGTGTTTCATTTCGAGCCAGATGTGGAATGGGGTAAGAAGATCCATTTTATTTTTCATGGTGTACACCACGATTACCCCAACGATGCCAAAAGGTTGGTAATGCCGCCCTCAGCAAGTATCCCTATGGCTTTGGGTTTTTACTTTCTTTTCGATTGGTTATTACCCGATACAGTGGTTTACCCATTTTTCTCGGGTTTTATGATCGGTTATCTTTTTTATGATATGGTGCATTACGCACTTCATCATGCTAATTTTAAAAGCGGTTTCTGGAAACAGCTAAAGCAACACCACATGCTTCACCATTATTCCGATTCGACCAAGGGTTATGGGGTAAGCTGGACTTTTTGGGATCATATTTTTAGATCTAATTTTGATAAAAAATAACATGCAGCAAGAGGTATTGCTTAAAAACAGTTTTTATAATCTTCGGAATATTTATCTAACAGTTGCTATATCTGTTGGATATCTATTGTTATCGGTATTACTTGTCGGCTTTAAAACCGATCAGCTGGTGCTGATTTTTATTTTTAATACTTTGTTCTTTATCTCGAAGGGAACCCGTCAGTTTATACTTGGCTTTTCGATCTTTATTGTTTACTGGATACTGTTTGATTACATGAAAGCCTTTCCAAACTATCTTTTTAATCAAGTGCACATTAAAGATTTGTATGAGCTTGAAAGAGAATTATTTGGCATTCATTACCATGGATTAATACTTACACCTAACGAGTACTGGAATATAAACAGTACTGCTTTTTTAGATGTATTGACAGGGATATTCTATCTGATGTGGGTGCCTGTCCCGCTGGCATTCGCTACTTATCTTTTCTTTAAGAATAAGGAACAGTTTGTTCGGTTCTCGCTCACTTTTGTTTGGGTAAATTTACTGGGATTTGTGGTTTACTATGCTTTTCCGGCTGCACCACCATGGTATGTACAGGAACACGGCTTCGAGTTTATAGCTAAAACAGCTGGTAATACTGCTGGATTGGCCCGGTTTGACCATTATTTTAATATTACACTTTTTCATGGCATATACAGCAAAGGTTCTAATGTATTTGCGGCCATGCCATCGCTGCATTCATCTTATCCCGTTATTGTTGTTTATTATGGCTTAAAAAACCGGTTGGGTAAGATCAATATTTTTTTTGTTGCTGTTATGCTTGGCATCTGGTTTTCGGCTGTTTATACCAGCCATCATTATACGCTCGATGTACTGGCCGGAATAAGCTGCGCATTTTTGGGTATCATTTCTTTCAATTATTTAATGCGAAATACAGGTTTGAAGCACTTTGGAAAAAACCTGATCAATGCCATCAGTAATTAGGCAATTGGGCATTGATCGGTTTAATACTACTTTCAGTATATTATGCCGAAAGGTTAAACGGTGCTTGACTGCTGCGCATTGTTACTGCTTGGCTATTGCTTTTTGCTTTCACAAGCAGGTAAAATTCTACAGTAGCGATAAGAATGAGTGTATAACCAAAAAGTTCGAGTGATTCTTCTGATACATTCTTCACATCACGGATATATCGACTTTCCATAACGGCCACCCAAAACACTTTTCTACCATACAAACGTGCGAAAATATAAGTAGTTAAAATTCCGGATAACAGTATCCCAAAGGAAAATTTGTTTACAAAACCATTTAGGTTAGAAAAAAAGAGTCCTTTATTTCTGTATACAATAATAATTGCAAGAAAAAGTAGACCAAAAGCGCCTGTTTGCCACGCTCCATCATAAACATGATCATCAAGAAAAGCGTCTTGCTCTCTGATGAGAGACGCCATTGTGAAGCTGAATAACGCAAAAGCAAGTGGGAATGATGATTTATGTTTAAATGAAATATAAAGGTAAGTAAGGGCACTTAATAGTAGCAGCAAGCTCTGTACATATTCTACAATTGATTGTTCATTGAATTTATTACTTCCTGCTTCATGCTGCACATTCCACTTCAGAAATTCAGCCAATAAAACCATTATTGAACCATAAATAAGAAATCTGATAATAGCAGTTTTTAAACCGCTGGGGCTTGATGAGATAGTGGGACTGACCATTTTTTATTGAATTTGTAATCAGCTAGAAAATCAATAAACATGATTCTGCCGATAAGTTAGATTACAAATTTCGCTCAAGAACCATTGCTAAAAAAGGTCTATAAGTCCTAAAAATTGGTTAAAAAGTACGAATATTTCGAAGTTTAAAAATATAGTTTTTTTGTTTATGTTATCCAATTAAGATAAGGGCTTCTGCATTTAAAAATTGCAAGCAGCAGGCATATCTATGGTTAAATTATAAGCCGTTTGATCTATTTTTTGATTTACCTTATAGGTTTCGCCGCCAAAAACGATCTGGAAATCATAGCTTGCATTTTGTGCCAGCAAATTTGTACTGATATTTCCTTTATCCATATAACCCAGGTATTGAAAGGCTGCATTGCTGCCTGCAGCACGAAAGTAAACATAAACGCTCGGCCTGATCTCTACATCTGTTCGGTTAGGGCATCGGCCGGTAAATGTTAAAGAAACATTGTTATAAACCGGAAGTGGTGGCGTAACTACTGGTGGCGCAGTAGAGCCTGTTGGGGTTAATTGGATGTTAACCACTTGTTGCTTCTTTTCAGCCGTGAAGGTGATCTGTCTGGATTCTTTGTTATATCCTGGGGCATTAATTTCAGCAATAACACTAATCGGCTGATCTGCTGTGGGAGCAATACTCGGGTGCAGGCCTATGGTAACCATACCGGCACTTAGCTGAATATTCTTTTTACCTGAAAGTTCATAAATATTGCTGGCGGCATTGCCTGATATGGTGATGGTTGAATTGGCAGGAGCGGGGTTCCCGTCTTGCCCATCTGTAACATTTATCATTGCTGTGTATTTTATTACGTCAGTATCGATTACAATTTTTATATTTTCAGTAGGCTTTTTGCAGGCAGAAAGGATACACATTATCAGCGCCATACATATTGTATTTATTCTAAACATGATCTTAAATTTTTACAGTTTAAAATTAAAATTGATTTGAACAGTGGGGAGCCAGCGATAATCTTTTATGTTGTTTTGTAGTTGGGAGGTCTGAGATGAATTGCCTTCCAATAAACCTGTACCTACTATTTTGGCCTCTGGCTTGCTGAGGTAATAGGTGCCTACATCTACATTAATGTTAAATTTTTTACGGGGGAAGGTGTGCGCAAAAGCTACGCCGAGGTAAGGTGCAAGGCCTTTCCAATCAACTGAAAGGTCTACATAACCGATTTGGTCTTCTGTGAGTACCAAGTCGCCATATTTATAATCATCAGATGGTAGTACCCTTAGGTTGCCTTTTGCTTTAAAAAAGTAAGAAAAGCCGCCAACCATACGAAACCATGCAGCATTTTTAGATGGTACATAATCTGCAAATGCATGGATATTGTAAAAATCGGCAGCAACATTGGATGTGGAGTTAAACCCTGAAATTTTGAATACATCATTTGCTTTAATCGGGATGAAGTTGAGGCCTCCTCTTACAGCAAGTTCTGGCAATACCCCGTAAATAAATTCGGCGCCAATACCTTGTGTACCCACATTTAACTGAACCGATTTTTTATTCAAGAGACTAACAAAACTGCTGTCGTTCTGTGCTCTTAGCTGCTGGATAACCAGTATAAGTGATAGAATTAGCGTGCATCGGAATAATTTCATAATAGGTGGGATTAAGGTTTACAAATTATTAGTCCCGTTAATTTGATTGCAATAGCTAAATATCTAACATTAAATGAGTTAAAAAAGTTCGGATTATTTTAAGATGAACATTATGAATACGCCTGTTGTTATATAGCCGTTGGAGTACTTTAGCCTTGTAATGTTGCAGGAAAGGTAGGGAATAGATATGAGCGAATAACTATTAGGAGCGTTTTTGAAACAGCATTTTACTAATAGTTAAACATGGAGGCGAATTATGCCAGGTAATGATTGCAATATCACCTGGCACAATCGTTTTATTTTATTGCGCCAAATGCAGCAAAATAACAGTTTTTTATGCAGTATCTCGGTAACGCTGAAACCAACCTTTTGCAACAAAGCCTGTTTTGGTATTGAACAGGTTATTTTATGTTAACATTAGCGCTGTATTTTTGGTTATCTATAGGGTTAGTATAAGTTTTCAATTTTTTATGTCATGACAGCAATCGAATCAATCGGAAACGGTCATTTTCAAGGTGCATGCCCGTGCGGTAAGGGCGATAAATCGGATATGGAAAGGATTCCACGGACATTTATGATGAAAACCCTGTTATTCTGGTTACCCATGAAACGTTATAGGTGTTACCGTTGCATGCGTAACCGCTGGGTACTTGGAAAAAAATCACATCAAATCAGCCGATAAAAATCTATTCGTGTAAAACCAGAATTGCTTTTACCGATTTGTTCAGTACTTCAAATAAATGAATCAGTAGCTGGTTTGAATCATGTTGTGAGCTAAAGGATTGTTGTCAATAGGGGAGTAAGCAAATTGTAATAAAAGAAAAAGGGAACACCTGCAATTGCTTGGTTATCCCCATTTTCTATACAATAAATATAAATCCTATTGAAAATATTGAGAAAGGTCTGTTAATCTTCCACCTGATACATAAACAGATTTTGTGGGGGAAGTAACTGTTGTCTTGGCATCAATAATTAAAAATAGTTTAGATGTTCCTGCCTGAAAATTTAATCCGTAATCAGCAAATGCACTCGTAATTCTGCCTTCATTGGGTTTAAGTGTATAGCCTGTCAGTACTAATGGAGAGCCCGAAGTATAAGGCAGGTTATTGGTGCCTTTTTCTACTATATCGAAGCTGTAAATATAATTCGGACCTGGTAATGGAGGGAGTTCTATCGAATTGAAGGTGCCATCCTTGGGTAGTGTGAACCTAAGCTCGGGTGATACTTTTGTTCCAACGGTTGTGTTCGATGCGGTTTTAAGTCTGGTGTAAAAAACAAGATCCACATCTACATTTTTAAACTGATTTGGGAAAGCTGTTTGAAATTTAGCTGTTAGCATCATATTGGCAGGGTTAACGGGCGGATCTATCTTTATGTTGTCCGCTATCTTGGTGCCATCAAAAAGGTAACTGATCTTCTGCACAGGGGTAGTAGATTCGATTGTTTTGGTCAATAATATGGCTGTTTCTCCTTTCTTACGGATCTGGAATTCCCTTGTGGTACCTTTGTCGATCAGGATTGACAGTGTTTTTTCCACAAGATCAGTGCCTGAAGAAATTACATTACCATCCAGCAAGAATTCGAGTTCGCCAGATATGGCATATCCCTTAATTGTCAGGGTAACGGAGCTGTTGTATATTTTGGTCCCATCGTAAAAAATACTGACGTTCTGATCGAATGGTGCAGCTGTAATTGTTCTGGTGAGTAATATTTCAACAGTACCCTTTTTTCTGATCTTTAAAACGGCATTTTGATCTTTTACAGCAAGAAGGGTTTTTAAACTGATACCACCAGCGGGTGGAGTAGCTATAATACTGTCTTTATACAGGTATTCCAGTTCAACATTGGTTGAACCGGTAACGCTTAATTGAATAATTTTAGCTGGTTCTGGTTGAAGAAGTTCTGCTTTGCGACAAGATAAACTTAACGTTACAACAGCAGAAAGAAAGAAAAGGGTAAAAATTTTTGGTTTCATATAGAGGGTCATTACATTTTAAAACAGTTGCCTGTTTTTACAATAAAGAGACCATACCCTAGGGTATAGCCTCTTTGTGTTAAGAGAGAAAAAATTAGAATACAAGTTTTGACCAGCCTGATGCCCAGCTTGGTAAAGTAACTGTAGCTGGTGAACCTGGCGTGTTGTACCATGGTTGGCTTACACCAAAATAACTTGCGTTGGTTGGGTTAACAACTAATGAGTTACTGCCGCCATCAATATAAGTACCAACAGCTGCTGTGATTGAATTGGTGAAACCATGAACAGATGTAGTAGAGATATCTGAAAGACTTGCATTGGCATCAGCATCGAAAGCGATACCGGTGTTATAGCCAGAAACAATTACGTCAGATAAAGTAACTTCCGAACCTCTACGCTCGCGGATACCGTTACGGTAACCTAAACCTGCAATACCGCCGGTGTTTTCGGTTCCGAAGATGCTTACATTAATTAAAGTTGGGTGTGTTTTAGGCGTTAGGCTAAAGGTTGCATCTTCAATAGATGCATTGTTGTCAGATTCGATACCATTAGAATCGCTGTTACCACCACTTGTACTGTGTGTAGCATTTTTATCAGCAATGGCTACTGCATCACTTAGTGTACCTGTAAAACCATTATCGAAATCAAATTGATCATCATCAGAAGCTAAAGCAATTAAATTGCTTGCATTAACTGTACCACCAAAAAATTCGAATCCATCATCAAGACCGTAAGAAACCTGCACGTGATCGATAGTAGTACCGTTACCAACACCACCTAAAGTTAAACCATTAACCTCAACGTTTGCAGCCAATTGGAAACCAGCATACTCAATACGTACATATTGGAAAGTACCACGGTTATCGGCATCGTTAGAACCTCCGTAGTGGAATTTAGCTTCGTTATCTAAACCTTCAATCAGTTTATCACCAACGTTGATCGTTGCATTACCTAAAATGATTACGCCACCAAAATCGCCAGGGGTACCAGTTGTACCAGCGTTACCATCTAAAAGGTTACGGCTGGTAAATACAATTGGATCAGCAGCTGTACCAACAGCGTTGATGATACCGTCTTTTGCAATAACCAATACACCATTTTTTACGCCTGGAGTATTTGCAGATGATTTGATGTAAGTACCTGGTTCGATGGTTAAGGTTGCCCCACTTCTAACAGTTACTACACCACTTAATTCGTATACGTTCCCTGCTGTCCAGGTTACAGAGCTGGTAATGTCTCCGCTAACTGCCACAACTGGCAATGATGATTGTGAATAATCTGCTGCTGAAGTGCTGCGGTTTCCGAATGCAGCTGAACCACCTTCATTTTTTTTACAAGCTGTAAAAGAAACAGCAACAATTGATAAAAGACCAATTAAATTTTTGAAATTTTTCATTTTCGTTTTTTGTTTTTCATAGGATCTTATAGGTAGGATCCATGTTTTTAGGTTGATTTTTTTTATTTAGAGGAGGTAAGGACGGATAATTCCTTCTTTTTTTATGGAAATAAGGCCCTACATATCGCTAAATAGGATGTTTTTTATATCTTAGTATTTCTTATCGATAACTAAGCAGATCTGTTGGCTGCCCTTGGCTTTCAACTTAGGTTTTTTAAAATATTTCAGGTTTATCCTGGATTGGCCGTTCCACTAGAAATGATCGGTTTAAACGAAGGGTTCTGATACAACCTTTCGTTTTTTTATGGCTATGCAGGAAACGTTGTTCCTCCTTTCCTTTTTAATGGTATACGCTCATTTATATAGTTTTTCATAGTAGTTTTAAAAATTATAGGTAATAGAGGTACTGTAAGTGCGACCGAATTTTTGTTTAAATGTTATCTGGTCTCCTTCATCGTATTTATTACTAAAACCTGGTTTTAACCGCATAAAATCACTTTCATCACTTTTTCCTGCCACATATTCTGGATTAGCTTCATAACTGGCCGTATTACGGTAAAAGGTTGAGGCTGTATTTAACAGGTTGGCCGCGTTAAATTTTATTTCAAGTTTATTTTTCAAAAATTTATAGGCAATCTGGATATCTATCTGGTCGCGGGCCCGTTCATACTCAATATCAACCGGTTTGTCGCTTACGATATAGGTTTTATATGCCGATTTGTTGTAGGCGATGTTGAAACTGAAATGCTTATCTGTATATTGAAGCCCTGCATTGAGCTGATAAGGTGCTTGACCATACATCGCCCGTTTTTGATTGATTGGCATCAGGATATCTGGACCAGTTGGATCTGCAGGATTTTTGGTGCGATAGGTGCTCCTAACTATCGACCGTTGAAGGGTAAAATTACCATAGGCAGTTAATCTGGATAAAAGTTGCAGATCGGTAATAAAGCCCAGGCTTTTACGGAATTCGAATTCCAATCCGTAAACTTTAGCCCAATCAGAGCTTTTGGTGTAATACGTAGAATTACCACTGGCCGAACTAACCGTAATTTCAGCAGGTTTATCAAAATATTTATAATACCCACCTATCGAAATAATCTCGCCAAGACCTGGAAACCATTCAGTTTTAAAATCATAGCTATCAATACGTGTGCTGTACAATCCTTGATTGCCAAACTGTCCGTCTAAGTAGGGGCTGTATCTAAAAAAACGACTGTTATCCAATAATTCTGGGCGGATGACACTGCTTGAAACAGCAGCTCTTATATTCAGGGCATCAACCGGACTATAGGTAATATTTGCAGAAGGAAGCCATTGCCATTTACGATCAGGTTTAAGTTCGAAAGCCGTTTGCGACTGAGCATTGCTGTAACCATTTTTGATTTCTGTGTATTGGTAATACTCTGCCCGTACCCCCCAAACCAGACGTAGGTTAGATAGTAAACGGTTATCCAACATGATGTATCCGGCATGCGTATTACTTTTGCCTTCGTAATTATCTAAAAAGTATGGATTAACAGAATAGAAATACTTATCAAAAGCAATGTTTTCGGGATTTATCATTTCACCAACAGGAATATATTTTAAACTGTCAGCAAGTGTGTTACTTCCTGAAAAAGAGGCAATCTGCCAACTGAAATCAGCTTTCTTGCGGTTGCCAAAATAGCCTGTTTTTAAACTACTGCGGATTTCTTTAAACTTAAAAGGGATTGTTGCCGAAAGGTTCCATGAGTAATGCCCTTCTTCATTTTGATAATGATGACGCGACATGGGTACCACTTCTATTTGTGTAGATAGGTTATAATTGTAAAAGTATTGATATTCATTTCCGATCAGTTTAGGACTACTTGAGGCAATTACCAGATCTTTTTCCTTGCGGTGGATATTAATACGGGCAAGATCCCATTCTATCTTTACCTTTCCTAACTGATGCTGCCCATTCAATTTATTTTGAAGCAAATCAGTATAGGTAGGATCTTCATTTTCCTGGATACGGTTTGGCGGAAGATTAAAATTAGTTTCATCCTTATGGAAACCAGTAATCCTTACCATAGTGTTATCATATAGGTGGGTGTAGGTATTGCGAAAGCTGAACCTGTTTTTGCCGAGCTGTAAACCAAAATTCAGAATTCCACCAAGCGTAGTATTAAAACCATATGAGGCCCCACTGTTATTCGGATATGCCAGATTCCAATCGCTTCTGTTCTGGTTTTCGATAAGGTTGATGTTTTGCGTATTGCGATAACTCAGCGAGCCCGTAAAGCCGAATTTATTGTGGTTTGTTGTATCTAAATTTAATGCACGCCCGATGGTGAACTGATAATTTTGCGATGGAGCAGTTTTGTATTTATAAATACTTACATTATCCTGCGTAAACCGTTTGCTCTGATCAATTACCTTTTTTTGATATTCTGCTTCAGTCAATGCACTGTTAGGTGCAACAGTTTTAACGGTGTGTTCTAAACCTTCCGGATAATCCCTTCTGCCATCATCAAAGCCGAAATAATCATACTTGCCCCTTTTGTGGCTTAAGAAATCCTTGCCTGTACTTTGGTCGTTATAAGCAGTGCCAGCGGTAAAACTGATGAAGTTCTCAGTAGGTATATCTTTGGTATTGATTTGGATGAGTCCACCACCAAAACTGGTGTTCATATCAGGGGTAACTGTTTTGCTTACCACCACATTATCAACCAGATTGGAAGGAATTAGATCGAAAGAGAAGTTGCGTGTCTGCGCTTCGGTACTTGGCAAGGTGACGCCATCCAACTGAGCCGAATTGTAACGCTCGCCAATTCCACGAACAATTACAAACTTATTGTCTATAGTACTTACACCACTAATGCGTTTTAAACTTTCGCCGATGTTTTTATCGGGTGTTCTGGCAATCTGCTCGGCGCTGATCCCATTGCTGATTTCGGATGCGTTTTTCTGCCTGGCCAATAAACCCTCAACCGATGCTTTTTTGTAACTGGCCGTTACCACCACTTCCTGCAGGCCTTTTGCATCAGGTTTTAACGAAATGTCTAATGGTGTGTTTCTGTCAGCCTTTACGTTAACCTCGCTGATGCGCTGGGTAACAAAAGAAATATAGCTTACCTCTATCGTATAAATGCCTGGTTCAACGCTTAAAGTATAACTTCCATCGCTGGCGGTTTGCGTGGCTTTTCCTGTTTGGATAACCTTAATGGAAGCACCAGGAAGGGTTTCTCCTTTTTCGTCGAATATTTTTCCTGATATCCGGCCAGGTTTTACAGGATCTGGTAATTTGTAAAGTAGTATGGTATTACTTTCAGCAAATTTATAGGCTACCCTTGTTCCGCTAAGCATTTTTCTGAGGATTAATTCAATCGGCATATTTTTTACTTCGAGGCTGATCCGGCTATTCTGGCTAAAAATCGATTTATTGTAATTAATCGACAAGCCTGCTTTTTCTTCAAGTAGTGAAAGTGCATCAGGGATGCTCATTTCGGCTATTTTGATGCTTACATTGCTTTCTCCTGGTGTTTGCTCAAAGCTTTTTGCTATAGCCAGGTTAAATAAAAAAGTACATAACATTAACATCACCGCCACTGGCTTGTAATCGAAATGGATAATATATTCTTTTATATATTCATAAAATCCTATTTTCATAGGTTCAAGATGTTTTTTAATTCTCACGGGTTAAAAACTTTTGTTTAGGAGCTGGATTGTTCGAGCAATCCGGCTCCTTGTTTGTGTTAAGAGGTTTAATTTATTTTTCATAGGTATAAATCCGGTAATGTTGCGCATTCCTGCTGCGCGATAGAATATAGCTAACCTATCATTGGCAGCCCTCCCCCCATACGGTAATTGTTTTAGTGCCTGTATCTATTTTGTATTTCAGGTGTTTCCCACTCATCACATGGAGTTCTTCCATTACGTTGCTTATGCTTTTGTTTGAAAAAGTGGCATTAAACCTGCATTGATTAAGTTGATTACTCTTTAGCTCAATGTTTACATTGTAATATCTTTCCAATGATTTGAGCATATTTGGTAGCGTTACATCTTTAAAAGCGAAGCTATTTTTGATCCATGCATTTACTTCTGTTACCCGTTCAGTGTGTACTGTATAATTATGTTCCTTTAAATGATAAAATAGTTTCATGCCAGGAGTAAGTAGCGAAAGTTCTTTTAGTTTGCCTTGGCTGTTCTCCGAAACCCTCACCTTACCAGTGCGCACGGCAACACTAAAAGTTCCATCTTTCGGATAAGCATAGATATTGAATGAAGTACCCAAAACCCTGGTTTGCATCTGTCCACTATGTACAATAAAGGGGCTAGTGGTATCGCGCTTTACTTCAAAAAAAGCTTCTCCATCAAGCTGTATATTTCTTAAACTGCCCTTCACAAAATGTGATGGCCAGGTAAGCTTACTTCCCGCTCCGAGGTATACAATAGAACTATCAGGTAAAATCAACCTTACTTTCTCGCCTTTTTGAGTGGTTTTACTTAAAAAGGCAATGGCTGTTTGTACAGGTTGTTGTGCTTTCTTATATGCATACCAGCCAAGTGATGCAGAAATGATGACCACAATTGCAGCGGCATATTTTAATAGAGGGAAGAGTGATCGGCTTTTTGGTTCGCGTTCCTCAACTCTATCCCATATCTGTGCCAATCCTTGAACTGCGGCTAAAGAGTAATCGGTTTCGCCCGTTTGTTTTGTCCAGGCTTTTTCCATTACATGGTGAAATTCAGAATCGGCGTTTGCCGGGTCGGCCAGGTAATCCATCAGAATTTTTTCTTGCTCCGGATTAGTTTTACCTGCTAAGTAATGTTCAAATAGTATTTTAATGTTTTCTTTCACTTTAATGTTTGTAAGCTTTTATGCTGCGAGCTACTGTATATATGCACGAAACTTTGGATACAGCTATGCAGCAAAATATTTTTTTCAGAATAAAATGTAAAATGCTGTTTAATAGGTGATTAATTTTTGTGATCGGAGGCAAGATAGATCCTGACCACGAAGTAGCTATTAGGCCTAAAAATCAATAAGCACAGCTAATAAAACAAGCTCAGGAGGACGCATCTTTGGAATTGCATTAGAAAATCTTAATCCCTTAACTTCTTAATGATGAAATAATGGATGATGTAGAAGGAGACAATGAAGTGGGGGACTAATAACCAAAGGTCAATTAGCAATAACCAACAGCTGTTGACTAAAAAGAAAGATAAAGGCAGGATAGATCCTGACCAGGAAGTAGCTATTAGGCCTAAAAATCAATAAGAACAGCTAATAAAACAAGTTCAGGAGGACGCGCCACTTGGGCTGCACCATAAAAATCTTAATGTCCTTAATTTCTTAATGATGTAAAATAGGAGAGGGAACTTATCTTAACGCGCTAAGCCAACCGCTTAACAAAACAACACCAATACAAAAGATAATATCGTTTCTGGAGAATAAGTGCTAAAATATTTCCGCATTATACCCAATGATTTTTTGAGGTGATTGTTTACCGTGTTTTTGGAGATACCCATCAGTTGAGATATTTCCTCATGTGTATGATGGTCATTTCTACTCATCAGGTATATTTTTTTTACCTGCGGAGAAAGACTTTCTATTGCTTCCTGTGCAATCTGTTTAGTTTCTTTGGCATTAAGTTCGTCTTCTATGGTATTAAAAGACTGCTCATGCTTAAGGTTTTCGCTACTGTAAGCTTTTTCTCTGGCTTTTTTACGAAGTGTAGCGAGGAAATTGTTGCGGATAAGCGTATAAAGAAAGGCATCAAAATTCTTTTCCGGATCGATCTTCGACCTGTTCTCCCAAAGCCTTACAAAAACATCCTGAGTAAGTTCTTCTGCTTCTTCTTTGCCTCGTGTAAAATGGTAGGCATAACCATATGTCTTTTTGCGGTACAGATGGTAAATTTCATTAAAAGCAGCTGAATTGCCAGTTTTTACTGCATTGAGGAGTTTTGCATTTTTAAAATCTTCCAACTGTTCCATAAGTAGCGGTTATGGGAGGCAAGTTAGCGGTCGCGTTTAAAGTTAATGTTAACACAATGAAAACCTTTTCTATCACCTTAACCGATGAGTGGTTACAATACTCTGTTGAGCTGACTGTGCCCTCGAATCCATTAAAATATGATCAGCCTGAAAGCTTTCAGAAGCCACATTATTTATAGCAATCGAAGTTTTAATGGCTTTACCTGTTATCGCAGCGATTGCTGTTTTTATCATAGGATCTGCAACATCACCCAGTTGAAGCAAGGGCAAAATACTCATTTCATTGATCGCGATATCGGGGTTGATTCCAGCACTATACCCACCGCTGCCATTTGCATTAAAAAGTTTATAGACAATCGGATGCATTTCCCAGTTCACCTGTTTCGGACTTCTGGCATCGAATATCCTAAATGATGCTTCATCTTTTCCCCTTGTTTTTTCGCCGATCAACACCACCTGAATAAAAGGTTTAAGGTTATTGATCATTACTTCTGATGCAGATGCAGTAGCGGCTGTTGATAAAATATAAACCCGGTTTAGGCTGAGGTTTTGCTGCAAGAGGGTATTAAATTTTACGGTACCATCGAAAGTAGCTGCAGTACCAATAGATTCTGTTTTGGCTCCTCCATTTTTATTGCCTCTGTAGGTAATGAAAGGTTTATCGAACGATATATTTTTAGCAATCATGGCACATACTCCAGCCGCTTCTGCTACCTGTCCCCCCGCGTTATAACGGAGATCGAGGATAAGCTCGGATACACCTTCCGCTTTAAAGTTACTAAAAACAGAAGTGAGCGAATTGGCCAAACCGCCATTAAAATCCAGAAAATAGAGGTAACCGATTTTTTTTCCGTCGTTTTCTATAACCTTGCTAATCTCCCGTTGGTCGAGTATTACACCTTTACTTAATTCAACAGTGCGGGTATCTGTCCAGATATTGTTGTTCAGCTCTGCTAAACCTAACGAAAAATGGTCGCTGCTTAAGATTTCGGTTTGCAAAGCCTGTGCATTGGTAGCAGTTAAGGTTTTGCCATTAATTTTACTAATGTAATCTCCGCGTTTTAAACCAGCTCTCGAAGCCGGAGAATCTTTTAATACAACTTTAATGATTCCGATAACTTTTGCGCTGTTTTGATCGCTTACCGTTGCATAATCAAAGCCAAAATTTCTATTGTTTGGTATAGTGGTGCCAGGGTCATTAGGGATACTGATATAGGAGAAGCGATCGGATGCATTACGGATGGAATTAAAAAAATCTTTTGGCGATAAACTAAGATTAGGATCGGCAGGCAATTGCTCATTCCAATAATAGTAGCGTTTAAGGCTATCGAGTATCCAGGTGTTAATGTTCTCGTTGCTTCCAATTGGATAATCGGGATTTTTATTACCCTTTTTGCAGGATGGCAGAATGGCTAAAAATAGAATGACAAGATAAATGCTATAATAAGTTGTTCTTTTTAAATAGGTTATTGGGTTTGTCATCGCCTTTCCAGATTTTAAGAACAAACTTAAAGCTACTATTGTTAACCCGAGATTAATTTTCAAAGTAGATTTATCTATTGTATATAACCTTAAAAGGGATGGTTTCCTTTGTTAAATTATGATTACATATAAATTTGCCATTGGTTTACATCTGGTTTATTAATGAATACTTAACATGTAATTAATCAAAAAATAAACTCGGGACTCTAGTTTTGCTGAAAATAGAATCATCCATTTTTTATGGAATATCCCTTACTTTCAGATCGACAATTACTAGAAGAATGTTCGCGCGACAACCTGAAAGCGTTTAATATATTATTTGACCGGTATTTTAACAAGCTTTTTAAATATGCGCTTAGTTATGTAAACGATGAGTGTTTTGCAGAAGAAGCCATGATGGATTTGATGATGTGGCTATGGGATAAAAGGCATACACTAGAAGTACAGGGAGAGTTTAAACATTATATCTTTAGGGCGGCGAAAAACGCTACCATTAAAGCGATCAGAAAAAAGGCCATCGCAACGGCTTCAATAGAAAGTATAGAAAATCACATCTGCTTTACCAGTAACACTGCCGATTATGCAATTTTAACAAGTGAACTGGAACAAAACTATCAGAATAAGCTTAATCTTTTAAGTCCCCAGCGCAAAATTGTTTTCCAAATGAGCAGGGAGGAAGAGCTGAGCCATGCCGAAATTGCCAATAACCTCAATATTTCGATCAACACGGTAAAAAACCACCTCAAATTTTCGTTGAACCATTTCCGTAAAAGTTTGCTGAGGTATAGAGATGCCGCATTAATTGTTAGCCTTCTGTTGCTTGGGCATTAAGCTAATTTCTCCTTTTATCACCTCCATTAATCTTTTTTTTAAATTAATTTATTTGGTTATCAGGCGTTTATGTTTTTTATTGAAAATGCATTAGTCCCTTATGGTTTTTTTTGTCCCTTGTTAGTTAAAGGCGATTAATATGCGCCAAGCCAAACAAATATGCCCAAGTTGGTTGATCAATTACTTCTAGAAAAATTCCTTAAAGGTGAATGTTCTGCACAAGAAGAGCAAATGGTGCGCTTATTCTTAAAACAGCCAGAATCTGAAATCTTATTAAGCAAAATCCTTTCCTCCAATCAGGCTAAAGATTGGGCGCTATTTGAAGCAGAAGATGGACTGCATAATAAACAAGAATATTGGAACAATTCAATCAATCAAAGAATTACGGCTAAACAAGAGGAGCAAGCATTAAGGGCGAAAAAGCGCTTCAATTTTAAATACGCAGCCATTTGGGCCACATTGATACTCACTACACTAAGTGTTTATCTGATCATGCATTTTAGTAAAACCGACCAACAGGTACTGGCTTTTATTGAGCGTATTAACCCAAATGGTCAGCGGTCTAAAATAATTTTATCCGATAGCAGTGTCGTTTACCTTGGTGCCGGCAGTCGCTTAAGGTACCCGGAAACATTTTCGGCAGCTAAAAGAGAAATTACCCTGTATGGAGAAGCTTTTTTTGAGGTAACAAAAAATCCAAAAAAACCTTTCATTATTCATACCGGAAGGGTTAGCACCCTGGTTCTTGGCACCTCTTTCAAGATAGAGGCATTCAACAATAAAGCCCTAACGGTAGAAGTAGCAACCGGAAAAGTAAGGGTAGACAGAATAAACGGAAATAGGGTCGAATCATTGGCAATCCTTACACCTGGACAACGGGTGGTTTATTTCCGTGGCAAAGCCAATACTGAAGGTGTCGACATTGCTGATGTTACTGGTTTTAAATCATCGCGGCTGGCCTTCCATAATTCAACCCTTTTAGAAATCTGTGAAACACTTGAGCGCTGGTATAATGTTAAAATCATTTTCAAAAAGCAGCAAAAGTCGATGGAGCGGATGACACTAACTATGGATGCAACTGTATCGATAAATAAGCTATTAAATGTACTTTCTGCTGCAGGGAAGTTCCATTACCATATAAAAAACAACGAAATAACTATCCGTTAACATTCAAAAAAATAGGAAAGGAAATCAATGGATTAAAAATAACAAACTTCCCCATCCATAGGGTGGGGAAGCAGTCTTTATCGCATTATAATCGCTTGCTTTTCGACGACAGAGCGATTAAATGAAGAAAAATAAACAATTATTCCGGTCTATAACCGGGCAAACTATTAATATACAAATTTATGCAAAAAGGATTACATCCTACAATTAAGTTTATGATGAGGTGTTCATTTATGCTTTTAATCGCACAGTTTACCTTTATCGGCGTGCTTTTGGCCGGGAGTGTTCACAGCCAGAACCTCGACCAGGTAATCAATATTAATTTAGATCATTCGACTGTTAAAGCAAGCTTGCTCAGCATTCAGGAAAAGAGTGGAGTTAAGTTTGTGCTGCCAGAGCGGTTGCTTAGTAGCGTGAAAACCGAAATTACGTTGGGTCAACAAACTAAAACGGTAAAGTACCTGATTGAAAAAGTACTTGGCGAAACCAATCTCGAATATAAAATAGTAGAGGGTTATGTGGTAATTACTCAAAAGCCTGTTCGTCAGCAACCAGGGAATATTTCTGGCCGTATTATCGACGAAAAAGGTGGACCTCTACCTGGTGCTACCCTAAAAGTGCTCGAAACCGGACAAACGATTCAAGCTGATGCTAATGGTAATTATAGCCTTTCGTTAAAACCTGGCAACTATACTATCGAAGTTTCCTATATCTCTTTCCTAACGCAAAGAATGACAGGGGTAACCGTAAAAGAAGGTAAAGCTACAGCCTTAAGTTTTTTAATGAAACCTGCAGATAACCAGCTTTCGGAAGTGGTGGTGAGTTATGGAAAACAAAGGTTAAAAGATGTGACCGGATCTATAGCCACTATTGATGCTACTCAGCTTCAGGATATGCCTGTTGGTCAGTTCGCCCAGCAGCTGCAAGGAAAAATTGCAGGTGTACAGATCGCGCAAACCAGTGGGCAGCCTGGACGTGGAATGGGATTTATTATCCGTGGTGCAGCTTCATTTTATTCCAGTAACCAGCCTTTATTTGTAATCGATGGTACACCTATAACCGGAAGTATTAACAACATTAATCCAGCAGAAATTGAAAGCTTAAGCTTTTTGAAAGATGCCTCGGCTACTGCGCTTTATGGATCAAGGGCAGCGAATGGTGTGGTGCTGATTACCACCAAACACGCAAAACCAGGAGATTCGAAGATAGATTTTTCTACTTATTACGGCATCCAGAAGATTCCAACCGGGAAATTGCCTAAAATGATGACGGCAAGGGAATTTGCAACATTTATGAAAGAGCGTGGAGAAGATGGATTAAAATATGAGCCAGGTTATACCATCGCTGCAGATTACCGTGCCGCTTATGATCGTCCTGAACAATATGGTGAAGGAACCAACTGGTTCGATCTGTTAACCCGTTCGGCACCTATCCAAAGTTACGATCTTACCGTTCAATCGGCACGCGAACATTCCTCATCAACGGTTATAGCGGGGTACCAGGAACAACAGGGTGTAGTAATCAATAACGGAACCAAGTTGTTTTCCCTAAGATTCAATCAGGATTTTACTTCGGCCAATAATAAACTTAAAGTTGGTTTTAACCTGGCCCCGAGTTATAGAATGGACCATAACAATAGGTTAAGTAGCGATGGCGTTGGTGGTTATTTCGAACGTTTTTTCGAAGCCAGCCCCTTAATTTCACCTTATAATCCAGATGGTACTTATATCAGAAATGTGGCTTCTCCAGGTATGGTTGCTTATATCAATCCACTGGCTACTTATGAGCTTACCAACGATGATTATAATACTACCCGCATTTTAGGTAATGGTTACCTGAATTACGAATTTTTGCCAGGCCTTACTGTAAAAACCAATCTGGGCGTAGATAAAGGAGCCGAGATGCGTAAATATTTCCAGGGAGGATTGGTTACAGGTACACAAGGACAAACCACAGGCACAAGTTCGTCGGTCGATAACGGTTCGTGGACTGCAGAAGGAAACCTTACCTATAACAAAACCTTTGCAAAAGATCATAGTATTGATGCACTTGTAGGATACTCAGCGCAACAATTTAGCAGCTACAGCAATACCTTAACCGGACTAGGCTTTGCGAGTGATGATATTGAGTATTTAGGTGCGGCTACCAGTGTAACCGGTAGTAGTGGTGCTGGTTCCTACGCTTTGCTTTCGGCAATTGCGAGAATTAATTACGCTTATAAAGGCAGGTATCTTTTATCAGCCGCGGTAAGACGTGATGGCTCGTCTAAATTTGGTATTAACAAACAATGGGGTAATTTTCCTTCAGTATCTGCCGGATGGATTGTAACTGATGAGGGCTTTATGAAAAACGTAAAAGGTATCGATTTCTTAAAACTCCGTGCAAGTTATGGCATTACCGGAAATAACTTTTTCGCAGGTAACTACGACTCGCAGGCCACCATAGGTACTTATTATTATAACTTTAATAACGTAATTACACAAGGCCAAACCATTAATCGCTTGCCCAACCAGGAGTTGAGGTGGGAGCGTAACAAACAGCTTGATTTTGGTCTTGAATTAGGTATTCTGAACAACAGGATTAATTTTACCTACGATTATTACCGAAAGTTAACTGATGGATTGATTCAACAACGCGCCATTCCAACCTCTTCAGGCTTTTCTCAGATTATATTTAATGTAGGCGAACTTAAAATGTGGGGGCATGAATTTTCGGTCAGCTCGAAAAATCTGGTCGGTAATTTTAAATGGAATACCAACTTAAGTCTTTCATTCGACCGAAACCTGATTACCAATTTGGTTGATCCTGGTTTTATCAGAAGAAATGTTACTGTAAGTTCAGATTATTTCCGTCAGCAGGTTGGTCATCATTTAGGAGAGTTTTACGGATTTGTTTTCGAAGGATTATACAAAGATGCTGCAGATCTGGCTAATTCGGCCAAGTATTTAAGTACCCCTGCAAAACCTAACGGCAATTCAGATATCGGCACCATTAAGGTTAAAGATATTAATGGCGATGGCGTAATTGACGATGTGAACGACCGTACTTTTATTGGTGATCCAACACCAACTTTTACCGGTGGTATGGTGAACAATTTTAAATACAAAAACTTCGATTTAACTGTTGATATGACTTTTTCGGTAGGTGGTAAAATTTTAAATGCCGCCAAATGGGCCTATCAAACCAATATGGATGGTTCGAGGATTTTGCTTGCAGCGGCGGCAGACCGCTGGCGATCGGTAGAAAACCCTGGATCAGGTATTTACCCGAGAACCAAATCCGGAACTACTGGTATAGGCCGTTCGGTAAATACACAATGGATTGAGGACGGATCTTATTTGGCCGCCAAAAATATTTCGCTGGGTTATACCATACCTGTGAAAAACCTCATGCTGAAACACCTTCGCGTTTTTGCCTCCGTTCAGCAAGCCTTCGTTATCACCGGTTATTCAGGTATGAACCCTGAAACAAATGTGGGCGGATCCGACCAGACCTTAGGTGTTGGCATAGATGAAAATGCCTATCCAATTCCAAGAACCTTTTCTCTAGGGATTTCAACCACATTCAGATAACCATTAAAGTTAAAAAAATGAAAAAGATATATATAGCCATTATACTGTTAACCATCGGTATCAGTTCGTGTAAAAAGGATTTTATTGAACTTAATCCTGAAGATTCTTACACTGATGGAGTATTCTACAAAACCGAACAGCAATTCCGTTCTGCTGTGGTAGCTGCTTATGCACCTTTAAGAGATGTTTTAATAAACGATTATTTTACCTCCGAAATGCATTCTGATAATACGGTGTACCAGCCCATTCCTGGCAATAGGGGAACGGCGTATGTAGAGCGTGAGAATATTTCAGATTTTACCAACACCTCTACCAATGCTTATGTTGCGGCAACCTGGCAGCACAGTTATACCGGTATTTCGCGTTGCAATATCATTATCGAAAGATTGAAAACTTCTGATCTTGGCGATGCCGTAAAAGCTAATCTGGATGGACAGGCCAAGTTTTTAAGGGCGCTTAATTATTTCAAGCTGGTTCGCCTATATGGTGGGGTACCACTTTCGATAGCCGAAGTTAAAACAGCAGAAGATGCGTTTAAACCTAGAGCTACTGAAGCTGAAGTTTATGCCCAGATTGTTGCCGACGCTAAAGATGCCATCAATGAGCTTTCAGTGCCGACTAAATTTCCGCAAACAGGCGAGGCAACAAAAGGTTCGGCCATGATGTTATTGGCTAATGTATATGCTGTTCAAAAAAAATGGGCAGAGGCCGAAACCCAATTGAATAGCCTGTTAACTATGGGATACGACCTCAATGCCAATTATGCCGATACCTTTTTACCTACCAATAAAAACGGAAAAGAATCAATCTTCGAAATCCAATACTTAGGTGGTACCATTACAGGTTCTACACCTAATGCACTTTCATTCCACTTTCTGCCCAGAAGTAAGGATACCAGATTGCTCACCGGTATTGCGATCGATAATACAGGTACAGGAGGATGGAATACCCCAAGCAGCGATCTGATTGCTGATTTTGAAGCGAATGATAAACGTCTTGATGCCGCTATTGGTATTGCCGAAGGTACTTACGATGCCAGCAGTTATTTTGTTTATTCGGCAGTTAAAAGTATTGTTAATTATACTCCGGCAGCAGGTAAAATTGGCGTGCCATACATTAAAAAATACCTGCACTCGCCACTTACAGCAACTACAGGTTCTAGTGATGACTTTCCAATATACCGTTTTTCTGATGCATTATTGTTATTGGCCGAAGCATTAAACGAGCAGGGGAAATCAGCGCTTGCTTTAGCACCATTAAATAAGGTGAGGAAAAGAGCTGGTTTAACTGATATTGTGAATACCAATCAAACGGAGCTTAGAACCATTATTCTACATGAGCGCCGGGTTGAACTGGCTTTCGAAAACAGCAGGTGGACAGATTTATTGAGGACTGGAAAAGCAATTAACGTTATAAATGCATTTGGTGTTAAAATCAGGCAGCAGCTTCCATTTCTTTCCTCTGATGCTTACGTAATCGATAATCACCACTTATTATTTCCAATCCCACAAAACGAAGTTGGGCTAAATCCTAAGATCATCCAAAACCCGGGGTACTTTTAAGATTGAAGCATAAGACAAGAAAAGAAGAATAAAATTAATCAAATAAAAATGATGATAAATAAAGCACTGCTAAAGAAAAGCTTTTGCATTTTTTTAATTGCACAAATGTTACTAACCACAAGTGCAAGCCTAATACCTGTGTTGCAGGAAGAACGTTTAGCAGACGACGAATTTGCGATTGCTGTACTGCCCGATACCCAATACTATACTTCAGAGAAAAATGGCGGGAAAAAGGAAATGTTTTCGGCACAGACCGAGTGGATTGCAAAAAATGCAGTAAAAGAAAACATTAAATACGTAATCCATCTTGGTGATATTTCTGATGATGGGGAAAAATTTCCACAACAATGGGTAAATGCTGCCGGGTCGATGTATAAACTGGAAAAACCACAGTCCGGTTATCCGCAGGGTATTCCATATGGTATGGCCGTAGGCAACCACGATCAAACCAAAAGCCAGTACCCTTTAAGTGGTAAAACCGATCAGTACAATAAATATTTCGGCATAGACCATTTCAAAGATAAAAAATGGTACGGTGGGCATTATCGTGATAATAACGATAGCCATTATGATCTTTTCGAAGCAGGTGGCTATAAATTCGTCACTATATTTTTTGAATATGATTCTTATGATGAGGATATTGAAGGATTGAACAAATGGGCAAGCGGGCTGCTTGAAAAATTTAACGATCGGAAGGCCATCTTAGTGAGCCATTCTATTATTCATTTTAACAAGAAAACGGGTACCAACGAAAAAGGCTTTCCGAAGTTTTCTAAACAGGGGCAGCGGATTTTCGATCGTTTAAAAAGTTACCCTAATGTATTTTTAACTTTATCTGGCCATGTTGGCGATAATGGTGAAGGCTATCGCCAAGACGGTTATGCTGGCAATGTGATCAAATCATTGTTATCAGATTATCAGAGCAGGCCAGATGGCGGGCACGGCTTAATGCGGCTCATGAAGTTTTCTAAATCGAAAGATCTGATCAGTGTACGTACTTTTTCTCCGGTAACAGGTGAAGAAGAAACCGATGCCGATAGTAAATTCACACTTCCATGGTTCCACCATACCACAGTGGCCAGGTATCAGGATTATAACAACGATGGTATTAGTGAAATCGCATTTTTTTCTAATGGTATCTGGAAAATATCGGGGCAGGCAGATATTGCTTTTGGTAAACCGGGCGATGTTGCAGCACCAGCTGATTATAATGGTGATGGTAAAACGGAGCTAGCGGTTTTCAGACCATCAGAAGGAAAGTTTTATATCCAGGGTGGGAAAGAGGTTGTACTTGGTGAGGCAGGCGATATCCCCGTGTGTGGAGATTGGGATGGAGATGGTTTCGCAGAGGCTGCTGTTTATCGTCCTTCCACATTAACATGGTACTTTGATGGACTGGACAGTATAAAATTCGGACATAAAAATGGTGTCCCTGTTCCTGCAGATTACGATGGTGATGGCATATTGGATGTTGGCATATTCCGTAAAGACAACTCTTTATGGCAAACCAGTCTCGGTAATATCCCTTTGCAGGTTAAACATACACCAGGCGACATTCCCGTACCTGCTGATTATGACGGCGATGGTAGGGCAGAGATGGCTGTTTTCAGACCTTCAACGAACGAATGGATTATCGACCGTTTTAAGGAACCGGTAAAGTTTGGACAAGAAGGAGATATTCCTGTTCCTGGCAACTACTTAGCTGGAGGAAAATCTAGTTTGGCGGTATACAGAAATGGCTTAATTTACCTTCAGAATGGTAAAATTATTGACGCCAAAAACGGAAAGGCCTCTGATTTGATTAATCATAAAAACCGTTAATTTTTGTTGCTATTTCAGCTGTTAAGAGATACATTAAATTTTTAAGCTGAAAACAAAGAGGTTGTATCATAAATATAGATTTGTCATCCTGAGCTTGTCGAAGGACCTGTTTAACTACGCTTAAGGTGTTTCGACAGGCTCTCCGTAGGAGTCCTTTGGACAACATGACAGCATCTGGGCTGAAATCGCCTTTATGATACACCCTCTTTTTTATTATTTTATCGCTCCAAAAGCTGCGAAATAAGAGTTTTTGTGCAGGATCTCGGTAACACTGAAACCAACCTTTTGCAATAATGCCAGTTGATAGTTTAAAGAGCGCGGGGTATCCTCATATTCAATATAATCAAATACCTTTTGCTTATATGCTGTACCACCAAGTGTTTCCAGGTACGCCCCGTATTGATCTTGAAAAAGATTATCGATCAAAACTGAATCGTGTGCAATGAGGTCTGAAATCCAGATACTGCCTCCAGGTTTTAAGGCCTTGTAAACTTTAGTAAAAACAAGTTCCCAATCGGCATCGGTACGCAAATGATGAAATGTTGCAGCAGCAAGTATAATATCGAAATGATTATCCGGTAAATTAAGGTTACGCATATCATCCTGTATAACGGTTACTGTTCCGGTAGTTTGTAGCGATACCCTATCTCTTGCCCGTTCCAGCATCGGTAAACTCAAATCGTTAAGTGTACAGTTAAGGTTTGCGATTTTGCTGAGCATTTTTAACGTGTAATTGCCCGCACCACATCCAATATCCAACAGCTCTTTGGCATTCGGATTAATGTATTTGGCCGCTCCGGTGCAAAGCTCCATCGTAAGTGGCGCATCGATGGTGGTTTGTTGTCCGCTCTCTAAGTTCGAGAAACGTTCTACATCATTATCAAACCTGGTTTTAATTTCTTCATTTGTTGCCTTATGCGAATAATCTTTATTCATTGCTTTAATTTTTTTGTAAAGTTATTGCTGTTGATCATATTTGTAAAATATCAATTTTTGCATATAACGATACCTATTAAGTATTATAAATATGGAGCTCAGACATTTGTTGTATTTTAAAACCGTTGCAGAAGAACTTCATTTTACTAAAGCAGCAACCAAACTTTTTATCTCGCAGCCTCCCTTAAGCAGGCAGATTAAAGAACTTGAAGAAGAACTCGAAGTACAATTGTTTACCAGGAGTAATAAGCGGGTTACATTAACAAATGCCGGAAAGTACTTTAAGGCTGAAGTAGACTCCATGTTTGCCAAACTGGAAGAGAGTAAAGAAGTGGTTCGTAAAATTCATGAAGGTGTTAGCGGCGAATTAAAGATTGGTTATATTAGTTCGGTTTACCAATCGCACTTAGCAGAAATTTTAAAATTAATGCAACAGGAATTTCCCTATCTGAAAACGAGTTTGTTCGAAGTGCCTACGCTTGCTCAAATTAAAGAACTGGAACACGGTCGTTTAGATGTGGGGATTTTAAGAGCACCAGTTTTATCAGAAAAATTGAAAATAGAATCTTTGTTTTTTGATCCATTTGTAGTGGTTATTCCTTTAACAGACCAAAAAATTGATGCGGAGAACGGACTTGCTGATTTTTTGAAGAAAAGCCCGTTTATATTCTTTAATAAAGATTTTGCGCCTCAGTACAACGAGAAACTTATGGAGATTTGCCAGCGGATGGGCTTTAGTCCCGATATAACCCACGAGGCCAACAACGTACACTCCATATTACAATTGGTAGAAGCAGGCCTGGGGGTATCCATTTTGCCATTGTCGTTAAAAAAACAATATGCACAATTGAAAGTATCTTTTATTGAATTTGATGCTATTCCTGTCAACACAGAGGTGGTACTGGCTTATAAAGAATCAAATAAAAACCCGGCATTAATCTGGTTTATTAAACATTATGCCGAGTTAAAAATCAATTGATTTTCAATAAAGAACAATGAAATCCAGTACCATTTATCTATGTAATCCGTTGATTAAAGACCGATGAAATTGTAAGAAAGGCTGTTTTCTAATAGGAGTCAGTCGTTTTTACAAATTTCAAAATCCTATAGCCACTCATTGGGCATTATTTTTCAAAAGAAACGGTCAACTGCATAAAACACGACCAGTAAAATGGATTGATATAAAATTAACCCTCAAAAGGCAGTTGATTTCCGATTTTCTACCCTATCATTTCCGATTTTCACCTCTTTTAAACTTGTAAAAGCACAAATTTGCCGCAACCAACATCAAAAGCCTATGTTAAGGCTTAACACAAAATAAATTATACAAGTTTACCTAACCTATGAAGAAAATATTGTTCACCATATGTTTTCTGGCCACAGCAGTAATTGCTCATGCACAAAAGGCAGCTGATGAAAAAAAAGCAATGAAAAAACTGCTCGACAGGCAATTTGAATTTGCACAGAAACAATATCAGTTACTGGCCAAAAACACACCGGCAGACCGCATGCCGAAAACCTATTATGCAAAAAATAATAAACTGGAAACGAGCGATACCAAATGGTGGTGCAGTGGTTTTTACCCAGGTTCACTACTTTATATTTACGAATATACTAAAGATTCTGGCACCTTAAAAGAGGCAGAAAAACGCCTTGCCGTACTAGAAAAGGAGAAACATTATACCGGAAACCATGATTTAGGTTTCATGATGTTCTGTAGTTTCGGCAACGCCTACCGCATTACAGGTAATGCGCGATATAAACCAACCATTGATACAGCTGCAGCTTCGCTTGCCACGCGCTACCGTCCGGCTGCTAAAGTAATCCAATCGTGGAATAGCAGTAAACAATGGAAAGGCCCTGTTATTATTGATAATATGATGAATCTGGAGTTGTTGGCGTGGGTGTCTGCTCATGGTGGCGATCCGAAATACAGAGAAATTGCCATCAACCATGCCGATACTTCGCTTAAAAACCATTTCAGATCGAACTATAGTTCCTACCATGTAGTAGATTACGACATGACTACTGGCAAAGTACTTAAAAGAGGTACGGCCCAGGGCGCATTTGACGAATCGGCCTGGAGCCGCGGCCAGGGTTGGGGATTATACGGTTATACCATGATGTACCGTTTTACCAAGAACAAACATTATCTTAATCAGGCAAAAAACATCGCGAAATTTATCATCAATCATCCAAATATGCCTGCCGATCAGGTTCCATACTGGGACTTTAACGCACCGAACATTCCAGATACCTATCGCGATGCTTCTGCCGCTGCGGTTATTGCCTCTGGTTTGTTAGAATTAGGACAGTATGCAACAAAAAGCGAGCGAAAATTATATGTAGGCGAAGCAAAGAAAATGATTATTTCACTTTCATCGGATGCGTATACTGCAAAGCCGGGTGAAAACGGCGGTTTTTTACTGATGCACAGTACTGGAGCCTTACCCCTTAAATCAGAAGTCGACGTTCCGCTGAGCTACGCCGATTATTACTATCTCGAGGCGCTGATGCGCTATAAAAACTGGTATTTATAACACACAAAATGGAAAGAAGAAAATTTATAGGCGCGTTGTCATTAACCGGAGTATTTGGGCTGTTTAATCCTAACGAAGTTTTATCCGCTGCAAAAACTAATAACAGTACAAGTCCTCAACCAAAAACCGACAGAGAATATTGGTATAAACTCCTGTATAAAATTGCCAGCCCCGTTGTTTCCAATTTAGCCAATGGAACTTTGATTAAAAATATGCCAGTGGTTACGGCACCGAAATTCGACTCCAGAACACCTGCTGTATCGTATTTAGAAGCTGTTGGCCGTACTTATGCAGGAATTGCACCCTGGCTTTCGTTACCTGATGATACCACAACCGAAGGTGTTTTAAGAAACAAGCTAAAGTTGCAAGCCATTCAGGGATTGGATAGCTGTTTTGCGGCAAATAGTCCTGATAAGCTAAATTTTACCAAAGATTATCAGCCGATTGTTGATTCAGCCTATCTGGCACAAACTTTTTTAAGGGCACCTAAAGCTTTATGGGAGCCTTTAAAGCCCGAAACAAAGCTCGAAATTATTGCTTCTTTTAAATCATTGAGGAACAGAAAGCCCTTTAAAAATAACTGGTTGTTATTTGGTTCTATTACCGAAGCCTTTTTATTATCGATTGGCGAACCACACGATGAGAGCCGCTTAAATGAGGGGGTAGATACATTAAACGCATGGTATAAAGGAGATGGTTGGTACGGTGATGGTGTAAACATGGCTTTTGATTATTATAACTCTTTTGTAATCCACCCGATGATGGTGGATACGCTAGCTGTTATGCTCGATAAAAAGCTAATCAAAAAAGAACGGTACGATCTTGCTGTAAAAAGGATGCAGCGTTACGTAGTAGGGCAAGAGCGGATGATTTCTCCTGAAGGAACCTATCCGCCAATTGGGCGTTCGATTACCTACAGAACAGGTGCTTTTCAGGCTTTAAGCCAGATTGCCTTAATGCATAAGTTACCAGCTACCATTAAACCCGCTCAAGTGCGTTCTGCCTTAACAAAAGTAAAACAGAATATGTATGATATCCCTGGAACTTTTGACTCAAAAGGATGGTTACAGCTTGGCTTTTGCGGGCATGATCCGGAAATAGCAGATTATTATACCTCTACAGGTAGTTTGTATATGGCTACACTATCATTCCTCCCTTTGGGTTTACCAGCTACCGACGAATTTTGGGCCTCACCTTCGGCAGAGTGGACATCGAAAAAAGCCTGGGCAGCAAAACCATTCGCCAAAGATTATCATGTAGATTTTTAGTGAGATAATTGGTCTAGAAGCATCGTCATTTCGACCGTAGTGTTCCAAAGGAACGCTTACTAGCGCAAGTCTTAGTAGCTAGGGCAGTGTTGTTGGCTGACTTGTGCTTTAAAGTTTTCTTAAGAGATTAATATATTGATTTGACCAAAGCACAAGTCAGACCTTTGCTTGTGCCTGAAACGCTAAGACTTGCGCTAGAATGTTGAGAATATAAAAATATGGGTATAACAGCAGTTGGCTATTGCAGCCCATGTTTACACAGATTGTTCTTCTAAAGATAACCTTGGTCAGCCAACCACCTACATCACATGGGCCTGGGTCTTTGAAGATCGCTTCTTTTTGGTCAGGATTTTTTTACTACGAGAGGGACATTTTTTTTTGATAATCAGTAGGTGCCGCTCCTGTCCATCGTTTAAATGCACGTATAAATGCACTTACTTCATTGTATCCAAGCATGGTAGATATTTCTTTTATCTGAAGCGAATCATCTTTCAGATACATTAAAGCAAGGTTTTTACGGGCTTCATCAGCTAGCTGATGAAAATTGATCTCCTCACTTTTTAATTTACGCTGGAGTGTACGTGGACTGAGATTAAAGTTACATGCAATATCTTCCAGGGTAACCATTTTTAGATAGGAGTTTGACCGTATATAATTATAGATACGCTTTTTTAATGCCCGGTCAGATACATGCGTATTTTGCCAGCGGCCCTCTTCCAAAAGCAGAACTTGCTGATGCTCGTGTTTTGATCTTATAATTCTTTCATTCCAGTAGGCAATATCAAATGAAATTTGGGTGGTTTTTGCATTTGCCTCTGGCTTACAGCGAAGAACACGCTCATATTCTTCAAGGTTATCCAGCGATCTGGCGAAGCTCACCGAACTTGGGTACAGTTTCTTAAACAATAACCCGTCAAGTTCGTGTATGACCAGAACCATTAAAAGGTCAACAGTTTGTATTTCAGTTGTATCTTGATTCCAATCCCGGTTGGCCGGTACAAATGTTATCGAAAAATGATGGTCATCCCTAAAAATTCTAAGTTCTACCGATGCCGAAATGATTTGGGCCAACGGAGCAGCATTAGTTACCGCTTCACCCACTGTTCTACTCGTTTTTATTATTTCTCCTACAATTCCCAATGCCTGTAGCTGTAAGGATTCCCCAAAATGAAGACCGAACAAGTTGTCGCTGGTCATGGATACAGCATTAAACCAGACATCATCGATCTGTTTGGCTGTAAGCGGGTTTTTTAACGCTGTCAGTTCGTCTATGGTAATGTTTGATGTATGGAGCAGTTTTTCTGCCGATATGTCTCTTTGAACTGCATAACCAATCAGTTTTGATATGAAATTTTTAATCTGATCTTCCATAATAGCTAAATACTTGAAGCTAAAATATCAATATAGTAGGGAATAAAAATAATTTGACGGGAAAAGATAGCTTAATGTCGTTTAATGGTAATCTTAACTTCAGTTGAACCTGCGAACTTTGGTTCAGATACTAAATAGAAAATATTATGGAAAATCAATCAAAACAAACAGTGATAGAGTTTTTGACTTCGGTTAAAGTGGTCGATCTTGAAAAAATAGGCCAGCTGTTGTCTTCTGAGGTAAACTGGTCGCAGCCTGGCAACAACGAGATCTCAGGCCTAAAGCGTTCACAGCAGGAGGTATTTGGAATGGTAGGTAAGATGTTCGAGATTTCCGGGAACACATTACAGTTGGATGCTTATCAATCAATTAGCTTAAACGGCAACCGGGTTGCATGTCTGTTGCACTGGATGGCAGAGAAACCCTCTGGAGAAAAACTCGACGTTTATAATATAGATATTTACACAGTTGAGCATGGTAAAATCTGTGATGTAGAGATTTTTTCTGCTGACCAGGCGCAGGAGGATGACTTCTGGACAAACTAACTAAAATAAATGCAGGACAGACTATTTCGTGCTGTCCGGCATTTGAAATTGTATAATAAAAATATATGAAAGCAACTGAATCTTACAGTCCAATCGATGTAGTCTTGAGCTATTATTCCGCATTGGGTGAACGTAATATCGAAAAGATAATAGAAATGTTCCCAAAAGAGCTTGATTGGTATGTTCCTGGCGACGAAACAATCGCGCCCTGGCTGGGCGCCCGAAATACCTGTGATCAGGTACGGGAATTTTTTGAACTATTATGGCAAAATACAGAAGCCGTCTCTGCAATGATTGATCATATAGCCGTTGTTGGAAATGTAGTGATCAGTTCGGGAAATTTTGTAACGCGGATGGTGAAAACAGAGAAGGTTTATAAATCGCTGTTTTTCACAGAAATAACCATAGTTGAGGGGTTGATCGTTAAATACCGACTATTGGAAGATACTTTGGGTTTAGTAAGGGCTTTGAATGATGGGTTATGAAAAATACAATCTATTGATCGCTCTTCATCAAAACAGATTGTTAATTAATTCTGGTAAGCAGTTTGTTTTAGGGACTTCTGGAATTGACGGTACAGGGTCAATCAATTTGGTTTATGCAAGATATATTATTTGATTTTTATAAATTTAAAGCATGAAACAAGCAGAGACCGTTATCGATTTTTACAACAGGCTGCCAAGCCATGCGCCCATAGATGTTCCGCTCGATAATGCTGGCATTGGCCACATAAACGTGTTCACAAGAGATAACTGTGCCGTGGTAAGCCCATACAGTCGCCGCGATTTTTATAAGGTTTCTCTTATTATTGGTAGGGGGAAAATCTATTATGCGGATAAGTGGATACAGATTGACCGGCCTGCACTGCTATTTTCAAACCCTATTGTGCCTTATTCATGGGAAGCAGACTCAGATCAGCAGTCGGGTTGGTACTGTCTTTTTACCGAAGATTTCATTCAGCATAGTGAACGGGTAAGTAACCTGCGGGATTCACCTTTGTTTAAGGTCGGCTGTAATCCGGTGTTCTTTCCGGATGAAGTTCAATTGCGCGAATTTTCGGCCATATTCCAAAAGATGCAGGCAGAAATGTGCTCAACTTATCCGCACAAGTACGATGTAATGCGTAGCTATTTGCACCTTTTGATTCATGAGGCGATGAAAAATAATCCGGCCACAAATTTTCATACCTATGCCAATGCCTCTTCAAGAGTTGCTGCCTTATTTCTTGAACTGCTGGAAAGACAGTTTCCAATAGATTCCCCTACGCTTATACTCAAACTGAAAAATCCTGCCGATTATGCCGACGCTTTATCCGTACACATCAATCACCTCAACCGATCTGTAAAAGAGGTTACCGGTAAAACTACAAGCGCTCATATCGCTGCCCGGATTGTTAAAGAGGCTAAGGCACTATTGCAGCATACAGACTGGAATATCGGTGATGTTGCCTACAGCCTGGGCTTTGAATATCCTTCATATTTTACACTGTTCTTTAAAAAACATACTGGTTCAGCACCTACTAAACTGAGAGAAACTGTTTGAATATTATAACGATCTGTTTGATGCTTATAAGTCGCGGTTTTGCTTTCTTATCTACATTTGACGGAACAAAATCTTATCAAAATGAAATATAGAAATTTAGGAACAACCGGCGAGAAACTGTCTGCACTTGGCTTAGGCTGCATGGGCATGAGTTTTGCGTATGGACCTACAGACGACAAAGAAAGTTTAGCAACGCTGGAAAAAGCACTTGATCTTGGGATCAATTTTTGGGATACGGCCGATATGTATGCAAACGGAGCAAATGAGGCGCTCATTTCTAAGGTACTCGTACCTAACCGCAACAAGGTATTTATTGCAACTAAATTTGGGTTCCGTTTTAAAGATGGAATTGCCGGCCCCAGCAGCGCAACGGGAACTTATTTTGATGGTTCTCCCGCCTGGATGAAAGTTGCAGTTGAACAGAGCCTGAAACGATTGAAAACCGATACCATAGACCTCTACTATGCCCATCGGGTTGATCCGAACGTTCCGATTGAAGAAACTGTTGGCGCTATGGCTGATTTGGTAAGAGAAGGAAAGGTACGCTATCTTGGACTTAGTGAGGCTTCTGTCACTTCTTTACGCAAAGCACATGCTGAGCATCCGATTGCTGCGCTGCAAAGTGAGTACTCGTTGCTTACGAGGGATGTGGAAAATGGGATATTGCAGACTACCCGTGAACTTGGTATTTCACTTGTGCCTTATTCTCCACTGGCACGGGGCCTGGTTACCAATGCGCTCGATGTGAACACTTTGGCTGAAGATGATTTTAGAAGAACCCTGCCACGTTACCAGCAGGAAAATATTACAAGTAACAATAGGCTCATAGCTGAATTTGCTGCACTGGCAGGTACCAAGGGTTGCACACCAGCGCAGCTTGCCCTAGCATGGGTGCTGGCTCAGGGCGAGGATATTATCCCGATTCCGGGCACGAAAAAAAGAAAATACCTGGAAGATAATGTAGGTGCAATTGAAGTTGAGCTGACAGGTTATGATCTTACAGCGGTTGATGAACTGATCAGGCAATACCCTATAACTGGCGAGCGTTATAGTGAAGGAGCAATGAAGATGGTAAACCACTAAGGGACTTAGATGACCCCTGCTAGTCCGGGCGTATTGAAATTAGATAAATTATGCTGGTGCGAGTTTTTGACTCGTACCAATATAAAAAAGCCATTGTTCTAAAATCAAGAAAGTCGCAATCCTAAATTTTCATAATTTTCGAGACACAACAATCCAGTTGAGGCAGGCTTTGTAACAGAAGATTACCATTGTAGGTATAATAGTGCAATAGATTTTCTGGAGAAAAGGGTTTGTTAGAAATTGATATAATTTAAGTTAATTTGGATACGAGCTACAAGCTCGCACCAACCTTGGGCGCTAAGACTTGCGCTAGATAAGGAAAGCACAAGTCTTTTCTTTTAAACAGTAATCTAATTACTTACACTTTTATCATATTTGTAAAACGATGATCCATTTAAATTCATCATAACCAACATCAAAAAATTGACGATAGAACCATTAATCGAATATTTTAAAAAGTACCTTCCTTTAAATTCCAGGGAAATAAACTTGCTTGCCGAAAGAACAACACACCGAAAAATAAAACGGAGGCAAATGATCTTGCAGGAAGGCTTTGTTTGTAAACATTACACGTTTGTTGAGAAAGGCTGCTTTAAAATGTATGGCATCGATGAAAAAGGGACGGAACATAATCTGGGGTTTGCAGCAGAGAACGATTGGGTTGCTGACCTCGGATGTTTCTATTCGGGAAAACCGAGCAAGCTTTTTATAGAAGCAATTGAACCTTCCATTATTCTGCAGATTGAGCATCAGGATTTGCTTTATCTTTATGTGAATTCACCAAAGTTTGATAGAAACTTTCGGGTGATCGTGGAGGAAAAGTTCATTGAACTTCAAAACCGCTTGTTACAAAATTTCAGTTCAAATGCAGCGCAACGCTATCTGGATTTTCTAGCACAATATGCAGCGCTAGCTTCAAGATTACCCAATACGCAGATAGCTTCCTATCTGGGCATCACACCTGAATTTCTCAGCAAGATCAGAAAAAATATATCATTAAAATAACATCTACCCTTAAACTACATTAAGGCTGTTTCTTAAGCTTGTTTATTGGTTGGAAAGGTAATTATGGCTCATCTTTACATTATAAAAACAAGCGCATATTACAAGCTAAAAATAGATAATGGGAGCAACAAAAGAATTTTTTGATCAATTTTTACAGTTCATCAATACTGCTGACGAAAATTTAGCACAACAATTAATAAGTCCGGCAGCGAAGTTTCATGTGCCTTTTCAGGCTGACCCGCTACAAGGTCCTAAAGGGTATTTAACGATTATCGGAATGATGCGCAGCAGCTTTCCGGATATTCAGTGGAGTATTGAAGAGATGATTACTGAGAATGATAGGGTAGCGGTTAGGTTTACAATGAAAGGAACTCATAAAGGGATTTTCTTTGGCGTACCCGCAACTGAAAAACCTATTGCAGTTACAGCAGTAAATTTTTACCGTTTGTTTAACAACCAGATCATAGAAGAAGTAGGACAACCTGATCTACTTGCTTTACTGACTCAAATCGGAGCCGTGCCCGCAATGTGATTCTTCCAGGCCAGAAACAAGCCGGAAACAAACCTGAATTCATGCTGATTTAATACTGTTTATACCCTGTTAGTCTGAGCGGATTGCAATTAGATAGATTATGCTGGTGCCTTTGCTAGACCGAGCGGATTACAATTAGATAACTTGTGCTGGCGCCTTGTGCTGGCGCGAGTTTTTAACTCGTACCAATATAAAAGTCATAGTTCCAAAATCTAGAAAGTCGCAATCCCAAACTTTCCTAATTTTCGAGACACAACAGTCCAGTTGAGGCAGGCTTTGTAACAGAAGATTACCATTGTAGGTATAGTAGTGCAATAGATTTTTCTGGAGAAAGGGGTTTGTTAGAAATTGATATAATTTAAGTCAATTTGGATACGAGCTACAAGCTCGCACCAGCAGAAGGACTCAAATTGGAGCTATACCTTGTGCTGGTGCGAGTTTTTAACTCGTACCAATATAAAAGTCATAGTTCCAAAATCTAGAAAGTCGCAATCCCAAACTTTCCTAATTTTCGAGACACAACAATCCAGTTGAGGCAGGCTTTGTAACAGAAGATTACCATTGTAAGTATAGTAGTGCAATAGATTTTTATGGAGAAAGGGGTTTGTTAGAAATTGATATAATTTAAGTCAATTTGGATACGAGCTACAAGCTCGCACCAGCAGAGGGAGGTTCTCTACTTGTGCTGGTGCGAGTTGTTAACTCGTACCAATATAAAAGTTATAGTTCCAAAATCTAGAAAGTCGCAATCCTAAACTTTCCTAATTTTCGAGACACAACAATCCAGTTGAGGCAGGCTTTGTAACAGAAGATTACCATTGTAAGTATAGTAGTGCAATAGATTTTTCTGGAGAAAGGGGTTTGTTAAAAATTGATATAATTTAAGTCAATTAGGATACGAGCTACAAGCTCGCACCAGCAGAAGGGCCCAGGTCAGGCCTTTTGCTGGTGCCGGGGCGCTAAGACTTGCGCTAGATGAGGTTCTCTACGCCAGCTATTGTATCTCTTTCAACCAAAAAATTCGCACCACCGAATTTTTGGTTTTGTTTTGATGAAAACAGACTATTCATAGTCCTTACTTTTGGTCAGCTTTTTCAAAGTATCCAATTCATATATCGGGCGTTCCAGATCGTAAGGAATTTCCCGTTTGCTAAACTGTTGGAAATATAACAAACAGGCATCTTTCCAAACCTGTGCATCACGGCTTTGGATCTTGAGCTTGGACTGTACGGATTTAAATCGCTCATCATCAACCAAGCCTTTGGTGCTGTCCCAAATGCGCTGGAACGTACGAACACGTTGCAAACCCGAATCATAACGATAACAAAGCGATGTCCAAAGGTCGTTCCCATTTTTAAGTTTATAAGTCCATGGCACATGGTGAAACCACAACAAGTATTCTTCCGGACAACTTTCCAGGCTGTTAAATGTAGATCGGAGTGGTTCATGGTACTGCTCAACGGCATTGCTACCGGTGCTGCTCCTGTTAAAGCCTACTCCTAAAAGGTCTGCATTGTGGTAGTATACCGAAGTCCAATCGGCCCTGATGGCTTTATTCGAGAACCATGGGGCAGGCCCGTAATGGTGTCCTTCAGCAAAAATGTGGTGCAATCCTAAAGGCATCATGTAATCCACAGCCGCTTCTCTGCTCTGCATCATCATCTCTTTTATCGGTTTTACCAGGGTTCGCTCCATTTTCTTTTCCGTAGGACTTAAAAAAGTTTGCCTAATCCATTCATCTGCAATATCTTCACTCTTAAGTTTGTTGTCCCAGGCAAGTCTGCCGAAAGCGTACCAATTGGCCTGTGCAAAAATATGCCCGGTCCAATTCCGCTCCAGGCCAATATTGGATACACCAGCAATTGCACTGAAGGTGCGTTTATCCAATGTCCCATCTGTACAGGTCGCTACAGTGCTGCCCTTACCGTTTCGGTAGGTATCGCTTTGTAAACATTCTTCCCAAAGGGTAGACAAAAAAACCAGGTGATTCGACCAGCCCAGATACTCCTGCGTGATCTGAAACTCTGGCATCACAGGGGTTTTAATCATGGCCCCGAATAAGGGACTGAATGGCTCTCGGGGCTGAAAATCAAGTGGTCCGTTTTTGATCTGGACAATTACATTTTTCTTGAATTTACCATCAAATTTTAAAAACTCATTATAGGCTTGTTTTGTACGGTCCTCATTACTAGGTTGATATACAAAGGCACGCCACATTACAATCCCTCCAAAAGGGGAGAGTGCATCAGCCATCATATTGGCACCATCAACGTGTGTCCTTCCGAAGTTTTGAGGGCCAGGTTGCCCTTCGCTATTGGCTTTTACAAGGAATCCTCCAAAATCAGGAATCAATGAATAAATTTCTTTGGCCTTAGCTGCCCACCATTGCCTAACGGCAGGAACAAGAGGGTCGGCGGTTTTAAGTTTCCCAACCGTAACGGGTGAGGAAAAGTTGACCGACAGATAGACCTTTAAACCATATGGACGCAATACTGTGGCGATAGACTGAACCTTTTGAAGGTAGCCTGCGGTGAGGATTTTTGCCGAAGCGTTTACGTTATTGAGCACTGTGCCATTTATGCCTATTGAGGCATTGGCTCTTGCATATTCTTTGTACAACGCGATATCTGCCTGACTAAGTTGAAGCGAAGAATCTCCCTGCCTCCAAAATATCGAGCCACCAGCATACCCGCGTTCTACAGAACCATCCAGATTATCCCAATGGTTAAGGATTCTTCTTGAATAGGAGGGATTGGATGCATAATTTTGATCAGACTTTCCTAAATACTGCCTTCTAAGGAGCTCGTAGCTTCCATAAAGGATCCCCAGATCCGTTTCAGCGGCAATTTTATCTCCTTCCAAACGAAATCCATCATTGGTAATCGAGCCATCTTTAACAAAATCAAATTTTAGTTCTGCGCCATCTTTTCCCAGCCACCCGTTTTTAATTTCTTGTACAGCGATGGTTAATACCGGCGACTTTCTTGGTGAAACCACCTTGACCTGCTTGGCAGCGGTATTGCGGAGCCAAAGTTGGTGTCCATCTTCAGCTTTCAGAAAATGGCTGGTAGCTGTAATGATAATCAATAGCAGGATAATCTTTTTCATCTAGTTGATTATTAGTTTTCTGGTTACAATATTGCCGCTTGTTTTCAGCTTCTCATCGGGCTGGCTTCCACCAATCGATAATGTGATCTCGCCTTTTAGTGGTCTTTTTGTTCCTTTATCATCAATATAACTAAGTTCATCAGGTGATAATTTAAAATGAACAAGTTTACTTTCACCAGGTGCCAGGCTAACCCTTTGATATCCCTTAAGGGCTTTTTTAGCTGATTTGATTTTTAAATTGTTGTGCATCACATACAACTGGGCAACCTCGTCGCTCTGCATTTTACCGGTATTGGTGATCTTTACAGACAAACTTGTTCCTTTGCCTGATTTAAGGTTTGAAGGTAGGATAAAGTTGTGATAATTGAATGTAGAATAGCTTAATCCATATCCAAACCCAAAAAGAGGTTTGCCTTTGAAATACCTATAGGTCCGATTTTCCATATTATAATCATTAAAATCTTTTAGATCCCCGTCACTTTTATAAAAGGTTACCGGAAGTCTTCCTGAAGGGCTGTAATCACCGAACAACAAATCAGCTACCGCAGTTCCTGCCGATTGGCCGCCGTACCAGGCATTAACAATGGCGGGTATATTTTCGGCTTCCCATGGAATGGCGATGGCACTTCCTGTCATCATCACAAAAACAACTGGTTTGCCACTCGATTTTAAAGCTTTCATCAGTGAGGTTTGCGCCTGGGGAAGCATGATAGAGGTTCTGTCGCCACCATTGAAACCAGGTACATTTACTTGCATTTCTTCGCCTTCAAGCTGCGGAGAAATGCCGCCCACGAATATAAATGCATCTGCGTCGCGATGGCGTGCAACCAGCTCAGTAAAATCTGTGCGGCCAAAGGTACCTCCCGCAAAGCGGACCTTTGCTCCACCCTCACCTTGCCAGTATTCCATTTCAATTTTGTATGTAGAATCCTTCGAAACAGGAATTTTATACGTTTTAGCGCCCCACCTGTTTTTAGACCAGGCATCTAAAACTTTTTGCCCGTTTACCTTTAAACGGTAGCCATCATCTCCATCTACTTCAAATGTGATTTCTTCTGATTTTAAAGCTTTAAAAACTGTGCTGAACCTGGCAGAAAAATGGTTGGCCGCCAAACCTTCGCCAATTTGCTCGCCCTCTTGCCAGTTGTGGTTTATTGATTCTTCAAACCGTGTTAAAAAAGGTGCTCCCTGCAACTCTATACCCTTGTAATATTCGGCCTTGAAACCCTTGTGGCCATCTGCGGTTAATTGGTTTTCTAAATTTCTATAATGTAGAATCGTATCGCTCGCAAACGAAATTGCCTGCTCATATATCACCTCTGTTTGATTTCCCAATTTATCTTTTATGCCCTGAAGAACCGTTGTAATGGTTGAGGGGATACCATTGTAATTTCCAAGCACCGAAATGTCATTATTGGCATTCGGACCAAGCACCACCAGTTTCTTTAGATTCTTTTTCAACGGAAGTGTGTTGGATTCGTTTTTTAATAAAACCATTGATGCCCTCGCCATTTTAAGTGCATGTGCTTTGTGGGCACTGTTTTCTAAAACCGTTATCGGTGTATTGGCGTATTTCACCATCGAAGGCGGATCGAACATGCCAAGCCTGAACCGGATCATGAACAGTCTTTTTACCGATACATCAATGTCCTTTTCTGTAATTATACCGTTTTTAACCGCAGTAATTAAAGCTTTATAAGCATCAGTTCCACAGTCTAGGTCAGTTCCATGAAAAACGGCATCAGCCGATGCACTTGCTGCGTCTTTGTGGGTTTTGTGATTTTTAAAGAAATCATCAATGGCCCAACAATCTGAAGTAACATAGCCCTTAAAACCCCATTTCTTTCTTAAAATGTCGGTCATTAAAAGATCGCTGCCACAACATGGTTGTCCTTGAAATGCGTTATAAGCACACATCACTCCGGCAACTTCCGATTTCGTAACCAGTTTTTCAAAAGCTGGCAAATAAGTGTCCCAAAGATCAAAGGCACTAACATCTGCATTAAATACGTGGCGTAAAGGCTCCGGTCCGCTGTGAACAGCATAATGCTTCGCACAAGCAGCCGCTTTCAGGTACTTTGGGTCATCGCCCTGCAAACCCCTTACAAATGCATCTCCAAGTGTAGCGGTTAAATAAGGATCCTCTCCATAGGTTTCCTGACCACGTCCCCATCTCGGATCTCTGAAGATATTGATATTGGGTGTCCAATAGGTGAGTCCCAGATAGCGTTCATTCGTACGGCCAAGCGCAACCGCCTTGTTGTAAATTGCCCGCCCTTCCAAAGCAGAATAGTCTGCCATTTTAGCTAGCGCTGCAGGATCGAACATGGCCGCCATGGCAATGGCCTGCGGATATACGGTAACCTTAAACGGCGTTCTGGCAACCCCGTGCAGTGTTTCATTCCACCAATCGTAAGCCGGAATTTTTAATCTTGGAATTGCAGGTGCTGAATTAAGCATCTGAAAAACTTTTTCCTCAAGTGTTAATCTGGATACCAGATCATCAACTCTTTTATCAAAAGGTAATTTGTAATCTTCAAATGGATATTCCTGTGCCTGAATTGGACTGGAAACGTGTAGAAGAGCTAACGCGGTAAATATGGTTAAAAAGAATAATCGTCTCATATATTTGGTTTTCTTAACTTTTGCAAGTTCCAAATAGTTTAACTTCGGGAGGTGTACATTTGGATAAAAACCTATGACAAATGTTTCGATCTGTTTGTTTGGCCCCTTTAAATTTTATTTCACCTGATGAATTAGGACGAACATTGGGGGATATTGAACATTTATTGCTGTAATTTTCACAATTGACTTAACGCTCATCAGATAATCAGGTTACTTTAGCTGGAATTTGAAACCATGACAGGGTTTTTAAAACTGTCTTCATTGATGGCAAAACATCAGAAATGATAAATAAAGCCAAACAGTACACTAGCAAGGTGAAAACATTGTCAAACAAACTGATTACTGACCAAATACTAAATAATAATAATGAAATTCAAAGCCCTCTTCCTATTGTCATCAGCACTAGTTTTTATACTGCATATTAAATCGCAGGCGCAAAATCCAATTATCAAACACATGTTTACTGCTGATCCAGCTCCATTAGTATATAAAAATAAAGTTTATTTGTATGTTGGGCATGATACCGCAACAGTTAAAGATACCAATTATAAAATGCCCGACTGGCATGTGTTTTCGTCGAAAAATATGGTCGACTGGAAAGATCACGGCATGCTGCTTTCGCCAAAGGCCTTTTCATGGGCCGGCGGAGATGCGTACGCCGCTCAGTGTATTTACAGGGATGGAAAGTTTTATTGGTACGTATCAACAGGTCACCAAAAAAATAAGGAGAGTAAAGGAGGGATGGCGATCGGCGTGGCAGTTTCTGATAGCCCTGTTGGGCCATTTAAAGATGCAATTGGCAAGGCTTTGGTAACCAATGAGATGACTACCGATAAAAAGCATGGCTGGGATGATATTGATCCCACTGTTTTTATCGATGATGATGGGCAGGCTTATCTGTTTTGGGGCAACGGAAGTTGTAAAAGTGTGAAGCTGAAAAAAAATATGATTGAGATGGATGGAGAAATCCAGGTGCTTGACATCAAAAACTATATTGAAGGCCCTTGGGTTTACAAAAGAAAAGACAACTATTATCTGATCTATGCCGGTGCGGGAACCAAACCCGAAATGATTGAATACTGTATGGCAAAGGGGCCACAGGGACCTTGGGTGTACAAAGGTATTATCCAGGGAAATGTTCCCAACAGTTTTACCACCCACCCCGGGGTTATCGATTTTAAGGGCAGGTCTTACTTTTTTTACCACAATGGCTCCTTGCCCACAGGTGGTAGTTATAGAAGGTCTATCTGTGTGGATGATATGCATTATAATGAGGATGGTACCATACAGAAAATTGTAGAAACCACTACCGGTGTTAGCCCTGTAAAAGGTAGATAAACAGTTAATAACATACCCTTAACCTAACCAGATATGAAAAGAATAAATAAATCTCTCTTTGTTAAAATAACAGTGCTGTTTGTCAGTTTAAGTGCTTATGCCCTTGATGGTTTTGCTCAGCAGATTGTATCCAGCGCTCCAGAAGGCTTTGATGTGGTTCAGCCTGCAATTCCGCATGGAAAAATCGATACTTTGGTCTATTCATCAAAAACTGTTGGCAATAAGCGTAAAGCATTGGTATATACGCCGCCAGGTTACACTAAACAATTAAAATATCCGGTTTTATATCTTTTGCATGGTATCGGAGGTGATGAAAAAGAATGGCTTAATGGAGGTAATCCCCAGGTGATTCTGGATAATCTTTATGCAGCCGGTAAGTTAGCACCTATGGTGGTAATTATGCCGAACGGTAGAGCCATGAAAGATGACCGCGCCATCGGGAACATTATGGACAAGGATAAAGTGCAAGCCTTTGCTACTTTTGAAAAGGATTTAATTAATGATCTTATTCCTTTTGTGGAACGGAAGTTTAGTGTGTATAAAGACCGCGAACACCGGGCGATTGCAGGCTTATCAATGGGGGGAGGACAGGCTTTGAATTTTGGTCTGGGAAATCTGGATAAATTTGCCTGGATAGCTGGCTTTTCTTCAGCGCCAAATACCAAAATGCCAGAAGTGCTTGTGCCTGATCCAAAAAAGACCACAGCCATGCTCAAATTGTTATTTATCTCCTGTGGAGCTAGTGATAACCTCATTGTCAACAGTAAGCGCACGCACGATTATCTGACTAAAAATAAGGTGCCACACATCTATTTTATCGAGCCTGGTTTTCACGATTTTAAAGTTTGGAAGAATGGATTGTATATGTTTTCGCAAATGTTATTTAAACCTGTTGATACCACTACTTTTTCAAAATATCCGGTGGCAGGAGCACCGGCCTCAACCAATATCGGCTCTGGCGGCTATCCACAGATTACCGATGACCATAAAGTTGTTTTCAATCTTTCGGCGCCCAATGCTCACAGTGTTCAGGTAGATCTGGGCCGAAAGTATGATATGGTCAAAAACGAAAAGGGCAGATGGACTGTTACTACCGATTCTTTGGGTGAAGGATTTCATTATTATTCGCTCATCATTGATGGCCTTCCTGTAGCAGATCCGGCCAGTAAGTCTTATTTCGGCATGGGGCGCATGGCCAGCGGAATTGAAATCCCTTTTTCAAAAGGCGACTATTATGCGTTGAAGGATGTTCCACATGGCGAGCTCCGGATCAAAAAATATTACTCAAAAGTGACCCGGTCATGGAGGCAGCTTTATGTTTATACACCGCCTTTTTATGATGCACAGGTAAACGAAAAATACCCGGTACTTTATATCCTCCATGGAGGGGGAGAAGATGAAACCGGCTGGGCGAACCAGGGTAAAACAGATCTGATCCTCGATAATCTTATTGCTGCTCAAAAAGCCAAACCGATGATTATTGTAATGCCCAGTGCAAATGTAGGTGGAGCCGCCTTTGGCGAGGCCGGATTAAAAACCTTCGAATCAGAATTGAAAGAAATGATTATTCCGTTGGTTGAAAGTACTTATCGCACCAAAACCGATGCGCAAAACAGGGCATTGGCCGGTTTATCAATGGGCGGGATGCATACGCTTTATACCGGGATTAACAATACCGATAAATTCGCATACTTGGGTGTATTCAGTTCAGGGTGGGTTGTGCCACGACAAAACACAATAGCCGAGCTTCAGTATGCAGGGATGAAAAACAACCGTGAAAAAATCAATGCCAACCTAAAGCAATTGTGGATTGCCATGGGTGGGAAAGAAGATATTGCCTATAATAACTGCCAGATAATGATGGATAAATTCAAAGAACTGAATATCAATTTTAGTTATCACGAATATCCGGGAGGGCATACCTGGCCTGTTTGGCGAAATAACCTTTATCAATTCTCCTCGACCTTATTTAAATAAAACCTTTCCAATAAAATTATATGTTGATACTATCAAAATACGATCTTTTGCAAAAGCTTTTCGTTGGCCTATACGTTTCTGTCCTATTCAATATTGGCTTCTGTGGAAGTGTTGAGGCACAAGAGGGATTTTATGCCAATTCGTTTTCTTTAAAACAGGTAAAACTGCTTAGTGGACCATTCGATCACGCCAGAGACCTTAATATAAAAACACTATTGGCTTATGATGTGGATCGGTTGCTTTATCCTTATCTCAAGCAGGCGGAGCTTCCTACAGATAAAAAAGGCTATGATAACTGGGAAGGGCTGGATGGGCATATCGCCGGACATTACCTGAGTGCACTTGCACTTAATTATGCCTCAACAGGTAATCCAGAATGCAAAAACAGGATGGAAAAAATCGTAGCAACATTGAAAGACTGCCAGAATAAAAATACCACTTCACACCCAGAATGGGGAATAGGATATGCAGGGGGTGTTCCCAATAGTAAGGAGATCTGGATGAAACTTAAAGAAGGAAACTTTAAAGCCTATCAATCTGCCTGGGTACCCTGGTATAATGTTCACAAAACTTTTGCGGGTTTGCGTGATGCCTGGATTTATGGGGAAAGTAAAGATGCAAAGGAAGTATTTTTAAAATTCTGTGATTGGGCGATAGCCATTACCTCGAAGCTTAATGAGCAACAGATGCAGCAAATGTTAAATACAGAACATGGTGGGATGAATGAAGTATTGGCTGATGCCTATCAGGTTACCGGCAATGAAAAATACCTGAACGCAGCGATGCGGTTTTCTCATCAGCAATTGCTTAAGCCTATGGCAAACGGGCAGGACAACCTCGATAATAAACATGCCAATACCCAGGTTCCAAAAGCCGTTGGCTTCCAGCGGATCGGAGAGTTGAGTCATCAACGGGAATATGACCGTGCCGGTCAGTTTTTTTGGGAGACAGTAACAGGCAAAAGATCTTTGGCATTTGGAGGAAACAGTCGCAGGGAATTTTTTCCAAGTGCTGTTGCCAGTGCTGATTTTGTAGATGATGTGGAAGGGCCAGAAACCTGCAACACCTACAATATGCTGAAACTGACCGAGGGACTTTTTAGGGAAAAACCCGATGCCAGATACGTAGACTTTTACGAAAAAGCCCTGTATAACCATATTCTATCGTCACAGCATCCCGAACATGGTGGCTATGTTTATTTTACACCCGCCCGGCCAAGGCACTACCGCGTATATTCGGCCCCGAATGAAGGTATGTGGTGTTGTGTGGGCAGTGGGATGGAGAACCACAGCAAGTACAACGAATTTATTTATACCCATCAAAAAGATACTTTATACCTTAACCTGTTTATCGCCTCTGAACTCAACTGGAAAGAAAAAAATATTACAATAAGGCAGGAAACTACATTTCCGGATGAGGAAAAAACCAGGCTGATTGTTGCAGATGGAAACGCCCGGTTAATGTTGATGATCAGAAAGCCATTATGGATCGGCAAGGAAATGATGGAAGTGAAAATCAATGGTAAAAAAGCCGACTATAAATTGCTTCCGAATGCTTATCTGGGCATTGGCCGCAACTGGAAAAAAGGAGACGTGGTAGAGCTGAGTCTGCCCATGAAAACCACCGTTGAGCGGATGCCCAATTTGCCAGAATATGTGGCAATTATGCACGGACCGATTTTATTGGGTGCTAAAACCGGAACGGAAGCACTTAACGGACTGGTAGCAGGCGATAGCCGTTGGGGGCATATCGCCAGTGGCAAAAAACTGCCCATTAGTAAGGCGCCTATTCTCATTGACGAGCATATTGACGATATCGGCAAGAAAATCGAACCAGTAAAAGGTCAGTCGATGAAGTTCTCTTTTGTGAATGAGCGGATAGAAAACCCTGAAAAAATTACCCTGGAGCCTTTTTACCGCATTCACGATTCACGTTACATGATGTATTGGATGGCGCTCACACCTGGCCAGTATGCCGCTTACCTCGATTCTGCTACCCGGGTAGAAAATGAAAAACTTGCATTGGAAAGCCGTACAGTAGATTTTGTTGCGCCAGGAGAACAGCAACCAGAGGTAGATCACCAGATGAAAAACAATAATTCCCACACCGGATCTTATCTGGATCAATTTTGGCGCAATGCAACGGGAAATGGTTTCTTTAGCTACGAAATGAACACCGAGGGCGTAGGCCAGCTGGCCCTGAATGTTCGTTACCATACAAGTGGCGGTCGTGATAAATTCGATATTTATCTTGATGATCAAAAACTGGTTGGTGTAGATGCGGGCCAGGGGCCACAAAAAACAGGCTTCTACAACCAGGAATACCCAATCCCTGCAGAAATGCTAAAAGGCAAAAAACGGATTTCGGTTAAATTTTCACCTTCAGATGCAAAATCAACTGCGAGGGTATTTTATGTGAGGTTGGTAAAGAAATAACTAACGGATGAAAATCATGGTTCTGAACGCTGAACGGTCCCATGGATCAATAAAAACCATTCCAGATGAGCGGAAATCAAGCATGGTAATGCCAGCAGTTTCAAAATAACGATTAAGAAATTTAAAAATTAGATCCCTTTGTCAATGAACATCTATAACATGGTACCAAGATTCAGTAAAATAATTTTATTGCTTTTTACAGGCACTTTGGCATTTGCACAGGTGCCTGTAAAATCAAAATTAAAGCTTTGGTACGAAGAACCTGCAGGTGCTGTTTGGGAAAATGCGCTTCCTGTTGGTAATGGCTTTTTAGGGGCAATGATTTATGGTAACGTGGCAAAAGAAGTGATAAAACTCAATGAGCATAGCCTTTGGAGTGGTAGTCCCTATCAAAACGATGTTCCGGAAACTTTGAGCCATTTACCTGAAATCCGCGCACTTATTTTTCAAGGGAAGCATAAGGAAGCTGAAAATCTGGCCAATAAAATCATGTTTGGGAAAAAATCATCCGGGCAGATTTTTCAGCCAGCAGGCAATCTTCAACTCGTTTTCCCTGGTCATGAAAAGTATCAAAACTACTACAGAGAACTCGATATCGAAAATGCCCTTAGTAAAACAAGCTATAACATTGGCGATGTAACCTATACCCGAACGGCTTTTGCCGCACACGGTAACCGCGTAGTGGTAATGAAACTTACCGCCAATAAAGCCGCCAGCATTTCTTTTACCGCAAATTACACCACGCCCCATAAGAAGGTTTCAATCAGTACCTCTGCTGTTAAAGATCTGGTAATGGAAGGGTTGACCAGCGATCATGAAGGTGTGAAAGGACTTGTAAAATACAATGTAATCAGCAGATTCAGGAATGAAGGGGGTACATTAAAAGCTACCGATTCGAGTATTGTTGTGGAGCATGCCAATGCAGTAACCATTTTAATCTCCATAGCTACCAATTTTAACCATTATAACGACATCAGTGGCAATGCATCTAAATGGGCATTGGAGTACCTGAATCAGGCTTCAGCGAAATCTTATGATAAGATTCTGGCCACCCACCTCACCAACTATCACAAATACTTCAATCGTGTTCAGCTTGATTTAGGGGAGGGCGATGGTACGGACTTACCAACAGACAAAAGGTTAATGAACTTCAGGAATACAACAGATCTTCAGTTTGTTAATCTGTATTACCAGTTTGGCCGCTATCTTTTAATCAGTTCTTCTCAGCCCGAGGGGCAGCCTGCCAATTTACAAGGCATCTGGAATGATAAGCTTTACCCGCCCTGGGACAGTAAATACACCATCAATATTAACGCTCAAATGAATTACTGGCCTGCAGAGCCAACCAATTTGTCCGAGCTGCACCAGCCCTTTCTTAAAATGGTGGGTGAAATGGCAGAAACGGGCAAGGCCACGGCTAAAAACATGTACGGCGCAAGGGGCTGGATGGCGCATCACAACAGCGATATCTGGAGAAGCACCGGCCCGGTGGATGGGGCGTTCTGGGGAATCTGGAACGGTGGCGGCGGCTGGGCAAGTCAGCACCTTTGGGAACACTACCTTTACGGAGGAGACCGCAGATACCTTAAAAGCATCTATCCTGTTTTAAAAGATGCAGCAACTTTTTACAAAGATTTTCTGGTGGTACACCCAACACTAAAGTATTTGGTGGTTAATCCAGGTACCTCTCCTGAAAATGCACCTGCTGCACATGGGGGCTCCTCTATTGATGCGGGTACCACCATGGATAATCAAATTGTTTTCGATGTGTTTTCTGCCGCTATCCGTGCTGCCAAAATACTGGGAGTTGACGGTGTTTTTGCAGATAGTTTAGTGCAGATGCGCAATAAACTATCGCCTATGCACATAGGCAAACACGGCCAATTACAAGAATGGCTGGATGATATAGACAGTCCAAACGATAAACACCGTCATATTTCGCACCTCTATGGTTTATTTCCTTCCAACCAGATTTCTGCCTACCGTACGCCCTTACTTTATGCCGCTGCAAAAAATACCTTGCTTCAAAGAGGTGATGTATCTACCGGGTGGAGTATGGGCTGGAAAATAAATTGGTGGGCAAGGATGCAGGATGGAAATCATGCTTATCGCCTGATTCAAAACCAACTCACACCACTAGGCGTTAATCCCGGCGGTGGTGGCACCTACAATAATCTTTTTGATGCCCATCCACCTTTTCAGATAGATGGTAATTTTGGCTGTACCTCCGGTATTACCGAAATGCTGATGCAAAGTGCCGATGAAACATTGCATTTACTGCCCGCTTTGCCCGATGTATGGAAGGAAAAAGGTTCCATCCGTGGCTTAAGGGCCAGGGGAGGTTTTGAGGTACTCAGCCTCGAATGGTCTAATGGGCAGGTAATCAAAGCCGTAATTAAATCAACGCTTGGCGGAAATTTACGGTTAAGGGTTCCCAATGAAATGAAAAGCGACCTTGTTGAGTTGAAAAATGCAGTCGGTACTAATCCAAATATGTTCTATTCCATTGCCGAAACCCAGGAACCTATTATAGCGCCCGAGGCCCATTTAACTGCTGATCCATTGAAAAAGACTTTTGTTTACGATATACCAACCAAACCAGGCAGGTTTTATACGCTGCTGCTCAAATAATTAGAACCTCATGAAATTTATCCGTTTATTTATCATTTTTACCCTTGTAAATACCTCCATTTATGCGCAGGAAGCAATAAGCTATCATGTTTCCAGTCCTGATGGAAAAATTGTTCTGACCTGTAATCCCGCTCAGGGAACCTATAGCATTACCAAGGGTAAAAAAACAATCTTACAAAATTCTAAACTGGGCATAATCAGAGAAGATGAAGACTTTACAAAGTCATTAAAAGTTGTTGGTAGTGCTGAGCGAAAATTGAAAGAGGCCTATGTAATGCGCAATGCAAAAAAGAAATCGATTACCTATACCGCAAATGAATTGGCGATATCGACCAAAACGCCAACAGGCAAAAGAATGAATATTATTTTTCGTGTTTCTAATGATGGGGCCGCCTTTCGTTACGAATTTCCGGAAAAAGATTCGTCGCTCAGAAAAATACAGTCAGAACAAACAAGTTTTCACTTTCCCGAAGGTACGTTGGCATGGCTACAGACCAAAGCCGAGGCACAAACGGGATTTGAGCATACCAATCCTTCTTACGAGGTATATTACAATATGGCTATCCCGGTAGGTACGCCATCTTCCAGTGCTAACGGGTGGGTATATCCGGCTTTATTTAAAACAGGCGATACCTGGGTGATGCTTACCGAAGCCGGTCTGGAAAGAAATTATTGTGGAACTTCTTTACAACGTTTATCACCTGGCGGCGAATATCGGATCAACTTTCCCCAGGAAGCTGAAAAAATAAAAGGAGGGGCCCTTTATCCCGAATCTACGCTTCCATGGATTACGCCCTGGCGGATCATTGCAATAGGCGATCTGGCTACAATTATGGAATCAACCCTAGGTACAGATCTTGCCCCTGCATCCAGATTAAAAGATTTATCGTTCGTAAAACCCGGAAAAGCCGCATGGAGCTGGGTGCTGGAAAAGGATAAGGCAACGATATACCCAGTTCAGAAAAAATATATTGATTATGCTGCCGATATGAATTGGCAGTATTGTTTGATCGACGCAAACTGGGATGAAACCATTGGGTATGATTCGGTAGCGGTTTTAGCTGATTACGCAAGAAAAAAAAATGTGGGTATGTTGCTCTGGTATAATTCAGCAGGTGATTGGAACACCGTGAAATTTACACCAAGGGATAAGTTGCTAACGCATGAGAAACGGGTGAAGGAGTTTAGCAGGCTCGAAAAAATGGGCGTTAAAGGCATCAAAATTGATTTTTTTGGTGGCGACGGACAGTCTATGATTGCTTACTACCATGATATTTTAACCGATGCTGCTGCTCATCATTTGTTGGTCAATTTTCATGGTGCTACACTGCCCAGGGGATTGCAACGAACTTATCCAAATTTAATGACTGCAGAAGCCGTACTGGGATACGAAATGATCACATTTGGGCAAGATGCGGCCAACAAAGCACCTCAACACATGGTTGCCAGTGCCATGATCAGAAATGCGTTTGATCCGATGGATTTCACGCCGATGTGTTTATATAAGATCCCCAATATCGAACGACGAACAACCGCTGCATTCGAACTGTCTACATCTGTGGCGTTTTTATCGGGCATACAGCACTATGCCGAAACACCGGATGGGATGAGCCATGTACCTGTCGAGGTCAAAGATTTCTTAAAAGCGTTGCCCGCACAATGGGATGATGTAAAATTTATTGATGGATACCCGGGCAAGTTATATGTTGTAGCCAGAAAATCGGGTTCCAAATGGTACGTTACAGGATTGAATGGAGAACCACTCGACAAATCCCTAGCGTTAAATCTTACTTTTCTTAAAAACAAAACAGGTAAACTTATTTCTTCAGGAAACGATAACAACAGCCACAATGGGTTTGTTGCCAAAGAAGTAAAAATACCCACTTCTGGAGAATTGAAAATCGACCTCAAAAAGAATGATGGTTTCGTAGCCGTTTTTGAGTAACTAACCTAAAGTATCTGCCCAAGGCAATGATTATTCTTTCAGCTATGCCTCAGGAGATATAAAGACTAGATTGCCATTCGGAAATCTAGTCTTTATATCTAATCGATAAGGGAACCACAGGTTAAGATAAATACATTTTTTTCAAAGATCAAGTCTCGTTTTTTGGGGAAATACCTGCTTTAATCAATCTTTGCAACCGATTGCATTTATCTTTGAACATCAGTAGTATAAATTTGAACAAATGAACTTCTGTTACTTATAGCATCTCACTACATTTATCTCAACGAAATATAAATACCTCCATCCTAACTAGCTGGAGTTACTAACCAAATGAACATGAACCAAAATCACATTTTTATCCCAATTTTTTATACCTAACTATTATAGGGTAAACGTAATCATCTTGACTGCAAGTGTTTTAAAAAGGAACACCGCAAGTGTCACGATTTTTTGTAAGCCTTTCTTTTGTTTAACGCCACTTATACTGATGATGAAACCACCAACCTGACTGTTACAACCGCATTGATCCAGAATCAAAAACAACATAATCAACTAACCAAATATTAAACTACGTACGATGAAGAAATTCAACCTCAACGCCATAGAATATGAGCCTTCTATGCACAACCGAGTGAATCTAATTCTGCCTGCGCTAAACAGATTTATATGATGGACAAATACACATTTAAAGGTGCTAATGGCTACAGTATAAAAAGTAAGCACAGCGCATTATTTTTCAAAATTTTTATTTTTCTGCTCTCCTTCCTGCTAACTGCTGATATTGTTATGGCACAGCAAAAAAGAATACTGAGAGGTACTGTTGTGGATGAACAAAATGATCCACTTACCGGAGTAACCATTTCTCTTAAGGGGACAACCAACAGGGTCTCGTCAAATAGTGAAGGTAAATTTTCTATAGAAATTCCAACGGATAAAGGCACCCTCTTATTCAATTATGTAGGAATGAATCAGAAAGAAGTTGCCGTTACAGATAAAAATGACATCACTGTATCGATGACCAGTGGCAATAAAGCGCTAAATGAAGTAATTGTGGTTGGATACGGACAGCAAAAAAAGGCGAGTGTAGTCGGAGCAATTACTCAAACTAGTGGTAAAGTATTAGAACGCACTGGCGGGGTTACCAATCTGGGGATGGCTTTAACAGGAAATCTTCCGGGAGTGGTGACTACTGCCTCATCTGGTATGCCTGGCGGTGAAGATCCACAGATTCTCATCAGGGGCCAAAGTTCATGGAACAACAGTGCTCCACTTATTTTGGTAGATGGTATTGAGCGTTCTATAAGTTCGATAGATATTTCATCTGTAGAGAGCGTATCAGTACTAAAGGATGCTTCGGCAACCGCAGTTTATGGTGTAAGGGGAGCAAATGGTGTTATCCTTGTTACCACTAAACAAGGTGTAGAAGGAAGGGCACAAGTTCAGGTAAGATCAAATGTAACAGCAAAAGTCGCATCCAGGCTGCCTGAAAAATATGATGCATATGATGCACTGATGATCAAAAATAGGATTATCGAACGCGAATCCATAGTTGATCCCAATGTATGGTCTGGTTATACCGCCATGCAAATGATCAATAAATACCGCAATCCCCTTAATGCGGATGAATGGGACAGGTATCCAAATGTTAACTGGGAAGAAGAACTTTTCAGAGACCGGGCAATGTCATATAATACCGCTGCTAACGTTTCTGGAGGTTCCAAGTTTGTAACTTACTTTGCCGGTGTAGATCTGACCAGAGAGGGCGATTTGTTCAAATCATTTCCAAATCAAAGAGGTTATGAATCCAGTTTTGGTTATAACAGAACGAATGTAAGGAGTAACCTTGATTTTAATCTAACCAAGACCACAAAATTCTCAACCAAGTTATTTGGTTCAAATGGTGTCCGCCAATTGCCTTATGGAATGGCCGATGGAGATCAGTCTTTCTGGTCGTCTGCTTACCGTACCGCGCCAGATTCGTTCCGGCCAATCTACTCTGACGGCACTTACGGGTTTTTCCCAACCGCGGCCCAGGATCAACCAAACGCCGCATTTTGGTTAGCCTACTCGGGTATTGAGAAGCGCACCAGCACACAGTTAACTACAGATTTCATTCTTCAGCAAAAGCTTGATATGCTGACTAAGGGTTTAAGTTTGCGCGGTAGCCTTTCGTTAGACAATACATTTTTGGAAAGAACCCGCGGAATTAATGACCAGTTTAATGCCGCACAACGAAAATATGTTAACCCGCTTACAGGTATTGTATCTTTTGAGCAACAAAGAAATACGGGCACCCAATTTGATTTTACTGATGCCATTCAATGGTCTGTAGCACCTGGCGAAGTTGATAGAGGTGCAACTTATCGAAACATGAATTATCAGTTTCAGATTAACTATGACCGCACTTTTGGCGCTCATGCTGTAAATGGAATGGGTTTGGTACAGCGCCAGCGTACAGCCCGGGGCGGTGCATTTCCAACTTTTAGAGAGGATTGGGTATATCGTGTAGCCTATAATTATAAATCAAAATACTTATTTGAAACCAACGGTGCATATAACGGTTCCGAGCAGTTTGGACCAGATTACCGGTTTGCATTTTTTCCATCAGTTTCCGCAGGATGGACCATCAGTAACGAAGAATTCATGAAATCGCTTACTTTTCTTGATTTATTGAAAGTTCGCGCCTCATGGGGAAAAATCGGTGATGACGCACTAGGCGGTCCACGATGGCCTTTCAGGGATTCTTATCAATACGGAAACAATACACCAATGGGTAGCCCAGCGGTAGCCACACCCTATACAATTTATCGGATTGCAACCATGGGTAACCCAAACCTTTCATGGGAAACCGTGGAAAAGCAAAATCTCGGTTTTGAATACAGCTTTTTCAAAGGCGATATTTCAGGTAGCGTCGATATTTTCCGCGACAACAGAAAAGACATCATGATTGGTGGTGGCTCAAGAGCTATTCCTTCTTATTATGGGTTTGGTGGTAGTGCACCAAGAGCTAATCTTGGTGAGGTAGCCAGCAAGGGATACGAGATTGAATTGCGTTTAACGCATTCCTTTGGAAAAGGAATCAGGGCCTGGGCCAACTTTGCTTTAACTCATGCAACCAACAAAACCAATTTTAGAGATGATCCTGAACTTACTCCTGATTATCAGAAACAAGCAGGTTATCCGATAGGGCAAACCAGGTCATATCTGGACAATGGATTTATAAAAAGTTGGGATGATTTATATGGTAGTACAGTTCGTTTATCTAATAATCAAAACAAACTTCCGGGAGATTATAATATCATCGATTTTAATGGCGATGGCATAATTGATGATAAAGATAGGGCACCTTATGATTATACTGGAACCCCGCAAAATACCTACAATGCCAGTATTGGTTTTGAATGGAAACGGTTTAATCTGTTTGTTCAGTTTTATGCGGTTAATAATGTAACCAGAGAAATTGAATTTCCAAATTATCAGGGAAAAAGTAATGTTGTATTTGTTGAGCGCCCTTTCTGGTACCTCCAGGATGGTGGCGGTGAGGTTCCCCCTCCACGTTGGAGCGTTCTGGATGCTTTTGGCGGCAGTGGTACCCGTTACTATTACGATGCATCATACATCCGGTTAAAAAATGCAGAACTGGGCTATACCCTTTCCGGAAAATCCATCAGCAAACTTGGCGTAAAATCTTGCAGATTTTTCGTCAATGGAAACAATTTATTTCTGTGGACGAATATGCCCGACGACCGGGAATCCAATTTCAGTGGAGGCTCAGGAGGTGGGGCATATCCGACCGTTAAACGTTTCAATTTTGGCATTGACATCACTTTATAAACGATTTGAAGATGAAAAATCTTTTTAAAAATATTTTGTTCCCCATGGTTATCCTTGTCGGTACAATAACACTAAACTCCTGTAAAAAATATTTGGAAAGATCTCCTTTGGCTGATATCCAGGAAACAGATCCGTACAAAAATTTTAGAAATTTTCAGGGCTTTACGGAAGAATTATACAACTGTATTCCCTTACTCAGTGTAGTAGAGGCGCATAACAGTTTTAATCTTGGTGAAGAAGAATTTTGGGAATTGGGCGAAACCCGCTTGATTTCCTATCATATTGATCAGGGTAACTACATGGCTTGGACAAACACCTTTTACAACTTTTTGGGAACAGGAGGTGATCCGGCCGGTGGAACCATTACTGATGCCAACAGGTCGAAAGGAAAACTTTGGGGCCTATCATGGTATGCCATCAGAAAGGCAAATATAGGTTTGGCAAATCTGAATAAATTGACCGATGCCACCCAGGAAGAAAAAGACCTGATTGCAGGCCAGCTTTATTTCTTCAGGGGGTATTTTCATTTTGTACTGATGGAATACTGGGGCGGGTTGCCTTATATCGATCAGGTACTGCCGAATGATGAAGTTATCAAACTCCCAAGGCTCAGCTATCAGGCAACTGCAAATAAAGTAGCTGCAGATTTAAAGCGTGCTGCAGATCTGTTGCCGATAGATTGGGATCAAACACTTGTAGGAAAGCAAACTGCAGGGAATAACAACACCAGGATAAATAAAATTATGGCGCTTTGTTTCATGGGTAAAAATTACCTCTGGGCAGGCAGTCCATTGATGAACAGAGAATCAACCGGAAGTAGCACTTACAATACAGAGTTCTGTAAAAAAGCAGCTGATGTATTTGCGGAGGCACTTCAAACTATCGAAAGCACCAACCGTTACGAACTTGCGCCTTTTTCTCAATACCGCGATTTATTTTACACATTTAACCAGAATGGTAAAATTCCAGGACTAAAAGAGGCTATTTTTCTCGAAAACCTGGCCAATGCTGCCGGCCGCTGGAGATGGAATCAGGTAAATGATTATCGACCTCTGGTAATTCACCAAACTGGAATTAAGGTTTACCCTACAGCTAATTATGCTGATTATTATGGTATGGCAAATGGCCTGCCCATCACTGATCCAGAGCAAAAAGATCCGGAGAGCGGCTATGATCCTGAATTTCCCTGGAAAAACAGAGATCCCAGATTTTACAATGACATCCTGATTGATGGCGAAAAATGTGTGCTTACCGCACAAAGTGTGGGCAACAATGAATTTCGCCAGTATGCAAGTTTGTACACCAACGGACTTTTCAGAACTGCCGATGGAAATAAAAAAGTATGGACGGGTTATCTCAATTCAAAATTCGTTTCCAAACTGATGAACGAATATGATGGATACCGCGAAAACAATACGTTCGTACTTAGTTTAATGCGTCTTGCAGATGTTTATCTACTCTATGCTGAGGCTGCGGCTACTGGATATGGTACACCTCAAAGTAGTGTGGCTGGCTACTCGCTTAATGCTGTTCAGGCTGTTAACAAGATCCGTTCTCGTGCTGGTATTACAGGTGTTTCCGCTAAATTTCTTGGTTCAACAACAGATTTCTTGCCTGAGTTAAGACGGGAGCGTGCCGTTGAGCTGTCTTTCGAAGGACATCGTTTTAATGATCTGAGAAGATGGTTATTGCTCACTGAGCGTCCATACACGTTGAAAAAGGCTGTAGAGTTTGATCGGGCAACACCTAATGCGCAGATTTATGCTGACCCGAAAAATGCAAAGGTCAAGAATTTCAGAGAGACAGTATTGTTTGAAAGACAACTTGGACAACGCCATTATTGGCTGCCTTTCCGTGTGGAAGATGTAAACATGTATAAAGAATTTAAGCAGAATCCAGGTTGGTAATTTAAGGGAGAAAAAATGAACACGAAAAATATAAATGCTTGCTGCTTTTTACTCCTGATCTGCTTTTTGAGCTTTAAAGGAGCTACTGCACAAGAAAAGAAAGACAGTTTGGTTAATGTTGCCTTTGATAAGGTAGCACAAAAAAATCTTCTTGGAGGTGTTTCCGTAGTAGATGTTTCAGCATTGCTGAATAAGAGTTACGGAACCAATAGTTTGGATAATCTCCAAAGTTTTGTTGGCGGTTATACCGGAAATATTTGGGGACAAGCACCATTGATTCTGGTGGATGGGATTCCGCGCCGATCTACAGATGTACGTCTGGTAGAAGTAGAATCTATTACCGTTTTAAAAGGGGCAAGTGCAGTTGTATTATATGGTAGCAGGGGTGCTAAAGGGGTAATTTTAATCACCACTAAACGGGGTAACGAAAGCCCGCTAAAAATTAAGGTGAGAGCCAACTCCGGCGTTTTTGTTCCAAAGGGCTATCCAGATTATTTAAAAGCTGCTGATTACATGACCCTGTACAACGAAGCTTTGACCAACGATGGAATTGCTACTTCGGGCGCAGGATATTCACAACAGGATATTGATAATACAAGGTCTGGTGTAAATCCATATAAATATCCGGATGTTGACTTCTTCAGTTCCGAATATCTAAAAAAAGCTTATACCCGTTCGGATGTAACAACAGAGGTATCAGGCGGAAACAGCTTTGCCCGTTATTATACCAACATTGGCCTTTCTTATAACAATAGCCTGGTAAAATATGGTGAGCAAAAAGAGAATAGCGATTTGGCTTTCAATGTGAGGGGAAATGTAGATATGAACATTACCAAATGGCTAACGGCATCAGCCGATGCGGTGGCCATTACCACAAACAACTATACCGGAAGAGGAAATTTGTGGGGTGCAAGCTCAACCATTGCGCCGAATTTTAATAGATTTTCGCCATTGATTCCGATTGATATGTTAGATCCCAATAATCCCGCATTACAAACAATTGTTAAAAACAGCAATCATCTTATCGATGGCAAATTTTTACTTGGCGGGCAGAGTACCAATCCCACAAATGTTATCTCTGATATGCTTGCAGCTGGTTATATACGCACAAAATCAAGCACTTTCCTTTACAATCTGAACCTAAAGGCAGATTTAGGTTCAATAATAGAAGGTTTAAGCTTCAAAACGGGTACGAGTATGGACTATTCCTCTCTTTATTCTGAGGCTTATCAACTACCTTACGCTACTTATAGACCAACCTGGTCGATAGTTAACGGCAAAGATGTGATTACGTCGTTAGAGAAGTTTGGTGAGGACAAAAACTCGACAAATGAATTTGTAGGCAGATCTACCTATACACAAACCATGTCGTTCAGGTCTCAGTTCAATTATAACAGAACCTTTGCGCAAGATCATTCGGTATCTGCAAACGTTTTGGGCTGGTGGTACAAAACACAGTTTTCAAGCGATATCGACAATGAAGGAGGAAGTGATTATCAGCCCGTTCTGAATACCAATCTTGGATTTCAGGCTGCGTATAATTTCAAAAGCAAATACTACTTTGATTTTTCTGCCGCACTAGTGCATTCCGCAAAATTACCCCAAGGCAGAAGAAATGGTATTTCGCCAGCGGTTACAGTTGGTTGGCGGATTTCCAATGAAGCATTTTTCAAAAACAATTTGTCCTTTATTGATGACCTCAAACTTTCAGCCTCTTATGCCGCTATCAAACAGGATCTTGATATTACCGGTTACAGGGCCAATAATGTGAACGAACCTGTAGACTATTACCTATATCAAGGTTATTACAGCAACAATGCCACCCTGGGTGGATATTATCAATGGAGAGATAACGTTGCTGGAGGAAGAACCACATTGTCAGGACAGGCAGAAAATCCTGATCTTACTTTTGTGAAACGAAAAGAGTTTCGTTTAGGGTTGGATGGTTCAATATTTAAAAACCTGCTTTCCTTCGACTTTAATTACTTCTCTCAAAGCACTGATGGATTATTGGCGCGTGGGGTAACAATCTACCCGTCATATTTTTCAGGATCGGGAGATTTCCGACCATGGATAAATTTCAATCAGGATAAACGCACAGGACTGGATTTTGCCTTGAACTTGAATAGGCAGATCGGTCAGCTTTATTATTCTCTTGGTGTATCAGGTATGTTTTACCAGAGCAAGGCCGTTCGAAGAGACGAAATCATCGATCAACCTTATCTGGCCAGAGCGGGCAGACCTTTAGATGCTTACTATGGATACATTAGCGAAGGTCTTTTTCAAAACCAGGCAGAAATAGATGCACATGCCAAACAAACCTTTGGTGCAGTAAAGCCCGGCGATATCAAGTACAGTGATTTGAATAACGATGGTTTAATCGACAGCCGGGATCAACAAGATCTGGGGCACACCGGCTGGGCCGCCTCACCATTTAGCTTCGGCGTGAATCTAACCTTGAAGTATAAAAACTTTACGTTGTTTGCATTGGGTTCAGGAACAAGGGGAGCAGTCGGTTTCAAAAACAGCTCGTATTATTGGGTAGGTGGAAGCGGTAAATATTCTGATGTGGTATTAAACCGTTGGACAGAACAAACCCAGGCAACCGCAACTTACCCACGTTTAACCACAAACAGCAACAATAATTTCCGCAATTCTACCTTTTGGATGTACAAAACCAATCGTTTTGATCTTAACAGGGTACAACTGACTTATGATTTCAACGAGAAAATTTTTAACGGTTCATTTTTAAGTGGGTTGAGTCTGTATGTCCAGGGCGATAATTTGCTGGTAATTTCATCCGAACGAGAACTTATGGAAACCAATATCGGGACAGCGCCGCAAACGAGATTCTTCAACCTGGGTGCCAGGGTTTCTTTTTAACAACCTTTAATTTTAATGATATGAAATTCAAAATATTAATGCTAGGATGTACACTGCTTGTTTTAACAGGCTGTAAAAAGATTCTCGATCCGGAACCGGAGAATCTAAAGACGGTTGATCAGATGTATACTGATGCGAATTTTGCTCAGGGCTTTTTGATTAATGCTTACAGAACAATTCCTGCTTATTACGATAATTCAGAATATGCAACCGATGATGCGGTAACCAATTTGCTAACAAACGGTTATCTGCAGGTGGCAGCTGGTTCATGGACATCAACCAACAATCCGGCATCAGTGTGGAATCAGTCGTATGAAGCCATGCAGTACCTCAATCTTTTTCTTGAAAATTCTTCAAAAGTTAAATGGGCAACAGATGCAGAAAGCTCCAGGCTTTTTAACACCAGGATGAGGGGTGAGGCATTTGGTTTGCGCGGAATGTATCTTTATTTTCTCTTACGTAATCACGGAGGAATTGCAACTAACGGACAATTGATGGGGGTGCCGATTGTAACGGCCTATCAAACTCCTAAAACAGATTTTAATATACCTAGAGCTACTTTTGATGCTTGCGTGAAACAGGTGTATAAAGATTTAGACAGTGCTGAAGCTTATTTGCCTTTAGAATACAATGATATTTCGAATGCAAGCCAGATTCCCGACCGCTTTAAAGCTTTGACCGGAAACATTGAGACATACAACCGTGTTATGGGACAGTATGCACGCCAATTGTTCAATGGCTTAATTGCAAGATCATTTAGGGCCAGAACAGCACTTTTAGCCGCAAGCCCTGCCTTTCAGAGTAGTTCAAATACAGCTACTTGGGCTGATGCAGCTGAATTTGCCGGGCGTGTGATAGATTATAAAGGCGGTGTAAATGCACTCCCTGCTAATGGAGGGACTTATTACGCCAATACAGGAGAGATAGATGGTTTGGCCGGAGGCAGCAATCCTGCAGAAATCATCTGGCGCGAAAACATCGCAACCAATGATGGTACCCAAGAGGGCCAGCACCTTCCTCCTTCATTATTTGGTAGTGGACTGATGAACCCGACGCAAAATCTAGTTGATGCTTTTTCAATGGCTAACGGTTATCCGATCAACCATCCCAATGCAAATTTCATTACAACTGCACCTTATACCTCAAGAGATCCAAGATTTGCCAGGTATATTATTTTTGACGGATCAACCGCAGGTGTAACAAATGCGGTAATCAGGACTGGTAGTGCATCAGGTACAGATAATGGCATAAATGTACGTCCAACGTCAACGCGTACCGGCTACTATATGAAAAAACGTTTGAGGATGGATGTTAACCGGAATCCGATTTCCCTAAGTGGTAAAACCCATTATAATCCCCGGATCCGCTATACCGAGATTTATCTTGATTACGCTGAAGCTGCAAATGAAGCATGGGGACCTACCGCAACAGGCACCAGGGCATACTCTGCTTATGATATCATTAAAGCAATCAGAAAACGGGCCTTTGGATTTACAAATGACCCTTATCTGGAGGAATGCAAAAGCGACGTTGGCAAAATGCGCGATTTGATCAGAAACGAACGCAGGATAGAGCTTTGTTTTGAAGGATTTAGATTCTGGGACCTCAGGCGCTGGAAAGTAGATGTGACAAAACTGAACGAAACAGCCAAGGGATTAGACGTAAATAACGGTGTTTATGTACCATTTAATGCCGAAATGAGGTCTTTTCAGCCGTATATGATTTACGGACCGATTCCAAACTCAGAAGTCTTGAAGTATAATCAACTGCTGCAAAATCAAGGCTGGAAATAAATGATATTTATGCTAAGAATTAAATAAAATGAAAATCAACAATATGTGTATTCTGGCAGCATTAGCAATAACTATGCTAGCCTCTTGCAAAAATGACGAGATCGAATTTCCTGATTTCAAGTATAAAACCGTGTATTTTGCAAGCCAGTATCCTATGAGAACAATTGTTTTGGGAGAGGATCTGCTTGTAGACAACTCCATGGATAACAATCATAAATTTTCAATAAAAGCCACTTTGGGAGGGGGATATGAAAATAAGCAAGATGTTTTGATCGATGTTCAGGCTGATGGAACGTTGCTTAATGGCCTAAAATTTAATAATGGAGGTACGCAGGTACTTCCATTGCCTGCAGCATACTACCAACTGCTGTCCAACCAAATTAAAATAAATTCAGGAGATGTAATGGGCGGCGTAGAGATACAGTTAACAGATGCCTTTTTTGCAGACCCCAAGTCGCTTAGCCGCAATTATGTTATTCCATTGGTGATGACAAAAGTTACAGGCGCAGATTCTATTTTGAAAGGTATCCCGGTAGTGTCCAATCCTTCAAGGGTTAATCCGTTACATTGGGCAACACGCCCAAAAGATTATGTGCTTTACGGCGTAAAATATGTAAATCCATGGCATGGCAATTACCTCAGAAAAGGTACAGATCAAATTACACAATCTAATGGCACTGTTAACACTAACATACGGCACACTGCATATGTGGAGAGCAACGAACTGGTAAATATGACTACGGTATCACTTAAAACCGCTAGTTTGCCACTTTTAATAAAAAATAGTGCAGGTACTAATGTTCCTTTTACCTTGTTGCTGAACTTTGCAGATGGTAACAACTGTACACTCACTAGTAATACGGCCAATATAGAGGTTTCTGGCACAGGGAAATTTGTTTCTAAAGGAGAAAAGAATAGTATTGGAGGAAGTGACCGTAGTGCGGTGTATTTGGATTACACTGTCAACTTTAAAAACCTTAATCTTAAATATGCCACTAAGGATACACTGATCGTTAGAGATAGGGGGATTAAGGCTGAATATTTTGACGTGGTGAATTAAAAAGTAGTTTTCTGTGCTGTAAAAATAACGCACAGAGAAAAAATAAATTATTTTGGTTTAGTGTACTTCTCGGATTCAGGGCAAGTGCTTGTTGTCTGTCAAATGATAGATCGAGCTGAAAACTTGTTCTGGATCCCGGGTAAGTATTACCTAGCTATCCTATTATGGTTGAACCAACAATATATTCTTATAATATAAAATTAAGTGCCATTCACCCCTGAGCTAACAGTTGCCATCTATACTTATAGCACTAATAACATTCAAATCTAGAGGTTTTTGAAAAGATCTTTACTGCAATTTTTTATTGCTTCGAAAAAAAAATATAATCGAAGCGGCCTCCCTCAATATTTGTTGGTGTAAAGATTATTGAAGTGGCTATTTATTGCATCTGTTTAGTTTACAATCGATTGCATAAAACGACCTCATGTTTTTGCGGTCGAAGGAATTACCTCGTTTAATAATCGTTTTTAGTCGATCCCTTCCTTTGAACATTTATTCCATATTTATGAACAATTGACTCTTACGTTTTTCTTCTCATCGAATAACTTTACTGCTATCATGCTTGTCTGCTCCTGTATTAGAGATACTCATTATCCATTTTTTGGATAACCAGTCGGCTCATTACTGAGTGAAGCATGAACTTTAACCATTATAAACCAAATTTTTATGAGGAATGAATTTTTACAGTTTTTTGTAAAGCCTGGTGCAAGACTTTCCAAATGTCTAGCCAAACGATCACTGATTGCTTTTTTTGCACTTTTTGTAGTTGCTGCACATGCACAAACCCAAGTAAAAGGGCGTGTTGTGGATGATCAGGGAAAACCCCTTCCAGGCGTAAGTATTCTGGTCAAGGGAACCTCAACCAGTACAACAACCCTGGGTACAGGAAACTTCAGTATTGCGGTTCCAACAAGCAATTCGGTACTGGTGTTTTCTTACATCGGATTTACAAGTCGCGAGGTCCCCGTCAGAAATCAAACCGAAATCAATGTGACCTTACTCCCAAGCGCTGCTGAACTTGAACAAGTTGTAGTGGTAGGGTATGGAACCCAGCGTAAAGAGTCGGTAACTGGTTCTGTGGCAAACATATCAGGTGATAAAGTCCGTGAAATACCCGCGCCCAATATTGCACAGGCCATCCAAGGTAGAATAGCTGGGGTAAACATTTCACAAACTTCTACCAAACCTGGTGCAACCATGCAGATTCTGATCCGTGGTCAGCGTTCACTTTCTGCCAGCAACGATCCATTGGTGGTGCTTGATGGGATCCCATTTCCAGGCTCTATTGGCGATATTAATCCCAACGATATTAAAAGTTTAGATATTTTGAAAGATGCTTCCGCTACTGCGATTTATGGCTCAAGGGGAGCGAACGGAGTGATATTGATAACCACTAACCGCGGCCAACAAGGAGCTCCCGCCAAAGTATCCTATAATTCATATACTGGTTTACAAACCCTTTTTGCCAAATATCCAATGATGGATGGACCAGAATTTATTGCCCTGCGCAAGGCAGCTGGATTATTTACAACCAATGGCGTAGATGAATCTAATGACGTAAACACCGATTGGCAAGATTTATTCTATAATAAATCGGCAGTTGTAACCAGTCATGATGTTGGTGTATCTGGTGGATCTACTACTGGCAGCTACAGTTTTGGGGGCGGCTATTATCAGAATCAAAGTCTGATTCCAACCCAACAGTACACCCGGTATTCGATGAAAGCATCCATGGATCAACAAATTGCCAGTTTCTTAAGGATTGGATTTACCACCAATAACAATTACAACTTAAGTGAAGGCAATCAACTCGGTGTTTATGGAATCCTTAGCAATTCGCCTATCGCAAATCCTTACAATGCAGATGGCAGTCTAAAAAGAACAATCAGAATGCCTCAGGATGAATCGTGGATTTACACCCGCGAACTTACTAAGAATCTCAGTGATAAATGGCTTAATGAAACGCGTGGCTTTGCTACCTATAACTCTTTTTATAGCGAGTTTAACATTCCATGGGTAAAAGGACTAAAATACCGTACCAATCTCGGCCTTGATTTTATCCAGAGCAACAATGGTAATTATACAGGTGTTGGAATCGGAAATGCTACTGCTACTACAGTTTCTACTGCCGGAGTTAGCAATTCGCAAACCTACCATTGGACACTTGAGAATTTATTGACTTATGACAGAACCTTCTCAGAAAAGCACAACATCAATGTAGTGGCCTTATATTCTGCTGAACAGAATAAGTTCAATTCCTCATCCATGTCAGCACGTGATATTCCGTCTGATGCTTTTCAGTTTTACAATCTTGGCCAGGCCAATGGAGAGTTAACAATCGGTAACGGGGACTACAGGTTGAGTGGACTAATGTCTTACATGGGAAGAGTGATGTATGCTTATGATAATCGCTATTTAATCAGTGCAACCATCAGGTCTGATGCGTCATCACGCTTGGCGCCAGGGCATAAGTGGAATACTTATCCGGCTGTTTCTGTGGGTTGGAATCTGATGAATGAGAATTTCATGAAAGGGATAACCGCTATCGACAGGTTGAAGATCAGAGTGGGTTACGGACAAACATCAAACCAAGCGGTAAATCCATATCAAACCCTTGGTTTGCTAAGTTCACGCCCTTATAATTTTGGCGATAACAACTATGCTAATGGCTATTATTTTTCTCAGTTACCTAGTCCGGATTTAGGCTGGGAATATTCACAGACCTGGAACTATGGCCTCGATTTCTCTTTACTAAAAAGCAGACTGACAGGAACATTTGAATACTATGTAACCAATACCAAAGATATATTATTAGGTATTGCACTGCCTCCTACCGCAGGTGTGGGCACTGCTCCAGGTTTGAGCAGTTACACCGCAAACATCGGACAAACACAGAATAAAGGGTGGGAACTGAGTGTTAACGGTAATATTTTTAACGATAAGGGAGGCTGGTCATGGGATGTAGGATTTAATCTGTATGCAAACCGGAACAAACTTGTTGCCCTTGCATCAGGCCAAACCAGAGACGAAGGGAATGCTTGGTTTGTAGGCCATAACATCAATGCCATTTATGATTTTGAAAAAGTAGGTTTATGGCAGGCCGGAGATCCACATCTGAATGTTTTAGAGCCAGGCGGTAATGTGGGTATGATTAAGGTAAAGTACGCGGGTGATTTTGATGCGACCGGCAAACCAACAAGACCGATTGGAGCAGCAGATAGACAGATCATGGATGTGGATCCTAAATTATCAGGTGGATTTAATACAAGAGTAGCTTATAAAGGATTTGACCTCAATGTAGTAGGATTATTTAAGGACGGTGGAATTTTGGTTAGTACATTATATGGTTCTTCCGGATACCTGAATCTGTTATCTGGTAGAAGAAATAACGTTAAAGTTGATTACTGGACACCTGAAAATACAGGAGCAAAATATCCAAAACCTGGCGGTATTGCAAGCGGCGATAATCCTAAGTATGGAAGTACATTGGGTTATTTTGATGCTTCTTTCTTAAAAATCCGGACCATCTCTTTAGGATATGATTTCAATCGAAGTTTGTTAAAAGATTCTAGATTGAAGCTTCGGATGTATTTAACCGTTCAAAATCCTTTTGTGATGTTCTCTCCATATCATCGTGAGTCGGGCATGGATCCTGAAACAAATTCATACGGCGATGAAAACGCTGCGGTAACATCTTATCAGCGGAGAATCTTAACCATTGGTACCAATACCCCGTCTACCCGTAACTATGTAGCCGGTCTTAATTTAACATTTTAATATACCGATATGAAACGTATACATTTAAATATAACATTGAGCGTTTGGCTTGGGATGGTCGTTTTCTCAGGCTGTAAAAAAATTCTTGAAGAAGAACCCCGCAGTGTCTTTACACCTGAATACTTTAAAACGGTAACAGGCGTAAATGGTGGCCTTACAGCAATGTATGGTCATCTCCGCAATATGTATGGGCAGGCCTATTATTATAATTCGCTAATTACCGGTACCGATGAGGCTACTTGGGGCAAAGATGCTGATGGGAATTTTAAGGATATGGATTGTTCTGGTGTTGGCTCAATACTTTCTACAAGTTATCCCAGTAGCGTATTATGGGGAGAAGCCTTTCCGAATATTAATACAGCAAATGGCGTAATTGAGAATGCCAGTGCCGCAGGTATTGCCTCTTCATTGGTTGCGGAAGCAAGATTCTTCCGCGCCTTTGATTATTTTTTGTTGGTACAGACCTTTGGTGGGGTACCACTCGATTTGGGTGCCGGGCAACTTAAATTCAATACCAGTCCCGTTAGAACATCAGTTCGCAATACAGTTCCCGAAGTATATACAAAGGCAGTGTTTCCTGATTTATTGACGGCTATCGCCGATTTACCAGTAGCAGCCCGCGTTACAGGAGGGGTAACAAAAACTTTGGCACGACTGTATTTGGCAAAAGCCTACCTAACTTATGGATGGTGGTTGCAAAATCCTAACAATATTCCAACCTATCCTGCAGCCAACCGTACTGATCCTGACGGACATGACGCAAACTGGTATTTTCAACAAGCTTATGATGTTTCGACTGCAGCTATCGAAAGCCCTGGATCTTATGGTTTGGTAGATACCTATTACGATGTGAATTTAGGATCGAATGATCGTAATAAAGAAATGTTGTTATATGCTGATCATACCCAAACGAGCGAACGTTTTAATGGCGGTAGTTTAACCTCTGGTACTGGAGGTGCACCTGATAATTTTGCAGGCTGGATGATGACCTGGAATTATACCAATATCAGAAGCGGAGGAATCAGTTCGGTTCAGCGTGAAGCGGAGCAACACCTGGGTAGGCCGTGGAACCGGATGGCTCCTCCTATTGAAGTGTTTAAAAATACTTTTGCCGATAAAACATTGGATTCACGTTATGATGGTACCTTTACAACGGTATATCGTGGAAATTGGCCCAAAGGATATAACCCTCCAGGATCGGCCCCTGCCTCTTTGGTTAATGCCAATGGCATGTCTATCGTTCCTGGAAATGCCGTTTTAAGCTTTCTGGATGCTGATGATAGTGCAGTAAGTTATCCAAGCGGAGCCGGAACAAGTAATGTGGGCGCCGGCACACTGCCAGGAAGGGCAGATTATGTAATTTCCCCATCGGGAATAAGCAGGATCGTTTATCCTGGCCTTTGGAAACTGGGACCTTACCGTACAGATAATGGCACAGGTTTAGGTCAGCCAAATGCAGGTAGTACCCGGCCTTACCCTATTGCAAAGTTTTCTGAACTTTACTTCGTAGCTGCCGAAGCTGTTGTAAAAGGTGCTACACCCAAAGCAGGTAAAAGTGCGCGCGAACTGATCAATGTAGTGAGGGCCCGTGCTGGAAAATGGCGTTGGGATAATAATGGTAATGTGACAAAAATAGCCGACAATAGTGCAGCCATGATTGCCGCAACCCCGGCAACGATTGATATCAATTATATTTTAGCAGAGCGATCACGTGAATATTATGCGGAAGGATACAGGAGATTCGATCTCATTAGAACGCAAAAATGGGCAGAGTTATCCACTACTTTCAGTATTTGTGGTACAGGATACGGCGACCATACACCAGTAACGGTTACCAGAACGATTACACCAAATCTTTATCTCCGTCCAATTCCACAAGGGCAGATAGATGGCATGCAAATGTCTGACGAGGCAAAGAAAGCATATCAAAATCCTGGCTACTAAATTTAAAACAGGCAGATTTCTCGATAGAAATCTGCCTGTTTTTCTTTCAAAATTATCATAATCGAACCGATTGATGCTAACCATTTTAAAAACCGACATCAACAACACTTTATGATGGAGAATATAGAACGCTTAAATAGAGGCTGTTTTTAAATTGCTACTTCGAACGGACATATGGCTGTTTTCTCATAGCCTTTGCTTAGTCTACGGTAGAAGTTCAGCCCGTGCAAACTAGCGTTCGACCGCCATCTGCCTGTTGTGGCACAACCCCTTATTTAGTTAATTGTTAAAACAAGTGATGAAATCAAGATTATTTGTTAATTTCATTAAACAACAGTAAAACCTTAACCTTACGTTCACTAGTCAACCTATTTATGAGCGAAATCACAATTTATTCCAGTACTGGCTTTCCGTTTGGTAAGATTGAAACGATTAGCTTTAGGTGAGGGATAAATGGCATTCGGACTGGATTTGTTTTCTTCTGATCTGGCCCCACTCAACAATTTTCTGTCCTGGTTGTTTGGAGAATATGGACATAGCCTTTGAAAACTATTACTCGGGTACCAGCGGGCTACTGTTACCGGTTCCCAATAAATTGCACTACCCGAAAGAATTCCAGGAAAAGAGCAGGCTGTGCTATTACGCCTCACTGATGGATTCTATCGAGATCAATTCTTCCTTTTATAAGGTGCCACAGGTTTCCACGATGAAAAAGTGGGCGGCGGATGTACCCGAGGAATTTCGTTTTACCTTTAAGCTTTTCAAGGAGATTACCCATAACAGGGACTTGGCCTTTGATCCAGAGGTCGTATCCAGGTTCCTTTCTGTCATTTCGCACGTCAAGGAGAAAAAAGGTTGTCTTTTGGTACAGTTCCCCCCGAGCGTAAGGATCTCTCATTTTGCGCAGCTGCGCTTTCTGATGTCGGTGCTTAGGGATAATGATCCTTTTTTTGAATGGAAGATCGCTTTGGAATTTCGGCATGCTTCTTTATATATAGATGAGGTGTATGAGCTTTTGGAAGAGTTTAGGCTTGGTATGGTGGTCCACGATAAGTCGCCTGCCAGTTCTCCTGTGCGAGAAAGCCATCCTGATTTTATCTACCTCAGGTTCCATGGTCCGGGAGGAAACTATAGGGGAAGCTATTCTGACGACGTATTATATGAGTATGCAAGCTATGTGACCGAGTGGCTTTCGGAGGGCAAAAAGGTGTTCGTGTACTTCAATAATACCATGGGAGAGGCACATGCCAACCTGAATATGCTGCGCCAGATCGTTAGGGATACCTATTAGTATTTGCTGAGCATTTGGCCTGGCGAGTCTAAGATGGGAAGGAGCAAGGATATGCGCTAAATTTAGTGTGCTAATTTATAAGCGGGGAGGGCCTTTGGTTTTTTCCGCTTTCTTATTTTTAAAGGTTTTGTTATTGAAAAAATTCTGGTTTCATTTCTTAAGAAAAGCTAATTGTTTGTGTGCTTTTGCTGATCTGGCTTTAGGGTACGAAAGAATCCATTTTGATAAGGGCGGGGCCAGCGGGCTACTGGAACGGCAGGCGGAAATTTATACCTGAAAAGCAGGCTCGGGCTGCCTTATAAGATCGGAAGGCGAACATGGATATTGCGCCATTTTGTTGGGGTCAGTAGTGAGCGTAAATATCTGCCCGAACTGAGCGTGTTTTCAATGCCGTGAGAATTTGAGCTGTTAAAAATCTGGTTCAGAGAATCGCTGGTTAACGGTAATGAGCCCCCGTTCAGATTGGATTGATCTTATTGCTTTTTTGCTAGCCTGGGTTTAGTAGCGGTGTTTTTGTTAAGCTTTTTAGTTGCACGCGTTGCACTTTTTGGCGATTTACTTACAGGCTTTTTGGATGAGGTTTTCTTCTTCCGTGCATTTTTGATGCGGTATTCAAGCAGGTACAGCCTGGTCTGCCATTTCTCGATGATGGTGTCGTCGCTTTTCGGAAGACCTGTTGGTTCCAAAAGACCGAGTACATGCGCCAGTTCCCGGGTGCTGTCTGCCTTGGCCCGGTTTTCTTTCAGCCAATCTTGTTGTTTGGTTTCGTAGGATTTCTGGTATTCGGCTATGGCCAGTTTGATGAGCTTAACCTCAGCTTCTTTTGATTTATTTTTGCGCAAAAGCACCATCTGCCTGTTCCAGGCGTGGGAATTAGCAGGATCTGTCATTGCAGATTTCTGGTAGAGTTTTAATGCGGCAGAATTATCGCCCGCTCTTTCCAGTTCGAGCGCAGCAGCGAACTGCTCCTTTGAACGTATCTGTTTTCTTCTTGACATGACTGACTTTGGAACAATTAGCCCGGGCTATTGTTTGCTGAAGGGTGGTAGAGGTTATGACTACACGATGACCTTTGCGCTATAGGAGTAATGGTAACTTTGGATTTAGCAATTAATGAAATGAAGAAAATTGGATTTTTATCGTTCGGGCATTGGTCGGAACATCCCTCATATCAGGCGCGTACCGCTAGTGATACTTTGCTACAATCTATCGACCTTGCCGTTGCGGCCGAAGAAATCGGTCTTGACGGAGCGTATTTCAGGGTACACCATTTTGCAAGGCAACTGGCATCGCCGTTTCCGCTGCTTTCGGCAATTGGCGCAAAAACTTCTAAGATCGAAATCGGAACGGGCGTTATCGATATGCGCTATGAAAACCCTTTATATATGGTTGAGGATGCTGGCGCGGCCGACCTGATCTCTGGTGGCAGGTTACAACTGGGCATCAGCAGGGGTTCGCCCGAGCAGGTGATCGAAGGCTGGCGGTATTTCGGTTTTGCACCAAAGGATGGGGAGAACGATACTGATATGGGAAGGCAAAAGGCTTTGGAGTTTTTGGAAAGATTGAAAGGCGAAGGATTTGCACAGCCTAATCCCAATCCCATGTTTCCTAATCCTCCTGGACTTTTGAGGCTCGAACCATATTCTGAGGGACTGCGTGAGCGTATCTGGTGGGGAGCCGCTTCCAATGCGACTGCTGTTTGGGCGGCAGAGAACGGGATGTACCTGCAAAGTTCTACCTTGAAGTTTGATGAAAACGGTAAGCCGTTCCACATCCAGCAGGCCGAGCAGATCAGGCTGTACAAGGAGGCCTGGAGAAAAGCGGGACATGATCGCGAGCCAAGGGTTTCTGTCAGCCGTTCAATATTTGCGCTGATGAACGATCAGGACAGGTATTATTTCGGGCAGCAGGGGAAAGGGGCGGATAGTTTTGGCTATATCGAGCCAACCCAAAGGGCGGTTTTCGGTCGGGGATATGCCGCAGAACCAGATCAGCTGATAAAGGAATTGGCTGCCGACGAGGCAATACAGGAAGCGGATACGGTATTATTGACCATTCCAAATACCTTGGGCGTAGATTACAATATTCATGTGCTATCTGCCATTCTGGAGCACGTTGCACCGGGACTTGGATGGAAATAGATTAGTTTGATTTTTTTTAAATCGCACAAAACATATTGCCGGCGATAGCGTTTATATTCCGAGAGCGTTAATTTAGATGAGCGGGAAGAGCCTTTGGTTTTTTCCGCTTTCTTGTTTTTATTCCCTATCGTAATCTTTCACTTGAAAACGAAGCGGTCAGTATGGTTAATGCCGCATTGATAAATGAAAAGCAACCTTATTTTTACTCTTTTAAGTAACCAGGCTTTTTGGCAAGATCGGGATTATCCCTACCAGGCAGGTGCCTTTGCTTTTTTTTAAAAAGGTAATGCACATTAAAAACAACAACCGATACGAAAATGATACTGTATGCCGCCATTTGTAATGGGGTAATGGGCTCATGAAATACTAAAACTGCTATAGCAAATCCAATAATTGGGTTAATGTTAAGCAGCATACCAACTGTTGATGAGTTTAATCCCTTTAAGGCATATAAATTCAAAAACAGTGGAATCACGGTAAAACCAACTGCTATAACTTCTATCAGTAACCAAAATTGTGCCGCTGTAGGTACCAATCCGCTGTATGCAGGGTAAAAAGGTAGCAGCATTATCGCAGAAAGCGAAATGTGAAACGTGAGCAGGATAAATTTATCAAACCCAACACTTTTACGCTGGCTTACCAGATAAGCCGCATAAGTAAACCCAATAACAATGCCGTAAACCATATCCATAATATTGGCATACGATAGCATTAAGCACCCAAGTATACTTAACGCAACGGCCACCCATTGTACTTTATTGAGCTTTTCGTGCAAAAGCCAGTAAGCAAGCAATGTGGTAATAATTGGGCAAACCAGGTAGGCAAGCGAGGTAGCCTTAATGCTTACATGGTTAAGCACATAAATAAACGAAAACCAGTTGATATTTAAAAAGATACTTCCGCCTACATTCAGCAAAAGCACATCTCGTCTCTGCTTAGCAGGTAAGGCTTTAAAGTTAGAAAAGGTTTTAACCAATTCGGCACGTTTAAACAGGGCGGTAATGAATAACATTAGTATCGCGCAGCTAAAAATGCGGTAAAATAAAATATCTACCGAAGAATATCGGCTCAAAGGTTTTAAAACTAAACTAAAAAAGCCCCAGGTCGCATAAGCGAATATAGCGGCCAGGTAATATTTTGCGATTTTCACAGTTGCTATAATGTTGATCTAACAAATATCATAAAATCTTAGGGCTTATTAAGCCACATAATGTAAAACACTATTTATTGGATGGAATGCAAATTGATGTATATTTATTGATCTTTTATCTGCTCACTCTACTAACACTCCATGTTCAATTGGCTCTTCGGTAAGAAAAAAACTACACCTGTTTTATCCAAAGTAGACTATTGGAAGGCATTTGAATTATTTGCACTTTTCGATGATCTGGACAGGGTAAAGGCTGTTATGGAGCATACAGACGATATCCGTATTGATTTTATTGCTTTTAAGGACTGGTTTACAGAAGAACTGGGTGAGCTTGAAGGAGCAAACAATCCTGATTTTTCAAGGGTACGGGAATGGTTTGCGCCAAACGCCGATTGGGATAGGCTGATGGGAAGGCAAGGGTTTGAACTGGGCAGGTCTGTTTTTAAAAGGGCTGACTGGTGGAAACGCAACCAGGAGTTCCTGCCGGGGAGTATTGTTTGGCTAAGTGGAGAATATGGGCTGGTGTTAAAGGACGCCCCTGATGGGCTTTACGGACTGGTGAGATGGGATACAGAAAAAGCGCAGGACACCGAAGACTGGAGGGGACTATGGGGTACCTTTGTTTCCATGGGTGGAAGGGTGCTGGAAGAGTTTGAGTTTAAGTTTATCGGGCCAGATGGCAGCTTAAAAAAACGAGACAAACCGCATAAAAACTGATTTGTCTCATTAAGTGCTCCCGACGAGATTCGAACTCATATCGATGGTACCGGAATTTTCCGTCTTTAATGTGAAAAAGATTGTATAAATTTATAATAATAGGCCTTAAAGATGTCTAGAAGCTCATTTTTCTTCTTGAACTCGAAAAATTAAATTTGTGTTTTTTCAGTTCAACAGGGTTTTTTGATGAATTAAACAGCCGTGTTTTACAAATAATTTACACTTTTTTTTATTACATTATTATGGCAACAGTAAGTGCAGTTGTGCTCAAACATCAGATGAAAAAAGATGGAACCTTCAATGTAAAGATTCGTCTTACCCACAAAAGACAGACCCGCTATCTTGATACCAAGCAATTTGTAGTTAAAAAACAATTAGATCGAAATTACAACATTAAAGACATGTTCGCGGCGAAGCCGATCTATGACACTATCTTTAAATATCGTGAATCCTTAACAAAGTTAAATGATAGGGTCGATTATTATTCCTGTGAACAGTTGTTAAAATATATTCAGGCAGATGGAGAGAAAATCGAGTTCATCTCTTTCGGTAGAAAACATATTGAAAAGTTAAATGCTGAGGGACGTAAAGGAACTGTAACAAATTTCAGAAGCGCGGTAAATCACCTAATTGATTATTTTGAAAGAGAGGAAGTTTTTATCGATGAGATTACCTCGAAGATGTTAAAGGATTACGAGGCTTATTTAAGAAAGCCCAGGACCTTGAATCGCGTCCATCGTAATGGCACAAAATTTCAAATCAAAACTGCTGGCCTTTCCGATTCAGGAATAGCGGGTGCTATGCGCGATCTTCGCGGGCTTTTTAATGTAGCGCGAGATACCTATAATGATGAGGATTTAGGGATAATAAGGATTTCCCATTACCCGTTTAAAAAGTATAAAATTAAACCAGCTCCAGAAACTAGAAAAAGAAATGTCGATATTGAAACGATAAAGAAAATTAGAGATTACAAGCCGAGAATTGAAGATGGTATTGAAGCAACAACGCGGGATTTGTTTATGCTTTCCTTTTATGCATGTGGAACCAATGCTGTAGATATTTATCACCTTCGAAAAGAAAATATTTATAATGGAAGACTTGAATACAATAGAATGAAAACGAAAGCTAAAAGGAGGGACAAAGCTTTTATCAGTATCAAGATTATTGATGAAATGAGGCCGATACTTGACACCTATTTAGGAAAGCTCAATGAGCGCTTTTCCACTGCTACTGGGATGAACTCTGCTTTCAGTCAAGGCTTTGACAAAATGTGCAGGGAGCTCGAAATTCCTAGGATTTCATTTTATTGGGGTAGACATAGTTTTGCAACCATAGCCAGGAATAAGTGCCGGAAAAGTAAGGATGATGTTGCATTAGCCTTAAACCATGTGGATGAGACAAGAAAGACAACAGATATTTATATTGAGAAGGACTGGAGTATTTTGGATGAGGTTCAGCACGCAGTGGTAAACCTTTTGCGGGATAAGCCACTTAATGGTTATAAACCTTTAGGCACCAACTTGCTACTAGGGTTAAATCTGTCTCTTTGCCGTTAGATATTCTTTTTTCAGTTTATTGCTATATTTAATTTAAATATGCATCAATTAAAAACACTGAGAAAGGAGAATTTTAAAAGAAACCATTGAGAAATTCATAAATATGAAAATTGATTTGATTGTTAAAAATGCGCTGGTTGGTGCGAGTACGCAAGGACTGGGCTTTGCTACGGCACAAATACTTGCCGCATGTGGTGCAAATGTTACCTTGATGGCCCGTAATGTTGAGAAATTGGAAGAGGGGTCAGCCATCTTCAAATGATGTCTCTTCGATGGATTCGATTCGCTCTATTGCTTTTAGCCGTTCAGTAAATAGGAAAAGTATTTGAAGAAGGGTGATAGGTTTATATCTTGTTGTCACTATTTTTTTAGCACATTCGGTTCAGGGGTGTTTTCCAAGGTCTTCTCTCGGATCTGAATCCTTAAGCCAGTGCTTAACGAAAGTACGAAGCAGATCAGTTTATCGGTAAAATCTTAGGCCTCGTCTTTCGATAGACTGGTAATCCTTCTTGCAAGTGAGCGGCATTGGTTCAGCAGGATACTTAAGATTTTCCTTACTTCCAAGAATCTGTCATAGCTTTCAGTTTATCTGAAACCCATGAATAAGGCAGGGAAAATTCCAAAATGGTTAGCGTAGGTGTACCAAGGGTATCTTTTACCAAAAAGGCTTCCTTTAAAGTATACTATAACGGCTGAAAGGTCAAACAATATTAAAAGCCTTGGAAGATCTTCGGTAATACCGCACCTTTCCATGCAGATCCAGTTGGGTTGTGGACGCTGATCATTAAGACTGTTTTTGGACCTTCTTTGTTTATTGTAAATATATCACAGTCTTTCTTTTTCTACTATTAAAACAAAGGGCACTTATTTTCTACTTACAGGGGGCTTGGGACGGTGTCACCTTAAGAGCATTCCCTCCCATGATGCCAGATTAAAAAGTCAATGATACCTTTGAAGGGTATTCAGTCATATCCCAGGGATATTTCTTGAAAATCAGTGTGATTTTCACTCCTCCTTCGCTTTTAATTTTCAGATTACCCTGGATCTCTTTACTCAATCCTTTAATTAGCTGTAATCCAAGTGATAGGGAATTTGTGTCTTCTATATTATTGTTTATTCCGATTCCGTTATCCGTCAGCTCCAATTTGATCGATTCGCTCTCCTCCTGTAAAGACACAATTATTTCGCCAGCACGGTTATCAGGAAATGCATATTTGATGGAATTGGTTATGGCTTCATTGATGATTAGGGCTATGGGAATAGCAATGGTTTGAGTAAGACTGATCTTGTCGGCCTTGATGTTAAAATAAATCTGATTAGAGGAGATATCGAAGCTGTCTTTGAGGTATTGAATCAATTCTGGTATGTAGCTCGCCATATCTATGATTTGAATATCATCTGACTGATACAGTTTTTGATGGATCAGCGACATCGTATAGATTCTGTTCTGGCTATTTTCCATTGCTTCTAACGCATCGTTCTCAAGGTAAGCCGCCTGTGATTCCAGTAGGCAAATAATGGTATGCAGGTTATTCTTTACGCGGTGGTGAACTTCTTTCACGAGCCATTCTTTCTCTTCTACTAAAAGCTCCAGCTGTTTGTTTTTTGATTCAATAAGTTTATGGCTTTTTAAAATTGATTCGTTGCTTTTTTGTTTATAACTATAAAAACGATAAGAAATGAGGCCTATCACCGAAAATAACGTCAGTGCTGCTAAAATGATGTCTCGCTGGAGGTTAACTTTATCCAGTTTGGCTTTTTGGGAACGGGCCTCACTATTTAATAGTCTGATTGACTGCTCTTTTTCCCGGGTTTCATGCTGGACATCCAGTTCCGCGATCTGTTGGCTTTTAGCTATTTCGTATAAGGTATCGTTCAATTGTCTGTATTTTTTGAAATGGCGAAGTGCGGATTCAAAATGCCCTTCGGCTGAGTCTATCTTGCTGGATGCCAATTCAAATCTGCTATTGAACCTATCATCTTTGATCGGTGGAAGCGATCTTATCAAGGTAAGATATTTTCGAGCCTTAACAATGTTACCCTGTTTTAACTTTATATTTGCCAATGCAATGAGAGATTCGCCATTTCCCTGTCTTACAACAGCCCGCCCTTCCGATTTCTTGAAGAATTCGTGTACCCGCAGGTAATAGGCCTCTGCCTTACCATATTGTTTTAATGCCAAATAATATTCTCCAAACCAAAAGTTAGTATATAGAACGGCATTAGGGCTTTTTTGTTTATCCAGTTCAGCCTTGGTCAGTAAAGCAAGGGCCTGGCTGTACTTATAACTATTGATGCACATATCTGCAGCTGCGCAAATGGCGAAAAAATAAATATCATCATGATCGTGTTGTTTGTAAAGGGAAATTACTCTGTTTGCCCAATAAAGCCCTTTATCGTACCGTCCAATATGTAAATAGCTCCATGCTATGTGTAGCATTATGTTTGCTCTTACCTGTACAATGCCGGTATGGTCCATGCTTTCTATCGTCAGTAAACGGAACTTTAGTTCTTTTTGCTGATCTTTTTTTGCAAGGTAAACAGATGCCAGCAGATCATAAATGAGATATAAGGTTTTATAACCTGTCTGACGATATTGATCCAGTACCTGTAAAAGTTCTTTTTCAGCCAGATCTAACTTGCCCTGATCATAATGAACACTCGCAATGTTCTTATATGCGTCGATTGCCTCAAGGCGATGGTGCCCTTTTTTAAATAGACGGTAGGCATTTTCAAAGGCATAAAGTCTGATATCGGCACGCGCAGTATCATCCCATTCTTTTTGGTCGCCGATTTCGCTCCAGGTTGTTGCTTCCTGATAAATATCGCCTGAACGGCGGTAATACTCAATAACCTTCATTAATTTACGTCTGCTTTCCTCGAGTGCGCCAGATAGAAAGTCGTGTCTGGCATAACATCTTTGGGTCTTGCGCTGGTATTCCCCTGATTGCAGTTTATTGCTCAGCACCTCTGCCTGCCTGATAATTAGCAATACGCTGTCAAGCCCTTTTTTTTTGCTTGCCAGGTAGTCCAGGTAAGCCATCTGATGATAAGCAAGGGTCAAAAGTTTACGGACCTTATTCGTGTCAGGTTTTTCAGTCGCAATTACACGAATCAGGGAATCTGCAATTCTCTTTTTGACTGTCTGCCCAAAAGAGAAGGATGCGGGAAGCAGTATAAGAAAAAGAAAGTGTAAAACAGGCTTGAACATGTTAAGTTTGGTTTCTACTAGAAAAAAACAATGATCAATTCATTCCTGAATTTACAACTAATATACCAATTTTTGTGGCTAACTTTCATTCTGCCAAAAAGTTTTGGTCACATTAAAATAGGTGATGAAAACCATAGTATTAATTCTGAGCGGATCAAACCGGTAGTTTTGTTCTGAGCCAACAAGTTCACCTGTACCATTGCTTTTAACTTTTATTGGTAGACAGAAACCCGTAAGTCACTGATCATGTCATATTTGTAGTCGTCAAAACTGATTGTATTATAATTTTGTTTTTCGCAATAGTGGGCCTGTAAAAATGTAGTAAATATCTACTTGTCAGTGATAAGAGTCTAAAGCGAACCACGAAATCCTTTCTCGAAACCAACCAGGCATATACCAAAAGTTGGAGAATTTTTCAAATAAATATTTTTTGGATGTGATTCATATATGTTAGCGGTAGAGTCGTTGAGGGAATCAGTAGAGAATTCATCCGGTTTAAAATTCCAAATCTGATGTACAATCGTATAATAATTATATAGCTTGTATACCGAACTCATCTATTTGATGCTTAATAAATTTTTAACCTGTAATTAATCCTATCATAAAATAGGGCGTTTAGTTTTGCTGAAAATTCAACTATCCATTTTTATGGAATATCCCTTACTTTCAGATCAGCAATTATTAGATGAATGTTCACGCGACAATCTGAAAGCTTTTAATGTTTTATTCGATCGTTATTTTACAAAATTGTATAGATATGCACTTGGCTATATAAACGACGAATGTTTTGCCGAAGAGGCTGTAATGGATCTCATGATGTGGGTTTGGGAGAAAAGGCATGACCTCGAGATTCATGGACAATTTAAATACTATATTTTTAGGGCAGCTAGAAATGTAACCATAAAGGCAATCAGGAAAAAGGCAATTCAAAATATTCCGATAGAAAGCATTGAAAATCACATTTCCTTTACCAGCCATGATGCCGATCATGGCATTTTGACAAATGAACTAGACCAACGGTATCGTGAAGAACTCGATCTCTTGAGCCCTCAGCGTAAAATAGTATTTCAAATGAGCCGGGAAGAAGAATTGAGTCATGCTGAAATTGCCGATAATCTAGATATTTCCATTAACACCGTGAAAAACCACATTAAATTCTCATTAAACCATTTCCGTAAGGGTTTTTTAAGGTATAAGGATGCGGCCTTAATTATCGGCTTTTTACTATTCGTGCGTTAATAAAATCCAATCTTTTATAAAAGATTTTAAAATTATTTTGCTAGAAATCAGTGCGATGTGTTTTTTCTTGAAGATACATTAGCCCCTCAATAGCTTTTTTGTCCCTTGTTAGATAGGCCCTCGATTTGTGCCATAGCAAAAAAAACATGCCCAAACCGGTTGATCAAGCATTGATAGAGAAATTCCTCCATGGTGGATGTTCCGAAGAGGAAGAACAGGTAGTCCGTTTATTCCTGAAAAATCCGGAATCTGAAGTGGTATTGACCGAAATCCTGTCGGCTAACCAAAATAAAGACTGGGCCTTATTTGAGGGAAATAATGTGCCGCACATCAAGCAGGCACAATGGCGTAATGCGATCAACCTGCGAATTGCAGCTGAAAATCAAGAATCGCATCCGGTTAAAAAAAGTTTCAATTTTAAGTATGCGGCCATTTGGACTGCCTTGGCCGTTACTACACTAAGTGCTTATCTGATCCTGCATTTCAGCAAGCCACAACAACAGGGTTTGGTTTATATCCAACGCAATAATCCCAACGGTCAGCGCGCTAAAATTACTTTATCCGATAGTAGTGTGGTATATCTGGGCGCAGGTAGCAGATTAAAATATCCTGAAAGATTTTCGGCGGGTAAAAGAGAAATTTCCCTGTATGGTGAAGCTTTTTTCGAAGTGACCAAAAATCCCCAAAAACCTTTTATCATCCATACCGGAACAGTAAGGACTCAGGTCCTTGGGACTTCCTTTAAAATAATAGCTTTTAACCATAAGCCGCTTAGCGTAGAGGTAGCCACCGGAAAGGTTCGTGTTGACCGGGTAAGAGGAAGCAAGGTACAATCGCTGGCCATTCTCACCCCCGGGCAAAAGGTAGTTTGTTTCGAGGGCAAAGCCAGTACACAAGATGTAGCCATAACTGACGTTACTGGTTTTAAGAACTCGCAGCTGGCTTTTCACAATTCATCACTGCTCGAAATCTGCGAAACGCTGGAACGCTGGTATAATGTTAAGATCAGTTTCAAAAGCCAACGCAAATCAAGGGACAGGATGACGCTTACCATTGATGCTACCATACCCGTAAATAAGCTTTTAAATGTCTTGGCTGCTGCGGGGAAATTCCATTACAACATTAGAAATAACGAAATCACTATCCGTTAACATTCAAAAAAATAAGAAAGGAAAACAATGGATTAATACTAAAAAAACTTCCCCATCCTAAAGACGAGGAAGTAATCTTTACACATTATAACCGCTTGCTTTTCGACGACAGAGCGGTTTAAATGAAGAAAATATCAATAATTATTCCGGCTTATCACCGGGCAAACCATTAATATACAAATTTATGCAAAAAGGATTACATCCTACAATTAAGTTTATGATGAGGTGTTCATTTATGCTTTTAATCGCACAGTTTACCTTTGTTGGCGTGCTTTTGGCCGGGAGTGTTCATAGCCAGAACCTCGATCAGGTAATCAATATTAATTTAGACCGGTCGAGTGTGAAAGCAAGTCTTTTGAACATCCAGGAGAAAAGTGGTATTAAATTCGTGCTTCCGGAAAAATTACTCAGCGGCCTTAAAACCGAAATTACCATGGCTGAGCAAACCAGAACGGTAAAATACCTGATCGAAAAGGTACTTGGCGGTACCGATCTCGAATATAAAATAGTAGAAGGTTATGTGGTAATTGCCCAAAGGCCTGTTCCACAGCAACCAGGCAATATTGCAGGCCGCATTACCGACGAAAAAGGCGGTTCACTGCCCGGGGCTACGGTTAAAGTACTCGAAAGCGGGCAAACCATACAAAGTGATTCAAATGGAAACTACAGCATTTCGCTAAAGCCAGGAAACTACAGCATTGAAGTTTCTTATATCTCGTTTCTTTCTCAAAAAATGAATAACGTAAGCGTAAAGGATGGGAAAACAACCAATTTAAGCTTTTCGATGAAACCAGCCGATAATCAGCTGTCTGAGGTAGTGGTGAGTTATGGAAAACAACGAATAAAAGATGTTACGGGATCTATCGCCACAATCGACGCAACCCAGCTTCAGGATATGCCAGTTGGACAGTTTGCCCAGCAGTTGCAGGGAAAAGTGGCCGGGGTGCAGATTTCGCAAACCAGTGGACAACCAGGTCGGGGCATGGGTTTTATTATCCGCGGTGCAGCTTCTTTTTATTCAAGCAACCAGCCTTTATTTGTAATCGATGGAACACCGATTACCGGAAGTATCAACAATATCAACCCCGCAGAGATAGAAAGTTTTAGCTTTTTAAAGGATGCCTCAGCAACCGCACTTTATGGATCAAGGGGAGCCAATGGTGTGGTATTGATCACGACCAAACATGCAAAACCGGGTGATTCGAAAATAGATTTCTCGACCTATTATGGCGTCCAGAAAATACCGACCGGAAAATTGCCTAAAATGATGACCGCAAGGGAATTTGCCACATTTATGAAAGAGCGTGGAGAAGACGGATTGAAATATGAGCCTGGTTATACCATAGCGGCGGATTACCATGCCGCTTACGATAAGCCCGAACAATACGGCGATGGAACCAACTGGTTCGACCTGCTTACCCGTTCTGCGCCTATTCAAAGTTACGATTTAACCGTCCAGTCGGCACGCGAGCACTCTTCATCCACCGTTATCGCTGGTTATCAGGAGCAGCAGGGTGTTGTGATCAATAACGGGACCAAATTGTTTTCGATCAGGTTTAACCAGGATTTTACTTCGGCCAGTAACAGGCTTAAAGTTGGTTTTAACCTGGCGCCAAGTTACAGAATGGACCATAACAACAGGTTATCAAGTGATGGGGTAGGTGGCTATTTCGAAAGGTTTTTTGAAGCCAGCCCATTGGCATCGCCTTATAACCCAGATGGGACTTATGCCAGAAGCGTAGCCTCTCCGGGCATGGTGGCCTACATTAACCCATTGGCCACTTACATGCTCACCAATGATGATTACAATACCACCCGTATTTTAGGTAACGCCTACCTGAATTACGAATTTTTACCTGGACTGAGTGTGAAAACCAATCTAGGGGTAGATAAAGGTGCAGAAATGCGTAAATATTTTCAGGGCGGACTGGTGACCGGCACGCAGGGACAAACTACCGGAACTAGCTCATCGGTGGATAACGGCTCATGGACAGCGGAAGGAAACCTGGCCTATACCGAATCCTTTGGTAACGACCATAAAATTGATGCCTTGGTCGGTTATTCGGCACAAGAGTATAATACCTATAGCAATAACTTAACCGGGTTGGGTTTTGCGAGCGACGATATCGAATATTTAAGTGCGGCAACCAGCATAACCGGTGGTAGTGGCGCAGGTTCTTATTCATTGCTTTCGGCAATTGCCCGCATTAACTATGCATATAAGGGCAGATACCTTTTATCGGCTGCGGTGAGGAGAGATGGGTCTTCAAAATTTGGCATCAATAAACAATGGGGAAGTTTTCCTTCATTGTCTGCTGGATGGATTTTAAGTGATGAAGTCTTTATGAAAAACATAACAGGAATCAGTTTCTTAAAGCTTCGTGCAAGTTACGGCATCACCGGAAATAACTTTTTCGCCGGTAATTACGATTCACAGGCCACCATAGGTACTTATTATTACAATTTTAACAACACCATTACCCAAGGGCAGACTATTAACCGTTTACCTAACCAGGAATTGAGATGGGAGCGTAACAAACAGTTGGATCTTGGTCTTGAACTGGGGATATTGGCTAACAGGATCAACTTCACTTACGATTATTATAGAAAACTCACCGATGGATTGATCCAGCAGCGTGCCATACCCACCTCGTCGGGTTTTTCGCAGATCATATTCAATGTTGGGGAACTTAAGATGTGGGGACATGAATTTTCTGTTAGCTCGAAAAACTTAACAGGCAATTTTAAATGGAATACCAATCTAAGCCTTTCTTTCGACCGTAACCTCATTACCAATCTGGTAGATCCAGGTTATATCAGGAGAAACGTGACAGTAAGTTCTGATTATTTCCGTCAGCAGGTTGGTCACCATTTGGGTGAATTTTATGGTTTTGTTTACGAAGGACTTTATAAAGATGCGGCAGACCTGGCCAATTCTGCCAAATATTTAAGTACACCGGCAAAACCCAATGGAAGTTCTGATATCGGTACCATTAAGGTGAAGGATATTAACGGCGATGGTGTAATTGATGATGTGAACGACCGTACTTTTATCGGCGACCCAACACCAACATTTACAGGGGGCATGGTGAACAATTTTAAATACAAAAACTTCGACCTCACCATCGATATGACTTTTTCGGTAGGTGGTAAAATCTTAAACGCGGCAAAATGGGCTTATCAAACCAATATGGACGGTTCGAGGGTATTATTGGCCGCGGCGGCAGACCGCTGGCGTTCTCCTGAAAACCCAGGATCTGGCGTCTACCCAAGAACCAAGTCTGGTACAACTGGTATCGGCCGTTCCGTAAACTCACAATGGATTGAAAATGGATCTTATCTGGCCGCTAAAAATATCTCGCTAGGCTATACCGTTCCTGTGAAAAACCTGATGCTTAAAAACCTTCGGGTATTTGCCACGGTTCAGCAGGCCTTTGTGATCACAGGTTATTCGGGTATGAACCCAGAGATAAATGTAGGCGGATCAGATCCAACATTAGGTGTAGGTATTGATGAAAATGCCTATCCAATTCCAAGAACATTTTCACTAGGCATCTCTACTACTTTCAGATAACCATTAAAGCTTAACAATATGAAAAAGATATATATAGCCATTGTACTTTTAGTCATTGGTCTGAGTTCATGCAAAAAGGATTTTATCGAACGCAACCCGGAGGATTCCTATACGGATGGGGTATTTTACAAAACGGAACAGCAGTTCCGTTCTGCTGTTGTTGCCGCTTATGCGCCATTGAGGGATGTGCTCATCAACGATTATTTTACTTCCGAAATGCATTCTGATAATACCGTTTATCAACCCATTCCAGGTAACAGGGGCACGGCCTATGTAGAACGGGAGAATATTTCAGATTTTACGAACACTTCTACCAACGCTTACGTTTCTGCAACCTGGCAGCATAGCTACACCGGTATTTCGCGTTGCAACATCATCATCGAAAGGTTAAAAGCCTCTGATCTTAATGAGGCTGTAAAAACGACTTTAGATGGACAGGCTAAGTTCTTAAGGGCACTCAACTATTTTAAACTGGTGCGTTTATATGGCGGCGTACCACTATTCATAGCCGAAGTTAAAACAGCTGAAGATGCTTTTAAACCCCGTTCTACAGAGGCTGAGGTTTATGCGCAGATTGCGGCCGATGCAAAAGATGCCATGAATGAACTTTCTGCGCCAACCAAATTTCCGCAAACAGGCGAAGCTACAAAAGGTTCGGCAGCTATGCTATTGGCCAATGTATATGCCGTTCAGAAAAAATGGGCTGATGCCGAAACCGTGTTAAACAGTTTACTGACCATGGGCTACGACCTGAATGCCAATTATGTCGATGCTTTTTTACCAACGAATAAAAACGGAAAGGAATCCATCTTTGAAATCCAGTTCTTGGGCGGTTCCATTACGGGGGCAACTCCAAATGTACTTTCCTTCCATTTTATACCACGCAGTAAAGATACCAGGATATTGACCGGTATTGCCATTGACAATTCCGGTACAGGCGGCTGGAATACCCCAAGCAGCGATCTGATTGCTGATTTCGAACCTAACGATAAACGTCTTGATGCTTCTATAGGTATCGCCGAAGGCAGCTATGATGCCAGCAGTTATTTTGTGTATTCGGCCTCCAAAAGTATCATCAATTATGTACCTGCCACAGGAAAAATCGGTGTGCCTTATATCAAAAAGTATTTGCATTCGCCATTAGTGGCCACCACAGGATCTAGTGATAATTTCCCGATTTACCGTTTTTCTGATGCCTTATTGTTATTGGCAGAAGCGTTAAACGAGCAGGGAAAATCGGCACTTGCACTGGCACCATTAAATAGGGTGAGAAAAAGAGCTGGTCTAACTGATATCCTTACCACGGATCAAACCGAACTTAGAACCATCATTTTACACGAACGCCGTATCGAGCTGGCTTTCGAAAACAGCCGTTGGACAGATTTATTAAGAACAGGAAAGGCCATTAATGTGATTAATGCTTTCGGTGTTAAAATCAGGCAGCAGCTTCCTTTTCTTTCTTCGGATGCTTATGTTATCGATAACCACCACCTGCTGTTCCCAATTCCGCAGAACGAGGTGGGCTTAAACCCTAAAGTGATTCAAAACCCGGGTTATTTTTAAGCGCTAAGATTAATCACTTAAATATACTCCATACTGTTAAACGATTAATTTTAACCACAGATGCACATAGATAAACATGGATTTGTCTGTGTTTATTCTTTTTGTCTGTGGTTAAATTTATAATTAATGGTGCTTAAATTAATCGCTTAAGCACTTCTCAACTGACAAAATAAAATTTAATCCATAATGACTTTGAACAAAATTTTTTTAAAGAAAAGCTTTTGTGTTTTTCTTAGTACGCAACTGTTGCTCAGTATCAGCGCAAAGCTTATCCCCAATCAGGAAGAACATTTGGCTGATGATGAATTTGCAATTGTGGTATTGCCCGATACCCAATACTATACTTCGGAGAAAAATGGCGGTAAAAAGGAAATGTTTACGGCGCAAACCGAGTGGATCGTAAAAAATGCTGCTAAAGAAAATATTAAATATGTGATCCACCTTGGCGATATTTCCGATGATGGTGAAATTTTTCCCGAGCAATGGGTAAACGCGTCTAATTCCATGTATAAATTGGAAAATACCCAGGCTGGCTATCCGCAGGGGATTCCTTATGGTATGGCGGTGGGAAATCACGATCAAACCAAAAGCCAGTACCCCTTGAGCGGCAAAACCGATCAGTACAATAAATATTTTGGTCTAGCACACTTTAAGGATAAAAAATGGTATGGTGGGCATTACCGCAATGATAACGATAGCCATTACGATCTTTTCGAGGCTGGGGGCTATAAATTCATCACTATATTTTTTGAATATGATTCTTACGATGAAGATATTGAAGGGATGAACAAATGGGCCGGTAAGGTGTTGGAAAAATTTAGCGATCGTAAAGCCATTTTGGTGAGTCACTCCATCATTCATTTTAATAAGAAAACTGGTACCAATGAAAAGGGATTTCCTAAGTTTTCTAAACAGGGGCAGCGGGTTTTCGATCGTTTAAAAAGTTATCCGAACGTATTCATGACGCTATCAGGCCATGTTGGCGATAATGGCGAAGGCTATCGTCAGGATGGTTATGCTGGTAATGTGATCAAATCTTTTCTCTCCGATTACCAGAGCCGCCCCGATGGTGGCCATGGATTGATGCGTTTGATGAAGTTTTCTAAATCGAAAGACCTGATCAGCGTGCGTACTTTTTCTCCGGTTACGGGCGAAGAAGAAACAGATGCCGACAGTAAATTCACGCTTCCCTGGTTCCATCATACCACAGTAGCCAGATATCAGGATTATAATAATGATGGCATCAGCGAGATCTCTTTTTTTTTAAACGGTACCTGGAAAGTTGGTGGCCAGCCTGATGTTGTTTTTGGTAAAGCAGGAGACATTCCAGCCCCTGCAGATTACAACGGTGATGGCAAAACGGAATTTGCTGTTTTCAGCCCATCTGAAGGGAAATTTCATATACAAGGCGGAAAAGATGTTGTTTTAGGACAGGCGGGTGATATTCCTGTTTGTGGGGATTGGGATGGCGATGGTTTTGCAGATGCTGCGGTTTATAGGCCTTCTACGTTCACCTGGTATTTCGACGGACTTGACAGCATCAAATTCGGGCATAAAAACGGCGTGCCTGTTCCTGCCGATTATGATGGTGATGGCATATTGGATGTTGGTTTTTTTCGTAAAGATAATTCGATGTGGCAAACCAGCCTGGGTAATATTCCTTTACAGGTAAAGCATATACCGGGCGATATCCCTGTACCAGCCGATTACGATGGTGACGGAAAAGCCGATATGGCGATATACCGTCCCTTAACTGGAGAATGGCTTATTGGATTTAACGCACCTGTAGTTTTTGGAAAACCGGGTGATGTGCCGCTTCCGGGGAATTATAAAAAAGGTGGAAAAGCCGCTATTGCAGTTCTTCGGTCTGGTAAAATTTACCTGCAGGATAATTCTGTAATCAATGCCGATGGAGGGGCTATTGCCAACCTGGTCAATATGCTTCCAGGAGCAAGGTTGCTTATTAACCCAGGGAAATAAACAGAAAACCTATTCATTACGAACGACAAAAAACACACTAATCCACAAAAATCCACTATGAAAGAAAAACAATTTTTAGCCAATAGAATTAAAAATTTATGGCTTTTAAAGTCTCTTGCACTGGTCTTATGTCTTTCGGGGGGCATATTTACAGGTTGCAAGGATGCGCAATTGGCAGAAATCAACAACATCTATGGTGCAAAACCTGCTTCGCTTGCAAATGCAAGCCTTAGCCTTTTGGCTGATCAAAATGTGATTAAAGTATTATCCTTTAATGTCAGGCACAACGATCCCGGTGATCCACAAACCATTGCGCAGAGGCAAAATAATATCAGGCAGATTATTGTGGATAATAACCCCGATATATTTGGCCTGCAGGAATTTTCTGATAACAGCTTCGAAACCTGGTTTAGAGGGGAAATGGCTACTTTGGGTTACGGCGAATATTACGATACCGCCATCACCGGTACACCAAAAGCCATCTTTTTTAAAAACAGCCGCTTTACCCTGAACAGCAGCGGCACACTGGATATTGGTCCAACAAATACCTCAACCTGGGTAATATTGACCGATAAAACAGATTCGCAGAAATATTTAATCAGCAATAGTCATTGGCAGTTCGATTCGCAGGCTGTGCGTATCGATAATGCAGATGCCTGGGTGACGGGAATTAACCAGAAAAACATACAAAATCTTCCGTTAATTATTTTCGGCGATTTCAATGCTGTTCCGGGCACTACAGAAATCGGAATCTTAAAAAGTGGGCTTGATGTGGTAGATGCATTGGGTGATAGTGACGGGGAACCTACTTTTCATGGCTGGACAGCTACCGGAACCAACAAACTCGATTGGATGATGAGCGACCGTACCATGGCTTATACCAGTTCAAAAATCATCAAAACCAGTTATGGCGGTTTCTGGCCATCAGACCATTGGCCGGTAATGGCTAGCTATCTTCCTTCGGTATTCGGAGGTGCACATGTTGATGCCAGTGGATTAAGTGCTGCATCAACGACAAATTTTTATTTTGCTGATGTAAATGGCGATGGAAAAAAGGATAAAATTTACTGGAGATCTAATTTTGACGATGGCAAACCACAGGTTTTTCTTTCAAATGGAAACGGTACTTTCATTTCGCCTGCAGTTAAACACCTCGCAGGAGCATCAACGCTGGCCACCTCGCGCTACCACTACGCAGATGTAAACGGCGATGGAAAAGCAGATGAAATCCTTTGGGATCCCACAGCAAATTCTGGTCGTACACGCGTATTTTTGGCCACTACAAATGGAAATTTTAGTGCAACTGCAATAGAAAATCCTGAAGGTACCAGCGCTGGCAGTACAACGGTATATCATTTTGCTGACGTAAACGGAGATGGAAAAGCAGATAAGATTTATTGGAATGCTACTTTCGATTCTGGCCGTACGCGGGTTTATTTGGCTACATCAAATGGAAACTTTAGCGGTACTGTTGTGGCCGCTAGCGAAGGTGCAAGTACAACTGGTGGTACCACTTTTTACTATCATGATGTGAACGGCGATGGCAAAGCCGATAAAATTCTTTGGCATCCAGGTTTAAACTCGGGCACGCCGATGGTCTATCTTTCTGATGGTGACGGCACCTTTACTGCTTCTGCAACTTTTAGCGATAGCGGGGCAACAAGTGTTTCGGATAGTACCAAGTTCTATTTTGCCGACGTAAATGGGGACGGTCACGCAGATAAAGTCTACTGGAACCCGACAAATTATCTGGGGAAGATTAAAGTATATTATTCAACCGCATCAGGATTTGATGGACCGGTTTATTCGCTCCGTGGGACCTCACAAAGTGAAAATACTGTGTTTTATTTTTCAGATATTAATGGTGACGGAAAAGCAGACCAGATCCGCTGGAACTATGGAGAAAATAGCGGGGAACTCCGTAATTATTTTGCCCATTAAAATGCAGATCGAAAGATTTCATGGTATTTAATTTTTTATAATACATAATATGCCGCAGATTTAAATTTGCGGCATTTTTTATATTATATAGCATCTCATTCTTAACCCAAATCGCTCATGAATAGAGTGAAACTACACCGGTTTTAGATTTTTATAAGTGTTTTTATTCCGCTAAATGCGATTTGAAGGCCAACACAAAAAATAAGGAATGAGCTCATTTGATTAATGATAATTTCGCCCTTTTTCCCAAGATAATTTAATATTGTTCCGGTGTTTAAGTAAAAAATATAGATCAGTAAACACATGATTAAGATTGAAACAAAGATAGCTAAGAGGCTGATCAGATAACTCTCAAGGTTGACTCTTGCAGTATGTGCACTCAAGGTAAATAAAACTGACATTGTTCCAGCGCCAATACTAATTGGAAAGGTAATTGGGTAAAATAATTTGTTTTCAATTGAGGCATTTGAATTATCTGCTTCTTTTAACTTAAGTTTTTCTTCCTCTGAATATTCCTCCTTGCTCAAGAATTACCAACCCATTTTACAAATCATAATCCCACCAGCTAACTGAATAATAGGGATTGAAAGGCCGAAAAGTTCTAAGATATAACGGCCTGAAATAAGTGAAGCGGTACAAATTGAGAATGAATAAAAGGTTACTTTTTTAACTGCATTCCTTTTTTCTTTTCTATTTAGATGTTTGAAGTAATGGTCAATCATAAATGCCGATCCGATCGGGTTCACAACTGGAAAAAGTGCTATTAATCCTATGAACAATAAATGGATAAAGTTGTTTGTCATATCATTTGTATTTACTAGAAGATAATATCCGAAGCATAGCTATCAAGGTTTTTTCATTTTTCTTTACATTATGCTTTAAAGATATTTAACAAAGGCATAAAGCGATTCACTTTTCGTTGAAAGGGGTCCCTAAATCGGTGAATAGGCGATTATTATCAGTTTGGTGCAGTTGCTGTTCCATATATTCAGAAATCGATCCGGTAGCTGATTTAATATGTTAATGCGGTTTTAATAATTATATCATATTGGGTGGTTTCTTTTGGCCAAACAATAAAGCAGAAATATGTCAGTAAAAAAATATACACGCAGGGCATGGAGCAGAATGGCAATAAGCGGTATGGGAGCCATTTTAATCCCAGCTTTGTTTCCTTGTTATAAGAGCAGCGGTTCCACGTTTTTATCACATAAAATTGACTTAGAAACAGCTGAGAATACAAGTCAATTGGGAGTGGTACTGGGTATTCAGACTTATAGTTTTAGGGATCTCGATCTGGATGAAGCCATTAAAGCGATGGTTACACTCGGTGTTAAAAGCTGCGAACTATGGGAAGGACATATAGAACCGCGCGAGCTGCAATGGGCAGTCGGTCAAAGCATGGAAGAGGCAGGTTTGAAAAAAGAAAAGTTAGAGAAATGGCGTAATGAACTGGATATGAATTATATCAAAGCTATCCGTACCAAATTTGATGCGGCTGGTATTGCCATTTTTGCTTACACCGGGACAATGAAAGATGCCATCAGCGAGCATGATATGGAACTGGTTTTCAGGATTACAGAAGCTTTAGGCACAGATCTGATTACCACATCAGCCACGGTAAGTGTAATGAAAAGGGTTGATATATATGCCCGGAAATACAAAATAAGGGTGGGTATGCATAATCATTCACATTTAGATAAACCCAATGAATTTTCATCACCGGAGAGTTTTGCAAACGGCATGAAAGGTTGGTCGGATTTTATCTGCATCAATCTTGATATAGGTCATTTTACTGCTGCTAATTTTGATGCGGTGGATTATATTAAGCAGCATCATGCCAAAATTGTATGCCTGCACATCAAAGACCGTAAAAGGAATCAGGGCCTTAACGGTCCACTAGGTAGTGGCGATACCCCAATCGGCGAAGTACTGCGGCTGATACGGGATAAGGGATATCCCATTCCGGCAGATATTGAATATGAATATAAGGGAACAGATGCTGTGGCGGAGGTGAAAAAATGTTTAGACTATTGCAAAAACCAATTAAGATCTTAAAATGGAAACATTAGAAATAAAAGAAAAAAAGAATACAATCAGCCGCCGTAAGTTTATTGGTAGTGCTGCAGCTTTATCAGCATTTTTTATTGTTCCCCGTCATGTACTGGGCGGAACGGGGTATCTTGCACCAAGCGATAAGATTACCATGGGTTGGATCGGTGCTGGAAGACAGGGGCTTGGGCTTCAGAAAAATTTCTTAAATACGGGTGAGTCACAGATTGTTGCGGTGAGCGAGGTATATAAAACCAAAGCTGAAAATTTTGTAAACAGTACTGATAAATATTATGCTGATGTGCTAAAACAAGCTAACTACAAAACATGTACAGCCTATAATAATTTTATGGAAATGCTGGAACGCAAAGATCTGGATGCGGTAGTTATAGCTACACCTGATCACTGGCATGCAGCAGCAGTGGTGAGGGCAGCAGCAGCAGGAAAGGATATTTATAGCGAAAAACCATTATCGCTAACTGTTCATGAAGGTAGGGCAATGGTTGAAGCGGTGCGTAAGCACAAAAGGGTGTTTCAAACGGGTAGTATGCAGCGTTCGGCTCCAGAGTTTAGGCAGGCTGTAGAGTTGGTACGTAACGGCTATATCGGCCAGATCAAAAACATAAAAGTAAGTATCGACGGTCCTCCGATACCATATGACCTGCCAGAAGAAAAACTGCCCGATGGACTGGATTGGGATTTATGGCTCGGACCAAATCAATTTGTGCATTACAATCACCTTCTTAATCCGGTAATAGGTGACCCCGCCTGGGGAAAATGGCGTGACTATAAAGGACTGGGCGGTGGAGACATGACCGATTGGGGTGCCCATATGTTTGATATTGTGCAGTGGGCGATGGATATGGATAACAGTGGACCCATTGAAGTAATACCGCCGGATGGTAAAGATTATCAGAACCTCACCTATAGATATGCCAACGGAGTAGTGATGACCCGTGAAGATTTTGGTAAAAAACATGGTATCCAGTTTAACGGTACAGAGGGTAGTGTTGTAATACAGCGTCATAACCTTACTACAACACCAGTTGAGCTGAAAAGCTTAGAGGTGAAACAAAACGATAAAAGGGTATACTATAGCGATAATCATTATAAAGATTTTCTTAATGCAATCAGAAAACGCAGTAAACCTATTGCAGATATCGAAACTGGTCACCGAAGTGCCACGGTATGTAATATCGGCAATATTGCCTATGAATTGAATGTACCCTTGAAGTGGGACCCGGTTAAAGAAAAATTTGATAATAGCAGCGCAAACGCCATGCTTTCGAGAAATATGAAAAAGGAGTGGAGGGTCTGAGCGGATAAATTGAATATTTTATATAGTAGAATCGCATGGGATTGATGTCATTGTAGATATAGGCTGCCAGAATTAATGATTTTGGCAGTTTTAAAACAAACCGTTCAACACATGACAAAAAATATTTACTCCCATATTTTAAGCCTGGCATCGTTTTCAGGACTGATGGCTGCAATTGCCCTCTTGGGTTTTAAAACACCGCAGGCTCTGGTAAAAAAGCAGACCAAACCTAACATCATTTATATCATGGCCGATGACCTGGGTTATGGCGAAGTTGGTTTTAACGGACAGACCAAAATTAAAACCCCGAATATTGATCAGCTGGCTAAGGAAGGGATGATTTTCAATCAGCACTATGCTGGTACTGCCGTATGTGGGCCATCAAGGGCAGCCTTACTAACAGGAGTTAATACTGCACATGCACACGTACGTGAGTTATCTGCATGGACAGCAGGGGGTGGGCCAATCAGTATGGGAAGTGACGAAGTCACTGTAGCATCTGAGCTAAAGCGTGCAGGCTATGCAACGGCAATTATTGGAAAGTGGGGTCTCGATGAAGGTAATGGTACCGGCAATACACTTGATCATGGCTTTGACTATTTTTATGGGTACAAAACCCATACAGAGGCCCATCATTATTACCCGCCCTATATCTGGGTAAACCGGGAGAAGGTTACTTTAAAAGATAACGTGCCTAGCGAGCACAAGGGTACCTATTCAAATGATGCATTTACTGCTGAAGCCATTAACTATATCCAAAACAACAAGGATAAACCTTTCTTTCTGTACCTGCCATACACCATTCCGCACAACGAAATTACAGTGCCTGCCGATTCGAAAAAGCCTTACGAGGCGCTAGGGTGGCCTAAAAAAGCAATGACCCCTGGACATTATTATCATGATGCTGAAGGAAATACAACCTTTGCTGGTATGGTTTCTCGCCTGGACAGTTATGTTGGACAGATTCTGAGCGAGCTAAAAAAACAGGGGATAGATGATAATACACTTGTTGTATTTACGAGCGATAACGGTGGTGCTTTTAATAACGATTTTTTTAATGCAAACGGACCTTTCAGAGGCGCAAAACTTACCATGTACGAAGGTGGTTTGCATATTCCTTTTGCCGCAAGGTGGCCAGCGAAAATAAGAGCAGGCTCGGTAACTGAGCAGGTTTGTGCTTTTTGGGATTTTTTGCCTACAGCATGTGAAATGGCAGGTATTAAGCCAACTAAGAAGATCGACGGTTTATCCTATCTGCCAACTTTGGAGGGGAGGGTTAAACAACAAAAATCGCACGATTATCTGTATTGGGAGCTGAATGAAACACAAGGACCATTGCAGGCCATCAGGATGGGCAAGTGGAAGGGCATAGCGCGTTACCAAAAACCCTTTGAACTCTATGACTTAAGCACAGATAAGGGAGAAACCACCAATCTGGCCATTCGGTATCCTGATGTTGTGAACAGAATAAAAGCTTTGATGATTGCTACACGTACAGATAATCCAGAGTTTCCATTGACCAAACGCGAAGCGCATTATGGTAATGATGGCAGCGAAAATTAATAAAGACCACGTAATGTTAAGAGTTAGATTCCGGTTAGGTTGAAGACGGTTATCCCTTTGTTAACGATGTTTTTTTTTATAACTATTAACATAAACAAGATATTACACTCATGTTTAGCTAATATACGGTGTTGATATTGCGGCATAATTAATCAAACCCGTAGCATGTCGGAAACCGTTACCAAAAACTTTCTCAGCTTGATCGCTGACCAGAAAGAAAGTGATGCCTATCGTTTTTTATATCATCAGTATCATGGCACTTTGTTACAATTTGCAACTGCTTATTTAAAATCGAAAGAACCGGCAGAAGAAGTTGTGAACGATGTGCTTTACCGGGTATGGATGAAAAAGGAAAATATTGCAGAGATTAAAAACCTGCGGGTTTACCTGTTTACTGCGGTCAGAAATGCCTGCTTAACACATATTTCAAGATCAAAAAAAGAGCAGGAATTTGTAATCAACGAGCCATTTAATGATCGCGCGTCGGAAACGCCGGAAAACCTGATTATTACCAAAGAACTGCAGCTGCTTATTAAACAGACCATTAACGCATTACCGCCACGGTGCAGGCAGATATATGAAATGATCCGGGTGGAGGGCCTGCGCAATAAAGATGTAGCTGAAACTTTAAAAATCTCGATCAACACGATTGATGTGCAACTTGCTGTAGCTATGAAACGGCTGATGCAAACGGTAAATATGTTTAATCAGAAGAACAGCCTTTCTAAAAAAGGTATAAGTTAAGCCAGTTGAAACCCGTACGGGGTTACCTTTCTTAACGGGTTAAAATCAGCTGCTGCGCAGCAGCTGATAATCCTTTTCACCTGTTGATGTTTTTTTCAAATCTTTAAAAAAACATATAGTAGAATTCAATCTTCTCATAGTCTTAATAATAAAGAGACAAAAATAATGAGAAACATAACGGGGATTGGACTAAGCAGCAGATCCTTTACGGCTGCCCAGCTTCCGGTGGAACTGAAGCCGCATATCCGCAAAACTAATATTATACCATGAAACATTCTTATAGGATATGGGTACTCATGAACAAAAAAATCTCCATGTCCATTACCACCGAAGAAGAGCATGAACTTGAGCAGGTACTCATGGATGACCCTGAACTTTGGTATTCCTTTGAAGTATTGCAGGCAGTAATGAAATTGGAAAATGTTCCGGAAGAATTTATCAAGGAAATACAGCAGCTCTTCGAAGAGCCGTCAATAGATATAAACAGGCCGCATACACTATTGCCCGAGTCGGTAAAACAAAGCCCTGTTGCTTTAAAAAGGAAAAAATACCGTGTTTTGAACCTGGCCGCAGTTTGCACTTTCGTAATGCTGTCCATAGGCATCCTGATAATGAAGTGGCGGAAAACTAGCGATAAAACTACGATGGCCATGAATGAGATCATTGTTCCAAAAGGTTCCAAAAGCCGTATCACACTGGCAGATGGTACAGCTATATGGTTAAATGCAGGTAGTAAACTGGTTTATCCGAAAAATTTCAGCATGGAAAACAGGGAAGTCTATTTAGTGGGAGAGGCCTATTTTAAAGTGGTGCACAATGCCAAACACCTGTTTGTGGTGCACACTGCTGAATCAGAAATTACCGATCTGGGTACCACTTTTAATGTTAAGGCTTATGCTGGCAGCTCGACGACCGAAACCACCTTGATAGAGGGGGCGGTGCAGGTAACGCTAAAGAACAATCCCCAAATGAAGATTATGATGAAACCCAAACAAAAACTGGTGTTGAATCATGCTCCGGAAACGGCTGCCAAAGGAACACCGGTGACCAACCAGCCCGAACCTAAAGTGATGGAAGTTTTTAAGATTACCCCATATGCGCAGACAAACGATATTATTGAAACGGCATGGGTAAACGATAAACTGATTTTCAGGCAAGAGCGCTTTGCTGAGCTGGTAAAGGAAATGGAGCGCCGCTATAATGTAAGTATCGTAATTGCGGATGACTCCATCAAAGACTATCAGCTCTCGGGCATCTTCACTACTGAAAATGTAGAACAGGCACTGAGCATTCTTCAACAAATTGCACCTTTTAAATTTAAAATCAATAATGACAGGATCTATATCACCCGGTAAACCCACATAAAACCAAAGCGCATAAAATAGAAAAAGGAATGCGTTAACATCCCTTTTTAAAAGAAAGATTTTAAGGAAGCGACCCTTCGAAAAGCGACTTCCAAAAACCTCACAAACAAATGTATGAAAAAAAAGATACTAAAGTATTGGCTTAATCCCACACAGCCAATGAAACAATTTCAAAAAACAATGAAACTCGCATTTATAGCGGTTTTTCTGATCTGTATGCAGGTATCTGCAAAAGTCTACTCCCAGAAAGACAAAAAAATATCCATCGATTTCAAAGGAATTAAATTAGCTAAAGCTTTAGATAAAATTGAAGCAGCCAGTGGGTGCCGCTTTTTTTATAATGCACAAATGGTTCCGCTCAATCAGCTCGTTTCTTTTACCGCAAGTGAAGAAGAACTTGGTGAAGTGCTTTCTGCTATACTAGCCCCGCTCAATCTCCAGTTCAGTCTGATGCCCAATAAGGTAATCGCCTTAACTAGCAATAGAAAAAGTGTAGTGGTAACAGGAATTGTGAAAGATACCAAGGGTCTGCCTTTACCTGGGGTAACTGTAAAGGTAAAAGATGCTAAAAAGGAAATGGTGACCAATATCAATGGCCGTTTTCAGCTCGAAGTGGCCGATAACGCGGTTTTACAGATTAGCTCTATCGGTTATCAATCGCAAGAAATTAACCTTAATGGAAAAAATAGCCTTGAGGTTGTATTACTTGAGGATAACAAAAACCTGAACGAGGTGGTTATTGTGGGGTATGGTACCCAGAAAAAGGCTTCAACCACTGCTGCAATTTCTACACTGAAGGGTGATGATATTAACCAGCTTCCGGTAGCGAGTATTAATAACGCACTTGCCGGCCGCGTATCTGGTGTATTGGCTTTTCAGGCCAGCGGCGAGCCTGGTGCCGATGTTTCTAGTATCAGGGTACGTGGTGTTGGTACTACAGGTGCTAGAAATAGTGCACTTACCATCGTTGATGGAATACCAAGGAATATATCACAGTTGAGCCCCAATGAAATTGAAAGTATTACCGTTTTAAAAGATGCAGCTGCCATTGCGCCTTATGGGCTCGCAGGTGCTAATGGCGTAATACTGGTGACCACCAAACGTGGAAAAGACGGTAAAGTGGCGATGGGTTTTGATACCTGGTTTGGTATACAACGTCCTACGCGTACCCCTGATTATCTGAATTCGTACGATTTTGCCCGGACCCTGAATGCAGCGAATATCAATGCAGGTATTGCCCCGCAATACAGTGATGCTGTTCTGCAGAAATATCTTGATCATTCCGACCCTGATCATTATCCTGATCATGACTGGGTTAAGGAAGTGATCGATTTTAATGCGCCGATGAGTTCACAGAACCTGACCTTTAGTGGTGGTTCAGAGAAAGTGCGTTTTTTTAGCTCTGTTGGCAGATTATACCAACAGGGATCGGTGAATACCATTAACTATACGCGGTATAACCTGGCCACAAATGTAGATGTAAACGCAACCAAAACTACTTTAATTTCCCTTGACCTGAAAGGTACACTGGAAACCACAAAAAATCCGGGATCTACCAGCGGCGTATCCATTTATACCTCAGTCACTAAAAACCCGCCACTGCTAAATACACAACTGCAGTTCAGCAATGGCTTGCCGGGCAATTCATTGCTGCCATCTATTTACGATAGTGGTTATAATAAAAAAGATGTCAATAACCTGCTTACCCAATTGTCCATAGAACAGAAGTTGCCTTTTGTTCCGGGATTGGCTCTTAAGGCGGTCGCAGCCTACGATAAACGTTATGGCACAAATAAGCAATGGCAGGTACCAACCACAACCTATGCTTTAAATGCAGCGGATAAGTTTATTCCTACAACCGGTACCACACCACCAAGTTTATCACAAGGGTTCAATCAGACGATAAATACAACTATTCAAGGTTATATTACCTACAAAAGAAACTTTGGAAAACACAATATCAGTGCACTGGCAGTTGCCGAGCAGCGTCAGGGCGATTCTACATCCTTTGGCGCATCGAGGATTAATTATCAGGTGCCTTTGGATGAGCTTGACCAAGGCAGCTCAAATAAAAATGATTTCGATAACTCTGGAGCTTCCAGCAGATCTAAACAGATCGGTTTTGTTTACCGGGTGAGTTACGATTTCAACCAGAAATACCTGGCCGAATTCTCAGGTCGTTACGATGGCCACTATTTCTTTGCTCCAGGTAAACGGTTTGCATTTTTTCCTGCAGTATCCTTGGGATGGCGCCTGTCAGAAGAATCATTTATCAAAGATAATTTACGCTGGGTGACGAACCTGAAATTAAGGGGCTCGTATGGTAAGTCAGGTAATCTTGCTGGTTCAGCTTTTCAATATCTTAATTCCTATAATTTAAACAGTAGTTATGTTTTTGGTGGAAGTACGCCTACGCAGGTGTCAGGTATTATCGAACGGCCCGAGCCGAATGTAAATATTACTTGGGAAACAGCCAAGAAATTGGATATTGGTATCGAAGGAAGCCTTTTTGGTGGCATACTGAATTTTGAAGCGGATTATTTCAAAGAACGCCGCTCGGATATGTTGGTACAGCCGACTGCCTTGTTACCGGTAGAATATGGCATTGGTGTATCGCAGGTAAATGGTGGTATCATGAACAACCAGGGTGTGGATTTCTCGGTAAATGCTTCACATGGTTTTTCAAACGGACTTGCCCTTAACGGAGGCTTCAATTTCTCTTATGCGAAAAACGTATTGGTACAGACTTTTGAAAATGCATCTACTTACAATAATCCAAATAGAAGACTTACCGGTCGTCCGCTGGGTACACAGTTCGGTTACCAGGCCATCGGTTACTTTCAGTCGCAGGCAGAAATTGATGCAGCACCAAAGCAGACTTTTTCAGCCCTAAAACCGGGTGACATTAGGTATGCTGATTTAAATGGTGACAATAAGATCGACGAAAACGATCAGACTGTGATCGGTCCACCAGCTTTTCCTCAAATTATCTATGGTTTCACTCTAGGCCTTAATTTTAAAGGTTTTGATCTGAATATGTTATGGCAGGGAGCAGCTCAAAGTAGCTTCCAGTTAACCAATGAAGCCTCTAATCCATTTTTTAACGGTGCAAAAATATTTAAAGAACAACTGGATTACTGGACACCGGATAACCGCGATGCAGCATATCCAATTATCCTGCCATCGCCGAGCAACAACAGTCAGGTGGTCTCATCATTCTGGCAAAAAAGTGGGGATTACCTGCGTTTAAAGAACCTTGAACTCGGATATAGTATTCCAAGCGCTGTTATTCACAAATTGAAGATCAACACCTTCAGGGTATACGCCGCAAGCCAGAACCTGCTCACGTTTTCAAGTCAGAAATTCCTCGATCCAGAGATCGGAACAAGTGGTGCCAGTAGCCGTGCGAGGTATTATTTTCAGCAAAAAGTATTCACATTCGGTGTGAATGCAACTTTTTAAATCTTAAATGAATTGATATGAAAAATCTAACATATATCATCTTTGCATTGTTTCTTTTTGTAGGGTGTAAAGACAGTTTATTAGACGTTACACCTTCTGGTCAGTTAACTGATGAGATTATATGGAGCTCACCGGCAAACGTAGGGCTTTTTCTTAACGATATTTACAATAGCTTAAATCCAGGGCCTCAGTCTACCGTGTTTACCAATCTGCCTTCAGAGATCAGTAACGATCCGCTGGATAATTTTTCCGACAATAGCATCAGTGGGCCTTTAGCGGGCATCCCATCATATGTCAATTTTGCCCAGGGCTCTTATGGACCTTCTACGCCAATATTTACGCCGCATTGGGGAAATATGTACAAAGCAATCCGCAAATGCAATCTGCTTATTGAACATGTAACGGTATCAACTTTTGATGATGCGACCAAAAAAAGTATGCTTTCGCAGGCCAGGTTTCTTCGCGCTTACTTTTATAAACAGTTAATGGATCTTTATGGAGGCGTGCCCATCATTACCAAATCTCTTGACCAGGCAACCGATGGCGATGCGATTTTTAGTGCGCGCAATACCTACGGGGAATGTGTCGCATTTATCCAGAAAGAATGCGACGAGGCTGCTGTTGATCTGCCATTAACGGTAAGTGCCGCCAATGCGGGCCGTGCGACTAAGGGAGCTGCCTGGGCGTTAAAGGGCGAGCAGGAACTGTATGCCGGAAAGTGGGCCGATGCTGCTGCTACAAATCTAAAAATTATGAATGCGGGAGCAGGTTACGACCTCTTTTCAGATTATGCAGGTATTTTTTATGTGGCTAACGAGAACAACAAAGAAGTGATCTTTGATATCCAGTATGCCGCTAATCTTAGGCCGGAAGTAAAAGAAGGCTATTGGAACCCCGTAAAAACAGCCGATGGTACCAGTTTTGGTTCGGTAAACCCTACACAGGATCTGGTAGATAGTTATGAATTTCTGGATGGTAAAACAGAAGCTGAAGGTTCGGCGCTGTTTGATCCAGCCAATCCGTACACAAACCGTGATAAACGTTTTGCGGCGTCAATTATTTACGATGGCTCAACCTGGAAAAATGGAATTATTTATACCCGTTTAGGTGTAGCCAATAACCCGAACGAACTGGATGAGCCAGGCGCGGGCAATAAAGGCCGTACCGGATATTGGATCCGCAAAATCCTGGATCCAACTATTGTACCCAGGGTAAGTGCAGGTGCCAATTCGGTCATCTGGCGTTATGGCGAAATATTATTGAATTATGCCGAGGCAAAAAATGAAGCATCAGGACCAGATCAGTCTATTTATGATGCAATCAATAAGCTCAGGACCAGAGGAGGATTGCCTAATCTCCCAACAGGTTTAAGTCAGGCTGAGCTCCGTGAACGCATTAGAAGAGAAAGAAGGGTAGAGCTTGCATTTGAAGGGAAACGCCTGTTCGATCTGCAAAGATGGAGGATAGCTGAAACAGTATTCAGCCAACCGCTCCGTGCCATGAAAATTACCATTGTTGGTGGCAAACCGGTTTATCAGAAAATAAACGCAGGCGGTGGGAAAATCAATTTCGATAAGAGCAAAAATTACCTTTTCCCTATACCTGCATCGGTAATTGCGCAGAATCCAAAAATTACACAAAATCCAGGGTATTGATTTGCGCTCCATATGGTAGCCCATGTTCCTCTGCTAATTGTGCAAAGGGACATGCTGACTAAATAAAAATGGTTTAATTTAAATTATAAGTGATGAAAAATTATAAACTAGTATTCCTGTCTGCTTTGATTTTTGGGCTGTTGTTTACCGCGGCTTTTACGAAAGCGCCAAAGCTGCATACACTCAAATTGAAATCGGCGAGCGATGTGAAAAGTTTTTTTAGATATACCGGAAAAGATGTCCCTTTTCTGAGCTCGCATAGGGGCGGGCCTATGAAAGGCTATCCCGAAAATTGTATAGCCACATTTGAACACACCTTGCAACGCACACATTCCATTATAGAGATGGATCCGCATTATACCAAAGATAGTGCTTTGGTGGTGATGCACGACCCTACACTCAACCGTACCAGCAATGGAAAAGGAAAGATATCCAGTTATACCCTTGCGGAATTAAGAAAGCTGAAACTTAAGGATACCGAAGGTAACCTCACTGATTACGGCATATCTACTCTTGATGAAATGTTACAGTGGGCCAAAGGGAAAACACTTTTGGTAATCGATATGAAGGATGTGCCTATTGAGGCCCGTGTGAAAAAGATAGAAGAGAACCATGCAGAAAACGCAGCAATTGTAATGGCCTACACTTTTGAGGATGCCAAAAAGTGTTATGCTATGAACAAAAATATTGTGATGGAGGTGATGTTCAACTCACTCGATAAAATGAAAGAGTTTGAAGCTACTGGCGTACCCTGGGGAAATGTGGTGGTATTTGTTTCACACAACCTGCCTGTTCCAACCGAGGTGATAACTGCCATACATCAAAAAGGAGCGATGTGCATTATCGGTAGTTCAAGAAATTACGACAAAGATTATACGGCTTCTAAAATATCACAAGAAGCATTGCATAAAGGTTACCTATCGATCATTAACAGCGGCGCAGATATTATTGAGGCCGACCTGGGGATAGAAGCTGGCCTCACCCTGCAAAAAATAAGACCTTCCAGATCAGTTAAAGACCGATTTTTTCAATGATGCCAGCGTAGCCTGCTACACTAAAACCTATTTTTTTATTTGAATAACGGGGGAGGAGCTCACTTAATACTGTCAGAAAATAGTATTAAGGATGCCTTTGCCCAAAAACCAATGCTATGAAAAAAAACATTATGCTTGCCTGTACTTTAGGGACGCTCCTTTTCGGTGCTTCCTGTAAGAAGGTAGCTGAACAACAGCTGCTAAAAATTGATAAAACTGCTCAACATCAGGAAAAACTTGGTGTTAACGCTACGCTATCCTATGACTGGGATAACGTTGCTGTAGGTGGTGGCGGTTACGTTACCGGAATGGTTATCCATCCAACCGTAGCCAACCGGATGTACATCCGTACAGATGTGGGAGGTGCTTATAGATGGGATAACAGTAATTTAAGATGGGTACAGTTGTTAGATGCCTTAACGACCAAGGTAGATGGCATTGCGCTTGATGCCAATGCAGCGGACCGCGTATACATCGCTTTGAATGATGGTATCTACCGATCGGATGATCTGGGCGCAACCTGGACTAAAAAGAAAGCACTTACTTATGATGGTAACGGAGATCTTCGCTGGGTGGGAGAGCCTATCGCTGTGGATCCGCTGACCAGTAGCATTGTATATGCGGGTACCCGCTCTGCGGGTCTTTACCGTAGCGATGATACTGCTGGAAGTTTTACCCAGGTGGCCAGTGTACCAACAGGTGCAAATGTGCGCTGTGTGGTGGTAGATCCTGCAACAACAACAGGCGGGCATTCGGCAAAGGTGTATGTGGCAGTAGCCGGAACAGGCATTTACCGCAGTACTGATGGTGGTGTAACCTTTTCTGCTTTGGCTGGTGCGCCGACAAACCCTAACCGGATGCTGGTTAACAGCGGAAAACTTTACGTAACCCACTCTACAGGCGTTAAAGTTTGGAATGGAACCACTTGGACAGATATTACCCCGCCAACAGGTACGGGAGCTAACTATGTGGGGCTTTCTATTGAGTCCTTCGATCCGTTAAAGATTGCCGTTTCGCAACGTTCCGGTGCATTTGGAAACAAGATCTTCCGCTCATCTGATGGCGCTGCAAACTGGCAACAGATCAATTCGACAGCTCTACCAGTAAATAAAACTGTTGAAGTTCCATGGTGGCCTACTACATGGTTTTCAAGTGCTACCTCATGCCTGGCTTTCGATCCATTACATCATGGCGATCTATATTATACAGACTGGTTTGGAATTTGGTACAGTCATGATGCCTGGCAGGCTGGTTCGGTAGATTTTGCTACCCGTGAGAAAGGTCACGAAGAAACTGTTGTACTGACCATGGCCGCTCCTCCGGGCACAGGTACTAATTTATATTCGGGGATGGCCGATGTAAATGGCTTTAGGCATACCAGTGTAACCGCTTATCCTACAGCAGGAATGGGTGGCATGCATGAAATTACAAGTATAGCCTATTGCGAAACGCAACCAGCCAATATGGCTATTTTAAATACCAGCAATAACGATGCAACAGGTATTGTACTCAAAACCTCAACCAACAGTGGCGTGTCGTTTACTACCCGTAACCTACCTTCGGGTGCTGCAGGTGGGCGTATTGCCATTTCAGCAACCGATCCCAATAAAATGGTTTATGTAGGACGTGGTGCCTCAGGTGCAGTTTATTATAGTACAAACAACGGGGTCTCGTTTACAGCAGCCACAGGTGCCCCTGTTGGTGCAGTACAGGGCTCAGCCGATATTTACAGTAAGGATTTTGCTCTTGTTGCCGATTGCGTTGATGGAAATAAATTCTACCTGTTTAAAGCTGGGTTTCTTTATGCCTCCACAGATGGCGGTGCTACATGGACACAGAAAAACGCTACAGCTATTCCTAACCGCACTTCTTACCTGTTTGTGGTTGCGCGTCCGGGTGTAAATGGCGAAGTATGGATCAGTCTAGACGGAAACGGCCTTTACAAAACCACCAATAGCGGTACTACTTTTACGAAAGTTTCTGCACTTAGTACCTCAACAGCTTTCGATTTCGGTGCAGCCTCGGTTAGCGGAGGTATTGCCACTGCTTACTGCTACGGAACGCTTTCTGGAGAAGTAGGGCTATATCGTTCTACCGATTCGGGTACAAGCTGGGATAAGATAAACGGGACCCAGAAGTTTTCTGCAGGTGTAAAGGGCCTGGCTGGTGATAAAAATGTTTTCGGCCGTATCTACGTGAGCACAGGTGGTCGCGGTATTATGTACGGTCAGCCTTGATTTTAATATAATTTATAAGGTCTTTATCAATGGAAGAAATAGTTCTGGCACTTGGTCAGGACTATTTTTTTTTCTGCTCCAGTAACGGAATTCTTTAATTGTTAGCTTATGTTGGCCTTTGCATATTTGCGGTAGACTATCAGCTGTAAAGATGAAAAATGTACTTTCCCGTGATAGAGTATTCGTTATTATTTTATGGTCCATACACTGTATAATTCTGAATCTTATAGCTCATGATAGCTACTTTCTATTCCAGCAAACCTTTCGGCTATTAACTTTTATGTTTACTTGAAGTACCGATCTTTTGAAGCTTCTACTTCCCTATTGTTTTTAAGGGCAGGGCAAAATGGAACTGGATTTTGCCTAATTTAGATCAATTTCACTGCACTTCATTATTCGGATTTATTAGTAGGGAAATAAATATCTGCATCCAAAATTCGAACAAAAACGACAACAATACAATATATTGTAATCCAGCTTAACGATGAGTTTTGCTCATTCAACGAATATTTCCACAAACATAGTCCTCGCAAATTAATTTTGGGTTATTCAAATGAACTTGATATGGAATCTCAGCGATCAAAAATTTCCTCCATGTATAACCATGTCTCAGGTAAGAGCACAGATGACACCTGTCAATTGAAGCCGTCTCTTGTGGGGTTTTTTACGGAAGATGTATTTAGTGAATCTCTTAGCAAAGCGGGTGTGGGTTTTTTTATGTACAACTGTAGTAAGAATCTTCTTGAGCTTTGTCCGGTTGCTGCGCAGATGTCCAACTTAAGCTTGATTTTGAGCTTAAAGACGCTAATGGGCCGACTGGAATCTGGCAGGAGAAAGGTATTTCTGTTAAATATTATGGAGTTGGCAAGAGAAGGCAGTTGGTTTAGCTATGAGCTTCCTATTGTTTTGAATGGGCAAGAGGCCAAATGGTTCAAATTATCCGGTTATCTCAGAAAATCTCCCCAGGGTGCTGAATCCATCTGCGGAACGGTAAGTGATGTTAGTCTTTTCAGGTCCGAGATGCTCAGAAAGAAAGATTTGATGGCTTTTATGAACCATGAACTCAAGACCCCATTAAGTGCACTTAAATTATACGTGCAGTCATGCGTAAGATTTCTAGATAAGAGTAATATGGATGTATTAAAATCCCAAATGGCCAAGGCTGACGCCCAGATTTCAGCAATGGCAAATTTGATAGATGGTTATCTGACACTTTCTTTACTGGAAAATGGATCATTGGATCTTCAGTTCGATAGTTTTGATTGTACAGAACTGATTCACCACATTGTATCCCAATATCTAGCATTGAATCCTGAATATATTTTTGACATACAGATGAATGAAGGGATTTTTCTTGAGGGTGATAGAGCAAGAATTGAACAGGTCATTAATAATTTTGTTGGAAATGCGATTAAATTTTCAGATAAGGGCAGTACAATAACCATGGTTTTAAAGTTAATAGATGTTAACCTGGAGTTCTCAGTCACCGATAGCGGACGGGGGATAGCCCTGAAAGATCAAAGCAAAATTTTTACCAGGTATTTCAGGTCCTGTGCATCCGGAGAGCACACCGTAAATGGTCACGGTCTCGGGCTTTATCTTTCGGAAGAGATCATCAAAGCCCATCAGGGGGCTGTTTTTTTTGTTAGCCAGCATGGCGTAGGTTCTTGTTTCGGTTTTCGGGTTCCGCAAATGCGATGTTGAAATCTTTGTCCAGCTATTATTCTGCTATCCTTTACTGCCGAAGCGCTGATCTTCTCTGCATTGTCGCGCACGGCGTATCTCGATGGCTTATTTATCACACGTCTTTCATAAGGCTTACGTAAACCCGAAGGCTATCACCTGGTGCTATAGTGAGATGGCTTTGAAAAAGGAGCTAGCATTATTTTTTGCCATTGCCCTTTGATACATCACTTACTTGCCGTCAGCCGCTGGTCATATCTAGGTATTTATCCGCTAAGTAGCTTGAATGGTATTTTCATTTACAGAATTTTCATGCTACGTGTTGCGTTGATTACTGTAAATCTGAGCAATATGAATCAACCGCTACAAACACGAATTAATTTGATAGTTTCGTTTTTGGTAAATTCCTGTCTTGGGCGGTAGGATGATTCTGATATATTCCACAGATATGCCTGCAATATTATTGATGACGAAAATGGTACATATTGATATTACGGGTAGACCTGATCAGCTGATCTACCCGTATAAATTATTTGACTGAAGGAGTTTTTCCGAAACCATCCCGTTGAAGCGCAAGCTTGAGCCGTTGCTGCATATCTATAAAATTCTGTCGGGCCACACTACCTGCCTTCCCGACCATGGCATTTTTCAGTTCTGCAGACAATTGAAAAGCATGCCTACGGATCAAGCTATTCAGCTGGGATACGTTCTGGCTTGCAAGGAGCTTGACCAGGTATTCGATATAAGCATTCTGTAAGTCCCTTCTGTAAACCGTGATTGTTTTGCCCGAAATAAGTTCTGAAAAAATACCTTTTTTGAGATCTTCCAACATTTCGAGCGCCGGATATCCTCCTCCGTTGAAATCAGTCTCAGCTGCTAACATCCTGGAGAGTCTTTCGGTTGACAGTAATGAGCCTAGCACCCCTTGCTGAGCTTTGCCAACAGCAGAGAAGTCGGTATTAGATAAAAGAAAAAACTTTTTATCATTGAGCCAATCGGGAGTGGTGAATAATTGTTTCTGTAGGAATGCCATTGCGAGCTTTTGCTTTTCTTTACCGACAACCTGGAATAGAGGACCTGGTTGCTCAACTGTTTTCGGTGTAGCCAGAACCCCGCCAATATTGCGCAGGACATGCCACATATATCTTTGGTATTGGTTAACAACTTCCAGGTAAAGCTGCCGTGCACTGTCATAGTTGTCACCTGGTTTTCTAGTCCATGTAAGCAGGTTTGGCACGATGCGCTTTAGGTTTTTGATGCCGTAAGTATTGGCCAGTACTGCATCATCTCCAAGGTCCTCACTTTGACTCCTTGGATCTGTGGTGTTCATTGGAGGATAACTGTCGGTGATAGGATTCAGCTGGCTCCCATAGAAATATTCCTTGCCTGATGCTAATTTTTTTATTATCCAGTCATTCATATAGGCCTTTTCCTGAGCAGATGTTGAAAATTCGGGGAACCATCTGTATCCCCATTCTATTGCCCATTTGTCGTATTTTCCAATCCTGGGGTAGATACCTTTTGGGCCAATACTGTCTTGGGGCTGTGCCACATAATTAAATCTTGCATAATCCATGATGGATGGGGTATGGCCATTTAATTCTACCCAGGCTTTGTCGCGTAATTTCATTACCGGCACAGTTGATGATGAGCCAAAGTTATGTTCAAGGCCCAATGTATGTCCAACTTCATGGGAAGAAACAAAGCGTATGAGTTCACCCATTAGCTCATCATCAAGTTCTGGTTTCTGAGCACGTGGATCAATGGCTCCAGCTTGAATGATATACCAGTTTTTCACCAGGTTCATCACACTATGGTACCAATTGATATGTGTTTCCAGGATTTCTCCCGTCCGCGGATCATTAACATTCGGACCGCTTGCATTAGTAACCTGCGAAGGCTTGTAAACTACTACTGAATGACGGGCATCATACATACTCCATGTAGTATCATGCGCCGGTGCCGGCTTACCGAGGATTGCGTTCTTAAAACCCGCCTGCTCAAATGCGTGCTGCCAGTCGTTGATCCCTGCAATTAGATAGGGTACCCATTTTTTAGGTGTGGCAGGATCAATGTAAATCAATATAGGTTTCTTGGGTTCTACAAGTTCTCCGCGCAGGTATTTTTCGATATCTTCTGTACGGGGCTCAAGACGCCAGCGCTGGATATAATTGGTCTGACTGGCTCCACTGGAAACCTTATCAAAGTCAATGTACTGATTAGAAAAGTAACCTACCCGGGGATCTTTGACCCTTGGCCTCATTTTGTTCTTAGGAAGAAGCAATAATGAGGTGTTAAGTTCTACTGTATTGACCGAAATTCCTTTGTTGTTGATAGTCCGCGCTACGCTGATTTCGATATTTGACGGGAATGCCCGGATACCTTTGGTATATGAACGTTCAGGTACCTGGCCGCTGAACAGATCGCCGACCAGTGGCAGGGGAGGAACAAATGCCGTGGTTAAGCTCCTGCTATTGATAAAATCATTGATGTCTATGACCATGCTACCTGAATCTTTATTTATAGCCATAATTGCAAAAAGGAATTCGATGGTCTGAACGCGGTTATTGGCAAAGGAACGGGCAAGGCTGTTTGAAGTACTATCATTGGTGAACTGGAGAAATTTTAAAGAGCGCATCGCAAGCCGGTCTCCAGGGACACGGTCAAAACTGACTACAGTACGTCCATATTCATCACCACTGTAACCAAGATTTAAAAAAGGATCCACAAGAATGTCAGCAGGCCCCTTTTCTATCCTGGTTACAGCCAAAATCTCCCGGTTCAAAAGGGTATCTGGGATTTCCAGCAGGTAGCGGTCATTGACACGGTGAACCTTGAAAAAACTGCTTTGGGAAAACGCAGTAGACGGCACAACCTCGCGATAGGATTTCATGTTTTTTGACGCCGGTTTTTTTAATGTATCGGTAGCTGCAGGTTTCACCTGTGAAAAACAATTTGTAGTTATCAGCAAAAGCAGGGGCACAAAAAAGCCCTTAGAGAATATAATTCTCTTTAAAATCAGAAGTATCATATGATTAATTTTTTTTTGAAAAGATTCACTTCCCGGAAATCTTTGGGGTCTCGGGAATGAAAAATTATAGTTGTTAGCGGTTAGTTATAGCCTGGTGATTGAATCAGATTAGGGTTAACAAGCATGTCTGATGCAGGTATCGGCCATATCTGTTTAAAACTGGACCAGCCCCCACCTTTTAATGGTGCTGCTACATTCATCACACCATCAATGGTCCCGGTGCGTTTGAGGTCATAAAAACGATGGCCGGATTCTGAAAATAGTTCTACTCTGCGCTCTTTTATGATTGCCTCGATAAATTCAGATTGTGAATTTGCCAATGTGCCTGCCAAACCGGCCCTGGTCCTGATTGCATTCAGATCTGATCTTGCACCAGAGAGGTCGTTCTGCCTGGCCCGTGCTTCGGCACGTATAAGGTATTGCTCACCGATCCTTAAAATAATAATGAATTCGGTGCCAATCACATTACTTTTGTATTTGTTGGGGAAGTAAAATTTTCCGCCCACTGGGGCAGTTGTAGTGGTGGTCAGCCTGAGCCAGCTGTTAAATCTGGTGTCACCTGTCTCAAAGGAGTTTTGCAGTGCCAAGCTGATAGGTGTCATGACCATGGCGGCCATGGTAGATTGATTGGCAACAACTGCTGCCATGCCCCGGTTGTAAAGGTCATAGTCCCGAACATAGCTAGCGCCACTATTAGTTACAGGAGCAAGTGCCCAAATGGTTTCACGGCTATTTGCCAAAAAGGCGGAAGCTGGCGCAACAAGTTCATAACTCGCCGTATTCCCAATCACTTTACTTGCTTCTAATTCTGCATTTGTCCATTGCCCATCGTACAGATAAATGCGTGCAAGTAGAGCAGTTGCCGCATTTTGGTTTGGCCTCGCCCGGTTAACCGTTACAGCACTTAATCCATCTAAATATGCTGTTCCAAGCAATCTCTGCGCTTGTTTCAGGTCTTCGATCATTTGGGAAACGACCACTGCCTTTGAGGTGCGTTTGGAAACATTATTAACCAGATAGTTGGGCGTGGTTGCCAGTGGAACATCACCGAACAGATTGACAAGATCGAAATTTAGCAGTGCGCGCAGGAATAATGCTTCCCCAAGCCACTGGTTTTTGTTAGGGAGTTTATCCTGGTTATCTGTCACCCCTTCAATGGCGAGATTCGCAAAATAAAGTTGCTTATATAAATAGGCCCACTGGATTGAATTAGCAGAGGTAAGGGCGTTGTTATAAAATAAAGCGTTCGCGATGTAATTGCTACTGGGACTGCCAGCTGGACTGATCAATTGTAATTCGTCAGCGTACAATGCGGTTCTGAAAGCAACAGACTCAGCGGCGTTTCCAGAAATAGTGCTTGAAATATTGCTTAATATGCCGGTGAGGCTTGCTCCCGCAGAAGCATCGTTGAGATAGACCCCATCTGCAGTAAGCCTATCGGTCGGCAGTGGAGTATCCATGAATTTTTTGCAGCCAGCTGCTATCGTCAGTATAAAAACAGCTACTGTAAAAACGTTATAATTGATATGTTGAGCTTTCATGATCATTTTAATTAAAGTGTAAAGTTTAGACCAAGGTTGAATACCCGTAATGGGGGTAGGGCGTTTAGTGTGGTATTCTCAGGATCCAGGTCAGTATGCTTGGATATGGTCAATAAATTCTGGCCGCTGAGAATGATCCGCATGTTCTGTATTTTGAGCTTTCTAAAAAATGCGTTAGAAAGTTTATAAGCAATATTCACATTTTGCAATCTCGAATAAACCAGGCGTTCATAAGCACCAGAACTTTGCCTGAAAGCATCCATTGATGCAAAACTGTAAAAAAAGTCGCTGCTAGCTTTAGGTACATCTGTAACCTGCCCAGGAGTGGTCCAGCGCTGTAGGGCATGTTTGGTGCTGTTTTGATTAAGGATGCCAGGTAGATGACCTACGCGCCCCGCATAGTTGAAGCCTATTTTGTTCACCAGTGAAAATGTGAAATCGATCGAAAGCGACTTATAGCTGATAGTATTGGTAATACTGCCAAAATATTTTGGTGCTGCGTCTACATTCGCGGTCCTGTCTGCCTGAGTCAATGCGGAGATGAAAGGCCCTTTGACCCCGGCAGCATTGATATAATGATAAACCCCAGTCTGAGGATCAACCCCCGCATAATTATACACCTTCATATTTGTCAAAGGTTCCCCCACTACCCAATTGGTATTGCTCAACGCAAGCCCAGTAGGATAAGACACCAGCTTAGTTTTGGGGATGGTAAGTATGAGATTGGTACTCCAGCTGAAGTTTTTATGGCTGATATTGGTGCTGTTCAGTGCGAGCTCAATTCCGTTCGACCGGGTCTTCGCCGGTGAATTTTGGGAAATGGTAGTGAATCCTGTAACGCTGGAAATTGGCTGGGGTACTAGGAGGTCTTTGTTTACATTGTTGTAGTAATCTACATCTAGGGTTAAACGGTCTTTAAGGAGACCAAGGGTGAGGCCGATATTGAATTTGGAAGTATGCTCCCAATGAAGGTTGGGGTTGGCAAGACCGTTGTTGATGAAGGTAGAATTTCCAAGGTAAGATGGTCCAGTACTATAAGTTGAAAGGTACTGATAGAGGGTAATCCCGTCGCCACCGCTGACTCCGTAACTTCCCTTTAACTTGCCAAAGCTCAGGAAGGTCAGGTTTTCTTTGATCCATTTTTCCTCGGTAAAGATGTAGGCCAGGCCGGCTGAACCGAATAATCCGAACCTGTTTTCAGGGCTGAAACGTGTGGAGGCATCATACCTTGCGCTCAAAGTCATTATATATTTGTTCAGCCAATTGTAGTTAATGCTGCCAAAATAGCCCTCATAACGTGCAGTGTATTGGTTATAACGATGCGTAAGTGTTGTTCCGGCCGACGGATTATTCAGGCGTGCGTCCGCAAGAAAGCCTGTCCCGGTTATTGTTGTTTGCGTATTCAATTTGTCCTGCCAGGTTGCACCTGCGGTAATAGCTAGCCTACCTTTAGATATGTCGGTGATATAAGTTGCGAAAGGTTCAATAGACCAGGTTCTAATGCTATATTGATTGCTGGAACTGTTGCTTTCCTGTGCTTTATTGGCATAATTTGGTGCAAATACTGTAGTTGGATTAGCGCGTAGTTCATTTCCGCTCAGAAGGTTATATCCAGTTAACAATTTCAGGGTAAGTCCCTTTACGGGTCTATAGCTTAGCGTGGTACTGCCCAAAAGGTTGTTTGTTACCCCTTTATAGACCGTATTCATATAGCTATATGGGTTGAGTCCCGATTCCCAGTTCATCGAACCATCCGGATAAAAATACGAGGGTGCATTTGGTGCCCTCAGCATCGCGATATCTCCACTGAATTCGTAAGGGATCATCGTGTTTACCGTTGAGCTATATAAAGCTGAAAGATCCAAGCTAAATTTCTGGTTTGGAGTGGTGTTGTGGAATTGCAGGTTAAGTGATCCGTCACGGTTATAACCTTTCTTGCGCATTACGTTTCCCTGATCATTATAATTGCCGCTAATTGAAAAGCTGGTCATATCGGATCCTCCACTATAGGTTGTGTTTATACGGGTGGTATTTGCTGCTTTCCCGGTAAGTTCTTTTGCCCAGTTCGTATAAGCATCTTCCGGATAAGTTCCATTTAGGTCAAGATCCTCAATAGTCAGGGCTCTACCGTCGTTGGCTTTGCCTTCACGTCTGAGCATCAGATAGTCCTGGGTGTTAAGTAGTTCTGTAAACGTACTTGGCATCGTCAATGCTTGGTTTACGGTTACAGCAAGTTTTGGTTTCCCTGCTTTCGCTCTCTTTGTTGTGATCAGGATGACACCAAAAGCGCCCCGTGAACCATAAATAGATGTTGCATCTGCATCTTTAAGAACATTGATGCTTTCGATATCTTCTGGATTAATGTAGTTTAGGGCATTTCCGCCACGTTGGGATAGTGTGCCCGAGCCGCGGTTATTGGATAAGGTTGGAAGCCCCCCTGGCTGTCCATTGGGGTTATAGTTCAGGCCACCTGCTGGATAGGGCACTCCATCAACAACATATAAAGGATCCATCATATTCAATCCGTTTAGCCCTCTCACCCTAACCGTGAATGCTCCTCCTACCTGGCCGGTATTCTGTATGATTTGTAAACCTGGAACTCTGTTTTGTATAGCTTGGAGAACATTCGGAACAGGATTTTTTTCAATTTCAGCGCTCGTGATGGTAGAGATGCTCCCTGTATTTAACCTCTTGGTTGTTGTTCCATAAGCTTGAATCTGTACCTGATCGAGATCAGTCGAAGCCAATTTCATGCTGATGACCCCTGAATTGCCCAAGTCTTTAGCTTTGATTTCCTGTCTGATATAGCCAACATGACTAACTGAAAGAACCGTTTTTTCATCCAGATTTCGAAGCTGAAAAATGCCATTTTGGTCGGTTTTAACAATTTTGTTTGTTCCGCTGACGCTTACGGTTGCGTCTGCTAGTGGTTCACCATTTTCATCGAGCACTTTCCCTTTGATATCTATATCTGGGAATTGTTCAATAATGGGTTCGATAACAGGCTTTTTATCAGCTATTATGGAAATCGACTTTCCTGTGATTTCATATTTTAGGTCAAGTCCTTTTAAGGTGAGTTCGAGTGCTTCCTCAATACTTGCCGCAGTAACAGAAACGGTAACCTTCTGGTTTTTCTGGAATGCTTTTCCTTCATATAGCACATTGTAGCCGCTCTGTTTTCTGATCTCTTTAAGTACGTGTTTTAACAATACATTTTTGTGGTTCATGCTGATGCGCTGGCCGAACGTGGAAGCACTGACCTGCATAAATGTTGCTATTAATATTAGTGTGGTTAATCGCATAACTAGCAAAATTTTACGGTACAGCCTATCGGTCATACCGGGTTTCCCTGTATATTTTTTGTACATTTGAATAGTTTGGTTAGCAGACTGCCTCAAAGTTTTCCAGACCTGTTGGGCACCTGCGGTTAATAATCGATTGATTTAGTTAATTATACCTAACTGTAACCAGGGATGTTTCTAGCATTCCTGGTTTTTTTTGGGGAAGTATCTGTACTAATTATACGGAGTTCCACATTTCTCTGACCGTTTGATCCCTCAACCGACCGGAATTTTCTTGAGCTTTTCTTTCATAAAAAATGGTTCTTTTAGTTTCGTAGTTTGTAGTTATCGTTTATTCTTAATTCATTTGTTTTTTCTTTTTGGATACATAGAGTTTTTTACCTTCTAATCTGAATTCTGCAAGTCCGGATTTTTCTATTAGGCTCAATACTTCAGATAGTTTGGTGTTTCTTGAGATCCAGCCACCGGTTTCCAGTTCTTTGGGAACAGATGAATCATAAATGACCTCTATATCATACCACCTGGATATCTTTCTCATGGCTGTTTTAAAATTCAAATCACTCAGGGCGAAGTCTCCTTCTTTCCAGTCTATTATGCTTTCTGTATCTACTTGAACAGTATTCAGTATATGTCCGTTATTGATGATTTGTTGACCTGGCGTTATAATCCTGCTTTCAGTTGGTGAGCTAACTTTGATGGAGCCTTCTAGCAATGTTGTGGCGACTACCGGTTCATCATTATAGGCGTTAATGTTGAAATTGGTTCCGCGAACCTCAACTTGCTGTTGATCTGTCTTTACAATGAAAGGATGCGCCTTATCCTTGGCGATTTCAAAGTACCCTTCTCCACTCAACATTACTGTTCTGTTTTTTAGTTTGCCAAAAGATGCAGGATATTTGAGCGTTGATGCTGCATTTAACCAGACCGATGAGCCATCAGGAAGCTTGACCTGAAAAGTTTCTCCCTTATCTGTACTCAAAATATTGGTCTCATTTGTCTCCTTTCCGGTATCCATGATTTCATAAATCAGGACACCGCCAGCTGTTTTTGAAATTGTTACCCCTGACTCGCGGGCAACTTCTCCGCTATCAGTTCCATTCAGGAATATTTTCTTTCCGTTATCCAATGTTAATGTTGCACCCTGTCTACCTGGGGCAACATCGTTATTTACAAGGGGATCGGTTTGTTTTTCAACAGGATTTATACGATAAAACCAAACTACAGAAGAGACTATTATAATTCCAACTGCCGCTGCAACCATTAGACGGGGCCAGAGTTTGCGTGTAGATTGTTTGGTATCGACTTTGCTTAAACCGAGTTGTTGGTTCAGGTTTTTATACACCTGTTGGACGGCTACAGATTCATTCGGTGCAGGCTCAGAGTTTTGTTCGGATAAATCCAATTGCGCCCTGATCAATTCTATCAACTGCTGCTGATCGCCATTGTCAAAGTACTCAGTTAATAGATTTAACTCTTGTTCGCTAATGTTTCCCGATAGTAGTTTCGGGTAAAGCTGAAGTAGTTGGTTATTGTTTTCCACAGGAATCTTTTTTACACTAATACGTCTGAAAAACAGCAGTCAATTACACGGGGTAAAAAAAAATATTTTTTTTTTAAAAAAAAAGCTCTTCAAGCGCTTTAAGGGTAGTTTTTATGTTGATTATGGATTTCTATTTCCGATAGAAAATTTCTATATTGGAAAGATATTAAGGATTTTCCTACTTTAGTCGATATAATTATAACTTTAATAGAATTGGCCGTGTATGCTCCCGAAAATGAGATCGGATTACTTACTGAATTAAAATCGGGTAGTGAAAGCGCGTTTAAATTTTTATACGATAATTATAGTATACAATTGTATCGCCGGATATTTAAACTTGTAAAAATAGAAGTCATTGCTCAAGAACTTTTACAGGATCTTTTTGTGAAAATTTGGGAAAAAAGGGAATTGATAGATCCAACAAGGTCATTCCGCTCTTATTTATATACAATAGCTGAGCGGCTCGTATATGATCATTTTCGTTGCGCTACACGTCTTTCTAGGCTTGCAAAGGAAGTGTCTCAGCACACGAGTGAGTTATACACTCATACCGAAGAGGGTATTTTCGAAATGGAGACGCGCAATAGGATCGCAGAAGCAATAAATAGACTTCCCGAACAGCAGAAACTCATTTTCAATTTGTGCAAGATGGAGGGACTTAGTTATAGTCAGGTCAGCAAACAATTAGGGATTTCAACGGCTACTATTAATACACATATAACCAGGGCAACAAAGGCTATTAAACTGCATTTGCAAAGCAGTGAGCATCTTCCGCTGATTATATTCGTCGCAGCTTCTTACGGGTGTACTCCTTAATTGATTGGCCAAAAGCTATTTCAAGTGAAACCTGGTTAAGTTAAGCCATTCGGTTTGTTTCTTCATTTAAGGCTTAAGAATGTTTGAGAATTGATATGCTGCGGATCATTATCTTCGGCTAATTCAAGGTTTGAAAGCGTAAATTACTATGTCCTACTGCATTTATTAATAAATTAGGCTATTTCTGATTTTGGCGAATAATTTAATTAATGTAACGAACATACATAAGTCAATTATTCAATAATGGGTCAATCTTAGAAATCCAGCTTTGATGTTATGATTTGATCCTGAATTTTTCGAGTTTCTCCATGTTTAACGCTTGAAGTATAGTTTGTAGGATGTATTTGATGTAAATTTTCTAAATTCGCGAAGAATACCAGGTTTTTATGAAAAAATTTGACCGTTTTACGGATTTTGAGCTAGCGGACTTTCTAAGGTTGGGGGATGAGGAAGTCTTTAGGGTAATTTATGAAAGATACTGGGATAAAATGTTCTTCGTAGCTGCCAAAAAACTAAATAATACTTTTGAAGCTGAAGAGGTCGTGCAAGAGGTGTTCCTGAATCTTTGGAAAAAAAGAGAAGTGTTTCATTTGAAAGTAGCTTTTGAGAATTATCTGTCTGTTGCAACAAGGTTTGAGGTTTACAAGCGCAGGGCACAGAGATTAAAACAGAGTGAATTAAATAAAGGTTTCTCTGCCTTGACGGATGCCCAGGAATTTCACGATCATAACTTATATGATTTTAATGAACTTCGTGAGCGGATCGATGAATCTATAAGTACATTACCACCAAAATGTAAGCTTGTTTTCACGATGAGCCGCGGTACCGATCTGACGAACAAAAATATAGGCGTTGAGCTCGGGATTTCTGAAAAGGCTGTTGAAAAACATATCACAAATGCAATCAAAATTTTAAAATCCCGTTTTAAAAATCACTTTTCTGTTAAATTTTATGCTAATAATCTTGTCAATTATACTATTATAAATTTTTCTGTAAATTTTTTCAAAAAAATATTAGCCATGAGGTAGGGTATGACTGTTTTTTTAGGGCTTGTTGTAAAAAAGGCCTAAAATGGAACAAGAATATATAGGTGATTTGTCGGATAAGTGGTTAAAAGGGAGTATTACTCCTGATGAAATGCATGAGCTGGACACTTGGTACACTACTTTCGATACGCTGCAACAGGAAGTTTCTACTGATTTAAATAAAAAGGCATTAGAGCGTAGGCTTTTCAGGATCATCGCTCAAAAAGCATCATTGCAAATCAGGTTATCAAGCAAAAGAGGGGCATGGCTACGCTTTTCGGCAGCTGCACTTATTTTGATTTCCTTGAGTATAGGTATTGGCTTCCATTTCATCAGAAGGAATTCTTCGCCTGAGGTTCAGGTATCTAATGTTATCCGACCAGGCAAAAATATGGCTGTTCTGACTTTGTCTGACGGAAAACAGGTCGTATTGGCGGCTGCTAAAAATGGAGACCTGGTGCGTCAAGGCGGAATTGTGGTGAGAAAAACCGGAGACGGGGAGATTCAATATAAATCCAATAAAAATACAAGTGGACAAATAGGACGTAATGCCTTTAATATAGTTACCACGCCAAGGGGGGGAGAATATCACCTGGTTCTTGCAGATGGTACCAAAGTATGGTTAAATGCGGGATCGTCTATCAAATACCAGCCAATCTTCACTGGCAATGAACGCCGGGTCTGGATAACTGGTGAAGTATATTTGGAGGTAGCAAAAGATAAAATCAAACCCTTCCGTGTGCAGTCGAGAGGACAAGAGATTGAGGTACTCGGCACGCATTTCAATATAAACGGTTATGATGATGAAAATGTGGTTAAAACCACATTATTAGAAGGCGCTGTGAAGGTTTATAATCCTGTTTCGCGTGTTACAAGCTTTCTGAAGCCTGGTCAGCAGTCTCAAATAAGCCACCGCACGATGCAGGTTGTCAATACCGACACTGATCAGGCTATTGCGTGGAAGAATGGAATGTTCAGTTTTCATAAGGCTGGCATACGAGATGTTCTACGTCAGTTTTCAAGGTGGTACGATGTAGAGGTAATTTATCAGGGAGCAGTTCCGCAAGTGCTAATTACCGGTAAGGTCCATAGAGATGCTGACCTTACAACTGCGCTGAATATTCTTAAAAGCCTAAACATACATTTTAATATAAAGGGGCGTACAATTATCGTTAACCCCTAAATTCAACTAACCATTCACTAACTATTAACCAAAATTATATGATTAACCTATACACTTAAACACAGGCCCATCAAGGATAATAAGAACCGTGGAAGTGTTGGAAGCACAACCACGGATACAGTTTAAGTTATCCTATTCCCAAAAGAGCGGTGTCTCCATGGGAATGAACAATTGCAACATTGATATGGCACTAACCTAAACCAGACAAATATAATGAATTATAATAGAATCGGGCTGCTGGCCGGGTATGCCCGCCTGCGTGACATTCTACAGGAAATCTTTTTGATGATGAAATTGACAACTTTGCTGTTAATTATTTCTTTTACCCATGTGAGCAGTAAAGCGCTTAGTCAAATCACACTTAAATATAACAATGCACCCTTGATTGCTGTTCTTCAAGCTGTTGAAAAACAGTCAGGTTATGTCTTTGTCTATGATGAAAGCAAGATTGTTTTTGGTAATGTAAGTGTTAATCTGAAAGGCGCATCGATTGAAGAGGCAATGAAAGCATGTTTTCAAAACTCATCTCTGAGCTATCATATTTTTGACAAGAACATCGTTATAGAGCAGAAACAGCCAAGCCAAGAAAAACCTAGTGTGTTGAAACTGGGATTGACTCCTATTCTTGTTATCGGACAAGTAACAAATTCACTAAAACAGCCTTTGAGTAATGCTTCCGTAATCATTAAACGTACGCGTAAAGGGGTGACAACAGATCTTCAGGGGCGGTATATTATGAAAACTGTTGAATCTACAGATACCTTGATATTCAGTTATCTGGGTTATAAAACTAAGGAAATTTCCGCCAGCAGGGCTAATAGCAATCCAACTATTGACGTTGTACTTCAAGAGGCAACCAGTCAGATGGATGAACTTGTCGTACAGGGCTATGGTACAACAAGTAGACGGCTTGCAACCGGAAATATTGCAAAGGTATCAGGTGATGAACTGGTAAAGCAACCTGTAATTAATCCACTTCTGGCCTTACAGGGGAAAGTGCCTGGTTTGATCATTACTCCGACATCTGGAACTGCGAGTGGTCCTGTGCGGGTGGAGATCAGGGGGAGAAAAGCTTTGAATTCAACCTTTCCATCAGATCCGCTTTATGTGATTAATGGGGTACCTTTGACCGTTCTTGAAGTTAAAGAACAGACGCCACTTACCAATGGGAAATCCATAGTATCCAAAGGGTTTGATCAATCAGGTGAGTCTGAGGGACAAAGTCCATTTTTTGGGATGAATGCCAATGACATAGAGTCTATTGAGGTACTTAAGGATGCCGATGCAACTGCAATTTACGGTAGCCGCGGTGCTAATGGAGTGATTTTGATTACCACCAAAAAAGGCTCTGCAGGTAAAACCTCGGCCAACTTGAGTATCGATAATGGGGTGAACTTTCCGACCCGATACTTTGATATGCTTAATACTCACGATTACCTAGAGATGCGCAGAGAGGCTTTTAGAAATTCTGGCATCACACCGAACGCAAATAATGCGGTTGACCTGTTCACTTTCGATCAGAACCGGTACACGGACTGGCAACGGTATTTTAAAGGAGCCAATGGCTATACAAATGTTCAGGGTTCAATTAGTGGAGGCAGTGAACTCATTACCTACAGGTTAGGCGGCTCATTTGCAAACACGAATGATTTAAACACGGTAAGTGGCAAAAATCAGCGCGAAACTTTCTCCTTGTCCCTGCAGAATCGAAGCCGTGATCAACGGCTTTCTATTGCTCTGGATGCCCAGTATTCGCAGACAGCTGTGAATGTGGTGACCAAGAACGGATCTATAACGCTGGCACCAAATGCTCCTGATCCTTTTGATGAGCAGGGGAATCTTAATTATAGTGCCTGGGGTTCCCAACACAGCAGTTTCCCTTTTTCAAACCTGAAGGATGAAAAAGAAGTGACGACCTCAAATCTGTCCACCAGTCTTAATATAAGCTACAACATCCTCAAAGGACTGAAGGCAACAACTACTGCAGGCTATAATATAGTGTATGGTGATAATAGTTCGTTTCAGCCCATAGCTTCGCTTGATCCGCTATCAGCTGATGTTAAATACGGAAGGGCGGTCTTTGGTTCAACACGCATAAATAATGTGATCATTGAGCCACAGCTAAACTATAGTACTTTGCTGAGCAAAGCAAGGGTTTCATTTTTAGTGGGGGGCAGCTATCAGGTAAATACAACCAGGGGTGGGACAGTGACAGGAGAGAAATATACAGACGACGCATTAATTCATACCATAACAAATGCCCCGTTGATAAAGGCAGAAGACAATCTTGGGAAGTATAAATATGCAGGAATATTTTTTAGGGCTAATTTCAACTGGGAAAATAAGTACATTATAAATTTTAATGGCAGACGGGACGGTAGTAGCCGTTTTGGTGCTGCGAGTAGATTTGGTAACTTCTATTCGCTGGGTGCTGCCTGGAATGTGAGTGATGAAAACTGGGTGAAAAATCACTTGCCAAAATTTATCAGCCTGATTAAGGTTCGGGGAAGCTACGGGATTACCGGAAGTGATGCGGTTGGTGACTATAAGTACCTCACGCAATATGGTAATGGTAGCCAGCCTTCATATAATGAATTATCACCTTTACTACCACAGATCCAACCAAATTCTGATTATCATTGGCAGGTGAATAAACAGACAGAAATGGGGCTTGATCTTGGTTTCTTCAAGGATCGTATCTGGCTGAATGTATCTGCTTACCGGTCATTGTGTGATAATCAATTGGTTGCTTTTCCGACCCCGGATCTAACCGGTTTTACCAGTGTTATCGCCAACTCTCCTGCAAATGTTGAAAACAGTGGAATTGAGTTTTCCCTGGGCGGACGGATTATAGACAATACCAAATTCAAATGGGCCGTGAATTTTAATACCGGATTTAATAGAAACCGTCTGCTTTCTTATCCTGATCTGGAAAAATCGCCATATGCTGCCCAGCTCAGGATCGGGGAGGCGGTAAGCAGTGTATACTTGCTTAATTATATAGGAGTGGATCCACTTACCGGAAAATATTCATATGAAGATTACAACCAGGACGGCAAAATATCAGAATATGGTGGAGCTTATAACAGAGGGGACAAGTACGTTGCCGTCAACGCAGCGCCAGCGTTGACAGCGACTGTGAACCATCAGTTTTCTTACAAGAACTTTAGCCTGTCGGCAAACTTTTATATGGTTAAACAGAAAGGCAGAAATTATCTCTATATAGTTTCTGCTGGCACAAGTACCAATATTCCCTACGAAAGATATATTACCAGATGGACAAAACCTGGTGATCAGGCATTGACCTCTGCTGTAAAGGTTAACCCCGAACCAGCTGATTACAATATAACTTCAAGTACACAGGCCTATACTGATGCGAGTTATATTAGGTTACAAAGCCTGAGTTTTTCAGCTTCATTGCCTGAAAAGGCTGCACGGAAAATAGGTGTTGGTGGGTTGAGCCTTAATATCATGGCTTCAAATATTTTTGTGCTCACCAATTATAAAGGGCTGGATCCCGATATCCAGGATTTTGGTTTTACCCTGCCCAGCCGCACAATTACAGCAGGATTAAACTGCTCATTCTAAAATCAAAAAATTAACATATGAAGATTCGATATCATGCAAAAAGGAATAATATATTTTTGTTCTCCATTTTTGTTATTATTCTCAATGCAATAACCGGTTGTGAGAAGATGGTTGACGTGGGTGATCCGTTGACGACAATAACCACCACTCAAACATTCAGCCGTGACGGCTCAGCCTATGCAGCTTTATCAGGAATATATTCCCTGATGTTGAACGGTACACAAAATGCGATGACTTTTTCCAACGGTGGACTTACACTTTATCCGGGAATGTCTGCCGACGAGCTGATTAACAGGGCAGGTGTGTCAAATAAAGAGGATTATGACTTTTCGCTCAATGCAGTTGAAAGTAACAACTCCATCATCAGAAATTCCTTCTGGCAGCCCATGTACAAAGTTATCTACAATACAAATTCTTTGATAGAAGGGGTCCAGCTTTCCACCTCTAACCAGTTGACGCCAGGAGCCAGAAAACAATTGATTGCTGAGGCAAAATTCATCAGGGCATTCTGTTATTTCTATCTGGTTAATCTTTTTGGAGATGTACCCTTGGTAATGTCAACAGACTGGAAAGTAAATACACAGTTAAAGCGGGCCTCACAGGACATCGTTTATGCACAGATCATTCAAGATCTTTTGGATTCGCAAAAAGACCTGCAGGAAGATTTTTCCATTTCAGGGGGGGAGCGTGTAAGAGCAAATAAATATGCAGCTTCAGCCCTGCTATCCAGGGTTTATCTTTATAGGAAAGATTGGCGGAATGCTGAACTTCAGGCCTCTAAGGTTATTGAGAACGGACAGTTTAGCCTGTTGGATGATCTGCATGGGGTTTTTTTAGCGAATAGCAGGGAATCCATCCTGCAGCTTAAACCTAGTAGTTCCAATAGACAAACGGGAATTTATGATTCGAATTTTTTTTTACCCGAGTCTTATTGGACTGATCTTTCAGATACCGAACGGGAGTTGTATCTGCTTTATTTTTCTGAGGTCGAGGTACTTTATTACCCGTCCTATTTGATGACTTCAGATTTATCAGATGCCTTTGAAGCTGGTGATCAGCGAAAAGCCATCTGGACGGGCTATATTGAGACGCCAGATTATGCTCCCTATAAAGGCGTAACAGATTTTTTTCCAAAAAAATATGATGAAAGAATAACGGTAAGTAGCGCGTCGAAGTTTTATACCGTTTTCCGCCTGGCTGAACAATTGCTCATCAGGGCGGAAGCAAGGGCGAACCTTGGGGATCTTTCCGGTGCCGATGAAGATATAAACCTGATCCGCAAAAGGGCGGGGCTTGCTGAAAAAACATCGGATTCCAAATCAAATGCGCTTGCCGCAGTTGCGCAGGAAAGGAGGGTAGAACTGTTTGCAGAATGGGGACATCGATGGTTCGATCTTAAACGTACGGGGAAGGCGCTGGAAGTACTGGGTAAAAATACGCTCAAGAAACTTACCCCCAACCGGCTATTATACCCAATTCCCTTTAACGAAATAACAACTGATCCTAATATTATACAAAATCCAGGTTACTGATAATTATGAAAACCAAATTAGATTCAAGTTCATTAAAGAACAAAAAAAGCTTTTTTCTTGTAAGAAGGGCGTTAATATTACTAATGACCACTATTTTACTTTATGGTTGTGCAGCTCCGGGAGGAAGTCCTAGAAAAAAAATGCCTGAATTTACGGGAGGGGGTGGGGAATTTGAAGCATTTACACCGTTTAAAAATCAAAATGCTGAAATGGGATTCTTATCTAGAAATACCAACATGCTTTATCAGGGGATACCTATAGAATGTGTTTCCTTCACTCTACCAGCAAGTTTGGATGAACAGGTTTTATCTCTTTTCAGCCAATATAAACCCTTCGCAGGCCCTTTATTAGCTGCTTGGGCTAAGCAGCAAAGAAACGGAGTGGTCATAGATCTGAAAAGTTCATCTGGGCTGGGAGCAAGCCAGGCCGATTTTCAGGTGAAAAATGCCGATAATTCTATTATTCCAATTGTTTTTCTTTGGAACAGTCAGTCGGCGCTTCGTGCTTCAAAATATATGAATATGCTAGGAGAAATTCCTGGTGTAACGGTTAAGTTGGTTAATAAAAAAGAAGGTTTACAACAAGAAAATCATGAAAAATAAAAATTGTTCGCTGGTATTCCTCATAGCGATTATTATTGCTATGATTTCATGTAAAAAAGAAAAAGAAATTATTTCTGAAACCTCATCACTCACGATCGTAAACTGTCTTTCAGATGCCACTTTCATTTTTCCTCAATTGTACAATTCTTCAAATATTGATTTTAGTAAAGAAATTAACGGAATGCCGCCAGCGCTACTTTCTGATGTAGAAATGATGCGGGGCTACGGTCTTAGATCGGGTATTGTTCCGTTGAAAGTTTTTGGATACCCGGATAAGGAAAAGCCGTTGAGCAACAATTTGTTGAATCTTGAAGCCGGTGGAATTTATTCTTTTTTTCTTTCAGGAACAAAATTGGATCCCGATACCCTGTTTGTCAAAGATGAGCTGCCCGTGACGGATCCTTCAGACAGTTTAATTGTGATACGGTTTATAAATACATTAAAGAACTTCAATGCGATCCGTGTGAAAGCTGTAGGAGGGCAGGCAACCACAAAAATGGACCACCTGGCCTATAATCAGATATCGCCCTATCAGGTACTTAGCGTCAGTAAATTAAAACATAAGGACGATGCGCATTTTAATTTTGAGATTTATGACGCGGTCACAGGGGATCTGCTCTCGATATATGACTATATCTGGAGCTCTACAACTCAGTCGGACAATACCAATTATCTCTCAAAAGCGGTCACAATCATTATAACAGGCTCCCCGACCGCACTTAAATTCGTTGCAATAACACCAAACCTCTATCATTAAGAATACAGATCAATCATGCATAAAACCTTTAAATTTCTAATAATTATCCTTTTATTTTCTGTTGGTGCGCCCCAGGCTTACAGCCAAAAGGCGCCGCCTACAAAGTGGCCATTGAGAATCTTTAAAAAACAGGATACCGCTAAAAAAGACACACTCAGTAAAACACCAAAAAATGCAGTAAAGTCTTACAGCTCGATCATCACCAAAGATTTTAAGACCCAAATGGGATTGTTCTCTGTACACAAATCCCACAAAACTGTTTATTTCGAGATTCCCGATTCTATTCTTCACAGAGATATTATGGTGATTAACCGGTTAACAAAAGGGCCTGGTGGCCTCGGAGCATATTCTGGCGAGGAGCTTGACGAAAAAACAATTCAGTTTGAAAGGGGCAGGGATTCGACAATTCGTATCCGCTATAACCTGATAATCAATCAGGCCGATTCAGCCGATGCAATTTACAAAGCAGTTGTAAAGTCAAACATTAATCCGGTTGTACTCTCTTTTCCTATTATTGCTTATGGTAAAGATTCCAAAAGTTACGTTGTGGATGCGACGAAATTTTTGACTGAAAAAAGTATGGTCAATAGTATTGATGAAGGATCTTCACTTGCAAAGGGTGTAAATACGGTAACTATGCGGGACTTTAATATAGAATCAATTCATGTTTATCCAGAAAATGTAGAGATCAGCATTAGTAAAAATCTAGACTCTAAGCTTAATCCGCTTTCGCCAATACCAGTTAGCATGGAGTCCCACACCTCCTTCATCGTGCTACCAAAAGAACCTTTGCAGCGTCGGTACTTTGATCCCAGAGTTGGTTATTTTGCAAACAGCTATTATTCGTTTGGAGATCAGCAACAAAAATCAGAGTTGAAAAAATATATTGTTCGCTGGCGCATGGAACCCAAAGAGGGAGACCTTGAACGATGGAAAAAAGGAGAGTTGGTGGAGCCTAAGAAACCGATTATCATCTATATTGACCCCGCAACCCCAAAACAATGGCGTCAGTCTTTGATCAAAGGTGTCAACGATTGGCAAAAAGCATTTGAATCAGCAGGATTTAAAAATGCGATTATTGGTAAAGAGTGGCCAGAAAATGACTCGACGATGCACATGGATGATGCCCGCTATTCGATGATCAATTATTTTCCCTCTGAAGTTGCCAATGCTTATGGCCCGCAGGTGCATGACCCCAGAAGTGGTGAAATCATCCAGACCCATATCGGCTGGTATCATAATGTGATGTCAATCCTTCATGATTGGTATCTGGTACAGGCAGCAGCTGTTGATCCCAAAGCCAGAAAACCCAAATTCGACGAAGCGCTTATGGGAGAGCTTATCAGGTTTGTATCCAGCCATGAAGTAGGCCATACACTCGGGTTGAGGCATAATTTCGGGAGTAGTAGCCAGACTCCTGTAGACAGTCTGAGGAGCAATAGCTATCTTACTCAACATGGACATACGGCCAGTATTATGGATTATGCCCGCTTTAACTATGTTGCGCAGCCTGAAGATCACATTACCAGGGTAAATATTTTTCCCAGAATAGGCGAATATGACAGGTGGGCGATAGAATGGGGGTATAAGACCAGTGGAGCAGTAAATGCAGATGAGGACAAAAAAATCTTGGATAACTGGATAGTGAAAAGGGTAGGTGAAAATAATCGTTTATGGTTTGGCGATGGTGAAACACAAAAGTTTGATCCACGCTGTCAAACTGAAGACCTCGGTGACAATGCAATGAAGGCCAGTATTTATGGGATCAAAAACCTAAAACGAATATTGCCAAATCTTCCTTCATGGACAATCGGAGAAGGTGGGGTGAACGACAACCTTTTAGGGATATATAAAGGTGTCCAGGCACAATATTTCAAATATATGGGCCATGTGCTGAAAAATATCGGTGGCCTGAATTACAACCTAAAAGCAGAGAATGAGCCTGGTGCCATTTTCTCCCCCTCTTCCAAATCCAAACAGCAGGAAGCTTTGAATTTTTTCAATACCCAATTATTCAACACTCCTTACTGGCTCATGGATAAAAATGTTGTAAACAGGGTAAATCTGCCCGATGATCCAGACTTTGTATCAGATACACAAGTGAGGGTGCTGAACAGCCTTCTTGATCTGGCAAGAATTACAAAGATACAGGCCAATGTTAACCAGTTTGGCAAACAGGCTTATCCATTGAATGAATACATTGCCACGGTTCATAAAGGTATTTGGAAAGAGCTGAAAGTCAGCAAAGGTTTAAAGATAGACGTTTACAGACGAAACCTGCAAAAGGCTTATTTTGGTGCAGTGCTGATAATTTTAGCTTCAAAGGATCCGGCCAATAGTGAAAGTGATGCTTTTTCAATCCTCAAAGCGGATCTCTACATACTGCAAAAGGAAATTAAAACAGCAATTCCCAAGGCAAATGATGCCCTAACCTTGTTTCACCTAAAAGACATCGAGAGCAGGATTAATGAACTCATTCACCCTAAACTGAGCTAACAAATACTTGGAGCAAATGAAAACTATTTTAATGAGTACCCTAACGCTGGCATTGCTAACCTTAGGCCAGGTCGTAGGAGCGCAAGTAAAAAGGCATGAAAAACCAGTTAAATCAATCCCACCAAAAGCTGCCCACTTAGATAGCCGGCCGAGTGTTTTTGATTACCTGGATTCTTTGGAAAGAATTAACCGGTATAATTTTCACGAAGCCTTTGCTACTGGGTTTTATACCAAAAACGGCACAGAGTACCGTGCTGCGACAGGTGAGCCGGGGCCAAAGTACTGGCAAAACCGGGTTGATTATAATCTGGATGTTAGTCTTGATGAAGAACAAAACGAGATCATCGGTACTTCAATTATGACCTACACCAATAATAGTCCGCAGGTTATGGAATTTTTATGGATGCAGCTCGATCAGAATCTGTTCAAGATGGATTCCAGAGGATCTTCTATTATTCCACTATCGGGCAGCCGAAATGGCAGCAAAGGGCAGATCGGTAATCTTGGTTTTAAGATTAAATCTGTTACACTTTTTAGTGGTTCGAAAAAGAAAAATCTGATTCCGCTAAAATTCATAATCACCGATACCCGGATGCAGGTTTTTTTAAAGGACCATCTTGATGCCAATGGGGGGAAGTTGATGTTGAAAATTGAATATTCATTTATCTCGCCAGAATACGGTTCTGACCGGATGGGTATCCTGACAACCAAAAATGGAAAAATCTTTAGCGTTGCCCAATGGTATCCAAGGATGTGTGTCTTTGATGAGGTATCAGGCTGGAATACCTTACCCTATACAGGACCGGGTGAATTTTATCTCGAGTATGGAGATTTTGATATCAGGATAACTGCCCCAGCAAGATCCATTGTGGTGTGTTCGGGTGAGTTGCAGAATCCACAGGAAGTATACACGGTTGAGCAGCAAAAACGCTGGAAGAAAGCAGCTGTCAGTGAGCAAACTGTCGTTATTCGCGATGTTACTGAAGTAAATGATCCTAATTCAAGACCCTTGGGCAAACCCCGTTTGACCTGGCACTATAAAATAGCTAATGCGCGTGATGCATCCTGGTCAGCTTCAGCGTCATTTGTTGTTGACGCTGCTAAAATAAATTTGCCGAGCGGTAAATTATCGATTGCCACATCCGCTTATCCTTCAGAATCAATTGTTGATCAGGGTTGGCAAAAATCTACCCAGATGGTTAAGCGTTCGATTGAGCACTATTCTTCAAAATGGTTCGAGTACCCATATCCTGCTGCGGTTAATGTGGCAAGCCGTGTTGCAGGAATGGAATATCCAGGGATAGTATTTTGCAGTGCTTTTGCTGCAGGAGGGGGACTTTGGAATGTTGCAGATCATGAACTTGGTCACAATTGGTTTCCAATGATCGTAGGTTCTAATGAACGGTTGTACGGTTGGATGGATGAAGGCTTCAACACCTTTATCAATACAATATCTACAGCTAATTATGAGAATGGTCAATATAAAAGAAATGTACTGAATATGCATGAACAGTCGGCTATGCTCTCAATGGAAGGTACACCGCCAATTATGACTGCCCCTGGAAATATGGCAGAAGGTTCGATAAGCATACTGAATTATTATAAGCCTAGTGTTGGGCTAATTTTATTGCGTGAACAAATATTGGGGCCGGATCGGTTCGATAGGGCTTTTCAGACCTATATCAAAAGGTGGGCCTTTAAGCATCCAACCCCCGATGACTTTTTTCGGACAATGGAGAATGTATCGGGAGAAAATTTAGAGTGGTTCTGGAGAGGATGGTATCTGAATAACTGGCAAATGAACATCAGTGTAATGCCTGTGCATTATATTGATAACGATCCCCTGAAAGGTGCGTTAATCACGATTGAAAATACCAAGCAGTTGCCAATGCCGGTTATCTTGCAAATAAGGACCAAAAGTGGTAAATCAGAACGGATCCGCCTCCCAGTGGAGATCTGGCAACGTGATTTTACCTGCACGTTCAAGTATCCCTCAACAGAGCAGATATTGAGTGTAACATACGATCCGGACAAGGTGTTGCCTGATAGCTATGAAAAGGACAATATTTGGGAGAGCAAGAAATAGTATGTTTGGTTATTTAGATTCATAGCAGAAGAAGTATTTTGAGAATAATGGGATTTATTGAAAAAACTTTCTAAGAGGAAATTAGCTAAAACTGTTTATAATTGAATTAATTTTTACCACAACGCTTTTGGGACAATTATAACGGGCATTAAATTTTGCCTTTGCTTCCATAAGTTTTTTAGGCAGCCCGATGGAGGAGAATGCCAATAAAATGTTCATTTGTGAGTTTTGGTTGATATATTTAGAATTACCCTGATTTTATAACATTCCATCCGGATATAGGCCGGCCTTGCCCATAACATTCCCCTGTTATGGGCTTTTTTATATCCAGGGTAATGGAAAATGCCCAAATCGCTCATCATCGCTGCAGTTTCAAAAAGGAGTTCACCTTTCTGGAATCCAGCCTACTTTAAATATCCTAAAAAGAGCAGTTTTGATGCGGGATATCCTAAAAATAAATTATAGTTAGATAGGGACTTACAGTATGGATCACTGTGTTAATATTGGCAAGTACTTTTAATATTAGATGAACGCTCAGGACAAGGACATGGATTGTCAAATAAGCTACATCTAAAAATCCCCCTCTTAACGAAGATATCTGCCCGTTGAACGAAAATTTTCGAGCTGCATCACGCCCCGACATACTTTTGGATTCGAAGGCAAGTGCTAAGAAAATACATAGATAAAGCTGATCAGACTTAGCATATCAAGTGTTTGGTATTTTCTCTTTAGGCCTTTAGGTCAAATTTGTAATTAAATTTTTAGACATGAGAAAATTGAATTTAATGTATTTGTTGTTTATGGGACTAGGATTAAATGCATGTGGTCAGGATAAGACCGTAAAAACAGAGCCGCTTTCGAGGGACATCAAGCTTTATCCTCAGGCAAAAACAGCTTCTTATTGGAAGAAAACATTATCACCTCAATGTTACGACATAATGGTAAACAGGGGGACGGAAACTCCTTATGAAAACCCATATTGGGATAATCATCAGAAAGGGGTTTATCTCAGCGCAGCAACAGGGAAAGCGCTATTCAGTTCTGATGCTAAATATGATTCAGGAACCGGATGGCCAAGCTTCTTTCGTCCGCTCGATCCCTCAGCCATCAAAATAGTAACAGACACATCTGATGGCATGGTTAGGGATGAAGTTGTCGAAGCAAGCACAGGACTTCATTTAGGGCATGTATTTGATGATGGGCCTAAGCCCACTGGAAAAAGATATTGCATGAACTCGTATGCATTAAAATTCGTTCCGGAAAAAAAACTTTAAAACATTATAAATATGAAATTGCATAAATTATGTTTAATCGGAATGGGGTTAATTAGTAGCTGTTCGAACGGGCAGACCAAACAAAATCAGGATCTGTTCGCTGTATTGCCTGCTCCTGCAGCAAATGAGAAAATTGCGACTTTTGCAGGTGGGTGCTTTTGGGCGCTTTCGGAAGGGATGAGCGAACTTAAAGGCGTCGATACTGTTATAGCCGGCTATGCAGGGGGAACGGTTAAAAACCCAACTTATGAACAGGTTTGTACTGGAACCACCGGTCATACTGAATCTGTAGATGTATATTACAATCCGGCTGTCATTAGTTATGCGGAGCTCGCGGAAGCTTTTTTCTATGCCCATGATCCCACAACCTTGAACAGACAGGGCCCTGATACAGGCACTGACTACCGCTCGGTTGCCTTTTACAGGACTCCCCAGGAAAAGGAGATCATCGAGAAAGTGATTTTAAAAGTTAATCAAAGTCATCATTACCCAAATAAAATCGTAACCCAGGTAGTACCGTTTAAGATTTTTTACCCTGCTGAAAACTATCACCAGAATTATTATAGGCTCAATCAGGATAATCAATATATCAGAAACGTGTCTATGCCCAAAGTGCTAAAACTAAGGAAAAGTATGTATAAGTTTTTAAAACCTGAATTTCAACGAAATTAAAAAAAGACGAGAAAATCAGTTGAGTACACCCTGAAAGTCCTATTTAGCTTTTGGGGTTTACTTTTTGCTTATAAAATTCTCACTTCGATATTGTCATCCTTTTAAAGCCGGTTAAAGGCCTGAATAATAATCGTAACCTTGCTCTGCCCAGTAATCCCGTGGCCGGGTCTTACTGAAAGACATTACCCCAATTCTTTTAAGGTTTTTAATGCCGTACTTAACGGGGATGATCAGTCTTAATGGAGCTCCATGTTCGATGGTCAATTTTTTGCCGTTCATTTCATATGCTAACAGGGTCTGCGGATGCAAAACACTATCTCTTTCAAGTCCGACATAGTAAGCGCCATTTGGGGTCTCCAGTCCCATGTAGCTTTTTTTCGCCATATCATCAAGCTTAAAGTGGGTTAAGAAGTCACTTAACCTTACCCCTGCCCAGTACTGGATTTGATCCCAACCTTCAACACATTTGAAATCAAAAACAATTTCAGTTTTCGGTAGAGCCAAGATTTCGTCGATATCCACAAACAAGGATTTGCTTTGGTTAATTTTGATCTCCAGCTTCCAATCCCCGATGTCGAAATCAGGATCGTCCTGTATGCCGATCAGGCTGTTTAGCCTAACATTAATTGCAGCCCTCTCTTTTGGGTAAGTTTTGACCAAGTGGTTGTTACTGAATAAATTCCTGAAAAATAACTCGGTTTTGTTGAGTGCTTTTCTCAGCGGAACTTTCGCCCCAGCGGTAATCCCCGGTACTTCCTGGGGTGAATCTAAAAGCCATTTCCAACCTGCGAATGCACCGCCACCCAGACTGATGAAGGTAGCGAAAGAGATAAAGGTCCGACGCTTTATTTTTTTCTCGATATTTTGAGCTGGGTCCGTATGCTTTTTGACAGGTTCCATGATCTAATGTTTATCGGTGAGCTTACTCTCAGTATTTTCCGCTGAAGGGATATCGGTTATCTCAAAACCAGAAACTACAGAACGGAAGGTATTCCAGCCTGCAATTGTTACCTGAATGATGTGTATAGTAAAAAATAGCACATAACCAATGGTTAGGCTAAAATGAATGATTCTGGCAAAATGATACCCACCGCAAAGCCAGCAAAGCCAATAGAACTGGACGGGCTTGTAAATTGCCAGTCCGGTAAGAATAGAGCCAGCGCCCATTAATAATATGGCAGAATAGGCAATTCGCTGTGCAGCATTGTATTTTTTCTGTGGGAGGACCATCTTTTTGATATGAAGATCATGTAGTAGAACCTGCCAGGCTTCCTTTAAGGAGCCTCTTTGCGGAATTAATTCGCGCCAGGCACCTGATAGTACCGTATAAAGAAAATAAAGCAGTCCATTGAGGAAAAAGAACCACATGAATAAAAAGTGATAGGCCATGCCTTCCGCCAGCCGTTGGGGAATATTGAAATAATTATAGAACCAGTCAGGGAAAAACCTGATGAGGGTAAATCCGAATATCGAAATTTTATAGGCATCGTTTGCCCAATAAATGAAAAGCCCGCTCCATATCATTATCATAAGGATCGGGAAATTCACCCAGTGTGTCCAGCGCATCAAAAAACTATGCTTTTCCCTGATTTCTTTCATAATCAATCAATGTTAAAACTTGTAATGGAGCTGTCCGGTTTTTTGAAATGTAGTACCGTTTTTTGGTAAGCACCTATAAACTGCTGAACAGTTGTGGTACTTACCAAAATTCTTTAATAGACTATAGAGGCCTGAAATGAGCGCGCAGCATCCAGGCCATTTCTTCATGGGTTTCCATTAGGCCGGTAAGGTAATCACTGGTGCCTGTATCTTTGAAGGTAGTAGCGATAGGATTGATATTTGATCTGATAAATTCTATAATGCTTTCATGATCATGTAGTAATTCTTTCATGAAACCTAAACTGTCATTTTTATGATCTCCACTTTCACTAAGGTGGGTCAGTTGAATGAACTGCCCTAGGGTAGCAGGCGCATAGTGTCCCAGTTTACGAATCCGTTCAGCTACTGAATCCAGCAGTTCATCAAGCGCTTGGTAATGGCCTTCAAAAAACAGGTGCATGGAATGGAAGTCCGGTCCTTCAATGTTCCAATGTGCGTTGCGGGTCTTGGTATACAGGATATACTCATCGGCAAGTAATTTTGATAGCTGCGTAGACACAGCCTTTCTGTTTTGTTCGTTGATTCCTATGTTCGTTTCCATATGTTATTTTGTTTAACCTTATAAGGTGTATACTAGATTAAATTATGCAGCTAACCAACATGGGGTTCACCATTGGTCCTTTATGATTGAGAGTTTAGCTGCATCTATATTTTGATTGTGCTTGGGGATAGCTCCCTGGGTAACAGCTAAAAATTGAAGTAGTCTTTTTATATCAGGTGGGACAGTATAAGGGGATCACTAAGAAATTATAAATACCCTTTTTAAGCAGGTATTTATAATTTCTTTACTTCTAGTCACGGTATCCAGTTGTACACGGGCTTTATAACTCTTTAAAGAATGATACAACGCCATCTGGATCTACCCTTAACACGATTGACTTGTTATCTTTTTTTAATTCAATGAAATATTGGTCTTCGTTATCATCAAAATCAGCATCATAATATATAAAGTTATCATCATTTGACTCATTGTCATCAAAAAAGATTACATTTTCTTTAGTATAATCTGCGTATTGTTTGTCTATTGTGTTCTGCGCAGTTTTTGGAAGATCAGCAAATGTTTTTGCCTGGGTTGTTCCAACCAGCTCCGCATCTATATCATAATAGGCTGTTTTAGTTGTTCCTTTCGTGATGAAGGTAACTTCATCGAAGTATGGGCCGCGTCTCCAACTAGCGCCGTTTATCGTTCCAAAATCTACACCAAAGGCCTGTATCGAGGCATCACTTACCTCTTTGGATCTAAGTTCACGTAATTTTCTTCGCTCGGATTGCAACTGTTCTTTGTCCCCAAGTTTTTTGTCATCCTTTTTCAAGGTTTTGTTAACTGCAATCTCTTTTTGTATGGTGGACTGCGTCTGAGCATTTGCGCTATAATATAATAGTATCGCAGTTGCTGATAAAAGAAATAATTTTTTCATAATCGTTGATTTTTATGATGTTCTGTAAAAATACCATGTCAGGCGGCCATTGATTTTTTAAATTCGTTCAATCGGCAGATTCGATAGTTTAAAGCCGTATTTTGTAAGTTGAGTGGAACTAGCATGTATTCCTTCGTTTGTGCATTTTTTTTCGGAATACTTTGATCCTGACTACAGAAGGCTGTCAAAAGTTTTTTGGAGGGCGTAAGCTGTTGCTATTTTAAATGCAAAACATTCTACAATCTGTCCTGAGATTTTACTGATTCGATTTATTCTGCTGCTTGGGTTAATAAAGAGTTAGCCCTTAGGTGGGCATAGAAAAGGTACAATAGTTTAGTTTTTTTATCAAGAATTTTCCATTCCTAAGCCGTCTGAGACAAGCTGTAAATATTATGCTTTAGGAACTTTCTCAACTGTTTTTTACCCATTGTTACCGATAGTTTATGCCATTTGAACGATTAATATCCAAGCTTAAGTAGCGGCAAATTAATTTTATGTAAGTCGAAAGGATAAATAGTAATCCGAAATGGGTAAAAAGTATTGATCCCGTTCCTCATCGGTTTAATAGATAGTCTTTCGGCCTTAAGGACTTTAAAATTGAATATTATGAAAAATGAAAAACTTAGCTTCAAGTATGAGCTAGAAAAAAAACATCCTCATCTGGGCGAAGGGGGGATTACCAGAGGTGCTTCGGTGAGAGATTTTCCAGCATCGGTAGGTATTGCTGGGGTATCTATGCGGCTTGAACCAGGTGGGATGCGTGAACTTCATTGGCATGCCAATGCAGCTGAGTGGGCTTATGTGGTGGATGGTTATTGCAGGACTACTATTATCCATCCAGACGGGACAACTTACATAGATAATTTTGGCCCTGGTGATAGTTGGTATTTTCCCAAAGGTTTCGGACATTCAATACAAGGAATTGGTCCTGGCGAATGCCACTTTATCCTAATTTTCGACAATGGCGACTTTTCAGAGGAACATACCTTTTCTTTGACTGATTTTATTGCCAGCGTACCAAAAGATGTTGCTGCCCAGTCTCTGGGGATCAGTGTGGAAGAAGTGGATCTTTTGCCTAAGAAAGAAGTTTATTTTGCTAAAGGGGAGATTCCTGATGATCATTCATTTTCTTCTACGGCAAAATCAAGCCCGGAACTGGTAAGTGTGCATCGTTTCCCGCTTCATGCCCAACAGCCTAAGAGGATTCCAGGGGGAGGTACCCAGCGTATAGTAACCGCTAAAGAATTTCCAATAAGCAAAACAATGAGTGGTTCAGTTATTGAACTGCAGCCTGGAGCATTGAGAGAGATGCACTGGCACCCCAATGCTGATGAATGGCAGTATTATTTGTCTGGACAGGCAGAGATGACCGTCTTTCTTGCCGAGGGTGAAGCGGTTACTGAACAGTTCAGCCCAGGGGATATTGGTTATGTTCCAATGGGAGCAGGTCATTATATCAAAAATACGGGAACAGAGGTATGCAAGGTTCTGATCGGTTTGAACAATGGTGAATATCAGGCTATTGAGCTTAGCGACTGGATCGCAGGAAATCCTCAGTCGCTGATCGATGGAAACTTTTCAATTACAAAGGAAATTTCAGACAAATTACCTAAGAAGGACGTCTTTATTAGCGCAAGAAAACAATAAAAGTTGAACCTGTGTACTGCGGCAGAACCCGCAGTACACAAAATTTTTAAGAGGTGAAAGAAAATACCCTTATTTTGCGGATGAGTCTGCTACTTTCCTGTTGTGCCGGTTTTTGTGATGCGGTATCTTATTTTTCAGGAGGCAAAATTTTTGCCAGTCATATGACAGGTAACATTATAACCTTTGTTTATGACATTCTGCATTTCAAAGATAGTATTGATTGGATGAAGCTTGTCGCTGTACCAGTTTTTCTGATAGGTGGTATGTTTGCAGGATATTTCTCCAGTAAAACTGCCAGTAGAAACTCGCTGTTGAACTTGTTGTTCGTCATTTTTTGCTTCATTGCTTCAGTAGGCTTTTTTAACCTTTATATTCATAACAGATTCTTAACACTACTGATAAAAGCCTGCCCCTTTCTGCTGGTATTTTGTATGGGGATGCAGGGGGCATTCAGCCGGCTGGAAAACAAAGTTTCTCTCGGCACAACAATCGCCATGACTGGTAATATGACGCAGTTCTCATTAGATCTGGAAGGATTGTTCATGCGCACTATCGGAAGTTTGGCACATGTAAAGAATGAGTTTTTATTGATTTTATCATTTTTTGTTGGCGCGCTGGTGGGAGGTATTGGTTCACACTACGTTGGTTTTGTATCTGTTCTGGTTCCGGCGATCATTATGCTTTATCTTTCCTGTAATTATGGGACAGTTGAAAAAGGACAACCAGATCAGCCCACAACTACCCCTATTTCCTGAAGGCTGTTTTCTTAGCGTGTGAAACAGGCTTAAAGGGAGGGGTAAGTGTTTTAGTTTTTTAAATTACCCTTAAGGCTGATGGTTATGCATTATACAGTTCTACAATTCCTGATACTCTTATCTGTGACTTTTTTTCTGATTATGATTGCTCAGAAAATGAAGATCGCTTATCCCATTTTTTTAGTACTGGCCGGGCTTGGAATAAGTTATATTCCAGGTATTCCCAGAATTGCGCTCGATCCGGAAGTCATCTTCCTTATCGTGCTCCCGCCTCTTCTTTTCGAGGCTGCATGGTATACCTCCTGGAATGATTTCTGGAAATGGAGAAGATCAATTAGCTTACTTGCCTTTGGCTTGGTAATTATAACAGCATTGGCTGTTGCACTGCTTACCTCTTCATTCATTCCAGGATTTACCTTTGCATTGGGATTTCTTCTAGGGGGAATTATCTCTCCACCGGATGCAATTGCAGCGAGCTCTATTCTTAAGAACATTAAAATCCCTAAATCAATTACAGCGATTTTAGAAGGTGAGAGCCTGGTAAATGATGCTTCAAGTCTTATTGTATTCCGTTTTGCACTCGCTGCTGTGGCAACTGGCTATTTTTCTTTTTCTGCTGCTGCCGGCGATTTTTTCTTAAGTACCATTATGGGGATTTCGATAGGACTTGCAATTGCATATGTCGTTTATTTAATACATCGTTATCTTCCAACTACCTCTAGCCTCGATGCTGCCTTCACATTGGTCGCTCCGTATTTTATGTACCTTGCTGCCGAGCAGTTTCATTTCTCCGGAGTTATGGGCGTGGTCAGTGGAGGGCTGTTTCTTTCTTACCATTCTCATGAAATGTTTGCCAATGGTCAGAGTAGGATTCAGACGGTGAATTTCTGGGCTACCCTTACAGTTGTTCTCAATGGATTGGTTTTTATTTTAATAGGCCTTGAGCTACCTGTGATTTCTGCAGGACTAGAGTACCATACTCCGGCACAGGCATGGAAGTACGGTCTAATCATCAGTGCCCTTGTTATCCTGATCCGTATGATATGGATCTATCCGATTGCCTTTATACCACGCTTGTTTTCAAAAGCAATACGTAAAAGGGAAATTACTCCTGGATGGAAAGGACCAATGATAATTGGCTGGGCAGGTATGCGGGGAGTAGTTTCCCTTGCTGCTGCCCTGTCACTTCCAATAACAACTTCTGCGAATATTCAATTTCCACATCGCAATCTTATTATTTTTATCACTTTCGTGGTAATTCTTGTAACGCTTGTTTTTCAGGGGCTAACCCTGCCTTTTCTGATAAAATGGCTTCGTGTAGACGAAGATTACGTACATTTAGATGAAGAAGGGCAGCGCGCAGCCATAAAACTCAGACTTTTAAATGTTGCAATACAAAGGATTGAGAACCGGTACATGGAGGAACATGATGCTATCCCGGTTGTCAATGAACTCAAGAAACATTTTGAAAATAACAGGACACATATCACCAAACGTCTAGAGTCTTTGGAGTCTCAAAAAGTAGAAAATACTGAAAATGAAGTTTATAATAGAATCTTGAAGGATATTTACCATATCCAACGCCAAGAAATACATCAACTTAGAAAAGAAAAGAAGTTTAGTGATGAAATGCTTCGTAAGGAAGAAATGCAGATTGATCTTGCTGACACCAAAAGGATTGGAAAGCGTAGGGAGAGTGATGAGCATGACTGAACCGCTTTTCTTCAGAATTAGCCAAATGTTTGAATCAAACCGTGTCACGATTTGATTCAAAGAGAGCCTGTCTGGCCGCTAGTAATAACTGCACATGAAGGGCGAATCTAATCTGCCAGAAATAACATAGGAATAGATCTGGGAAGGGGTTTAGTGAGGATTGCCTATTAAAAGGGTTGTTAAGCATATTCCTTTTCTATAAGTTCTGGTGCCGATTTTAATCTCAGTCCATGAATTCCCATATAATTTCGTTGTGGTGTCCGATATGGAGGCGATTAATTACACAAACCCGGAGATAGAGGATGGGATTTGACTTGGTTATTCTTTTTAGGTAACCTGATCGCCGGAATTATTGCAATTGCTACGATAAAGGCTGAGATCAAAAAGCCATCTTTAAGAGCAAGGTGTTCGGCAAGCATTGGGGTTTTTCCTTTTTCCAGATAATGATGATGAAGGTAGGCATGGAGGATACCGCTGATGGCTATTCCAACTGACCCTCCAACCTGTTGCAGGAGGCTGTTTACCGAAGTTGCAGAAGCAGTTTGACTTTGTTCAACAGAATTGAGCAGGGCGGTTGATATTGGTGATACGAGCAGGCCCATTCCCAGCCCTCTTGTCAGCATGGCAAAGATAATAAGGTAAAGTGGATTGCCGATATTCAATGCAGAAAACTGTGCCATAGATAAAACTACGAAAACAATTCCGAGTATGGTAGGGGTTTTGATGATCCCTCTGTCTGCAAGTTTGCTTGCATAGGGTTTAAAAATAAGCACCATTATGGCATTCGGCAATAAAAGTAGGCCGGTTTGAATTTCGGTGTAGCCCATCAGGCCCTGCAAGAGAAAGGGAATGAAAAACAAGCCGCCATACAGGGCAAGAGACCGTGTTAGGACAATAAGAGAACAATCTATGAATGTAGGCGATTTAAAAACACTTAAATCAATTAACGGGTCCGTTTTCTTTGCGGATTTAATGTAAAGATACAGGCAAAGAAGAGATAAGGTAAATATGATCAGGTATTTCCACACTTGGGTATGGATATTTGAAGCGAGGGAAAGGCCGTACTGAAGCAAAATGATAAATATTCCAAAATAGAGATAACCTTTGAGATCAAAGCGCGTAGGCTTTGTCCGGTTATCCTTAAGGAATCCAAGATATTTGATACTCAGTATTACAGTAATTATCCCGATTGGAATATTCATATAGAAAATGCAGGGCCAGCCAAAATAATGGGTAAGTACCCCTCCCAGCGTAGGGCCGATGACCGGGCCAACAACATTTCCGATACCCCACCAACCAATAGCAGAGCCACGATGTTCTTTGGGGAAATTTTCGCTTAGAATAGCTAAGGAACTTGGGGATATCGCTCCACCACCAATGGCCTGAATTATTCTGGCTGTCACAAGCAAGGGAAGATTCCAGGTCAAGCTGCATAACAAGGATCCGATAGTGAAAATCGAAACACTTATAATGAATAGGTTATAGTATCCGATTTTATTTTTTAGCCAATTGGTCAGCGGGATAAAAAGACAAAATGAAATCATATAGCCCAGGACAACCCATTCTATTCCGTTGATGTTTACCCCGAATTGCTTTTGGATGACCGGAAGGGAAACGTTCACGATACTGCTGTCCAAAGCCGCCATTGATGTGCCGAGCATCAGCGTAATCAGTACTGCCAATCTGTTTTTCATTTCCATATTATGCAAATAAAATTATCAAGGGGGGCGGTTTTATTTTTGTTTCAACCAAAAATGAACCAATGGTTGCAAGAATAGTGTTTATTCAGCGGTGTTGCTTATGAGCTTAAATTGATTTACAAAAGTCTTGGTTTTTTAGAGGTTCTAACAATTTTTACAACAACCTCATCTTTGTCATAAGCCGTTTTTTCTTGAAAATTGTTAGCGGTATCAGCATATTTATAACATAAAATAGGGGTCATGATAAGCAATATTCCCGAGAACAGGCCCATCAGGTAATTTTTAGATGTTAATGCTTCTAGACTTTTCATGATGTGATGAATTTAGGGTAATGGATTTTCTTGGTGAGCGCGCTTTAGTCTTTTTTCGAATAATGATTCACATATCGAACCCATTTTTTTACAAGAGCAAACAATGCTGGGACGACCCTAGTATGGGTTGTCCCAGTTCGTCTTTACTCTTCCGGGTTGCTTAAGGGAGCTTTTTAAAGATGTTTTCAATCACTGTAGGGATATCTTCGATTGCTTTCTGCTGATTACTGACGTCTCCTTGTGCCCAGCCTCTCCAGATTAATTTTGAAGTTTTTCTATCTACTATATCAATAACGATACTGCCTTCTTTAATCTGCATTTTTCTTTCCGTACTGCCAACATATATCGGAAAAGGGTTTGCATAATTATAATAATAAGATGAACGGCCGCGGTAGTAACCAAATCTTGGACTAAGACTCAACGGGGCATTATAATAAACCGGATCGTTATATGAGACTGTTTTTTTAGTTACTCCTGCTGTATATTTAATTAGTAGATCAGGATTTTGATTGGACATTATAAATCCACGCTTGTTAAGTTCTGCTGAGGCGGCATCTACAATTTTATCACTTGCGATATCATTGTCATAATAGGATGCTGTAGCGGGTTTTGTCTCGGGAAGCCAGGCATAAGTCTTGTACAGAGTTGTGTTTACCGGCTTGGTGCTTACTGAACTGTAGTTGTAAGGTGAGCAGGCGCTGATTGCAATTGCGATGACAGCGCTCATAATGATAATTGTTCTTTTCATGATACTTAAGTTTATATTTTGTGATTTTTTCTTTATAAGCCTTGCGCTTTATGAACAAAATTATTATTGCTGGTAAAATATTATATCTTTCTTCGTTCAAAACCTGTGGCGGATCGTTGAAAAGGCTGATTGTATCTTTGAAAATTTATTATCGGATATTAAACTAAAGAAATATGGTTGCCTGATAATGCCTTTGACAGAGGATTTTCTGAGCGAGATTAACTGCGTTTATCAATAAGTATCGCTGTAATAAAACAGGTTGACCTGCTTAGGGCACCTTTCAGCATCCATTGTTTTGCCACCTCAGTACGAACTTGTTAATAATGTGGATAGGTTGAGTTCTGTTTCGACAATTGAACGCTTTGTAGACCTGCTTTTTTCAGCAAAAACCAACGATTCCCTTAGATTAACAAACAGGCACTATCTGCAGAAAAAATAACCGTGTAATGAAGAGGTTTTTTTAAGAGCTGCAAGTGTCGCCTGAGAATAATGATATTTCATTTTCTGAGCGAAAAACCGTGAAATATGAACGTGTTTTTTTTAATAATTTTTTGTAAACATCTGATTTTAAAATACTTGATGTATGGCACAGCATTTGGAATAGCCGTTTAAAAATTTTTATGCAGTGTGTAATTATTGACGACAATCCAATCGCTAGGGAAACAATATCCTTTCTCGCCAATCAGGTAAGTGATCTGACTGTTCTTTGCGAATTCTCCAGTGCAGTACAAGCGTATGAGTATCTGCAGCAAAATTCGGTCGAGCTATTATTTCTTGATATCGAAATGCCAGAGTTAAGCGGATTGGACTTAACCAGAAATCTAGCTGGCCGTTGCCCGGTAATCATTTTTACAACCTCAAAAAAAGAATACGCTCTTGAGGCATTTGATTTAAATGTGGCAGACTATTTAATAAAGCCCATTTTACCGGCAAGATTTCTTTTGGCCCTTGATAAAGCCAGGGAACTATTATCCAGCCGTAGCTACCATCTCAAATGGAATAGGGTGGAGTTTGTTTTTCTCCGTGATACCAGTATCATAAGAAGGGTGGATCTTGGTGAAATCTGTTATGTGGAAGCTATGGGTGATTATGTGAAAGTTTTCACCGAGAAAAAATGTTTTGTTATTCATTCAAAATTAAGAACAGTCGAAGAGCGGCTTCCCCGTGAACGGTTCCTCAGGGTCCATAGGTCTTATATTATTGCCCTGGACAAAATCGAGTATATGCAGGAGTCAACGGTGAGGATCTGTGAAAAGTTTATACCGATTGCGGATAGTTATAGGAAAAATCTCAGTATGCGCATGAATGTCCTTTAAGCATTCTGCGCAAATATCTAGATAACTACTGATTGCATAATTTATAGTGAAGTTACCGTTCAAACACATGCTTGATATGAAAATATTTGAAAAATTAAATTCCAATTTGTTTATCCTAATCATTTTTACCTTCTTTTCCATAGGTACGTTTTTGTTAATCCTGATTGAATATAATTCCTTCCGCAATATAGAATTACTGATGGGTGGAAATAAGAATTTAGCAATCGAACTCAGTAAAAGTAATCATCTCAGAGAAGTTGAAAGAGACCTGATTTGGATTGAAAGCAGGATAAGGGCCGCCATTGCAACAGATGATACAACTCATCTTGAGGGAATCGATTCAAAAACTGCGGAGATCAATATCGACCTTAATCTGATGAAGACCGGTAATTCAGGTGCTGGTGAAATGGCTGGTATAAATAGGCTAGCTGAGATTGCTGCTAAGAAACAGCAGACCAAAAACAGACTCATTTCAGAATTCAATATCAGTCGAAAAATGGACAATCTATCGCATATATCAAACCCGGATGCGAGAAAAACTTCTAACGAGATAAGCCAGCTTGTAGGTAGTATCACAAAGGAACGTCAGATATTAATCGGATCACTTAATGATAAAATACAACAACAACTTGATCGGGCCCGTACACTTGGAATAGGTATGACTGTGTTTTTAATCTTTTGTGCATTCATTTGCTGCTGGTTTATCATCAATAAAATGCGCTTTCAAAATAAACTTATTCTACAGCTTGATGAATCTGAGCGTAAATCCAGGGAGTCTGCCAGGGCAAAAGAAAATTTCATGGCAAATATGAGTCATGAAATACGCACACCTTTAAATTCCATACTTGGATTTACAAATCTTTTGGCTATAGAATTGCTTCCTCCAAAGCCTGCGGAATTTGTTAATAATATTCAGAAAGCGGGGGAGAACCTACTGAGCATTATTAACGATATCCTGGATCTCTCTAAAATTCAGGCTGGCATGGTTAGGATCGAGCAAAGGCCCTTTAGTGTCAGGGGGCTTTTGGATTCAATACGGACGCTATTCCAGATTAAATTGAATGAAAAACAACTTTATCTGAAGATCAATATACACGATAGTATTCCAGATACATTACTTGGTGATGCAACCAGGCTAACCCAAATTCTGGTAAACCTTATTGGAAATGGAATAAAATTTACCGAAAAAGGCGGGCTGAAAATCAACCTTTCTATCAGTGAATTAAAAATGGCACATGTCTCACTTGAATTTGAAATTACAGATACCGGAATCGGAATAGAGGAAGGAAAGATCGCGTATATTTTTGACAGGTTTAGGCAGGCGGAAGACTCAACAACCAGAACTTATGGTGGGACGGGGCTGGGACTAGCCATTGTAAAAGATCTTGTGGAGCTACAATCGGGGAAAATTGATGTCGTAAGTGTTGAGGGCAGTGGAACATCATTTTTTGTTACTATACCTTATCTGATTGCATCCGAACAGCTCAACACCTACATTAAAGTAGAGCAGCCTGATATCCAGGATTACGCGGAAGGAAACTTACGTCTTTTGGTAATTGATGATAATAGAATGAACCAGGATTTAATGAGACACCTGCTAGAGCATTGGAAGCTGAAGTTTGATATCGCAGGAGACGCCAGAAGCGGTATTTCACTTCTGGAAGATGGTGATTATGAAATGATATTAATGGATATCCAAATGCCCGGCATGGATGGTTACGAGGCAACAAGGTACATTCGCAAGCAATTACATTCTAAAATTCCAATAGTTGCGATGACCGCTCATGCAATGGCCGGGGAACGGGAAAAATGTTTGAGCCTGGGTATGGACGAATACCTTTCCAAGCCGATCAACGAGGAACAACTTTTAAAAATGATAAAACGCTTCTCGCCAATCAAACCTGAAAATCTAGCCACTTTTAACGCTGTGGAAAGCTTTGTCGAAGCGAGTACCCCGCTGTATCATGCCTATTCGGTAATTGATCTGGGATACATGAAGGAAATAAGTAAAGGAAACATGGACTATGAGAAAAAGGTAACCGCTCAGTTTTTGGAGGTAATACCTAATTCTTTAAAGCTTATGAACAGGTGCGTTACCAGTCGTACCTGGGATGAATTAGCTTCATTGGCTCATGAAATGCGTTCCTCGCTATACATCATGGGAATGGGGAGTAAAACTGAGGGCTACATAACTGTTCTTGAGACTTCTTTTGTTGAAAAGGATATTAAAAAATCGCTTGTCCAATTGGAAAATCTGTGCCGTATCGCGATGATTGAGGCAGCAGACTTTTATATGAGTCTTAGCTGATAGAATCTATTTCGCTTTTCTAGGAATATGAAAGAAAAAAAAACCAAAGTTTCAATGACCCTTTTGACCGATAAAATAGGGAGTTCTACCGAAAAATCTTTATTGAGGTTTGAGGGAAGAATACTTTTACATCATAATCGACGGACAGAGAAATTAAAAATCTAGCGTCTAAAAAAGAAAATAATATAAACAATCAATTAAATTTTAAAATCATGAAAAATCAATTCAAAACCATCGCTGCGGCATTGTTAATCATGACCGCTTTCAGTCTAAAATCAGATGCGCAGGAAAGTAGTTCAAATGGAGTTCGTTACAGTGTAGGCGCCGATCTGGGGCTTCCTATCGGCAAGTTGGCTGACCACTACAAATGGAGTATTGGTGGCTCTATTCAGGCTGATATCCCAGTAAGCAAGAAACTGTATGTAACCATTAATTCTGGATACACAAACATCTTTTCAAAAAGGGACGTAGCTACAATTGTGCCAGATATCCATCTGATCCCAATCAAGGCGGGTCTGAAATATTTTGCTATAGATGATCTTTATGTACAGGGAGAAGTTGGTGCATCGATTATTTTAAACAGAGAAAATATATTCGAAAAGAAAGCAGTGTTTGTATATGCACCTCAGATCGGTTACTTAATTCCGGTGGGAAAGAAAGAGTATCTGGATGCTGGTGTCCGCTTTGAACGCAATGACAGGTTTTTTGACCACGGAAAAAATCATGATTATCTTGGTCTGAGACTAGCTTATGCATTTCCTATCGGTAAATAATCAACCTGAAATTAGCAGGCCGCAATAAAGCGGCATATGCCAAAAAGCAAGGTGTAAAAACCTTGCTTTTTACTAATTATTAACTCATTAAAAAGATTAGGGTTTAAAACCGCTTTTATTATCGAAGGCTTTGTTGATTAATCCTGTGTTTTCTTAAATGTAAATTGAAATGAAAAGATGGATTCAATTTTTTGCTGTAGTGTCCCTGATATCAACGGCAATACTAGTTAAGGGCCAAAGCGCCGCAAAAATAACTGACAGCACAACCGTTCGGTTGTACCCTTCGTATGATAGTGTAAGCAGAATTCACCGGGTTCTCTTCGGTGAAAATTATCGAAAAGAATATGCGCTGGAAACAAGAATTCCGGTAATCAAGATTTCTCAGTTATATGGTGGCCTTAAAGCAGTAAGCCGTGGTGGAGGTAATCAGACCAAATCATTGAGACTGGAAGATTCCTCAGGAAATGAATGGGTGCTTAGGAGTGTGGAGAAATATCCTGAAGTACTTCTGCCGACAGGACTGAGACAAACATTTCTTGAAACGATTCTAAAAGATAACATGTCCTCCCAACATCCTTTTTCGGCGCTTATTGTTCCTGTTCTGGCTGAAGCTGCGAATCTTCCACACACCAATCCCATAATAGGTTTGGTTGCCAAGGATGTCAATCTCGGTATTTATGAAAAGGATTTTGCCGGAATGGTCTGCCTTCTTGAATGTAGGGAACCTCTGGGTAAGTCGGACAATACCGAAAAAATGTTCAGAAAACTTAAAGAAGACCATAACAATACCATCGATGCAGAGTTATACCTAAGACTTAGGTGTCTGGATGTGGTTTTGGGAGATTGGGACAGACATCAAGATCAGTGGAGATGGAAAGGTTATCAGACAAAAAAAGGAATAAACTACATTCCTGTACCCAGAGACCGCGATCAGGTGTTCTTTTTGTCGGAGGGTAAGATCCAACGATATACACAATCTTCCTGGTTTTTACCGATGATGCAGGGGTTTGAGCGGGATATCAGTAATATCAATTGGTTTTTATGGGAAGGAAGAGAGATCAATACCAGGTGGTTCTCACAGATTGACAAACCTCAATGGGATGCTATCGTAGCAGATTTTTGTGCAAATATGACCGATGAGGTCTTTGAAAAAGCCTTAAAACGACTTCCTGAGCCGGGTTATTCATTAAAGCATGATCAGTTGCTAAGGCAGCTTAAATTAAGAAGGGCGTCATTACCATCGCTCATGGATACATATTATCACTTTTTCAACCGAAAGGTAGATATTGAACTGAGTGATAAAGATGAGTTCATCAATATTGAAGGCAATGAACTCAATGGTTTAACAGTCACGGTTACAAAGCTCAAAAAAGGCGAAAAAATAGGTGATATCCTTTATGAAAGAAAATTTGATCCTAAGGATACCAGGGAAATCCGCTTATATGTGCATGGAGGTTTAGATAAAATCTTACTTAATAATAGCAAAAGCACAAAGATTGCCCTGCGCGTTATTGCTGGTGAAGGTGAGAAGGACTATGAGGTAATCAGATCGAAAAATGAAACCAAATTTTATGGATCCCAAAAGGAGACACATTTCTCTGGAGCTGAAGCGCACAGGGTATCCAAGCATTTTTCTTTGGATTCCCTGACTCAAAAGTATGTTGCAAAGGATCTCTACCGCAGGCATTTTATATTTCCTGAATTATCATTTAACAATGATGACGGCATTGCGCTGGGACTTTCCATGAAAATCAAGAATCCCGGTTTCAGAAAAACGCCCTATGGAAACTCCCAGTCTTTTGCCGCATTTTATTCCTTTAATACATCCGCAACAAAATTCTTTTATAAAGGAGAGTGGCTCAAAGCCATTGGAAAGGCCGATTTATTAATCAATGGAAACTTTTTATCACCTAGTAATACCCAGAATTTTTTTGGATTTGGTAATCAAACCACATTCGATAATTCCTCTGATAACATTAAATATTACAGAGCCAGATTCAATCTTTACGACCTGAACGTGTTACTTAGGAGGAGAAATAAAACCTCCAATATAAACTTTGGCCCTGCTCTGCAGTACTATAGCTATAATGTAAAAGATAATCAGGACCGCTTCATTTCTAAAACTGATCAGCTTCATACCGCAGACAGTGCAATAATTTCTAACAAAAAATTATTTGCTGGTGCAATAGTTCAATACAGGTATGACAATACGGATGACGTACTGATGCCGACAAAAGGATTGATAATTGATTCGAGGTTATCAGTATATGGCGGACTTAATAATTATTCGAATAACTTTGGACAGTTCGCCTTAAGTTTTTCGTTTTACAAAAAAATAGATTCTGCCGCTAAGGTTGTTATCGTCAATAGGACCGGTGGTGGTGTAACGGCGGGCAAAGCAACGTTTTACCAGTCGCAGTTTCTTGGTAGCCAGGGAAATCTTATAGGATACAGGCAGTTCCGTTTTGCCGGCCAGCAGGTATTGTACAATAATTTCGAGATCAGGTGGAGAATTGCCAATTTGTCCAATTATATATTTCCCGGGCAATTGGGGCTTTCTACAAACTATGACATAGGACGGGTATGGGTGAGCGAAGAGCATTCTAATAAATGGCACCAGGGGGTTGGCGCCGGGTTATATTTTGCCCCTGCTTCTCTTTCCGTATTTAAGGTAGCTGTAAGTCATTCCAAAGAAGGCTGGTACCCATACTTAGGCCTTAGCTTTAGGTATTAGGTACATGTGCTTCTAAAGGGAATGGTTATTGGGGAAGATCAATTTCAATCATGTAATGACTTGAATTTGTTTTAACTGCGGAGCTCAGCATTGTTTGATATAGGAAAAGCTTATTATGAATAAATTAACTAGCATCATCGATGAAAGATCTTATAGTTTATTAAATTTCTGGGATTAACTGATCTTTTAATAAGCCCATCAGTGAAGCATGAATAATAAATTGATGTTCCTAAAAAAAATACCTTAGAACAGATGTTGGATTTTACTTTTTGTAATTTAGATTGTAGCTAGGCGTTCGGCTGTGTGGTAAGAGTTGGGTTTTTATCAATACTCCGTTACCAGACTTTCTACAAATTCTTCGCTATGGAATGTATTGTGGTGTAATGGAACAGAATAGATCAACTGTTGATAATTAAAAAATAGATATGGACTTAGGTTTAAAAGGAAAAATTGCCCTTGTAATGGGCTCAAGTATGGGGCTTGGTAAAGCGGTTGCAATGGAACTCGCTGGCGAGGGTGCAAATTTGGTGATCTGTGGAAGAAATGAAACAGCACTAGAGGCAACAAAATCAGAGATAGAGCTGATGGGCGCAGGAAAGGTAATTGCAGTTGTATGTGATTTTAAACGTCATGAGCAACGCAAGATGCTTTTTGACAAGGCGATAGAGGTCTTTGGACAGATAGATATTCTGGTTACCAATACAGGCGGACCAGCTTCTGGCAGTTTTGAAGAGTTTGACCTGGAAGATTGGCGGGATATTTACGAACTGCTGTTTATTCCCGTGGTTGACATGATTGGCCATGCGCTTCCGGGAATGAAGGAACGGGGTTTTGGGCGAATTTTATCAATTTCTTCAGTAGCGGTAAAACAACCCTTTGATGGTCTAATTTCATCAAATGCAGTCCGGACAAGTATTTTGGGATTGATTAAGAGCCTGTCAAATGAAGTGGCTCCTTATCAGGTAACAGTTAACAACCTGATGCCCGGATATACCAAGACCAAGAGAATCAAAGATCTCATCGACAATGCACCTGCATCTGCTCAATTGTTTGATCTAATTCCAATGGGAAGATATGGTGAGGTAAGGGAATTTGCAGCAGCAGCAGCTTTTTTGGTTAGCGAACGAGCGAGTTATATCACCGGACAGTCCCTTGCAGTTGACGGTGGGTACATGAAATCCAGTTAAAGATACCTTTGGGTTTTCTACATCCTGTATTTACAGGATGTAGTTTTTTAAGTTTCAACAGGAAATAAATTGCTTAGGCTTGGTCGTGTTTATCGGATTGGCAAAGTTTCGGCCGGCCGAAAGTTATCCCAATTTTTTATTTGGGAAATTATTAAAATGGACATTTTGAACTAGGGTTCAAACCCATTCTATCTTTGGTTAGAATAGCTTTTGAACCGGAAAAATCTATGATCCAGATACTGTCAAAATCATCATCTGCCCAACGTAATTTGTGGGTATCAATACCCAGCGCCGAGACAATGGGAACTATATTATTATGTTCCCATACCACTAGAACAGTTCCTTTCTGTTTCAGGATCGCCTGTGAAATCTTTTTACTTGCTGTTTCCGAATAGGCTGCATTCAGGGCCAGGTTATATCTGATGGCAAAAGGGCTTATGGTTTGCAACATTCTGGACCTCTTTACTTCCTGATCTGTAACGATTTCAGGGATATAAATCTTTGAGGGAATACCAAATTTATTAAACAGGACCGGAGCTAACATCAAAGAGCGGTTAAGTCCCTTGCAGTTGAGGTTGTCTCCATTATCAGGGCGTTCGGCGTGACGGATTAAGACAACTTTGAGCGCATGGTTCGCCAGGCTGTTACTTTTTGAATGCATGCAGAAAGTAAAAAGGACACTTAAAAGTGCATAAGGTAATAGGCTTTTCATATTTTGTTTTCTTTAATATTGATGTGGTATGTACTTACTTCTGCAATTATATACTGCTTATTATCTGATAGCTATTGGCGCCCTATTGACGATGCTGTGGGACATTTTAATTTCCGCCTAAAGTTTTCAACGCTACTAGTTCCCTCTTTTTAGTGTTTGGCTTTCATCAGCTTTAGCGACTCTGGTCATAAACATCAATGCAAGCTTTTTATCAAGAGTTCCCACCATTGTAATGTTCGGTCCAGGGCGGTTGGGTGGCAAAATGCTGCCTGGGATTTGTTTTGACTTTTTCATCATTTCTTTTTTTTGCTTAGTCAACTGTGTTTTAAAGAGCATTTTAGGTATTTTTCATCTGTGTTTTTTGCATGTTCATCCAGTTTTGGTTTGCTTTGCGATAATGCATTGGTGAAAGGGATACGTTTTTTTTAAAATAGTTGCTGAAATGGGCAATTTCTGAAAAACCGAGTAAATAGGTGATTTCTTTTACCGGACGTGAGGAGTTCGCCAGGTATTGCTTTGCCTCAGAAATAATTTTCTCGGAAATCCAGGTTCCAATGGATTTTCCGGTTTTGAGGGATATTACACTAGCCAGGTAATTTGCATTCAGGTTTAACGCGTTAGCATAATCTTGGATGCGAAAGGGGTTTTCCGCCTTTCCGCTCCGTAGGTCCCGATAATGCTGTTCTAAAAGTATCTTAAATTCAAAGACAATCTGTGACCCACGTCCAGGCATAGTGAACTGCAATTTATCTTGTAAGAAGTGCTCTTTTATCTTGAACAGGATAAGTGTAAGCAGATTGCCGATCAACTTATTTTTGAAGGGAGAAAAAGAGTTATATTCATTTTTGATCTGGGTATATAGCTGCTCTATTTCAGCAAATTTCTGCGAAGATATGCTGAGGTTTGTAAGTGGGTTTGCATAAAGAAATTGAAATTGTTTAAAAACATCGACATCCAGGTTTTCCCTAAGAAAACATTCACTTATACTTAAAATACACACCTCTTCAATGGAGTCCCAGATAAACCGGTTGAAATATCCCGGAAGGTTAATGTAAATCATACAAGGTTGGGTAATGCTCCAACTATCATTCTGGCAATGCTTTCCATAACCATTTTTTACAAAAACAATATCGTGTGAATTCACTTCTGGGATTGAGGATTGAAGTGGCAATTCACCTTTTATATCTTTAAGAACTACTGCCGTAAATTCCCGTCCATAACCGATTCGTGCCGGGTTTTCACCGATTGAACTCAAACCGGTTCGAAGTAATGATTGGTCTTGGTTTGCAAACATTGTATTATAGATTAGCAAGCTTTACATTTAAATTCGTTACCTAGTCAGTATCATTTATTCTCGGTACAGGTTGACGGGAGCAATTTCCTGTTGGATTCTTCCCTACCTGCTCCATGAACACAGCATGAGATACTGCAAATGAATTACTTAACTTAAATGAGGTAATATAAATATGATGCCAAATTTTTAACTATTTGACTTTCAGTATTTTATGATGTATTTTTTGGTTTTGGTCAATGGGTTATATCGCGTATTTATCCTAAAATGTGAAATGTCACGGAATCTTATTTTTAACCTATAAATGTTTTTTTTTAGAAATTAGGCAATCAATACCATAGTCGAGAGGAGGGTAATAACAACGGCCCGTTTTCCGTTTTTACCATAACTGTATCTGAAGTTATATATTCTTTAAGTGCTACCCCGCCCGATGGGGTGTCCAATTGAATATCGATCCTGGAAGGTGAGATGTGCTCCAAGCTGGTTAATAACTCGGTTGCAAATTTTTGATGAAGGGGTTCGTCGACTTTTATCAGGATATCCAGATCACTGTTTGTATTTAGGGAAATTATCCCTGTTGCTAATTGAAAACCGCTGCTTCCGGTTGGCCCCCAATCCAGTCCTATGCTATTTAAAACCGGTGTGATGAGTTTTAAAGAATTAATGGGTAGGAAGTTATCTGTTTTGTTGTGGTTTTTCCAGTTCTTTTCTTCTTTAAGATAAAACGGTTTGATTACATTCAGCACTGCAGATTCAGGAAGGAATAAGGCGAACCTTTCCCCCCGCTGCACGCCGCGGATTCCGACCCCTATTAGTCCTTGTGGATGAATACACCGGCGTACCACAACGTAAGGCGCCTGTTTTAATGAAGCATCGGCCCACGGAGGCAGATCAGTGTTTTCTTGGAAGTCACTGGTTTTGATTTTCAGCAAGTCGTGCGGCTTTACATGAGTTGTCATTTTTTTATTGCTTTTGGTGTAATAGCGGATTTTTGTCTCTCTCAGTTAGATGATGAATCTGTCTGTCGGCTAGCGTTCCATAAAACAACCAGTTCCTCCAATGAACGTTTATTTGTGTTCAGTATATTTGCTTCCGGAAAGGATTCATGTGTCATCTTTGCGAGCACTCCCGATGGATCCATCTCAATGAATACCCTGGCACCCGATTCAAAGATCAACGTAATGGCATCATACCACCTGACCGTTGTGCTGATGTTTTTCCATAAGTCTGTTTTTACTTCGTCAGCCCTAGAGAGCAGCCTGCCTGTAGAATTTGAGGCGTAGGGTATTTTTGGATCCATGAATTGCATAGCGGCTATTCTTTCTTCTAAGATTGAGGAAACCCCCTCAAGTAGTTTGCAGTGTGATGGAACGCTAACGGACAATAGCTTTGTTTTTCTTATACCTGCCTTCTTGAGCTTGTCTATCAGAACCTCTATACTGTCAATTCTTCCTGCAACGACCAATTGTGTTTCCGAGTTGATATTAGCTAGAAATAATTCAGAATGTACCTTATTATGTTCTATAAGATATGTCTGCAAGTGAGTAACCGTAAAACCCACAAGAGCTGCCATTCCATAGTTTATAGGATATGCATCATGCATAAGTTGTCCACGAAGTGCAACCAATGCTATCGCATCTTTAAAACTGATGGTACCACACATCACTGCCGCTGCGAAAGCACCAACTGAATGGCCTGCCACATAGTCAACATTTATTCCTTGTCCCATCAGCTGCCGCGCCGTAATTACCCCGGAGATCAAAAGACATAACTGGACGTTAACTGTTAATTTAAGGGCATCAGCACTATCGAGTTCATAGATGGATTTTCCAAGGACTTCTTCCGCCTCTTGAAAGATTTTCTGGATAAGTGGATTCTGCAAGGGTAGAGCCTTTAACATGTCCACTTCCTGTGAACCCTGGCCTGGAAAAAGAAATACCGTTTTCATTCATTCATTTTTTGATGGATAGCGTTAGACCTATTTTGATGCCGGACTAAATTGTTGATTGCCAAATGAATTCTCTACCGGAACAGTAATGATGTTGAATCCATAACCTGTTGCCTGATGACAGGTATTACAGGCTTTGGTTAGTGCAATAAATCCCCGGTTAAACAAGGTTGTGTTTTTCTCGTTTATAAACTTTTCGATAGCTGTAATTGATGGGGATATGATCGGTATGGCATTTGCTGACAGCGTGTTTTTGTGGTATTTTCCAACTCGGTCAAATCCTCCTTTAAGCTGTTTAATTTCATAGTCAGCAAGGATCCAGTTTTGCTGTTTTCCTGCCAGGTACAATTTATAATGATGCGGCTGTATGATTCCATTCATTATTTCTCCTACCCCTGGGAGATAAGATGAGTCGGTGTTAGTGTGTACGGTATTATTTTCATCTGTCTTTCGGTCAACATTTGACCTGTCGCCAGTTCTAGAACAGCCGGTAATTAAGAAAATACCGGCAAGTAATATTAAATTTTTCATATACGTATTTTTGCTGAAATTGATTTAGGACTGAACAGTTGACGATTGATAAAAAGGAATCGGCCTGAAAGCATGCGCGTTTTTCGGGCGATTGCCAATTTGTATGTTTTAATTCAGCGCTGTAATAATTCCTGCTATCAATAGTTGAAACTTATAAACCAGCATGCAAATTTGCAGGCTATTTCCCTGCAAAAGTGCATACTGGTAATTTATTTGAAATCTAACTGTAGCTAACTATTTGCGCTTATTTTTACTCGCATCGACAATTAATTTTGCGACCTCTACAGGATGTGACTGGTAAACCGAATGGCTTGCCCCATTGATTTCAACTTTATAACTTTTCGCACGTTTTGCGTACATGCGCTCAAGGTCCGGATTAATTATCCTATCAGATTTCGCTACCATATACCAGCTTGGTTTTGTTTTCCAGGCCGGTGTTTCAATAATAGCATGAAAAACGGCGTCTGCAGCAGGCATTTGTGCTATCGCTGCGAAATCTCCATATGATGCTGGAAGGTCGGCCGCGAAGTCTGCGTGGAATTTAGCCGGATCAAGGTAGTCAAAGCCATCTGCACCTTTTTTCAACGATTTATATGCAGGTGGGTATTTCTGTCCATTACCACCTTCGCTCTCACCTTTGTCAGGGGCATGTGCGGCAATGTAAACCAACCTTTCAACTTTTGGATGATTTCCTGCCTCAGTGATTATGGCGCCGCCATAGCTATGGGCCACCAATATGCAAGGACCATCCTGCATATCTATGACTCTTTTTGTCGCGGCCAGATCTTCCTTGAAAGAAGTCAGGGGATGTTGTACCACACTTACGCGGTAGCCCGCTTTTTTTAGTTCAAGGTAAACCGGCTTCCATCCCGATCCATCAACGAAGGCCCCGTGAACCAATACAACGTTTTTAATTATTGGGGACTTTTCTGTGGCGCCTGGATTGGCTTTGCTCATTTTACTGGCGCCTTCCATTTTTGAGGATTTATTCCCCTGTGCATTTGCCGTCATCCCTGCGCAAATAAAAAGGCTCAATGCCATTGTGGCGATTCTAATTGTTTTTTTCATGATTTTTGATTTTGATTTTTGTAATTTAATTATGGTAAAGTCATTGTTTTTTGAATAAATGCCTATGGGAAACGCTGCGGGCTGACTGCTGCGGTTAAAGGGATGCTGCTTTTAGTCTCTGATGATTTTAAGTATTGGGGGGCGTGGGTGCTGATGAGAAGACCTCTAATACCGGTTGTAGTTTCTATGGCCGATATAATCATTTTTGAATTATTTAAGGCCATGTCTATGCTGTATGCATGAATGATATTCACTTCACTAAGCCTGTAATAAATATTCTCCTGAATGCACAGCAGTTGTTGGATGTCGAAATAGAGAAAGTCATAAACATATCCCTTTTCATGAAGTGAAATTATCAGTTCAGCAGCTGAACGATCCAAATTTTGTGGTCCTGTTATTTTTCTTCTCATATTAGCAGTACAGCGATTGGTGCAGTAAATAGTCACCTACACGAATTATGAGATATAAATTCTATGCCACTAATGTAAGTTGTTTATTGTCAATGTGTTGATGTTTTTTTGGTTGGTTTGAAACGTGAAATACCACGCCTTTTTTCTTAGAAATGCTGTTATTTCAATTTTTCGGAAATATATTCAACCATAATAGTAAAAGATTTGGCGCTGCTGTATTGGGATTAGCTAATATCTTCGACTTTATAAGATCGTTCTTGTTTACCTTTTAAATCTCGGATGACAGCTGGTCCTGTTGCTGCAGGAAGGGATGGGATTTATGGTCGTTGGAACAGATCTGACCATGAAATTGAATAGGTGGCTATGGTATTTTTCTGAACTGGGATTTTCACTTTAACCTATGGAGGTTTTATCTTCAGGGACTACCTCAGAATAATGTAGCATATCGTTTTTAAAGGTCACTTTGATTTTTACACCATTATTGCTTTCTATAGAAATGTTTCCCCGGATTTCCTGAGTCAAACCTTTAATGAGTTCCATGCCCAAAGAAGCTGTTTGCGTTCGTTCGGGATGGTTATCGAGGCCTATACCATTGTCATTTATTTCAAGCTTCATCTGCTCTCCATTTTCCTCTAGGGATATTAGGATTTCGCCGGTCGACTGATCTGGAAACGCATATTTTATAGAATTGGTTAGAGCTTCATTGATGATCAATGCAAGGGGAATCGCTATTGACGGATCGAGCTGAACCTGCTGAACTTCAAGCCTGAAATAAATCTGTTCAGAAGTATTAAAACTATCTTTTAGATACTGGGTTAATTCAGCGATATAACCCGCCATCTCAATTGTTGTAATATCATCAGATTGATAAAGCTTTTGATGGATCAGTGACATGGTGTAGATCCTATTCTGGCTATTCTCAATAGCTGTTAAAGCATCATTTTCCAAATAAGCTGCCTGAGATTCAAGAAGGCACATGATGGTATGCAAATTGTTCTTTACCCTATGGTGTACCTCTTTAAGTAACCATTCCTTCTCGGTAAGTAAATGTTCCAATTGTATATTTTTGTTGCTTATGATTTCATTTTTGTCCATGATCACAGTATTCTTTTGAGAAATAACCTTATGGGCCCGCTGCTTGCTTATGTATTCTTTGTAGATCAATCCAGTAATGATGATCAATACCAAAATAGCTCCAACGGTGATATTCTTCTGTAATTTTGACCTGGTAAGCTCGGTTTGCTGTAGTTTATAGTTTTGGCTCAGTAAAGCTATATTCTGTTCCTTAATTTTTAATTCGTTCTCCTTTTCTTTGTTTTTATAGGCCAAAGCATTCAAAAAATATTTATCTGCCTCATTATAACGTTTCATGTCCCTGTAGATATTACCAATTAAGAGTTCATTGGCCTGCTTATCAGCCAAGCTCAAAGGTGGATATTGCTTCTGTAGATACTTTGCCAGCTTTAATGCCTGTGAATATCTTTTTAACTTGCGCAGGTTTTGTATTGGAAGGCTTAACACTAAAGGATCTGACAGGTTTGCCTGAGCGGCATGTATTTTATAGCTGTCAATCGCTCGGAGTGAATATTCCAGACTTTTCTTATAATCACCAGTACTTTTGGCTATAATCGCTCCCCACAGATAGAAATCCCCTGCAGCAAGCGTATCACGTGTTTTGCGCATGCTTTTTATCATTTCCCCTGCGTAATAATCTGATCGTTTAATATTACCTGTGGTCAGATTTTGTGCGGCAAGCATCATAAGAATGTAATGGAGTTTGGGATACTTGATTTGCTTATACCCATGGAGTACATCAAGCATGTCTTTCTCAGTTGAAGGTAAGCCCTGATTATAATGCACCAGGGCAATATAGTGCCGGGCAAGGATTTCATAAAATGGTAGACCTAGTTCAACACTCATTTCTCTGGCCAGATTTGAAAAATGCAATGACTTCTCAAGATCTTCACTGTCGCTGGAATTGTCCCTGCTCCAGTATCTATAGGACAACAGAAGTGTGATTTTAAGTTTCGTAATCCCGTTAATTCCCTGTAAGAGCTCCTCTGCAGCCCTCATGTTATTTAGCGCGCAGTAGATATCCGCTAAGAGTAATTGGGAATCGTTATATCCCGTCTGGTTATATAGATTTTTACTTAGCTTATTCGCACGCAGCGCATACTTCAAGGCCAGGGACAAATCCTCTTTTTTTTTCAAAGGTTTGTTCAGGTAGAGATTGGCAAGATCAATTAGTAAAGAAATCTGTGTACTATCTGAACCAGCAATACTGTTAACATTTTTTAAGGAGGCGATCAGCGATTTTTCCTTGGAAGCACTTATGGGCTGGAGCGATGGATAATATTGGGCCAAGATTATATTCTGTCCAATAAATAAAGAGAACATGAGCAGACATAAACGTCTTGAAAGACCAACTTTAATTTTGATTTTAAATTTTTTACCCATTTTTTACCTGATCATTTGTTGACCCGTCAGTCTCTATGACTCAATCTAGCTTAATAGCTCAATAGGGACTTAAGATTCATTTATCAGGTGCTCCTGCCGGAAACATACTGATTAGCGTTAATTAATTATATTTTTTTTTTTCGATACCGAGTTTTTTCATTCTTGAACGTAGTGTTGAAACATTAATATCCATAATTTTTGCTGCACCATCGGCGCCATCCAATCGGCCATTGCAGCGGTCGATCACACTTAGAATATAGTCTCGTTCATTTTCCGTAATTGACCTATTGGTTCCTGAAGTCAATTTTTGAATGCCATTTTTATGACTCAACGGCAGATGGACCATAGTCACCGTCCCATTTGTAGTCAATAAAACGCTTCTTGCCATTACATTTTCCAATTCTCTTATGTTTCCCGGCCATGAATAATTCGACAGTGATTCCAGAATATTATCTGCTAGCTTTAGTCCGTGTTTATTTTCCTTTTTTGAGTAAAGGCTTAAAAAATGTTCGGCAAGCAGCGGGATGTCATCTTTGCGTTCTCGTAAAGAGGGTAGCGAGATCGGAAATACGTTTAACCGGTAATAAAGATCCAGTCTGAAACGAAAAGCTGCAACCTCTTCATCCAGGTCTCGGTTCGTGGCAGCAAGAATACGGACATCAATTTTTCTTTTTTTTCCGCCAATCGGCTCTATTTCCCTTTCTTGAAGAACACGCAATAACTTTACTTGTAAGTCTTGGGGCAGTTCTCCTATTTCGTCCAGAAAAATGGTGCCTTCATGAGCCTGTTCAAATTTCCCGATTCTTTTATCGAAAGCCCCGGTGAAAGAACCTTTCTCATGACCGAAAAGCTCTGATTCAATTAAATTAGCAGGTAGTGCGGCACAATTAACAACAATAAACGGCTTGTTTTTTCTCGTTGAAATCCCATGGATACATTTGGCGACCAATTCTTTTCCTGTGCCACTTTCTCCTAATATTAATACTGAAATATCGGAGGTGCCGACAACTTTAATGTTTTTGATGACAGCTTTCATGGATGCGCTTGTCCCGATGATTTCCTTAAATGCATTTTCAGGGAAAATAGCTTCGGCTTTCTTTTTATCTAAAAGGTTTTCCATTTTTTGCTGATGAATGTACCACGCAATATCAAGGGCGACCAACACATCCTTCTCCCGGAAGGGCTTTGTCAGGAAGCCATAAGGCTTGGTTTCTTTCGCTGCGTTCAGGATAAGTTTGCTGGAGTTTGCTGACAGATAGATGAAGGCGATCCCTTCAGCGAGTAGGATCTTTGCGAAATCTATGCCTGTTTGCTTTCCCTGCAACTGTATGTCCAGTAAAACCAGGTTTGGTTTTTCTTTGTTTGTGATATTCACCGCTTCAGCAACAGAGGCCGCAAGTGAACAAACGTGGTAACCCGCCTTTCGAAGGATAATCCGCAAATTATTTGCTTCGATAAACTGGTCCTCAACTATTAGTATTCTTGCATTCATATTGAAATCTATTTTATCTTATTTGATCCCGATGTTTTTTATACTCTATAATCTATTCAGAATCAGGAGCTCTTTTTGAACATTATTATAGTTTTATACTTGTAGTATGGTGATTAGTTTCTTGTTTTTTTGTCAATCTTTAACGAGTTCCATACTTCCGGAAACAGAAGGGGGATGCCCCTGATCTTCTGATAGCCCGATACCATTATCACTGAAGTTTAATTTAATGATTTTAACCTGGTGAGGCAGACAGATGTATATTTCTCCTCCCAAACCATCCGGGAAGACAGTTTGTATTCCATTTTGAATTCTGAAAGGCTGGAGTGGGGTATGGTTTTGTATTTTTTTTTGCAAAATTTGTTGTTTCAGGATAATACTGCACTGCGCGTAGGCATCGCGTGAAATTAAGTAGTAACAAGGACTTGGTCCGGTTCATTTTACTTGCCTTTAACGAAAAGAGTGGAAATTTTTCTTTTGATCCATTTATAGGTTTAGGCGATGCATAACATTCTTTTGAGAGGCTATTTGAGGAAATATACGAAAAAAGAAAGCTTAGGCCAGCCAGCTTAATCAGGCGAACCGTTATTCTTATAATACATTTTGTAATCATTATTTACTTAATTGTGGGACATGTAATTAAATATCCTGATAAATAAACTTATATCAAATTCCATACGCGTTTTAGTCACCATAAAAAAATCACAGCATGTTTGGCTTTGGTTGGAAAGAACTTATGGTATTTGCAATGCAAGGTTAAGTTAATAGTAACCTTTCCTGGGTTATTTCAATTTTTCGGAATCCTTTAATAATCCTGTTTATACGGTTGAGCTCATTTGCATTGGTACTTAGTAAATATATTTAAAGTTTTTCTTTTCTTAAACTTAAAATGTTAATTATTTAATTGATAATCAGCATTTATGCTTGTTGTGCAGTCTACGGATTTTCAAACTTTGGAGATAAATCCCCAAACTATTTTTCTGATCCTTCGGCGCTTCCATATATGGAAGTGGTTGCACTTTGTTAATAGTGTTTCGCTTTTTGTATCCTTAAGGGTTCAAAGATACATTTCGAGTATGGCTGTTTCGGTATATTCAAAAACCGTTTTTTTTAATTCAACTTCATTAATGATCTACATATTAAGTGGTCTGATGAAATTGAGCAGGCAATACTTGTGCCGATATTTAAGGTATTGTTTATGAAGTAGTTAATGTTTTTCCTTCGTTTTAAAACGCGATATATCACGTAATAAAATTTTATTACGTGATATATCAAGCGGTCAAATTATTCACTATCCTTGTTAGCCCGGGCGTTATATTACATTATTACAGATATACCTGCGTGGCAAAAATAAAAGAACCTTTCGAGGATTGTTGCTGGTTATTTACTACTATTGGCCTGGTTTGGTATTTAAAAGATATCCTGGCGTGCTGACCGTCAAGGAATAGATTCCCCCCTGCGCTCCAGAACGTAAAATTCGAGTTTCCGTAACGTTCGAACCGTTGGAGGCTGAATTCGGCAAAGGGCTGAAGCTGGATTCCTTTTTTGAACCAATTTTTTGGCAACAACAAACCCGCCTGTGTGAACCAGGATTTACCTGTGCCTATAGTCGGGGCCAGGTTTCCAAAGCCAGCCTGAGAAACCTCTCCCTGATATCCGGGCACAGCGCCTACATTGGCATTCATAATTCCTGCACTTCGAAGGTAATTTGGACCAAAATCGTAATGGTAAAAAACCGAATAGGCTGTTAATGCCAGTTTTTTGCTTGCGCCAAGAGGCATATCTGTAAATGCATCGACTGACCACAGTTTGATGTTGTGGCGGATCAGAGGCGAGCTTGAGGTGTTGTTCGCCTGGGTTACCGTACCATTTTTGGTAAAGTAATAACCTGCTCCAATGTTCAATACTTTCTTAGTCCCAAGATAAGTTCCTGTTGTAAAGGGAAGAAAATTTGCTTCTTTGTCAAAAAACTGCCAAGCTGCATACCCTGTAGTGGAAAGATTGCCTGGGGAGTTATTATCCACCGCATAATTTGCATCAGGTGCCCCTGGAGAAAATTCTGTTGCTGTGGAGGATACGGAAAAAGGTTTGTTCAAAGCCCACCTATAGCTTACCGGTCCAATATTTCCCTTCAGGTATACACCCAGCTGACGACCTATCTGATCCGAGAGGTCAAGCAGGGGCCAATTGTAAAGTGGAACATCAACTGCAAGGAAATTTGCGGAATTCGCTGCGGTCATGCGGCTGAGTCCCATCCAGTAGTGAAGACCTGTACCGATATAAAGGGAACTCTTATTTGGTTTTCCGCTTGCTAAATCCTTATCGGGAAAGACTGCATATTCATTCCAGAGGTCGTGAATGTATAATCCAGGTTTTTTTCCTAAAGTGCCGGCAAAGGAAGCACCGCCGTTTCCGGTACTTCCACCTCCAGCAGCCCCTCCAGATGAAAAGGACTGGTTGTCCATACCTATGTCAGCAAGAATTAAATACCTAGGGCTCAATTGACTATAGGTTACAAACCTGAACTGTTGCAGACCGAAATCATTCCAGCCTTTTTTTTCTGTCCCATTCACAGCCGTACCTGGGTTTGCGTTTACATGCCTAGCCCAAAAGACAGCCCAGGTGGTAAAATGGATATACTTTTTACCAGTAGAATCCAGTTTGATTGTCATACCCTCTTTATATTCGGGAGAACCGCCTTGGGCCATACAGGTAATGTGTGGGGCAAGCGTAAAAATCAAACACAGGCAGGTAACAGTGCCAAATAGCTCATTTTTGATAAATTTAGTTTTCATCGTACTCAGTTTTAAATGGTGTTTTGGATTGTTCACAGGTAAGGATTTTCTTATCGCTAAATGTTGTTGGCTTTAAAGCCGTTATGGCTTTAGGAGCCGCCCTGTAAAGAGATAGCGGATGGTCTGGACGAGTGTTGTAAGAATCAATATATTAACCAGTATCAATAATACTATTGAAATTACCCTGACAAAATGTATTTCACTTAACCTTGCAAATTGAAGTGACCCATTCGTTAAAGCACCCATGGAAAAGCAGGCCCCCCACCAAGATACCATAAAGGGAAGTTTCCGGTCAAAAACGATAAAGAATAACACAATAAAGATAAACAAGCCGAAAAAGAACAGTACGGTAGAAAAGTCATCGATTTTATTTCGGGTACTCAGGTAGCTGAGCAGCCCGACTTCAAATGGTGCGGACATCAACAACAAGCTCGGTTTTAAAAATAAGGTAACCTGTTCCAGGTGCACTAAACGATAGGTTATGATTACAAAGAATACCATGACATATACAATGCCGATTGAGAATAACATCTGATCGGCTGCAGCGCTCCACCAGCCCAGGTCAATGCTGGCATGGGCGGTAACGGCATTAAGTATGGTCAGTCCGGGAATTAGCATTGGGGGTACAAGGTCAAGTGAACTCAGGTCACCTTTAAAAAGTCGGTGTGTCAACGTATATACGAAAGCGATACCACCTAAGGTACCTACCACCCAGGTGATACGAGCTAAAAGCAGGGAGTAGGGGGCTGCCAAACCAGAAAGCAAAACCGCTGAAATGAAAAATGTACCCAAAAAGTTCGCGGTTATCGGGTGGGTAAGTTCCGCTTTTACGCGTTCCGGGAACGCAATAATTTTATAAAGATATCCCAAAAAAAGGATGACAAAAACCGCCCAAGCGAAAATAGTGATAATATTACTTATTATCGGCGGAGCTCCATAGAGCTTAATTGAAAGCTTCCAGGCAATGGCCAGTCCGGAAAGGGCAACAGTTGAGCCAAATAGCGCAACAGGCAAATACTGGATTGGATTGCCAGAGGTTTGTGGATCAGGTGTTGCAGGCGCCAATATTGTCTGGGTGGTCGGATTAGATATTTTCATGTGGATAATTATTTTAGTTGATAGTTACTGAATATTGATGAACATAAACTCCTCAATTTATTCTTCAGTGGTATAAGCAATAGCAATGTATAACGGGCCGCAGAGACAGTTCCTTCCGTCGCGAAAGGAAACTGCCATCTTCGCGGACCCACTGCTGGACCCTAACCATACCAGCAGGTTAATCCCATTGTTCTGCTATTTTGCTACGTACCAAACGTGAATATACCCTTCCTTTGTCGAGTGCTTGTGGTGTTTCTAACCTGCGTTTAAGCGTGCCATCACTATTTTTTACTGCCTCAATCAATGCTGATTTCACAGTGTTGATATCCTCTGAACTTGGGTTTTCAAGATTGCTGATGCTTAGCAGCGCATCAAGTGCACCAAGGGAATTAAAACTTACCACATCATATGCCATAGCAGGTACGGCCTTGGTCGCTTGATCTAATTCAGCAATTGTGCGCTTGGTAATACGGGCAGCAGACTGTTTTGACATCGCCTGTACATTTATACCCGGATCGTTGATCGCTATGAGTCTGCTTGACTGTAAACCATGAGTTAAAAAGGCACCGGATATGGCATTGCCCACTATAATACCAGTAACCGCATGACCTGCATTTCTGGCACTTGAATATGCATCTACGCCTGCAGCACAGGAGTTGTGGATGCCTAGCAGTTCCTCGTTATAACCATAAGCTTGGCTTGGGGTATCAATCACGGCGACGATATTTCTTTTTATATCCATTGATGCATCTTCCTCGATAGCCTGACGAACGTATTTGGCAATTGCCCAGCCTTCCAAAAGACCGACTTCACCGTTTCTTGCACGATAGAAGCTGTTTGCCTGATTTGTAACAACGGCAATAAACCTGGTCTTCTTGCCTTCGAGATTTACATCGGCGACCAACACACTTGGGTATTCACTGATTGAAGGTGCATTTCCTGTTAAGATGCCGAACCAGCTACGGCCTCGCCCTGGCGCTGGTTTATCTTCTAAATGAAAGTTTACCGGTTTATCACCTTTTGCTATCAGCTCAACCACGTCTGTTTTGGTATTCTTTTTCGAAAGATCGTAACGGCTGAGCAGGGATAAAAAGTGTCCGATATTTTGGGTACGTGGGACTGTTTTTGAAGGGGTCATAGCTTGGATAATTGCATTTTTAAATGCAGTAATATCATCTTCAACCAGTTCATCAGCTAATCCGGTCTCGTAACGTGACTGTCCACCGATCGTATCCCAGATAAGCCTGCGGTCATGAGAATTTAATTCCCCGATACCAGCTTCCTGCTCGATCACTTCGGGGCCATTAAGGCCATAGCGCGCAGTCTCGGTGATTATCAGATGTGAACATAATGCAGCAGTAATAGACATGCCGCCAAAACAGCCAACATTTCCCGGGATTAATCCGATAACGGGTACATGAGGTTTAAGTGCAACTATCGCTGACTGGATTTCAGATATTATCATCAACCCGTAGTTGGCTTCCTGAAGCCTTACTCCTCCGGTATCAAAAATGATTATCGGAATGACCTTTTTGCCCTGCTGGTTATCAATCAGTACGCGCTCAAGTGTGCCTGCGATTTTGCTGCCACTCACCTCACCAATGCCCCCCCCCTGAAAAGCTCCTTCGATTGATAATATAACTACGTTTTCACCATTTATTGTTCCTTTGGAAATAATCATTCCATCATCGCTCTCGGGGACAATCCCCTGCGCGGCAAGGTGAGGGGATTCGATTCTGTCAAAAGGATTTAAGATTTCCCTAAATGTGTTGTTATCCAGCAGAGCCTCGGCGCGTTCGCGCCCCTTAAGCTCAATAAAACTTGTTTTCATCTGTTTAGTGTTTAGTTTGATTTGCAACTTCTAATGCCTGGGCAAGACGTAGGCCTACCACACCCGGTGTGGCGCCAAAATCGTTAATTGATATTTCGGCGTCGATATCCTCTAGTGCTGTGAAGCGTTCGAAAACCGATTTCCAGGTTTCCTGAAAACCTTCTGAGGCAGTGCGCACATTAAAAATGGTCAGGCCACTGGTTCCCGGTTCCAATAATATCTCGAGGTCGCCCGATCCCACAACTCCCACGTGAGCACGTTGGATCACTGTTTTTTTTGCCGGGGTTTTAAATGAAAATGATTCCATATTAGTTTATTTTAAAATGATTAGCTATTTTGTTGATAAAAATGCAGGCAGCAAGCATATCAGCGCTCCCTCCCGGGGAAACCCACTTCCTGCTCATGTAATTTATAAGGTTCTGATATCGCGACTTATTTGGAGGTACACTGAATCCACCACCTTCTAGTATTACTTTGGCGCTCTGTTTGATGTGGTTGAGGACTACCATGTCTGACCGGTGTAATATGCAGGTATCGTCTAGCACAGCAATCAGGGCTAACAGGACATTTATCCTTCTGACATCCTCCGGCTCATTCTGGTATTTCTTCCATGCCGGTAATCCGGCACCGGTAAGGGCCGGGAAGCCCAGGATGGCCTGTTCACGTGCACTGATGACCTGATACTTTTGGGTGACCAAAGCGCCGTTTGTTATGCTCTTTTTTAGGTTTCTGTCCTCAAACTTTGCGATCAGAGCGGCATTATGGATAATATCTGAAATATAAAAATCCTCTTCCCTGGAGATAAGCATGCTTGTTGCAGCGGTTAAAAGCCCAAGACACCAAATGCTTCCTTTATGGGTATTGACATTACCGGTAACCATTAGCATTTGCTCCTCGCCATACCGTCCTATCGCGCCTAGCTGCTCCCTGAGTTTTTGTGAGGGTTCTTTATCTGACCCTGCAAGTGACATTTCATAAAAAGTGGGGCGCAGGGCAAGTGCAGACTTTTCCATCAGCAGGAGGTTTAAGTCATAATGGCAGCCGTTCCCGTCTCTATCCACTAAACCCGGTTTTGGTGTGAGCTGTACTTCCTCCATCAGCGCGTTTACTGCAAAATCTGCAATCAGATGTGCTACCGGATGTACTGTTGTGGTTTGTATGAACATAAGTCTGCAAATAATTGGTTACCAGTTTTTGAATTTCGCAGGTGGGTTGTAAAGACCGCCCGACCAGTCAACCAGGTCTTTGACATTTTTAGCAGCCAAGAGACTACGCTTAGCTTGAGTAGGATGAATACCCAGATCCTCAGGATAGGCAACAATACCGCGCTCGCGAAGCGATTTTATAATCTTTTTGTCTGCACTTCGCCCGAGGTCAGTTACCCCGGCTACTGCACTGAGTGCTTGTCTTCGTTCCTCTTCACCCTCCGCTTTGTAAGTGTATGCAATTCCCTCTTCGGTGACAACATGGGTGACATCATCTCCATAAATCATTACCGGAGCGGTCGCAAGATTTGACTGTTTGGCTACCTCTACTGCGTCGAGGGTTTCAACGAATACAGGGGTGTTTCCGCTTTGGAAGGTTTCCACAGTTTGGACTACGAGTTTTCGGCCACGGGCAAGCGGATCGCTTGAGGTCATCATATCAAGCCAGGCCTGAGAAGAATGTCTTCTGCCGTGGGGATCGTGCCCCATGTTCGGGGCGCCGCCAAATCCTGCCAAACGGCCGGAGACAACAGTGGAAGAGTTTGCATTTTTATCAATCTGTAATGTTGATCCGACAAATAAATCTATGGCATATTGTCCGGCGACCTGTGCATAAGCTCTATTGGATCTCAATGAACCATCCCTTCCTGTAAAGAATACATCAGGGCGGTTTGCAACGTATTTTTCCATCCCTACCTCTCCGCCAAAACAGTGGACAGTTTCTACCCATCCGGATTCAATTGCTGGGATCAAGGTCGGGTGGGGGTTTAAAACCCAGTTGGTTGCGATTTTTCCTTTTAATCCGAGGCTTTGCGCATAGGTTGGTAGGAGTAATTCAATAGCAGCTGTATTAAATCCGATTCCATGGTTGAGCGATTTAACATGGTGTTTCTCATAAACCCCTCTAATTGTCATCATGGCAATTAAAATCTGCAATTCTGTAATGTTTTTTGGATCACGGGTAAATAATGCCTCCAGTTGATAAGGCTTGTCTGCCTCAACAATGAAATCTATCCAGGAACCTGGTATGTCCACCCTGGGCAGTGTATCTACAATTTCATTTACCTGAACAATCACGATCCCGTCTTTAAAGGCAGTAGCCTCGACAATTGCCGGGGTTTCCTCTGTGTTAGGCCCGGTGTAAAGATTTCCAAACCTATCAGCTTTATCTGCAGCTACCAATGCAACATTAGGGATCAGATCGATAAAAAGCCTACCATACAATTCAAGATAAGTGTGGATCTCGCCCATCTTTAGTGTCCCATCCTCAAGCATTTGGGCAACCCTTAAACTTTGTGGACCTGCATATGAAAAGTCCAGTTTCTCTGCAATCCCTTTTGCAAAAATATCAAGGTGCTGCGGCAATGAGATACTTGACATAATCATATGCAGCTTGTTCACTTTGCCAGGATCTACCTGTAATAATGAATCTGCCAGAAATGAAGCTTGTTTCTGATTATCACCTTCGAGTACAACTTTGTCTCCGGGTTGCAGCAAATATTGTAGGGCTTCAACAATATTTTCTTTTTTAATTACCGGCCCATCGGCTAAATGTGCCATTGAACTAATTCTCCTTTGTTTTTCTTCACGCTTGCGTGTCCAGGAGGTTGAGGTTTGATTTCCCATATTATAAGTGTTTAAATTGTATTATATTTTTATTCTTTAACTTCTCTATTGACAGGCCAAATGCACATTTACTTCTGCAAAACCCCTTGGACTTGCCGTAGGATTTTAGCCTAATTCTGCCATTCAACGAATACCTTTTTGGATCTAACTCCAGCTGGTTTGTTTGATAAGCCCGCTTTTAATAGCTGATCTATTTTTCTTCCAAACTTTGTTAGGTTGGTTCCGCCACTTAATGTTAAATTTTTATTGGAGTTGCCTAAACCAGAGTAATATTCCAGCCTTTGATTTATAAAATTCATGCCAACGGCTTAACTATCTTATTATCAATTGATTGTTGTTGTTCTGTGGATTTTAGATACGTGATATATCATTTTTATTTGCAGATAAACTTGGTATTTCAAGTTATTCCCCTGGAAGGTAAAGTTTCTCTGGGGCGAAGATTTTTTGGTCTTTCATTGTGCATACTCAGGATAGGAAAGTAGTGCCTTTCTAAGCAGGCTCATCTGGTGTAGGTTATCTTTTCTCATCGCTTCCGCTCAGTAATCCATAGAAATGATCGAGCTAGGCCAATACCAAGATAAGCTGTATCCGGGCAGATTTTTTTTACTAGTAGACAATCAGTTATTCTCTGATTTTCCAGAAAATAAATTGCCCGGTTTGTTAGCGGCCGGACTGTTAATATTAATATTTATGAATCAGTTGGCTGATAGAAAGACAAACGATACTAGCTAAAGAGGTATGACTGATCCCTATTGAGATATCATGTATATATGAGAAATGCTAACAACGGTACATCCACCCTTGGGGGTATTTAATATTTCCTCCCGATGGTAGTTTCTTCAACTAGTTTGAGAAGGGGATGGGAGTTAATATTAGCTCTAGGTTATTGTAGATAGTTCCAATGCGATGAAATTTGCAAATAATGCTTGATATTTTGCAAACCTGCTTTTTGGTGACCCGCTAACTTTGTAGAAGAATTAATGGTCTAAAAACGGCATTTACAGCAATGGGACGAAATTTAAAAAAACGGTATTTATTATTTGTGTGGCTACTTTCTACAGTCAGCGTTAGCGCACAGGATCAACTCTCCTTTGAGCAGGCCAGGGATATTATGTTAAATAACAACAACCTGATTAAAGCTGTGGGTAAAAAGCAGGATGCTTATTCCTTTGAAGAAAAGGCAGCCACGGGATTAAGATTGCCCACGCTTAAAGCTATCGGTTCGGTTTCAATCATGAATAAGGATGTAACGGTCGAACTTGCTCCGGACAAAAGCCTGGTGCTGCAGAAAAAGGATATTCAATTCTTGGGTGCTGAACTCTCCTGGGCGGTGTTCACCGGTGGCAAAATCAAGAGTGCTCAACGCGCAGCAAAGATTAATTCAGCGATTGCCGCTAATGAAATGAGCGGAACAAAAGATAAACTTATTTCAGAGCTTGCTGATAGGTATTTTAAAGCCAAACTTACGATTGAGGCACTAAGGGTACGTATAGAGACGCTTCAGGGAATGGATAAGCACCTTCACGATGCGAAAAAACTATTTGAGCGCGGGATGATTCCTGAGTCTGAGCTTTTGCAGACCAAAGTAGCCGTTGCGGATGCCAGGAGAGAATTGCTTGGCGCATCAAAAGATATCGGATTAGCCTATTCAGCACTTGCGAATACGCTGGAACTTGACAGCGTGAACACGAAACTTTCAACGCCGTTTTTTATTGCTGCTAATCTGGAGCCACTTAAATATTATCAGGATCTGGGCGTTGCCAATTATCCGGATATTGAAAAACTTAATTTACTTGGGAAACTCGAAGAAACAAAAATCGCTGCTGAAAAGGCCGATTATTTCCCTCATATTTCAGTCTTAGCTGCCCAGATCATACCCTCCAATAATTTTCCACTATTGAGAAACCCGACCATAGCAATGGCGAGCCTTTCTTATACCATCTTTAATGGTGGGCAACGTAGAAATAAAGTCCGTGCAGCAGAAGCAACCAGACAAAGTATAGGGCTGATGGAGGAAAAAGCTAAAACCGACATCCGGACAGTGATCAGGAAATTTTATGATGACCTGCAAAAGCAGGCTGATTTGCTACAGAGTCTCGAGAGCTCACTTATATATAGTAAAGAACTTTTAAGGGTCAGAACAAAAGCTTTTGCGGAAGGTATGTCAACCTCTGTTGATGTAATTGATGCCCAACTTCATTTAGCGGATATCGAATTAAAGAAATTAAACTGTTATACCACATATGATTCAACACTGGCCAAACTCTATGAATTCAGTGGTATCAGTGAAGAATTTGTCCATCAAATTTTAACAATCAAGCAATGAAAAACAAATATTTAAACGCAGGTATCGCTGTTGTGGTCCTAGGGGCAATTATCGGGTTTGCCATTTATTATATCATTAAGCCATCCGATGATTATCTGCAGGGCCAGGTCGAGGCTACAGAAATTCATGTCGCCCCAAAGGTATTGGGAAGGCTTGTCAAGAAATTGACTGAGGAAGGAAGTACCGTCAAAAAGGGACAACTTTTAGGCGTCCTGACAAGTCCAGAACTGGATGCAAAGCTTTTACAGGCACAGTCTGCTGTGGAAGCTGCAAAGGCAGAAAATGTAAAGGCTAAAAACGGGCCCCGCTCTCAACAGATTCAGGAGGCTTTAAATAGCTGGCAGCAGGCAAAGGCGGCAGCAATGCTTGCTGAGAAAACTTATGGCAGAATACAGAGTCTATATGAAGATAAGGTAGTTTCCGAGCAGAGAAGGGATGAAGCCTATACGCAGAAACAAGCTTCCAAAAAACAGGAACTGGGTGCGTATGCAAATTATCAAATGGCTTTACAGGGAACCAGGTTTGAAGACAAGGAGGCTGCTTCTGCACATCTCAGACAGGCTAAAGGGGCGGTAGATGAGGTTCAGTCTTATAAGGATGAAATAAATATCATCGCTCCTGTCAATGGTGAAATCGAGCAGATTATTCCCAATGTAGGTGAATTGGTGAATGCTGGATATCCTGTGTTCACTATGATTGACCTCGATGACATTTGGGTAGTATTCAATATCCGCGAGGACTTAATGAAAAATTTTAAGATGCATAGAAAATTTGTAGGTATTGTACCCGCACTTGGCAACAAAAAAATAGATCTCGAAGTTAAATATATTTCTCCACTGGGCGATTTTGCTACTTGGAATGCGACTAAAACCAAAGGCTCATTTGATTTGAGAACATTCAGGATCAAAGCCTATCCAGTTAAAAGACCGGATGGTTTCCGTCCGGGTATGAGTGTATTGGTCCAGGAAAACTCACTTTAGTAATACTGACATGAAAAAAGGTTTCATCGCCGTCACACAGAAAGAATTTGCCGGTATTTTTTCAAATCCCAGGATATTGGTTATTTTAATTCTTCCGATTATTCTTTTTTCATTCTATGGGTTGATTTTTTCCCGTGGGGTTCCAACCGATTTACCGGTTGCGATTATTGATCAAGATCATTCTGTATTATCCAGGGAATTCATCAGAGATCTTGATGCGACTTCCATGATCAAGATTGATAGGTATGTACAGGATGAGCAGCAGGCGATAAAATTACTAAGGACAGAAAAGGTATATGCCTTTTTATTGATTCCTGATAATTTTCAGAAGGATATCTTTCGTGGTAAAACCGCTAATGCGATGTTTTATGAAAATAATGACTTCTTAACTCCCGGTGGGATGCTAAGTAAAGCATTTTTAACAGCAGGTGGTGAATTTTCGGCCTCATTGCGGGTAAATGCATTGATGCAGCAAGGCCATTCAATCCATCAGGCAGGGACGAGCGTTCAGCCGATTAGACTGGATAGCCATATCCTGTTTAATCCCTATACGAACTATAGCTATTATCTTGGATTGGCACTGATGCCAATGAGTCTTCAGCTTTTGGTAATGCTCACAACGATTTATGTGCTGGGCAAAATGCTTAAAAACAGAGAGGGTAAAGAACTTTATCTGCTGAGCGGAGAAAACGTTTGGGCAGCATTTTGGGGGAAAATGATTCCGTTTACCGTTCTATTCATCGTTATTGCCGTCTATATGCTCAGCTACCTTTACTGGTACATGGGGATTCCGATGAAGGGGAATTATTTCACTGTACTGTCGCTGACCATACTTTTGGTTCTGGTGTACCAGTTAATGGCGCTATTTTTTGTCAGTGTTTCAAAAGAGTTCAGGACGCTGGCGACTATTGCGGGAGGATATTCTTCGTTATCTTTTTCATTTGTTGGTTATACTTTTCCTGCAGATGGTATGCCTAAGGTTATTCAGGCTATGGATTATATTTTTCCATTCTCATCCTACGCCAGGATGTATATCAATATAGCGGTCCGCGACAATCCTTTCCAGTATTCTCTGCCACTTTTTACCGGACTGATGGTATTCTCAATAATTGGGCTTTTGTCGCTCCCAAGATTTCGTAAAATTTTACAAAAAGGAGGTTATGATGCTCAAACGATTGGTTAATTTTTTTTCAGAGGTGATCCATAGCAGCAAGATTGAATTTAAGCTGTTTTTTAAAGACAGCGCTGTGTATGTTTCATTCCTGGGTACTTCACTTGTGGTATGCTTTTTATATTCCTTCATTTATGGAAAAGAAGTCGTTCATAAATTGCCTATCGCAGTTGTTGACCAGGACAATAGCGCGATGAGCAGAGAGCTGGTTAGAATGGCAGACGCTACGCAGGGGATCTCTATTTACAAGAATACCACATCACTGCTCAGTGCTAAAAAACTGTTTTACGAAAATGATGTGCGCGGGATACTATTTATTCCGAAAGATTTTACCAGTAAACTGCTTAAGGGACAGCAGACCAGTATATCTGCCTACGCCGATGCTTCTTACCTACTATATTATAAAAATTACCTCAATAGCCTTAATGCTGCCCTTGGGACTTATAATGCCCAGATTGAAGTGAATGGAATGATGAAGAAAGGATTGAATATCCGAAATGCGAGTGTGGAAAGGAGAGTACTCAATATCCAGTCCGTTCCTCTTTTTAATCCCTATTCAGGTTATGCTACCTCAATCATCCCTGTTGTCGCGCTCATCATTATCCAGACGACGCTCTTGACAGCGATCGGTATTCTGGGGGGAACCCAACGGGAATCTAAAACGATGTTTAAAGATTATGGATTTGAAGTTGGCAAGAGAAGTATTTTTCCTGATTTAATCGGCCGGGGATTAGCTTATCTTTCATTTTGTATTTTTGTTTTGTTAATTGTTGTAGGTTTCGCCTTCAGTCTCTTCCGGCTGCCTGAGCGCGGCGGGTTATGGGAAATACTTCTGTTTATGATTCCATTTTTTCTCTCGGTCATATTCATGGGGACTATGATGATAGGTCTTTTCCGGAAAAGAGAGGACTGTTTGTTTGTTTTTCCATTTATGTCATTGCCGGCTCTTTTTTTAACGGGGGGATCCTGGCCTACGGCTGCCATGCCTGAATTTATCCAACAGTTCGCTTACATACTGCCTACTACAGTTGGGGTCAAAGGTTTCGAAGCGCTGACCCAATTCGGTGCTTCGCTCTCAGACATCAAAGACCTATATGGCCAGATGTGGATTACCTGTTTGGTTTACTTTGTTCTGGCACTTATTGTGGAGCGGAATCTATTGATGAAAAGTAAGGAAGTAATGGCCACTGCTTAGTTCCCCGTGATGCTTCGGAATCCTGATCAATGGGCGGTTTTTAGCGTCATCCCAGCTGGAGGAAAAGATGGGCCGATATCTTGGTCAGATTCTTTTTGAAGATGTTTTTTATTGTTGTCAGAATTTTGAAATTTTATAGTTAAAAGTTTATATTAGAGTGTAGAATGATCTTCGGTATTATCGCGTTTTTACACCAGGAAATCAATGTTCAAGATGAAAACCTTATCTGATAACTTACAGGGTAGCAACGCATCTACTGAATTCAGGACAGTTCTCAGGAGGGAGGAGGCTTTACAACGTTATTTTACCGATGCCCTGGCAGTAGAAGAGCCTTTGGAAATACACCTTGCCTTTTTTATAGAAGGTCAAAGGGAGCGTAAAATAATATCGGTAACCATGCGAACTCCAGGGCATGATGAAGAACTGGCAATTGGTTTTCTCTTCACCGAAGGTATAATAAAGAAGGGTACTGTTGTAGAAAAGCTAGAACCATTTGTGTGTGAACAGGGTAAAGAAAACAGGATAACACTTTTGCTGTCGATTTCAACTATTCCCGATTTAACCCTCGCCGATCGGAATTTTTATACCACCTCAAGCTGTGGGGTCTGCGGGAAATCCTCTATTCAGGCGATACGTACGCTAAGTGAGTTTTTGCCCCAGGAACAGAATGATCTCCTGATCAGCAGGGAAACAATATTGCTTCTGCCCGGAATATTGAAAAATCACCAATTGATGTTTGAATCAACCGGTGGGCTTCATGGCTGTGGGCTTTTTTCACTTTCAGGTGCGCTTATTTCTTTACGGGAAGACGTGGGAAGGCACAATGCACTGGATAAACTGATTGGGCATGCTTTTATGGATAGACGACTGCCTTTGGAAAATACTGTTTTGCTTTTAAGTGGTAGGGCTAGTTTTGAGCTGGTCCAGAAGGCGGCTATGGCCGGGATCGTTATTGTTGCGGCGATCGGTGCACCCTCAAGCCTGGCCGTTTCCTTAGCACAGGAATTCAATATCACACTGATCGGTTTTTTGCGTGATCACAGTTTTAATATTTATACAGGCGCTCACAGGATTAATTAAACTTTATGAAAATACGTATCAAAGGTAATTCGATAAGATATAGGCTAACACGTTCTGAGGTCGAAGGGCTTGGCGCAGATTCCCCGCTGAGTGAAACCGTGGATTTTGGTAACACCCAGCTTGTTTACCGCGTGAGCTGCGCTGAAGGGGAAAAACTTGTGATGTCCTTCGATGGGCATATTATTAACCTTGATTTTCCCTTATCGCTGCTTTCGGAGTGGCAATCCACTGAAAAGGTTGGTTATTCCGGTCAGTCGGGAAGGCTTAATGTGCTGATAGAGAAAGATTTTACCTGTCTAGATAATGTGGATGAGGATCAAAGTGACAATTATCCCAATCCATTACTTAAAGGAGCGCAATGATGGATTTTAGATTAGTACCCGAAGCGGAGAACCCCAAAAGGCTTTTGGAGTTAAAATATACGCCTGCAAAGAAATGGGCGGCAGGGATTCCTGCAGTAATCGCGGCCTTGAGTGATGTGCTGGAGGAAAAAATTCCTATCCGCGGGGTAAGGGCGCTTTTCTCGATGAATCAAAAAGGCGGATTTGACTGCTCGAGCTGCGCATGGCCGGATCCTGATGATGACCGGTCTCCTCTGGGTGAGTATTGTGAAAACGGAGCAAAGGCTCTGGCAGAAGAGGCAACAACTAAAATGGTCACCGCTGAATTCTTCTCTACAAATTCCGTCTATGATTTGTCTTTGTTAACAGATTTTGAGATTGGCAAGAAGGGGCGTCTTACAGAACCGATGTACCTTCCCAGTGGAGGTACCCATTATCAGCCAATCAGCTGGGATGATGCTTTTAAAAAAATTGCAGACCAGCTTAATGGGCTGGACAATCCAGATCAGGCTGCTTTTTATACCTCTGGGCGGACCAGCAATGAAACTTCATTTCTATACCAGTTATTTGCTAAAGAGTTTGGAACCAATAATATGCCTGATTGCTCCAATATGTGCCATGAAACTTCTGGGACTGCTTTAAGTTCGACAATTGGGATTGGGAAAGGAACAGTTAGGCTGGATGATTTTTATGATACTGATGTCATCGTAATTATTGGCCATAATCCTGGAACAAATGCTCCCCGCATGATGAGTGCGCTGGAGAAGGGGAAAAAAAATGGAGCGAAAATAATTGCTATAAATCCACTTCCAGAAGCGGGCTTGATGGGGTTTAGGAATCCCCAGGAATTAAATGGTATACTGGGGAAAGGCATTCATTATGCGGATTTATTTCTTCCTGTGAGGATAAATGGAGATATGGCTTTGCTGAAAGCCATAGAACTTTTGCTTTTTCAAAGAGAACAAAGCATGCCAGGGACAGTTTTTGACCATGATTTTATCGCAGACAAAACCTTGGGTTTTGAGCAATATGCAGCTCAGTTCCATCAGTACAACCTCGAAGAGCTCGCATTATTATCCGGCATCTCCACCTCACAGATAGAGCGGGCAGTTGAAATCCTTGCGAATAAAAAAAGAATTATCTTCGCTTGGGGAATGGGGCTCACCCAGCAGCCCAACGGTGTCGAAATGATCAGGGAGATCGTTAATATTCTGTTGTTAAAAGGCAGTATCGGCAAACCCGGTGCGGGTGTATGCCCAGTGAGGGGCCATAGCAATGTGCAAGGAAACCGTACGATGCTCATTAATGAAAAACCGACAAGCAAACAGTTGGATAGGCTGCAAGAGGTTTTTAACTTTGATCCCCCACGGACACATGGTTATGATGTGGTTGGGGTGATAAAGGCCATGAATGAAGAAAAAGTGAAGGTTTTTTTCGCAATGGGCGGTAACTTCCTTTCTGCAACACCAGATACAACATTCACTGCTGCTGCGATGCGTAAATTAAGGCTTTCAGTCCATGTATCTACCAAATTAAACCGTAGCCATTTAGTTCATGGGCAGGAAGCATTGATTTTGCCCACACTTTCCAGAAGTGATATTGATCTGGTCAATGGTGTACATCAGTTTATCAGCACAGAAAATTCCATGGGTATTGTTCAATCCTCGAAGGGGATTTTAAAACCAGTTTCTGATAAGCTGATGAATGAAACACATATTGTCTGTAATATGGCAATCGCTACCCTGGGAGACCGATCAGTTGTGGATTGGAAAAAGTATGCGGATGATTATGACGAAATCCGTAACATTATTGAAGAATGTATACCAGGTTTCGAAAATTATAATCAGCGCGTTCGCCAAAAGGGAGGGTTTTATCTGCCTAATGAAGCAAGAGATGGTAATTTTATTACTGGGTTAAATCAGTACCGTGCATTATTTACCCTGTCCGGAGTTCCTCACAACACACTTCTTGATGATGAATACTTAATGGCAACCACCCGCACACATGATCAGTTTAATACGACAATCTATGGCCTTGAGGACCGATATCGTGGAATTAAGAATGAGCGAAGGGTCATTTTTATGAACCAGAAAGATATGGATAAAGCTGGCTTCGAGGCAGGAGAAAAAGTTGATCTTTACAACTTTGATGATGGTATTGAGCGGGTTGCCCCACTATTTTTGGTCGTACCTTACAGCATTCCCGAACGCAATACAGTAACTTATTTTCCAGAAACCAATGTGCTCGTTTCGATTGGTAATGTGGTAGGGGAAAGCAATATGCCCGCTTCTAAATACGTAAAAATTCAGATCAGGAAACATGCACCAGATGGCTAATGGATTTGTTTTTATAGAATTAAAGCTCTATCCATTGATGTGAATATAGCCGGATATGTTTTTGATCAGTTTGAACTGTAGGCCCGCTATTCCAATAGATTAACGATGGTTAAAATTCTTAAAATAAACCCTTTATCTGTTCCCTTTCCTGCACTTTTTCTCCCACAAAATATAACCCCTAGCATAATATTCCGGATATAGGTTTGAATTGTTATTTAATTTTTATGCTTTCATCAGTAACCCAATTCCGCTAGGAACCATGGAAATTAATATCGTTCGCTGTTCTGCAGTAACATTTATATTAGTGCTTTCCATAATAGCCTCCGTTCCCGAAGCCATGTTCCAGTATGGTGTGGATCTGTTCAAAATCTTCTTTTGTAAGATAGTCTACTTCTCCATCCAGTAAAACCTGCTGAATTTTTTTGACGGTTCGGTTAATGCCAAAAACATTATTGTTACCCTTTTCATATTTTTGTGTACCGCAGATAAGGGATAAAGGGGTGGTTAGCATAGGAACGGGGGTATAAATTTCGCTTATTTTTTCATCCACTATGTCCTGTACACGGCTGTTTGTCTGCTTTCCATCTGGCCTATTCTGTATTCCGAAATGACTTAAGTGAATGACTGGATCCCCGCCTGGGAATTTTGAACTGCTTTTGATTGAGGTTTTCATTTGGCTTGTTATTTATAAAGAATGAAAATAATTTGACTCACTGTTGTGTATAGTTTGAAGAGCAGGTATTCCCTTTGGAAATTCTCTGAGGCCAGAGCGGATCTGAAGTTTAGTAAAGATTTACGGCTGGCAAAAGCATCTGCAATTTTTTTTATGGTTTCCATGACTCGTCATTTATTACGTTATGATTAATTTCTTACTCAAAACTAGTCGTTCTATTAGCCATGCGTTTAGAATTTCGGTGAATCGGATGTATCGCTCGTTGAATGCTAGAAATTCTACTTTATCAATCACTGAGATGAGTTAAGTGGTTACTACATTCTGGTAATGAGAGCGCCTTGCATTCCAGCCGGACAAGAGCATGTTTTGATAGCAGATTGATCATATAGCCTTTTTACAACAGATGAGAAAACGGCGTATGAAGTAACGTCCCCAAGCTTTACTTATGCTAAGACTGAAGGCTATCTCTTCAATTTTCGATAAAGATCCAGATAACTTTTCTGCCAGGATCCAATTACCCATTAAAATCCTTTCCGCAGTTAATAAGTGCCTGTTCAACGATTGCTAGCACTTGTTCACCGAAAAGATAGGTGTTGGGGCTTATACCATTGTAAATTTATACTACAATTTGTTGACTACTTAACCTTAAATTATACATCATGAATATCAGATCATTCTCAGGAAACAAATTAACGGTTCTTACAGTAATTGCACTACTGTTTTCATTAATGCTTATTCTCCAAGCCATTGAGCAGCCTGGAAATCGGTATGCTGTACAGCAACTGGATAAGAAATAAAAGTGTATCGTTCAGTTCTGGGTGACCTGTCGGCTAACTCGTTACAGGGTGAAAAAATACACAGTGAAGCATTGCTGTATGCGGAGAACAGGGTGAATTGACATTAAAAACGATTAAGTGATGATATTTGTAGCAGTCTTTTTTTTTGTTAAAAAATACCTGAAAAGCAGACCAACTTTTCAAAGAACAAGGTATGTCTCACGCTGGTTCTGGTTTAAAACCTCAGAAGGTATGCCAAAAGACTAAGGTCTGAATGGGTTATAGATTATCATCAGTTGAGCGTTGCTAAACCAGCGGGCTTGTGTTACTTTTAATTTGTTAGCATTGAATGTCACTGCTGAGATTTGATAAATATTTAATAAAAACGATAATTAATTACAAAATAAAAATAAGAAAATGAAAGCAATTTATACCATAGCTGCTACAGCAACAGGAGGCCGGAATGGCCAGGTCAAAAGTGAAAACGGAATACTTGACTTACGGGTCAGGATGCCAATTGCAATGGGAGGCAGTAGTGATGATTTCGTTAATCCAGAGATGCTGTTCGCTGCCGGTTATTCAGCATGTTTTGATAGCGCTTTGAACAAGGTCATTAAAGAAGAGAAGATACTTACTGGTGATACCTCGGTAACTGCCCATGTCGGGATTGGTCTGATTGCGATCAACCGCTTCGGCCTTAAGGTTGAACTGGAGGCGAATGTTCCAGGGGTAAGTTTAGAACAGGCACAGTTTCTTGTTGATAGAGCACACCAAGTCTGCCCTTATTCAAATGCTACAAGAGGGAACATTGAGGTAAAACTTACTGTAAGTAACAATGATTAGTTAATATCGCAAACTATAATATAGCAATACACTGCTAACGTTGAATCAGGGTTTGGACTTCTGTGATATTGAAAGTATCATATCGGGAACTTCACTATCAGCGGATATATGTGGGCTGAGCCGGAAAAGGATTTATTGCAACGATTCAGAACAGTTTATAGATGGGTAAAAGTAACTGCATTTAGATGATGGAGTTTGTTGTAACCGGAGGCAACGATTGGGTTATGGAAGAGCTTTCTTGAGGAATATGTAATATTTTTTAACTCAGTATTAAGGTTTGAAATTCTCGTGGTCATAAGGCGCGGCAGCAAAAAAAACACAAAACATCAATAATTTTGTTATGATAACAACCGCTAGCATCATACTATGCCCAGAACATTATTATTACCGTTATTCTTATTAATGCTGTTGAATTGGCCATGTGGCCAATTGAAGGCGCAGCAAAATGACAGCACTTCAAGAACCAGGTACATTAAAACCGCTACGGGATATTTAATGGTTCTCCGCGAAGGTGATAATGTCATCCATGCCATTGAAAACCTGGCTAAACAGGAAAAAATCCCATCGGCGAACTTTACAGGGATAGGCTTTGCAGAGCAGGCAACTTTCGGGTTTTACGATTTTAAGCAAAAGCGCTTCAACCCCAAGACCCTGAGTAAAGTTGAGATGGGCAGTCTTACTGGCTCGGTCGGGTGGGATGGAGAAAAGCCTTCTATTCATGCTCATGGCATTGCTACTGACGATAGGTTTAATGCCTATGGAGGTCATCTACTCTCGCTTAAGGTAGGTACCGGTTCGATGGAAATCTATATCACCGTTAACAGTGAAAGGCTTGAGCGCAAGGTAGAACAACCATTAAACGCAAATGTACTCCAGCTTCCAGCTATAAAATAGTGAGTAACAAAGGGTAGACCATTACAACACTGGCTGATCCCTTTGCAAAAATTATGCATTTAAGTTAATATGTTCATAGATATTTCCAGATCAAACCGGTTTTTTGCGGGTTCTTTCGATAGCGCTTTTACTTGATCCCAAGGTAAATACTTTATGGAGCCCTGATAGGAGGTAAAACTTTGAATATTGATTATATCAGAACATAGAATGGGACAGATACGGATCACTGTGGATATTCAAATGTAGTACCACTTCCTTGAGAAAGCCCGTATGACAGTAGATGACGTAATTTTCATGACCCGATATGCCTTTTGTTCGCACTCAGACCTACGTTGGTCTGACCTGAATTTTTCAAGCCAATTTTTTTTATAAAAAAAAAATATTGACACCTTTAGCGATCACAGTGATCAATAGAGAGGACTGGAAAGTTAATAATCCATCTGACCTGCTGATAACCGTTTTACCCTCTAAATAAAAGCGGCGGACTTCATTCCGCTCCCCACCAATTGGCCTAATAAACTATAAAGTCCTATTGTTTGCCTGGTATAATATTCTATTGAAAAAGTTGGGTCGATCGGGATATCAAATGGGTTTTAATTGCGGATTTAGGGTAATGCATCTGACATGGATTTTTCCCTGTTGAACGATAGTTTTACACGCTTCGACGAATTAGCAAATTCAGGACAAAGGCTTAAGGTATATTTATCTACTGATTCAAATTGGTAAGAATAAGATTGTACTATTAAAAGTCGTTGCCATGAAATATAATAAGTTAAAAAAATCGGTCAAAAATTATGTAACCGATTACTTCAATGAACATAGAAATCCAAAATTAGTTTACCACAGTCTAGCGCATACCAAAAGAGTGGTAAAAGCAGCCAAACAGATTGCCCGTAATTATCGATTGAGCAATAGGGACTTTTTCATCCTTTATTCAGCAGCCTATTTTCATGATATCGGGTATCTGAACAATGCTCAGGAGCATGAAATGAAAAGTGCGCTAATGGCGGAAAAATTTTTATCGAAAAATAAGTGCAACGAAAGTGTGAGGAATAGTGTGATACAGGCCATTCTCAGCACTGCAATGCCTCAGAGTCCACAGACAATAATTGAAGAAATTCTTTGTGATGCAGATATCTCCAATCTAGGGGAAAAGAATTTTAAAAGGTTCAGCGACGCGTTGCGGAAAGAAACAATGGGTATCTCTGGGGCGAAAATTAGCAGGTCGGAATGGCTGGCAATGGATATTCGTTTTTTTGAAAGCACAAATTACCATACCGAATACGCCAAGATTAATATGGGGCCTCAAAAAGATAGAAATTTGAAGAAACTTCATAGCGGTGTATGCAAAGAGATACCTATGGGAGTACCTATAATAGTATAATTAACATTATCGTTAGCGATAGCGTACCAAGCCATGTGTTTCAGCACTTCCTGTCGATATATAGGGAAAAACGTGGCATCTAAAAATATCGGGATGCGATAAACCAAAATCAAATATTATGAGCTATCTGTCACTAGAAAACGAAATTCAAATTGAGGTTAGTCAATATTTTAGGGCTAACAAAAGTGCAGATCTGCACTACCACAATCTTGCCAATACAAAGAAACTGGTCGCCAAGGCGCAGGAAATTGCAAGATTTTACAAATTGGATGAAACTGATTACTTTATCCTCACTGCGGCCGCTTATTTTCTATATACGGGTTACATTCAGCACAGAGATAACTTTATGGAAGAAAGCGTAAAGAATGCAAGTTTATACCTGCAGACAATAGAGTTGGAGGAACGTATTATTCCCGAAGTGGCCAGTGCGATATGGAGTACTTCATTGCCCCTTTGTCCTGAAAACCTAAATGAGAAAATATTGTGCGATGCCATGATGTTTAACTGGTCAACAAGTGGTTTTTATAAAAAGAGCAGGCTTTGTAGAAAAGAGGCTGAGCTGTTTTCAGGTCAAAAGATCACCAATATGCAATGGAATCAAAAGTTGCTAAACAGCTTGGAGATGGAAGATTACTTTACAGACTATGCAAAGGAATTTTTTGAGGTGGGTAAGCAAAAGAATATTCAGAAAATACATAAAAGGCTGGAATCTTCACTAATGCAAAATAACAAAATACCCATAGTCGAACTAAAACATTGTAATCGCTCAGAAAAAAAATCTTCAATAAATGATGATTCCGATAAAGGAATCCAGACCATGTTCAAAATTACTTCGGTTAATAACCAACGGCTTAGTGATATGGCTGATAACAAAGCGCATATTTTGATTACGGTTAACTCAATTATTATCTCTTTAGTAATCAGTTTACTGCTCAAAAGACTCGAGGAAAGCAACTTTTTGATTTTTCCAACATTCTTATTCCTGATACTGAGCTTGTCTTGTTGTATAGTTTCTATCCTTGCAACCAGACCTCACATTCCAAACGGATATTTTTCTCAATCCGAAATTGAAGAAAAAAAAGTAAACCTGTTATTTTTTGGTAACTTTTATAAAATGGACTTAGCCAGTTATAGGGATGGGATGCTTAAGGTAATGAACGATAGAGATTATTTGTACCAGACTTTGATCAGTGATGTTTACGCCCAGGGTGTTGTACTTGGGAAAAAGTATTATCTGATAAGATTGGCCTATAATATTTTTATGTTCGGATTGATCTCGGCTGTATTAGCTTTTAGCATTGCATATATTTTCTGGGGAAATCTGATCGCTGTCTGAGTGGCATTCGCCGATCAAGTCGGGCGGTTCGACGAAAAGATTGCAGCCCTTGCAGATGCCTTTCTAAATTTATTATTGAATGTGATGCTGAATTGCTGCTGATGCTTTTCATCCTTATATATTAATCAACAGAAAATGGATCAATTAGAAATATCACCTAGCGTATCGGGCTTGAAGATCGCGGTTTTCAGGTTTGTCATTTACGGTTTGACAATTTACCTGCTGGCCGAATTTTTAAAATGGAACGCCGGTCTGGAAAAAGGACAGGGTAAGTTCAGCGAAGAGTCCCTTGTAGAATATGCACAGAGCATGCTGTTGCTTTTTAGTGCCTTGGTTTTTTTTTATACAGGTCTGAAGTACAGGTCAACACTTGTGCTCTCGGTTTCTCTTTTCAGTTTTACATTTGCTTCCTTTATAAGAGAGCAGGATGCTGTTCTGGATGATAAAGTCTTTGATGGCGCCTGGCAGACACTGGTTTTTTCTCTACTACTATTTACTGCTATATTAATCTACAGGAAAAAGGTGCTGCTACTTTCAGCATTTAATGAGTATGGCAATAAATTCGCGTTTGGGATCCTACTTTCAGGTGTGCTGACAACATACGTTTTTGCAAGGTTATATGGACGGAAAGTTTTTTGGATGGCCGTTATGGAAAATCAATACACAAGGGAAGTGAAAACAGTATCCGAAGAATCTCTGGAGCTTTTGGGGTACGTACTGATTCTTATTGGCAGCATTGAATTTCTATTGAATTCCGCCTCAAAATCCAATTTAACCGATTTGGACAAAACTCCTCCAAATGCAGCCAAAGTGGTTCAGGCTATTTGAAATAATTTGCAATATATTTAAGAAGGAAATACTGGATCTGCTCGGCGTTTTGAAATGATCCATACTGCTAACTCATTTTAAGGATTGTTCGCCCAGAATTATAGACGCGACGGTCCGCTAGGGCATTATCTTCCTGTCCTTTGGTGAGTATCATGCATCAAGGAAAAATCCCCGGCTTATGCGGAAGATTTCTCCTATTGAATTCAATTATCACTTAAAGGATTTCTGAATGGAAATTATAATCCACTATCAATCAATATCCAGTTCAAAAGATGACCTGGACGCTTGGTCTGCTTGCTTAAGCAGGTCAATATCGTGTTCACTGGCCATCTCTTCACTTATAATTGTACTTTTATTGAGTACATCTTCCTCGCTGATCAGCGCATCTTCCTTATCTTCAGAAAGCTCCTCTTTATTTGGGTCTATTGCCATGTTTTTTTTATTTAAAAATAGCTATTTTTTCAGGAAGCAATACCTTCCTGTTGTTGTATCAATGTCAAATTTAATAATCCGGTTGCATGGACAAAGGCACAAGTCTAACTTCATTGGATGCTGGATCAGATCATGGGTATTCTATAATTATCTGATAAAAGCCCCGCCTTAAATTTTAACGGCTTATGATCAGCTACGTTTTTACTCTTGATGAACCCTCAGGTTTTGAAAATATATTTTGGGACCTTGATGCTGTTTTTTATACATTTTACAGCTTTTTGAATTCCTTATTTATGGATGGCCATTGCACGTGCAGGGTTATATTTTGGAATCTGACAAGCCCGGGCTGTCATTGAATGTAGCGGCTTGTTTAGTGTTTTTAATATCTTAAAATCAATAATATGAAAGTGATTCTTACAGGTGCTACCGGAATGGTTGGAGAAGGGGTGCTGCTTGAATGTTTGGCGAATCCCGGTATTACAGAAGTGCTCAGTGTGGGACGAAAGCCTTTGGGTAGGTCCCATGTGAAACTGAAGGAGTATATTGTTTCTGATTTCCTATTACTTCCCGTCGATGATGAAAATCTTAAGGGCTATGATGCCTGCTTTTATTGTGCCGGGATTAGCAGTCTGGGCATAAAAGAAGCTCCATACCGGAAAAATACATATGATACTACAATGAAATTTGCCTTGGCGACTGGCCCTGGCCCTAGGTTATCTTTTATTTATTTGAGCGGTCGGGGTACCGATAGCAGTGAAGAAGGACGACTAATGTGGGCCAGGGTGAAAGGTAAAACGGAAAACGATCTCATGGATCTGCCCTTCAAACGGGTCTTTGGTTTCCGGCCAAGCCTGATGAGGCCCGTCAGAAAACAGTATCACCTGCCGGGTTTCTACAAATGGCTGTCCTGGTTGTTCCCGCTGTTAAATCTAGTCGTCCCAGGTTTTGTTACACCGATGGACGAAGTGGCATTGGCGATGATCGAGGCGGCTGCGAACGGTTATGAAAAGGATATAGTCGAAATAAAAGATATTGCTGTTTTAGTTCAAAGAGCAAGAAAAATGAACTAGGCTGAGCTGCATTATTTTTCGTATGGATAGCTTAGCAGGCAGTGAACTTTAAAAATATCTATTCTACTTAAAAAAACGAATTTTTATGAGGATTCAGTTAATCGTGCTGTTGACCATTTGCGCTTTTCTGCAAATAGGCGCCGTATCATATGCACAAAAAACTTACTTTATCAAAAAAGAATGCAACGCTGGCCAATATCTTTCGGGAGATTCAGGGGCAGAGCGATTATGACTTTATTTACTCGAACCGCCTGATTAAAAAAGCCTTTAACATTACCATTACTGTAAAAGATGCGCCTTTGGAAAAAGTATTGAATACATGTTTTAAAAATCAGCCTTTTACCTATTCTATCGAAAATAAGATCATTGTTATAAAAGAATTTACGCAGCAGTTGCCAAAAAATATTTCTGCTGCTAATCTCGTGCAGGATATCAGCGGTAAAATTACGTTGATGCAGGTAAACCACTGCTTGGAGCTACCATCCGTGTTAAAAGGAGGCATAATTATGGTTATGCAGGTGATTGGTTCAGTGATATTGAAAATCTAACGCCCACGCCTGCACTGAGCTGGTTCAGGCATTGTTTTGCGCCTTCTGCAGTATTTATTGATCTAATGGACCAGCGGTAGGTGAAAGAGGCAAGGGCTTATATTCCAATGGAACAACTGGGCTTTAATCTCATCGGGATCAATGACCAGAATGACGCCATAAAAGGGGAAATGATCCTTAAGTTATATAATCACGAGGGCATTGTTGTGGCCCATCAGGCAAAAGATATCAAAATGGAACCGCTGGACAAACAATATATCCCTGTTGTTCTTCAATTACCTGCTACCCCTGGCGGTTACACCATGGTTGCTGAGTTTACTCCTAAAGGTTCAGCAAGTAATAAAACAGTAATCAGCAGAAGGTATTTGAAGATAGGACAAGCAGGCCATTATGTTTTTTTTGATCCTGATCCAAATTAGTGGTTTTACGCCGATCCACTTAAATGGATCGGCGTAAACTTGTATACTCAGAACATGATCTGATTTTTTAGCTGATCTTCATTTATCAAGCTTTTACAAAGGGACCCAAATCTAATCATTTTGCTTAATGCGGATGTCGTTAGCCTATTTACCTCACTTTTCCGCTCAATCGATGCTGCTATAAAACCCTCATCATTCACAATTCCAGTGTACGTGTTGTTTTCAAAGAAGATGCTTTGATTGTCTAAGGAATACTGCTTTAAAGAAGGCTAACTTAGCTTTAAGTAAAGTTCGATAATATGGAAATGAACACTTTGTCTAAAACAAAAGCCCTGCTGGAACAGACCGGCGGACTTGTCCGTTTCGCAGGACATTTTGTGGTAATGCGCAGGCAGGACCGTTATGAAATAAAGGAGTTTCTTTCCCAGTGTTATACAATCGGTTACCTGTCCTTTGGCCTGGTTGGACTGACAGGGTTTATCATGGGACTTGTGCTGACCATGCAGCTTCAACCTGCACTCGCCCGTTACGGTGTTGCTGCCGAGCTCCCTGGTATGGTTGCAATTGCTATAATCCGTGAAGTCGGACCGATCCTGACAGCTCTTGTTTTTGCAGGTAAGATCGGTAGCAGTATCGGAGCGGAGCTGGGGTCCATGAAGGCCTCTGAGCAGATCGATGCCATGGAGGTTTCAGGCACAAATCCGTATAAGTATCTGGTAGCAACCCGGGTGATCGCTTCGATGATTATGCTCCCGCTGCTCACTATTTTATCTGACGCAATCTGTTTGGGCGGTTCTTACGTTGGTATTAACGCTACTTCGGTCATCAGTTTGCGGCTTTTTTTTCAAAAAGTATTTGCCCATCTATCTTTTGAAGATCTTTTGCCTGCCCTGATCAAAACCTTCTTTTTTGGTTTTGCGATCAGCATGATCGGGTGCTACAAAGGGTTTACTTCCTGCAATGGAACCCGTGGTGTCGGTAATTCAGCAAATTCTGCTGTGGTTTTATCCTCAGTGGCTATATTTATGATTGATCTGGTTGCTGTACAGGTAACTAATTTACTCCGTCTCAATTAGGTATGAAAAAACAACTTTTTTCTGCACAGCCCGATAAAGGGAAGCTACCATTGGTCATTGAGGGGCTCACGAAATATTTTGGGACCAGAAAAGTACTTGATGAATTTGACCTTACGGTCAATGAGCGTGAAAACGTTGTCATTTTAGGCAAATCGGGTGCTGGGAAATCCGTGCTGATCAAATGCATTATTGGACTGCTTGTTCCTGATCAAGGCAGTATCCGTGTTTACGGTGATGAGGTGGTAGGAATCAGTGAGTTGGAGCTTGACAGGGTACGCTCGCACATTGGCTTTCTTTTTCAGGGAAATGCGCTTTATGATTCGATGAGCGTACGGGAAAACCTTGAATTTCCATTGAGGCGCCACTGGATAAAGTTAAGCCAGCACGAAATAGATGAAATGGTGATGGAAAGCCTTACAAATGTCAATCTTGAAAATACAGCAGATATGATGCCAGCTGAGCTTTCTGGTGGAATGCAGAAGCGGATTGCTCTCGCGCGGACAATGATTCTCAAACCCAAGATTATTTTATATGATGAACCTACAACAGGCCTAGATCCGGTAACTGCACGGGATATTGACCACCTGATCCTGAAGTTACAGGAGAAATATAATACTTCTTCGATCATTATTTCCCATGATATGAAGTGTGTTAAAAATACAGCGGACAGAATTGTATTGTTATTAGACGGAAAAAGTTATCATCAGGGCACCTATAGTGAATTCGAAGGGGCAGAGGATGAAAAAATTAAACAATTTTTTGAATGATCATGGAAACAGGAAATAAAAACAACATCAAACTCGGCGGGTTTGTAGTCGCAGGGATCATCCTATTGATGGGTGCCCTTTATTTTATCGGTAGGAATGAGAATACCTGGGCTTCCGGACTGGCTGTGCGGGTGAGATTCTCAGATCTGGATGGGCTTACAGAGGGCAATAATGTTTTCTATGCCGGAATGCCTGCAGGAAGTGTCGATAAGATATCTATAATAAATGATACGACCATTGAGGTTAAGTTACTGATCAATAAAAAGACCAGTGCTTATATTCAGCGTAATGCGGTTGCATCTATAGGGGCTAATGGACTGATCGGTGACAAGGTGGTTAATATCCGTCCTGAGACCGGGGTTGCTCCTGCGATCTATGATGGTTACCTGTTAAAGGGGCAGGAAGGGGTCAAGGTTGAAAAAATGCTGCCTAAATTGGTCAGGATCGGCGACAATGTAGAAGTGATTTCTGATGTGCTTAAGAAAATGGTGATGGGACTTGACTCCAGTCAGTTGCTTTCACTTTTGAAGGACAAACAGATCTCAGAACAGTTGCGCAGGACTTTGGCAAACCTTGATCGTACAACCGATAATACACTATTGGTAAGTTCTGATATTCTACAGCTGACAAATGGGATAAGAAAGGGAAAGGGCACTGTTGGTATGCTCCTGCAGGATACTATGATCGCACACAATCTGATTTCACTCTCTGGCAATATGAAGGTGGTCACAGATACGATAAACCAGCTGGGTTTAAGGCTTGGTTATAAATTGGAGCATGGTAAGGGACCGTTAAATATGTTGCTAACAGACACTACCGCCGCAAATAATCTACGTACTGCATTGATCAATGTCCGGGCAGGGTCTGATAATTTTGATCAGATCACTGAGGCCCTCAAGCATAACTTTTTGATCCGTGGTTACTTTAACAGAAAGGAAAAAGTGCAGAAAGCGCTTTTGAAGGCCAACTATAAATGATGTGACGAGGTGTTTTCCAGGGTTTTGAAAACAATCTGAGCCATCCGCCATTAAGGTCTTATTTTGATTGGGCGCTCTTTAAATTTTCAGGTTACGGAATTCATTCAGTCGTTTGATAATTAGAGGATACTGAATTAAAAGTAGGGTTGAATCGAATACCTAAAATAAGGGCTGCTCGCCTTTTTCGATTATACCAGTGATAATTCCCAATCGATATTTATCAATCAATCTTTTTTCTACAGGCACTAACCATAGCTGACCGGCAGTCCAAAATGCATGCAGCCTATATCTTTATTCCGATAATCTGAGCATATCTCAGCTCAGGGTCTGCTCATTTGGAGATTTGGTCATTTTCCCATGAAATTAAAGTTTCTGATATTAAGCTTGAGTAGATGGTCTGATCGGTTGGAATAAAAAATGGTATTGGTCCATTTTTGCCGTTCAACCGGTAGATTTTGGGTACACTATACTTTACCAAAGATAGGATAGGCCAACGGAAACCTGAATTATAAAAAAGCCAGGCTCAAATTAATGAGGCCTGGCCAACTCAAACCCAAAATTCTTATCAGAACGGTTTATTATAAACGCAACAGATTACTATGCTGTCGATCTAAAGTGCATCATGTTTTTGTATTCCAGTGGTGATAGGCCCATCTCCCTTTTGAAAAAGAATGAAAAATAATTAGGGTCTTCAAACCCAAGTGCATGCGCGATCTCCTTTACGGTGCCATCGGTATTGGACAGCAGGTATCTGGATTCCTCGGCAATCCGTTTATTGATCATCGACTTGGCGGAATGGCCGGAATGGAATTTAATGGCAGAATTTAGGCTGTTGGGATGTAGACTGAGTGCCTGAGCATAGAAATTGACCGAACGATGATCCTTAAAATATTTGTCGACCATTGTATTGAACTCAACAACCAGTTTGTTATACCCAGGGTCAGTATCCCTGCTTTCCGACCCCGTACTATATCGATCACTGAATATCAGAAATTCTAAAATTTTGACTGCGATGATCTCATTGCCTGTCACCTCAGCACCAGGTCTTTCACTTTCCTCTAGGAGAAATTGCAGTATGCTTGCCAGGTGGCTGGTCTGTGAGGCATTGAGCTGCAGGCCCGGCACAGGGGGATGATTGAGTAACCGTCTGTTATCTACCAGGTGGCGGGGAAAAGATCTGTTGATAAAGAAATCCGGATCGAAACCAAATATAAAGCCCTGGATTTCTCCTGATTCAAACTCGCCCGAGTGCGGTACCCTGGCAGGAACGGTGATCAGCATATTATCGGTCACACCAAACTTTGCACAGCCAACCGTTACCGAACCGTGGCCTTTGATAATGAGCTCAAAATGGTGTTGAGACTGCCTCCGTAGTGGAAACTTGCCCAGTAACTGGTTTGCATATGTTTCCAGTTTGGCGATATAAAATGGACGTTCGCAGCGGTTGTGCTTATCCATATCGATAATAGATTCCCCACGTTGCTTTTTAAATACTTCTCGGTGGTGCTGGATTATAGGTAAGTGCGTTTTCATGGTTACATATTTATTGGTATGCTTTATCGGTCCGGTTCTCGGTATCCAAATGTCCTGGGTGTTGGATTGTTAGCGGTCAGCAGTGACCGCATTTGGGCCTGACACATATACACACAACTAATGGAATCATTTCCACGGTCGCTGCTGTTCCGTTAATCTCACAGGTAAAATTAGGCAAGTGAAAATCGGGTGCCGTACTTATTCGTTCAACAGGCCTTTACAATCGGTGAATAATGGTAATTTGACTGTCCGTACTTGTTGATTACACACTAAGCTCACTTGGGATCAATGTTATTAGGTTATGTTTTTTAGGGAAGATTTTTTAAGTGAAACTATGGAGACGAATAGAAGTCGGACTGGACTTGAGTGCAGGACATCATGATAATACGGGATCGGCAGTACTTAATTCTTTACATTTTGACCTACTAAGACAAAGCTTGTTTAAAAAAAAAAATGATGCCAGGGCAGTCTTTTGGGAAACAGGAGAAAAACACAGGTAATTTTACCGATCCTTTGCACGGAAGGTTTTATTGTTTACGGATAATTTATAGCTTTTCGGAACTTGAAATAGGTATGCATTTTTTTATCTAAAACCGATCCGGTCAGGGTTCACGGCGCTTTTTGTTCAAGGACATCTTCTTGTGGGATTTGTAGTTAAATGCGTATTCCCGCTATAATATACAAACACCGTTAAGCATGTGGTTTACTTTTGCAAGAGGAATTTAAAAAAGGTCAGAAAAAGGCAAACTAGCTTAAATTATAACGATATGGAATTTTTTGTAATGTTTACGAACTTAACATTTTGTTGTGTTTTCTGTATATATTTGTTTACAATATTTATGATTTTTGCTTAGTTGTTTGTGGCTGCCGATTTTTTTTTATACCTTGATTTCAGGTAAATTAAATCAACGGGACGATTTAGAACAACCAGAAGCCCTCCTTTTTTGGGGGGCTTATTTTATCTAAGTTGTTTGTCAAAAAAAGCATCTTTGTACTATTGAAAATCTTTATGGTTTTGTAGGGTTGTTGCAATGAAATTAAGTGTGATCTATCAGGTGCGTTTGACCTAGCTGACGGGCTTCACTCAAAGACAGGTTGTCATCTTTATATAATGGGGATAGCGGATCGGCATTTGATATTGAATCTCCCCTTCTTATAAATAATATTCTTTTATTCCTTATTTACGCTGTCTTAACAGGAGCGTTTCTTTTTTTAACGAACTGTTGTAAACTGGTTTGTATTTCGGGATCAGATATTTTTTTGATTGCTCTATAGTTTTAGTTTTCAACGCTCTTTTTTCTGTACTTAGGCTTGGCATTGGTTCCATTCTGACAGTCAAAATTCCGTGTGAGGCCTATATGTGCTGCTCCTAAAGATAAGCTGATTTACCGTCGTTTCAGCCTCTGCATAAATCAAGGTATTTTCTGATAGTGTTAAGTTATTACGGAATTTTGCCCTGTTCTGTCGACTTTAAGGTTTCCTAGAATTATAGCTTTCTATCATTGGTAATTGCCAGTTCACCGACCAAGCCTGCCCGTTCAACGAATTGTGAAGAGTGCCTTGCCCCATTTCGGTAATTTTAAAAAAAAATAAATGTTTACCAGCAAAAAATTGAACCCATGCATACATATAAAGCTTTTTTTTATTCTTTTCTAGTATTTGTTATATGTCTTTTCTTTTCATGTGGGGGAAGAGGAACAGCTATTGAGAACAAACCCAAAACTTTTTCTGTATTAAACCTTTCCCCAAGAAAGGTTGAGGTTAATACAGATTATCCTGCATCGATACTTGGAATCCAAAACATCGATATCAGGCCAAAGATTGATGGATATGTTAAAAATATTTATATTGATGAAGGTGCTACCGTAAAACGCGGACAGTTGCTTTTCAGCATTGATGCACCGCAGTATGAACAGGACCTCAACACCGCCCGGGCGAACATAAAGATTGCCCTTGCCGAGGTAAATGCAGCGAAAATGCAGGTCGATCAGGTTCGTCCGATCGTTGAACAGGATATTGTCAGTCCATTTGAGCTTAAGGCTGCAAGATATACGCTTGAGGCAAAACTTGCTGCACTGGCCCAGGCCAGGGCAGCAAGTAATAATGCAAGGACAAACCTGAGCTATACAACCATTTATAGCCCTGTTGATGGTGTGGCCGGAATTTTACCCTACAAAGTAGGGAGCTTAATTACCAGTACCACTGCGAACCCCCTGACCACTGTTTCTAATATCAAAAAAATATATGCCTATTTTTCGATCAACGAAAGCCAGGGACTTGATTTCTTTTTGGCTGCGAAAGGTGGTACCCTGCAGCAAAAATTAAATACGCTGCCCCCTGTTACCTTGGTGCTGGCCAATGGTACGCTTCTTCCTGTTAAGGGCAAAGTAGAGACTGCCAGTGGTATTATAAACGCACAGACTGGTTCATTAAATATGAGGGCGACATTTGATAATCCTGACGGATTGGTGCGAAGTGGTAGCAGTGCCATCGTACGTATACCCAGGATGATCGATAATGCATTATTGATACCACAAAAATCGACTTATCAGATACAGGATAAAACTTTTGTTTATTTAGTGGGGGCAGATCATAAAGTATTGTCTCAGCAGATAACAATCAGTGCTTCCCATGGACAGTTTTATGTGATTGGGAAAGGCCTTAAGGTTGGACAACAAATCGTTCTGGACGGCATTGTCTCTCTTAGGGAGGGCTTGAAGATCACCCCCAAACTTATTGCAGCCGACTCAGTATATAACAATCCGTAGACCTCACCCGATAATCATCAGCCATGTTTAAAAAATTCATCGAAAGACCCGTTCTTTCAACGGTTATATCTATTATCATTGTAACATTGGGAGCCGTTGGCCTGTTTACCCTACCGATATCCCAGTACCCTGATATTGCGCCGCCGACCGTGCAGGTGCAGGCATCTTATAGTGGGGCAAACGCAGACGTAGTATTAAAAACTGTGATTATTCCGCTTGAACAGCAGATTAACGGGGTTGAGGACATGGATTATGTTACTTCAACGGCGGGCAATGACGGATCGGCAAATATAACCGTGAGTTTTAAAGTTGGAAGTGATCCCAATCTGGCCGATATCAATGTTCAGAATGCAGTCTCAAAAGCAACAGCGCTGTTGCCACAGGACGTGATCAAATCTGGTGTAACGGTTCAGAAGCTGCAGACAAGCAGTTTGCTTGTTTTCTCAATATATAGTAACAGCCAAGATTATGATCAGACCTTTTTACAGAATTATGCGGACATCAACATTGTACCGGTGATCAAAAGGATTGATGGAGTGGGAGATGCAACACTTGCAAGCCAGAAGGATTATTCCATGAGAATCTGGCTTAATACAGAGAAGATGGCTTCCTATGGACTTGTGCCGGCTGACATCACCGCAGCGCTGTCCGACCAGAATATAGAGGCCGCTCCGGGTCAGTTCGGCGAAAGAGGGGGACAGGCTTTTCAGTATGTGATCAAATATCCGGGCACCTTGACCGATACTGTCCAGTTTGGAGATATAGTCGTGCGTTCTCAGACAAGGAGCAGGTTGATGCGGCTTCGTGATGTTGCCCGTATAGAGCTCGGTGCCCTTAATTATCTTAACTCGACCAGGCTTAATGGACATCCTGCTGTTTCAATAAATGTGTCACAGATTTCGGGCTCAAATGCTCACCAGATTATACAGGAAACACTAAAAGCGCTTTCGGTTGCGTCTAAAAATTTTCCCCCTGGTGTAGAATACGCAGTGCTACAGAGCGCAGATGATTTTTTAAATGCTTCTATCGCAAAAGTGCTGCACACGCTGGCTGAAGCATTTTTATTGGTCTTTATTGTTGTGTTCCTTTTTTTACAGGATTTTCGGGCGACGCTGATCCCTGCCATATCTGTACCTGTTGCAATCATTGGAACATTTTTCTTCCTTAGCCTTTTGGGTTTTACAGTTAACCTGTTGACATTGTTCGCTATCATTTTGGCGATAGGAATTGTAGTTGATGATGCGATCGTAGTGGTGGAAGCGGTGCATGCAAAACTGGATGCGGGCTACACCTCGGCAAAGCAGGCGAGTATTGATGCAATAGGAGAAATTTCGGGCGCCATTATTTCCATTACGCTGGTGATGTCAGCAGTATTTATACCGGTAAGCTTTATTGGCGGTTCTTCCGGAATTTTCTATAGGCAGTTTGGTCTTACCCTTGCAATAGCAATAATCCTCTCAGCAACCAATGCCCTTACCTTAAGTCCGGTATTATGCGCCCTATTTTTAAAGGCACATGACCATAATGGCAAAAAACTGGGTTTTTTACAGAAATTTTATGCGGCTTTCAATACAGGATTTGAAATAATCAGCAAAAGGTATGTACAGGCCATAACCTTTTTTAGTCAAAGAAAGTGGCTGCCGGTATCGGCTCTGGCAACATTTGTAGTCTTACTGTTTTTTATTGCCAGATCAACCCCTACAGGCTTTGTGCCTAGTGAAGATTTGGGTACAATTACCGCCAGTATTGCCCTGCCTCCCGATGCTTCACTTGTCCGCACCGATAAGATTACCCGGAAAGTCGAAGCTTTGGCCCACACGATTCCTGAGGTAAACAATGTTCTTGCAGTTACCGGACGCAGTACGCTTTCTGGCAACGGCAATAATTACGGCATGGTGATTATGAAGCTCATCCCATGGGATAACAGGAAACGCGATATCCAGGCCATTATCAAGGAGTTGAATGTCAGGTCTTCGGATATCACTGAGGCCAGTATCCAGTTTACCGCGCCCCCGACCATCCAGGGCTTCGGAGCCACCAGTGGCTTCACTTTTCAGCTACAGGACCAAACGGGAGGGGATATAGACAAATTTTTTAAAATCAGCAAAGACTTTTTGTCCGCGCTGGCAGAGCGGCCGGAAATACAGTTTGCCACAACAGCCTTCAATCCCAATTTTCCACAATACCTGATGAATGTTAATGTGCCAAAGCTAAAGGAGGCGGGGCTTGATCTTACAGATGTCACAGGTGCTATGCAGGCATATTTTGGTGGGATCTACGTATCCAATATTACCCAGTTTGGCCAGCAGTACCGGGTAATGGTTCAGGCCTCTCCAGAGTTTAGGATGACGCCGGAAAGCATGAATGCGGTTTTTGTACGTAACCAGGCCGGGGACATGATCCCGATTACGGAGTTTGTTGTGCTGACCCAGGATTATGGTCCACAGTCAATTACCCGCTTTAATCTTTTTACCTCTATCAATATTAATGGGGCTGCCAATAGCTCTTATAGTTCAGGCCAGGCAGTAAGTGCAGTACAGCAGGTTGCGGCGGAGCAATTGCCGCAGGGATATAGTTATGAGTATTCTGGTATCACTAGGCAGGAACTATCCGGAAACAGTCAGACGATCTACATTTTTTTATTATGCCTAGTATTTGTTTATCTGATCCTGTGTGCCCAATATGAAAGTTATATCCTGCCGGTAGCTATTCTATTGACCATACCCATCGGGATTGCCGGGGCATTTATTTTTGCGAAGCTTTTTGGTGTTGCCAATAATATATATCTGCAGATCACGCTGATCATGCTGATCGGGCTGCTTGCCAAAAATGCTATACTCATCGTCCAGTTTGCGGTAGAAAGGAGGCGAGAGGGAATGAGTATAACCGAGGCTGCAATAAATGGGGCAAAGGCGAGGTTAAGACCGATTTTAATGACTTCGTTTGCTTTCATACTTGGGCTGATCCCCCTGATGACCGCCACCGGTGCTGGTGCTAACGGTAACCGGTCAATTGGTACAGGGGCGGTCGGTGGAATGTTGACCGGTACGATGTTCGGGGTTTTCATTACCCCTATACTTTTCATTATTTTCCAAAGCCTTCAGGAGAAGGTCAAAAAACAGGAATTTAAAAAGAATAACGTTCCGGTCAGTATTGAAATTAATAAACCAACAGATCACAATACTAGTACTTTATTGTAAGATTATGAAACCAATCATAAAAAATATACTCTGCATAGGTATGCTTGCTGTATGTTCAGCCTGTAATGTCATCAAGACTTATCACAGTCCTGTTGTTAAAAGCGAAGCGCTGTTTAGGGACTATGATCCAGTGGATACATCATCTATTGCTGGAATGCATTGGAATGAGCTGTTTACCGATACAATTCTGCAGGGACTGATCTCGGAGGGGATCCGGAATAATATTGATCTAGAGAAGGCTTTTTCTGTAACCAGGCAGGCCCAGGCATATTTTGACCAGAGTAGGTTGGCCTTTCTGCCGAATATCTCTGCGGGTGGAGGTCTAACGGTCTCAGGGTCCTCAGATCCTCAGAACTTTAGCAGCGCAGCTAAAAGCCGTGTATATGCTACAACGCTTAATGCAAGCTGGGAGGCGGATATCTGGGGGAAACTTAAAAGCGCCAAACGGGCACAGTTGGCCTCATTGCTGCAGTCTAAGGAAAATGCCAGGGCTGTACAGACATCCCTTGTTGCTGAAATCGCCAATAATTATTATGTTTTGATGGCGCTGGATCAGCAGTTGTTGATCACCGAGCAAAGTGTGAGGGATTGGCAGGCAACGGTTGCCATCATGAAATCTTTGAAAGCAGCTGATGTAGTAACCGGGGCGGCAGTCGTACAGAGTGAAGCTAGTAAATATGCCGTTAGTGTTACAATCCCAGATTTAAAGCTTTCCATCTGGCAGACAGAAAATATGATCAATGTATTGTTGGGCAGGGTGTCTGGTAGCGTTCCCCGTGCCCGTATACTTTCGCAACAGCCCCTTATGGCGGCTGATCCTGGTGTTCCAGTACAGATGTTGGCCAATAGGCCTGATGTTAGAGCGGCAGAGTACGGTTTTAGAAACGCTTTTGAGCTTAGTAACGTTGCACATACCTTTTTTTATCCATCAGTTACGATTACCGGAGCCAGTGGTTATTCCAGCATCAGTTCTTTTTTTGGGAATGGATCTTTGATCGGAAACCTGATGGCAGGTCTTACCCAGCCTATTTTCAATCAGGGTGCCAATCGTGCACGTTTGCGGGTGGCACAAGAGCAGCAGCAACAGGCATTATTGGATTTTCGATATGCGATACTAAACGCTGGGCAGGAAGTTTCGAATGGCATGATGTCCTACAAAACCGGAGTAGAGAAGGCTGCAACGCGCATTTATCAATTAGAAAATCTGGAGAAATCAGTGAACTACACCCAGCAATTGGTCAGGTATGGCTCGGCGAACTATACAGAGGTGTTGACAGCCAAGCAAAGTCTGCTGGCCGCCCAGCTTGGAGGAGTTAATGATAAATTGCAGCAGTTCCAGGCAATAGTTTACCTATATCGCGCACTGGGTGGTGGATGGCAATAATTATATAAATAAAAGTTGATTTAATTTTATGCAGACCAATACATTTATTGCAGATATTCAGAGATCCTCTGTTATCTGGACAGGGAAAAAAGTTCTGGGCAAACATACCGGGACTATTGACATGCTTTCGGGCAAATTTGAACTTAAAGGAACTGAGGTGTTGAACGGCTTGGTGATATTTGATGTCGGTTCTATCAGTTCCACTGATATTAAAGATGCAAAAACCAACGCACAGCTGGTAGGGCACCTGCTTTCGGATGATTTCTTCGGTGTTGAAAAATTCCCAACGGCATCCTTCAGTATTCTTAGCGCTGACCATCAGTCTGATGATGTTTATCTCATCAGCGGTGAACTTACAATTAAAGGGATTACTGCGCCTAATCAGTTTCCTGTCACCCTCAGGATTACAGGGGGAATACTCAGCGTTACAGGAGAGGTAAGTGTTAACCGCACGCTATTTGGAATAAAATACGGGTCGGGGAATTTTTTTTCCGGGCTTGGTGATAATATGATCAATAATGATTTTACCATAGATTTCACACTGATCGGGAAAACCATTTCCTGAATAGCTGCTGATGGTCATAAAAAAAGAAGATTTTCTTTTTTTGATATTCAAGAGATAAATTTCCGGAGGTTGTGATCTTGTAACCAGGTGTTAAAAGGTAATAAAAAGTTAAAGATCAAACCTTTCCATAATACCTGCATTGGCCGTAGGCATGAATGATTGATATCTGAACCTATTTTTTTATGCTGTAAAAAAATGGGACAGTCCAGCATTTGGACGTCCCATTTTTATCTTAAAATAATTAACGAAACTGTTCCTGCGCTTGTGGCATCAGATCTTGTTTTTGTTAAACTATGTTTTGATAAATCTGTTGATGATGTTCAGCCTGTTTAGTCCTTGAGTCTTTTAAAAGGTCCTTGTGGTGAAATGATTTCCAAATTAGTGCCGTCCGGATCTTTAAAATAAGCGACAGAAGTTCCGATGCCAGCCTTTAATCCATCCTCTTCTGAAAAGGTTATCGGATCGCCGTGGAATTCGATACCTGCTGATTGCATGCGATGGACTGTATCTGCAAAGTCCTCTACCTCAAAACAAAGGTGCATCGCACTGATCTGTTCATTGCTGTAATCTGCTTTGGTCGAAACTGGTTCAACATATTCAAGTAGGTCAATATTGATATTGTCCAGGTGTACGGTCGCATAACGGATCAATGTTTTTTCGAGTCCCTGCACTTTTGCCATACGTTCTCCACCGATTTCATCTTTTGGGGTTATCTTTCCTCCGGTAAGGGCCTGATAGAATTCGATGGCGGTATCGAGGTTTTTTACGGTGATGCCGATGTGGTTGGCTTTGTTCAAGCCTAGTGTTTGGGTCAATGCATTTTGATTTGCCATAGTTGTAGATGAGATTTTTTAGGTAATAACAATCTTGTTGATCAATTGTGTTAAAAATCAAAAAATGGCAGATTCAGTAATGGCAATAGAAATACCCGTCATGAGCTCGTTTTTATCATTTAATAGGATTGTATTTCATATGGAAAGTAGGTTACTTCTATTCTCATAGATAGACAGCTTTAGGTTGTAAAAACAATAAAAATAGCAATGGTGGTCAGTTCAGGCTGCAGCATTCTAAGGTATTTCAGTGCAGGGGTGATCTGGTTTTCGACTGTTCTTTTCGATATATCCAAATCCAGCGCAATTTCATCATTGCTTAAATTCTTGATCCTGCTCAGCCAAAAAATCTGCCTGCACCTGACCGGTAATTCTGCTATCAGTTCAGCCAATTTGTTTTTGAGGTCATCATAGCAGATTTTCATCATATCAACATTTTTGGCAATTACGCTGCTTTGAGAATCTGGTGGGTTTTCTTTACAAAAAAATAACCTAAGATTAACTTCATAGTAGGGTTTTATTTGCTTCTTTGACTTTCGGGTTTTGTAGGCTTAATCATTCAGAAGGGTGGCCGCAGCGGAAGCCATTATAATTATTTATGGGAATAAGGGGACTAAATAAAAGGGACGCTGCTAACTTGATCGAGATGCTTGATCTTTTTGAACGTCTGCAGGATATTATCGTTTTGGATCCATCCGATAAGGAGAAGATTCAAGTATTTAGAAAAGAAGTGCAGGAGACACACAGGAAATATGAAGAGTTGATCCTTCAGGTCTCTGAACAGGTAGAGGTATTCAAATCGCTTTATAATGAGATCAGACAGGGATTTGTTCCCGAGAAACTTAAGATGATAAGAAAAACTGTTCCGGATGATAGCTATGAGTTTTTTATCCTAAAAGAAAGCATTCGTAAAAGTTACGTGTTTTAACCGCATTTTAGCACTGAATAACTACGGAAAACTAGTGCCCAGAAGTTATTCAACACCTGCGGATTGCTCCTCTATCAGTAACCTGTAAATCTGTAAATAATAGAGCGAAATTGAAAGCAGTATTTTGGTTGTTGAGTATTATTAAAGGGATATTTTAACATACGTAGAATCCAGCTACGATTGATAAGTAAATTATTTTAACAGATATCTCTTTCACAGCTACAGGCACTTCATTGTGCTTTTAACGTTACTGTGTGATTTGTAAGGTAGAGAATGTGTTTTCATCTTTCGCGTGTTGAATCTCAGCATGTCTCTGCTTGGTATTCATGTACATTCCATGGCTGTTTGCTGAAATTTATTATAATGCTGACTCCTGATTCATTTTTGATTATTAACTCTCCCTTAATTTCTTTGCTTAACCCTTTGATAAGTTGCAGCCCGAGGGAATTAGGATCCTTTTTCGTCAAATGCTCAGGTATCCCAATACCATTATCTGCCATTTCCAGGTGTATAGATTGGGCCTCTTCCCTTAAAGAGATAAGTATTTCGCCGCCTTCGGTGCCTGTGAAAGCATATTTGATCGAGTTGGTAATAGCCTCGTTGATAATCAGGGCAATTGGAATGGCAACGGCTTGGGGCAAGCCGATCTTTTCAATGTTCAGATTAAAATGGATTCTGTCGGACGAAGTTCCGAAACTATCTTTGAGGTGTTGAACCAGTTCTGGGATATAGACGGACATGTCAATGGTTTTGATGTCTTCTGACTGGTATAGTTTCTGATGGATCAGGGACATGGTATAAATCCGGTTCTGGCTGTTTTCCATCACTTGAAGGGAATCTCCCTGCAGAAAGACAGCCTGTGACTCCAGCAGGCAGATGATTGTGTGCAGGTTGTTCTTAACCCTGTGGTGGACTTCTTTCAGCAGCCATTCTTTTTCTTCCAGCAGGAGGTTCAATTGCTTGTTCTTTGACTCGATGAGCTTATGGTTTTTTAGGATTGATCTGGTGTTTTTCTGTTTATAAAGGTAGAACCTATAGCATGCCAAGCCTATTATGGTCAGCAATATCAGGGCCGCAAAGGTTATATCCCGCTGCAGGTTGACTTTATCCATTTTGGCCTTCTGGGAAATGGCATCAGTATGAAGCAATTTAATAGATTGCTCCTTTTCCCGGGTCTCATACTGTACTTCAAGTTCTGCGATCTGCCTGCTTTTGTCAATATTATATAATGAATCATTTATCTGCTTGTATATTTTATAATGGTCAAATGATGAGGCGAAATGGCCTTGGGCCGAATCAACTTTGCTTGAAGCAAGTTCATAGTTACTGCGGAACTGGTGATCTCTGATAAGAAGCTTATCAGCCAAAACAAGGTATTGATGTGCCTGTTTAAAATTTCTCTGGTGTATTTTGATATTTGCCAGTGAAATAAACACTCTACCTCTGGAGGACTTCGAGAAATAGTTTGGATCTCTGGTCCGAAAAAAAGTGTAAGCGTTAAAGATATATGGTTCAGCCTGATCATATTTTTTCAGATTCATATAACAATCTCCAAGATGGATGTTGAGGTAGTGAAAGGCCATAGGACCTATTTCTTTTTCCCTTTTCACCTTATTGATTAGATTGAGCGCTGAATTGTAATTACCACTACCCATGAGTGCGTCTGCAGCAGCAGTAACAGCTTGGTAGTACCAGTAATCGTGAGCGTCATTTTTATAAAGACTCATTGCCTTCAGTGTCAGGTTATAGGCCTTTTCGAAGCGTCCAAGATTAATATAGATATCAGCAACCCGGATTAATAATGCGGATCTAACCTGAATACTACCTGAGTTCTCCATGGTCTGTATCATCATCAAACGGTAAAGCAGTTCATTTTTCTGGTCGTTTTTTGCATTGTAAACTGTTGCCAGCAGATCATAGGTATAATGGAGTTGTTTATAACCTATCTTACGGTATTGGGATAATACCTCCAAAAGCTCTTTTTCAGCCAGATCAAGTTTTCCCTGTAGAAAATGAACATCTGCCAAACTCTTATACGCACCAATTTCTTCAACTTTGTAATTTCCTTTTTTATATAAATAATAAGCCTGTTCATTGGCATAAAGTTTGAAATCTCTCCGCGCTGAGTCTTGATAATCAATGTAACCTGCTAAGAGGCTCCATGTATTTGCCTCCAGATAGAGATTACCTGTGCGCTTGTAATATTGGATAACTGTCATTAATTGTTTCCTGCCCTTTTCAAACTCATCAGAACTGAAGTAATACCAGGCATAGAATGTCTTGATCTGTTGTTGATGCTGAATAGAATTAAGTTGATTACTCAATAATTCTGCCCGCTTAATAAAGCTCAAAATACTGTTTAATTCTTTTTTTTTATTATTGCCGAACAAATCTATGGCGTTCATTTTGTAGTAAGCAATCTTTAAAAGATTATTGATGGCATTGGTGTCCTGTTTGGCGGAGGGAAGTGTACGGACCAAGGAATCTTTAACCTGCTTACTGACAAGTTCCTGTCCATAGGAGGAAAAGGCAGGCAAAACAATAAATACCACTAAAGACAAAGCAGACTTTAAGGTTCTTTGATTCATAGTTTGGTTTATTGGTAAATCAAAATTCACATACCTGCCGATTTTCAATATCAACCTTGTTTTTTCTTTTAGCTAATTGTTGGAAGAAGGGACTTGTAACTCACTCACTTATAGGTTTTAGCAATTGAAAAAAACGCCATGATAGGGGCATAAAGGCATTGGTAATCATTTTTTTTGCTTTCGAGATAGACTTAAAGATAATAATTCATTTTGATTTTCTGAAAAAAAAGTAAGATCATCACCATATTTCTAAGAAAACGAATTTCGGTAAATTAGAACATAGGAGTCTCTGAATGTGCGATAGGATTTTTGCTTCATGATCATGCTTCTCTCGAAGCAGATTTTAATGGGCATCGGTCAGTGCAGGAAATAGCTGTTTTTTTTCGATAGTAAGTGGGCATACTGAGATTTCGAGCAGTATATCTTCGGTCATTTTTGATATTGTGTTGATAGTTTGCAAGGTTTATGACAGTTTTTCTATATTCCATAACATAAAGTATTTATTTTACTTTTGTGTTGAATGTCAGCATGCCTCAGCGTGGTACTCTGCCACATTCCATGGATGTTCCCTAAAAGTTATCTTAATGCTTACACCTTTCTCACTCTTTATTATTAACTCTCCCTGAATTTCTTTGCTTAAGCCCTCGATGAGTTGCAGCCCGAGGGAATTAGACTCATTCCCGCTCAAATGGTCAGCCATCCCGATCCCATTATCTGCCAGTTCCAGGGTTATCAATTGGTTTTCTTGCCTTAATGAGATCATGATTTCGCAGCCTAGGCTGGTTGGGAAAGCATATTTGATCGAATTGGTTATGGCTTCATTAATAATCAGGGCAATTGGAATGGCGATGGCCTGGGTGAGGCCGATCTCTTCGATCTGTAAATTAAATTGGATCTTATCTGAAGAAGGGCGGAAGCTATCTTTGAGGTGCTGGGCCAGTTCGGGTATATAGACCGACATATCGATCGTTTTAATATCCTCTGACTGATAAAGTTTCTGATGGATCAATGACATGGTATAAATCCGGTTCTGGCTGTTTTCCATCACTTTTAAGGAATCTCCATGCAGAAAAGCAGCCTGGGATTCCAGCAGGCAGATGATGGTGTGAAGGTTGTTCTTTACCCGGTGATGGACTTCTTTTAGCAGCCATTCTTTTTCTTCCACCAGAAGGTTTAACTGTTTGTTTTTTGATTGGATGAGCTGATGGTTTTTTAGGATTGATCTGGTGTTTTTCTGTTTGTAAAGGTAGAACCGGTAAGAGATGGCACCTCCAAGGGTAAGTATTAACAGGGCAACAAAAACGATGTCACGCTGCAGGTTGACCTTATCCAGGGTTGCTTTCTGTGACACTGCCTCTGTACGCAGGATCTTGATAGAGTGTTCTTTTTCCTTTGTTTCATACTCCAGCTCGAGTTTTGCAATCTGACCACTTTTGGTGATATTGTACAGGGAGTCATTTATTGTTTTGTATTTCTTGAAATGATCAACGGCAGAAGAGAAGCGGCCTTGAGCTGAATCAACTTTGCTGTATGCAAGCTCGTAAATGCTGCTTAAAGAAGGGTCTTTGATAGCATACGATCCAGCCTGGAGGAGAAATTTTTTTGCCTGGGCAAAATTTCTTTGGTATATTTTGATATTTGCCAAAGAAATATTTATCCGCGCACGGTAAGCTTTGGAGAGAAAAGATTGGTTATCATTACCGAAAAAATTGTACGCCTTTATAATATATGGTTCAGCACGATTATACTGCTTTAAGCTCATGTAATAATATCCAAGCTGGAGGTTGAGGTTTTGGAAGGCTGTGACACCGATCCCTTTTTCCCGTCTGGCATTCATTATCAGGATAAGTGCTTGATTATGTTTGCCCATTCTTACTAGTGCATCGGCAGCAGTGCAAACGGAATGATAATAATATATGTCATGAACATTGTTTTTGTAAAGGTTTATTGCCTTAAGTGTGCATTCATAAGCCTTTTCGAACTCCCCCAGTTTAGTGTAGATTGCTGCCACCCTTTGTAGTAATGTTGACCTTTGCTGGATGGTGCCAGAATTGCCCATACTCTTCATCATCATCAAACGGTAGCGCAATTCATTTTTCTGATCGTTTTTTGCGCGGTAAACTGTTGCCAGCAGATCATAGGTATAATGCAGCTTTTGATTACCTATCCGGCGGTATTGATCCAGGACCTCTAAAAGCTCTTTTTCAGCCAGATCAAGTTTTCCCTGGTGAAAGTGGACATCGGCCATACTCTTATAAGCGTCGATTTGCTCAGGTTTGTAATTTCCTTTCTTAAATAAATTATAAGCCTGTTGGTAGGCATGAAGCCGGGTGTCGATCCGCACCGTATCATTATAATTAATATTGTCACCTAGCAAACTCCAGGTACTTGCTTCCTGGTAAATGTCTCCTTTGTGCTTATAATGCTGGATAAGCATCATTAACTGATCCTTACCTTTTTCAAAATCACCCGTTGTAAAGTAATACCAGGCATGGAATGTTTTGATTTTTAGCTGATTTTTAACAGAGCCGAGTCTCTTGCTTAACACTTCTGCCCGCCTAACGAAACTCATAATGCTGTCGAATTGCAATTTTTTTTTGTCGTTTCCAAATAAATCGATGCTGTTCATCTTGTAGTGGGCGATCGCCAGAAGATTATTGATGGTGTTCGTGTCCTGTTTGGCTGATGGAAGTGTGCGGATTAAGGAATCTTTAACCCGCAGGCTAATAACCTCCTGTCCATAGGAGGAAAAAACCGGAAAAACAATAAACGCGATTAATGATCGGGTAAGCTTTAAAGCAATGTGATTCATAGTTTTGTTGATTTGTAAATCAAAATTCACTGACTTGCCGATTGCTATAACTGTTCAATTTTCTAGGTGCTAATGTGTGGATAGCGGGAGTTATCTTTCTCACTTGTAGGTTTTAGAAATTTTAAAAAACACACCTTGAAAGGTTTCAGGTATTGATAATCGTTCTTTTTGTTTTCTAGATAGACTTAAAGGTAAATAATCCATTCGGGTTTTTTTTAAAAAAAAATAAATATTCTCATTTTTCTATAATCCAATTTCAATGAAAAAAGAACCTGGACGCTTTTCATCCGTTGAATAGAATTTTTGCGATGTGATTTTTCTTCTGGTGAATCAGATTTTCAAAGGATAGTAAATAAATCAATCTCAATTACCTGAAGCTACAGGGATATGTTTGGATTTATCGAGTTGGGTCCACGGATATCCCTGGTGTCATTGGTGTAGAATTAGTTAATGATCTCTCCGGCGGGGCCATTACTGTTCGCCCTACATTCTGCCTGAAATTGACCAAGAAAAATGCTAAAAGCAATCACACCAATTTGAATGGTTTTCTTATTTTTAACTTATCCCAAAACTGTAAGAACCAACTTGATTTTTATAAATGGAGGTCTTTGGTATTTTTTGGTGGTGCAATATGAATTTGAGATTCTGAAGTAACAAATTCAAGCAATTCCATCACTCCTCAGTCCGGCAAGCTTTTGCCTCAATATTTTCTTTGCTAAATGAATTCTGGTCTTGACTGTTCCCATAGGAATAGCATACAGGGCTGAAAGTTCTTTATAGGTATAACCTTCAAAGTGTAGGATGAATGGCTCTGATAAGCTGATGGGAAGATTTGCCAGTGCCTTACGTATCTCTTCATTGGTCATTTTTCCAATGGCAAGGTTTAAAGTAGAATTTTCCTGCCTTAAAAGGGGCAGTTCAGAATGGTCGACAAAACTCGTTTTTCTGCTGGCCATACTATTACATTTGCTGATAAAGGTATTTTTCATTACAATGAAGAGCCATCCGCTTAGGTTGGTTACCTCTGTATAGTTTGCCAGGAATCTGAAAGCCTTTAAAAACGTTTCCTGTACCAGGTCACTTGCATCTTCGGGATTTCTTGTAAACTTCATCGCATGCGCCATGAGCATTTCTGAGTGGTTTTCTATCGCTGAACTGATTTTACTTGAGATCATAGTTGTTTTTTTTCTAGCTGATGGTTTATTAGCTGCAAATCTATTGGGGTACGCTTAAAAGAGATATATAATTCGGTGAATACGGTATGGTTATAGTTGAAACAGGCATTATTCTAGTTGGATAAAAGTTCAGCGCTGCAGGGGGCGGGCGTAGCTCGCATTCGGCGGGAGTTATGGCATTAATGTCGATTTTAAGTAATCCAGTAGCGGTTCGGGTGCCCGGTCCCCAACATAATGCTGGCCATTGATGAAAAGGGTTGGGGTGCAGTTTGCCGCAGAACGAATACCCCCTTGAAAGTCCGCAATTATTCTATCCTTAGTGTCCTTCTCGGCCATGTCGTTTTTTAAACTGACCAGGTTCAGTCCTAGTGAGCCTGCGTAGCGGGTTAAGGTCTGAAGGGTAAAGCTGTTCCTGGTTTTCAAATAAGAGATCATGCATTTCTCAAAACTTTCCCTGTTTTCCAGCTGTTTCTGCCGCGAGTGCTGCATCCATTGCGTTTTCATGCAATTGGGATAACAGGAAGTTTCTGAAAATGAGTCTTACTTTGTTCCCAAGTTTTTTTTGTATCTCTTTAATAATTTTATAGGCATTTCCGCAATAAGCATATTGGTAATCTCCGTATTCAACAATCTCCAAGGGGGCTGACAGTGCTCCTGATATATGATCTGTGTTCCCTTAGGGGATAAATAATTTACTTGAATAATTTTTAAGTTTTATAGATTTGTATGATCAGTTTTACTGCTTTCCTTTTTCAATTTTTGTACCGACTGTTATTCAGGGATGATGTAGAGTCGCTAAAAAACATTGCGACATATCAGTTGCCTTACCCTTTGTTCAATTGGATCATTTTCTTTTTTGTTGGGTAAAATTATCCTCCACTTTGGAGTTGCGCTAAAGTATTCGATAGATGGGCACATTTGATAGTTGAAAAGGTTGATTCCTAGATTTGCTTCTGTCGATTTTTCCCATCGGGGCCTTATAGGTAGATCTATGTTGGGTCAGACCTTGATTTAGCGGATAGATGTATTTATTTTTAGGAAATTAAGTTGTAAGGGAAAATCTACAAAAAAATGTATATGGGAAATTGTTCTTTAAAGGTCGCTAAGCTTTAATATGTTGATAGCCTTTAATGGCTGCTATCTTATGTTTAAATGAAGCGCGCTGTATAGCAGCCTGTTTGTATTCAATTGGCCAGATCGGGGATGTCAGGAAAAGGATTTGGGGATCGGCTGGTGAGTATTTTTTATCGGTCTCCAAAATACATTATAAGAGACTAGTTGATTTGCCAGTAATCAAAGATTTTTCTTCCATTTTGTAGCTTTTTATGATTAGAAAAGGTGCTTAGAACGATGATAATGCCTTATTGAACGATTAATTTTCGCGGAAATATTCATGGTCACTAAATTTATGTCAGAAAGCCAATATTGTTTTGGCCTTACAACATAAATTAATTGTTATGGATTCTTCAAATTTGTTTGCAGATAAGCCAAATATGGCAAATGCTGGTAAAACCGGAGTTAATGTTATGCCGATAATTTCTTTTGGAAAGCTTGATAAAGGTACTGCGCTGGAAAAGAAAAAAACATGGACTATTGCTGAGACAAGAGAAAACTTAAGTACCGGTGAAGCCATTTTTAGAGGGGTTATGATTGTTTTGGGACTACCGGTTCTGATGATAATCGACTGGTCTTTTCATACTGATACACTTGTTTACAGTATACCGGTATTTTTTTATCTCGAAATAACTGCGTTTATTATGTACTGTCCGATCAAGGCGCTGCTTACTGAGCAGGGGCCTCTGAAATAAGATAAAAGATTTAAAATGGGCAGCAAAGGAAGTTTAGCTCAATTGGCCTTCCGAGGTAGCCATTGAATATAAATATAGGTTTATTTGTTGATAGGGCATAGCTTGCAATGGCAGCTATCAGTAGGCCGTTGGTCTCTTTTGGTGGTTCTTCGTCACTTTTTTTGGAAGAATCCCCAGGCCTTATCTCAAGTTTTGATCAAAACTCTGCAGTGGATTACCTATTGTACGTTTCTTTTTAACATGGATAACTGCGAAAATTAAAGTCAAATAATTTCCTTCACATTGGGATGGTGATCATGAGATTCAAGCACATGCAATGGGAATCTACTGAAAGTTATTCTGATATTCACCCCTGGTTCATTCGTAATGCTCAAGTCTCCTTTAATCTCTTTAGTTAGGCCTTTAATGAGTTGCATGCCCAGAGAGTTGGAATCCTTTTCAAAGTGTTTAGCCATTCCTATGCCATTATCTTTGAGGTCCATAATGATTAATTGATGCTCTTCTTTTAAAGATATGGAGATCTCTCCGCCTTTGCCTGCCCGAAAAGCGTACTTAATTGAATTTGTAATGGTCTCATTGATGATAAGTGCGACTGGAATAGCAATGGCCTGGGTCAGACCAATCGTTTCAATCTGTAGATTGAAATGAATCGTATGTGATGAAGCCCCAAAACTGTCTTTCAGGTGCTGAATGAGTTCGGGTATGTAAACCGACATATCAATAGTTTTAATATCCTCTGACTGATAGAGTTTCTGATGGATCAAGGACATGGTGTAAATCCGGTTCTGGCTGTTTTCCATGGCCTGTAACGATTCACCCTGCAAATACGCCGCCTGTGATTCTAAGAGACAGATAATAGTATGTAAATTGTTTTTTACCCGGTGATGGACTTCTTTCAGTAACCATTCTTTTTCCTTCAAGAGAAATTCAAGTTGCTTGTTTTTTGACTCAACGGCCTCATGATTTCTTAGGATTTCTTTTGTGTTCTTTTGTTTGTAGAGATAGAAGCGGTAGGATATCATACCTACGAAGGTTAGAAATATCAGCGCTGAAAAAGTAATATTGCGCTGCAGATTAACTTTATCCAGTTTTATCCGCTGTGACAGTGTCTCCATACGAAGGATTTTAATCGACTGTTCCCTTTCTTTGGTTTCATACTGAATTTCAAGCTGTGCAATCTGGCCACTTTTGGCAATATTGTGGAGTGAATCATTTATCTCTTTGTATTTTTTAAAATGAGTTAAGGAAGATGCAAACCTGTTTTGAGCTGAATCGACCTTACTTGAGGCAAGCTCATAGCTGCTGCGCAACAAATAGTCCTTTATTGGGGATGAGTTAGCGAGGGCCAGAAACTGTTGTGCCTCTTTAAAATTCCCCTGGTGTATTTTGATCTTTGCCAGAGCGATGTAAACCCGCACTTGGGTAGCTTTAGAAAAAAATGTTGGGTCCTGAACCCGAAAAAAACTGTATGCATTTACAATATAAGGTTCAGCCCGATCATATTTTTTCAGATTCATATAATAATCTCCCAGTTCTAAGTTGATATGTCGAAGGGCTCTTGGGCTTATTTGCTTCTCTCGTCGGGCTTTGATGATCAGCGCGAAGGCTTGGCTGTGTTTCCCGCTACCACCAAGCGCATTTGCCGCAGCACAAACAGCTAAATAATAATAAGAATCGTGATCTTTGTTTTTAAAAAGGTCAATAGCCTCAACTGCATATTTATAGGCCTTTTCATACCGTCCCAAGTTTCTGTAAATTGTCGCCACTCGACAGATCAAGGTTGATCTATCCTGGATGGTGCCCGAAACACCCATTATTTCAATCATCATTAAACGGTAACGTAGTTCATTCTTCTGATCGTTTTTTGCACCATAGATGCTTGCCAACTGATCATAGGCATAATGCAGCTTTTGATAACCTATCTGGCGGTACTGTGAGATGGCCTGCAAAACTTCCCTTTCAGCAAGGTCTAATTTACCCTGAATATAGTGAACATCCGCTACACACCTAAAAGATTCAATTTCTTCCAGTTTATATCCACCCCTTTTATATAAATTATAAGCTTGTTCATAGGCATGAAGTTTGATGCTCATCCTGAGCAGATCATTATAATGTATAAGGTCTCCTAACCTGTTCCAGGTACTTGCCTGGTGGTATATATCACCGGCACGCTTATAATGTTGAACAAGCATCATTAACTGCTCCCGTCCTTTTTCGAAATTATCGGTATTAAAGTAATACCAGGCATAGAAGGTTTTGATTTTATTTTGATGAGGAACAGACCTAAGCCTTCGATTTAATTTTTCTGCCTGCTTTATATAATCCAAAATGGTTTCAAGCTCTTTTTTTTTCTGATTGCCGAAAAAATCCAGCTTGTTCATTTTATAATAAGCAAGTGTTAGAAGGTTATTGACTGCATTGGTGTCCAGTTTCGCAAATGGTAATTCACGAGTTAAAGAGTCTGCCATCCTCGTGCTGGTACTATCTTGTGCGAAAGAAAAAAAAACCGTAAAAAAGGTAAATGTTAGAAATGCCAACAACGACTTTGAGGTTTTATGCTCCATAGTTTAATAGACTTGTTAATTAAAATCATTTTACTTACCGATTTTCAATATCTGTTTGGAGTAAGAAGTAGCACAGGGAATTCACCTAAACATCCTAGCTATAGCACTAGAAAAAACGCACCTTTTCTGGAGGTTTCAGACAGTAATAATCGTTCTTTTTGCTTTTCGAGATAGACTTAAATATAAATAATTTTATTCGGAAATTATATAAAAAATACGAATTTCAATTGTCTCCAGATATCCTAGGTATGGAATTACCCATTCCTTTGAAAGGATAAACGAAAGTGTTTGGTCAGGTTCACCAAATTCGCTAATATAATCAAAAGTAAATTTTATAGCCTAATTCTTTCTTGTCAGACAGGGTCAGTCTATTCTGTTTTTTCAGTAAACTATCAAGTCTGCACTTTTTATCTAAACTAGCGCTATTGGGACTGCACTTTTTTTTAGAGATTGAAAGTTGATCATAGCAATTATATATGTCTATATTCCTATTTTAAGAGGTGGGTAAGGTGGTTACGCAGTTCGGCATCAGAAGGTCGCACCGCATTGCGAAAACAATCCTTTTCCTCTGGATCAATAAGAATAAGCCTTGGAATAGAGGCTGCGTTGAATTTTCTGATAAATCAGAACCTGTGCCTACAATGACCTGTATTCCTTTAGCTTATTATTTATGGCATAACGCCTTATCTGAACTACGGCCTAGAAAGAGGCTTGAAAACATAATGTTTTTTGTGCTATGATCTGATTGTGATTCCGGTTTACCTAAAAAAGTCTCTGCATTGCATAACCTGATGACCTTAAATTGATTGATGTTTTTGAAGATTACTTTGTTGGCAATCATTAAGTTAGTTACAGAAAGCCAGATTGTATATGTATTTACCGGTATGAATCTAATCCGATGACTTGGATCTGCCCGTCATTTCTGATGCCAGGACGAATTCTTTGATCACACATAAACTGTAAGAGACTTTAGGGTTTGATCATATGTTCATACATTTTAACGGTAGTGTATACTTATATTTCTACGTTCAGAAGGATCCATTACTTTAATAATAAAAATTTTTTAGTAAAAAAGCGTAAAAAATTTGTTTGTAAATTTTTTATATGTATATATGTATATACAAAGACATTAATTAACTTCTTGTTTTACAGACCAAACCACTAACTAAATTATTATGTGCCGAAATTTTTTTACTTATCTCAGGGTGATATACCTCTGTGGTCTTCTTTTGTTATTATGTTCATCGAATGAGTCGATGGCCCAGACTGGCGTGACGATTTCTGGAAAGGTAACGGATGCTAGAGGAGTACCGTTGCCAGGCGTGAGCGTTCTGCTCAAAAACACCACTGTTGGGCAGCTTACTGACACAACAGGCCGGTTTACACTGGCAGTGTCTGACTTAAAGGGAACTTTAGTGTTCTCATTTGTAGGTTACCTCAAACAGGAACAGGCTATTAATAACCGTAAGATCATCAACATTACTCTGGAAGACGATAACTCAACACTGAACGAGGTTGTTGTGGTGGCGTATGGCACTCAAAAAAGGGAAAGTATGGTGAGTTCAATTACAACCATCAACCCTAAAGAGCTGAAGGGCCCGACCAGCAACTTGACTACAATGCTGGCCGGGCGCATACCAGGGCTGATCGCTTACCAGCGAAGTGGCGAGCCTGGATCGGACAATGCGGCTTTCTTTATTCGTGGGATCACATCTTTTGGAACAGGAAAACAGGATCCGCTGATACTGATCGATAATATGGAGTCCTCCTCCACTGCACTGGCGCGTATGCAGCCAGATGATATTGCTTCCTTTTCTATTTTAAAGGATGCGGCGGCCTCTTCCCTCTATGGTGCCAGGGGAGCAAACGGTGTGGTATTGGTAACTACGAAATCAGGAGCCTCTGGCGATACAAAATTCAATGTGCGCTTTGAAAATTCTGTTTCTACCAACACACAGAATTTTAGAACAGCTGACAATATTACCTACATGAAACTGGCCAACGAAGCGGCTTTGACAAGAAACCCTACATCTCCGCTTCCCTATCTGGAAAATAAGATTGATCATACCATTGCAGGCGATAACCCACTGTTGTATCCCAATAACGACTGGATGGCGCTGTTGATCAAAGACCGGACATCCAATCAACGCTTAAATCTTAATGTTTCAGGTGGTGGCAAAGTGGCCAGATACTATATTTCAGGTACGCTGAATCAGGACAACGGTGTGCTGAAAAGTAATGACAAAAACAGCTTTGATAATAATATAAAGTTGAAAAGTTATGGTATCCGTTCAAATGTGAATGTTAACCTTACACCAACTACCGAGGCGGTAGTGAGGACATCGGGTAGTTTTGACGATTTCGTTGGACCGATAGGGGGAGGTTCTGCAGTATTTAACAGTGTGCTTACCGCCAATCCGGTCAAATTCCCTGCAGTATTTGACCCATCAGATTCTCCATACGATAACCATCCGCTGTTTGGTGGTGCCTTGTTAACCGATCAGACATCAGGTGGTTTTTATAATAACCCATATGCATCAATGGTTTCTGGCTTTCAACAATACAATACCTCCACACTCAATGTTCAGCTAGAATTAAATCAAGATTTTAATTTCGTCATGCCCGGTCTTAAGGCTTCGTTGATGGCATATACCACACGTTATTCCTATTTTGATCTCTCCAGAAGGTACAATCCCTTCTTTTACACAGCTAATCCGACAGATCAGAATGTGAAAGGTTATAATATCGCCCTGCTAAATGAGCTGACAGCTACGGAATACCTGAATTATACACCAGGCGTAAAGACCGTTAATACTACTGCACAGGTTAATGCCAATTTATCTTATACGCATATATTTGGCAAAAAGCATAATTTTTCGGCCCTGCTTGTGGGGATCGCAAAGAATTACCTTGATGGTAATGCGGAAAACTTACAGGGAGCACTTCCTTCAAGGAACTTGGGGGTTTCAGGCCGTTTGACCTATGACTACGATACCAGGTATTTGCTGGAAGTGAATTTTGGTTACAACGGATCAGAACGCTTTGCCAAAAACAACCGTTATGGATTTTTCCCCTCAATAGGTGCTGGATGGAATATCAGTAACGAGGGATTTTTCAAACCATTGACCAGTGTCGTGTCAAGATTCAAACTTCGTGGAAGTTATGGGCTGGTTGGAAATGATCAGATCGGAAATATTGCTGACAGGTTTTTTTACCTGTCTGATGTCAGTTTGAATAATGTTGTACGTTCTGCCACATTCGGCGAAAACTATACCTATACCCGGAACGGAGTAGTGATTTCCAGGTATGCCAATGATGGCATTACCTGGGAGAAATCTAAAGATCTTAACCTTGCTGTTGATCTAACGTTTTTTAACAAGTTCAACCTGGTTATAGAGGCCTATAAAAAAGACCGTACCAATATCCTGATGCCGAGAGCTAATATCCCAACCACCATGGGGCTCACTGCAATCAGCCGGGCCAATGTGGGCGCCGCTTCCGCTAAAGGAGTTGATGTGAGCATGGACTACAACCAAACTTTTGGTAATTTTTGGTTAAATACCCGTGGTACTTTTACTTTTTCTACCAGTAAATTGGAGGTTAACGAGGAACCGGAGTTTGCTGCAAACGAATATTATCTTTCCCGGGTTGGGCATTCTTTGTCCTCATCTTTTGGATTGATTGCCGAACGTCTCTTTGTAGATGATGATGATGTTAAAAATTCTCCCGTACAGAGCTTTGGGGGGGGTAGTTCAGCCGTGAGAGGTGGTGACATCAAATATCGTGATCTGAACGGAGATGGCATTGTTTCCGGATTGGATATGGTAAACGGTATTGGTAATCCTACAAGTCCTGAGATTATTTATGGCTTTGGTTTCTCCTCGGGTTATAAAAATTTTGAGTTCAGTGCTCAGTTCCAGGGTTCTGCAAGATCATCGATCTTCATCAATCCGGCTGCTATCACGCCGTTTGCCCTGAACGGTGGCAATCAAAATGGTCTTTTAAAGGTTATTGCAGATGATCATTGGTCTGAGGATAACCGGAATATTTACGCTTTTTGGCCAAGGCTGAGTTCTGCAGTTAACGTCAACAACAGTCAGCCCTCTACCTGGTGGCTGCGCAATGGAGCCTTTATGAGGTTGAAACAGGTTGAGCTTGCCTACAACATCAGGGAAAAGGGGCTGAAAAGATTGCATATGAGCAGCGTCAGGCTTTACGTAAATGCAAATAATCTTTTTGTGATCACTGGATTTAAGTTGTGGGATCCTGAGCAGGGCGGTAATGGACTTGGATATCCGGTTCAAAAGGTATTTAATGCAGGCCTAACAGTATCATTCTAAACGATAAATAAAAAAAAATGAAAAGTAGAAAAAACATAATAATCGTTTTGCACCTTATAGTTCTTATGGTGCTCACCGCCTGCAAGAAAGGGTACCTGGATATCGTTCCCGATAATCTTCCTACGCTGGACAATTCCTTCACAAGCCGCGTAGAAGCGGAGAAATTCTTGTTTACCTGTTATTCTTTTTTACCAAAGGAGGGCAATCCGGATAGCAATCCGGGATTTAACGCCGGAGATGAACTTTGGTTCTATAAAGATCCGTTATTTGACTTTTTCAGGATCGACCCTTATCTGATTGCCAGGGGAAGGCAGAATAAGTCGGCCCCTTACATGAACTACTGGGGGGAAAACCTGGGGACTGGAAATGTGACAGCCTTTGATGACCGTTCCATGTGGCAGGGAATCCGCGATTGTAATATAATGCTGGAAAATATAGACAGAGTGAAAGACCTGCAGCCTTTGTTGAAAAGCCGGTGGATAGCTGAGGTTAAATTCCTGAAAGCATATTACCACTGGTATCTCTTCAGGATGTACGGACCTATCCCGATAGTAGATACGAACTTTCCTGTAACTGCGGGTGCTGACGAAGTCAAAATTAAACGCCAGCCGGTGGATTCTGTAGTTAGCTACATTACCGGGCTGATCGATGAGGCAGTAGTCGGAGATGACTTTACGGGTCTGCCGATCAGGATATTGAATCAGGCAGATGAACTTGGAAGGATTACCAAAGTAGCTGCGCTGGCCATTAAGGCAAGGGTACTGGTTACAGCCGCCAGTCCACTGTTCAACGGAAATTCCGACTACGCAAACCTGAAAAATAAAGATGGACAGGTACTATTTAATCAGGTATACAGCCAGGCCAAATGGAGCAGGGCGGCAGAAGCCTGCCGGGTCGCAATTGATGCCGCAGGCTCTGCGGGAATAAAACTGTACACCTTTCCCCAGGGAACTATAACCTCCCAGACACCAGAAATTACAACAGAGATGAGTATCCGTAATGCGGTAGCTCAAAAATGGAATACAGAACTGATCTGGGGCAGTACGGTATTGGATGATGGACAAAGACCGCCGACATTTTGGTTGCAGCTCTTCGCTTGTCCACAACTGGACCCAGCGATCTACAAAGAAGAACTAAAAGGACAGCTTGCACCGACATTCAAAATGGCTGAACTGTTTTATACCAAAAATGGTGTGCCTATAGAAGAAGACGATACCTGGGATTATTCAAATAGGTTCAAGCCTAAAGCCACTCCTGCAAACAGTCCATATCTGATCGCAGACTATCAGACAGCAGGGCTGCATTTTGATAGAGAACCCCGTTTTTATGCTGACATGGCTTTTGATGGGGCAAAATGGTTCATGAAAAATAATACCAGTGCGCTGGCACCTTACGCCATAAGAAGTAAATCGCTGGAGAATTCGGGTAAGAAGAATACCCGTTTATATTCCATAACCGGTTATTATACTAAAAAAGTAGTTAACTGGAACCTGACCGCCAGTGCTTCCGGAGTTACTGTGGAAAGCTATCCATGGCCAATAGTGCGTCTTGCGGATCTGATGCTGTTATATGCCGAAGCCCTCAATGAGTCCAATAATGGGACGCAGGCTTTACCGGTACTCAATGAAATTCGTGCCCGCGCAGGCCTGGGCTCAATAGAATCATCCTGGTCTGTCTTCGCAAAGCCCCAGTTTAAAACAAAATATAGAACTGTTGAGGGGCTGAGGAGCATTATCCGTCAGGAGAGAGGGATTGAACTGGCGTTTGAAGGCAGTCGTTTCTGGGATTTACGCAGGTGGAAAACTGCGCTACAGGTCCTTAACGGACCAATCTATACGTGGAATATCAGCAGAGATAATTTTGCAGACTATAACCAGAGAATTATAGACTACAATCAGACATTCACTTCGCCCAGAGACTACCTGTGGCCAATCAGCGACAGGGAACTGCAGATTAACCCAAATCTGGTCCAAAATACAGGTTGGTAATCATCTGATGAAAAAATATAAAAAATAAGAAAATGAAACAAATATTATTGATGTGCTGCATTGGCCTGTTCTTGATGACGACCAACTCCTGCAAGCAAAATGAACTGGGCCCCGTGGATAACGATGGGGTTGCACCAGGGCCGGTAAGCAATCTTTCTGTACTCAACCTGAACGGAGCCGCTACAGTTACTTTTACCTCACCTGCAGATCCGGATCTTGCTTATGTTAAAGCACAATACACAACAAAAGATGGTACTGTGAGAGAAACAAAGGTAAGCCGTTATAACAATAAAATAACCTTGGAGGGCTTTGCTGATACTGATGCCTATGAAGTAACCCTAACTGCTGTGGATAAAGGGGAAAATGCTTCGCAGCCTGTAAATATTACAGTAAATCCATTGAAACCGATTTATAAAATTGCTTTTGAGAGCGTAAAGGCCGCCCGTGATTTTGGCGGGATCAATATCAAAGTAGATAACCCCAACCGTGCCAGCTTGGCTATAATCGTTCTGACAGATGATTCCCTGAAAAATTTTGTTCCGGCACAGACCTTTTACTCAGATGTTAAAGATGTGAACTTTTCTGTCAGGGGATTCAAGGCGATTGACAGAAAGTTTGGGATTGTAGTCCGTGACCGCTGGGGAAATAGATCCGATACCCTGAACGTTTCCCTTACCCCGCTGTTTGAAGAGCGGTTGTCTCGGACTGCAATGAGTGGTTTTACCTTACCAACAGATGCAACGCAGGGGCACAGCGGCACCTATGCCGGTCTGTTTGATGATAATCTGACCGGTGGCTGGTACCACAGCGCCGATGGCAATGTAATGCCACAATGGTTTACATTTGATATGGGGGTGGTCGCGAAGTTGAGCAGGCTTGTATATTTCATGAAGCCCAATAAATATTTTGATGAACACAACCCACAGGTAGTGGAGATTTATGGTTCGAATGCTCCCAATCCCAACGGTAGCTTTGATGGCAGTTGGACTTTAATGACTACTTATACCATGGTCAAACCATCGGAAACCCCTGCACCTCAATTGACACAGGCCGATATAACTGCAGCTCAGGAAGGGGCTACAATAACCTTCCCATTGGATGCGCCAAGAGCTAGGTATATAAGATTTAAGACGCTCAAGAACTGGGGGAATACACCTTATGTAAGTGTGTACGAGATCAGGATGTTCGGCGATTCACATTAATAAAAAGCTAATAATCAATAATATTATGAAAGTTATAAAATACAGTAAGATCCTTTGTTTGGTTATCGCAGGGCTGTCTTTTCTGATTTCCTGTACCAAAGAGGATGGGTATAAAAAGTTTCAGGAGGGCGGTGAAATCATCTATGCAGGTACTTTGGATACCGTGATTGCCCAATCTGGTAAAAACAGGATAAACCTGCAGATGAATTTGGGTAACGATGCATCTGTAACCAAAGTGAAGGTTTATTGGAATGATGGAGGGGACTCTTCACAGGTCGTTGTTCCCCGTCCGGCAAAATCTGATACTGTCAATCTCTTGATCTCTGGTCTTTTTCCCGGAACATACAATTTTAAAGTCTACACCTACGATAAGCAAAACAATTCATCAGTGGTAACCAATGTATCCGGAATTGCCTACGGTGAGGATTACGAAAACTCGCTGGTAAATCGCCGGATCAGATCTGCAGCGCCCAGCACGCAGGTAGATTCTCTGGTGCTGACCTGGAATGAGGCCAATCCGGGCCTTATGAAAACAGATCTCACCTATACCAGGAAAAATGGTGACATTATAACCTTAACCGTTCCAAGTACGGAATCTGTGACCAAATTGACGGATGATTATCTCGCAGGAAGCACCTTATCGTATCGGTCAACATACAGATTTAATGAAAACGCCTTCGACAGTTATACCGTTACTGAAGCCTCTACACTGACATTAGTAGCTTTACCACCTTACGAACGTCAACTCCCTAAGTCGGCCTTTAAAGAAGTCCTACTCCCCACGGATGTACTTGAAGGAGGTTTTGGTTGGCTGATGCCTGCGCTTTGGAATGGGGTTTATACTGGAAACGGTTTTGCTACCCAGCCCAATAAACCGTTGCCAGTTTGGTTTACCTTTGACACAGGGGTATCAACGAAAATAAACAGATTTATCTACCATATGCCTCAAGACCGTATTTTCCGCCTGGAAGCTGTTCAATCTTTTGAGATTTGGGGCAGTGATAATCCTGCCTCCGATGGAAGCTGGGGAAGCTGGACTTTGTTGAATACCTGTACCAGCTTTAAACCTTCTGGATCACCTGTTGGTAACAATACGGCAGCCGATATTGCAGCTGCAGCTGCCGGGCAGGAATTTGTCATGCCTCATGCAAATCCCAGTACACGCTATATCCGTATTAAGGTCCTTTCAAACTGGGGCAATGGACCTTTCCAGGCGATGGGAGAGTTTACCTTCTTTACCCGTGACCGTGTAAAATAATCAGCTATATAAGCTGGGTCCGCTGTAATCCAAGTTTACATGAATGTAATGATCTCAAATTAATCAATTTTCAAAACACATAAGCATGTTTAAAATAAACTTTATACTTCCGGTAATTTTGTCTGCAATCTGTATCGCAGCTTGTTCCAAGAAAAGTCCGGCAGAATCAGATGAGAAAAAGCCAATTGTGGTGGAAGAAACCGACCCTCCCGGTGCACCACCCAAGACCTGGACAGAACATTGGTTTCAACACAAGGAAAAGCTGACAAGGGTTTTTTACGATAATGATGTGGCGATATACTACGATGGTTATGTAGACCGCAAAATAACATGGACCCATAAATTCATTGGAGACCTATGGCGTTATACCAAGAAGACTTATGGCGGACATGGTACAGACCCTCGCCTGTACGCGGTATTTCATACCGATGCGAGTGGTACTTTGTCGGGTGGTCATCCAGACTACTGGTATAGTTCATCACATGATTTTAGAAATGTGATAGACGTTGGTCCCGGTCCCTGGACTACACAATATGGCAATATCGACTTACCTACACATGAGGTCTTTCATATTGTAGAGTCGACAGCATTCAATACAAGGGCGTCTTTTGGGTATGGTACCCCGCCGAACGGCATCTGGGGAGACAGTAAATTTGCCGAAATCTTTCAGTACGATGCTTACCTAGGGCTTGGAATGAAGGACGAGGCTGAGGTGTGGCGCAACCGGGTCAGCCCAAAATCGGAAGGATTTCCCAGCGCAGATTCATTTTGGTTCCGGGACTGGTTATATCCCTGGTATAACAACTACGGAAAAACACAGGTCCTGGTCAAATTTTTTAAGCTGGCATCGGAGAACTTCCCGAAATATGACAATGGTACATACAAACGTGCGATGAACTGGGGAGAATATATCCACTTTTCCAGCGCAGCAGCAGGAGCCGATCTGAAAGGACTTGCCACGACGGCATTTGGATGGACATCGGCCTGGGAGCAACAACTCATAAAAGCCCGTGCAGATTACCCAGGCGTAACTTATCCCAACTAGGCATATTCAACATTAAAGAGGTAAGAAAACCTTGAATTTAAATGTCCGGGCATTGGCCAGGACATTTAAATTCAATTGCAGCTGGCGTTGTTTAGCTCCGTCTCTGCTTTAAATTTCCGGTATCAAAAGGTTGGAACATTTTCTTACATACAATATAAAATGAAGCTTAACCTTATTCCCGCCTGCTTTCAATAGTATATACAAAACTGTCAGCATGGTAGTAACCTAAGTTATATTCTATCGGGCGGTCGCCCTGATCAAAGACAAAGCGTTTCCGGAACAGGACGGGAGCCCCAGGCTCAATGGAAAGTTTTGACGCGGTGAATTTATCTGCCCCTTTGGCACTAATTTCCTCTTTGGACAGATTTGCCACAACGGAATAATCATGCTCAAGTATTTCATATAAAGGACGCTTGAAATCTTCTTCACCAGTTAATCCGATCCTTGGGTGAAAGTAAGAGATAAAGTACACAAAAGGCCCTTCTGCTCTGCCTCTTAAACGTTCGACTTTCAAGACCTTTTTATCTATGCCAATATCAAAAAAGTGTGCTAATCTTTCATCAGGGAATTCCCAGCTGATATGAAGTTCGAAATTTTTAATTGGAATTCCCCTTGCTTGCATCTCCTGTGAAAAACTCAACCAGTTATTTGATTTTGAACTCACAGCTGCCTCAGCAACTTTTGTCCCAACCCCTTTCTTTCTGATCAAGAGTCCTTCGTAAACTAATTTATTCAGGGCCTGCCTCAGGGTTGTGCGGGAAATGGCGAGCTGTTTGGCCATATCAACCTCATTAGGCAGGAATTTGGTGGCGTACTCCGGATCTTTAATAAGATCGCGTAATAATTGTTCTGCCTGGATGTGAAGCGGTATATGACTTTTATGGTCTATTGAGAATTTCATTTTATAAATTGCAATTTTTAGATAACTAAAACAAAGTGCATTAGCAAATCTATAAAAAAAAAGTGTTTTTGGAGCATGTGCAAAAAGTGGGATGATTTGGAAAGCCTTTGCCAGTCGGTGTTTTATCAAGATTCCAAAAGAATGGAAAGCCTTTATCAGCCAATAGTATCCTTTTTAGCTAATATTCTAAAATAATATTAGGAATTATGTACATACATACATACATTTGTCTGATTAGTAACATTTACTCTATTTATGGAAGCAAAGACAAATGATCGAATTGATATATCATCGCAAATACAAAACTGGAGAAATAGTAGGGAAAAAATTTTGCCGGAAAATTTAAACGGGATAAAAAAGGCAGGCATGGGATATAACATCTATCCGTGCCATTCTTTGGGGCCAAAGAGAATATTTAACGGGTACAGTTCCCTTGCCAACTGGATAGCTGAGGAGAAAACTGTTATCATCGACGGATACATCGGTGTATTTTGGGAAGAAATAGAATATTTGTTGCAAAGAGAATTTTCAAAAAAAAATATAACTGTTAACTGGATAAGGCATAGTGAATTTCTTAAAAGTGAAGAAGAAATCAACTCCCTGATAAAGCCCTTTTTAGGGGCACAAAAAAGTATTTGGGGAAAAAAAACGACACTGGGCTTATCGGATTTTTATTACGCAACAAATAAGTCAGTTCAGCCTGATCCTGCTTTTGAGATCAATATTTTATTTGGAATCGGTAGTAGCTTGGTAGACTGGGATGTTCCTGTGGTATATCTGGATATTCCAAAAAATGAAATCCAATACAGAATGCGTGGGGGTTCTATAACGAATTTAGGGAGCAATTCAATCACCAAAGCAACTGAAATGTACAAGCGGTTTTATTTTGTTGACTGGGTAATATTGAATGCCCATAGAGAAAAGTTTATTGACCGAATAGTGATTTTCGGCGACGTACAGCATAAGTCATCTATTACCTGGATTTTTTCTAAAGACCTGAATACCGGTTTAAAAGATATCAGCAGATCGGTCTTGCGAGCTAGGCCATGGTTCGAAGCGGGTGCATGGGGAGGCCATTGGTTACAGGATAATATTGAGGGACTTAACAAAGAAGAGGTCAATTATGCATGGTCGTTCGAATTGATTGTTCCTGAAAATGGGATTGTGTTTGAAAGCGATGGTAGTTTGTTAGAGGTCCCATTTGATCTTCTCATGGAAAAAGAATTTAAAGCTGTTCTTGGAAAACACGCAGAGATTTTTGGGAAAGACTTTCCAATAAGGTTTGACTTTCTGGATACCATTGATGGCGGAAATCTTTCGATTCAATGTCATCCATCTGTTGAATATATCAGAGAAGAATTTGGAGAAAACATCACACAGGATGAAACCTATTATATATTGGATTGTAAAGATGATGCAAAGGTATTCTTAGGGTTTCAGCAGGATATCAATGTGGCCGAATTCAGAAACGCCTTGATAGAAAGCCAGGAAAAATCTCACGAAATCGATATTGAAAAATATGTCCAGGTATTTAATGCAAAAAAACATGATCTGTTTTTAATCCCCAATGGAACAGTTCACAGTGCCGGAGCAAACAATCTTGTTTTAGAAATTAGTGCAACACCATATATTTTTACTTTTAAAATGTATGATTGGATGCGCATGGGCTTAGATGGTCAGCCCAGGCCAATAAATATAGACCATGCTTTTAAAAATTTGAATTTTGAAAGGAAAGGCGAACAGGTTAAAAAGGAACTGATTTCAGTTCCGACCGTAATAGAAAAAGGAAAAGATTGGGAAATCGTACACCTGCCAACCCATGAATTACATTTTTACGATGTTCACCGGATTGAGTTTGATACCACGTTTACATTGGACACAAATGATACCTGCCACATTTTAATGCTTGTAGAAGGGACTTCAATCAAAGTAGAAACGAGAGGTAATACCAAAGCTGATTTTTACTATGCAGAAACATTTGTAATCCCAGCTGCAACCGAAAGCTACACCCTTATAAATACAGGCAGGGGAAGGGCAAAAGTGATCAAGGCATTTGTTAAAGAAGAGCTGAATGGTTTTCTGCAAAACAGATAGAAAGTAGCATTGTAAGCTTAGTTGAATTCCGGTCAAAGTACCCATCGGGATCTATTCCAAGGGGAAGTTGAAGACCGCTAACCAGATATAAAATGAACAGACAAAATAAAATTAAGGTGCTATTGATAACATTGGTAGCCTCTTTGGGGGGAGGCCTGTTTGGTTTTGATATGGCTGTAATATCGGGTGTATTACCCTTGGTTCAAAAACAGTTTGCCCTAAGTGCCTCCCAGGAAGGATGGTTTGTGTCTTCCGCTCTGGTAGGATGTATCATAGGCGTTGCAGTCTCAGGTGAGCTCAGTGATCGTTTGGGGAGAAAGATTCCCCTTATCCTTACTGCACTGTTATTTATTTCCTCAGCCCTTGGATGTGCCTTTATGCCTGGTTTATCCGGAGTCATCGCATTTAGGTTAATCGGCGGAATCGGCATCGGGATTGCCTCAAGCGTGGTACCATTGTATATTTCCGAAATTGCGCCTGCGGAAATCAGGGGAAGGCTGGTGACCTATTACCAGTTTGCCCTTACATTTGGAATTCTTCTTGCATACCTCAGTAATGCCCTGTTACTCGACATGGAGCCGGTGAAACAGGGCATTTTTGGGACAGGCGAAATTTTCAGTCATCAGATCTGGCGCGGTATGCTCGGAATGGGCCTGATACCGGCAGTCTTTTTTCTCTTTGGGCTATTTATGATCCCAGAAAGTCCAAGATGGCTTATTCAGAAGGGAAGATTGAAAGAGGGTGCTGCTATAATTGGCAGGATTTCGGGAAAACCACTGACCCAACAGGAAGTGCTTGAATTCACATCCCTGGCCAATGGAAAAAATAGTTCTTACAGGGATTTATTTTCGCCCGTCTTGCGAAGGGCTCTGCTGATAGGAATTCTGTTGCCCTTATTTTCGCAGTTCAGCGGTATAAATGCCATTATATACTATGGTCCGAGGATACTGGGCAATGCTGGGATATCCCTAAGTAATTCCCTGGTCAGTCAGATCATATTTGGTGCCGCCAATATGGTCTTTACCCTGCTTGCCATCTGGAAAGTTGATAAATGGGGCAGAAGGCCCTTATATCTTTACGGGACTGCCGGTGCAACAATATCCCTGATATGCACAGGTCTGTGTTTTTATCTTGGAGCAACTTCCAGTGTATGGTTATTGCTCTGTGTCCTTGCTTTTTTAGGCTGTTTTGCATGCTCCATTGGGCCTTTAAAGTTCGTTGTTGCATCTGAGATTTTTCCAGGGGCCTTAAGGGGACGGGCGCTTGCTATAAGTATAATGGTGATGTGGGTTGCTGATACCATGGTGGGGCAGATAACTCCTGTTTTACTGAAGGAAATCGGTAGTGCCGGTACATTTTGGTTTTTTGCTTTTTTCTGTATGATCGCTTTTCTAACCGTTTATAAATTACTTCCTGAAACTAAAGGTAAGTCGCTCGAACAGATTGAAAATGAATGGGACGGTGCGGCGAAAAAGGAAATATTTTTACATTGATGCTGAAGCGCAAAAAAACGGCTGGAACTATGCAGCCCAGCCGTTTTGTGTTATTTATTTTCGAGTGCAGTAATTGCCGACCATAAAACCCCCGCTTCCCCCCGGAAACTCGAAGAACCCTGTGGCCTGTTGTCCGGGCTGTACCATTCATAAAAGCCATGATTTTTGATGACTCTTTCAAGCATAGGTCTCAATGCCTCTTCTGCCTCGTTGATCAATCCATAGCGTGCCAGTTGCCTAACCATCCTTGCTCCGAACCAGGTCCAGTCTCCTCCGTTTTGATAGAGATATGGTCCCATGCCTTTATTTTGAAAAGTGCCTTCAGGGTAAGTCGGATACAATGTTAGCCCTATACTGGATGCATTTGCTGCAATAACGTTCTGCTTCATTTTCCGGTAGGCTAGCAATACCTCCTTTTTTGATAGTAAGCCCGCTTCGATCGCGACAGCCGTACCACCATGATAATAAACCTTGGACTCATCAAAAGCAGAAGGAAACGGAGAACCGTTGAGGTAGATATGGGGAATATATTTTTGGGCTTCCGCATCCCATAGGTAGTTTCTGATGTTCTTTTGTATATTTTTACGGATCCCCTTCCATTTGGTTTTCTGAGCTGGGGTAAGTTCACAGATCTCCATAAAATCATTGATTGCTATGATAAACATGGCATTATCATAAATGTCGATAGCCTTATGGGACTTCTCGTCCAGGACAACGCCCCAACTATGTTCGGGCTGGACATCGCCCCAGTCCGCAGTGGTTGCACCCCAGATCAGGCCATGTTTATTGTCGAACCTTTTGTTCAGCAAAAAGTCCATAGCCCTTTCCATCTGAGTCTGGATGGTTGCTCCGGCAATAGAGTCGCTCAGGATGGTTTTATCTCCCGTGCCCCTAATGTATTTTGCAACTGCTTGTACCAAAGATGTTTCCTGATCGGTTTCTACCGTGTTTTTGTGCCCGAGATACTCAGGGGCAAGATCGGTTTTGTAATATTGGTATCCTACATTACCCGTTTTTACTGGTACATATCCATCTAAAATTGCGCCATCTGGCTGTTGAAACTGGAAAAAGGTAATGAGATGTTTTTTAATTGTATTTCTATTGTTGATCTTGCAGCTAAGCTCAATAAAAGTATTCAGATCCCTGATCCATACCTCACCGTAGCCGTCTCCAGCTGTAAACCCCTTTTTTATTAATTCCTCTGCCATGGTTTTAACATTTTGTTTTATGGATAAAGGAGGCCAGTACTGTGCTGTAGGCGAACTAGAAAGTTCCTGCCCTTCCACATAACTGGAAGAGGCAAGGACTACAAGCACCGCTAGTGCTAGATTTTTGTTCATATTTATGGAACGGATTAAATCTTAATAATTTGGATTTTGAGTAAGGTTGGTATTTCTTTGCAGCTCATCTCTTGAAATTGGAAGTAAAAGATTTCTGGACTGTATGGTCGAACCTGCAGCGTTGGCATGTCCCACAACCGGTTCAAATGCAATGTCTCCGTTTGCCCCAGGGACAGGAAAAAGCCTTGTTCGCTGGATATCATACCATATCGTTCCCTGGAACACAAGTTCTCTAAAACGCTCCTTCCATACTTCACGGACAAAATTCTCAACACTTAAGCCACTTAATTGTGCTTTTATATCCGCAATGTTTGCCTTCCAGTAAGCCCTGGAACGCACTTCAGCCAGGTAATTGACCGCATCCGCGTTTACACCTTCTGAAAGTGCAACCGCTTCTGCAGCAGTAAGCAGTACAGTAGAATATGTATAGACAGGGAAATCCTTTCCTGAACTGGCAGATGTAAAGGAAGCCTCATCATCCTGCCAGATATAGGGTGCGGTATCGAAGGTTACAGTTGTGCTGTTAGCTCTTGTCAGCGTGCTGTGGAAATATTGCTTCTCCTGTACACGCAGATCGTTGGCTGCATCGTAGCCCTGCAAGAATTTTGCCACAGGCGCAAAAGCATTTGTAGATACCGAAAACTTTGTTTCCGAGGTGACACTTGCAGGAAAGGCCCAGTTGGAATAGGTTGAAGTAGCAATACCTACAGCATATTCATAATAATAAATATCCTCTGTCGCAGATCGGTCTGCCAATCTAAGTTTATTATACGCGGTGTTAGTGAGCATTACCGAATTGTCGGGGTTGCGCCCATGCTGAGTAAGCTGATACTTTCCGCTATTGATAATTAGTTTTGCAATCTGAGCTGATTTGGCATAGGTGTTTTTCTGAAGCGGGTATCCGCTCATCGTCAGATAAACATCAGCAAGCAGGGCCGCGGCTGCTCCCTTGGTTATTCTCGAGCCATTGTTTGCCATAGAAACGTCAGAGAGCCCAGCCTCATTTACAGCATATTCAAGATCAGAAGTAATCAAAGCATAAACCTGCTCAACCGAACTTCTGCTTACGGCAAGATTTTCCTGGCTTTCATAAGGTGCTGTAATCAAGGGCACTCCGCCGAACAGCCTTACCAACTGGAAATAGCCAAATGCACGGAAGAACTTTGCTTCTCCCTGAAGTTTTTTGGACTGTGTATCAGAAATTCCACCCGTCATGGGGATATATTTGATGGCAGTATTGGCACGGGCAATTCCCGCATACAGCGTGCTCCACATGCTTTGGATGTAGGATGAAAGATTATCGCCTGTGAAGCTCATATTTCTTGCGTATTGTGCGTGTATTTCCTGCCCTTTAAATTCATTGTCAATATAACCGCTAATATATGGCGTAAACATCATTCTGGATCCGGAGTAGATGCCCCCGCTCGGATCATAAAACTGTGGTGCCCCGGTTCTGTACAATCCGTTGACAGCATTGTTTGCATGGTCGGGGTTTTTAAAATACTGGCCGCTTGTGATTTCATCCTTTGGTACCTCTTCCAAGAATTTCTTGCAGGAGCTGGTTAGCGCCAGTGCTAACATTAAAAATATGATTCTAGGTTTCATAATTCTGTTTTTTTGATTTTTACTTTTTATGATTTCCATTTTAAAACTGCAAGCTTGCTCCGAGCGTAAATGTTCTCGGTTTCGGGTATTGATGGAAATAAATGTTCTGACCCCATTGGTTGTCCCCATAAGAGGTAGCTTCAGGATCATAGCCTTTAAATTCATCAGAAGTAATGAGGAATGCATTCTGAACACTCAAATAAACCCTCATGTTTTTTACTTTTAACTTTTCGAGTGTTTTTTGGCCAAGGCTGTAACCAAGGGTAATGGCATTCGCACGCAGATAGGATCCGTTTGCAGCCCAATGATCGTCAACCTCACTGTTTTGTCCTGAAAAAGGACCGTTTCTGATCTGCTGGATCATTGTGTTCTGGTTCTGTGGAGTCCAGCTGTCGTAAAGTGTTCTTTTAAAGCCATTGGAATATCCGGTCCTATCTTCGGTAGAATGCAGGAACTGTTGTAAGATCTCGACACCATATACAAACTGCATATCCACACTTAGATCCAGGTTTTTATAACGGAAATTATTGATAAAACTTCCTGTCCAGTCTGGTAAGCCCTTTCCTATGACTGTCCTTTCGGTGCTACGCTTTGCTACGCCAGGAATGGCTCCAACAGCTGCCGCCTGTGCGGCCTCAGCGGTACTCCAGGTACCAAGGCGTCTGTAACCCCAAAACGAACTTAAACTTTCTCCAACTCTTAGGATAGTCTGGCTCCCTGATACGAAGTTTGGTCCTGGAAAGATGTCTTCTCCATTGAGGCCAAGTGCCTCTATCCTGTTTTTATTATAACTGAAATTCAGGGTAGACTCCCAAGAAAAATTATCCGTTCTTACCGGTATACCGCTTAATAGTACCTCGATACCTTTATTGGAAACCGAACCGATGTTGTCCCTTACTGATCCAAAACCGGTACTTGTAGGCAGTGGCCTATCCAAAAGAAGGTCAGTAGTGAGCTTGCGGTAATAATCAAAACCCAGTGTCAGTCTTCTTTTAAACATTGCAAGGTCGAACCCTATGTCGAACTGTTTTGATTTTTCCCACTCCAGACCCGGGTTCGCAAGCCTGTTAACAAAACTTGTTGAAACGCGCGTTCCGTTAATCAGGGTAGTGGACGATGAAATGGTGCCGAGGGAAAGGTAGGTGGGGATCTCTGTATTCCCGGTAATACCATAACTTGACCTGATCTTTAGTTCGTCAATATTTTTAACATCTTTCAGAAATGGCTCCTGGGAAACCACCCAACCTAAACCAACTGAAGGGAATATACCGAACTTTTTATTGTCGCCAAAACGTGAAGAACCATCAATCCTGCCTGTAAAGGTTGCCAGGTAGCGGTTTTTGTAACTGTAACTTCCCCTGAGGAAATAAGAATTCATTGTCCACTTGTCATGTGAGGAACTCGGTGCACCGGGCAGGCTCGCCGATTGGATACTGTTAAATTTAAAGAAGTTATCCGAAAAGCCCTGTGCTGAAATGAAGTCTCCTTCAAATGTTCTTTCCTGCCAGCTTAAGCCGAGTACCCCGTTGATCCTATGGTCACCGAGCTCTTTGTTGTAGTTCAGATAAGTTTCTTCCTGCCAGTAAAAGGAGTGTTGGTTTTCAATAGATGCATAGCCTAATGGTGATGAAATATTTATCAGATCGGTAGGATTATAATTCTGGATCAGATTATCCCTTTTATCAAACCCAAACTGTGTTCTAAGATCCAGGCCCGGGATGATGTGAAAGGTTAGATAGGTATTGCCAAAAATCTGGTTTAGTTTTCTGAGCCTGTCCTGTGTCGTTAGCACATGTACCGGGTTTGCAATCGATTCCAGTGCAAAAGGGTCTGAAATCATGCTGCTGTTTGTCCAACTTCCGTCTGGCCATGTAACAGGAAATATTGGAGGCATTTCCAGCATTGATCTTCTAGGTGATTGCCCGCCTCCATCTTCTTCAGCTTCGTTTGCTTTTGTATTGTTGATCAATACGTTCATTCCCAGTGATAACCATTTTTTTGGGTTAGCATCATAGGCAATTTTTCCATTTATCCTTTTTAACCAACTGTTTAGCATAATGCCTTCCGTATTGGTATAGTTCATAAATGCACCGAACGAAGACTTCTCGGATTTACCCAGTACTGATATCTGGTTATTATGGGAGACTGCGGTTCTGGTGGCCTCTTCCTGCCAGTCTGTATCATAAAGTGGATTACCGCCTGCATCAAACAACCGGCGGTCATTGGTGCTGAAAACCGGGTGGGTAGTAGCTGTGGGACGATAAAGGAGGTCGTTTTCAAACCCCCTGCGGATCACTTCGAGAAACTCTTTCGCGTTTAGCATCTCTAGTTTTTTTGGAAGCACACCAAGGCTTAAATAACCATCGTAACCCACAGTTACACCTTCTGTAGAAGCGCCTCTTTTTGTGCTGATCAAAATTACACCATTTGCTCCCCTGGCTCCATAAATTGCAGTTGATGAAGCGTCTTTAAGAATCTCCATCCTTTCAATATCATTTGGGTTTAATACCTGAATGTTTTCTGTCACCACACCATCTACCACAAATAGTGGATTTGAAGAGGAGTTTATCGTTCCCAGACCGCGGATAAGTACTCTGGGACTGCCGGTAGGCGAACCTGAATTTAGAAAAACGTTCACGCCAGCAACTTTGCCCTTCAATCCTTGAAGTGCATTGGTAGCAGGCGCATTTAATAGCTCTTTTGCAGTAACAATTCCAACTGATCCCGTTAGATCTGATTTTTTCTGTGTGCCGTAACCGGTAACTACGACTTCATCGAGGGCTTTCGACCCACTGCTTAAGTATATTTTTAACTCTGTCTGATCACCGAGCGTTATTTCTCTGCTTTCCAGACCAATATAACTTATGACCAGGACAGATTGTGGTGAAGGGACCTCAATCTGAAACCTGCCCTTATCGTCCGTTACCGTGCTTCTAGTACTGCCTTTTAAGCGGATACTGGCACCAGGGATCGTTGATTGTGGAGCTGCTTTGTCATATACGGTTCCTTTGATGAGCACTGGGGTAGGCGTTTGAGCCATAAGCAGGCCAGGGCTGAAAAGGATAAAAAGCAACATAAGGAAAATAGCCGAAAAGGCGATTCTCTTTTGGTTTTTACAATTTTTTTTCATGTCATAGTTTTTTAAGTGGTTAGTTGAGTTTGATTGGGGGTACTGCTTATCTGGTAATTAGATACTCTTTATTAGCTATTGAATAAGTGATGCACGTCGTTTCTGAAAACGGCCTGATACCTTCTGCCACCACGGTTTAGAGGTATTGGCCATGTACATATAACAATTGACTATACTGCGCTCATATTTATCAATCTTAATAGGTTGATATCTTTGGATCTTCCGGCCTGGATTTTTTGATTTTGGTTATTATGTACAAACATAATAACATTATAGTATTTTACAATTTTTTTTCAGAAAATAATTGATTTGTTCTAGGAGAACATTCTTACATCAGATCTTTTATTATGATAAAGATAAGGGTTTTGTAAAATGCCAAGCAAGATATTTCCCGAAAGTTTAACCTGACATATGTCATTGTAGAAGAAATTAACTGCCGGTAGATTGCCTTCAGTGATCAATGTATATTCGGCAGCTTGCACCTACACCCAGGCCCTTCTTGCTGGTGAAAAGAGATAAGCGGAAACTTGAAATTTTACCAGGATGCTGTGGAAACTATATAGCAACATTCTATATAGGCACAGAAAGGCTGGATTTAGGTCTGTCCATAAAACTGTTACAGGTATTGGAAGTTTTTGATTGATTAATAAATATAATATTTATACGTTTGGATCAGGTGACTTAAGGTCTAATCAGAAATAAAGGTCAACTACCTCATCAATAAAACTGGCTATGAACTTCACATTAGATATTCAACTTTTTTCCCAGTCCGACAGATTTTATCGGATGGCAACTTAAATCATGACGTTTTTCGTTAAGTATCTTTTGTCCGGGCGGATTGCCACATTATTCTTTTATATAAATTTTAAAAAATTTTGATTTTAATTTTTATGTAGGTATGTTTGGACATAGTTTACCTCCATTGTATTTTTGTATCTGATTTTTGTAATTAACCTGACCAATGCTCAGTGGCACTGCAAAGATCGCCCGGATGTGGATGTAGAAAATTTAATAAAAAAACATGAAGAACCTGAAAAAATTATTTTGCCTGATGATATCCCATCTCATCATTATGCTTTTTTTTGCCACTGAGTGCCATGCACAAGACACTGCCGTATGGAAAATAGGTGAAAAAGACGGTAAAGCAAAAGGATTTGCACTAGCTCCTGATCATTACGAAAAATTTTTAGAGCAGGACTTTGGATGGGAAGACCGATACTTCCTGATCGGAAGATCAACTGCAGCAAAAGACTGGCCATATGTGTTGCCCGGCCCTGCAGACAGGTGGGGCGGCACCGGGCCCACCTCTGGTATCCGTTCGCACCAGCTCAATGTACTTTTCGGCCTGAAAGTATTTGCTCCGGAGATCAATTATAACTTTATTGCTGATATCCTTTCTTATAATGGCAAGAAACCTCCACTACTTAAAATTACCGTTAATGGGAAAGATTTCAAATTCCGGATGCCCAGGTATGATGGTGATGCAGGCCTTAAAGGCGAAACTGATGGGTTAAAGGGAAAGGAATACCGCGTTTCCATCCCTGGCAGTCTGTTGCGGAAAGGAGGAAATTCGATCCAGCTGACCATTTTGGAAGGTTCTTGGCTAATATTTGATGATCTTAGATTTGAAGGCCCTGCAACGCTCAGTCCATTACCTTCACAAGAACTTTTTGTTAGAAATGTTGAAACTGCTTCTTACAATCTGTTAAAAAAAGGAATAAGGTATCAACCATTGCTGGTTGATGTAGAGCACCTCGAAGGCCATCCGAAAATTTCTGTAAAAATTGACGGCAGATCTGTTCTCACGAGTCAGATTGATTCAGGAAGGTATGTACTGGAAGTAGCTGTGCCGGTGGGAAAGCAACCAAGAAAATTCAAATGGCAAATTTTTTCTGCGGGTAAGATAATCGGACAGGGATATGCAACGGGTTCAAATAAGCCTTTAAGGACAGATGCCGGATATGTTGATACTAAAATAGGTACCGCCCATTCGCGATGGATGATCGCACCAGGTCCCTGGATGCCCTTCAGTATGGTGAAACTTAGCCCAGACAATCAGGACCCGGGCTGGATGGCCGGTTATGATCCTACGATAGAAAGTATAGGCACCTTTAGCCATATTCATGAATGGACAATGGCAGGTCTGGGTATGATGCCCGTAAATGGGGAGCTCAAATATAAGGTCGGCTCGCAGTATGACCAGAATGACGGATATCGTTCGGACATAGATAAAGGCTCAGAAGAGGCTCCAATCGGTTATTATAAGGTGATGCTCAAAAAGTATGGGATAAAAGCAGAGCTTACCTCGACTACGCGGTGCGGATTTCAAAGGTACACCTATCCAAAGGGAAAAGATGGAAGGGTAATGATCGATCTCCGTGTACCCGCAGAGTACGGCTATAAAATTAAAGGTTTCAAGATAAAGAAAGTAAGTGCGCGCAGGATTGAGGGTTATAGCGTTCAGAAAACCGAGAATGCCTGGTCCGGTGGCGTTGACCAGGATTATACATTACATTTCGTAATTGAATTTGACAAAGAAATTAAAAACTTCGGGGGATGGGTAAATGGCAAAGCACAATCATCTACACTTATCGAAGGCAAGGAAGTTAAGGATGCAGGTGTTTATGCTGAATTCGATACCCAGAAGGGAAATATTGTCCAGGCAAGATCAGCAATTTCACTTGTTAGTATTGATGGTGCATCACAAAACTTAAGAGAGGAAATTGAAAAGCCTTTTGGCTGGGGATTTGAAGCGGTGCGCGCGGCACATTTGAACACCTGGAATTCGATCATGTCAAGACTTAACGTGAGCTCGGAAGACAGTAGGGAGAAAACCAGGTTTTACAATAATATGTACAGGGCACTCTGCAGCAGGAATACCTGGAGTGATATCGATGGTTCCTGGATTGATGCCACTGGACAAAAAAGAAAATTTACAGATCCAGGATCCGTGGCCCTGGGGTGTGATGCTTTCTGGAATACTTTCTGGAACCTGAATCAGTTCTGGAATCTGGTAACTCCAGAATGGTCTTCGAAATGGGTAAAGTCGCAGTTGGCAATGTATGATGCCAACGGCTACCTGGCCAAGGGACCTGCAGGAATGGAGTACATACCTGTAATGGTTGCTGAACACGAAATCCCGCTTATAGTAGGGGCCTATCAAATGGGTATTCGTGATTATGATGTTCAGAAAGCCTTTTCTGCTGTATATAAAATGCAGACAGTTCCCGCTGCAACTGTCGGCAGAGGCCGGGCCGGTAATGAAGATCTGCTTCCATATATCGAACATAAATACGTTCCTTACGACAAAGGTAGGTTCAGTAACAGCCTTGAGTATTCATATGATGACTGGACGGTTAGTCAGTTCGCAAAGTCTTTGGGAAAAAGCAAGGAATTCAAAGAATTCGCAGATAGAGGTTCATGGTGGAAAAACGTAATCGATACTGTATCAGGGTTTGCCAGGATGAAAAAATCGGATGGCACCTGGTATCCGGATTTCGACCCTTTCAAATCGGGGGCAAATGAACATTATGTTGAAGGCAATGCCTGGCAGCTTACTTTTTTCGTTCCCCAGGATGTTTCCGGACTTGCAAATATAATTGGCAGGAAAAAATTTACCGACCGCCTGGAGTGGGGCTTTAATGAGAGCTATAAATGGAGGTTCAATGCTCCGAATGATGCGTACTGGGATTTCCCGATAATACAGGGAAATCAGCAATCCATGCATTTCGCATACCTGTTTAATTTTGTAGGTAAACCTTGGCTGACCCAAAAGTGGAGTAGGGCGATTATAGACCGGTACTATAATTTTGATATTGCCAATGCCTATCTTGGTGATGAAGATCAGGGGCAGATGAGCGCATGGTTTATTATGGCCTCTCTCGGCCTTTTTCAAACCGATGGCGGCTGTAGTACAGACCCTATGTATGAAATCGGTAGTCCGTTATTCAAAAAGGTTATCGTTAACCTAGGGCAACAGTATGGTAGGGGGAAATCCTTCACTATAGAAGCTAAAGGTACCTCAAGGGCAAATAAATATGTTCAAAGTGCGGTACTTAATGGAAAGACATTGAACAGTTTTTCTTTCCCTGCATCAGAATTATTGAAAGGGGGAAGCCTGATCCTTGAAATGGGTAGCACTCCAAACAAAAACTGGGGCTTACAGCCCTACAAATAACCGCCTTTGGTATCCTTAGTTTTTATCATAACGCAAGCTGGTGTGGAACTCCCGCCGCCTAATTAACTAAATAAAATGAGTATAGTTCTGTCCGCCGACATTGGCGGTTCACACATAACCGCAGGATTGATTGACCTGGAAAATAAAAAAGTGCTGGGAGGAAGCCTTAAAAGAACAGCCGTGGATGCAAGAGGCTCCTCGGATGAGATTTTTGGGACATGGTCTCAGCTATTGAGCGGAATCCTACGCCTATCGCCGGTTAAAGTATCATCATTGGGGCTTGCTGTTCCAGGTCCTATGGATTATGGGAAAGGTATCAGTCTGATTGAAAGCCAGGATAAATTTCGTAGCCTTTATGGAAAAAACATTAAAGCCGAATTATCCTCAATGTTGGGAATAGAAGTTTCTGGTATTCATATGGAAAACGATGCGCTGTGCTTTTTAAAAGGTGAATTATGGTACACCAACCATTCATGCACGAAAACACTGGGTATCACACTCGGCTCCGGGCTTGGCTCTGCCATTTCCAATGGCGGGGAAGTTAACGATGCAAACCTCTGGAGCAGGCCATTTAAGCATGGTTCTATAGAAGACTACCTTTCTACGAAATGGTTTATCAGGCGTTTCATGGAAGAAACAGGCATTAAGTGTGCGGGAGTGAAAGAAATTCTAGACGTCAAAAATCAAAAAGCAGAAAAGGTTATATTTAATGAATACGGTGATAATCTCAACGAATTTATCAGGGATGTTACAGATGAGTTCGGTATAGATCAGGTACTTATCGGTGGGAACATTGCATTGGCACACAAACTTTTTACCCACAGGTTTGCTGATGTTTTGAAATACAGGATTTCTAGCTTGGGGGAACTTGCCGCACTATATGGTGCAGTCACCTGATTTCTTTCCAACAGTCCACATCCTGAGATTCCGATGCAAACATGTAATTGATTTTGTAAAGTGTAAAACTCCCGACCGGACACTTTTTAGAAAGAACTGGCGTAAAGTAAGCTGAGTATTTGACCCTATGGTTTATCACTATTTTGTTAGAAATATTTACCTGTCTTTTCTTTTTGTCTCAATAGAAACAATCGCCCGGCCCGATGCATCAAGTAATGATCAAGCAAAACAGGATAAAGATTTATTCCGTTGTCTGAATTGGTAAAGATTGCCAATCCTCTGTTCGATCGTGGAACTATGATGGCAATGGTATGGAAACGCAACCGTAAAACTCAAAGGGTATGTCCTGATCCCGGAGGACGGCTTTTATGAGTTTGCAACAGGAGGAAATCAACAGTGATCACCTTGGACGGGACAATGGCTTTCGATGCTGGAAAACCATATCCCTGATTTGACCATGCGGATCCGCTCTATCTTGAAAAAGGTTTTCATAGAATGTATTTGGATTATGCGGCGTTTGAGGGGAATGATGAACCCTTAGTATGGAAGAAATGGGGGGCAAAGAACAAAACATTCAGCTTAAGGATATTTTTTACTGATTTTTTGATAGCGGTATATTGGCCTTGGATGATCGCAAAAAAAAAATCCGCTTCAGGTGGAGCGGTAGCGCTGATCCGCATCGGGGATAAGAAAGTAATGTTTTACGCATATGCCGGTGGCAATACACATTCAGCGGAAATATTACCAGATGGGAGTATTATGGCCGCTTCAAGCACAGGAAATTTTATGACTGTTTTTCGTGTGGATACGCTGCGGGGGCCAAAGGGAGTTTATAGCAAACAGGGTCCTTTGCCCAATGGGCATAATGTGGTATGGGACCGTAAAAGAAATGTGCTCTGGTCGGCCTCAGATAGGCACCTGAAGTCCTTCATTTATAACTATAATGCCAACTATCCGGACCTGAAGGAAAAGGATTCGATTATTTTGCCGGAAACAGACAGCCATGACCTTTTTCCAGATTATGACTGCCAGTCCCTTTTACTCACCGGACCCAAAGGCCTTTACCGCTTTAGTTTCCGTGATAAAAAAATAGAAAAAATGCAAGTGACTTATCTTGATATCAAAAGCGCCAGTACAGGGCTAGAGGGTATCCGATAATTTTGATTTATGCCTGGGACACGCGTAAATCCTGGTCAACGGATCAGATTACAGGGGTGGACAGGAAAATAAGTTTTAAGCATTCTGATCTGAAAATGTATAAAGCGAGGTGGTTTGTCCATAATCTTTTCAGTTATCCTGCAGTGCACCTTTTTAAGGTTTCCAGCTCTGAAAGGCAGTAGAGACTCATTTTTGAATGTAATAGGTATTATCACTCTTATAGTGTGGATTTGCCTATAGTGGGGCTTGGTCCCTTGGGTTAAACGGTTGGCCAAATCAATATGTACATTCGGGGAGTAACCTGATTTATAATATACCGGTATGATGCAAGTGCGCTGAATATTTTTATTGCAGGCTGAGCGGCGCGCACAGGGTAATCCTATTTCGAATGTCTTAACCGTTAAAATTTTTTGTTAATGGTAAGCTTACCTTAGTGAGGTAGTGATTGTTTTTGTCAGCTCCGTAGGAAATCATGGCCAGCTCTCCATAAATATGTAGGAGTCTTTGTTCAATACTTGAAAGTCCGGTGTGTAATCCGGTATCATTGATCCCCGTACTGATCAGGTTTTTGGTTTCGATGATCAGTTTATTATTCTGGGTTGATACGTTGATCTCTCCAGGATTATCGGAATTGCTCAGATTGCCATGTTTGAGCATGTTTTCAGCCAGTGATAATAGGACGAACGGAATGACTTCTGCTCCACTGTCTTTTTGATTATAGTGAAAACTGATGTGTGTCTGTGATTTTCTTATCCTGGTGATATTAAGCAGGTTTTCAACCTGTTCGATCTCGGTATGGATAGGTATCTTTTCAGGTCCGCGTTCACTGGACAGGGCATAACGCAGAAGTTTAGAAAGATAAAGGACGGCTTGGGCAGCCTCAGGCTCAGAAAGCCTGGTGCTGTCATGGATATAGCTGAGGGTGCTGAGCATAAAGTGAGGGTTGATCTGGGCGCGTAAGTACGCGTTCTTGGCTGTTGCGAGTTCGAGGGCCAACTGGGAGCGGTGCCTGTCTTTCTCCGTGGTTTCTTTTTCGAGTTCATTGGTCCGTTCGAGTATGGATATGCGGTTCTGGAAGAGGAATAAGGTGATACCAAAGCCTATAAAGTAAATTCCCCTGTAAATCGTTCCGCTGATGAATATCTTTGTTATCCCTGCGTTGCCGAAGAATACTTCATCACTGATCCGGCCGAGAATACGGTCGGCTATGTCACTGGCTATCAAAAAAAGTAACATTGATAAAGCCAGAAACATAGCCAGCAGAAGATACCTCTTTTCTTTCTTTGCGAGTGTTTTAGGCATTATATACCCAGATACAAGATAAACCATTGCTATGTTTATCGGGTAATGCATGATGTAGTTTTTTGAACTGCCAAAAATGCCGGTTACAACTTTTACAAAGGTAGTTTCGTATATAATAAAACAGATCCAGAATATGAAGTGCCAACGGTATTTTTTGATAAACTCTCTCATTTTTTTCTTGTCGGTTTGGGGTTTCGCCACGGGAGTTTTATACTTGGCCACGGGCGGTCTTTTTAGGTTTTTTATGGGGCTAGTTTCCTTTCATGAAAACGAAAAACAACCCTAAATTGAGCAAGAAAACAGTTTTTATTTTCCGCTCTAAAGCAAGTAGCGAACGTAATACTACAGATCCTACAATTTCTACAATTACAATTATAACCACGACCCATCGTTAACAGGGCGAAAGTTAGTTTTACTTTCTCTTCGTCTTTAGCCAGATGCTGTTGACCCAGTCCATGAATTTGGCGTTGTAATTGGGGGACATGAGTACGTCGTACTTTCCGGTATTGACTATGTTTCCCGAGATGCCTTTTACATGGCTGGCGTTGATGATGTAAGACCGTTGGATCCTGTAAAAGTTTGTACTGCTGGCCAGCTTCTGTTCAATCTCAGTGAAGGTCATGTAAACCGAATAATGGTTCTCCTTGGTGTAGATGTAAATGTTGTTGTTAGCCCCCTGTATGTAGGTAATATCCTTTTTCAGTACCCTGGTTAAAGTGGTTTTTTCCGGATGGGTGCGTAAGAAAAACGAGTCTTCTGTTTCACGTTCCAAAATAAGCGGGGCGAAGAATTCTTTGAGTACGACTTCCGTGCCTTTGGCAAATTCTGGCAGGTCGAAAGGTTTTAAAAGGTAGTTCCTTACACGGAGCCCATAGGCATCTAGGGCATAGTCGGGATAGGATGTGGTGAAGATAATATGGTGTGGTGTATCCCTGAGGCTTTCGGCCAGGTTAATGCCGGTAAATGCGGGCATGTCTATGTCGGAATAAATGAGGTGGGGTGTCTTTTGCTGTGACATTTCTGCCAGTGCTTCTAAGGGGTTGCTGTAGGCTTTCATTAGTTCGAGCTGCGGCATCTGACCGATGTAGTCTTCGATGGTAAGGAGTGCTCCGTTCTCATCATCAACGATGATGCAGGGGATAACGTTTTTCATGTAAGATAATTTAGGTATCCACAAGGTAATTATTATTCGAAATGGGAATGTTTTTGTAATGAAAATGATATATAGGTGTAGTTTTTACACGAAGCTTGCTGTATCGGTGTTGTGGTTTGATGAATTGATTTTTAAAGTTTTTCTTTCGAAGGCATTATGCTTGGGGGCTGGTTCCCGGTATACCGTTTCCGTGTCGCCTGTATCTTGCCAAAGAGACTGGTTGCTTTTTTTGATCTGCTTTTCTGGAAGAAGGGAAGAGGATTAGCAGCAAAAGGATTTTGTAGGTTTATACGTTGGGGGATAGAGAGGGTAGGCGTGTTAGGGCGTTCAAAGAACCTGTCTGTTTATTTTTGGCTGTCCCCTGAGGGGTTGGCCATTTCCTGTATCATTTGTTCTGGAATGATGCCGCGTCCGTCCCGGACAGGCGAGAAGTTTTCTTCTCTGATTATTAGGTTCAAGTATTAGGGATAAAAAAGGGATAATCAATTCATGATTACCCCCCGTCTAAATTAACGCTCTCTGGCTTTCGCCGGATGTAGGGCTCTCACCCCCTACATTGCAATTATACGCAAAAATCTCTTATCCGGTTTTCTTTCTGTAAATAAAGATGAAAATATCTGTTTAGAGCATCTCTGTTCTGATTTCAGGTTTGATTATTTAATTGCTGGTAGCCATATTTTTGATTGCAGATCTATCAATCTTCTGCAGGCTTTTGAGCTGTAAAGAAATCAGCAGGGCCGGGTTTAAAAGTTATTTGGTATACCTGAAGGCGACTGTATTGGTAACTTTTATTCCGCTGATGGCACTGGAGTTGTAAGAAACAGTATATTTTTTTCCCGCTTCCAGCTCATAAGCTTTTAACAGGTCGATCTCTGAGGAACGTATGTCCTTTGGTTTAACAACAAGGTAACTGTCTGCCGGAGGGGGCATAATCCTCTTTGCCATAGGGCCTTTGTAGAGCGCATCATTTCCATTCTCATCTTTTATATCGAGGTATTTGCTCATCAGGGGTTCAAAGGGCGTGTGCCACTTGCAAAATGACTTTTCTGTTGACCGGTCATTATGGACGGCAAATTTTAAGACTACCTTTTCTCCGGTCTTGATAACATCCTTTATCCCGAGAACTGCGTATAGTGAATCGCTCGCATTCTTAGAAGGATGGTCGGAGGATGGATTATGCACTTTTTGACTGCAGCCGGCAAGTAAGATCAATACTGCGGGAATAATAAATTTAAGCTTCATCATGTATATTATATTTAGGAACATAAACGATAGCCGGTGGATAAATGCTACAGATAATTTTTAACGCTAAGATTGTCAGTGAGATTAAATACTTTTCCCCTTGCAATGTATGTTGTAGCTAACTTTTGTTTCATGGCAAAGTCAAGGTACCGCTTGCCCTATCAGGAAATTGATCAGGGCTTTTGCTAGACGGCATCAAACTTAATGAAGCCCTTTCCAATAGTGACGATATTTTGTGCTGGCCGGTCTGGGGGGTAGCGCATAAAAAGCAATTGGAATTTTGGGTCTTTAACTAAAATACATCCATGCAACATTTTTCTTGAATGAAAAGAAATCGGAAATACCCCATAGGTATATTCTTTGCCGTAATATGACACTAACGCTGGTTCAAATTATTCAAACAGGCTGCAACGAAAAGATCTTTTGAGAAATATACTTCTGATACCGGTATTTCCGGTTGGAAAGCATTTTGATATGGAGTGCATGCATTAACATTTTTTATGGCAGCTTTGGCCGGTAATAATATAAACCTGCACAAAATTGGTTTAATCTGCCAAATAATATATTCCGATGGGTTGTTGCTTAATGATGCCATAAATTTTAATTACTAAAAATTTTAGCATAATTTTGGCGTGCACTAAGGCAATGGGTTTATGATCAGGTCGTTTGAGAAAAGAGCAGCGCAGAAGATTTCGGGATTTCAGTCCCCGGCCGCGGATTATTTGGAAGGTAGGCTGGACCTGGCTGAAAAACTGGTGATAGACCCGCATTCTACCTTTTATTTTCAGATGCAGGGTGATGCAATGTTGTCGTATGGTATAGCTGATGCTGATCTGCTGGTCGTCGACCGCTCATTAGCGCCACATCACGGCGCGATCGTTATTGCCTTTATCTCAGGGAACTTTAGCTGTAGATTGTTTTTCAAAGAGAATGGTTCTTATGTGCTCAGAAACGATACCGGTTCGATATGCCAAACTGAAATCGGTATGCTCCAGGTCTGGGGCGTTGTCACCTCGGTATGCAGAAACGTATTGCCAAAAACATTAAGAAGGGGGAGGTACAGCAATGTTTGCACTTTGTGACTGCAATAATTTTTATGCTTCTGTTGAAAGGCTCTTCCGTCCTGAGCTCAATGGTAAACCTGTGGTTGTTTTAAGCAATAATGACGGTTGCGTAATAGCCAGGAGTGAGGAGGCGAAAGCCTGTGGGATCAAAATGGGTGATCCTGAATTTTTGGTAAGGGACCTGATCAAAAAGTTCGATATTCATGTTTTTTCCAGCAATTATGTATTATATGGGGATATGAGCGAAAGAGTGATGCACAACCTTGGCCGCTGGTTCCCCAGGCTTGATGTTTACAGTATAGATGAGGCATTTGGCTGGCTTGGAGGTGTCGGAAGCCTTGAAAGTTATACGCTGAAGATCCGAAATTCGGTTATCCGCAATACGGGCATTCCTGTATCAATAGGCGTTGCGCCGACAAAGACCCTTGCAAAACTTGCAAATAAACTCTCCAAAAAGACTGGCGGGGTAATGGTGTTGGATACTGATGAGAAGATCACTGCCGCAGTCAGGGATTTTCCTGTTCACGATCTTTGGGGGGTAGGCCGACAGTATTATAAAAAGTTTGAGGAGCTGAACATCTCGACTGTGGGGGCTTTGAGGGAAATGCCGGAAATGTGGTTCAAGGAGCACATGACTGTCATGGGCCAGCGGATGTGGAATGAGCTCTGGGGAAGGCCTGCAATTCCACTGGATGCAGTCAGGGAGGTCAAAAAAGGGATTACCGTTAGCAGGTCTTTCCGGAGTTACATCGAACACCTGGATATCCTGGGCGAAGCCCTGACATTATATGCGAGCAGGCTGGCTGAAAAGCTCAGGGCGGAGAAACTGCGATGTTTATACCTGCAGGTTTTTCTCTATACCAATAAGAACAGGGAAGACCATCCACAGCATTTTCCCAGCCATACCCATAAACTGCTGATTGCAAGCAACAGCACCATAGATCTGGTCAGTATAGCGGTACGTGTGTCCGCAATGCTTTTCAAGCATGGAATAAAATACAGAAAAGCAGGGGTAATCGCTAGCGGCCTGGTGCCGGAAGCGGAACTGCAACTGAATGCATTTACGGCTCATGATAACGGGAAAAAAGATGTGGTATCTGAGGTACTGGATAAGCTGAACCTGGCCTACGGCCGTGGGACATTGCGGATGGCTACGGAAGGTTTTGAGAAAAAATGGCGGTTGAAACATGAATATTTATCAAAAGGCTATACCACTAGGTGGGCCGATATCATCAAGGTTGTTTAATTAAGGTAAGAAACAAAGATATGTGCGGAAGAACACTGATTGGAGAAAGTCTGGCAATGGCTGCAAAGGCAGGCCTGTTGTTGGGAGGGGATGCTAGGGAAAAGGACACTAACCGCCCGCCGGGTACGGATATGCCGGTAATTTTGGATGCAAGGCCGGGAAGGCTGCATTATGTAAAATGGGGCCTGATCCCATCGGCATCGAAGGAGGTGCCTAAATTTTCTACAACTTATTGCAGGATCGAAACGATGCACAGCCTGCCCACTTACCGGCCGCTGATCGGCAGGAGGCACTGCGTTTTCGTGGTGGAGGGTTTTTATGAGTGGGACCGTAGCGGCAGTGCAAAGCAGCCTTATTTTTTCGAGAGAAATGATGGTGGAATACTGATATTGGCTGGATATTGGGATACCTGGAAAGATCCACGGACTGGGATCGTGATCCCTTCCTGTACGATGATTATGCAAAAGGCAAACCATTATGTTGGGAAGATCCACGACCGGATGCCATGTATTCTGTCACAGGCTGAAAGCGCGATGTGGCTGGATCGCGAACTTCCGGTGCAGGAAAGGTTGAAAGTACTGCATCCGGTAGACAACAAGCTATTGAAAGGCTGGCAGGTGGATCCTAAGATAAATAATGCACGTAATAAGGACGAAAATAACAATAATCCTTCAGGACCTGATCTGACGCTATTTGATTAGCGTATGTAAGGAGGTATGGTCCGGTGGTTTTGTTTCGGGGATGCTGGATCTCAGGTGTGTTTTTCATCTGACAACCAGTTAGGTCATCTCAGGTCAGGTTAACATAATTACAACTTATTTTAATACCTTGCATAATAAATATCTTAAAGAAAAACAGTTATTATGGCATCAGGTAAAGTAAAATTTTTTAATGAATCAAAAGGATTCGGATTTGTTGTGGAAGAGGGTACCGGTAAAGAATTTTTTATGCATATCTCCGGTCTCAAGGATGATGTGAGGGAAAATGACGAAGTGACATTCGATGTTCAGGATGGGAAAAAAGGACCAAATGCTGTAAACGTTAAGTTGGTGTAGGGTAAAAGTATTTACCTTAAGGTATTGGTCACGAGGGAAGTCCGGTATAATGTGCCATGGCCTGTATTTTATGGTTGAATCAAGATTTAAACTCGCTTCAACATGGTGTTAATCCAGTGAGGCTTAAGATAAATGGCTTGTCAACTCTAATAATTACTGAAATGGTTTGGATAATATCCCCGTATTGGAACGGGGATATTTGCAATAGATAAGCAGCCATCATGTTCTGTTTGTTTATAGCCCATGAATACGTTAAATTTTAGTCCAAATGGGTATGTACAGGTACACCGCCCAGCCAGGTTTCCAATACCGGGATGTTCCGCATTTTCATATATTGTGAGGCTTGGGTGGTCAAAGAAAGCGGATCCTGTTCCAGTATCACAAAATCGGCAAGGTAACCTGCATCCAGTGATCCTGCCCACTGATCTGCATAGCACTGCCACGCGGCATCATAGGTAACAGCAACCAGGGCCTGCTCGGGGCTGAGGCACTCGGCAGCATTTAATACTTCAATCGTTTTTGTTTCCTTTTCCATTATCCTGGTGATGGATTGTTCCATCATCCTCAAAGGGCCCAGCGGGCTTACCTCGTTGTCACTGTGGAGGGTAATCCTCATGCCTGCCGATAAGGCTGAAGCACATAGGTCGAGCATCTGTACCTTTGTACTGCCGAATATGACTTTGCTGAAAGCGTGCCCCCAATAGCCTACGTGCCCGATAAGGAAACTTGGAGATACGGCCATCTGGTACATGGTGCTTATCTGCTCTGCTGTCAGCAGCGAGCAATGTTCTATGCGGTTGCGCAGTTCCGGGCCGTTATAATCAGCAAGCGCATTCTGGTAGGCTTCTATTGCAAATGTTACCGCCTGGTCACCATTGGCATGGATCATTAGGGGCCATTGCTGGCCTATGACCGCGCCGATCAATGAATTATAAACAGGCGGGATAGTTGAAGGGGGGCTTACCACTGGAAAATTGAATATCCCGGTATTATTTTGAGGATCACAATTGTATGGGCTGCTCTGATACCCGGTCAGCCCCTGGTTCGAACCGTCTGAAACCACTTTAACATGCCCATAATATACCGGGCTGTAACCGTTTGGCTGTTGATAGGTGCCAAGGGCGGTTACTTCGGGCTGGGTCGAACAGAGCAGTGCCCCGCCCGTCCTGACCCGTTCAGGATGGCTGTTGGCATAACCGGTCAGCAGCTTTGAGAAATTGGTGTTCAGTCCGGCATCGTACATAAAAGTGACTCCGCGTTTATTGGCGAGTTTGAAAAGGTCGGTTAGATAAGTGTTGATATCGTTGGCCATATCGGTAACCTGCGTCTTTACCGTTATCAATGCAGGGGACATTTGTGCGTTTTCCTGCAACTGTCCCTTAGTGGCTGCTATGTAGTCAGCAACGGATGCATACTGCATACTTATATCAGGATTGTTCTGGTATACATAATTATATCCTGCGGTGTTCAAATAGAGCGTATGCATGGATGCGCTCAAGAGCATCATCGGTATCTCGGCATTGACTTTGTCAAGCACGGTGTTGTCAATAGTCAGCAATTCCTTTCCGCCATCCACAAAAGGCATTAGTGAGGGATCCAGTCCTTTACCAAGGATAACATACTGGGGATTGTCCGGAAGGTTTTTATCTATGATTTCTTTAACCGTGTGAAGATTATATTCTGCTAACAGGTCCTGGCCTTTAAACGGGCTAACATCCGCCCATTCGGTCATCATGGCTGTTGGAACCATATGGACGTGCGGCTCGATCAGTCCCGGAAGCAAAGTTTGTGTACCTGTCAGTTCTTTGGTGAGGTATGAAGGGAAATTTTGGTCCATATATGCCGTGACGGTAGCTTGGGTGCCGGTTACAACAACATTTCCATCAGCTATCCCAATGGCTTCGACCGTACCGGTCGAGCCGCCGGTCATCGGACGGATGGTGCCTCCGCTTATCATAAGCGTCTGTGGTTGTGGGCTTGTTTTCCCGGGGCCCGGTTTCATTTTTGCCAGATTTTCGACACTGAATAATTCTTCTTTAAGAATCTCCAAAACAGGGTTGTTACAGGCGCATTGTGTGCAGCCATGATGGTGGACATGGTGTTTTTCCATAGATAGGTTAATTTTTTAGATGGTGTTTGAGTATTTTATCATACATATAAGTAGCTGCAAAATACAGTGTTTTATTGTAGATGGCCAATTCAGCTGGCTACTGTCGAACTGGATAAGCGGCTAAAACTGCTGTTGGCTGCATAAAATTTAATTCACTGAAATGGTACAGATGGGTTTTTTGGAAACGTTCACTGATATTCATAGTAGAGAAGGGATCTAAGATTCTTTTTATCCATTGTGGAAAACAGGAATATTTTGTGTTCATCAGGCTAAATCCTGGATTCTCTAGAGGGTATTTTTGGCTTTCCCCTGTAGGTAGGGCTATTCGCTAGATTTTTTACTCCAAAAAATCACCGCTGCCCTCGAAAGCAGAGATTGGGGTATCATGATTGATTATGCCTAGGGTTGATCGATTGTCAATCGACCAGGTGTATCGTTTTACAATGGCGCCTTATGCTTTTTATGTTGGCCCAAGCCCGAATGAATTAGATGATTCCAAGCCATGCATTTTTTCTTAATAACTAGCCAAGACGTGTTGTTTGTATCTTATAATTTCATTAAGATGGCGCTACACGCTCATTCATTCTGTTTTTTAAAGTTGCCGACCAGATTCTAGTACTATAATTCAAAAACGAAAAGTAATTTCAGGACGGGACAGTTCATCATTTCCTATACGCACTTTATCTTGTTCCGGGAACTCCATTAAATTAGTCTTTTTTACTAAATAGATGATTTGTTGGCCATGGGGACGACTGCAGCAGGCGGAACTGTAAATTTGGAATGATAGGTTTTGATATGGATAAACTGGTTATCTTTCATCTGTCTGATCTGTTTTTTGAAATCCTCCCAGTCTGTATATCCGGTAAACCTTGCCAGACTGTCCAGAACAAAGGGGGAGGGGGGGGCGGTGTTTTCCAGTAATCCAAAAATTTTTTTTATAGTGGTTTCTGAAACATAGTTTCTGTCTTTCACAAAAATGCGTATGGAAATTTCTTTGCAGTCTGCTTTGTCAAGCGCTTCAATGTCACATGTTTCGAGTACCTGGGCTTGTAATGCTGAATAAAAAAAGCCGTTCGCTTTCATATTTTTAATATCTTGATTTTTAGATGTTTGTAGGTTTAATTATGTTGTTTAGTCTTTGTAAATTTTACGATTTTATCTGTAAAACGGGAATGTTTTTATGTGACAATTTCGTTATCTATTTGCAACTGCATAATAATCAACGGGTTGTTTTTTTTAATGTGGTGCTATAGTATGGGTTTTAAGGATTAATGGGGAAAACGTGTAAATTTACACTCCGCCGTCTATGTCGGTACGAACCTCGGGTATGAAAAAAAAAATATTAGTGATTGATGATGACGAGTTATTGCTTGATGCATTGGATTGTTTTTTAAAGCATGAACATTTTTGCACCCGTACAGTTGCAAAGGCGGAGCAGGTGGAAACTGCTATTGAGGATTTTATTCCTGACCTGATTGTAATGGATATCCGTCTGGATACTGCTGATGGAAGGATCATCTGCGATAAATTGAAGTCTGAAGTGACCACTTCACATATTCCTGTCATACTGTTAACCGGTCTGAGCTATAGTGAAATTGCGCTTATGGACTGTCAGGCTGATGCCATTATCGGGAAGCCTTACGACCATAAATCGCTGTTGCATACGATTAACCAGTGCCTTCAGGCAATTTGAGCCAGCATCAGATTGGGAGAAAGCAAGCTACCCCCTAATCAGGATAATATCCCCATTTTAATACGGGATATCTGTAATAGGCAAGCAGCCATCATATTTTTTTTTGGTTACAGATCATGAATACATGAAATTTTAGTCCAAATGGGTATAATAAAAGCATCGGACGGGGATCGGAAATTGACATGAGATTTTATTCAGTGGAAGGGATATCACTGCTTAACAAAACCGGATAAAAAGACCGGGAAGAATGAGACTTTAGATATTCAAGTTTGTATAAGAAATCTTCGGATAACGTGCTATTGTATAGTTTGGATAAAAATGTCTCAACCATGCCCACATCCGGAATAGCCATAGAATCAAAAAGCAGCATCCTTTGGAATGCTGTATTTGTATGTAAAATGCAGATATATTTTCCAACAATGTTTATACTTACTACATCATCGGTGTATATAGATTTCCGTATTTCTATATCCTGGGCATATTCTTCCCCAAAATGATTGATATTTCTAGAAATTTTATCTGGATCTTGAGTATAGTTCAGAAAGCTGTTATTGTTGTTGGCATCTATATATAATACAATTGGGTTCTGCTTCATAAAGGTTTGTTTCTTAAACTTAATAAACCCCTGGCGTAAAAACAAGTGGTTTTCTATATTTTGCAGCTATTGGTCAGAATGGCAAGGTTGCCTTATTCTTTTTATTGCCAATAGACAGTATCCGTATTTTTCTTTGATTTTCGCTATTAGTTATAATTCGGTAATCTATGGGGCGACTGTTCGTATCTGGATAATCAGTTTCATATACATTTCTGTAATCGGGTTTATGATAGTTGATGAAGGTTTGTTTGTTTGATCAGTAAAATGGGGTGTTGTTTGGTTGATGTTAAGAAACGGCTTGGATTGTTTTTTGCTGTCCCCTGCGGGTCGGGCCATCTGCTGTATCTTTTGTTCCAAAAGGATGCCGCGTCTGTCCCTGACAGAGTTTGTATGCAAGACAGGGATATTAATTAATAATTTTTTGGACTAAGCTTCCTCTATTTGGAGCTATTTTCTATTTTCGCGCTGCAAACCCATAGGGTCTGCACTTTTTATCTAAACTAGCGCTTTCAGGATTGAGGCGCTTTTTTTGTAGATTAAAAATTGATCATAATAAATATAGGAACCGGTCTGCCTATTTCAGCAGATGATCAAGATGGTTACGAAGTTCTGGATCAGAAGGCCTTGCCGCATTAGCGAAAACAATCTTTCCTTCGGGATCAATCAAAATGAACCTTGGAATTGAGGCGACGTTGAATTTTTTGATAAAATCAGAATCAAAATCTTTGTCGGCCATGATCTGGATACCCTTCAGCTTACTGTTTTTGACATAACTGGCCCACTTTGACTTATCCGAGCTACGGTCTACTGAAAGGCTTAAGAAGGAAATGTTTTTTGCACCATAATCTGATTCCAGTTTGGATAAAAATGGGATTTCTGCAATACAGGGCACGCACCAGGTTGCCCATATATCAATATAAATATACTTTCCACGAAGGTTACTTAGCCTGACCATTTTTCCATTTATATCATAATAATTGAAATCCGGCGCAGGTGAGTTGGGCCTGCTAGAGATTAAGTTATTGTATACTTGATTTATTTCCGCCTTGTATTCCTTGTTCTTCTCCCGCTTCGAAAAATCCGCATATAAACTATCGGTTTTTTGCGGGTTGGTAACCATTTTGAGCGCATACAGGGTGTGTTGATAGGTAAGGTGATCTTTGATAAAGCCTGGGGGAATGTTGTTGTGGATGGCTTCTAACGGCAAAAGATAACGGTTTTCGTATTCGCTTGAACTGTACCGGAACTGTCTGTCGATATTAATGTTGTAGATATAGGTATCTATCCAGTCGCGGTAAGCGGCAGAATGTTTATACAGCTCCGTATTATTTAAATCAGAGGCACCCGAAATAAATTTATTAAGAAATTTTTTGTCTGCACTATCCAGTGTTTTGACCTGCAGTTTTTTTGATGCTTCTTTAATTAAACTCCCATAGTTGGGATCAGATTGCTGCTCTGCATTAATCTGCTGGATTCTGGCCACAGCTAAAGAATCTCGTCCATAATGGGAAACAAAGTATTCTACAATATTGCGGGCGAAATAGTCGATGTCCTTCTTTACCAAACTTTCGTTTTTCTCATTTTTAATTTCCCCGTTTGCCTTTATCTTAAATTGATTGACCTGGTAAATAAAAGTTTTGGGATCCATCAGGCATGCAGCATACGAAAGTTCTCTGTTATTTAATGGGATGAATTTTGATAGTACCACTGATTTATCCGGGAACAGGTCATCCTGAAACTTGACATCTGAAGATTGGGCAAATCCCTGGACCACTGATAAAATCAGAATGGCGCAAGTGAGGTAAATTTTCATAGTATTAAAATGGAGCGTCAATATTGTCTGGTGGTTTGTTTACTTTCTTTTGATAAGATGGATAAATCAGGTATCTGGGTTTAAGAGCTCGCCATCCTCTTCAAGTGGAATGCTGTTGTTGTATTCTGCTATCAATTCAATAGACCGTTTGTAGTCATTTTCTGATACCATCAGTATAACTGGATTTAGCCCTCCGGCAGCAATATCAGATCTGTCAATACCACTCATATGTTCGTTCCGGATGAATGCAGGAATGCTAAATTCATGAAGCAACTGCTGTATTAATGACACTTGCCAAAGCTCTCCTTCAAATACTGTCAATGGTTTGATTTGATGTTCCATATTCTTTGATTTTTTATACTGGATTAACGCTCATAGTGCACAAACCAATTTGTTTGACACCATCTTACCAAATTTTAATTATTTGTAAGTATCTCCAAAACAAGGCGATAAATTAAAATTAGCATTGGTGGGAGGGGGTCAATTGACTGCGGTTTATCCAGTCATATTCCGAAAAAGAGATAAACGGCCTTTTTCACAAAACAGATGATCTGAATTTTAAATTGCTACTTATTAATATTAAAAAAAAATGCGAGCTCGACACTTCAGATTTTGAAAGCATGCCACTAGCACCCTAACAAATTCGCGTACAGTTTGGCCCGAAACCGACTGATCAAGTTTCAATGAAATACGCACTCAGAAAGCATTTAGGTGATTATCAATTTTTAGATATTCATTTGCTAATAAGAACGGAAAGGTCTTTTATATCCGCTGCTTTTATGGTACTGGCACTTCCAAGGTAAATAAGACAATCGGAAACATTAAGGTTTTTCGTCAATTTGATCCAATTAAGAAATTGTTGTGCATCGTTAAAATTCTCAAAAATCAAGGCTTCCGCAGATGGATTTCCCGCTTTATAGATATGCAAAGTTTTTCCATTCGCTGAAATCTCCCAGGTTGTAGGGCCAGCAACCTCTTCTTTGTCAAAAATTTTGAATTTGTCATTTTCAACAACATCTACATCCGTATACTGGATGCTATCATCATATTCGGGCTCCGTCCTGGCAGCCTGTTTGATACTTCTGTACCTGTAAGAATAGCTGAGGTTTATCGGTACTTCTTCGTTCGTACCAAAATCGGGGCGTATGATTAATGTTCTCTCGAGTACAACCTTAGTTTGGTCATTTTCAACGGAACTCCCGCTGTAAAGCCCCTTAAATGCATACACTGTATACTCTTTTGCATTTTTAGATTTCATCGTTAATTCTACAACAATGTTTCCAGAGATATTCTCATTCGGCATAGCCTGCCTATATACTTGGAATTTGTCCGCACTTACCAAAGCTGCATTTAGACCCGCAAATTTTGCAGTAAATGATTTTTCCTCGTTAAAGGTTTTTGATACTGAGGCAGAGCCTGCCGAGACGCCCTGAAGCTTACCAGCCATGGTGATTTCTGGAGAAAAAGAGGCGCCAATAGTACTACCTGAGGTAATCTTTCCCAAGTCAATAGACTGTGTCTCTGTTGCTATTTTATCCCAGCTGATGAATGAGACTTGCTCCTTTAAACTGGCTGGAATGTCCAGTGTAAAAAGGATCTGCTGCACCCTATTTGCTAATTCCTTATCTGTTTTTAGGATATTAAGTACAATCCTTTTCTTCCATACTTTATTCCCCTTTATACTAGCAGGCACACCAGTCTCTTTAATCGGACTAGCCAATGCAGACATCAGCTCCGCACTGGTTTTCGTTTTGGAATTTAATGCTTCTACGATTGCAGCTTGGCCTTCTGGCGAAAGATCATATACGGTCTTACTGGCTGTCGCACTGGGTTCCAATACAAATGCATTTACAGAGAGCAATTTCTCACTATCATTTTTCAATTTTATTGTAGCTACAAGCGGATCAACAGAACGATGATAGCGCATCACCCTTGGTGCCTGGCACCCAAAGATAGACGCAAAGAATAACAAATAAATAAGTCTCATATCTAGGAAAGGTTGAACGTTCCACTAAGGTTAAGATTTGTTATAGCAACCATCCTAAACTCACTTGTATTTCCAGTTGCACAGCTTGGTTTTATTACTGGTGTTGGATCTACCGTTCCAGGGAACAAATCCTTCGAAAGCTTGATTACTGTCGGTTGATAGCAGTTGAGGTTAGCAATTTGTTGAGGAGTATCTACAAGAAGATAACAATGCCAATCTACCCTGCTTAAGGTAGAGGCGAGTACGAGTGCGTATTTCATGATATTAATTTGAGGGGTTAACTAATTGATTACTAATATAAGTGTAAAATTTTATTAATTAATAATAATGTATTGGCTAATTAGCAATAACCGGCCCGCATCCACAGGCCGGCTGCAAAAAATTAAAAACAATACCCTGGGTGATTTATTCTCCCTATTATCAGTATGTGCCATTTTGCAGAAGATGGTTAGCCACTGGAGGAACCTTCACTTTTTTCTGAATTGGAACAACCTTGTATATCATTTTAACGAAAACGGATAAAAAGGCCGTGAATTTCGGGCGCTCCTTTCTCTGCGAGCGCATAATGTTCTGGCGCAGCCAGAACACCCTCCGGGACTTATAGCTCTCCGTTCTCTATGCACCCGTTTTTCCGGACTTTCTTTTTTTTCATTTTTTCTTTTGAAAAGATTTTTTGGGAAAAGGGATGGGAAGGAAATAATTAATTGGTTTTTCATTTTAGAAACGGTGTGGTGCAGCCAATGAATTGCATTATGGATTATGAAACATGATTTTCATCAACGCAGGGAAAACCGCATTGCAGGTGCGGAAGAAAAAGCTTCAAAGAATGAGGCTGAATCAGACAGGTTATATCAGTTAAGCCAGAAAATGGTGGATGCCATCCCGATGGGACAGCCTATCCTTATCGGGCATCATTCCGAAAAGTCTGACCGCAGGTATAGGGATAAAATATCTGGAGCAATGAAGCGGTCGGTTGAGGCAGATAATAAAGCTGCATATTATGCAGATAAGGCGGACAGTATTAAAAATAACGATGCCATCTTTTCGGACGACCCTGAGGCTGTGGCAAAACTGGAAGAAAAACTGAACAGTTTAAAGGAGATGCAGGATTTTATGAAGGCGGCCAATAACTGCATCAGAAAAGATGATAAGGCGGCTTTTTTAAAACTGAAGTATGGTAATGATAAGATGTGGGAAGAGCTTATACAGGATAAGTTCGGGGGTAAAGGGTTTGCCCATTTTACCTTAACAAACAATAGTGCCAATATCAGGCGCGTTGAAAAACGCTTGGCAGCTTTAAAGAAACAGGGGCAGACTGTGGCATTTGATGCAGTAATCAACGGGGTACGTATTTTGGAGAACAGGGAGGCCAACCGTCTTCAGCTTTTTTTCGATGGAAAGCCTGTGCAGGAGGTAATCACACAGCTAAAGCAGCACGGTTTCCGCTGGTGCAGGTCTGAGGGCGCGTGGCAACGGCACATCAGTAACAATGCACTTTACTGCGGCAGGATCATAGCCGGAACGGTAGAAGCATAAGCAAGTTTTTGGAACGGGCAGGGTTGCCTTATCTACCCCTTTTTGTGGTAAGTTAAGAGTTAATAATTAGTTAGGCCACAATTGGCCTAGCTGATTTAAGGGCTTCTGTTCAAAGCAGATACTGATATAAGCTTTTCAAAATTGTCCGGCGGCGGGCTTCGCCCGCCCAATTTTCGGCAGCGGTTTCCAGGGCACATTGCCCGCATAAACCGACTGCCGCTTTTAAGATTTGCCTAAGTTGTTATGTAGTCTACCATTAAGTTGGAATTACTAATGATTTATAGTATTTGCGTGTTTTCGTCGAGTTATCTTCTGATTCAATCAGTGTCGTAGATATCATATTCACTGCTGGAGAGTACCTCGAACTTTTTGAAAAATTCGCCCCGATGGTAAAACATGTAGGTAACCGGGCTGGTCTTTAAACCTGTTCCCGCTATATGCCAGTCTGATTCACATATTATCTCCATCAACTGGTCTTCCGTAAAATTGTATATATCTTCATTTTGCACGTAAATCAGTATACAGTTGTTTTTTCCTGCGTTACCAGCCATCCGCGCTGAATGAAATATTCAGCCAGGAGCAACGCTCTCGCCTTAACATAATCGCTTGACTCATTTATTTCCATGTAAACAAAATAAATAAAAAACCTGAAACTTGAAAATCTTGCTTCAGCCAGGGTAAGGTGAGGGTAGCTGAGATCTGAATGATTTTTACTTTGTGGTTGGAGGATGGGCTAAGCCTGATTATTCGAAAACCATGCTTGACATTTACCTTTAAAGCATATCCCGCGTATATAAAGCAAAAAGGGATAATCAAATTAATGATTACCCCAATCTAAATTAACGCTCTCAACATATTGTTGATGTAAGGCTCTCACCCCTTACAAAACAATTATACGCAAAAAATGGTCATCCGGTTTTGATGTTGAAAAAAAACCTTTGGCAGAAATTCCGCTCGAGAGTGGCATACACACGGCCTTGCATTAGGGCTCACTGTAACCTTTTTTGCACCCAAAGTAGGATTTGATGGTTCAGGAACAGTATTTGGACAATTCAATATGGCGTTATAGTCATCGGAATGTCCCAGTAGCTCTGTAAAGTCGATGGCGAACGGAAATCAGCATATCTGATGACAGCAGCAATTTGTTCTCTTATGATTGGCTCTAGATTTTACCGTAAATCGTCCGTCGATTTTGCACTGCCTAAAAAATTAAAAAGATTTGCAGAACGAAGAAATCCTGATCCAAGGATCAGTGCGTACACCTTGGTCCGAAACAGGGTGTCAGCTTAGATACGAAAGGAGACACTTGTTTATAATAAGTTTTAGCTCTTTAGAATAATCAATACGTTTACATAGATTTAAGGTGCGGTTAATAGACATATACTCCGTTGAGATAATCAGTATATCCTCATATTACTGCATTCAAAAGAGTCCTCCAAAACGGTATGATCTCCTTTCATCTCTTAAAAAAGGATAACTAATATTTAACTTTAAGCGGCTCCGGTAGCTATCGGCTGTGTCAGCGGTATATAGGCTTGTAAACCATTTTCTATTACTTCATCGCATCTCAAATTCGTGTTTTTCACAATATAACTTGGTCTTTGCTTAGATTGAGTAAACAACTTCCCGATATAAATCCCTATGACGCCAAGAATGAATAAATTAATTCCGCCTAGAAAAATAACGGTTGCAATAAGTGATGTCCAACCGGCTACTGTTTCTCCCCGAAGATATTGGGAAAGAATATAGGGTAAAAATAAGAGCGATATTGATGAAAAGAAAATACCAAGATAGATAGCAAATCTCAAAGGCCGTACGCTAAAGCCGGTGAGGCCCGACTCTGCAAGTCTTAACATTTTGGAAAAGGAATACTGGGTTTTACCATGAATCCTGACGGCGTGCTCGTACTCAACCACAGTTTTTTTAAATCCTAACCATGAAACGATTCCCCTTAAGAAAATATCGCTTTCAGGTAGGTTCCTAATAATATCCACTAGCTTTTTATCAAGGAGCCTGAAATCAGGGCAATTGCTATCAATAGGATTGTCGGAGAGTTTGGACAGGATTTTATAGAACAGCTTTGAAGTATTTTCTTTAATAAAATTCCCAGACTGTTTTCCTGCTTTGCGCCTACACACAACTATTTCAAAACCGTTCTGCCACTGCTCGATGAGTTCCTTTATAATAGCGGGGGGATTCTGAAAATCTGCATCCATGCAGATTACAGCATCGCCGGTGGAATAATCATAGCCTGCTTTCAAAGCATTTTGTTGTCCAAAATTTCTTGACAGATTGATGAAGAACACGTTTGGATATCTTTTACTGATATCAAAAAGAATATTTTCACTATCGTCGATACTTCCGTCATTTATAAAAATGAGTTCACATTCATGCTCTGTTTGCTCCATAGTAGAAACAAGCGAATTAGCGATCAATGCGATATTGCGCTCCTCCTGGTATGCTGGTATTATAATACTGATAAGTGCCATTTTCAATAGGTTTAGTGTTTATAATTATGGTTAGATGTTGAACTTCAGCCTATCCAGCCGCCATTCAAATATCTGTTGAATGTCTCGAGCTGAAAAAAAAGGTTTATGAAACATAGGATAATAAGGGTTAAGTTATATTGTGGAAAATATTTAAGAATGATTACGCCCAGGAGCGATGATAAAATGAAAATTATATGTTGTGGATATCGAAAAATCCCGGATATTGGCAACACGCACGTTATTGCAAAAATCAGAATCCAGCCTATTTTATTGGTTTCCTTTAAATCCCTGATCCACCAAATCAAAAAATAGATAAAAAATGGTGAACATAATACATGGCGCCCGATACTCCAAATACTTGTGCCGCCATTTCTTTGAAAAGTGAAGAAGACATCCAGAAGAGCGAGGCCTGTTATGTAAAAGCTTGAAAAACAAACTGATTGAGTAACAGAGCAACTACCTTCTTTTCTTAGATACCGGTAGATCCAAGCGCAACAAAAACAGAAACAAACTGTTCCTACAATTAGTCCTAATGCATCTATTCCCAGCATTTTATCGGGAGCATATGTGGTAAAGGGAACTTGCGGAATTATCCAATGCCGCTTCCAAAATTGCTGTATATGCAGGAAATAAAACCATTTTCCTGTTTGACCTCCCTGCATGATCGCAGAAAAAAGTATTCCCAAGGCAATGGCAACAAAATTCCATACAAACTGTTTTGCTTTTTGAAGGTTGGATTTATTGCTGTTTTTCAATAGTATTGTACTGATCAGCAGCGCTGGAATGGCAACAATTGATGCCGATCTTGCCAGCGATGCCCCGAGAAAACCTAAAAACTGTAGTTTTGTGTTATCTCTATCAAAGCCAATCAAAGTAATCAGGCTAAAGATAAAAAAGGTGGATTCCGAATAAGGTAACGCACAAAACACGAACATTGGAATGGTCAGGATAAACAAAAACTCCACATTGCCCATTTTATTATGGACTGCCATTGTGATAAATGCAGCGATGAATATTATAAAATTCAGGATCGAGATCGTCAGCGGTGATACCGCTAATGTTTTCCATAGCAAAGGAAACAGCGGAAAGAATGCCATGTTACAAACCCGGTAAGGAACAAATACGTAACCTTGATCTTTGATTTGCTGGTACCACTTCGCGTCCCATTGGATGAGATTGCTGTCCGTAGGGAATTTTTCGCCAGGCAAAAACCGGAGCAAAAACAAGTAGAAACAGGTCGCGATAACTAAATAAACGCCCGCAAGTATAATTTTAGTTCTCATCTTTTTAGGGGTTTAACTTGTCGATCTATCACTGTGCTAATATATTGTTGAGTCATTTCCGGGGCTTCTGCTCTTGGGATATACAATTTAGAAACCTGCAGTTTAGGGCTCAAAACAAAAAGGTATGGTAGCTTAAGACCCTCAATGGTAAGATCATCAAGGCTTTTTATCAGCATATAAGCCTCCTGATCGATCTGGTTTTCTTTTAAAAACAGTGTTAGGAATTTTGGCGCGTCAGCATCCAGAATCAATGCGACCGGTATATTGTTGATTTTGAGATAAGTCAGCAAGTCCTTTACATATTGCTCCTGGTAATTTTTCCTAGAGATCCGGAGGAAGAGTTTGGGTCCATTTGTGGTTAATGTGGCAAGCCTTATTACAGTACCATCTTTTGCGAAAAATTTAGTAGCGGGGTCGATGAATCGATTGTTATTGGTTAGCACCAGGAAGGGATAATTGTCCCAAAAGTCATTTTTATCGAAGGTGGCAAAGTTTACCTGTTTCGGTTTTTTTTTCTGGTCAAATACAATGGCGATGGCAGGACTTGACTTGCCTTTTGACATTAGCGCATAAGCAGAAAAAATTGAAGTACCCACAAGAAGTGTCAGTAGTAGATTTATTTTTGTTTTATCACTCATATCTATATATTTAGTAACGTCCATTTTTCGGAAAGAAAGTGCCCGTAAATTATCAGATACAATGAGTAGAGGGCAAACGCGGATTGTGCAAATTTTATGTTCAGGGCAGACTGGTGTTTAAGCCATTGTAGCAGGTAGTAAACGCTGGGTATAATCAGGTAAAGAATCGGTAGATACATGTACCGGTCTGCAACAGCAGATGTCCTGGTCATTGGTATAATCTGAAGTACCAATCCCAGATGTGCAAAAAAACCGAGGAGATTAAATATATAGAAAGAAGGAATTTTGCTACGCTTTAGGTAATAGAACCCTAACATGGATAGGAAGATAAAAAATATGATATACAGGGTTAACTCCATCCAGATATCTGCTCCTTTGAGGAAGGGCATGCCATAATGAAAATGCAAACCAAATGGAAGGACTGTGTTTTTGATATAAAAAAACAAGCAGTGGCCTATAAGTGTCAATCGTTCCAGGATCGAGTAGGATTGTATCACCAGCTGATTGGTATGGGCTGCATTGGCATTTCGGGAAAGGATCGCAAAAATCAAAGTTGTCGAAACGCTCGAAAGGATGTATAGATAGACCGGCCAACGGTCGGTAACATATCCGCATTTTCTGATGTGATAGCCGAGCAGGAAAAGGATTACAAAGACATTCATAAATGCCTGTTCCTTACATAGGCAAGCGATCACGAAGAAAATAAAACTATATAAAAGAAACCTTCCTTTTTGCTTTAGCAACGCGTCGAAAACATTGATCGTCGATATCAGTACGAAAAGCGTGAAAAGAGGGATTTTCGAGGCTGATATCCATATTACGGATTCTACGTTCAATGGATGTATGGCCCAAATCAGGGATACAACAATCGGCAATTGCTTTTCATCCAAATCGAAAAACAGTAGAATCCTCCTGCATAATTGGAAGACAGCTGCAATATTGCATAAATGTATCAACCATGAAAAAAGGTGGAAATAATAGGGATCCAGTCCTTGAATATGATAGATCAACCGGTAATAGACCGTATTCAGCGGAGAATATTGCCCGCTCTCGAAGGTTTGAAAAACCTTTAGAATATTGGCCGTTGAAAAGAAGTTATCCATCTCGATAAACCGATTGGACAACAGCATCCAGTTATCATCGGGAGATGAAAAATTCAAAACGGAGATCGGGCAGTAGATATAGGCAACTACAACTATTATAATTGATATCAAAAACCTATAGCTATGGATCATATCTTACGGTTGGCGATGATACCCCTGATGTAGATATCGGTTAATTCCGGAAGTTCCTTTTCGGGTAAGAAGATATTGCTGGTTTTTTGCTTCTCCATTTCAAAGTAGTAAGGTGAGCTTTGCATCTCGATGTCCAGGTAAGAAAGTGCTTCACTTGGAAGGTTATAATAGGGGTAATCCAACTTATTTACCGTCATGAAAATTTTCAGGTTCTTAAAATTAAGGTACGAGCCAAGTATAACTACGTTTTCTTTTCCAATTGAATCGGACAGCTTCTTGAGGAAGGGAAGCTGCGCCAAGATACACTCTCCGCAGTGACGGTCGCTGATCCTGAAGACCACTTTTGGGCTACTACCAGCCAAGTCCATAAGCCTAAGCATGCTCCCATTGGGAGATTCCAAAAGTTGCCCTTGAACATCGAATGGAATGGAGACCGAAAGCCCCGTATTTATAATTTTTTTGAACAATACTTTTTTTGTCGTGGTTAAGATCTCTATCTTGTTTTTTAGTTTAAGCCTTTCCTGCTTTCTGTTTTTAGAGAGCGAAATAATTGCATACGACTGCACTATAACCAAAGCCAGCAGTAATATCAGGAGGATTCGTTTCATTGTTTTAACTCAATTTTAGTTTATAAAATACCAGGACCTGGTTGTCATCTTTTTTCAGGTTTCTTAGCAGGGCATCAAATTTTTCGTCCCTGCTAACAGGCTTTATACCGTATTGCTTTTCCTGTTGCCTGGAGATTTTTTCCTTCTCGCAAATTTCCGAAGGGTTCAAGATGCTGATAAATTCTGTGGCAGTACTTGCCATAGGATAAGAGAAATAATCCATTTTGGCGTGTTCATTAATACCAAGTCTGGAAATACGTTTTCCGCCATATATTTTTTTTGTTTGCGAAGAGTAAAATACACCGGTTGATACGTTTTTCTCCATAAGAGCAATGAAGTGTAATGCTCCGCTGGAGATAATACTTCCATCGAAATAGAACTTCTCGTCTTTCATGGTATTTAAGTCCGCGAGTGTTGTGAATTCCGATGGCGAAGTGTCATTTCTCCCTAAAAAATTCAAATAAAACCTGGAATGAATGGAAAGCGGGTGATTTTTTACTTGGTAGACTGTTCTTGAGAACTTCGGACTGTAGTATATAAATTCCCCAGAGCCTGAAGAAGGTATTTTTGTATTGTAATCATAGTTCGGCAGTATTTTCTTGTCTTTTTCGTTACTCCATGAAGCAGATTTGATTGCCCCATCATTATCGGAAAATGCCAGGTCGAAATCGTTGAGTTCTCCGCTTACACCACGGTTCTCTATTGGTGTCTGCAGTACGTAAATGGAATCTTTCAGGTAAGAAAAGCGGACGAAAAAGGGCTTTATAGCAATTTTTTTAATCAGTTTTCCCTCGGTATCAAACGCTGCTATCTTCCCGTCCTTATCGTCAAATATTGAGAGCACTTTATGCCCATAATCGAAAGTTGCGTCCCGGATACTTTTAAGCCCCGAATGATCATCGCCGCCGATACCAACCTTGTCGATAAACTTTCCGCTGCTATCGAAGAAAAATACCGATTTGGAAATGTAGATATCGCAGATGATTATCCTGTTATCGGATATGAATATACGGTCAGGAGATCCAAAAATACTTTTCGAAGTGGTTTCTAATTTAACGAATCGGATATCGGTGAGCATCTTATTGTAGTCGAAGCTAAGGTTTTCCAAACTCGCCGGAATATTTATTGTGTCGGTTTTTGCTTTTACCGGAGTAATTACAGCAATACGCCCAGATTGCTTGCAGGAATAGCCTAATAGCATGATAAGCAGAACTGTTGATGTTGTCCTGAAAATGTTTTTCATAGTTTCTTTGGATTAAAATAGGAAGGGACACTCTTCAAATCCCTGTCCTAAAGATTATTTTAAACGCAACCTACTGTACAAGCCTGAACAGGTGCACAAGGTGAACAGCCCAGGCCGAGCTGGCTAAGACATTCGACCCAGTGAGTATTGAATGATTTGATCTCCAATTGGCCTGTCGCCGTACCGGTTACCGTTTGGTTGGTCTGCGCATTCCCTTTGACGGCACCATTACTGTATTTGGTATACAAGACTGTGTTTCCGTTGTAATAGGTGGTAAACGTTACTGTTGTTGCCTGACATGAATAAGCATGGTCTACAGACTTTTCGAAAAGCGGACCTCCTGATCCTGGGCTTGTGCCAGTATTTGTGCCGGTTCCTCCATTGGTATCCGTACTGGTTCCGGTATCTCCACCTGTGTCGGTATTCGTGTCGGTATCTGTATCCGTGTCGGTATTGGTATCCGTGTCGGTATTGGTATCTGTATCCGTGCCGGTTTCTGTACCCGTGTCGGTATCTGAGTCGGTATCCGTGTCTGTTGAAGCAAGGGCATACATTGCCTTAGATCCAGAATGGCCGGATTCCACGAAGGAGGAAAGTGTGATTGCTGTCCCAATTCCAAGAACTAAAAACGCAATAATGGTCATGAGTTTGTTTTTTTGTTTTTTCATTTTTTAATGGATTAATTATAATTGTTGATTAAAGAGTCTTGGGTAGTAAGAAAGCGAGATCATAAAATACCTTTGAAGCGAATTGATTTCACTGCGGGTCACGCGGTTTTCAAATTGATCGATCAGGACATTGCGATTCTGTTTTAAAATATCGAGTGCAATGAACTTCATCTCCAGCTGTTCACTTTTTAAAAACCGGTAAAGAATGCTACTGTTGAGTAATACGTAGTTTAATTTCCTGTCGTTGCTTAATTTTGAATCCGTGTTCTTTACATTTACGTTGAACGTGAAATGTTTAAATTGATTTAGCGTAAAATTTAACGTCGTGATATTGGACAAGGAGATATTGGTGTAATATTCAGACTGGAATTGGGTATTTCTGAAAAACGACAGCGTGTGATTGGCCGAAACCAGTAGCAGGTTTTTATATGTATAGGAAAGTCCGGCCTTTAGTATGGTGGAAAAAGTATTTGTTTGGTAAAGGGATCCATTAATATAGCGCGGAAGATTTGACCGGTTTAAACCCACGTATATTGTGGGCATTACCTGTTTATCTTTGAACATATATGTTTTATCCAGGGTTAACATGATCGAAGCATAATTCGAAGCTCCTGCATTGGCCATCGAATAGGTGCTCCCCGAAATGGTGTTTCGGTAATAGATACTATCTATGATGCTTTTTTCAACGATGCCTGCTTTGAGATCGAGTGAGAAAATGTAGTTTGCCTTTTTACTGTAGGAGCTTTGTATAACTGAAAGAATGAACTCATGGCGGTATTCGGGTCTGAGGTGTATGTTTCCTTTTCTCAGATTGTAGAGGTCCGATGAATCAGGCAAGGCAACCAGTTGTTCTAGGCTTGGGACTTTCATTTGGGGTGCGTAGGCTGCTTTTAGCATCCTGTTGAACCGTCCGACATTGTTATATTGATAAAGTGCTTCAACATTGGGCAGAAAGGCGCTAAAAGATCTATTGAAACTAAGCGTATTGATCATTGCTGTGTTTTTTTGATTGACAAACCGGGCTTGAAGATCAACGGAAATGAGCAGGTCCTTGGAATAACGACTTTCAAATAACTTTGAAAATCTTTTTTTCATCAAAAGGGAAGGCTTTTCATCAACCATCCAATAATTATCCTTATTGGTAAGGTACCTATTTGAAATCTTGCCTTCACCTGTGACATCGCTGACCCTGTTATCTCTCGAGAATTTATTGAGATCAAACCTGTTTATCAGATCAAGTTGTATCCCCTGAAGCTTTATAAATCGCCCGATATTTCTGTAACGGTATTCTAAACCATTGTTAACTTTTAAGTGATCTGTGAAATACTCCCTGTTAACATTGTCTAACTGGTTGCTGTATTCGCTTACCCTTTCTTTACTGGAATGATACTTGTCATAAGAAAGCGTGTATTTCAAAAGGTAGCTGCGATTTTTGATCTGCTTTTTCGAATAATCCGCTGATTTATCGAAGTTGATAGATAGAGCAATATTTTCATCGGTATCGAAGCCGTTATTCTTGAAATTATTGACTATGCTAAGTTGGGAACTTCCATCATTGATGATGTTTTTCGTCCGCTCTTCGAGCGAACCGATATCTTTTGATATTTTAGCAGATATCTCGAGGTTGCTGTTGGCCCTATTCTGTTCATAAGAGGCCAAGAATCTATATCCTATATCTGTTCCTGACTTTCTTGTTATCGAACTGTCGATTCTGCGCTCATTTGCCAAGGAAGAAATACCAATGTAATTCTGCTCTATAATTTTGTCGATATTATTGCGGAAGAAATTGATATTCAGTTTCCTCTTATTGGAAAAGCTCCGGGAGAGATTGAATCCTCCGGATAAAAATTTATTTTGTCCAAGGGCATTGAAGTCAGGTAAGTATTCTGTCGATCGGCTGGGTTTAAAAACAGCGTCTTCCAACAGCGTGGTGATATTATCAGCCACCTTGTTGACATTATTACCGGCACCGAGTGCGGTAACCTCCATTTTTGGTGTGAAGTAATTCAAACTTAGATTCCCGTCATATTTGTGACCAGTGCCCATTCCGGCACTTGCTTTCCCAAAGAGGCCTTTCTTGTTTTTTTCTTTTAAGGTGAGATTGATCGATACCGTCGATACGATCGGATTGTTATCGGTGGGCTTGTCAGGGGTAACCTGTACCTTATCTATTATTTGCTTTGGAAGATTTTGTGTTGCGATTTTGAAATTGCCGCCAAAGAATGGTTTACCATCCACCAGTATTTTACTTACATTTTTCCCATTTACAGTGATCTTGCCATCTCCCCAGATAATGACGCCAGGCAGATTTCGAAGAAGATCTTCTACTACGGCATTGGGTTTGAGCTTGAAAGCATCTGCATTGAATTCCACGGTATCACCTTTGATCTTTATGGGAGGTGCGCTGGAAATAGTTACTTCATTAAGCTCGATTGCACCAGGATCGACCAATACAGTTTTTAAATCAAGAACGGGGCCTTTGCCCATCTTAAACCGGACCATTTTATCCTTATAGCCGATGTAGCTAATTATTAGCTTAAGGGAATCTGTTACCGGTATATTTCCGATTGAAAAATATCCATAGGGATTTGTCAGGCCATAATTAATAATATCGTTTGTTTTTAGGTTATAAACGGTAGCTGTTGCAGAAATTAAAGGAAAGTTCCTTTTTGAATCCATAACGCGCCCGTTTAGCCTCCCCACCTTTACACTGTCTGGCTTGGTCTGTGCAACCGCGCCAGCAAACAAATTGATCGAGAGATAAAGCGTCAACAGAAAAGCTCTCATCACAGGTCACTTTTTAGGGTGATTTCCACGATCACGGGATTGGCATGATCATTTTTTGCGGCAAAAAATTTCTTCAGCTTATCATCATAACGAACAGTCTCTTCTGAATTTGATTTTGAAGTAAAAAGCTCAAGTGCCGAATAGGATGTGTATACATTTTTCCCGAAAACCTTTTGGATTCCGTGATTCGAATATTCCGTCCCAAGTATCGAGGGTTGGGCAATTGTCAGGTATTGACTTACTGAATCGGGCGTTATTTTTTTCATCGCAATTAGCCGCTGGGATTTAAGATTGAATACCAGATCGTCAAAATCATTGCTTTTCCCGCTCTGCAATTTGAACATTAGATTGTCTCCGACTTTGAAAAAGTTGGTGACGCTATATATCAACTCACTGTGGTCGCGAAGATAATTTATCCGTTTGTATTCCAGTGACTTGTTGATCAGAAAGTCTTTGGGTAAAGAATTTTCCTGGGGAAATAAAAATCGATAGGCAAGCGAAATTGAATCAGAACCAATCCTAAATATATTATAGGAGTAAGTGTTGGTACTAAAAAAATGATCGCCTGATTGATAATAAAACTGGTCAGGCGTAAGAATATCCCGGGAATCGAGTTTTTTTAAATGACTCCATAATGAAAGTTTTCCTGATACTTGATTCTTTTTTAGCCAGAACTGATCATATTTTTTGAGCTCATCATTGTAATCGTACCCGGTAGAGTTGACGATAGCCTCTCCATTGTCAAAAAATGCGAATTCTCCCTTAATTAAATCTGTTTTAATGGTTTGTTTCAGGTTTGCTTCAAAATCATATACTAGTGTATGATTTTGATTGCGTGTCCGTATTAGGATCTGTTTTTTTGTTTGGTCCACACAGATCTGCTTGAACTGATCACCATACCCAAGTTGACCTGCTAATCCTTTGGTTTGAATTTTACGATGAAAATTTCCCATCCTGTCGAATAAAAGGACCGAATTCGTTGCCTGATCTAGGATAATAAAATAGGATTCGGTAACCTCGAGCTGAGTAATGGAACCAAATTCTGATTCTTTAGACGTTTGAAGGGGTACGTAGTTCACTTTGTCGATAAACAAAGCTGCATTTCCGCCCATGGCGGTTTCCGGTGCGATTCTCAACAATGTAACATTAGTTGTATCAATTGTTACCTGTTGGGAAAAACTTTTTCCAATTTCTAAGAGAAAAAAGAAAACTAGGAGTAGCCTATTTGTCATCAGCGGAACAAAAAAAATGTTGCTGATTTTTGTCAATTAATAGTAATGTGGGTTTCAAGAGCGTTCTCATAATGTTTTAAATTGGTTAGATGGTTGTAGTAGATATAGCTTTCTACATGTAACTTACCTTTTACGCTTGATAAAATTTAAGCCACATTTCAAAACTAATATTTCTGAGGTAAATATCAACTAAGTTTGCCGTAAGTAAAAGGATTTACCTGACTTAACATACCTATTATACCTACTTATTTTTTCCGACAACTGCGATTGCAAGTAATTGAATGGGATAATTTATTGTCTTAATATTATTTGAACTATTAAGTAAAAGATTAGTTACGTTTAAATTTTGATCATCAGTGGCCACTTGTTTTTTCTGCAAAGTGGCCACTTTTTTCGGTTTAAAATAACCACTGTTTTCGCTTAAAAGTGGTCACTCGGCTCATTTTAAGCGGTTTTAAGGCTTATTTAAAGCCAACTTGATTCAATGGACAAAATCTGTTTAAAAGAAAGTGGGAACTTAATGTTTATCAATGAATAGCGTTTAATTAGGGGCCGTTTTGATGCTTTATTTTCATTTTATTACATATCCGTCTGTTTCGCCACGGTAGTTGCCGGTTTCACCACGGTGGTGATAGGTTTTAATCCCGGTTTGTTAGCTTGTTTGGCCGGATGAATTTGGCTGATGTCTGTTGATCGGTCCGGGTTAATGATCTGTTATGAACTGGTTTGGAAAATTTGTATTGACTGTTTTTATTAGTTTTTGCTGTATGATCGGGGCGCTTGGGACTAAGTATCCGGTTTCAATATTGTTGGTGTTAATAGCTAAGGGTTGTTGGGTGCTTTTTGTGGTTGCTTTTTTTTGGAACAGGGATAAGAGGAGGAGGAGGGAGTTTGAGGAGTTTATGCGGTGGAGGGATAGGTGGAGGTGAGGGGGGGACGAAAATCAGTTGGAGCATCAACTATTGTTAATTTGTTTGATTCTATTGTTGCTCGTGTCGGTTTCAGTTTGGGTTAATTTGATTTATTCTTTGGGTTCTGAACGGCTGTTTTTATCTAGATTAAATTTTTTAGGTTTCAGGTTTTTGTTTTGGCTGTCCCCTGCGGGGCGGGCCATTTGCTGTATCTTTTGTTCCAAAAGGATGCCGCGTCTGTCCCTGACAGGGGAGAAGATTTACTAAATTTTGAACCACTTTCTTTTAGGATACGAGGTGCTCAATTTGGCTAAACGTGTGGTGGACAAGAAGAGCTCACATTTAAAAGGAGATTGGTATCTTCCTCGTAAATGTTCATTTTGAAATCATTTTATAGTCGCTGTTGCAACAATTATGAAATAGGTTACGCATTAAGACTAGTGGAACTTTAAATTTTTTTTAACTTATCTACTAGCTATTGGACTAAAGAAAGTTCCGAGATTTTTAAAATTAAGTGCTTTTGATAAGGTAACCCCGTAATAGGGTTTAGGTATTTTTCTGGTGTTGGTAATTTCTGCCTGAAGGGTAATACCGGATGTTGCCTCTGTAATCCAAGCTCTGCCTGTAAAAAATATATCCTCGTTTTTTAGGAAGGCGATGTTGTTTTCCGAAGACATATTGCTATTCCGTTCCGGATAATATTGCCGGGCATAGCCAGTGCTTAAATGAACCCTTACACTGATCTGCTTATTTTCATGCGCAATAAATAGTCCCAGTACGCCAACATTAAAATTAAATTCGTTGGCATATTGTACGGATTTGGGACCAAATTCAATCAATCCATTATTTGTACCGCTTACCAAGGTCGAATCCCTGTTCCGTCCGTTGCTGTAAATATTTGTACTTCGGGTGCGGCGCCAAACAAATTCCAATGACGGAGAATAATACAACTGTATGTTGTTTTGGCTATTGCTTACTGAGCCAATGTTTACAATAGGGCTCATGTATGCGCCCAGATTATCTGAGACTTTGGTAATCAATAAATCGGCTTGCTCCCCATGTTTATATATGGTATTGTCATCCTGACCGCCCGAGATTTTATAGGTTCGCTTTACGTTGCTCAGCGAGTCGCTAGTTGTCATGGTCCGGTTTCCGAACAGACTAAGATAGAATCCCATGCGTCCGGGTTTATTCTTTGGCTTTAGGAAGATATTAGAGGCAAAGAACAGGTTTTTGGCTTTGATCCCATCTACCAGATCAAAATTGGTGCCTATATAGGCCAAATAACTAAAGTCGCTCAAGCTGCTGTCTTTTTTTACAATTTCACCCACGGTTATTTCTAAATTTTTGTTTGGCCCCATTACCGAATCAACTGCTTTCCCGTCCTTATTTTTAATTTTTAAATCGACGATGATTAGTCTCTTCCGGTCATTTATGCTGTCTTTTTTTAAAGTTAGATAAATGGCGTTATCGTCTTTCAGGTTGCTAAATGTCGTTTCTTTAAAATCAAGAGTAAAAGAATTCGAATCAAGTGTTGTTTTCGGCCTATTCACGGTTACCTGTACCGTCAGACCGGCCAGATCTTTTCCGGTGTAGTTCTTTGCGTTTAGTGAAAATTTAAAGGTTTTGTCTTCAGTTGCATTTCGCTCAATTTTCTTTTTATCTACTTCAAACCCGACTTTAGTTTGCGCTATCGTACATAAGCTCGAGGATATTAAAAGTAATAGGGGTAAGATTCTTTTCATGAGAGGTTGTTTAGGTATGGATGTTTGACTGGCCAGTACATCTGTGTGCATTACTTGGCTACGACGACTAAAATTAACAACTTTTGGGAATGTGAAAAATACCTATTATTGGGTATTTTAGGTTTTGCGGTTTCCGATGCTGTGCATGGTGTTCGTTTCGGCACGGTAACTAGCTATTTCATCACGGTGGCGATGACAGTTGCCGGTTGATCGATCCGGGTTTATGATGTGTTATGAACTGGTTTGGGAAATTTATACTGAAATTTTTGTTAGCTTCTGCTGTATGATCTGTGCGCTTGGGGCGAAGTATCCGGTTTCTATTCTGCTAGCGCTGTTGGCCAAGGGCTGCTGGGTGTTTTTTATGGGTGCTTTTTTGGAACAGGGATAAGATGAGAAGTAAGAGGAAGGAGTTTGATGGTGTTATGCGGTAGAGGGACAGGAGGAGGTAAGGAAGGGGGCTGTCGAAAACAAAAGGGAATTAGTCCGGCTATTTTGTTTGGTAAGGTTGGTGTCTGTTATAGTTATGGTTAATTTAATTTATTCTTTTGGCTCTGAACGGCTGTTTTTATCAAGGTTGATTTTTTTAGTATTTCCAGGTTTTTATTTTGGCTGTCCCCTGCGGGCCGGGCCATCTACTGTATCTTTTGTTCCAAAAGGATGCCGCGTCTGTCCCTGACAGAAAAATGCAAGAATTATGATGGTCTCATTTTGAAATAAATATCTACCATAGAAGGTGGAGGTAAACCTTTGTCACATATAAATTATCTGATGATAGTCTGATACCCAAAGCGAAAAATTACCGCAAATTATTTGAAAGCATATTTATCCTGTTTTACGGTTAACCGTAAGGGAATCGCCCGCCTAATCCGATATTTGCCATGGAAAGATCTGTTAAATAATCAATGTTAATTGTCAACTTAAAAAATGCTTTCTTCATAATCTTTCCTATTTTTAGATCCAATACAGAAACTAAATTATATGGCAATCAATCTCCAAAAAGGACAACGTGAAAATTTAAAAGCCCCAAAATTTACCATCGGGCTTGGCTGGGACACCAATAGCTTCGGCGGCAATGATTTCGATCTTGATGCATCGGTATTTATGCTGGGCGAAAACAAAAAGCTCATCAGCGATGACCATTTTATATTCTACAACAATCTAACTTCGCCCGATGGGGCATTGGTGCATACGGGTGATAACCTGACAGGTGAGGGTGATGGGGACGATGAGGCGATAAACGTGGACCTTTCCATTGCGGATCCTTCGGTGAGCGAACTGTGTATCGTAGTAACGATCCATGAAGCTGAGGTCCGCAGGCAGAATTTTGGCCAGGTCCGCAATTCATTTGTGCGGATCGTGGACAAGGATGGTGTGGAAGTATTAAAATACGAACTGGAAGAGGATTTCTCGATCGAAACCGCCGTTGAATTCGGACGGATCTACCGCCGTAACGGAGAGTGGAGGTTTGAGGCAGTTGGCGTGGGCATGAAGGGTGGTCTCCAGGAATATATTAACAGGTATCAGTAGATAATGGTACTAAGCTGGCCGGTAGGGGACTGACGGTCGGCAGATATTATAGGCACAGGATAACTTTTGAACTGATTTGGAAATACAGGTTGAAGTTGGTTATCTTAGTGGCTAGGCAGGTCGCATGTTTTTTATTCTTGTAGCTGCCGCACGCTAAATTAAGGACTCTTATCAATAACATTCATGGATTCATCTATTGTCGACGTGACCGGTGCAGGCGAGCGGATTTCATTTTCCCATATGGGTGATGATTCTGTTGTGGTAGACAGGTTGGGGGACGAATACCAAAAACAGTTAAACCTGACCGGCCAGCAGGTTGATATCCTGAACCGTTTGTGGTATCCCAGCAACAATTTCAGTAGTATCCCTTTCTGCAGGTCGCAGATCGTAAAGCTTTTTGTGCTTATACTGGATGACCTTTCCTATAAATACCAAAAGCAGGGAACGGCTATTGAAGTGGAATTCAATACCGTTGCGGACCTGATGACTCGAAGCCGTTACAAAAACGGGCTCAATGATTACAGTTACAAGCATACCATGATATCCTCGCTGACGGATATCCACTATAATATTTTTAAACACGCCGAAAATGCGCTCAGGGTTCATTATGGGCACACCCGAAAAATAAATACGGATGTGGATTTCAGCGATGAGGAGGTTTTGACGGAATACCATAGCAGGATCACCGATAAACTATCTCAGGTACTGCAGATCTGGATACCAAGGGTAGATATGCCCGACAGGAAGACCGAGCGGTTATTATATGCGCAGAGTCCCGGACGGTGGAGACTGGCTTTTGAGCGGATCAGCAAGGAGTTTAGAAATGATACTCCCCGTTATATGGACCTTGTGATGGATCTTGCCGAGCTGAACAGTTCCAACCCATCTCTGGAAATGATCTATTATGAGGCTTCCAAGGATATCTCTTCAGTGGATCCGCAGGCTGCCCTGACATTATACATCCATTATATCTATACGGATCTGTTATCTGAAACTTTCGATAACCGTCCACTGAACAAAACCAATATCAAAAAGCTGTTTAAAACAGATGAACAGCTTCATGATTTTCAGGTGGTGATCGAAAACCTGATTTCCAGCCGGGATATCGGCCAGGCGCTTGCGGCGGTGTCGACATTGCTGCTTCCCAAACGCAAAAAGATTTCGCTCAATGCTGACGCGATCGAAGTGATCAAGCAAAGGCATTCAGGTACTGTGGAGCTGCTGAACAAATACCTCCAGGAAGATGAAGAGCCTGCTGTAGTCCAGATTGCCGTAGCTGCGGATATACCTGAGCCTGTGGTATTACCTTTTGAGGGAGCCGGGAAAATTTTTATTGATGAGGTTAAGCTTTCCGCGCTTCAAAGTGATGTCCTCATGCATTTTAGCAGGAACAATTTCGCGGTCCCGCAGTCGGAGATCAGTGAAATGGCAAAGGAAAAGGGCGTTTTCAAGAACCAGCTGATAGACAGTATCAATGAATCCTGTTTTGAGGTGATCGATGATGTTCTGATCGAGGAGGAAGAGGACAATTACGTGATTTACGAACAATATTATCAAAATATTTTAGCAAAATGATAGAGAATTTAAAACCCAAAGAGGCTACCGCGATCATCAATTCGCTGATCGGCGGGGTAGTGCCCAAAATTGGGATACAACATATCACAGTGGGAAGATCTGAAGAGATCGATGCAGTCGTTGCGGCCCTGGAAGACGTGAAAAACGGGCATAGTATGGTCAAGTTCTGGATCGGGGATTTCGGGTCGGGAAAATCTTTTATCCTGCACCTGTTGAACACGGTTGCGCTGAAACAAAAATTCGTGGTGGCCAAGGCCGATTTTACCCCGGACAACAGGTTATATGCAAATGACGGAAAAGGGCTTGCGTTATATTCGGCTATTATGGACAACATTTCGATCCAGACCAAACCCGAGGGCGGGGCATTGCCGACCTTGCTGGAAAAATGGATCGAGCAGGTATTGACCAGAACGGCGGAAGAAAACCAGCTGCCCATCCATTCGATGCGGGATGAGGCCAATCTGCCACTGGTGCAGAATGCGATCATGAAAACGATCAATGATCTTTCGGATGCCGGTGGATTTGATTTTGGAACGGTGGTACTCAAATATTACCAGGCGTATATCTCCGGGGATGATATGCTAAGAAGGAGCGCACTGAAATGGCTGAAGGGTGAATATTCGACAAGGACGGAGGCCAGGCAGGACCTTGGGGTGCGGGAGATCATCAATGACCTGAACTATTATGATATGCTCAAGAACTTTACCAGGCTTTTTGTAAGCATGGGGTATAGCGGCTTTATGATCAATCTTGATGAGGCGATCAATCTGTACAAGATCTCAACTGCTGCCATGCGCGAAAAGAACTATGAAAAGATATTGAGCATTTATAATGACTGTTTCCAGGGAAAGGTATCCAACCTGTTTTTCAATTTTGCGGGTACTTTCGAGTTTCTCCAGAACGAGCGGAGGGGGCTGTTCAGTTACAATGCCTTAAAGACAAGACTGGAGACCAATAAGTTCGAGACTGCCGGGATCAGGGATTTTGCCCAGCCGGTGATCAGGTTGTTGCCATTGGACAACAATGAGATATTCGTACTGCTCAAAAAGCTCAAGCTGATCTTTGATTTCAACTATAAAACGGAAATCAATATCAGTGATGAGGATATCCTGGGCTTTATGGAGGAAATGTTCAATAAACCAGGGGCCGACGAGTTTTTGACGCCAAGGGAAGTGATCCGTGATTTCCTGAATATCCTGAACATATTGCGGCAGAACCCTGGCCTGGACAAAAACCGTTTGTTTTCTCAGGTGCAGATTTCGGACGAAAGGCCTGATGACCTTATTTTGGACGGGATAGAGGAACTGTGAGCGCATTCGAACTGTTATCGCCAGCGGTAAGAAAATTTGTAAGGGACAAACGCTGGGAGGGTTTCCGTGATATCCAGTCGGCCGCGATCAAAAGGATCATGGGGGATGAAGGGCATTATATACTGGCTTCAAGGACTGCTTCGGGCAAGACCGAGGCGGCATTTCTTCCGATACTGTCGAAGGTGGATTTCAACAAGCGTGGCGTTGCGGTGCTTTATATCTCACCGCTGATCGCGCTGATCAATGACCAGTTCATTCGGGTGGAAGATCTGTGCGGTGATATGGAAATCCTGGTCACAAAGTGGCATGGGGAGGCGAGCAGGTCGCTCAAGGGCAAACTGCTCAAGGATCCGCAGGGCGTGGTACTCATCACGCCTGAATCACTGGAGGCGATGTTCGCCAATAAGCCCTATGATGTCAAGAACCTTTTTTCTAGCTTAAAATATGTGGTGATCGATGAGATCCATTCTTTTATCGGCTCGGACAGGGGTGTGCATTTAAAATCTTTGCTCTCCAGGCTGCAGGGTGTCAATACCGGCAGCTTTTCGGTAGTGGGTTTATCTGCTACGCTGGGTGATTTCTCGGAGGCCAAAAAGTTTACGGGCAGTGCCGAAAAGACGGTGGTGTTAAGGGACCCCGCCTCGAAAGACCTTGATGCCGTTTTTAAGTATTTTGAGCAGACTGGCCATGTTTTACCACTTGATCTGTTAAAGGATCTTTACAGGGAGACCAGGGATTCAAAGGTGCTGGTCTTTCCCAATAGCAGGGGGAAGGCTGAGGAGGTTGCGGTAAGCCTGATGAAAATATCTGAACGTGTCGGTGGCCATGCAAATTATTTTTCGCATCATTCTTCTGTTGATAAGCAGGTAAGGGAATATGTGGAGGAGTTTGCGAAAAGCAAGGTGCGGAGGAATTTTACGATCGCCTGTACTTCTACGCTTGAGCTGGGGATCGATATCGGTTCGGTGGACCAGGTGGTGCAGCTGGATGCGGCGCACAGTATCGCCTCGCTCATCCAGCGGGTGGGCAGGAGCGGACGCAGGGAAGGCGCTAAAAGCAGGCTGCTGTTGTATGCGACCAGTCCCTGGAGTCTTTTGCAGTCTCTTGCTGGCTGGCTATTGTATCTGGAAGGTTTTATTGAGCCTCCGGAAGTCATTGACCATCCTTATGATATCCTGCTGCACCAGGCGCTTTCGGTGACAAAGGAGCGTTTGGGGATCACAAAAAAGGAGCTGGTAGCGGAGCTGAAGCATAATTATGCCTTTGAGCTGATTGAAGAGGCTGAGATCATGGAGGTTGTGGAGCACCTGATTGCCATTGATTTTTTGGAGGAGCTTGGAAGGGAGCTCATTATCGGTGTTGAGGGGGAAAAGATTGTCAACGGACGTGATTTTTATACGGTATTTAATGCGCAAAGTTATTACAAGGTAGTGAGTTCGGGTACGGGGATCGGTCAGATACCCTTTACTGCGCAGGTGAGGGAGAATGAAAATATTTTGCTGGCGGCGAAGATCTGGAAGATCAGGTTTGTGGACCATGATGCCAAAAAGATTGAGGTGGTGCCGGCGAATGATGGGAGGAAGCCGCTGTTTTTCGGTGAGGGAGGGGATGTTCATCCGCGGATCCGTGAAAAGATGATGGAGATCCTTTTTAATGAGGAACTTTTTGGGGTGCTGGATGAAAACAGTGCCAGGGAGATTGATAAAATACGCAGGGAGTTCCATGTGTTTCCGCTTACGGAACTTGGTCTGCAGCGGCCTATGCTTATTGGGGCTAAGGAGCTTGATCTTTATTCTTTCACGGGATCACGTATCAACAGGACGCTTTCTTTTCTTTGGGGATTGAGCGGGGTGGAGGTCCGTCTGGATGATGAGCAGAGCAGGTTCGGTGTTGAAGGTGCTGTGCCGGATGTCGGGGCTTTGAGTAAGCTTCTTGTTCCGTCTCTGGATGATCTTGATTTTCACCTGGAAAATTTTATTTATGCACATCCCGATGTATTGTCTGGCGCTAAATGGGCGGTTTATCTTCCGGTGAAGTATAGGTTAAGGTTGTTAAAGCTGCGGTATTTTGATTTTGAGGGGGCGGAGCGGTTCAAAGACTATAGCTGGGTGGGGGCGCGCTAAAAGTGGCCACTGGTTTTCATCCATAATGGCCATCTTTTTGGCCTATATTGGTCACTGGATTTCACTTGAAAGCGGCTATTTGGCTCATTTTAAGTAGTTTTAAGCTTCTAGAACGCTGGCTGGAATTTAACGATCGTTTTGCCTAAAGAAACCGAAATGGAGATGTTTTAATGGCCTTAAAATCAAAATTATATTTCTTATTCTGATGAGTTTTTAAAAGTGGGCTGATTTGTAACGGAATGTAACGACCCCTTTCAAAGCAAATTTCTTTTTTTCATTAAAACAGTAAATGGATAGGAAATCTTTTTCATCAAAACTATATTACTATTTGGGATTATCACTTCGGTTTTTACATTATATGGTTCTGTCGGTAATGTATGGATGGTTCCACAGCCCCGTAAAACAGCGCGTAGTTCAGTCAATCCTACTTTATCCTCAGTGGTTTGGCTGACCGGTACTTTAAAGGGGGGATGTTTTATCACTGTGGGATTCTTTTATCAAATATCTGGAAAGTAACGTTATCACGTCCAAACAAAAGCGCAACAGCTATTTGAAAGAGATCACCTGACTCTCATTCCTCATCCGGCAAGGTCATGGTAACTCTGCTGATATTCCTGGTTATTCCATAGATGTTGATGGAAAACTATCGTTATCTTTACCCCCCGCTTACTTTTAATTTTTAAATCGCCCTGAATTTCTTTGCTTAATCCTTTAATAAGTTGGAATCCAAGAGAACGAGATTCAATGTCATCCATGTTTTTATCCATTCCGATCCCGTTATCTGACAATTCCAATTCTATTAATCCGTTTTCTTCCTTTAAAGAAATAAATATCTCGCCGGCAGAGTTACCGGGAAATGCATATTTAATAGAATTGGTTATTGCTTCATTGATGATGAGCGCAATTGGGATGGCGATAGCCTGGGTCAGGCCGATCTTTTCAATCTCTAAATTGAAGTGGATCTTATCTGAAGGGGCTCCTAAGCTGTCTTTGAGGTGCTGGACCAGTTCGGGTATATAGACTGACATCTCAATGGTTTTAATGTCTTCTGACTGGTATAGTTTCTGATGGATCAGTGACATGGTGAAAATCCGGTTCTGACTGTTTTCCATCACCTGCAGAGAATCTCCATGCAGGAAGGCAGCTTGGGATTCAAGTAGGCAGATGATCGTGTGCAGGTTGTTTTTTACCCTGTGATGGACTTCTTTTAGCAGCCATTCTTTTTCTCCCAGAAGGAGGTTCAGCTGTTCGTTCTGAGATTGTATGAGCTTATGTTTTTTTAGGATTGATCTGGTGTTTCTCTGTTTATAGAGATAGAAGCGGTAAGATATCACGCCGATCAGGATAAGCAGTAACAGGGCCGCAAAGGTAATATTCCGCTGAAGATTTATTTTATCCATTCTGGCTTTTTGGGATTGTGCCTCGCTATTTAATAGTTTGATGGACTGTTCCTTTTCCCTTGTTTCATACTTTACTTCCATTTCGGCGATCTGGCCTGTTTTAACCAAGTTGTCCACAGATTCGTTAAGCTGTTTATATTTGATATAATGGCCGAGTGCGGATTTATAATGGCCTTCGGCCGAATCAACCCTGAAGGAGGCCAGTTCAAACTTGCTGTTTAATTTATTGTCTTTAAGGACGTAGGCTGTGTCTGACTGGGTCAGATACTTACGGGCCTCGCCAAATTTTAGCTGTTGTATTTTGATATTTGCCATCCCGATCTCAATAGATTTTTTGGACCGTTGCAAAGATCTGGGGCTGCCCTGGTCCAGGATGAATTTATGTGCTTTTAGGTAATAAGATTCGGAACGTTCATATTTTTTTGTAGCCAGGTAATAGTTGCCAGTGCAATTGTCGATGATAAATGTGGCGAAGTGACTTTTCCCCTTTTCCTGCTGCACTTCGGTAAGCAGGGCCAGGGCTTTGTCGAAGTTGCCGTTGCGTTCATATGCCTGTGCAGCTGAACATACAGCTCCATAATAATAATCGTCGTGATTTTCGTTTTTGTAAATTGAACGCACTTTAAGCGCCCAGTAAATAGCTTTATCGTTTCTGCCGATAGCCATGTAAAGGTTTGCCAGATTGTGCATCAAGTGTGCCTTATGCTGCACGGAGACTGTTCCTTCCATAGACTCGACCATTAACAGACGGTACTTCAGTTCTTTTTGCTGTTCATTTTTTTCGCGGTAAATTGAAGCCAGCGTATAATAGGAAAGATATGGGTTTTTATACCCCAACTTACGGTTCTGGGCCACTACATATAACATCTCCTTCTCTGCCAGATCGAGCTTGCCCTGCACGAAATGAATATCCGCAATTTTTCTATAAGCCTCGATCTCTTCAAGCCGGTAATGACCTTTTTTGAATAGTTGGTAAGCATTTTGATAGCCGGAAAGCCTGAGCGGTGAACGTAAAGTATCGTTAGAATGAATATTGTCGCTCATTTCGCTCCAGGATTTGGCTTCACCGTAAATATCTCCGGCCCTGCGGTAATCCAGCACAAGTCTCATCGAGTAATATCTGCTCTTATCGAAGTCGCCCAGTACGAAATTGTATCTGGCGTAACAGCGCAGGACCTCATGCTGATACTTCGCTGAATGCAACCTGTTGCTCAGGGCTTCCGCCTGACGGATGAGGTTTAGTATTAGGCTGTCATGCTTTTTGGTCTTATCCCGGCTAAATTCCTGTTGGGCGATGTGATAAAAGGCGATGTCTAAAAGCTTATGTGCCTTAACTGTATCTGGTTTTGCAGCCGCAAGTGAGCGAAGCGAAGAATCTGCCTGCTGACTGCTAGCAATAGTTTGCCCAAAAGAAAATATTACCGGAATTGTAAAAAAGATGATGAGCAGCGAGGGCTTGAAAAATTGAGGCATATATCCATAATTTAAATGTAACTGATCATCTGTTCGTTGCTGCAATTTTGTTAATGTGCCCTTGTTAAGTATTTATTTATAAGGTTTTGACCGGACAACATGATCAGGTTTTTCAAAGAAACCAATTACAACTTCTCAAATTTTCAATCACGGTTGAAGTTAGCTAATTCTGATAGAATTATCCAAAAAAACCGGGTAGGGAAATCCAGTTTAGCACCCTTATGGGGATTTCGGCAATTTGCAGAAAAACAAGTGGCCACTTTTGGGATAATCCCCAAATAAGGGGCCTTCCATTGCAGAAATATCATGTTTTGGCTATCTGCTTTTTCAAAGAAATTGTTGGCTGCGGATAGGTTTGTTTCTGGTATGGATAAAGTTCTCCCACTGTTAGCAAATTTATCCCTGTGATTACTGGCTGGCCCGCAGAAATATTCGATATTAGGGAACTAATCGAGTAAATATGACTGCTAACAATAGCGAAATTTCCATACCTGTTTCTGATGAAATATCAAGGTTTCATAAGCACCTATCTATCGAACAGAATAAACGGATTCTATTTTCGGCAGGTTTCGGTGCGGGCAAGACCTATTTTCTTGACCGGTTTTTCAGTGAAAAAAAGAAAGATTTTCAATATCTCAATCTCTATCCCGTGGATTATTCGGTCACCACGAACGATGATATTTTTGAGATCATAAAATTTGATCTGCTGGATGCACTATTGGCGAAATTTTCAGCGGAAATTTCCCTGAATGAAGAAGACATTAGCCAAAGCCTGATTACGCAGGAGTTTTTGAGAAATGAGGCTGATTATTATAAGATATTCAAGGTTTTTGCAAAACATTTTGTTCCTAAGGGGGAGGCATTAACAGATCTTGCAGACGTTTTTAGGGAATCGTTTGACGCACGCCGAAAGTTCGGTAAAGAAATGTCTGAAACCGCTGCTGATAAGGCCCAGAAGTTTTTGGCGCTATTTAGAAGCCGGCCAAATACGGTTCGGGAGCTGGATGCGACTACGCTGCTGATCAGGGAATTCCTATCGAGGATAAAGAAAGCTGATGACAGGCCATTGGTTCTGGTTATTGATGATCTTGACCGTCTGGATCCGGAGCATATTTTCAGAGTTTTCAATGTTTTTACGGCCCATCATGATAGCCGGACCGAGCAGAACAAATTTGGTTTTGACAAAGTGATATTTGTATGTGATGTGAATAATATTGAGCATATGTTCCATCACAGGTTTGGGGCAAGGGCCGAATTTTCCGGTTACATCGATAAATTCTATTCCACGGAAATATTTCACTTTCAGCATAAATCTTTCCTTCAGGGCCTGTTTTATGATTCTTTTATAAAAGATAAGACGCTGTTAGAACTGGAGTTGGATGTGCGTTATCCAAGTGATATAGCCAATAGCCTTCGTCCCGGTACGCTTCTGGATAAGATCTTCCGTAAATTTGTGCACGATCTTATCGGAACTGGTGCGGTTAAAATCAGGGGACTTCTGAAGTTTTCGGCCCTTATTCCGCCAGTTTATGGATTTCAGTTCAATGGTATGAAATATCCCGCATACTATTTTAATTTTTTGACGCTGGTCAGTTTGCTGCGTCAGCTCTTTCCGCGTCTGGAGGACCTTCAGTATGCGCTTGACGAACTGAGTGGGAAGTATGCTTCAGATTATTCTGCTGGAGAAAACACTTTTGCCGATGAAGGCTTTGCGCAAACGGTAATAGAATTTTCTTTGCCGTTCCTGGATATGCACAGGTTTTTTAAACGCAATCTAAAAAGTCACGATGATGGCTTCTACATCAAAAACGAGCATGGTGCAATGTTCAAATTGCAATTTCAGTTTAGGGAGAGTTATGAGCATGGTATCGGTACCCTGTCTTTCGTTAGCCTGACAAACAAGGAGCCGACATCCAGTGCCAACCATGGGATTATTTATAAGCCTAATCCTTACTGGATATTCAAGGAGACGCTTAAAACCTGTATTGATGAAGGGTTGGTCTTTTAAGGGGATCGCTAGTCCGTCCATGTTCCGCAATAATTTGCTTTATATTGATAAATGTCCGATACGGGATTACTATTCCTCTTTCTTAAGTCCTCTCTGAGCAGGTCAGGTTATGGTGAAAAATTTATTTTATTGAATTTTAGGGTCTGTTTCCTCATAGGTGTAATTGTGTGCTTTAATTCTTCATTACCTACCTGTTCTGATGTCCCCAGCATTATCTGGAGATGGCCTTTGATTCAAGGTATGAAGATAGCATTTTGTCTGGTAAACGGTCAGCCAGTATGGGACACTGTTGTCTGAACGCTTCAAGCCTTTCCGCTTCAGATTGGATCAGCGTAAACAGATACCGCCTGAGCTGACCGTTTAACTGACTTGCTGAGATCTGCTGATATAGGTGGGTACATTCCTGAAAAATCTTTGGAAGGTAGTTGAAATGTTTTTTGCTGATGGAAGCAATGGTCGTTTTTTCGATAAACTTTATTTCAAACTGGTAGCTTGGGCCAAGAGCTAGCGACCCGGGATAGGGCAGGAAATCCCCTGTGTCATAAAATTCCAGAACGGATGTTTCTTGGGTTTCCTGATCAGTAATTGTTAATGCCGCTAACCCAGTTTCGATATTGGCAAGATAAATGGGGATGAGCGGGCTGTGCTCTATGCTCGTGTTTTTTTTAAACTCATGCACCTGCAGGATCACCGATATGTAGGCGTTCATGCCGATTGGCATTCCCCCAAACTGGGAGAATGCCCCAAAGTAATTTTTCTTTTCCATCTTCATTATTTTTTAAGCAAAGAAAGCTGCTTTTCGGCTCCTGTCAAGTTGCTGGATCAGCAACCCTGAGCAACCAATTGCGTGCTGAAATGGCGGTATGTGGTCTTCGACTTAACCTCAATCTGAACTTCAGCATTATATTTGTCCGGTTTGGTGGTTGTTTTTCTTGCAGGAACAGGTGTTTCGCCACGGAATATCTGGGTTTCGTCACGGATGTTCTTGAATTCGATCTGGGATGGATCATTTTATCGGAGTAAAACTTAATCTCCATTGATCTGTATGTATTCCAGCAACCTAAAAATTGTTTTTTATTCTTCACAAATGTTGGTGGCTCTCGGCCTGAGGTTGGGTAAGCATCCGGGGCTTCGAAATTTTTCAGCTGATCATGAAGGATAACGGTGAAGCTGTGCGCAGGTTTTTCAGGTTTTTATCTTCTTATAAAAACCTGTCGGAAGAGCTTCATGGATATTTATTGAAAACCATGAAGGGAAAGTTTTGTCCTGGCAAGGAGATCCTGTTCGAACACGGCGATATTTTCACTGATGCGGTTTTTGTTTTCTCGGGATATGTGGGCGCTTACGGCTTTGATGAGCAGGGGTCGAGGCAGTTGATCAGTATCCACTCGGGCGGTTCGCTCATTGTCGGAAGGAGTTTTCTTCTTCAGTCTCCATCTGATCTTGAACTGGTAGCGATGGCAGGTACTTATCTGCTTTTGATCGGACATAAAGAAGTTATGGAGGTTTTTGAGCGTTTTGAGGGTACCCGGGAAATGGCCGTGCGGATTATGGCAGATTTTGCGGAAAACGGGCAGATGAGACTTTTGTTGCTCAGAAAGGAAGCGGGTGCGGTGGTTCTTGCGTTTTACCGTTCGCATCCGGAACTGCTGGGCAGTGGTCTTTTGATGGATGCTGATCTGGCTTCTTATCTGCTTATCGGTGAACAGACGCTGCGGAATGTGAGGATGAAACTTTTAAAGCAGGGGAAGTTGTAATACTTACTTTTAAGTATTTGATAGTCAATTGGTAGTGATGTACTTTTTGGGATGTTCAAAAAGTATTTTCATTCCGAAATTGGTCTTAGGTAAAGATAGCTGCTTTAAACTTAAACAACCTGACAACATGGAAAAATTCAGCCCGACAATTTCAATTATTCCAGTGAGAGATTATTCGCGGTTACTAAAGCGGATGGGGATCAGCTATCGGATGGATGGGTATTACTTGGTGTATGGGGAAATGGGAAACAGCGGAAAGGCCAGGATTTATTTTTCGGTGGTGATCAGCCAGGTTCCCGGTCTTTTTACATTTTTGATTCCAATGCTAGTGTCTATGGATATCCCGTTTGCAGTTGCCAGGGATGAACGGAGTGCTATGGTGGTGCTGAACGGTGCCGCCGGTGCGGCCCATGTAGGAAAGGTAATGGTTTTGGAGGTGCCGGATGATATGGAAGCTTTGATTTCAAGGATTGCCCCGCTAATGAAAAATTTCCGTGGGCCTGCTGTTCCGGGCAAACGCCTTCTTTCCAAAAATATTTATGCTGATAAAGTTGGAACTGCTGCGCTCGGGAGTTCTTCTCCAATGGTGCAGGTACTGGCCGGGAAATATATTGTGATCTCTTCGTTAAAGGATGACCCTAAGGGTGAGGTGCTGAAAGCACTTTTTCTTGGCCGTTTTTGCATGCCGAAATGGTGCCTGATCAAAGAGGGCAGGCAGTTTATGATCTCCGATGCTGCAGGGCGGGATATGGGGGACAGGCTGCGCTGGCAGAAGCAGGTTTTTGACAGGCTCTCTGGGATTGTCCCAATGCCACGGGTTTTTGATCAATTCTCAGAAAATGGCAACTGCTATCTGGTAATGGAATGGATTAGGGGCATGAATATCGGGAAGGTGATTGATGGGGTTTATAAAGGCAGGGTCTGGACGGGGCTGGATGCGAAAGAAAAAAAGTTTTTGATGGGGCTGCTGGTGGAGGTGACCGATATTATTGCTCAAGTACATACCAGTGGCTTTCTGCACCGTGATCTAAGCACTGCGAATTTTCTGGTTACAAAAAATATGGACATTTATCTGATTGACTGGGAACTGGCCTTTGATGTTAAAGCGCAGTTTCCGCTGCCGCCTTTCGGCTTCGGCACGCCGGGTTTTATCTCTCCTGAGCAGAACCTTGGAGAGGTTCCATCGGCAGGACAGGATATTTACAGCCTCTGTGCTTTAATGGTGGTCTTTTTTACAGGGATCAGGCCGGTGGATTTATCAGTGGAGGAAAGAAGAGATATGAAAGGATATATCAATGGCAAGACGGGTGAGCCTACTGTTGCAGGGATCATAGCACTGGGAATGGATAGGCAGCCGGAAAAAAGGCCGGAACTGGAAGAGATCCGGAAGGTGCTATTGGAACTCGCGGATGGGATAGATGCCGGGATGGATCGATTATAATTTTTGCTCAAACTATATACCCATGGAAACAACTTCAAAAAGACCGGTTAATTTTTTCGGTTCGTTTAAATTCTCGGAACTGGTTTTGGACCTGGTGATCTATCTGTACATTTTATTGTTTTTTTATACTGCTTTTAGCAAGATGATCACTTATAGGTCTTTTGTTAAGGTGCTGAGCGAGCTGCCGCTGATCGGTGGGATACATCTTTTTCTGGCGGGCTTTCTTATCGGGCTGGAAGTGGCATTTGGGCTTTTGCTGATCTTTCCAAAAACGAGGATCAAGGGTTTGTGGGGTGCGCTGATACTGATGAGCTGTTTTACGGTATACCTGGGCTATCATATCATGGTACGCAGCAAGCTGCCGTGTAGCTGTGGCGGGGTGGTCTCGGGGATGACCTGGCCACAGCATCTCATTTTTAATATGGCATTTATTCTAATGGCAATAATAGGTCTCTTAATCAATAATAGGTTAACTAAACTAAAGATATCCACGCGCGGAAGCAGGTAAATCCTCTGGCCTGTCAAAAGAAACAGGGGAATCTTAAACAAATACAAAAACAAAAATCATGAAAAAGTTAATTTTCGGAATGCTTGTGGCCGTAACGGCTGTGGGCGGAAGCGTAGCCACTTACGCTTCGACATTAAAAAACAGTAGTGGTAAAGTTATACCTCAATGGTACAGGTACGTGGAAGGTGAAGAATCTGAGGGTAGCAGTTATACTGCTACTGTCGGACAGCCCGATGGCTGTGATGGTGGTGAAACACTATGTGCCATCCTTGCAGAACCTGATCCAGCGAATCCGGGTCACCCGATCGTGACGTCGCAGACTGATGATGCGTTCAAGTTATAACTGATGGTGCGCACGGGGTTTTCCTGTGCGCACCATTTTTTTTGACGGTTTTCTCTGTATAAACCAATGTAAGCTGTTTTCCTGTAACGATAGGTGCCGATTAATTCTTCTATAGCCGGCATTACGATAACAGGTTTTAAAAGAACAGATGCTCTCATTGCCTGGGTCAACCTATCGCTGATCTTTGATGACCAGCATCCCGATAGCTACTTCTTTCTCTTTAAGATCAAGGCCATATTGCTGAAGTTCCTTACGGATTTGTTCCACATCGCTCTTGGTTGATAGGCTGATATTGATCTTTCCTAAATAGCCGGTACCGTCTACAATCGGTGTTTTGAGCTTAGCATCCAAAGAAGCAAAGCCAACCTCGACAAGCTCCCGGCATGTGCCGTTTACGATCTGGACCGGTCCGTCTGTCTTTATCTGCAGGCTATGTAAGCTATCGCTCCGGCTGATATATTTTCTTCGCTTATCATTCCTGACCAGAACCAGGCACTTCACCTTCCTGGTTTCTACTGCTGCCGTGTAAGGCAGTAGTCTGTTCAGGTCTTCCAGCATTATTTCCGCTTTAGCTTTCTCCCTGCCCAGAGGCACGGCAAGGTCATAGCTGTACAGGTTTTCTGTCCGCCAGCGTGACCGCTTCGAAAGATCCTTTGGCCAGTAAAATGTCGTACTGTCCCGGGATTCAAGGATCAGCCTGTTGTCCCTATAAAAGGTCTGTCCATAGCTGCTCCGGGTTGTTTCTCTAAAGAGCTGAAGTAAGGTAAAGTTTAAACACCTGAACCGATGGACAAGGGCTGTGCTATCGATCTGTTCGGTTATCCGCTTATTGTGGTATTCGCCTGACTCTTTATAGATCATAGCATAATATTTTAGCTTTTTAAGCTGCCTGCCGTTCCCCTCCAGGTATAAGGGGGCATTTAAATCAAATGTTCCGGTGTCCTTTTTTACGGCGATATCTATCTGATTGCCATTGATCACCTCAGAGATCGACTCTGCTGTGGCATCTGTTGCCCCTGCAATGAATTTGATTTTCCCGTTTCTGTCAATCCAGACATGGTGCGGAACAGCCCTGTGCGGAAAAAGCCGGTGCAGGACGGTGTCGCCTGTTATTGAGGGAAGTGCGGTAGGAATTTGAGTGACAGTTTCTGCTGCTTTGGATCTTTGAGCTATTTTTTTGAACTGGACATCGACCTGCTCCTGTTTATTGTCGGTTACCAGAAAAATCTGTAAATCAGCGGAAAACCTTTTCTGAAAAGACTCCATTTCGGGCATTTTCGAGATACAGGTTCCGCACCAGATGTTCCAATAGTCCAAAATGATCACTTTTCCCCTCAGTGCACGGGTATTTATGGATTTCTCCATTCCATTAATGGTGTATTTTAGCTGTATGTCGGGAATGGTATCGCCGATCTGCAGTCTTTTGAACACTTTCTGCTGAGAAAAGACGGTGCTGCCCGAAAGCAGTAACAGTACCATCATTGTTGTTTTTTTCATATTCTCGTTATTTGTTATAGCCTGGGTTCTGCGTGAGGAAAGGGTTTAACCTGAGCTGTTCTTCGGGAACAGGCCATAAAGATGCGGTAGGCAGCCAGGTATCTGGCTTAAGCGCAGCCAAGATGTTTTCGGCACGGCCCGTACGCTGGAGGTCAAACCAGCGGTGTCCAATTTCGGTCATAAGTTCGATTCTTCTTTCCTTTTCTACCATCAGCAGCGCCAGGGGCTTTTCCATATTCTGATCAAGGTCGGCCATTGGATCGGGCAGCATCGGTGTTGCTAGGGGCCTGGATCTTCTACGCAGGATATTGAGATCGGCGGCCCCGCCGGGGATGTTGCCGGTCCGGATCCTGGCCTCCGCCCTGATCAGGTACTGTTCTGCCAGGCGCAGGATCATCAGGTATTCGCTAAGGGTTGCGTTGTTGATCACTTTATATTTACAGGGATAGAAATAGGTCTGTCCAAGATATAGTCTTGATGTGACCCAACTGGTTTTTCTCAGGTCTCCCGGCTCAAACGAGTTCAGAAGCGAGGGGGTGAGGTAATATTTTTGGACCTCTGTTGCGGATGCCGGAAGAAAGCTGACACCATCAGGTGTATTCTGATTGGTCTGCGTAGGGTAGAGCTGTAAGATGGCCTCACTGCTGTTTTTTAAGAAAGCCTTTCCTGGGTCTGCTGTGAGGGAAAATCTTTTGCTCTCGATCAGTTCGCTGGCCGTCTGGGCTGCCTGTTCATACTGCCCGTCATAAAGATAGACGCGGGCAAGCAGCGCAAGCGCGGACCACCTGTTTGCCCTGATCTTTTCACTCTCTATCTTCTCCGGCAGGGATGCGGCAGCCTCTTTTAGGTCAGTTATGATAAGATCCATTACCGCTCTGCGCGGCGATCGGGGAAGGGAAAGGTTTTGGGTATATCCGGTTGCGGTGATGATGGGGACTTCCCCGAACAGACAGGTGAGGTTCAGGTATAGATAGGCCCTGATAAATTTTGCTTCACCGGTGAGCGAAGATTTCAGGGCAGCACTGATGCCATTGCTTTTTTCAAGCTGGTCGATCGCTGCATTGGCGGGATAGATAAACTGATAGGCGGAGTTCCAGAAGTTGCTGTTGATCGTCGGTGAGCTCGCCCTGCCGAGCTTGCTCAAAGTAAATTCATTCTGTGCACTTGGGGTATAATTGCTCAGCTCATCACTGTACATCCCGGTTAAAGGGGTGACGGACTGTATCAGTCCGCTCTGTGAAAGCCTGCTGTATATGCCCACAATGGCAGAATTTGCGGTAGCATCATTGGTAAATATATTTTCCGATGTTAGCTGATTGACCGGAGGTCCGATTTCGGTAAATTTCTGGCATGATGACAGTAAACTTAAAGATATACCTAACAGGATTGCGGCTAATGCTGGCTTATGGGTTGGTCTTTTCATATTGATCTTTGATTAATATATTAAAGGGTTAATTGGATTCCGATACTGACCATCCGTATCGGTGGAAGGGCGGTTGCGCTCTGGCTTTCCGGGTCAAGGTCCTGATAATGGGTGAGTGTAAAGAGGTTCTGTGCCTGGGCATATACCCTTGCAGTTTTCAGGTAGATATGTTTCAACAGTCTTTCCGGCAGACTGTAGGAGAATGCGAGGTTTTTGATCCTGATAAAAGATGCATCAACAAGCGCTGCATCAGACTGGCGGATGAGCGTTCTTGCCTGATTGACAGGACCGGAACTCGCCTGTGAAAAGGCCTGATATCTTCCCTGGGGATTGTTGGGGGACCACCGGTCCATCAGTACCCGCGGTGCATTGGTACGGTTTCCTACTAGGTTGTTGGAGCCGTAGACAAGGTCTGATCCTTTTTGCCTGGTAAACTGCAGGAAAACGTCCACGGAGAGTCTCCCGTAACTGAAGCTGTTGGAGATTCCGCCGTAAAATATAGGGTCTTTGGTGCCGATCAGTATATAGTCGGCAGTATTTATCACTCCGTCTGCATTGGTGTCCCCAAACTCATAGGCACCCGTGAGCTGATTGATCCCGGTATAACGGTAGCCCTGAATGATGCCAAGGGGCTGGCCGATTACGTAGGTAGAGGAGTAGCTGGATGATTCCAGTTGGGGGAATTCTAGCAGCCTGTTGCGGATGAAGGTCATGTTGGCTGTGGTGTTCCAGCTGAATTTTTTGCCTTTGATATTGATTGTATTGAGTTCGAGCTCCAGGCCGCGGTTTGCAATACGGGCATCCATGTTGCGCAAAACAGAGGTGAAACCGGTCTGGCCGGGCAGGGAATAAGACACAAGCTGATCGGAGGATATGTTGTTGAACCAACCTGCACTCAGACGGATGCGGTCCCTTATAAATCCCAGCTCAAGATTGGCCTCAAGCTTGGTGCTGGATTCCCATCCGTAGTTTTCGTTGAACAGTTTGTAGGGTAGCAGACCTGCCTGGCCACCGTAGACAGGGGTAGGGATATAGCCGTCCAGATATTGGTAGTTGCTGATCTGGTCATTTCCGGTGATCCCGTAACTTCCGCGCAGCTTTCCAAAACTGAGAAAAGGGAAGAGGTCCTTTACCGGGGTTTCCTGCGAGAAGAGCCATGACATGCCGACCGCGCCAAAGTTGGCGAACGCCCTGCCCGGTCCAAACCTGGAGGATCCGTCACGCCTGCCTGTGAGGTTGATAAAATATTTTCCCGACAGACTGTAGTTCAGACGGGCAAAGATGGCCTGGTAGCGGTATTCTTCCGACGCATTTTTGGGGTTTTTCGTGACGGCGGCCTCGATCGAGCCGATCAGCAGATCATTGGTATATCCTGTTGCACTGGTCAGGGTGCTCCTAGATGCCGTTTCCTGCCAGGTTGCGCCCAGTAACATGCTGATTTTTCCGTGGTGCCCGAGGTTCAGTTCATAGTTCAGCTGGGGTTCAATGATATAGGTCTGATTGAGATTGTCGCCGAAGACCGAAGATCCTGTCGGGGAGCTGCTGGGGTTCTGGGCGGCAATGGGGGTTGAGCGGAACTGGTTGAGTGATATCGAACTGAAGCCCGTAGTCGACCTGATCTCAAGGCCGGGAAGGATCCGGTAGGACAGCATGGCGCTGGCGTTGAGACGGTCTGTTTTGGAAATGTTGGACTCAAGCGTGTTGGATAGCGGGTTGTTGAAAGCGGCACCATTCCCGGTCCAGTTCAGTTTTCCCTGTTCATCGTACAGCGGCGGTGCGTTGGGCGCCAAGGTCATGGCAGCTGCAAGGTCGGATGCGTAGAGCTGGTTGTTGCTGGCGCTGTAGGCTGTTGACAGGCTCAGGTTAAAAAGTCCGTCACTGGACTGATGTTGAATATTTAAACTGGCATCCTTGCGGTCCAGTCCCTTTTCTCCCGGAAATACGGATGTTTCTTTGTAGTAGTTTGCGCCAAGGGCATAGTTCGTTGATGTATTTCCACCGGACAGCCTTAGCCTGGCATTCTGTGTCCTTGCGGTGCCGCCGATCAGCAGGTCTCTGAAATCGGTGTACCGGTTCTGGTCCCAGGCGAGAAGGTCCGGGGCATTGGCCAGGGTAGGAGCTGTTTTGTCATTTGCAAATGCTTCCCGCCGCATTTCAAGGAATTCCCGGGTATCCATAAGCTCGATGGTCCGGGTAAGCCTGCCCATCCCGGTGGAAAGGCTGAAGTCTACATTGGCTGAACTGGTCTTACCCTTTTTTGTGGTGATCAGGATGACCCCGTTTGCTCCGCGGGAACCGTAGATGGCGGTCGCGTCTGCATCTTTAAGGACCTCGATGCTTTCGATGTCCTCGGGGCTTAGCGTATTTAATGGGCTATTTGCAAAGACCGCCCCGGCCTGGGAAAGTGATTCTGAAGGAAAGGGTACACCATCGATCAGGTACAGGGGGGAGGTTCCGGACTGTATGGAGTTTTTGCCCCTGAGCTGGACATTGAAATCTGAACCGGGCATGCCGTTGCGCTGGGTGATGACCAGTCCTGCGACCCTGCCCTGTAATGCGGCGAGCGGGTTGGATACGGGCTGGTTCGAGATGGTGACGGAAGTGACCTTTGTAATGGTTCCGGTGCGCTCTTTGTCTTTTACGCTGTAGTATCCTGCATTGATCTGCACGTCTTTAAGGGTGTTCTCTTTGCTGTTCAGGCTGATTTTTAAGCTGCGGTTTTCCGGGCCAAAGGAAATGCTGGAGCTCATGTAGCCTGTGTATTTAACGGTGATGGTTCCTTTCAGAGGGGCAGTGGTAAAACTGAAATTGCCCTGCTGATCGGTAAGGGTGCTGAGTTTTGTGTCTGTGACGCTGAGGGTTGCGCCGCTTAAGGGTTGTCCGCTGCTGGAGCTGACCTGTCCGGTTAAGCGGAGGGGGATCTGTGCGTTTAGCTTTGAGATTAGGCAAAGCGTGGCCAGCACAAGAAATATTGTTGTTTTTTTCATGTGTTTGTTAGTTTGGATTATAGGAAATATTGGCCGTTTGTCAGTTTAGGGAGGAAGAGGGTTACGCTTTTGCCTATTATCGGCAATGCATGATGGCCCGTTCCGGAATTGTTTTCATTCGGGGGCGCAGATCACTAGGACGAGAAGGTTGGAAATTGGGTTTTCCATTGTGGGATGGGTTTTGAGCGTATGGTTTATATTGGTTAAGGGTGATGAAAAGCCTGCCTTTTAATCATTATTAAGAACCTATTTTTTTAAGTTAAGGCAGGCTTTTCGGTTTCTATACGGGGTTCTTTGGTTTGAGGGCGAAGAGCCGGTCGAAGGGACAGGGGGATAGGGACTGATGTAGAAATGTTCGAGGGCTGAGTAGTGGGAAAAAGTCAAGAAAGGTTACTACCCCTAATTTAATGTGGTAGGAGTTTTTGATCCAGCTTGATTTTTCTTTTCTCATTGCTCGTATGGTTTACGAGTTCCTGAAACGCAATTTGGCGTGGAACTCAATTCATCGAACTGGAGGTACTGGTATACCAGGGAACGACAAAAAGAGCCCACGCCAAATGGCGCGAGCATCTTCACTATCGTCTTGTCCCCTTTCAAATTACCAGTTTTCCAGTTCAAGACTTAGTGCGAATGCTTCTATATGAAGTATGCGCAAAAATACACAATCAGTGTCTTATTGTAAAATACAAACAAATATATAACACATGTGTTATAATTCCAATTTTTTTTATTTATTTCTTCGTGGAGTAAATGAAAACTTCGCCTTTGACTGAGATCGAACAATATACTGTAGATTTTATCTATAAGTTAAGGATAGATAATAATCTTACACAAGAGGATTTAGGCTTTATTATTGGAGTTAAACAATCATTTATTGCAAGTATAGAAAGTAAAAAAAGTAGGGCCAAGTATAATCTTAATCATATTGATAAATTCGCTGATCACTTTGGTTTATCTCCACGCGATTTTATTCCGCAGAATTCTACTATTAAAGGTTCTGTATCAGAAAGATAGATTCGAATAGTTCTATTTTGTATATTGAATTACTGCGTGGCAGTCCTCGAAATTATATATTATGGATTGGGGGTATCCGTAGGATGAAATAGCGTAATTGCCTTATCTTAAGCTTTTGTTATAGTATTTTAATCTTATTAACTTAATTTCTAAAGCGTAGGAAACCTTTGGTCTATATGATCCGAGGAAGGAACATTTAATCTAAGTTGTTTTGAATAAGAAAAAAAAACTTGTTAAAAGCAAATGCTGTTATTTCATTATAAATCCACAAATGTAATGGTGCTGCAAATTTCACTATATCTGCCGTTATCAGCTCGGAATAATACGCTGATTTTTAGCGAATGGTTTTAGGTATGGGTAGTTTTTTGCTCCAGCCAGTCATCAAAATGATTTCAGCTTTCATCTACAGATTTCAGTTCAATTATCGGCTTAGCTCATCCATTAAGGAGTCGTTAATGGATTAACTTCATTATTGTTGGTCGGGGTGACTGCTGGATTCTGGTATTTACTAAATTAAATTAAGCTGGATCTGGTGCCAATAAGATAAAAGAGGTTTGATCTTCTTCAGTTCTGTTATAAGTTCCTTTACTCCGGTATCGTCTCGGATGTCGTAGTTCTGACGGATATGTATTGCCGTTTCGCGTGGGATATTGAGTTCGATCATCCTCCTGGTAATGGGATGGTAGGCACCCATTTCAAGAAAACGTGGAAACATGCTGCCGGGGTGTTTTATATCGTACAATGGCTTAATCAACATAGGTAGCCCAAATGATATCTTGTTTTGCAGATCGGCGATGGCAAGTTCGATCCGTTCCGAGTCTGTATAATAAGCGGTATCCAATATCCTCTTTAAAGAGTGCTCTTTAAGCCAGTTTTCAGCCAGTATGCATTTGGTAAGCAGGATGTCGCTCCCCTCAATTTCTGCCACATTAAAGTGCCTGTCGGCATATACTGGGAGATTTCTTTTATAAAAGGCTATTATCCGCTTTAACTGATATGAAATGCTTGCATCGGATACAGAGGTAGGTAAAGAAATATTGTCTGCTTCTTTTTTTAGGAATGCAAGGTCTACAGGGTCCCAGTATCTGTTCATGCCACATATTTCAGCGGAGATATCAAGTACACTAAGGCTTTGGTAAATGTCGTTGATCTCTGATTGTGATAGTTCTATTCCCACTCTTGCTAGCAGGATTCCAGATTGGGAACCGTTTTTAAGTATGGACTGTCTGATATAGGTGTTGAGGTAGGAATACCCTTTATTGATCGGGTTATTGCCAATGGTGTTGATCAGGTCATTTTTAATCTCAGATTTATGATCATTGAATTTTTCCCGGTAGCCGACCTTGATCTCTTTTGTGGGGCTGCCGAACAGGTTCATCTGATTGTCTTCTTTGACAACTTCAAAACTAGTTTCATCAAGCACAAAGGTACGTCCGATGAAATCCTTCAGTAGTCTGCCTGCTCTACCCCTTAGATTAGACATCTCATAGTTTGAAAGTTTGGGTGATTTACCTCCCATTGCCTTTACAAACAGATTGGGATTTCGTACGATGATGTTCTGCACGGGAAGGTTAACTCCCTGTAGCAGTGTGGTTGTACAGACAATATTTTTGATATAATTTTTTCTTATCGCATCCTCGACCAGGATTCTGGCGTTGGTTGGCATCTTTCCATGGTGGTAGGCGATGCCATTTTTGATTGTATTGCAAAGGCTGAAGTTTGGGTGTACGCTTTCCGCCAGGAATGCGGACATCTCCAAAAGGTATGGGCTGTCGGTTTTATCGTAAACTGAACTGATTTTTTCTGCGATCTGCCTGCTGGCCTTTGCGGTTGGTGAAAATATAATATTGTTTTCCTGGCCGAGGCCTTCAACGAGATGTTTAAGATAATCTAAAAAAGGCTCTGTATATAGGGATTGTCCATACCCTCTGATCTTTTCTGGATTTGTAATTTTTGTCTGTATCGGACCATCCAGTACATCTGAATGAAGGGTGAGGAAGTACTCTTTCTTTTTTTGTATGATGGAATACGTCAAGCTCATCACAGGGGAACTGTTCGTTTCGTTTTTGACTGCATTAATCCCGAAAATACTAAAGCCAAGCCTGTCGATATTTTCTATCCTGGGGCCGGAAATGATGATATGGTCGAGTTTGGTCTTTTCCCGTAATTCCATCATAAGGTCGTAAAGGACCTTTGCCCGCTGGTCATCTGCATCGGCAACACGTTCAACATTCTGTATTTCGTCAATCACCAATATCCGGACCGCCTGGAAAGGAGTTTTGCTCTGGGAAAATGACGAGATTGCCTTTTCCTGTGTTAGGACATAAATTGTTGTCTCGGATTGCTCCTGATTGCTGAATGTTGTTTTGATATCGTATTGATCAAGCTGGAAATCTGTTAATATTTTCTTGAAATCGGCCGCGACCTGGGAAACGAGGCTCAGTGTAGGTACTATGTAGATGACTGTACCATGCTTTTTTAACAGAAGGTCGATGCACTTGAGTAATATTACAAAAGATTTTCCGGCAGAGGTTGGCGCAGAAATGCCCATAAGCTTATTCAGGTCGATTTCATCCCATATTTTTCTCTGAAACTGGGTTAAAAGAAAAGACTTTTTACTTATATGTACCTCATACTGTATTTGGTTTAGGGTGACGGCAAGATTGTTGACCAGACTGAAAGAGTTGGAGTACTTTTGGGTATCGCTGTCGTAATCTTTATCCACCATAATAGATGAAGGGCCGAATCCTGCCCTGGACAAAAATAAAATCAGGTAATCTTTAAGCCCGTCCCATTCGGGCCTCCTGTAGGTCCATATTAGGGAAGATAGGGCGATGAGCATTTTTTGGCTCCGTTCGGTATTTAGCCTGGAAAGCTCATCGAGTGCGCCGATACATTCGATGAGAAAGGTCTCGGATACTGAAAAGGTGAAATCTTCAATAAATCCCAGTTTGTCTGCATTGTATTTCAGATCAAGGAACAGTAGCCGTCTGATTAATTCTTCGGGAGTCATTTGCCAATTAGTTTTTGAAATTCAGCAATAAGTTTGTCGAGCTCCCATACCGGGAAGATGATATAGTTGAACCTGGCATGCAGGTCTATGTCAATTTTATCAAATATCTTAATTTCCAACTTCTTGCATTTTTTTTCAATAATCGATATAATGGCACTTTTGATCTCATCCTCATTGCTTTTTCCGAATGCCTCCGTCTCGTTGTAGGTGATAATGGACACCAAATGGATTTCTGTGTTTTTGAGGGTTCCGTCCTTATATTCCTTTGCTATATTTATCAGGCTCTCATCAATAAAATCGTCGTATATATAAAGTTTAAGTTCTTTTCTATGGTTTTCATAAGTGTTAAGTATGCTGTCTATTGCATCGGTAATTGCTGCCTTGAACTTATATTTACTTGAATAGGTTTTAGCCTCACCAAGATATAATAGGTTTTTGGTCCCATCAGTTCCATAATGGATAGCGTCCGCCCCAAATCTTTCCATAGCGGCAGATGTCGCAATGGGCATCTTTCTAATCAATGGAACAGCACTAAAAAATGTCTGGAGAAAATTAAATAACAACAGCTCCCCAAATTGCCCCTGAAGCCTAAGATCCGATTCGCCAACACTCCTGAACTTGTCAAAAGCCATTTTATTAAGGGCAGCATAGGCATTCATCGGGCTCCTGTCATCCCCGACGAATTCAGTAATAATATTATTTGCCTTATTTTGGCTATATACCCACTCTGAAATGGTATTTACCAGCTCTGCGCAGAACTCATCTCTGAACTCCTGTCTATCTACGAAATTTATGCAAACACCGTGGTGATCTCTGTTGGGGACCAGGGCAAAGGACTGTTTTACCCAATGAACGTGGTTCATGAGTTTTTTTGTGGTCGACTTTAATTTTTCTAAGTCTTCAATTGTGAGAGCCAATGTAATTTTGATTAATGATTAATGGTTAATGTGTCTAAGTTAAGATTGTTCCGCATCATATCCTAATTTTTACCGATGCTTCTTAAAGCTCTAGGTTAGATGACAAGAGACCGGATATTCACAGTCAGTGAGGGTTACCAAACTGCCTTTGAATTAAATTAAGCTAATAATGTTGATTATTAATTTAGATGGATGGTCAAGACTATTATTGGGTATAACTAAAGGACTTGTCCGGTAGTGTAAAAAAACTATGGAGTTGTGTTTGAACGGGTATTATTTGCTGATATGCTGTTTTACAGTTTGATATAGTCATTTTTTTGTGTCGGTGTGATTTCCTGAAATCAGGGTTATGCCTTGGTTAGTTTTTCAATAAAATATTTAACTTTGCGTCCCTCTGATTAAATTAAGAGAATTAACGCTCATCATGTCAATAATACAAATTAATATCTTCCTGGGCCAAAGGCCAGCTTCTATTCTTTTCAGTTTCGCACGGAGTCTGGCTGCCCGCCAATTGGCAGTTTGGCCTGTCTTTAAAAGAAAAATAAACACATTTTTACTTTTTACCCTTTAATTACGCTACCTTAATATGGTCTATATTATTGCGATTCAGTTTGTGCTGATCCTTTCCGGATTAGCATACATCGCCTATCTCAAACTCTTTAAGCGGTACACTAGAGAGCGTTTTGCTTTTACAAGCATGACACTGATGGTGTCTACTGTTTTGGTTGTCATCGGGCAGATCTATTCTTCTCAAGGTTATATATCTGCTTTACTTCGTACCTCGCATTTGGTGATGGATACTAAAGTGTCTACTTATCAGACGGATTGGAAAGATCATTTGCTCACTATCTTCCTGATGACCTTGCTGGCCAATTATCTGCTGAAGCTATACAAGCACTGGGATGGGCCGATCAGTGTTGAAACAAAAGAAAAACTTCGGTTCAATCAACCGACGCCGATGATGGAAGAGGCCTACCGCCAGCTGGTAAATATTTTCAGCGGGAAGAAACTGGAGGCATATGTGGCTGCCGAGAATATTGGCAACCATAATGTTTTCTCATCCAATGACCAGAATAAACTTCCCTGGCATGTTAATGTCTGCGAACTGCTGACGCTTTCCTCGGACCAGTATATTCTGGATCTTGATGGTTATTATCCCAAGGAAAGCTGTTTTCTGGGTAGTTATGGTCATAGGCTGAAGCTTCCGGTTGCGGTTTTGTGTTCCACTGACTATCCTAAGGACAGCAAAATTAGGGAGTTTTTGGCCTTTGCAAAAAAGAGTCATAAGGATATTTATGAATACATCATAGCGGTAAAAAACTTAACGGGTAAACAGGAGGTTTTCGAGTATAACGGAACACAGGTGATCATACGGAATGAAGCGGAGATGCTGGACAGTTTGATCAATTTCGAGTCGTATTTCAGGGTGATTGGTGAGCGTTTTAATGAAAGCCCTGTTACTGAGGGCGGACTGCATTCGCTTGCGGATATTTACGTGAAGTTAAAAGGAAAAAATATAGCTGGTGAAGAGGTAGGGTTTTTGGAAAATTATATCCTGGAATGGGCGGTCCAACAGAATGAGCAGAAACATATTGCTCTTTTGGGGGAATATGGGTGTGGGAAAAGTGTGTTGTCCCTGAAGGTTGCCTGTGAGATGATCCAACAGGTACAAAATGGTGGACGGGTTCCTATATTGATTGAGCTGAGGGGGAAAAGTCCTCGGACTTTAAGTGTAAGTGAAATTCTGGCTACTTGGAGCCAAGAGTACCATATCAGTGCTGCAGCACTGATGAAACTCCACAAGTCTGGGTGGCTTGTGCTGATCTTTGAAGGGTTTGATGAGATGGATATGGTCGGGGACCGGGATATGCGACAAGATCATTTTCAGCGGCTCTGGGAATTTGCGACGCCCAAGGCCAAAATTATCATCACGGGCCGTCCGAACTTCTTCTGGGATGACCGGGAACTCAGGGAAAATCTTGGGATTGAAAAAATATCCGAGGAACTGCCATACTGTGAGGCCATGTATCTTGAGAAGTTTGATATGCCGATGATTGCCAGGGCAATGAGAAAGATCGATCCACAGACCAGAGAGCAGGTGCTTGAGATTCTGGAGCAGTCCGGAAGCGGAAACTTTTATGACCTGGTTTCCAGGCCCGCAATCCTTTATCTGGTATCGGTGATCTGGAAGGAACGTAAACTTTCTCAGATGAGGGATAAAATAAACTCGGCCTTGATTATCTCTGAGTTTATTGCCTATAGCTATTCCCGCCAGACGGGTAAAAGGGCTATTTTTCCCCTGTCTGAAAAGGAACGGGAATATTTTATGATCGGGGTTGCTGCCGCTATGGTTTCTAAGACGGAGTATACCAACCAGATCCATAAAAATGACCTGGAACACGTGGTGCTGACATTGTATAAACACTTTCCTGCTGAGGTCAGTGGCATGATTTCGGTTTTAGAACCGAAAAGAAAGGCACTTAATGAACGCATGAGCGACGGCAAGGCTGAGGAATCTATTTTGACGGATGTGAGGTCGTGTGGCATACTCACCAACGATCTGACCAGAAAGGACTATTTCAAATTTGCCCATAAATCTTTTCTTGAATATCTGGTCAGTTTGTATTTTACCGAAACCCTGTTGCAGGATAAAGGAGGTTACAACATCATTGCAAATGCTGTTTCCAAAGCGCTGGGTATTTCGATGTCAACTTTTCCGCACTCTAGGCAGACCGTTTCCTTTACCTCGGAAATTTTGATCTCCAAGCTGAACCTGGATGTAAGTGTGGGGGAGGAGAAAGTCGCCAGAAAGCTTTTTGGGATATTGTATCCGATAAAATTTTTCGGGAAATTTCCCAGGCTTGTAGTGGCAGTGGATTTACTTCTGAGCCAGTCTGTGGTTCTAATCTTCCTGATAACCGCAACTGGGTATATGCTTGCCCTTCAGGTTAATGGAACTATTGTTAGGGAGGTCAACGCAATGTATTTATCAGCAATGTCTCTGTCTTTGCTGGTAATGTCAAGCTATTTTATTGTCAGGGTTAAGGTCGGCAGGAATAATAAAATCAGCAGAATCTGGGCAAACTGTTGTCTTGAGCTTAGGATGAATAGGCAGGTACTTGAAAAAATTGTTTCTAAAAATTATCTTTCATTTCTTTTGGAAAAGACCAATAGAAGTTATTTTAGTTTTCTTGTGGGGAATCTGATTCAGAAGTATGTAAAGATATATTACGACAATAAAACAATGCGCAGACTTGGAAAAGCGGCGGTAAAGAAGAGGTCTGGAGCAAATGTTTGACGTTTGGGTGATTTGCGTAAAACAAAATAAATATATTATGGATGATATCCTTCAACAGATAAGGGGCTGCCTCTGGAGCATTTATGCTGACAATGATGAATACTTTGTGCTTTTTGGAAAAAATGCACTTAGCAGAGAATATGGATGGAACAAGCGTGTGGATGATATCTTCCATAGGGAAGGACCATCTGCTTTCAGCAAGCTTTTCCTGGAACTGCGTCTCAATGAGAAAATAAAGGTGTCAGATTACCTGATGGATTCTTCCGAACATTTTCCATGGCTCCGTTCGATAGCCTTAATAGATGACCATCGGCTGATCTGGCTGTCGGCATTAAGGGAGCATGGTGATAGTGATCCTGCAAAGTTTTTTATCGAGCAGTTAAGGACGCTTTCATGGGAGATGAAAAGAGCGATCACGAACCTGAAATTAATATAAAGATAATCCAGGGTGTTGTGCGGAACTGGATCTCCATTTCCTGTGGGAGGCGGGTACCGGAGTGGCTTTGATATTGACGGCTTGAGGGGGTGCCTTTGTTAGCTGTTTGCTGTAATTGTTGGTTCATAAGCAGTTGGGTACTCTGAAATTCAATATCTTTTTGCACCTGTTCCCTGATTTTGAGAAAGCGTAGGGACTTGTCTGTTCCGTTTTTTGTAAATGATCGGCCTGTAGTAGAAAGATATTGTGGTGTAAGGGTTTATGGTCCAATAATACTTTTCATTGTCGAGTAATAGAGATCCCGATCTAATGACTCAATTGCTGTGTTTGTGAAGTATGGCACTCTTTACTGCTGATCTGATTGATGTTGGTAATGAAGTTTTGTGCATGCGGATAAGATTTGTTGAGAGGCTAGGGAGGCTTACAATGATAGGGAGTTCAGTTGCCAAAATCAACAGGTTATTGAATATACAACGGACGCAAATGAACGGGGAACAGTTTTAAATTCAGGTTAATGTTTTCTTGAAATTAAAGGGACGTTTTGGGCGAAAAGAGGGTAGATAAAGCGTTTTTTCCCGGGTAGAAATACATTAGAATTTCGTACTTTAGCTACAAACAAACTTTGTCTCCGGTAGAATTAATATTTTACCAGGGTGCCCGCTTTATTATGAAGATTACTGCATTTCCGTTTCATCCAGGCAGGTGCTGTCTGTTCATGGCCAGGTCCGTTCTGGTCATCTTGATGTTTATGTGCTGTTTGGGTGCCTTTGGCCAGGATTATCCCGGCCCTGCTCCGGTCAGCCCTGATCGGCAGGCCCAGTTATTGAGGTCGCTTAAGGTCACTCCTGGGGGAAAAGCGAGGATAGCCCTGTTGCTTGATCTTAGTAATGTCAATATGTTCAGGCCTTTTGGGAGCCAGAATAAACTGGATGTGGCCATGGCTTATGCGGTTGCTGCCCGTGATCTGGGCACGAAGGTGAATGAGATCCGGGGCTATAATGCTGCCCAAATGGTGATCGCCGACATATTTACCATGAGGGGTGATATGGATTCCGCTGAAAAACTACTTGTTGCTGTAGATGATACCACAAAGATAAAATTACAGCTGTTGTTCGCATACAAATATTGGAAGGCGACCACTGATACTGCAAGACTAAAAATGGCGGAAGCTTGGGCAAGCAAGGCCCTGGCAGCGAGCATTGTCCATCATCTGCCGTTGTATGAGATATGGGCGATGAAAGACATCGCGCTGGTGCATTCCGCGCAGGCGAAACCGGGTGCGGAGAAAGAGCTGTTGGAGGTGCTGAAAAGGTACCAGGCTATGAAATATGCTAAACTGCACACGGTTTATCTTCCGTTGGCTATCCATGGGGAGCTTACCGGGCAGCCGGTCAAAGCCTTGCGGTATGGGCTCGAAGCGGTTAAATATATGAGGGCTTCGGCCGATTCTGTCGCGGCGGGAGATATTTATCTGTCCATGGCTTCTATCTGTATCAACAACGAGAGTTATCAGGAAGGCTTTAATTTTGCTAATCTTGCGATCAGCAGCTATAAAAAGTACGCGGGCACCAGGGGGTTGGATGACCACTATGTGTTCTGGCTGCCTGTACGGGCGTTGAGGAAGATGAAGAAATATGATCAGGCGCTGCAGTATGCGCTGGATATACTGAAAAAATATCCGCCCGAGAATACGGATAATGAAAGTTGGGACGCTAAAATCCTGGGAGATTTATACCGGGATATCAAGGATTACCGCAGGGCAGCTTACTATCTGTTGAAGTCACGGAACCTGGCAGGCCCCAGGGATAAATTTTTGGCCAATAAAGATGTAGCGCAGCTTTATGTTGAATCAGGGCAATATACCAAAGCCAGAACTTATCTCTACCAGCTGATTGAAGATCCTAGATACCAAGTAATTTCCATGGCATCGAAAAGCCATATTAATTACATGCTGTTTCTGGCCGACTCTGCCTCGGGTGATTACCGTTCCGCTCTTGCCCGTATGTCTGCTTACCGCAGGATTGCAGATAGTGTGGAAAGAAATAACCAGATCAAGGAGTTGACCAGGCTGGAGGTGGACTATAAAACAAAAGAAAAGGAGAATGAGATCAAGTTGCAGGCCCAGAATATTCTGTTGCTGAAACAGAACGCTAATATCCAGGGTATAAGACTGAAGGATGAGAGAACTGAAAAGAATCTGGTTGCCATCATCGTTCTCATTTTTATGCTCATCAGCGTGCTGCTCTATGTCATGTACAGGAATAAACGGCGGACCAGCCTGATGCTCGAGAAGAAAAATGACTTGATCGCTCAAAATAACCTGACGATCACCGATAAGAACAATCAGCTGGAGGCGCTGGTCCATGAAAAGGAATGGCTGCTCAAAGAAGTGCACCACAGGGTCAAGAACAACCTGCATACGGTGATCTGCCTTTTGGAGTCCCAAGCTTATTATCTGGAGAACGATGCTTTGAGGGCGATCGAAAAAACCCAGCACCGGATTTATACGATGTCCCTGATCCATCAGAAGCTTTATCAGTCGGAAGACATCAAAACGATCGATATGTTCATCTACATCCCCGAACTGGTTCAATACCTAAAGGATAGTTTTGAGATCCCCGAGCGCATATGGATTAATCTGCAGATCGGTAAGATCAGCCTGCCCGCTGCTCAGGCTATTCCTGTGGCTCTGATCATCAATGAAATGGTCACCAATGCTGTAAAGTATGCATTTCCCGGGGGATGCAGGGGAGAGGTATACGTTTCGCTCCAATATGCCTCGGGCGGACTGCGGCTGGAGGTGGCCGATAATGGTGTGGGCATCGGAGCAGAACTGATGGCGGGCAGCTTCAATTCTCTTGGAATGGAATTGATCAAGGGGCTTGGCAAAGAGCTTAAGGGCGATATCAAATTGTTTACTGAGGGAGGTGTGCGGGTGATCATCACCTTCGGGACGGATCTGCTCACCTATATGGACGTTGATGGCGTCGCTGAGTATAAAAGTTAGTAATAGCCGGGCTGATGATGGTATAAGAGTTTTGCTTATTACAGGAATGGCTAGCAATACATTTGTTTATGCTGTGTAGGTGTTTTTACTGGCCAGGTGTACCTGTTTTTTAAAGACGGTTGCTTCTAAATCCGGTTGAATGAAAGTAGGCTAAAAGAATGAATGCTATAGATGTTTTTCACGAGGTGTGAGTTAAGAGGCTAATATTTTAAGGTTAGCTTATGCAGCTTATATCAAGAGTTATATATTAACTTATTGTTAAATATTCTTATCTGCTATATTAGGGGCGTAAGTTGTTTCTGGATTTTTAAAAAAGTCTCATAGGATTTAATGGCTATCTGGACCATAAACCCATCTGGGAAATATCTAGAGTTTTTCCTGTGCGATGGCGAGCATGGTCACTATCTTGTCAATTACTTTCTCCAGGTCGTCGATGGAGGCGCTATAGTAGGCGTTTTTGAAGCTTTTGGCTGAAATCCGGTCGGTTTCGTTTGTGCTGTAGTGTTTGGCGATGTATTCGTGGAGGAGTTTTGGGGTTTCGGCGATGATGATGTTGGCTTCTACCTGTAGGTGGATGAAGATGGCGAGCTGTTTGACGGTGAGGGTAACTTTGTAGTGCTCGTCGAGCAGGCCATGCTGGTGGAGGTGGGCGCCGATTTTATCCATGGATTCGAGGTATTCCATTTCTGTTTTGATGTATCTGATCAGGGAGTGCTGGATGGACTGCTGATCGGGGCTGTATTTATCTTTGGTGGGTGAATAGGTTTGTTTGATGCATTTTTTGATGAAGTTTAGGGTGGTGTACTGTGCTGAAAGTTCTTCGCAGCGTTCTATTTCCTGGCTAAAATATCGGCAGCAGAGGTGATAGAATAACGGGTGGTTGTAATTTGATGAAATCAGATGTAGCAGGATGTCCATCGTTGAAATGCCGGTTTCTGCTTGCGTTATTATGCCGCTTAGTTTTTCCAGGAAGGATTCCATATATGCTTTCTGGTGATAGGTGATGGCTCTGTGTTCTGCAAGGATTGGATAAAGGGTGTTTTCTAGGTTGTTAATGAGTCGCTGGCTCTTTAGCTTGCTTAATACTTCAATGATCTGTGATGTTTTTTGTTCAATATCTTCTTTTGTCTTTTTTAGCAGGGTACCTGGGATTTCGCTATGGTAGTTGAAATGGGCAGGGAAATATTTTTGTAGTTCGCTTAGCAGCTTTTCTGATGTGCTCCTGAAGAGCTCAACTACCTGTTGTGTGTTGTCTTTGATGCTGTTTTTCTCGATGTTTTGTGAGGTTTTGTCGAGTTCTTCAAGGATGACCTGGATGGCCTGTTGGTGCTGGTGGATATATTGTTGGGCTTTGGAGGGATCGAGGCTTGCAATATTGATCTGTAGGGCGATCAGGATCCGGCCGGATTCTAGTTTAAGATCTGATGCTAGTTCTTCGATGTTGGTGCTTTTAGCTTGATCGATGTTGATTGTCTGATCGAAAATCTGATGGTAGCTGAAGAGTTCGTAATTCATTTTTTTATTTAAGAGGTCTGGCTTAAAATAAAATTTTGTTGCTGGCTTTTCTGGTGCCCGTGGTGAGATGGGATGTTTGCGTGGCGAAATGGTGGTTTTTGCAGGAGTTTGTTTTCTGGCGGCTTGTTTGTTAGCTAGTTATGCTTTTTTATTGTTTGAGGGTTGCTACTTTCAGCAACCCTGCGGCAACTTGACAAGTGTTGGTAAAATTGTTTTATTTGTCCCAGTAGATGCTTTTTTTGATGTATGCCGGGCTTTTCATGTTTTGTATTTCAGGATGTTGATGTGTCGGGTTACAGTAGGTTCCATTTGAGGCTATAGGGACGGATTAAGCGTCGGTGTTGACTTTTAAAGCTATGGTTCATGAATAAAATTGATGCGCTCTTGGATGTTCTGTCCAAAATCTACCAGATATTGGTTCTGGTTTACAACAGTAAGTACCACGGTAACCTGGTTTTTGAGGAGGATACTCAGATGGACCGGCAGGAGGTGAAGGATTATCTTGGGATAAGTGAAAGTACATATAAAAGAAAGGTGAAGGAGGGGGCGCTTAAGCCATTAAAGCTCCCTGGTGGGGATAAGTATTACAAAAGCCAGCTGCTCAGTGAGTTTAAGGAAAGTAAAAGAAGGGGCAGGGTCTGAGCAGCAATTGTGCGTGCAAAACCAGTTTATTTAATTGTATTTTATGATTTTAGAATGCTGTACTATAGACAACTGGATATATTGATAATTATTTTGGTGGATGGTTCGAGCCCATCAGCCACCCTTCACAGGGCAAAGGATTTTTAAAGATCTTTTGCTCTATTTTTTATATCATAAATTGTTGTTTATCAGGTAAATACGTCTAAACGTTTCCGTTATTTCAGCGGTTCGATGTTGTACATCCTGAAAACTAAATTTTTCCTTGAACATCGAACCAATCAGCCTTCTTTGGTCTTCTATGGACGATTTCGTGAAAACTGTGTATAAATCGAAAAGTGCTGTAATTGCGTCATTTAAGATAGGTAGCAGCTGGCATTATGGTATTTTTTTCTTCCAAAATCCTGCAATTGTGCTTCTATCCTGACAATATTTTCCTCGCATTCTGTTTTGATTGATTTATAGTCATTCGCTTCTAGGTCACCAAACAATAATAGTTCTCTTGCTCTGGATAATTTATTGTTGGCCGCTATGAGCTGTTTGGCCAATTGGGCCTTGTATTCCTCATTGTAATCTGAATCATTTGAAAATTCGTCTATTTTGGATTGAGGCTAAAGTCTTTAAGAAAAGAAAGGAATTCTCTATTTACGGGTTCAGCTTTGAGTCTGCATCCACAAGCGGAGGAACAGTGGTAATAGTAGTAATAGGCGTTGCGGCCTTTCGATGCGCTGCCACACAGTGTCCGGCTGCATCTGGAGCAGGTAAGGAAGCCCTTTAACGGAACCTTTTCATCAGTCAGTATTTTGGTTTTTACGCTTGGCCTTTTGCCGAAAAGGATGTCCTGAACCTTATAGAACAGTTCGGTCGAAATAATAGGTTCATGCAGACCCCGGGAAAAAGCTGTCTGAGAATTTCGGAAAGATTGTGCAGGATAAAGAGAGCAAAAGCATTAACAGTTCTGATATTTCGATTTCCAGGTCTACCCAGATGGATTATGCGGTGCCGGCTTCTAAGATTGCTCCGCTTTCTTCTGGGGAGTTTGTGGGTATAGTGGCGGATAATCCGGAGGAAAGAATCAGATTGAAAATGTTCCATTGTGAGATCCAGAATGACCATAAGGCGATTGCGCAGGAGATGGAAGGTTATTTGCAGATTCCGAGGCCACGGGAGGTGAGTTATGGGGATATCGTGGAGAATTATATGATGATTAAAAATGAGGTGGAGGCTTTGCTGGAGGAGGAGTGTGCGAAGATATTGGCGAGGGGGGAAGGAAGAAGCTCATTGGAAGAAAAGGAAGATGGTAAAGATGGAACCAGAGTGGGAGATGGCGACCAGGAGCAGTTGGTTAGTATTTAATAAGCTTAGTCCGTCGGAAATCTTGGGTAATCTGAGTTTTTTATTTGTGTGCTTCACAAATCGCATGACTTCTTGTAATCCGATTACAAAGAACGCTGGTAACATTTCTTTACGGAAGATATTAATACTGTGTTAAGCTGGAGGTATTTTTCTAACTTAGGCATTGAGAGCGTTAATAAAGCCGGATTCTGTCACCTGGCAGGTTCGGGATATTTTATGGGGAAAGACTGATCTCGTCTTACCAGGAATAAAAATGTGTAAAATATTACTTGTCAATGTGTAGATGATTTGCTGGAAAAATTGGCAAATAGAATAGTTATCAAATCTGTTTCTTAGTTATTTGCTTTTCTTACAGTTCGCGATATGAAGTGTATACTTTTTCAGAAATAGGTCCCTTTGTTTTATATACTCGTTTTTGTTAACCGGTATATTCTGATACTCTATGTAAACTATGAGCCCCTTTCCTGGGAAACAGACATAGGAGTCAGTTATCCTTGCTTTTTCTGAACTGCTTGAAAGGGCATAAACAACCAAGCCATTCAGGTTCATGTTTCTCAGCCCTGTTTTAGTTTTAGCTTTTAGGCTGGTCAGGTACTCAAGGTGTTTTAACAGATTAAGTGTATCCTTTTTGTACAACTTCGCATCGGAGGTCTCGATTTTCACGTTAATATACGGAATACCTGATTTATTGCCGTATAGGATCCGTTCACCTTCAATTCTAGAAATGGAAACCTGGTCATTTGCAGTGGGTAATACTCTCGGCTGGACCATGTTTTTTGGGAGTGAATTTTGCTTGATCAGGTAAAGACCTTCATATGGGGTGAAGTCTATCACACATGTGTTTGTTTTTACCCGTGAAAAACTTGAACATGGAAATGCAAAGGATATTATGGTTACTGCAGTTAATAGAAATTGCTGTTGCTTTGTGTAAAATTGCTTAAATTTTGACATAGATTGCTAGATGTGTTTCTTCGAAGAGCTGAATATGTTTTAAATAGGGGCAGAGGGAGTAAAAGTGATTCTTTTTAAAAACGGATCCGAAATTTAAGCCACGCTTTTGAACTGTAATGATGTTTTTATTTAGTCTTGGAAAGCGTAATATCGATAATTTTTTTGCTTGCAAAATATCTTTTTGCCTCTTCGTCCCATAATGGAACTTCAATATTCATGCTGTTCCTTTTGCTTAACTGATTTAGTTTTAAATAAGGAAGTGGTTGATCAAGACGTACAAATATTGTCAATGGGTTTTTGCTATCCTCTATTTTATGCCGGTAGACAGGATCATTATAAACGTTGAAAATTAGAACGTTTGTTGTCATTGTTTTTCTGTCCAGTTCTCCGGGGCTGAAATTGTGTATCGGCACTTCAAGATCATTGAAAAAATAGCTAAGTTCTCTTTGCTCATATTTTTGTTGGTTTATTACAAAATTATATTCCATATAGCCAACGGTGTCCAATTTGAAAAATGACAGTGATTTGTAGTTTCCGATAGAATCTCTGACTTTGTCAGAGACTCCTTTAAGATTATTGCTGTTTTCGTTTGTTTTGTCGCCTTCTTGTCCATGACAGGAAACGGCCTGCATACCAATGAAAAGTATAATGATAAATTTTATTGAACTGTTCATATTGTTAAAGTTAATAATTTACTTGTTGAAAATTTCCGGGCGCCGAAGGAACTCCTGATGCGTGGATTAGGCTTACCCCTGCGGATTTTAGGATAAATGCGGTTGCTTTTGCCATTCCTTCATCTAAAGAATAGCCATTGTTAATGTAACTTTGTAAAGCATCGGATGAAGACAATGATGGATTAATTACTTTACAAATAGGTTATTTTAAGAGATTAACACAAAAGGCAATTGACGAAAACAATTTGGATAACGTAAAGAAATGTTTTCAGTTTATTGATGATATCATCGAAAAAGTTGAAAACAGCGTAGAAAATGCTATTTATTATCCTTCTTGAGAAAACTTGATTTTGATAAAATCCAAGTGCCAAAAAGCTTCTTCCGGAAAAAATGCTAAGGGCTAAAAAAGATTTGGATGAGTATTTCTCTTCACAGGGGGCAAATGACTAAATTAAATAAATTTCTAGAGGGCTTATAAATTTGGTCATCTTTCAGCCTATATTGATCGCTAGATTTTCTTTGGAATCGGGCCACTTGGTGGTCATATAGGTAAAAATGGCCGCCCGTTCCGCGTTTAACCTAATAGATACGCAATTGTTTCATGAGTTTTATAGGGTATTGATATAGGCTATCGTTTTTTCAAGCACAATATCCCTCAGGTCTTTGGCTCGCGGTATTTTGACATCAGGTTCAAGAACTCGCGTTGAGCGGTCACCATTCGGACGGACAATAAATGCCTTAGGATAAGTTACTTCCATAGCGGTATTCGGTAGTTTGAATTCATGTACGGCGGCGTACGTTGTTGGAATATCAGCAGTACTTTCGCCTATAAGCATTCCCAGGTGATAGTCTTTTATTGTTGCAGCGGTGGTGACAGCATTGGAATAAGAATAACGGTTGATCATTACAAAGACAGTCCCTTTGTAAATCAAACTATCCGGAAGGGGCTGTTTCTTGATGATCTTGGCCTGAAATATAGTTCCGTTAAGTCTGCTTAAAATGTCGTGTTTCAATTCAGCTAAACTGGTGTCGGTCACATTGCGCCAGAAAGATTTGGTCATTGCGCTTGTTTTTACCGAAAAGCTGGAACAGAAAGAAAAAGGCTCCTTTGCAAAATAAGCCAGCATATGATCGCTGAATGAATTATCGCCACCCGGATTGCCGCGCAGGTCAATAATGAGTTTCGAGTTGCCAGACAGCCGTACCTGCTGGAACGCGCTGTCTATAAAACGAACGAATGAGAAATTTTCAAAAGTGCGGTGTTCAGAAGTGTTGCTATCAGCATCATTGTTCAAAAAAGCGCCTGGGCGAAGGTAGGCGATCTTTCCCAGATTCCTGAATTCGCGAGAGGTGTCGAATATCGACTTCTTTTTGGCTGTATATTCTTCCAGTTTTTCAGCGGCGATACCATGTGCAAGACATTCATATGTTGAGCCATCTGGTCTTTTCATACGCATTTTAAAGGCGTCAACCTTGCCATAAACCAGCCAGTGCAACCTCGAGAAATGATACAGATCGATCAACGTGTTTTTGAAGGCTTCATTCTCGCCGGACAGGTAGTTGTAAATACCGTTTAACGAATAGGCTGCGGGCTTGCCATTGATCAGTAGGATCTGGTCCCCAGCTTTGATCGCCGGATTACCGCTATGGTTGTTGGAAACTATCATCCGCCGCTCTTCAACCGTTATATCGAGCGGAAAGACTTTTCCCCCTTTTTTTAGGTATTCCAAGTAGGCCGGGCGGAAAGGGAATGCAATGTTGCAATGTGCAAGGCCACCAAGCGCGACGAAAGGTTGAAATAACCTGTTAGCATCCATTAACGACATGTGATCCTTTACCTTTGCACGCACTTTTCGGTAGGCCCGGTCATAGGCATCCTTGCTGGTATGCACAAACAGATTGTAATGGCTTTGCTGAAGTGTAGCATAAAGAACACGGAGGTCTTCACGGATCTGTTGGGCTGTATAGTGACCTTTGGGAACATGCGTTTGACTTTTGGCAGAAGAGCACATGAGGCAGATTAGCAGGATCGTCATCAGCGTAGTTTTTAGGTACGTAAAGATGAGCGTCGATTGAATGTAAATCATGATGTTAGTCCTTTTAAATTTGTTTATGTGTTCGCTAATATAAATTGCAGCTTTAGCATGTACTGAAATTGGGGTTATTTATTAATTGCTTTTTCCAGTTTCTTCAGCATTTCTTTCCCGTCTTCGTTATCCGGATTGATTTCTACCGATTTTTTATAATTTCTAATAGCTAACTCGACATTGCCCAATTTCATATAAGCTTCTCCCAAACTATCGTAAGCGTTGAAAGAGTTCGGATTTTGCCTAACATTTTCAGCAAATAGCGAAACCGCATTCTCCAGGTGACCAGCTCTTAACTGCGAATAGCCGCAATTATTTATAAATTGTTCGGTGGGGGGGATCATGTAGCCAAACTCCGCTGACAAACTTTTAAAGTGTTCGTTGATATCCGCGTACAAAAGGCTCTTGCTTCCATGAAAGTCAATGAACCAATTTTGGTAAAAGAATTTTAATCCATCAAACAAGGTTTTGTTTGGCACAGAGAAATGATTTTCATCTTCATATTTTCGGTAATCCCACTTGAGCCATTTCGGCGAGATTTGTTTTAAGTGCCTGGTTAAGGAATCTACCTTTGCCGTCTCTTCATTGCCAATTCCAATAAATAACTTTTGATTGACAGGGAGGGCTTTCCCGAGCAATAGTCCAAATTCGCCAAGCATATGATCATTTACCCCGTTAATCGCCGGGCTGGTCAGGATCGTAGCTGGAAAAAGTTCAGGAACGGTTTCCTTGGCATATAAAGCAAATAACCCGCTTAAAGAATGACCGGCCAATATCCGATACGGCTGCGCCCGGTAATGGGCATCGATGTAAGGAACTGCTTCTTCTTTCAAGAATCGTAAAAACCTGCCGGCACCTGCAGTTGTGAGTACTTTACTGCTATCTGAGGTGCCACTGGGCTTTAAAGGGTGTACGGGTGTAAAATCGCGGCCGCGGTTAACGTTGACAATCCCTACCACTATCATATCTGGGATCCGGTTGCGGTCATAGTCTGAAAGGAAATCAACTGCACCCGTTGCATACTTAAAGTGAGCATCGCCGTCGAGCAGGTATAATACGGGATAAGTATTCGATGAGGTGTAATAATTGGCGGGAAGATGTATCCATAACGTTCTATCCTCACCCATGATTACGGACTGGAGTAGTATGGCTTTTTCGTTTCGGACAGGCAGCGGGTCCTCCTGTGCAAAACAAAATTTCGAGACAAAGAGCAGAAGAAATATTATTAAAGCGGAAAAAAAAGAACCTCCTGTTTTCATGTTTGACTGGTCTTCATTTAATAAAAATAAATAAAAAAAATATCCTTTTCAACTAAGTTAGCCCATTTGAAGTGTCGCAAACAAGTCGTTGATCGATTGCCTTGTCAGGTAGAAAACTTCTTTTGGTAACATTCTATAATGTAATTGAGGTTTGAACAATCAATATGGGTAAGGTTCATCCAAAAAAGCAAGCACTTTTTTGGCGAAACCTGATGAAAAGAAATTGTCGCTGTTGCAAAACATGACGAGCCCTAGCCCCTGAGTTTTATAAAAGTGGCAATAAGCCTTCGCATCTCCGTTATCACCTGAATGGTAATACCTTATTTTATCGCCGAGCAGTTTATATGGAAAGCCCAGGCTACGCGGCAAACCATCTCCCTCGGCGGGAAGCTGATCCTGCAGTTGTAAAAGCTGGTTGGCAACAGCGTCTGAGGTGTCCATTAGTTTCACAATAAACCTGGCATATCCTTCTGCATAGCTATGAAGGCTGCTTGCGGCATCAAATTGCCTGGGATCGCCCTGCGGGCCGTTGTCGGTAGGGCGACCCTTGATATGACCAAAGGCCTTGTTCATTCCCATCCCCTCAAGCCAGGTATAGTTCATAGATCTGATATGTAATGGTTCCACTACCGCCTCCTGAAAATACCCGTTAAGGTGATAGTCATCTGTACCCAGTCGGTAGTTAAGGACGCGTTTCAAATGCTGATAGCCTTCCCCGGAATATCCTGACCGTGTTCCTGGCAAGAAATTGAATTTTAACAATTGTGCTTTATTATCCCGCCAGTTCGGCCATCCCGAAGCATGGTTAAGTATGATCCTTGCGGTCAGGGCGGTGAAGGCTTGATCAGAAAAGTCTACCTCACTGTCCATATAATATCTGTAAAGTGGTGTATCAATATTTAATACCTGACGAGCAGCCATCAATAGGGTAAAGTACGCAAATATCGGTTTGGAAAGCGAACATGCTTCGAAAACGGTACCCGGGCCTGCGGGTTCTCTGGAGACAACATTTTTTACACCCATATTTCTTGAATAGTCGATCGAACCGCTATTGATAATGGCGATAGACAGGCCAGGGATCTTTAGCGAATCCATCTGGCCTGATAGGTATTTCTCAAAATCAGCAATTGTTATGGTTTTGCCATCTATTGTTTTTATCACTTTTGCTTCAGTTTTTTGGGAGCAGGCTGTGATCGGATGAAAAATGGCTAGAAAAAGCTGTACGATGACAAAGCCAAAAGCGAATCTGCTCTTTCCTATTGTTTGATCCACATGAGTTGACTTAAGTTCAGCACCGATATTTTTGAATTTTTATCTATGAGAAAATTATAATTGATCTCATGTCCATTCAGCCCGCTTGACTTCAAAGAGTTATTGCCTGATAAAATCAGGGGCTGATGAGGTAAAACCTGCTCGAGGTAGGTGGAGTACAACTTACCATCCTTAAGATATAATTTGATGCTGTCTGCACCTCCCACCAGTGAATAGGTTCCCACGTACTGATTTAGATCGTAAACAGGTTTTTCGGCCAATTGGGGCAATATCAAACTGGATACATACGCATTGATCCTATTAAAGTCAAAATCGGTCACATTGGTCAGTACTGCCCAACCCAGTTCCAGTTTGGGATGAATCACAATTTCCGTGCGGGCACCGAGCATCGCTCCTTCATGTTTCACGTAAGGGTAAGAACGTTGCCAACCGATCCCAAGCGACTGCATCATCCGAATGGATTTTTCTAAAAGTACTCCGTTTTCTCCGCTGAACTGTGCGCTGATGAACTTGGCCAGATCTGTTGCAGTCGAGTACATCCCTGCAGCTGGCATCATGGCGTTTGCATAAAATCTGGGAGTTTTAATGAATTTCTGCTTTTCATTTGAATAGGAATAACCCGATGCCAACACGTTACCCTGATCGCTGAAGGTGCCGAATCCAGTATTGTTCAGATGAAGCGGGAGGCAAATTCTGTTTAAAACAGCTGTCTGGTAGCTCGTTTTTGCCGCTCTGCCCAGGCCAAGGCCTAGTATTGCATAGCCCATGTTGGAATACTGACGTGAATCCTGTGGCTTTAATTCGTATTCGGGGTATTCTTTTTTGGCTGATCTTAATGATTTTATAAATTCAATCATAGAAGATGCTTTGATGGAAGCCATTTCTGTGTTTGTAAGCATCCAGATGTCCGCCTGCTTCGCAAATTCGATGTCTGCCTGTGAATTTCGTGGAAGCCCGGAACTGTGTGTAGCTAGTTCCAAAAAAGTCGTCTTGCTCGTTTTGCCTTCAGGGTCTGTAACCTTGTATTCGGGCACGAATTTACTTACATCACCATCCAGTTCTATAATCCCCTTTTCCCATAAGTTCATGGCCAGGGTCGCGGTAAACATTTTGGTAATAGACTGGATCTGATATTTGGTATCCACGCTTGCCGGCACTTTATTTTCAAGATCGGCATAGCCCGATGCGTCACTGAATATCACCTTTCCTTTGTGAACTATTATTAGTACCAGACTTGGTGAGTGGTAACGCTCCTGAAATCCTTTAACGCCCGCTTTCAATTGTGAGCTGATCGAATCATTGAGCGTTGTTTGTGCCGAGAGGGTATTACCTGCAAGTAGTAATACCAACAGTAATAGTGATATATAAAGTTTAATGGCCATAAATATATTTTTTTTCACAAAGGTATACTGAGATCGCAAAAAAAATGTCGCCACAGTGACGTCAATATTACGCCATATTTATGCCAATGACGTTTATATGCTTTAGATGATATTTGGAAGAGATGGGATAGGGTCTTTGCCCATATTTAGCCGGGCCGCAATTCCCAGGGTAATTAACAGGTTCGAAAAAAGCAGTACCAGGTATATCCAGATGAACAGAGGGATTTCCAGCACTTCCCCGATATGCAGAAACCAGTAATCGATCAGTGGCGTAAAGATCAAGATAATCAGCGTGATTACCGACCATAAAATCTGAAAGCTCAAAATTTTTTGAGCCGTGGCCCTATCATTCTGGATTACAAATCTTTTTTTTAAGATCAGATAGGTTCCGGTTACCACCACTAAATTTAAGAATGGAAATAAAAGCACGGAAAGTGAACTAAAGTTGATGTACTTCAGGTATCTACTGGTGGGAACAGACTCGACTATAAGCTCCTGAAATGCCTCGGAATCCTCGCCTGAACTTTGTAAAAGACTATTCACTTCAATACCGAGCGTTTCACACAATGTGCGTATTACGTAAGGGCTGCAGGCCGATTCATTTTTTTCCACCCTTTGTATAGTTCTCAAAGAGATTCCAGAACGATCGGCAAGTTCCTTTTGTGACAAGTGTTTGGCAAGCCTATGTTCCTTTAAGTTTTTTTGTGGCATAGTCAGAGAACTAAATCAATAATCCGCGAGCGGTTTACGAATTCCTGTAGGAATGGTTTCGGTATTGCAATATACTTAAAAAACTTAAAAACAACGTCAATGTCATCCTAAAAGATACCGCGATTTGTTGTTGGCTTTATGATCAGCTTTTTGCCAAACTGTTGGACGACGTTCAGCGATAAAGCATATTTAGAAAATGCAGACAAAGGAGAGAAGTACACTGTAAAATCAATCGAAGGTGCTAAGTTTAATACAAAATTGTGGATGCAAAAAAAACCGGTGATACCTCGGCTAAGTTGATTTTTCCGAAACTGTACAAGATGGTAATGCGGTTAAACTATGGAGATGAAGGTAAAACTTCTGTTTATGGTAATTCATTGCAAAAAAAACTAACAAAAAATGAGTGTTGAGTTTAAAAGCGTGGTCGAATGGAATGGCTGGAACCTGCGCCCGGCGTCGAAATCCTTGAATCGGGATCAACGCTTTTCACGGATCATGCTGAAAAGCAAAGACTGGTGAAATTGCTAACAGGCAAGCGGATGCGGGCAAATGGCGATGCGCTCCCAGAATTTCCGGACGGTACGATCATCGCAAAAACGTTCTATTATCCGGTTACCGAAAAAAAACAGCGAACGTTGAATATCAACCAAACGGGATTGGAAAGCCCCAAACCGGTTATCGGGTTGCCGCCCGAACGGTCTGTTTGCACCGCGGATAATTGCTGCATCCCCAGAACCTTCCCTTATCCGAACTGCGGGCTACCATAAGCCCGTTGCAGCTGGGGCATTTCTGTTGAGCGGTCTGTCCTTCACCGATACCGTGATCTTGGATGAGTTCGGCTAAGAATTTGCTCATGTTATGGGGGTTATACTGTAGATAGACCTGATGGCGGGCCCTGGTCAGGGCGACGTAAAACAGGCGCCTTTCCTCGGCATTTTCAAAACTGTCGCCGTGCTGGAGTAAATGGCCTAAAATCGGATCATCAGCCATCTGGGAAGGGAAACCATATACCCCGCTATCCAGGTCCAGCAAAATGGCCACATCACAGGTCAGGCCCTTACAGGCATGGGCAGTGAAATAGGAGAGCTTGAGCCCTGGAAAAGCTTTTTGCAGTTCCCTTAAATCTGTGGGTGAATTATGATGGTAGCGCCCGATCAGAAATACTGAGGCGGTGGCGTGGTCTTTTTTGATCTTTGCCAGCGTGTCTTTTAATGCATCAAATTTCTGCAGATCTCTTTGCGCTTTATTGCCATAGCTGGCTAGCGGAGTGAGCACAAAGGAAGGACGGGTCGCCTTAAAAGGCGAAGACAGGTCTTTTTTCAGCTGGGATGGATTCACCTGGATAAAGCCGCTGCTTAAGTTGAGTATCTCTTCATTAAAACGGTAGGTCTGGAGTACGGCATTTTCGGCTGTCACCCCAAAATGCTTGGAAAATCCGGTGATGATGCTGATGTCACTGCCGGTAAAGCGGAAGATGGACTGCCAGTCGTCACCCACGGCATAGAGCTTCGCATCGGGATTTGCCGCTTTTAGTGCCTTGATCAGGCCATAGCGCCCCATGGACATGTCCTGAAACTCATCCACCAAAATGTAGCGGTACCTTTTACTGTATTCACCTTTGGAGATATATTTGCTTGCGTGGTTCACCATATCGTTATAGTCGATACAGCCGGTGCGCTTGAGTTCAGCCTGGTAAGCTTCACTCAGGGGTGCAAATACCGCTAGAAATACTTCAAAACGCTGGTCGGCGGCTTTGGATCTTAACTGCTCGATAGTGCTGTTATTGGATTTCATCAGGTTGAGGAAGGTAAAGATCAGGCCCATAAAATCCTCATAATCATCCAGCGCTTTAATCTGGGTTAAAATTTCGCCTGGGTCTCGTTTGTTCAAGGTTACTTTATAACTATCCAGGTGAATTTTTAGCGCTTTGAGCAAGGTTCCATTGCGGTTCTGAAAGGAATAGGTCTTGATCAGGCGGGTCCCATATTTCTCATGGATCAATTCCTTCCAGCGCATGCCGCTCTGGTACTGCTCGTTAGCCGTTTTAAAAGGAGGCTTGCATTTAAAATAAGCGGGAACATTGCCTTGCTCGTCAATGCCGTAATGTTCATGGTAGATGTCATATCCCGGCAGATAGAAATCAGGGAAATAGGCGCCAAAATCAGGATTTTGGTCTTCGGGTTGCAGCGGATAAGTCCGCTCATATTCAAAGTCCACCTGGTGCAGGTACAGGAAATTGGCAATCATCACTTCTTCTAGACTTTTGCATTCAGTGCCGTTCAGGCTCACATTACGGAAAGCCTGCTCATGTTTGATCAGATCGTTTTCCGATTCAAATTCAAAATCATCCCGCGGCGGCCTGACAAAAAAAGAGATGAAATTAACGGCCTTCTGCGCAAAATCAGTGTCAGTTAAAAACAGCCTGTCAAACTCCTGCTGCAAAAATGACTTGGCCCGGTAGTCCTTACCATCAAAAGCCAGTTTCACCGGGTAAGGGCTGCAATATCTGCACACCATATTGCCAAACCCGTTAAAAGTTTTGAAAGTAATCCCACGTGCCAGTTCATCATCCCTCAAAAAATTGCACGTGCGGTCAAACATCTCATCAACTGCCGTATTGGTAAAAGAAATCACCAGGAGCTCTTCGGGCCTGGCCAGGTTCTTTTCAAGGATATAGGCAATCTTCGCGCTGATCGTCGTTGTCTTTCCGGTACCCGCCCCCGCAATCACCAGGTTGTTATCTTCCTCACATACCACTGCGCGCATCTGCTCTACAGAAAGGGGATAGGCTTCCAGGCTGGAAAAAAACGCTTTGAATTCGGTAATCTCATGGGGGATAAAACGGGCATTGTAAACCCGTCTGATCTCTTCTAAATTTTCATTGGTATCGGCAAAACGGGAAATCAACGCCTGCTCATCAGCATCCAGACCGCAGTTCCGGTAGCTTTTTGGAATCGCCTGCAACAATGCCCGATGGTCTGCCCGTAGTCTCAGGGCATCGTAATTGGAAAAATACAAAACCATGTCCTGCTTTTTAGCGATGTCCTTTAGCGCTAGCATAATATCAGGAATCAGTTCGCGGATATTTTCCCTTCTTTCCAGTTCCTGCTGTCTGGTTTTAAGCCAATAGAGAAAACCACAGGAAAGAATGAACAGCACAACCTTTACAAATGCAGGAAGCTCATCAAACCAGTTTTGTTTTTGGTATGGAGGTTTTTTTGGAGGCATTAATTAAAACAGTTAGGCAAATATAACATTTCAACACCCTTTATTACCAGCTGGGTTTCGCCTTCAGTAAAAACCTATATGTAATCACAGGCCTAAGAATAAGGCATGCGATTGATCATAAAATAAAGATAGAGGTTTTTGCAGAACGGTAGGGTGAGACAACTACGTGCTCACAGTCCTAGGAAAAAGGAATGCAACGGCGGGCTTCATGTAAAACAGATAAATAATATTATAGGTGATAAACCGGCTTAAAGATATATGAGGCTGCCTATACAGCCGTAAAGGTGTGTTATTTTAATCCCCACGAAATGCTATGGGACATTTGCCACAAAAAACACAGTTTTTTCCAAGATACTTGACGGATCTAGTCGAAACAAAATGATGGTAAAAAGGCCTCAGTTTAGATGAGAAGATTATCTACATTTAAATTGGTTTTTGAAGTAAGTGTAGAATACCCTTATTATTCATATAGTCAGCTAACTGTCCCAGCCAAGCGTATGTAAATTCTTTTTTATTAATTAGTTCCTGCGGTGAGATTGAACAAACATCCTTCAATGTCCTAAGACCCATTTTTTCACATAATTTGCAAAATGCAACGTCAAATCCTAATTCTCTGAAACTGGAGCAGAGTATTTTGTCAACTTCCATAAATTGTATGATTAATTATCGTTTTAAAAGTCCGAAATAATAATTGCAAAACGTATAAGGAAATAAATATAAATTCAACAAAAGAATTTTGGAAGTGGTTTCCTTCGATTAGCGAAAATTTCGGAAAGTAGTTTGATCATTATGAACCTGTTGATATGCCTGCTTTGCAGTCATCTCCTCAAACGCAGCATTCGTCAAAAAGATTTCAGGAAGTCGTTTAAACATGATAATTTCATCTTTTATGATTCGCGAAAAACAAGTATCAAACGATAAACAAGTTCAGGAAAAATTTACTTTTCAATTTTCCGTAGGCTGTTGTCTTGCGGATATTTCATATCTGGACTGTAGGTTTAGACACCGCTGTTTTGGCGCCCAAAATGAAATCCCAAAATATCCTCTCTAAAATTTGGTTCAACGGGAGTGTGGCTGAGTAAAGGCCCTGTTTTTAAAGTTTTGCCCAACCGGTCATCCTTTCTAAAAGATCATTAAGACCCATCTAATTATATTTCAAATGAAACATCGTTTATCCAATTTTATCTACAGTACATTATGCTGTTTTTTGTTTTCACTACATTTGCCCAGAACGGTTCTGCAAAGATCAATATCATACAGCCTTCGCCAAATTCTGCGGCTTTGGCAAAATATGTCGATTTCCCTACGATTCAGGCTTCTGCTGTTCCATCGATTTCCCTTCCGCCGGGTGCCTTGGGAAGTAAGGATATATCGCTTCCCGTTTCCTTAAATTATCATGCGGGGGAACAAAGTGGAGGATCAGGCATCATGGTTAGGACTCGGCTGGACCATTTCTGGTGGCGGTTCTATCACAAGGACGGTAACGGGGCCGCCTGATGATCTTCAGAACGCGAACCAGGTTGGGTTTAATTATATGGGGCAGAAAATCAGCGATCACCTTAATCATGTCTATAATGATGCTGAAGACAGGGCCTATAGCGTGTCTGTGTGTCTTTCCATTTTACTTCCCGAAAAGAATTGCGATGGCATATAATAAATGGGGCTGCTCATCGTATTAGATAGTGAGAGCGTTAATTTAGATGGGCGGGGAAAGGTCGGTATGATTTTTCTCCGCTTCTTTTTTAATCCGGTTGATCTGACTGATGCTGAGCGCAATTCGTTTATGACTTGTTGATTCTTTGTGCAGGTTTGCCGGAGTGCATCTGTTATTTCAGGTATTAACAGTTCTGGCATTCCTTTGCCTTATGCCCGTCTATCCTGCTGGATTCCCACATTGGTGGTCCGTTCTTCGTTGTCGGGCTGTTCTGCCATCATTTTGGGATTTAAGCTTAATTTATAAAATCTGAAAAAAAACTTATGCGCTTTGTTGCTTATAACTGCGATAACAAACTTTAGGCTGCTATTGACCTGAACAGGATTTTGCTATTGGCGCTCACAGTTTTTTTATTTAAAAGGTCTGCCCAAAGATCACCCTTTTCCAGTAACCTGGCATTGACGGTATTGATGGTAAAGTCGGTAGGTTTGAGCTTTAATGTTAGTTCTTCCCATTCCAGTGGGGTTGAGACGCAGGGCTGTTTGCCCGGGCGCACCGAATAGGCGCAGGCTAGGGTATCGGCTTCATCGTTTTGGGAAAAGTCAACGAACAGTTTATTGCCCCGGTGGCTTATGGACACTTCGGTCGTAGCGATTTTAGGGACACGTTTTTGGATCTCCGCGCAGATGGGTTCCGCTAAGTTTCTGGCCTGTGGAAAGCTGAATCCTTTGCAGGGAACAAAGATGTGGATGCCGGTTTTGCCGGAAGTTTTAACAAAAGCGGTAAGCTTCTGCTCATCAAAGTACTCCTTTGCTGCCAGCGCTGTTTTAACGGCCTTTTTAAAATCTTCATCCGAGGGGTCAAGGTCGATGACAATAAAATCAGGTGCCAAGGGATGTGCGGTGGTGGAGTTCCATGGATTCAGGTCAATACAGCCCAGGTTGATCAGCCAGAGTAATGCTGGCAGGTTATTGCAAACGGCATAATCGATCACATCTGCTTTGCCCTTGGCTTTATGTTTGCGCTTGGTGGAGAATATATCCAGAAAGTCCGGCTCATGGCCTTCCATATCCTTGATGTAAAAGCCCGGCGCCTGGGCGGCAAGGTTTTTAATGTGCAGGGATAACGGCCGGTCTTTCAGGTAAGGCAAAATATATTCAGCTATATTGTTATAATAGTTGATCAGCTGCGCTTTGTTCGTATGCTTCCAAAGCTTTTTTTCGATGTTGGTCAGCTGCAGGCTTTGGTTTTCTACCTCCATCGTACCTTCGGATCTGATCTTTTCTTCGAAGATTTTGTGCCAGTTGCTTTCTTTGGGCAGCGGACCCCGGCTAGATCTTTTGTTTTTAGCTTTTGGGAACAGTTCACCTACGGTTAGGTGCTTGTGCTGGGGATCGGTTTTAGTGCCTGCTTCAGACGCTTCATACAGTTGTTCCGGATCAGTTGCTTCTGGTTCATTATCATCATGTTTACCCCCGGTTTCATCCAGGTGTGCAGCGTGCTTGCTCTGCCAGACTTTGGAATGGCTGTCCATGGCTATTTCCAGCAACGTATCTCCCGAAATTACGGAGCGGTCTTTTTTGGTAATATCCCTTTCCAGCTCATGGCCATCTTTTACCTTGGTCAGCAGCCATGAATTTCGGCCTTCTTCCTCTTCCTTGATCCGGGTGATATTAAATTCCCCTTTGAGTTTTTTTCCGTGTAGAACGATGCTTAACGAATTCTTATAATAGTGGGAGAGCAGCCAGTGTTCCTGCGCCTTTTTGCCTTTGATCTAGTCAGCCTTGTCCATATTTTTCATGGATCAACTCCTTCCAGCGTATCCCGTTCTAATACTGTTTAGTGACCGTCTGGAAAGGAGGCTTGCATTTGAAATAGGCTGGTACATTACCATGCTCATCAATCCCGTAATACTCATGCTGATAAAGCCTTGGCGTAAAGTGCTTTTTCTCAATAATGAAGATTTGTTTTGTTATTGCTGCTTTATATTATAATCTTGCGTTTTTTGGTAGATTATCAATTGCATTTGAAAGCTGTGTAAGTTTGATGTTCTGGAGGCGTATTTCAGAACTGAGTTGCTGGAGCAAACTAATTCTGAGTGAAAGTTCATCCTGTGTGTAATTGCCCCCGGTACCAAAAAGCAGTTTTGATTCGTGATCGTCAACCCCTAAAAGTTCAAGTAATGCCCACCGCTTTCTTACCTCACCGGCAACTGTTCGCGAAGAATCTGAACCACCCGAAGTTTCCATAGTTAGTATACGCCACAGGTATTCTGGAAAATACCGGGCATCTTTAGGGTAGTTCCAGATATCGCCCAGAAGATTCCGTTGATGATAAAAGCCGACCTTTTTTTTATTGTTTGTGAGTACAGCTATTCCAAGAGCAGCAGATAAGGCTGATCCAGCAATTACTGCTATGTTTTGTGGTTTCTGGTTGCTAATTATTAAAGGGGCAAGGCCCGTTGCTGTTCCCGAAAAAATAGCACCTATTGTGAGTGTATTGTTCCTTTTACTTCCCAATGCTGCAAGATAGTCTCTTATTCTTGCGGTCCTGGAAACCTCGCAGTCTAATTCCTCAGCGGTACCATGAATTAAATTCTGTGCCAAAAGGATTTTTTTGCCAATGCCTTCCCTGATTTCTAACTCATCTACTTTGCTTATTGTTATTCCATTACCAATACCTTCAGATAGTAAGACAAGTTGGTCGAGTATTCCCACCGTTTTGGATACACGTAGGTTGTTGTTGCCTAAATTTGCCGATAGTTTCGGATATTTCTTTTCGAAAAGGTCTATGGTTTGGGGAGAAGGTGCTATGCTTGTATTAATTGCGATAGCACAATAATCATTTCGGAGCACTTTTGAAACTTTTTGCTTCTGAAGCTGGAAACTACAGCCACCAAAAATTAAGGAAGCTGCCAAACCGAATACAAAGTTCCTTGCTGTACTTCCTTTTTGAAGTCTTTGTACCATAACGCTTTATTTTGTTCCCTCAAAGATAATATTCTGTTCGTTATGAGATTGAAATAATCGGACAAGCAACAAAAGCTAACGTTCGAACAGTGCATATATAGGTTGAACCTGTTTGAAAACAATTCCCGTCAGGTTTTTTTTCTTTGTGCCAGTAGGGAAAGGCAAGACGAAACATCACTTAACTATCTTGGTAAATTTTTGAGATCTTGTAAATTTTTACAGATTGGCAGAACCAACCTTTTCCTTTGGCAGACTGATCAGTCGGGAGTAATGTGGCATTTTCGCTAAATTATAAAAATGGGTTATGGATTTGGTCAATCAATAACTGGTTATATTGGGATTTCTGTGAATGATGCGGTAAGACTGCCAAATCTGATATCCGCTCTAGATTTACTTGCCGTTTGATTGATTTTATTTGATCATGATTTCTGATAATAGATTTGTTTGACCAGAAGTATGTAAAGGTATATATGACAATAAAAGAATGCGTAGACTTGGAAAAGCAGCGGTAAAGAAAAGCCAACTTGGGACTGTATATTCAAATCAATGTTTTGTGAGCTGATAAATATCCTGTATCAATTTTTTTGGGTGTTCCGCCGTTCTTTTTTGCGGTTAAATGATTATCTCGATTTATTCCGGACCATTTGTCTACGAAAATGTGTTGCTGCGCATCATGTCTCATCAAGCTATAATTTAACAATTTAATAATCTGTCAGGTTCCTACCGCTTACATCAAAAGGACATCTTTGTGCGATTTTTTTAGTTAGAAATATCGCAAATCAAACACTTATTAATTATTTAATTATGCTCATGAAAGAAATTTACACACTTAATTTTCGGTTATCGGCCCCTCTGTCCCTGAAAATCATATTTTCAGCGGTGCTTTTGATGGTGTCGATAACTGTATTTGCTCAGCAGCCCGGGAGGACGGTCTCGGGCCAGGTCACAGATGAAACCGATCAGCCTTTGATTGGTGCAACTGTAAAGGTACAGGGTACTTCAAATGCTGTTTCTACCAATATTAAAGGCGAATTTAAGATCACTGCGGTAAAGGGCAAAATGCTTGAGGTATCTTTTATTGGCTACAAAACCAGACTGGTGGCTGCTAATGCAGATGTACTGGACATTAAACTGGAGCCGGATGCATCCAACATGGATGAGGTTTTGGTGGTTGGGTACGGAAAGCAGGCAAAAAATGATGTTACAGGCGCGGTTACCCAGTTAGATGAGAAAAACTTCAGGCAGGGGGTGGTTACTTCGGCCGATAATTTATTGCAGGGTAAAATTGCCGGTGTACGCGTTGTAGCAAGTAGTGGCGAGCCGGGCGGGGGTGTTGATGTCACGATCCGTGGGGTCGGCTCTATCCGTAGTGGAAGTACGCCATTATTCGTTGTGGATGGTGTTCCGTTGACCAATGATGATGTGAGTCCTGGGGGTTCGAATGTTGGTTTTGGCTCGTCAAAAGCAAAAAATCCGTTAAACTTTTTAAATACAAGTGATATCGAATCCATCTCGGTATTGAAAGATGCTTCTGCGGCAGCCATTTATGGTGCGCGCGGATCAAATGGTGTGGTAATCGTAACCACTAAGAAGGGTAAAACGGGAGCAGGAAGCTTCACTTACGATTCGTATCTGGGCCTCTCGAATGTTGCCCATAAGCTCGATCTTTTAACTGCCGATGAATACCGTACGGCAATCAAGGACAAATCCTTTGACCATGGCGGCAATACCGACTGGCAGGATGTAATCTACCGACAGGCTAAAACATTGAACAATTCAGTATCCTTCTCAAAAGCCACCGCTACCGGCAACTATTATGTTTCTGCAGCACAGATGGATCAGGAAGGCATTGTGAAAAACAGTAAATTCAGACGTACCTCAGCAAGGATCAACGCTTCTGAATCGTTTCTGGATGATAAAAGACTGAAAATTGGTATTAACCTAACAGGAAGTGAAACCCGCGACGATGGTGTGCCAACCAGTGATGATGGTGGTTCGAACGGACAGTTGATCATTCAGACCTTAATGTCGAACCCAACACGTTCGGTATTCGATCAGAATGGAAACTTCACCAATTTCAAGGCAAACGCGCACTATAACCCGGCCTACCTTTTGGATATCTACCGCGACCGTACACGCACCTTGAGGGTGTTGGGTAACCTGGATTTATCTTTCAGAATTGTAAAAGGGCTTGAATACAAGTTTAATTTAGGGCTTGACCGCTCTGTGGGTGAAAGGAATACCACTATTTTCCCTAACACAACAGATTTAAATCCAATAGGCAAGTATATCCAGGCTAATTTAGATTCGAAAAGCACGCTGATGGAGCATTACCTGAACTACAGCCTGCTTACCGGAAAACATAAACTGGAGGCTATCGCTGGTTTCTCTTATCAGAAATTCGAAAGGGGTGGCAGTAGCTTTAACCTTGATGGAATAGCAGCACAGAGCAGTGGAATTTTACCGGAGAACAATCCGGGTTATGCCGGAAAACAGACAGGCGTATTTGGTTTTGCACAGCTAAACGAGCTTCAATCTCTCTTTTCGAGGGTAAATTATGCTTACGATAACAAATACCTGGTAACTGCATCAGTACGTGCTGATGGTTCTACGCGTTTCGGTGCGAACAATAAATATGGTTATTTCCCTTCGTTTGCATTAGGCTGGAACATGGCGCAAGAAGATTTCTTCAAAAAAATACCTTTCCTTGATGAGCTTAAACTAAGGGCAAGTTGGGGCCAAACGGGTAACCAGGAAGTACAGAACAAGCTTACACAGGCCAGTTATGCACTTTCAGCCGGCGATGGTTATTATTTATATAACGACCTGGCCCTGGTTAACGGTATTTCGGTAACCAGAACACCTAATCCCGATTTGAAATGGGAGGTGGTTACCCAATACAACATAGGGCTCGATTTCGAACTCTTAAAGGGCAAGTTTTATGGGACGTTAGACTATTTTAACAAAACCACAACCGATGCGATCCTGAACATTCCTTCGCAGGTATTAAGTCCAACCAGTACAGTATGGGTAAATATTGATGGCAAGATTGTAAATAAAGGATTTGAAATGATGTTGGGCTCGAAAGTGATCAATACCGGAAAATTCAACTGGTCGGTTGATGTGAACGGCGCAACCTTAAACAATAAAATTAAAGACCTTCCGGTTTCAGAGATCCTGTCAGGTACCATTTCAGGTCCGGGACTTTCCGGTGTAACCGCCAATATCTACAGAAGCGGTTATGCAGCGGGTTCGTTTTACCTGTTGGAACATATGGGCTTTGACAGTAAAGGCGCAAATATTTTTAGAGATGTAAATAGTGATGGCGTGATCGACAATAAAGATCGTGTAATTTTCCAGGGAGCCATTCCAACTTTTACCTATGGTTTAAATAGCCAGATGACTTATCAGAACTTCGACTTCTCGTTTTCGTTCATCGGCCAAAAAGGTGGTTATCTGGTAAATAATACAGGTTTAAACGCATTGAACATCAACAACCTTTCTTCAGATAGAAATGTGGCCAGACGATATTTCGAATCAGGGGCCAATCCCGCCAACCCTCCACAGTTGTCTTCCCTATACCTGGAGAAATCAGATTTCATCAGGCTTAATTCGGTGCGTTTGGGGTATAATATCAAGCTTAAAAAACTAACCTGGCTGCAGGGACTTGGTGTGTATGTTACCGGACAGAATTTATTTACCATAACAAATTACAGCGGTTACGATCCATTGATTAACAGCCCGAAAGCAACCGGAGGAAACCAGTCGCTGGGTATCGATTATACCAGTTATCCAACGGCAAAGACATTTATTTTTGGCGCCACCTTAAAACTATAACAATGAAAACATATCAATTATTTAAAATAAAAAATATCATATTTCTGGTTACAGCCCTGGTTCTAGCCAGCTGTACCAAACTGGATGAAAAGGTGTTGGATGAAGTGCTGGGCGGTAACGCACAAAACCCGGCAGGGGCTTTAGCGGCAGCTTACGACCGTTTAGGTGATGGTACCTTTGTTGATCATGGTGCGGTATTCTCCCTGCAGGAATATACTACCGATGAAGCAATATTGGCTACACGCGGAAGCGATTGGGGCGATGGAGGTAAATGGCGTTCGATGCACGAATTTACCTGGGCATCAGACAATCCGATTGTCACTGATAACTGGAATATGCTTACCAACGGGATTACCAGATCATTAACAGCAATTAAACAGGTTACCGAAAGCAGCATCCCGCAGAGAACACTCTTTTTGGCAGAAGCCAAAGGTTTACTGGCCTTTTATACCTATACCACGCTCGATCTTTTTGGTCAGGCACCATACAGAGATCCGATGGATGAAAAAGCGCCTTTAGAGATGAAACAGGCTGCAACTGAAATTGATAATCTCATCCTTCAGGTTGAAGCACTCATCCCCGACCTGGCTACCTTAGGTCAACAGTCTACACACAACGGAAGGTTTACCAAAGAGGCCGCTTATGGCCTTCTTGCCAATATGTACCTTAACCGTGCGGTATTTAAAGACCGTTATGCGGCTTCGTTTAACTTTAATGAGAAATCGGTAAACACCAGTGAAACCGATATGGACAAGGTAATCAGTTATACTTCGTTGTTGATTAATTCGAGCAAGTTTAGCTTGTTGAGCAACTACTTCGATAATTTTGCGATCAAAAACTCCGGAGGTTCTGAACTGATTTTTGTAGTTACACAGAAAATTGACTATATCCATAATGGCTCCAATTCTTTCGCTTATGTTTGTGTAGAGCGTAACCAAAAGCCTTCACCATTAAACAGGGGAACCAATGCTGCATGTATCAGCCCCGAATTTTATGCAAGCTGGGATGGTAACCATGAAGACCCAAGGTTTGAAAGAAAATATCAGTACAGTGATGGTACCTGGTTTATGAATAATGCCCCAGGTAGTGTTCCTGCAACAGACCTAGTTCCTAATAGCAGCCCTGGCGTACCTTGGTTCCATTTTAATAGGGGAATTATGGTTGGTCAGCAATACGGACCGAAACTAACTACCGGAGGGGGATTCGAGATGACTTCAGACGGAAGAATCAAGGTTTCTGAACTGGTGATGGAGAAAAGTACATCCACTAAAATGGACTTCACCCCGGCGCTTAATTTTACAAACCCGGCACAGGCTGTTTTTGCGCAAAACGAAATCAACCGTGGTGCACGCTGTTTCAAATACGAATTCGACCCTGAGGAAGGTAACGGAACCAGCAATGTGGATATTCCTTTAATCCGTTTGGGAGCAATATATACCATGCGTGCCGAAGCTTATTTCCGCAAGGGCCTAACTACAGAGGCACTGGCCGATATCAACAAACTGCGTACTTCGAGAACCAGGGAGTCGCTTTACGGGAATGCACCTGGTGTTGCCATCCCATCGCTTAATGAGGCTGTACTTTACAAAGAGATTGCTTTTGAAACTTATTGGGAGCTGTTAAGGCGTCCGCAAATGATCCGTTTTGGTACGTTTGAACAGCCTTTTAGTGCAAAACCGGTGACACAGCCTTTCAGAAGGATCTTCCCGATCCCGCAGAGTACGCTTGATGTAACAAAGTCGATTAAGCAGAACCAAGGCTATTAGCCTTAGTCTGAATTTTTTTTTTTGCTATACTTTATGGTTCGCGTTGTTGTTTTCGGCGAAGGCTAATGGGAATGGATTGCCAATCCTACATTTTGGATCGTTAGCTTGTAATAGTCTTAACCAGCTATGGATGTGCCTGCTTATAGTTTTTAAGTGAAAAAAGAACAATCTGACCCAATGGAAATTTGGGTTTTATGGATGGCCCGGTCTGGACGGCCGGGCTGTTTATTAAACTTTATGGGGGCTGCTTGCATATGCTGATCTTCGCGGCTGGACTTGACCGATATTTTAATCCGCTACTGTACCATATTCAGCCTATGGCTAAAATGATTAGTGTGGATGCCGTTTACAGAAATCTTGTCATTATCCGCCAAACCTAAAAAAGCTTGCATTGCAGCATTTTTCCGTGGAGAGGTCTGATCGCTATGAATTTGTGTTTTGCCTGAACGAACCGTTTATCGACAGGTTTTCGTATGCCACTAAAAATGTAATCGATCCCATTGATTGTCTTTAGGTATATCCACTAAGCCCTATACTCATATTTTAATCGCAAGTAGATGAGGTACGTCACCGGACTGAAAAAGGGTATAAATAATAAAATCATTACCCAGATAAACTGCTGCTTCCGCTCTACCATATGCCAGCTAAGATCAAATAAGGCCGCTAGGCTCATAAGGCTTTTCCTATTAACCTATTGGTATTTTTGGTTTATTCTCTTTAAGAAATGTATTTCGGGATTTTTTTCTGATAATCTGATCTATTATCTGTAGGCCATTTACAGTGCACTTTTAAATACACCAATATAACTAAGTCCGATGTAATCTTTTTTATATGCTTCTTTGATTGTTACTGACGAATCGGTTAGATAGAAAGCCGCATTTACGGTACTGATACCCAATTGTTCTATAACTATTTCTGCCTGAGGAATACTGTTAATATCTATGGGCACTTTTTTTTGCAGCACTTCCAGAATGGGGACCGGTCTTTCGGATATGTTCAGGATCCCGATCATATCTTCATCATATTCTCCATCAAGCCCGATATCCTTAGCAAACTGACTGATTTCATCTTCCTGCTGAAAATAACTAAAGTAGGTCTGCTCATCTGCTGTTGTGTTTCCCATCCATAAATGGATTTTTTTCATTCTTTCAGTTGGGCTTATGTACATTTTTTATCTTTTTTGATTTTTCAATTTTAAGCATTTAACAGGAGATATAAAAGCTTTGGTCAAAGGCTTGTTGGAGTGGAAACAGTTTTAGCGTATTTGGAGATAAGTTGGCAGGTTGTTAATGAAGACAGCTATATTTTCTTGGGATCAACACGTTTGAATGAAATGTTTATAGCAGGATTTTTGTGGATTTTTTAGATAAAAAAACCTTGCCAATTGATTTGGCAAGGTCTAATTAGTGTTCCCGACGAGATTCGAACTCATATCAACTGAACCGGAATCAGCAATTCTATCCATTGAACTACGGGAACGCTTAGGGCTGCAAATATAGGATTTGAAAACTTATTTTTTTTGCATTTTGAATAAAAAAATGCACTTATTTTCTGTTTGTTGCTATCTCACAAAGTTTCCCGGGTTTTATGATTTCAGATAATATGTGCGCTTGGTTTTGTGTATTATGATCCTGGGCTGAGGCTGTAGGTATACAGTTAGGAAAGCACCGCATCAATCGGTTTAGCGTATGAATGAGGCTATGGGCTCACTTATAGCTCATTCCCGGCCCAATTTGGCCCATTTTAGTTCAAAAATTCCATTTTTTTTGATTCATAGATACGTTTGGACCATGAAACCTATATAACTGGTTTCAAAGCTAATATGATTTCTACAAAAGAGCTGTCCTTTCTTTTAAAGTCAGCGGTTAAAGCCGGAACGGAGAAATGTTTCCGTGATGGTGGGCTGTTGAAGCAGCATCTTTCCTTATCGGAGGCTTATGCGATCTATGGCAGGACTAATGTAGATAGGTGGATCACTGAAAAGCTCATTGTCACCAGTTTTGGTGCTGGTGGGATTTTGAGGAAATCCATTTCTAGAATTGAGCTGGAGGCTGTTGCTTTTAAGAGCAACAGAATCAGTTATCTGCCAGTGGCAGAACGTTAGGGTGCTTTTTTGCATCTGTTCTTTGACATACTGGAATGAAGCATTATTCCGCGAGGAGCGGAAAATCCTGCGAAGTTGAGATCATATCAATATGATGAAAGCGCAGGGGCAGGCGAGGGCCCGGTCCGTATGGATTGACGCGAGTAGTTCCGATCCACCGAAGACTTGTTTTTGTGTTTAGTTTAGGTAATTAAGGGGCCATGTGGCCCCTTTTTTTGTGGATTTTTTTTATGGAAATACAGATCAACATTTATACGCTGGAGAAGTTGCTTGCAGAAGCGGCGGAGATGGGAGCAAAGGCCGCGCTTTCCAGGATAGGTAAGTTAAGGCCTTATCTAAAAAAGGCAGAAGCTTTCAGGTTATATGGAAGAAGGAATGTGGAACACTGGATAACTGAAGGACTGGTTACCGCACGTAAGGATGGAGACCATTCGGCATCCTGGCGGATTGAGCGGTTGGAAATTGAAGCGGTCTGCAAGGCTAAAAACCTTATCCGCTTTTTATAGATTCCAGGTTAGGATATCTATGGGAGACTTCTGCTTTTTATACACGCAAGATGTCTTTTTGTCCGACGTAAATCCCTGCGGTATTTCATCTGTCCAAAAAGTATCTTGCCCGGAAGACTGGCCTTGGGCAGGGCCCAGCGTCCACCTTCGGGGTTGAGAAAACTCGCGGCTCGTTTTCTTTTTTTTGAGTTACATATAAGCCTATGAATAAAAAGCAGCCTGGAAGACCTCTGATGGTGCTTGGAAAACGTGATAAAAAGATTGATGTGCGTTTTACCAGGGATGAGTATGAACTAATTTTAAAGCTGGAGAGAACTTTGGGTATTTCTAAGGCTGATCTGATCCGAAACAGGATTTTGAGGGGTTCAGAGCAGGTGGTCGTAAATGCAGAGCAGCTGATTGCCGCGCTTGATCTTCTGGGTACAGAGATGGGAAGGGCGGGAAATAATATTAATCAATTGGCAAAATACGCAAATGCGCTCAATAGGCAGGGTATTCTTTCAGTTGTTGTTGTTGAACGGTACAATATTTTATTGGCAAATTATCAGCAGCTCCAGAAACGGTTGGAACTGCTGCTGCGAAGGGTAATCAGGTTAATAGGGAAGTAGAGGATAGAATGGTTTTATTTCACTCCCTTTTTAATTATGATGTACTGCTTGGCATGTAACTGGTTACATGGTTACTCTGTTCTGCTGTTATCTTATTAGCTGGCTCTATGGTTATTGAGTTCTATGGCTATTTAGTTAACTGAGAGGCTACTTCGCTGATGATCTGGTTATCAAGCCTTGTGTGTAGCTGTGAATTTAAATAACTATGTTTCTGGTGAGCTGGCTATCCTGCTAATTTCCGAACATCCGATCTTAATAACTTTATTACTGCTGAACAGTGTTACTGAATAACCTGCTATATGATTGTAAAGATACTTTCTTCCTCAGCCAGTTTTTCTGGCGTGGATTATAATACGGACAAAATTGAGCAGGGGAAAGGCGAACTGGTAAATGTTTCCAACTTCGGTGCGCTCCAGTTCCTTTCTGAGCTTAGGCCATCGGACTATATCAATTATTTTAAGGCGGTATCCTCAGTAAACAAAAGGGTGGCGAAGCCCCAGTTTCATGCGGTCATTTCGGCCCAGGGTAAATCAACGCTTAAGGATGAGCTCACCAGGATTGCCAAGAGCTGGCTTTCAAAGATGGGCTATGGGAAGAATCCTTACCTACTTGTATTTCATAATGATACAAAGAACAACCATGTTCATGCGGTGTCCACCAGGATCGATAAGGCTGGCAAAAAGATATCATCGGCCTTTGAAAAACTGAGATCAATCAGGATGCTTTCCCAGGTTTTGGAGCAGGATGATATTAAGGTGGTTGTCGTCAATCTTAATAAATATCGTTTTTCTACAGTGGCGCAGTTCAGGCTGCTTTTAGAGCTAAAGGGATTTTTCTCCAGTCTACAAAATGAAAAGCTGGAAATAAAGGGGCGGGATGGTCAGCGGTTGGAGATTGACTTAGGTGAATTTGATCTGCATTCTACATCTGGGTTTGATAAAAGCAGGTTGAAACGGATATCACAGATCAAAAAGATCCTCGAAAAATATAAGCTTCAGTACAGTCCTACATTGGTAGACCTGAGCTCTTTGGGCGAAATGAAAACAGAACCCGTTTTTCGTTATGGCTCACCGCTGGGTGATTTTCTACATTCAAAATTCGGGATCCAGCTCATCTTCCATTATTCAGGTGAGCATCTGCCATATGGTTATACTATTATTGACCATGCGGAACAAAGTGTATATAAAGGCTCTGAAGTGATGAAAATAGCGATGCTGGTGAGTGAAACTTCTGGTGGGATTACTAATGGTCCTTTGCCTGCACAGGCAGTTATGGATACTGCAAGAGATAATTCTACCGATGCTTCCGGATTTATATCTGCTTTGCAAAACAGTACAGGCTTTTCTGGCTTTGATAGTTCCATAGTGAACCTGCCTGATCTGGCGGAAGATATTGATGATGAGGCCATCCTCGGCCGCAACCGTCAACGAAAAGGCAAGGCCCGGACCAATACACGTTAAACTAAAAATTAAAATCATGCTGATAATTATCGGAAACCAAAAGGGAGGTGCTGGGAAAAGTACGCTCACGCTATTGCTTGCCAATTTTTTAACACTTGTTAAAAAACGGCGTGTTACTGTTATTGATATGGACTACCAGCAGTCGCTGGCCCAGAAATACGAAAAAGCTAAAATATTGGAGAATACTGAACCTTATGAGGTCATCGCGGCGGGACTGGAACATTTTCCTTCCATGTTCACTGTGCTTTCCCAAAGCCCGGAACATATTGTGATCATCGATCTTCCGGGTAAATTGGATGATGATGGATTGATGCCGGTATTCGCTTCTGCAGATTTGGTAATCTGTCCATTTTCCTATGATGAATTCAGTTTTGATTCGACGGTACTATTTTCTGTGGTTTTAAAGAAGATCAATAAAGATGTTCCGGTATTTTTTGTGCCCAATAGGGTGAAGGGAAACGTGAAGTATGAAACCCAGACCGAGGTAGAGCATCAGCTGATCCGCTTTGGAACTTTGACGGCGCCGATTTCTGACCGGGTGGATTTCCAGCGTACGAGCACGTTTCAGACGCCGCTGGTTCTGTACCCTATTATTCTTCCTGTTTTCGAAAAAATCTACGAAAGCCATATCGGTCTTTCTGGTACGTAATCCCACAGCTTAGTAAATGTATCATGGAAAAAAAGATTATTTCTATAGCAGATGAATTGCGCAGGTCAATATCGCTGCCCCCTGATGGAAAGCTGGATGACAGTTTAAGGAGTGGGCATTTAAATGGCATGTCTCCGAAAGAAAAACAGGTGAAGAATAAAAAAATGTTTTCCGGTGCTGCTGAAATTCTGGAGGCGATGACCGCATTTGATTGTTCAGGCAATACCCATATGCTCCATCCCAGGCTGGATGCAAAGACGGTTAAACTGTTGAACAGTTTTAAGCTGGCCTCAGGAATTGACATGAACCGTTTTATCGCTTTTTCTATCCACTACCTATTTCAGCAGCACCCCGAATTAAAAACTTATATCAAACAATCTTTAGAAAATTTTGAACTATGACTTGGACACAATTTATGATTTACCTTATTGGTACTTATTGCTGTTATTACGGGGCAAACCTGTTCTTTGATTATTCCAGGACAGGGATGGCTGATAAGGCCACTGATACGGATGTGATTTCCGTTGGCCTTTCTTCTTCCGATCTGCCCAGAAAAATAGCAATGGAAGATCTGGATCCCGGCTTTTCAGAAATCGCTTACTTTATCGGGGAAGGTGATGGGGACGTGGCAGATTCGCCTATCGTATCCTCTGGAGGGATTTCGATCCGGGAACTCTTTGAGCTTGCGAGGGATGAATCCATCGAATACATCAGATCGGTAAGCTTTTGATCATGAAAAGGTTTAAGGTTTTGTTATTGTTTTTGCTGGTGCAATTGTTTGCTTTGGTTACCAGTCCTTTGGATTTGCTGGCCCAGCCAGGTCTTGCTGAAATGGGCGAGGCACGTTCATGGATAAGAGAATATTTTTTTTCAATGCGGGACTTCTCCTATGTGGTTTCCGCACTGATTGCTATTGTTGGCGCCGTGGTGGTCTACCATAAATGGCAGATGGGAAAAGATGTGAGTATGGATATTCCCGCCTGGTTTTTCTCCTCCCTTTTCGTGCTTTTGACCTGGACTTTTCTTTTACATCTTTTTGGTCTTTAATTTATTTTTCACTAGTAATCCCATAGCCCTTTTTGGGCTTTTTTTATTTCCATCCATTTATCTTTTAATCAAAATTGTTATGAAAAAAATCAAGAATGTACGTTTTATTATCCTTTTGTTTTTGGTAACCGAGGCCGGTTTTCTTTTTGCCCAGAGTGGCGTCAACGGATTGAATACCGCGACCTCGACCTTAAAGACCTATGTTGATCCGGCATCCAATATTGCGCTGGTTATCGGTGGTATTGTCGGTATTGTTGGTGGGATCAGGGTGTATTCCAAATGGAACAGTGGTGATCAGGATATCAATAAAGAGCTGATGGGCTGGGGCGGTTCATGCCTTTTCCTGGTGCTTTCTTCGCTGATCGTAAAAGCTTTCTTCGGGCTGTAAATATGGAAGCCAGAAGATATAAAGTGTACAAAGGCCTTCAGCGTCCATTAACCTATAAGGGTTTTAAGGGCAGGTTTATCTATTGGGGCCTTGGTATGCTACTGCTGTCCCTGGTAAGCGGTGCGCTGTTAATGGCCATTATAAGTATGTATATCGGGGCAGTAGTGATGATCGGTATGCTTATTTCCGGCTTTTTCTGGATTGGCACCCGCCAGAAAAAAGGGCTGTACGATAAAAATAAGTTATGGGGGATTTATCTCCACCCATGCAACCTTCAAAAAATATATAGATATGTCAGGCAAGAACGAATTTAAGCTTCCCTATCTGGGCATTGATGCCGGGATCGGTGAAGATCTGCTCTATGGGCTGAACGGAGAATTTTCGGTAGTGATCAACATGGAAAACCCTGTTAACCTGTATGCAGCAGATGCAGAGGCCTTTGAAAATTTCCATTCTGTTTTTATGAACCTTATTGGCATTATTGGGGAAGGGCATATCATCCAGAAGATCGACGTGGTTTCAAAAGCCGTTTACGCTGCAGCCCCTGCAAAAGAATATCTTCAGGAAAGCTATAACAGACACTTTTCCGGAAGGATCTTCAATAAACAGCAGACCTATCTGGTGATCACGCGGCAGCCTTCTTTTTCGCGTTTTTATAAGTTTGATTCTTCGGCCCTGCGGGATTTCAGGCAGATGATATCCAAGGTGATGGATATTATGGTGGCGGGCGGCATGATGCCCAGTCTCCTGCGGGAAAGGGAAATCAATAAACTTGTCCTGCAGACGATGGCCATGAATTTTTCTGATGGCGCGGTATCCCTGGAAAATTATAAATCGGGGGAGACTGGTATCGGTCTTGGGGAAAAGACGGTCCGGTGCATCCCGCTCATCGATATTGATCAGATCGAGCTTCCCCCCGAAATCCCTGTTTTTGGTAATCTGGCAGAGGGAAGCAAGGTGAGGGATTTTCCCGTCGATATGCTTTCTTTTCTTTTTCGGGTTCCTGAATTTGACCGCCTGCTTTATCACCAGGTAATTGAAATCCCATCGCAATCTAAAGTACTTGCCGGTTTGGAGCTTAAAAAGAAAAGGCATTCCGGGATTCCTGATCCGGTGAACAGTATCTGCGTGGAAGATATCTCGATGCTGCTTGATGATGTGGCCAGGGATAACCAAATGCTTGTCAATGCACATTTTAATATCGTGGTCTGCGCTAAAAATGAACATATTTCAAAAAGCTGCAATTTTATTGAAAGCGCGCTTTTTCAGATGGGCGTAGTGCCTTCAAAAAATGCCTATAACCAGATGGAGCTTTTTCGCTCCTGTTTACCAGGAAATGCTGTGGAGCTTAAAAAGTACGATCTTTTCCTGACTACTGCTGAAGCGGCGCTGTGTTTGTTTTTTACTGAAGCGCCCCAAAAAGACGAAAAGTCTGATTTTTTGGTCCGTTTTACAGACAGAAAAGGAGTGCCGGTGGCAATTGATCCGGAGGATCTGCCAATGGCCACGGGAAGGATCAATAACCGCAACAAATTTGTGCTCGGACCTTCAGGTACAGGCAAATCTTTTCTGATGAATTCACTTCTGGAGCAGTACCAGCTTTATAACATGGATGTAGTGATCATTGATACGGGGCATTCCTATTCAGGCCTATGCAGTTACTTTGGAGGTAAATACATCACTTATTCGGAAGCGGAGCCGATCACAATGAATCCTTTTGTAATGAGCGAGCAGGAATATAATATAGAGAAAAAGGATTTCCTATCTACCCTGATTATCCTTTGCGTCAAAGGGCAGGACGGCACGGCTACGCAGCTGGAAAGGGATATCTGGTCGAATGTAATAGGCTCATATTATGCCAACTGGTTCAATCCATTGCCGGATGTGCCGAAAATTGGATCGCTATGTTTTGATTCCTTTTATGAATTTACCCTCTATAAGATTCCGCTGATCATGAAAGAGGAAACAGTTCCTTTTGATTTTGACCAGGCGAGGTTTATTTTGAAGAAGTTTTATCGGGGCGGAGAATTCGGCACGATACTCAACAAACCCGGTGATACTTCGCTGTTAAATGAACGGTTTATCGTTTTTGAGATTGATAATGTGAAGGAGCATAAAATACTCTTTCCGCTCGTCACGCTGATCATTATGGATGTGTATATCCAAAAGCTGAGGCACAGAAATGGTTTTAGGAAGTTGTTGGAAATAGAAGAGGCGTGGAAATCGATTTCTTCTCCGCTCATGGCAGGCTTTCTGGTTTTTGTTTATAAAACCGCACGGAAATTCTGGGGGGAGATTATCACTGTTACCCAGGACCTGGAGGATATCATCGGAAATGAGATTGTAAAAAATACGATCGTCAGCTCTTCTGATACGGTCATATTACTGGACCAGACCAAATTCAAAGACAGTTATAAAGAGATCGCGGGTTTGCTCTCGATCAGTGAAACTGAACAGCGGAAAATTTTCAGTATCAATCAACTGGATAACCGGTCTGGCAGGGGAAGATTTAAAGAAGTCTATATCAGGCGCGGTGCAATGGGTGAAGTATACGGGGTAGAGGTGTCGCTTGAACAGTATCTCTGTTACACCACAGAAAAGCCTGAAAAACTGGCGGTAGAAAGTTATGTTTTACGGCTTGGATCTTATCCGGCGGCGCTTGATGCATTTGTTTCCGATCTGAAGGCGAGCGGGCTATCCATCGGGGAGTTCGTTACTTCTGTTAACCGTGCTTCGGGTTATTTAATCAATTAAATTTTATTATTAATCAATAGGATATGAAAACAATACTTATGTTTTTAATGGCTCTGCTATGGCTTTATACTTCGGCCCAGACGCTTTATGTTGACCCACTAACTTCGGGTGCGATTGCGGGGCATGCTTCGGTGATCAATGGACAGCTCGACAGGACAAACGACAATCTGAGCCTGATCTCAAAAGGCCAGCTTGCAGTGACGGGCCAGCTGCTCGTCGTAAACGATCTGCAGGACCGGATCTATCAGGGGCTTACCCAGGTTGCCGCGGTGATGAACAACCTGGTGTCGGTAAGAGAGATCGGTGAGATCGGGCTTGACATTGTAGGGGATGTTGAAAAAACGGTGGCGCTGGCAAAGTCTGATCCCATATTGCTACTATTTGCGGAGCAAGGTGCGCGCGAATTTAAGGTCAGGGCACTTTCACTTGGAACGGAAGTTGGCGCTTTTGTACTGAAAGGCGGTAAGGGAAACCTGATGGATGCAGGCGAGCGTTCAAAACTGCTCAACAGTATCGCTACACAGATGCGGATTCTTCGCGGCACTGCATATGGGATGCACAGGGCAATGTACTGGGCGAAAATGAAAGGGTTGTTTGCCTCGCTCAATCCATGGGCAGGATGGGTAAACATGGATGTTAGGATTGCCAATCAGGTTATTTCGGACGCTAAATATTTGAAAAAATGAGAAGTTTTATTTTGATCATGCATCTGTTACTCGGCTGCTTTTTTGGTAGCCAGGCCCAGCAGAAAGCGCTCAATATTCCCGGGATCCACCAGTTGGTGAGCGATTCAAAAGCTGAATATGAAAAGCAGCAGGCGGCAAGGGACAGGCAGAGTGTGAACCTGATCAATGAGCAGGCGAACAGGACAATGCTCGCCAGACTTAAAAACAGTTACCGCGAAATACAGGGACGGTTCAATCTGATCGGTACGGCAACAATCGCTTTGGATATCGGATTAAAAGCGGTTCCATTGGTACAGGGCATCACCGATGACCAGGTGAAGTTTTATGAGATTGCCAAAAAGAATCCTGCTTTGCTTTTACTGGTTTACCAGACCGAGGCCGAATTTCTTTCGCGGTCGAAAGATCTGCTTTCTTTTCTGGTAGGGTTAATGGTTAGTATCGGGGCAGTCAACCAGATGAAGGTTTCGGACAGAAAAATCCTGTTTGACTTTGTTCTTGCTGAGCTCTCGAAGCTGCGTGCATTGTCCAGTGGCCTGGTAAATATCATTTCTTATGGGAATATGCGGGCACTTTTTATGGGGCTGAACCCATTTTCAGATTACATCAATACCGACCGTTCACTCATTGAGGACATTATCCGGAACGCCAAATACTTAAAAAAATGAAGAAGGAATTATTTCTGCCGGTTTCGGTGTTGGTGACTGTTTTGCTTCTTGGGTTCTGTTTTTTGAAGGGATATGGCCAACGGGTAGTCTTTGATTCCAGGCATTTTGGTATTGTCAATGAAAATTTTGCAGTGAGGAGCGCTGCGGAAATGACGCATAACGAATTTCTGGACAGGATAAACGCAAGCCTGAAACAGATCAATCTGAACTGCGCTACTGTTGTGGCCGCGCAGGCCATTATCTATGAAGGACTTTCTAATGTTAATTCTGCATTAAAAGGAGGGTTGATGGTCAAAAACATGGCTGCGGTCTGCGGCGATATATTGAATTACTCTACCCAGATGGCAGAACTGGCCAAATCGCAGCCTTACCTCCTGCTTTTTGCAGAAGACATGTACCATGAGATGAATTCGCGGGCGGTTAGGTTATTTAGCGAAGTTTCCGGATTTGTACTTAAAAGTGGCAATAACATACTCATGGATCATGCCGCAAGGGATGCGTTAATGCGAAAGATCAATACCGAACTGCACATCCTATGCGGGCTTACTTATGGTGCCTGGAAAGCGATGTATTATGCCAAAATAAAAGGTGTGTTTTCTTCGCTCAATCCTTTCGCTTCATTTATCAATCAGGACCGATCAGTAGTCGAAGATATTATCAGAAATGCTAAATACTTAAAAAGATGAAAAAAATAAGATTCAATAAAAATATTAGGCTTATATCTATGGTGGTGCTGTTGACGCTTTCAGCAATATTTTGTGCTGCCCAGAAATTGATCAGGGATGAGAGCATGGTCAATCAGCAGGAGCGGATGGTCTTTAAACAATGGGACCGTTCAAAGTTTACCCCGACTTCGGGATGGCTGGGCATCAATCCATATTATTGGCTGACCTGGGGACTGCACCCGAATTACCCCAAGACGGATCTGCGGCCATTAGGTGGGGCAGGGCCGCAGTTACAGCGGCTATCGTTGGCAGGACTTCAAAAAGATGCCGACCGGTCTTATGAACTTCATTCAGATTCATTGGGAAATGTGGCTAAAGAGGAAATACTGGGCCATTCCGGATTGCTATCTGCCGCTGATCCTTTATGGTTGCTCTATTATTCCCGTCAGCTAAAGCCTGTGACCGATTTTGATCCGCTGCTCGCGATGGAGGGTTTAAGTGCTGGCATCAAGGCCAAGCTGATCAGTGAAGGCAGTTATGAATGGTATAACGGCGAAATGAAGATGCTGGCCGAAAGACTGGATCTGACCAGAAAAAGCAATCAGGACCGTGGTGCAAGGATACTTTCTTACCATGGGATGCTAATGGATTACCGAAAGCTGATGGGCATTTGGTCAACAAGGGTTTCGACTGCTGGAAAGTTCATTGCTCAGAGCCTGCTTCAAAAGAAACTTAAAGCCCGGGAAACCCCGATCGAAAAGTGGACGGAGAACAGTGATGTTGAAATAGCGAAGGAAGTGCTGCGCAGCCGTAATTATTGATTTATCCTAAACTGTTTATTATGAAAAAATATATAGGGCTTAGCTTGGTGCTGACGGTTTTCGCCATTGAAGCATCTGCCCAGACTACTGATTACCGGCGGTCATTCGAGTTTCTGCAGGGGAATGGGGTTTATGAGGAAGGGGTAATGGTCTTTTTAAAAGGACTGAAAAATTCCCTCTGGGAGCATTTTGATCTTTTTATTACCGATGCCAAGGCATTGGCCGCCATATTCATGATCATATTCTTTGCCATTAAGTCCTATGAGATGATCTCAGGGGACAAAAAGCTGGAGATTATGCCACTGCTCCGTCCGTTCGGACTGGTGATGATCATATTATGGTGGGGTGCTTTTACCAAGGTGATTGCTTTTCCGACCGATATGGTCGCGATGAAAACTGAAGAGATGTATATGAGCGAGCAGGCCAACGTCAATAACCTGCGGTTGATCCGTGCCGATTATATGATCAAGGTTGCCAACGCGCTCTACAGCTTTCAGGCAGAGACAGAGCTTGCTGAAAAAGAATCAGATAACTGGATCGGACAGGCATGGGACTCGGTCACCAGTTCGGTCAAAGAGGGTATGTCGACGGTGATCAGTCCGGTCATAGAACTTAAAAACCGTCTGAAGATCGGCATGCAGCTGCTGTTGACGCAGCTGCTGGAACTGCTGGGAATCTGGATCCTCCGCCTGGCTGTTTATGTGCTGTTTATTATCCAGATCATTTATTCCGCGATCCTGATTATCCTGGGCCCTTTTGCAGTTGCCGCTAGTATACTGCCTTCTTTCAGGGATTCATTGAGTACGTGGATCGCAAGGTTTGTTTCGGTAAATCTTTATTTAGGGATAGGATACCTGGTGATGTACATTATCGCCCTGCTGCAAAAAACGGCCATGACCATGGAGATCAGCAGGTACAAGGAACTCATCGGTGAGAACGGGGAAGGAGTGAATATGGAAAAAATGGCCTGGTTTGCAGGAAACGGAATTCTTTCATTCGGAACGGTGATCCTCAGTTTTCTGATCGGGGCGATCTGCATGTTCACCGTGCCCAGCATTTCCACCTGGATCATTTCTACTTCCGGGATCAGCTCCGCTGCATCCAACTTTGGCCGTGGATCCCAGACTGTTATGGGAATGGCGAAAAAGGCATCGGGAAAATTCTTTTGATTATTTACCCATTAACCATTTATTATGATCATCAAAAATATCGAATCCAAGATCCGCCTGGCCTCTTTTGTGTCCATAGGGAGCTTACTGCTCGCATTTTTTGTAAGTATAGCGGTATCCTTTTATGCCTATAAACAGGTTGTTTCTGCCCGAAAGAGCATTTATATACTGGATAATAACGTGCCGATCCTGGCCAAACAGACAGATGTGCAGATGAACCGTCCGGCCGAATACAAGGCCCACATTGACTTATTTCATTCCATTTTTTTTTCGCTTACACCCGATGACCGTTTTATTGAGTATCAGATGAAAAGAGCAATGTACCTGATTGATGAATCAGGGGCCCGCCAGTATAATGACCTCAAGGAAAAAGGCTATTTCAGCTCGGTTCTTTCAAGCAGTTCCGTGTTGACGCTTCAGACCGATTCTATCGTCCTTGATCTGCCGCATCTGTACTTCAGGTATTACGGAAGACAGAAGATAGACAGGCGCAGCGTGACGGTATCCCGCTCGCTGATTACCGAAGGTTATTTGAAAGATATGCCAAGGAGTGAAAATAATCCCCACGGGGTACTGATTACCGGTTGGAAAACCATTGAAAATAAAGACATCGAAAATGTTCAGAAAAATTCGCTCTAACAGGGCACCGGAAAAAACGGTATGGGCAGACCTCAGGGATGAGCTGGCGCCTTATATAAAAAAAATACACCATTCTTCAGTTCTGGTTTTATCCAGGTTTCCACGGACAATATTTGTCTGTATGGTCATTGCAGTGATCTACTCGGTATTATGGTCGTTCAGTTCTGATCTGAAGTCGGGGAATCATAATTCCCCTGTTCTAAGTAGGAAGAGGGATAGTGTTCAAAATCTTAAGCGCAGTAGAGAAGGACTGAATTCCATTTCAAAAACGGCGAATGATCTTCGCCGGACAATAACCATCAGGGAGAAAGTAGACTCGGTGTTAAATAAAAAGAAGCTTTTGCGGGCTGATTCTATATTTCTGGAAGATGCGCTGCGGGAGCTTAAACTAATCCAACAACCATGAAAATAAACTTAAAACAGCCCAGATATGTAGTGCCGTTACTAGCGCTACCGTTTTTATGCCTGTTCTTTTATGTCTACCAAAGCTCGGCCGGTCAAGAGAAACAGGTCGTGATTCAGGATGGGATGAACAGCAATGTTGCCGATATATCAGACCAGGTCAGGCAACGCGGAATTACTGATAAACTTGATGCTTACCGTGACCGCTATAAAGAATCCGAAGGGTTGACGGCGATCAATAATATTGATGGTGATGAGGCCGCGGTAGTTGTGGTTAAGGCTGAAAATCAAAAACCCGTACTGGATTCTATTGACAAAGTGCTCAAAAGGCGTGGAATGGCGGCGGTAAGTTCCGATATGGTTACGTCTTCAAACTTCAGACCTGATCACAGGAGCAGAGCAAAGCTTACTGCGGAAGATAGGGCGATGGCAGATGCACTATCTGCATTTGCTGAGCGGGGCAGACCTATCAGGCACCCTGTCATAGATAAGGCGGTTAAAGAGCCTGAACAGGATCCGATGGAAGTGTTTAAAAAACAGATGTCTTATATGGACAGTATGGGAAAGGCCAACGATCCTGAATATCAGGCAGAGCTTAAAAGAAAAGAAAAATTAAAGCCTAAATCGGCTCTCACCCTTGAGCATGTTCAGCCCGTTACCAAACGTTCTGCTGCTGAAGGCATTTTTAACACGGTAATGGCAGAAAAAGAGAAAGGTCTGATAAGTGCCGTGATCGATGAAAATGTGACAGGTTATTCAGGCTCAAGGATCAGGATCCGTATTCTGGAAGATCTGTTCGTAGGTTCCCTGCCGATTAGAAAAGGGACTTATCTCTACGCGGAAATTTCGGGGTTTTCCCAGCAAAGGGTCAAGCTCAGTATCACCTCAATTGCAAGGGAAGATAAAATCATTCCTGTCAGGCTCGAAATATATGACCTCGATGGCCTTGAAGGGCTGTATGTTCCCTCGTCCAACTTTAGGGAGTTTTCCCGCAACCTTGGAGCCGAATCAATCCAGGGTTTTTCTGCTCAAGGGGGCGCTAAGGATCAGCAGGAATTCCTGATGAGCGCGGTAGATAGGATATTCACTTCAACCTCCTCGGCAATATCCGGGCTGATCAGAAAAAACAAAGCGAAGGTCAAATACAATAGCCGCGTTTATCTTATCGATCCCCAGTCGTTCCAGAAACAATCAAAATAAATTTTATGAAAAAAATACTTCTATTGGCCATAAGCTTTTTGGCCACCTGGCATTCTTTTGCCCAGACATTTCCTTTAGATAAGCCCCTGTCTGTCATATATCTTAAAAAAGATATGACGGTGCATATCCTTTCACCGGAAAATATCCGCTATGTTGATATTTCTACCCCCAAGGTTCACGGTGATATCCCGGTGGAGAACCTGCTGAGATTGAAACTGATGGATTCCTGTGCTTCCGCTTTTTCAGCGGTGCTCACCGTAGTGGGAGAAAAGAATATCTCCCAGTTCAGCCTGATTTATGATCAGGGTAGGTCAGATACTCTTTTCAGGAGCAATCTGGATATCGGTACTTCGGATATGCGGCCCATCTCATTGCCCGATGTCGCGCTGTCTGAATCAGAAGCCCGGTCTTATGCGATTTCCATGTTCAAAAAATCCTCCATGAGGGGAGATGTCATGGCGAAAGGCTATGGACTTAAGGCAGTGCTGAACAAAATCGCATGTCTCGGAGATTATGTGTTTCTCGATATCAGTTACCTGAACAAAACTAATCTTAAGGTGGATATCGATGAGGTGAGGTTTAGTATCGATGATAAGAAACAGATCAAGGCCTCGAATAGTCAGTCCATTGAACTCGTTCCGGAGTATGTTTTTTCCAGGGTTTCATCATTTAGCAAGTATTACCGCAATGTGTTCGTTTTTAGAAAATTCACCTTTCCTGGAAACAAAATCCTTAATGTGACGCTTTCCGAAAAGCAGATCTCAGGTAGGGTACTTTCTTTTGGGGTACGATATCGAGACTTACTGGACGCAGATCCCCTTGAACATTAATTTATTGCTTTTATGGAAGAGTCAAAAGAGATCCAAAAGCTTCACGGCTTTCTCCAATGCCTGATCTATTTCTGCATTTTCTTAGAGGTCACACTCTTTGTATACATTGACGCGCCGTTCTGGGGACTTTTCGCTAAGGGGCTTTACAGGATCAAATTGCTCCCTATCTATGACGAGCTGATTTACAGCAAGCTGTCAGTATTGCTTTTGATCTGCCTGGTCAGTATTGGAACGTTATCCAAAAAGCAGCCGGATTTTGATGTGAAGAGCAACATTGCCTATCCACTCTGTGCCGGTCTGGTATTATATTTTGGAAGTATCTATTTCTTTGGAAAGCCTTCTGTTCTGGCATTTGCTTATACTTCCTGGTGCGATTTGGGATATATAATCTGTTCGCTGTTCGGCGCGGTAATGATCAGCGTTTCTATGGACAATGTGTCAAAGATCATCCGTTCCGGTTTAGGTAAAGATAAATGGAATGTGGAGGCTGAAAGTTTTATGCAGCCGACGGTCAAGGTAGAGACGCCATATTCAGTGAATATACCGATGCTTTTCTATTACGGAAAAAAGGTACGAAAGGGCTGGATCAACCTGGTCAACCCTTTTAGGGCAACAATGGTGATCGGTACGCCGGGTTCCGGAAAGTCTTTTTCGGTCATAAACCCATTTATCCGGCAGATGATCTCCAAGTCTTTTGCTATATGCCTGTACGATTTCAAATACCCCGACCTTGGAAAAATCGCATACTATCACTTTTTGGCCGCCAAGAAGAAAGGGTTATTGGAGGGATTTTCTTTTCATGTGATCAACCTGAACGAGGTTGAAAAGAGCAGGCGGATAAATCCTCTCCGGGCCGATTATATCCTGACTCTGGCGGATGCTTCCGAAACCGCTGAAGCAACGGTTGAGGCATTGAAGAAAGGGGATAAGGCAAGTGGTAGTGACGCTTTTTTTACGCAGTCCGCGATTAACTTTCTGGCCTCGATTATTTATTTTTTGAGCAGGTATGAAAATGGGAAACATTCCAGTCTGCCACATGTGATGGCTTTTTTAAACAGGTCGTATGCGGAAATATTTGCGGTACTTTTTACAGATCCTGAACTGGTTTCGCTTCTTTCCCCCTTTAAATCAGCGTTTGCGGCCAAGGCCTTTGATCAGCTCGAAGGGCAGATCGGCACACTGAAGATATTCATGAGCCGCATGGCGACAAAGGAAAGCTTCTGGGTCTTTTCGGGAGATGATTTTAACTTAAAGATTTCCAGTAAGGAATCGCCCGGGATATTGGTACTGGCAAACGATCCCAATACGCAGAACATCAATTCGGCATGTTATTCCGTTGTCCTGAACAGGTTGACACGGCTGATCAATTCAAAGGGAAACCTTCCCTCTGCGCTGCTTATTGATGAAGTACCTACACTTTTTGTCCACCGCATCGAAAATCTGATCGCTACCGCGAGATCCAACAGGGTAGCTGTACTGATCGGGCTCCAGGAGCTGCCACAGTTCAAACAGCAATATGGCAAAGATACCGCCTCTACGATTACTTCAGTAATTGGAAATGTGCTTTCAGGATCTGCAAGGAACAAGGAAACGCTCGACTGGTTGGAACGGATCCTTGGAAAATCCAAACAGTTGGGTGAAAGCCTTTCAATAGACAGGAGCAAGGTTTCGGTCTCATTGAGTGAAAAACTTGAGGTATTGATCCCTGCCGGTAAAATTGCTTCGCTTGGTGCTGGGGAAATGGTAGGGGTAATTGCAGCTGACGCGCAGAGTTCGTTCTCGGGTAAGTACGAGACCTCGGCAATCAATTGCAGGATAAACCTGGATATGGACGAAATTAAAAAAGAAGAAGATGGATATGTCGACCTGCCCGTTTACTATGATTTTGGGGACAATAAAGAAGAAATACTCCGGAGCAATTTTATGCGCATTACCAGGGAAATCGAAGTTATGGTCGCTGGTTTTGCTTGAGGTAGTGCTCCAGTCTTTTGGTTTTGCCCATGCCCAGTCTTTTGATGGGCTGATGCTTTCCCTTCCGTTGCGGCAGTTCAAGGTTAACTCCGGGTTTGGACAGCGCACACATCCCGTCACGGGGCAAAAGAATGTTTTTCATACTGGTATAGATCTGTATGCAAGATCGGATACCGTGTTTGCCATCCTGCCCGGCAAAGTTATCAAGGTATCATCCGACCTGATTACCGGAAACTATATTATCATTGCCCACGGGGCATACTCCAGTGTTTACGGCCATCTTTCAACCTCGCTGGTCAACGGCGGGAATCTCGTGGCATCAGGAACATCAATCGCTATCTCTGGGAATACCGGCAGGGTAACTGGAGAACACCTGCATTTTGGATTAAAACACAAAGGAGTATTTGTTGACCCGCTTAGAATGATCTATCTCTTTAGCAATATGGATAAAGAAGAGCTTTACCTGTTTTTAAATGACTTCGTCAAACCGAAGAAACCGCCCGACCTGGCTATTCAGGTTGAAGAAAGGACTGGGATTAACCATTAAACCAATATTTATTATGAACACAGTAATATTAAATGAAAAAGATCTGCCCATGGAGCAGCTCCGGGAGATCGGACTTGCCAGGGGTGAAGAACTGTTGATCGATCGAAAAGACATTCATGCGCTTTTATCCGGCGGCAGGACCAATCTGATCAAACTGCATGATATCTCCCGTAGCGGGATAGAGATCAAAGAAATGGAAGTGAAACTTTCTCTGGTTAGAGGCGTAACCGGTAAACCGGATCTTTTGGTACATCCTGTATACAAACAGTCGTTAAACCCATCTTACATCAATCAAAAGGAAGCTGATCAGCTTATTCTGGGTGAGAAGGCGAATATCTTAAAAGAAGTTGACCGGGACGGAGAGAAGAAATCACTGTTGGTCGAATATGACTGGGATACCAAAGAATTTGTAGTGACTGATATGTTAAGGGTCAAAGCACCGGAAAAAGTTAACGGAATGGCGTTGAGCCCTTACCAGAAGGAACGTTACAGTACAGGAAGGCAGATCGAGCTTGAAGATGGTACTTTGATCCAGGCGAGCAGCACAAGTGCCGAAGGCATCCGTTCAAATAGGCTTGCGCTGGTTGTTTCGGTATTGATGGACGGAGGAATTTCCTATCTGCTGTTGACTGGACTTAAAGCATTGATCGGAGACAAAGGTATGCTTGCGCAGACCAATGAAAAAAATAACGCCTATAAAGAGGCATTCAAGGAATATGAAAAACAGCAGTTGTCAAAGCTCGGGGATATGTTGTCTGATGAAAAGATAGGTGCCAGCTCATCTCATAGTAGGGGGTATACGCGCTCAGGGATGTCAAGGTAGATGTTTTGCGCTGTTTCCGCGGCCAGGGACATATGTGAAAGTTATGGTTTTTCTTTTAGAGCCGATATTTCTGGTAGGCTGATTTTTGATTATAACAGTGGCCTGTCCGAGCGCTTTGGGAAAGATGGTCATCTGATACCAATCTCGGCTGGTTTTTGGTGCAGTAGGATTGCCGATCTGAATATTATAAGGGAAGTGTTTATCTGCCTGAGCGCTATGGATGCTGTTGCTTTTCTGCATTTCAATGCAGCACGTTTTAACCGGTCAGACGAGCTGCTGTTTATAGCCATCAGTCCTAGCTACAATTATCCTGAAGAGGTATTTAAGTTACTGGGCAAAGTAAAGATAAATATACTTTTGGGGAATGACCTTATCGATGTCCTGCGGGCGATCAGGTTGTGTATGGAATATAGGGGCATCAAGGTTTATTTTATCCTTCAAGATGAGCTGGTCGTTTTCATATTTACTGAGCGTATTTTTTTTATCTCCCAGCATAGGCTTTCCTTAAGGCAGTTCTTCTTGTCGGCCAAGATCAGGCCGTTTTTCAGGCAATATTTGCCGAAATCTAAAATTTCTTTTTTATACGAATTTCTAAATCAATGATACCGAGCTGTTTCAATAGCTATGGTTTCATTTTATATCAATCAAAATTAATCCATTTATTATGAACGAAAACAATTTGGAGTATCTTCAGAATAATCTGAAATACTTAGGGTTTGGCGAATCGCTGAACCAGCAACTTAAAGAGGCAATAGAAAAAGAGCTGCCGGAATTTAAACTTCAATCGGAGGTAAAAATGGCTGCGTCTAATGCCAAGGATAAACCTGAGCTCGCCGATGCCATGCGGTATGAACTTGACTTTTCAAAGAGTAAAGAGACCGATATGTACTTTTTTAATAAATACAATGCATCTCTTCAAAAAGCGGGAGAAGCCACCACCGTTGACCAGACTTTTTACATCAATAAGGGGAAAGGAGTGACGGCAAAGGAAAGTTACAATCTGCTTTCAGGGCGTGCGGTAAATAAAGATGTTGTTCTTAAAAGCGGTGAGAAAGCCAACATGTGGCTCAAGCTTGACCTAAACGAAAATGATCCGGAAAAAGGGTATACGGTCAAAAATTATGGTGAAAACTATGGTTTCAGCCTGGCTTCTTCGGTTGATAAGTTTGTCCTTCCGGATATCAACAAGCCTGGGTTCAAGGATCAGTTGATGAAGAGTCTTGAGAGAGGGAACCTGCATGAGGTGAGTTTTTCAAAGGATGGTAGAGAGATGAAGGGCTTTGTTGCTGCCAACCCGCAATTTAAAACGCTTGATTTTTATGATCATAATCTTAGTTCTGTTTATAGCAAAGCGGTCGACCTGAGAGAGGTCACTGCTAAGGCTTTGGCACCAGCGGAGAATAAGGAAGCTGTAGTTGAAGAGGCTTCGGTTGAAAAAAAAACGGGAAGGGGTAGGTAATTCAGCTCCGAACTATGGGCAGAAATTGTCCAATACACGGAGGCTTCGGCCTCCGTGCTTTTGTGTGCACAAATATTTTACTATTTTATTTCGCTAATATGATGTTATCAAGCCGTTTATGATTTGAATAATTTGCTGAATTCAGGTTAATGGATATATTTGCCGTTCAAAATTTATAATTAGAATGGAAAAATTCGGTAAAATCAAAGAATTGGTAGCTTCTATTGAAGCTGATGTAGAGAAATTTTATAATGCCAATAATGGTGCAGCAGGTACACGCGTACGTAAAGGTATGCAGGATCTTAAAAACTTAGCTCAAGAGATCAGAGCTGAGGTAACAGAAAAGAAAAATACAAAGTAAAATAAAACTGTTTTGGGAAAAATAGCGAAGCCGCTGTCCAATTGGGCAGCGGCTTCGCTCGTTTATAGTGATAATTTCTTTTTAGGTGTTGGATTTAAGCTGGTATTATTTAAAGATCAGATCTCAACCATCTTTTCGTTTTTTACGATCAGGATTTTTCCGTTTTCAAGTTCCAGCCAGCCATAATCAAAACAAAATCTGTAGATACCTTTTGATGTGGTAAGTATCCGGGTATGGAATTCGAAGTTAAATCCGTTATCTCTAAGCAAAAAATTGGTAATTATCATATTATCCCCCTTTTCATCAAATTGGTGTTTAAGGATTTTATGGTTGTTTTTAATAATTTCCGAGATCTTGTCATAAAAAGCTGGGGCGTTCCATTTTTCGGTCTTCAGCTGGTCACGCCGCGCGTGGTTGCGGCACTGGTCGCTGCAATAGACCTTGTCACTCCTGCCTTCAAATGTATTTTCACAGTTGCGGTAAGCACAGGTCCGCTCGTTTTCTATAGGCTGCTTCATACCTGGTAATCTCTATGGGTTCCTATCCGTTTTTTATCCGATCGGATCGGCTAAGACAATATACAACCGAATCGCCAGAATCCAATAAATAATTTTGTTCATACCTAAATTTTGTAGATATGAAAAATAGTAATCTTGCTACCGAAAATTTTTCCTCAGGAAAAAGAAATTATTTTCTTGATTTTAAAAGAGCGTTAAATGACAGCCGTTACCTATGCATTACAAGAAGCGATGAGCAGGATGATGGTAGCTATAAACGCTCAACTGTAGTGGTCTTTGAACAGGACTTTCATTTTTTGATCTCTGCAATGTCTTCGCTGTTCCACTCAGCAAGTTATCTAAGTCAGGATAGTTTCAGTGCAGCTGATGTAGTCCGCCTTAAAAGTTTCCGGGCGAATAAAGGGATCAAGTCATGGGATCCAAACTTGAGGCCAAGGGAAAAGTTTATTGCACTCGGATCTAGTCAGATGACAGATGCGGAACTGATGGCGATGCTCATCGGTTCCGGCCGAACTGATGTGAGTGCCGTAGATTTAGCAGAAAATATCTTAAAAGCGGTTGGCGGTCGGCTTGATCTATTGGCCGCGCAGGATCATAAATCGCTTTCCAGGTTTAAAGGTATCGGGTTGGCCAAGTCCAGTGCAATCCTGGCGGCGCTTGAACTAGGTAAAAGGATGTGCGCGGTTTAAGGTAAATCCAGAACAGAAATCGATCATTTAATGCGGTGGCAGTATCTGGAAAAACAGCCGATAAAGCCTGTTAAACCATGACTTATAATGGTTTCCAAACTAATTTGATGCTAATTTCCAATGGTGTGCCTCGGTGTTTTTTACGGGTTGAGCCTATTTTAGATATACGCTGCAACGTGAAACTTTACAATAGAAAACGGTAAAAAAGGCCGTAAATATCGGGCGCTCGGTGCACTGCGAGCGCATAATGTTTTGGCTGTGCCAAAACACCCTCCGGGACTTATAGCTCTCGTTTCCTATACACCCGTTTTTTCGGACTTTCTTTTTTTCCGTTTTTTCTTTTGGAAAGATTTTTTGGAAAAAAGGAAAGGAAACAAAAAGTTAAACTTAAAATTTTACGACATGGAAATTACAGGAAGATTGACCGCCGACGCAGTAGTAAGAACAGTAAGCGGAGGCAGAAAAGTAACAGGCTTTTCAATTGCAATCAATGACACTTACCGCTCGGGTGGGGAACAGAAAAAAGTGACCACATTTATCGACTGTTCGTATTGGCTCAATACGGGGATAGCTGAATATCTAAAAAAGGGAGGATGGGTACAGCTTTATGGCCGCATTGGTGTAAATGCCTATTTGAGCGGTTCGGATGAAGCGAAAGCCTCTTTAACTTTTCACACGAGCGAAATTAAACTTTTGGGAAGTGCTTCAAAAAACGAGAATAGTTCCCCTGCTTCTGAAACCACGCAACAGGAAACTCCAAAAGCAGCGGAGATCACAGCGAACAAATTCGAGGGCATTGATGATGACCTACCATTTTAATTACTAGCCGAAACATTCATTTTAGACATATTCATCATGGCACATAACTTAGTTTATAACGAGAGAACACAAAAACACAGCTTTTTTTCGGTAAGTGAAAAAGCATGGCACGGGTTGGGAACATTAGTAGAAGCTTACCCAACATCAGCAGAAGCGCTGAAATTTGCAGGGCTTGATTATTCGGTCGAGAAAAGACCGCTTTTTACAATGGATGCGCTAAACATGCAACTCCACAATGAACCCGATCCCGATGCAATTATATTGGGAGCATCCTCTGAGATTGAAGTTCCGAATTATTTCGCCACGGTGCGAAAGGATTCCGACACGGTTTTGGGTGTAGTCGGCAAGGATTACAGCGTGGTGCAGAATATTGAAGCCTTTGAGTTTTTCGATAGCATCGTTGGCGGTGGTGAGGGCATCCTCTATGAAACCGCAGGGGCGTTGGGAAAAGGGGAACGTATTTTTATTACAGCAAAATTGCCTTCCTATATTAAAGTAGGAAAGGATGACCTGATCGAGCAGTATCTTTTTCTGACTACTTCTCATGATGGATTCGGTAGCATAACTGCGGCTTTTACCCCTGTGAGAATCGTATGTAACAACACCTTAAATGCCGCCCTTAAAAATTCTTCCAATTCTATAAGAATCCGCCATTCTTCGGGCGCAGGGGACAGGCTTAAAACTGCCCACACCTTAATGGGTATTTCGGGCAGGATAGGGGATGAAATGGAGCAGGTTTTTAACCATTGGGCAACCGTGCGAATTTCTGATGAAGAAGTAAAGAAACTGATTCAGATCGCAATGGCTCCAAACCGTGAGGTATTAACCAAACTCAAAAACGGTACAGTTGACGAGGCATCGAGTGTATACAAAAATATTGTTGATGATGTTTTTGGCTATGCGATGGCCAATCCCTCACAGATGCTTGACACCACTAAAGGAACTTTGTTCGGAGCATATAATGCCGTAACGGGATACTATCAGAATGTGCGCAAATTCAAGGATGGTGAATCCAAATTCAAATCCATTTTAGAGGGTACAGCCAAACAAAGGGGACAGTCTGCCTTTGACCTTTGCCTTGATCTGGGCAGAAACGAAAACATTTCTTTTCAATTAAACTAAAATACAGGGAGCGGTTTTCCGCTCCCTTAAAAATCTATCATGAGCATATTAGCCGATACTACAGAGAAAAAAGCCCTTTATGAAATCGCCAAAACTTTAAGGTTTTTTGAAAACCTTGAATGCTTACAGATTTCCGCAGGGGATGCCGTGCGCATCCGCCATGCCGAAAACATTATCAAAAGCGTAATCGGAGGGAATGGTTTTGATGCCGTTTTTTCTAAACGCAGGGGAACACACTTAATCAAACAAAAACCATGAGAACCAACTTTTTTCAGGCCATCCAAAGACTGCACAGTGCAGGCTCTTGGATCATCAATATTTCATTTAGCGCAGAAAACGAACTGCTCGTTTCGGTTTTGCTTAGAAACAGTAGTAGTGCAGATTCGGGGGGCAGCCCCTTGCCACCGATGTTATATTGCGGAACGGCACAGGAAATCGACGAAGGATTTTTTGAAAGCCTTTCTGTTCCCATTGAACAAACGGTTTCTTTTTTTTCAAATCTATCTGCCTATCAAAAAGGTTTGGAAGATGCAAAAGCGAAACTGATGGCAAAGCCAAAAGAAAAGACTTCTGCAACTTCGGACACGAAAAAGACAGGGGATAGCCCGTCGGTATCGGAAGAATCCATTCCTACTAAACCTAAATTCGAGGATGTTTTAAAGGAGATCACCACGCTGAATAGTTCCTGTAAATATGCCGAAGCTATCGGGCTGCTTCCGAGTGTGGAAGATTATCCCGATAAAAAAGGGGAGATCGAAAAACTCCAAAAAGAACTCCATTGGAGAAAAAGTCAAATGACCTTATTGTAAACCAAAGAAAAAATCAGCCATGCTTAAAGCAACCGCAATACCAAGAACATTCGTTTTCAGCGACAAGGGACAGGAGGTAAAACTTTCTGACCCTGCACGAAAATTCAGCCCCGAACAGGTCATGGATTTTTATTCGGGGACGTATCCAATCCTCACTACAGCAAAGATCGAAGGCCCCGAAATTAAAGGGGATGCCCTCGAATTTAAGTTTATTACCACATTGGGTACAAAAGGATAACCATGAAAAAAAACGCAGCAAGATGTATCAAAACAGAACAATACTCGCAGAATTGGAAACTACACCAAAATTTGGGGAAATTTCTCGTGGGGCTAGACAGGTTGCCCGACCTGTCGGAGATCAGAAAAGACAAAAAAAGACCCGCACCCCAAGCGCTAATCGAAATGGTTTTTTAAGGCATGTTTTCAGCCCCGTGATCAATGGCTATGCTGTAGAGATCAGCGACAGGGTTTGCGTGGAAAAGGGGTTTTTCAGTTCTGCCCAAAACCTGTGCAGCTTCTACGGGATAACCCCTGTTAATTTTCCATTGTCAGTGTACCCCGAAAATATAGCGCAATCAATAAAATATTTAAAGCAGAAGCTTGAAGGAGCAGATAAAAACCTCGAACTTATTGTGGCACATGATGAGCAGCACGTGGCCTGTATAGCGGTTAAGAAAAGCTTTGATACAAAAACTACGCTCTACTATCTGCCCGTAGAGCCTTTGTATGATCTCTTGCAGGATAGCAAAAGAAAGAAAACAGCGGAACTGTTGCTTTCAGTTTTAGCCTACCTCTATCAGATCGGGGGGATCCCTTATCACGGCGAACAGAGCAGTTACTTGTCTTCTATCTATGATATGATTTATGACTGGTCAAGTGAAGAAGAATGTTTTGAAGATGAAAATGAGCAGCAGTATATCCTTGACCATATGACGTTAATGGGAGAGCGGAGCAAATGGCTTCTTGAAAAGCTAAATAAAAAAGTCCACTTACAAAAGTTTGAAAAACGCATCAATTGTTTTCATCCCTGCTCTGAAACCGAACAGGAACTTTTGGCCTTGGCCAAACAGGCATATGCGCTGTATTGCGATTTTCCCAATTTTTCGGTCATTGATCGGATTGAAATGAGACTTTTTGACCAAGATGAAAACTATGATTCGTGCAGGGTATATGCCGAAAATTACCTGTCTTTTATATGGAGTTTTAATGACTGTCTGTATGATCAGTTGATGGAAACGGTAAACAGTGAGCTGCAGGAGTATAATGAAATTGATGAACCGACCACCATACAGTTCTTTAATACTGTGCAGCTATCCGAAGCCCATGACCATACTTTTGAAATCCGATTTTTTGATCTGTTGAACGGTATAACTGATAACCTAACTGATTTTAACGATGAAAAACATAACAGCTAAATTCTCTAAAACCTATATTCCTGCCAAGGCACTTTTGCTTTACATAGGGCAAGAAAACGAAGAGTTTTATATTGAAAGCTATGATATTGGTAAAAACGGGATGCCTATCAATGCGCATCCGCTGACCATGCGTGAAAGCCAGTCACTTGCCGATATCCTTAACACAACAGAGGAAAATAGGCAGAACTTTTTGCAGCCAAAGGGGCTGCTCGGGCAGGAAGTAATCTATATCAATTCACAGCGCAACGGTTTTGTCATTTGGTACACGCCCGAAATGAAAAAGCATCTGACCTTTAAAGCTGATTTGACCATTGCTGATGGGATGGCCACCGTGCCTCCGCTTTTATGGAAAGCCACGGCATCTTCATTGGAAATATGGGCTTTAAAGGAATCCAAAAGACCCGAAATCTCTACTGTTTTGTGTCATGCTCCATTTTTCAATATATATGACGATGGTAGGGTGTGCATGGGCAGTGTGGACATCGATATTGATCGTGGCTGCGATCTTGAAACTTTTATCTTCTCTTGGGAAACCTATTTTTTTGGGTCGGCATTCAGCCACCTGTTAGGTGAGGTTTCGCCTGTTAAAGCAAACATTGTTTCCTTATGGCAAAAGCTTATTTCCTCGGGGGCAGCCTTTCCTGCGAAAATATTAAAGAAACATCCAAAAATGATTAAAGACCTGCTATAATGAAAACACCAAAGAACAGAATCCATATTGTGTATCCTTATTTTTTAAATCCTGTAAATCCTATCTCTGTAAACCTAATCGGTGCAGGGGGGACAGGAGGTCAGATGCTGACAGCCCTCGCAAGGATCAGCATGGCTCTTAATGCTCTCGGTCATGCGGGTCTACAGGTCACCGTCTTTGATGATGATCCCGTTCAGCGGCCAAACCTTGCAAGGCAGCTTTTTACCGAAAACGAGATCGGGCTGAACAAGGGCGTAGCCCTTATCAACCGCATCAACCGTTTTTTCGGGACGAACTGGAAAGCTATACCAGAGCGTTTTGAAAATGATTGTAAAGAAGATCGAAGCAGGTCGGCAAATCTGACCATTTCCTGCGTGGATACGGTTTCGGCAAGAATAGAAATAGAGAAAACACTTTGTGCTTTTGGACAAGGTGGGGACTATAGGGACAAGCCAATATACTTGATGGATTTTGGTAACAGCAGGGATTCAGGACAGGTGGTACTTTCTACAATGGACGATATTAAGCAAGCTAAATCCGAAAATTTCTGCACAGTTTCTTCACTTCCCTCTTTAATTGCTGAATATGGCGAACTTCTGACGACCTTTGAAAACACGGACAATACGCCAAGCTGTTCACTTGCCGAAGCGCTCGTTAGGCAGGATCTTTTTATAAATTCTGCCCTTGCAAACCTTGGCGCGTCACTACTGTGGACGATATTCCGTGAGGGTATAATTCAGTACAGGGGATTCTTTTTAAATCTGAAAGATTTTCGTACACAACCTATTGCTGTTTAGCAGTCCGCCGAAATCTTTCGGCGGCGGGCTTCGCGCGCGCATTTTTCGGCTGCTTTTTTTACCCCGCCGTCAACCCCGCCAAAAAAGCAGCCGTTTTTTAAGGCTGAAAAAAATCGAAAGACTGCTTTTAGGTTACCTCGGTAAAATTGAGATCGCCGTAACCGGTCAATATGCAACACCTTCGAAATCTTAGACCTCGCTACCCGGCTCATTAGGATAGACCAACAGGTAATTTAGATATAACTGTAGGTATGGGTTTTCAAAACCATATATGTTGGCTTAGTTGCCTATATCGTTATAGTAAATGCTGATCACCAGACGAGGCTCTAATTAGATATAACAAAAAAGAAAACCTTCGCCATAAGGTATTACTTCGCTTAGAAGTTTAAATCCCGATTCATAAATGATATCGAGTGCGGCAGACATATCAGGGACATGGAAACTCATAATCTGGTTGTTTCCATGAAACATGAAAGCCGATGATGTCGATCCCGGGCCGTGTAACTCCAGAACCGAGAGTGAAACATCTGATAACAATCGGGAAATATTAGAAAAGATTGTAGAGGATTTTGCAGCGATATTCAAAATTGTCCCTGCTGTAGCTAAAGATGTTCTAAATACTGAATATCTAACTATCAGAACAACCGAACCAATTTTAGTATTGTACAATCTCCAGGGTACATGATGTTTACAAAACATATGTAAATGTTTACATGGATTGGTTTAAGCATCTTTTTGGATAAGAATAAAGCCCAACCTTTTTATCGGTGGGGCTTTAAATATTAAGATCGATCGAGATTATATGCTATAATATTTATAAGCAATATTGAGTTCTGAATTTCTTTTTGCTATTTCTAAAAGTTCATCGAGCGTTTGTTATATTACCAAAATGCAAACACCCTCTATCAATTTGAACAGATACTTAATGAGTATACGAGTGCTAGCGTTTTTTACATAGCTTATCTAAATTATTTAACATATCAAATAAGAGCGCATTCATTTGATAACTCCATTCAACAACCTCGAATGGTTCGACCCATTCATCATTAACCATTAGCTCATTAGTGTATATAGTGCCATCGGCCAGTTTCACATAAACTTTAGTGTTATATTCAGGTTTTTGAATATTGATGTCCATCCAATTATTCATACTTTAACAAAAGACAACAGCGATTCATTGATAATGTCGAGACTAAAACCCTTCTGTTATACTTTCGTTAGAAGACAGAGTGCTTTAAGGAAAAGAGATTGTCTTGTGGTCATTCAGAACTTATAGACTTTTTAAAACAATATACTTTGAGATTTTGCCTCTGGTCAATTGTTTGTTTAAAGGCCGTTTTTTTTAAATGAATAATACATGCTTCCTGTGAAGATAATCTGGTCAGCTACAGGTATATTTTCCTCTTGTCCAGCATTTTTTATAATAATGGCTAGTCTTTGTTCTTCTTCAGATGGGATTATTTTGTCTTTAAGACTATTTTGCCCGATTATAATCTTTGACGCCCCGTTTGTTTTAGCAACATAAAACAAATCACTCATAATAGATTTAATGGTCTTTTTTAGAAACTGAAATTCTTTTGGGAAAGATAGTTTTGCTATAACCTTATCCTCTTGATCCAATAAAAGTGCTTTATATCTCCTGATTACAGATAATTCCTGATCGTCCCAGTTTTTTAGCAAGCCAAGATATGCGTCAACTGGGCGGGTAACGGTTTTGGGGTGCTTATATTTGACAATTGTTATTGTCTCGACTTGATCAGGAATTTTGCTCGATTTATTCATTTGACGGTGTGAATGTAAGTATTCATAATTAAAAAACAATAAATTGAATGTAATGTTTCAACACTACATCTCTAGGGAGTAGAACTGTTCAAACTCGATCGGATGCGAACTTTTCTCTCCTGGTACTAGATTAGAAAAGTCACCAAGTTCAATAACACATTCATTTACAATTTCATTGATGCGTTTTGATTGCGGGGGCGCAAAATCTAAAAGTCCCATTTTTATATCTTCTTTATCTACCATGTAGTTGATTGAATCCGCGAAATTTTGGATTAAACGGATAATTAGATTTTGCAACGCTTTATCATCGAAGAAATCGATATCGGTAGAATCAAGGTAGACAACAGCGTTGCAAGCGCTATATGATTTTTTGACAGTAGAACCATTTTTTTTGAACTTAGCTAATATAGGGATTGTTAATATCGTTTTTGGCATTCGCTTACCCGCATAGCTCTTAGTAATGCCCAGTTCATCCATCATTGATCTGAATACTTTATTGTCATTGTTCTTAACCCAGAGGGGGATACCTGTTCGAAAAGAATATCCCACATTGCCTCGTTCCAGTTGGTAAATATTCCCGACCTTATGCAACTCGATCGGAACTGCTTCGCTTTGGAAATATGGAGTTATCATTTGATAAAAAAAAGATCCATTCATATTTAATACCCTGTGGATCGAAATTCTTATGTCTTTTTTTGAAAGATGAAAATCAGCAAGTGCACTTCCAAGTGCATTGGTAAACACACTACAAATTGCTTTTGTGTTACGTGATAAGGAATGTGAAGGTCTCTTTATCTCATTGAAATACCTATCAAATATGTCCTGGTTCCAATTTGTATTAACTATTCCATGTTCTACACTTTTCTCTTGGAGCTCCTTTATTCTTTGAAGCTGCTTAGATTCATCATCGTTGAACTTTGCACTCATGATCACTGAGGCTGTGTCAGTGCCCTCTCTAATATGTATTCTATAAGGTTGCAGGATCGGCTTACCATCATATTCAGGATTTGCTTTATTAAGTTTTGGCCCGTAAAGGAATTTCGCAGACCTATACAGGATAAACGTAATAAATGCGTTTAGAAGTGAAATGGTTTTATAATTTAAAATGTCATTGAATTTTTTGTTATGCCCAAATAAATAGACATTTACTGAAGATCCCATTTTGGAAAACAAATCTTGTTCTTCCAGTGCCTCTATAATATATTCATATTGTGCGCTAGGAATATCGTAAAATTCGGTCATGTAAAGATTATCCTTTGCATTTCCGCTAAGACGTTTATTCCTGATTTTGACCAGACTCTTCATTAGTGCGGTGCTTTTTGGATTTGAATTTACGATTTCGAGAAACTTCTCGTATGAGAATCCTCTTATTAGTAAGGTAAATAAATCAATTAGCGCACCATCTCCTGTACCTGAAATCAAATAATTAAATTTAATTAGGTTTTCCTGTTTGATGGAGGTATCACGCCAGTATGATTCTGTGAAAAAATCATGATCTGATACCCCTTTTTCCAGTCCGTAACCAATGGCATATATAACAAGATCCGCGATAACACCAATGTTCGCAGATTTTTTGTGGTTTGTTATTTGGCCATCGATGACTAATTTCTTCTCTGTTTCCAAATCACTAACTTCCAGATTCTGCACATTTAAATGTTCAACATAACAGTCTGGACTAATCTTCTGGGCTGAGGTTACAATCTTTTTGAATTCAGCAGTTATAGATTCAACGACATCAGCGGCCTTTCCAAAAGTCCAGTCTAGGACCGGTAGACTGGTATCCTTTTCTCCACAGTTTTCGGAGGGCCAGTCATAAATATTTGGATGGATATCACGAATTGTACACCCCGCTTGAATGTGAAGTGTTCTTGTACCTTTTTCAAAAAGAGATACTTTGACTTTAGATTTTAGTGCAGCTGCGGCAAATGTTAGCCCGGCAATTCCTCCACCTATAATAGCTATTCTGAAGTTCTTATTCTCAGGAATTTTTCCTGTTTTTTTCAAAGCATCAAAGATGTTCAGTGCTCTGATCTGTTGTTTGTAAAAGGTCTGACCGCCCTCATAGACGCCTATGATATATTTTTGGTCAGTAATTTTGAAGAGTTCAAGGTAGCTGAGCGCTCTACTTTGTTCAGTCTTAGACATTTTGTTAATTTAGCATACATATATAAGGAATTATAGCCGAAACTTAAAATTAAACCAATTTCATGTTGTCTTTTTTCCATATCATAACTGTTTGCCTAAAGCCGGGGTGAAAGACTTCTATAAAGCCAGCCTGTTGAGCAGCCTTGATGGAAGCGGTATTAGATTTACGCGTGTGCATATAGATTTCATCAAGACCACTCGCCTCACATGCCATTTGATATGCAAATCGTCCTATATGTCTTCCCTGATATAATATATTTATAAAAATATCAATGCTTGGATGCGTTCCCAGTATCTCATTTTCAAGAAAATCAATATATATTTTACCCGCCCTGGTCTCACCCAGCATAATATGCCAATATCTCCCTCTAACTTGATCATGAAGACCCTGACCTGATCCAGGTTTAAGCCATAAATCTCCAATTTCAATCGGTTCTGATTTTTTAGTTCCCATAATTATCGTTTATTTAGAAGCTCATCGATCAGTTGTATGCTCTCCTGCCAAAATTCGGCAGGGAAAAATCCTGGTGAAAGAGCGATAGTCACATCTTCAAGCTGATGTTTTGGTATTGTTGAAAAAACGGCTGAGAATACCGAAGTTATTGACTCCATGGTAGAGAACCTATCAGGGTTATGAGTCTGTTGTAGTGTCCAATCAGAATCACCATCAAAACGATTGTTGAAATAATCCATATCTACGTGAAAAAGAACAGATGAATCTTCTGATATCTCTGCTAAGAACTCTTCCAGGCTATCTGTAGAGAAATAATTATGATCAGTCCCCGAGTCCATGGCTTCAAACATTAATGCTGGGCGCATAGCACCTTTGGATAATAGGTCATCCTTTTCAAAAGTGGTTTTCATTTTTCCGCTTTTGTAAGCGTCCGGTTTACGATGGCCAGGCAGAAGGTGCCTGAATTCTATACTTTCAAAACTATGGAAAAAAAGAGGCATAAAACTTCCTACAGCGATAGCGCCGCTCTCTATAGCTAGTTTTACCGATTCTGGAGAGAAAAAATCCACCTTACTTTCTTTATTTAAGGGATTTTGAAAAAAATTGTTACCGTCTTTAAAAAGTAGCGGGGACATGCAGTCGCGGTGGTCGTCAACATGCAGTATCGTGATTTTTTTTTGTTTACCCTTACTAAAATTAGCCTGTGCCCATTTAGACCATGAGTAAAGGGTCCAATTATCATTTAAAAAGATTTGGTAACCAGAACGATATCTAAATTGTAGAGGTAGTTTAGAGACATGTAAATTCTCTTGCCACCAGTTAAGTCCGTCTCTAAGCGAAGGATCAATGTAGAATTGCTCCGAGTCAGGCCATTTTATTTCAACATAAGTCTTATCTGGAGAAATTTGAAGCTGTTTTCCTGCAAAATACGCATGTAGAAGAGCGTAAAGCTCTTCCGTCGTATTATGCGTAAGGAATGAGGGTAACTCTATCTTCATCGGAGAGATTAACATATTTATCAAATAGTATATTAAGTATCGTTTTGCCTTCTTCAGTAAGATCACATGATTTAACCACTTCAAAACCAACTTTCAACTGGTCGATGATCCTTCTGCATTCACGAGCAGATTTTTCACCTAACTCAAAAGAATGCCTATAAAAACTCCAAAACTCCAATAGTTCCACAAAAACATAAAGTGCGTGAAAGAGACCCGAAGGAGGGCGAAGCTCTTCTCTCCAAGGGGATTTCACTAGCGGGTAGTCCGCATTTACAATAGGCCGTACACGTTGGAACAAATACAACTTCTGATGTCTATGTTCGTGAATTATTGAGTCGGCTAGATCACTGGCGTCTATTAGCCCCCCTGATTTCATAAGCTGTACATATAATGTACCTGGTACACTATTATCACTGAATGAAACAACTTTATCTGGATTGGCACTTGGGTCTCTAATGTATTGTATCTCAGGAGAGATTATTGACATTTCTTCCAGTAAGGAAGGCTTCCATTGCTTTATTAGCAGAAGAGCCTCACCAAGTACTTTTTTGCCTCCTTCCGCCGATTCCGCAGTTTCGAAATATATTTTGTCTGCAAATGGCAATCTTAACCATTGGTCCGGACGGTGCACGCTTGGCCATTCCTCTATTTCTTTAGAGCGTTCAATCATTGAAAAAATATAACCTGAATCAATCTGTATCGCAACACCATTTAAATCGTGAACTTTTATTCCTGCCATGTCTTTAATCATAACTTCCGTCCAGGCTACCACGGCTGGTTGGGAGGCTAGCGACCGGAAATTGTCGTCACTAAGATTTAGAAGATATTCAACTGCATCCTGTGAGCTTATTGAATAAATGTTGTTCAGGACCCTTGCTAGTTTTTCTGCCTGTGCATTTGCAAAATGCGTGAATATTCTGGTAACTTCATCGTTCCTACTTATTTCATAATCGTTGATATCTGGTTCCCTTATTTGAGAAAGGCTTTCTTTATGCTCATCTATTTCAGAATCCAACTGGCCGATTACACGTTCGCGCGCATGCTCTATCAATCCTTTGAGCTCCAAACAGTATATACTTGGACTTAGAAAATCCTTACCATTAAAACGATGGGCGACCGCACCTCCACCACATATGTCCACAACGGGACAAGATTGACATTCATCGCTGAGTCCCTTTTTTTGTAATAGCTCTCTATGCCGAAGTACTTGCTCGGAACTGATTGCGCTGTTTATCGAGTTCGTATGTACACCACCGTTCGCCAGGTGGGTGCCCTCCCCGGTTATTTTCAGCACATCCAGATCATGATAGCTGCCGTCTGTTTCGATCGTGATCAGACTTACATCACCGAATCCGAACCCATCCGTTTCGCTTGGGATACCCATAAGAGCTGCGAGTATTGAATCGAATGTTCTTATCTTGAGGTTTGGGAAATGATCAAACCAGATATCAAAGCATTTTGTTAACCAGTTTAAATAGATTTGGGGATCAATGTCCCTTCCCGGTGGCAATGTAAGATAGTTCGCATCAGGTAATAGAAAATCAAGTTGAGGTATGTTTTTTTCAGCGAAGAACCTTAAAACTTCTCCAGGATCATTTTTTGCATCTATAACAGCTATAACACCAGAGAAGACGCTTGGATGTTCTTCCAGGATCGTCATTGCTTTGGCAGTAGCTTCATAGCTGGAGCGTCCCTGATGATCCAGTCTATGACGATCATTGGCCTTAGCTGGGCCGTCGAGACTAAGCGACACCTGAATTCCGGCTCCCTCAAAATCAAGTATGTCAGATTCGCTCAAAAGTACACCGTTGGTTTGGAGAGAGAACTCGATTGTCGTGGTAGGTAGTAATTGTTTTAGGAACTCAGCATGCTTAATCAGTTTTTTCGTTCCTAACAAAAGTGGTTCTCCTCCATGATAAACTATAGCAATTCGATCCAATTCATGTTCGATTGCATAGTCACGAATCCTTTCAGCTGCAACAAGGAGAGTCGTCTCTGACATTAGCTTAGGTTGGAGTTTCCAGCCTTGGTCGAGATGATTGTACATATAGCAATAGTCGCAATTGATGTTGCAGCGGGAGGCGACCTTGAGTAGGAAGCAACGTATTAAAGGGCTGTTCAAAAACTCAGGCATATTATTTTGAATAATGTAAAAAATAAAAAGAGAATGTAGCTTATGCTCATTCTCTTTATTGAACCCTCATATTGTTTAATTATGAGCGGTTATGTCTGTGGTGCATTCTGTCATACGCTGTAATAGATTGTACTCCAGATGTTTGCATTAATTTTTCCTTCATTCTGCTCAATGCAGGATGTGCCGGGGCATGTTGCTGGAACTTAGGTAATAACTCTCCCGATGAATTCTTTGATGAATTCTTTGATGAATTTGAGTTGTCTGCAGTGAAATTTTTCATGAGCAAAAATTTAAGTTTTAAATTCCCTAAATATAAAACTATTGTTTCTGAAAAAAAAATATGATTGACTAGTTTTATGTCACATGTATATTTGATTTAATTTGGATGCCTTATTCGTTTTTTGTAAGTAAGGCCGATTCGATAAGGTCTGACAGATGATCCGAGTAGTCATCTATAATAGAAAGTGCATCCATTAAAAACATGCCAGGGAAACTTCTAAGGTCGCTCTTCTTCCGTTTGGGAAGAACTGAAGTGACAAACTTCAATAGTGATAAGTCCGTGAAAGGGGGAGTATGCTCATTCGTGAGATCGATATGTAAGGGGAGAATATAGAACAGCGCTAAAAGGTGGAGTACACGTAATCTGGTTTCCTCGGCGTCAACTTTTCCCTCTAGGCAATAATTGTCGTTTTGGCGACATGTTGATCGCTGAATGTACCATGATCTTGTTCGTGGAAATCCTGCAGTTGTAAAATGGTTTAAGCAATGATCTTTTATATTTCTTCCTGAATGGGCGGCCAAAATATCTGGTAAAAACACGCGTTTCGCCCCAAAACTCGTTGATTTGATGAAGAGTTGTGTGGTTTCTGCATAGATTTCCTCTCCATTCTTATCATAAAATGACTGATGAGATCCCCATTTAAAATAATCAGACAACCAATATCCTGCTACTTTATCGTCAATTATGTAATCTCTTTTAGAATCACCATAGAGAAAACTAAATTTGCTATCGGTCTTATCGCACAATGTTATGTATTCGCTAAATGTAGAAGAGAAGGAGGCTTCATAAATCGATCTAGCCTGAAATATGTTGTTCTTACCTATGTTCGTTGCGTGACGGGCCATAAGTTTTCCATAGTCTTTCTGATAGATGGTATCTGAATCTACCTGAAGTATGAAAATTTTACTTATTGGGATTTTCATTTTCAGAGCAATTTTCCGTGCCTCCAGATTCCCCCTATGTCTGGCTTGGATATAACCACGTGTAGATTCTTCAAATAAGAAGACTGTACCCAAGGGGGAATTATTCTTAATGCTTTCTGCTATTTCAATGCTTGAGTCCGTTGAGCCGTTGTCCACAATAATCAATAACTGGTCTTGTGCTATCACATTACTGTTATTTCCAAATCCCAGTGACTGGCATGCCTCCAATAAATAGGATTCCTCATTTAGGCAGGGCATTACAAATATCGTCAGCATTTCTTTGTATGTTGATGGACGAGGTTTAAATTTTTCACGAAATAAAAATAGCACAAAATAGATTTAAAAGAACCCGTAGTTAAAATTAACTTAATGCTATCGAGGAACTAACATAACAGTATCCTCGACATAATTTGTATTATATGGTTTAATGATGTCTCTATCACTCTTCACGTATATCATCGTTTGTGTTTTCCTTTATTGATGATAATGTCAAGATTTAATTATGATGTATCTTTAAAGATATGATTCGGCAGGAGCCATTGTCCTAGAAATACTTACTTGAATCTGCTAAGCATGTAAAATAAGTAGGATTTATTTCCCCAATGGCATGAAATTTGAGTTTCTGACATTCCTCATATTATAATCAAGAATGAATTAAATGTCAATATAGAATGAGTTACCTCATACGGGATACCCGTGAAGGGTATATACGAAAAAAGGACATTTTAAAAATGTCCTTTTAAATATTATTAATATCCCCTTAAGAAGTTTTGAGGACAATGTGTTTTACCAATTCTTTTGCCTCTTCAACTTTTTCCGGAAATAAAATCCTGCCTTTTAGCTTACTAGCAACCAAAGACAACAATCCAGATTCAGGTACCTTGACCATTTTTTCTGAAACTTTTTCCTTAGCTTTCATAATACAAAATTATAAATTATTTTTTATAAACGAACACAGAAGTGTATTTTTTGTTTTGTACATAAGGTTCAAGTATAGTGTTTTTCGCATCAGCTGGAGACGGTGATCCTCCATAGAAATCAAATTCCTTATTCAGTTCTTCAAAATTTTTGTCAACATAACCTCTGTAAATTCCTATTCTTCTCCCTGACTTTCTACACGTTTCTTGACAGTTCTTCTCACAGTTTTCTCTACATTTTTCGATAAATTCGGGCTTGCTATCACTTCCAGATACAACGATAATTTCATTCGGAAAGGTTTCAAAGAACGAGGGAATAGTGTTAAGAACCGTGTTGAATACACGAAACACATCTCCATTGGCAGTATTTGATTCATCATCCAGCTCGTCGGTCTCAAGATCGTAGTCTCCAAAGGCTAAGTTAAAAATTCGTTTTCCGTCAAGGTCGCCTACGTAGTTATATTGCACAGCCTTAACTATATCTCTTTCACCTTTACTCATGAAGAGGTATTGTATTTCATTATCTGTGTTTTCCTTCTCGACTCTATAATTATATGTTGGAGATGCCATTAACTTTTTTTGCAAATATAAAAATGTTGAGCAATAAATTACATCGATGTTAAGACAACTTAGGAGTCAAATAAAATTAGGAAGAAAATTGTTTTACAAATGATTTATAGATAAAATTATCTAAATTCTATTTTGCTGATAATCAGATGTTTGAAGTTTGTAATCGATGGTACCGGAAACCATAATTCTATCCATTGAACTACGGGAGCATAAGGCTGCAAATATAGAAAAATCAAAATCATTTCATTACAAAAACAAGTCTATTTTTAATCTGTAAGTTCATATCAAAATTAACTTCCTGCTGTTGAGATATTTTTTATGTTAAAAAATGATTAAATCATAAAGCAACGGGCTGCTTTATTGAGTTTATTTCCCCTTTATTTTTAATTTAAGAAACCTTTCTGGCTAATTTTAAACCTACACCGTTGGCTTTTTAAGAAATAAAAATGCACCTTTGCGAACCGTTAATAGAGGTTTAGGCATGTAATAAATTAGATTGTATTTTATGGAAGAATTGGTTGTGGAAGAGATTCAGGAACTGCTTGAAAAAGAAAATGATAAGGCTTTAAAGCAATATCTCGATCAACTGAATATTTCGGATGTTGAAGAACTGATTGATGAGCTTCCACAATATGCAGCCAAATTTATTGAAACCTTATCCCTTAACAGGGCGGTAAATGTTTTTCGGATTCTGGATTTCCCTACGCAAGAGCGTATCATTAAAAAACTTTCGGGCAATAAACTCAATCAGATTATCAAAGATCTGCCACCCGATGACCGTACAGCACTTTTTAGCGAGTTAAAAGGCGATGTGGTAAAAAAAATGATTACGCTTTTACCACCCGAAGAACGTAAAGAATCGCTTGCACTTTTAGGCTACAAAGAAGATAGTATTGGCCGTTTAATGACGCCCGATTACATCGCCGTAAAACCCGAATGGTCTATCACCAGGGTTTTGGCGCACATCAGGCGTTATGGAAAAAACTCCGAAACCATTGATGTAGTATATGTGATCGATAAAGAAGGAGTACTGTTGGATGATATCAGGATCCGTGAGGTTTTACTGGCCGATCCTGAAGCAATTATTGGCGAACTTACCGATAAACGTTTTATTGCCCTAAAAGCAAACGATCCTCAGGAAGATGCAATCAATATCTTCAGGATGAACAACCGTGTGGCTTTACCTGTAGTGGATGAAAATAACATTCTTTTAGGTATTGTTACCGTTGATGATATTTTGTGGATTGCAAATGAGGAATATACAGAAGATATGCACAAAATTGGGGGTACTGAGGCTTTGGATGAACCTTATCTCGATATCCCAATCCTAAAACTGGTTAAAAAACGTGCAGGATGGTTAATTGTACTCTTTTTAGGCGAAATGTTAACCGCAACAGCCATGCAGCACTTCGAAATTGAACTCGAAAAAGCAGTAGTGTTATCGCTTTTTATTCCATTGATTATGAGTAGCGGGGGTAACAGTGGTTCTCAGGCTTCAACCTTAATTATTCAGGCCATGGCCTTAGGCGAAGTAACCATCGCTGAATGGTGGCGCGTAATGCGCCGCGAATTGGTTTCTGGAGCTTTGCTCGGCATCATTTTAGGTACAATTGGATTTATCCGCATTGTAACCTGGCAAGAGTTACACCTTTACAACTATGGCCCGCATTGGTTTTTAATAGCAGCTACCATATTTTTTACCCTTGTTGGCATTGTATTATGGGGCAGTTTAATCGGTTCGATGATGCCAATTATTTTGAAAAAACTAAAACTAGATCCAGCAACCTCATCAGCGCCATTTGTAGCCACTATGGTTGATGTTACCGGGATCGTGATCTATTTCAGTGTTGCCGTATTAATTTTAAAAGGCGTTTTACTCTAAATCTAAATCATGCAAAAGAAAATTACCACACTTTTTACCGATATCGGTGGCGTTTTATTAACCAATGGCTGGGACAGGCATGCAAGGGGGGAGGCTTCAGTACTTTTTAACCTCGACTCGGTCGATCTCGAAGAGCGCCATCATCTTACCTTCGATACTTATGAGGTGGGTAAATTAACCCTTGATGAATATTTGGAGCGTATCGTTTTCTTCGAAGAACGTAGCTTTAGCTACGATGATTTTAAGGAGTTTATGTTCAAAAAATCGCTTCCTTATCCCGAAATGATTCAGTTGATCTGCGATTTAAAAAAGAAATATAACCTAAAAGTAGCCGTAATCAGCAATGAAGGCAGAGAATTGAACCAATATCGCATCAATACCTTTAAACTGAACGAATTTGTCGATTTTTTCGTGTCATCTAGTTTTGTGCATTTCCGTAAACCCGATGCCGATATTTTTAAGGTGGCAATAGATATTTCGCAGAGCGATGTAGAAACGAGTTTATATATTGATGACCGTATGCTTTTTGTACAGGTTGCTGAAGGTTTAGGTTTAAAAGGCATTCATCATACCGATTACGAAGATACCAAGGTACAGTTGGCCGCTTACGGGTTAGCGGTTTAATTTTAAAGTTATTTCCCGCAGATCTCGCTGATTCACGCAGAATAAATTAACCAAATGACCGTCATTCCCGTGCATACGAGGATCTTAATGCATTTTCGTGGTGTCAGATATTACCATCTGACATCCTGAAACTACTTCTTATTAAGTTCTCAACTTTCGATTAAATAAATGCTGTATGCCAAGAGCTAAAATGTTTTTTTGAAAAGCAATTGCAGTGGATATTTTAAAGCTTGCTCCCGCTTTTCATTACAAGTACTCGCTACGCTGTAGGCTTTCCATTTTAATCGGGTTTATTGGCAATTTAGCTGCTGATATTTTAGGCTGGGCGCAGCAATGTAATTCCGTTTTTCTGTGCCTTCTCCAGCGTTCGTCATCCTGACCTGTAGCAAAGCAGAAAGCTACGAAGTAAACCGAGCCTTAAGCGAACTCACCGAAGGTAATTTATTTCAGGATCCTTCACGATTAATTATCTGTGTTAATCCGTATGATCTGTGGTTAATTAAGCGCTTCAATACGCGCTTTAACTCCGCTCAGCGTGACAATAGAGTGGGTATCCGTGCTTTCGGTGTCTCCATGGCAAAAAAGTCTTCAAACAAAAAAGCCACTCTTTCAAGTGGCTCTATATCGTTATACTTTTTCAAAGTCCCTTTAGGGGATTATACATTAAATCTAAAGTGCATGATGTCTCCATCTTCCACTACATAGGTTTTTCCTTCAACACCCAATTTACCAGCATCTTTACAGGCATTTTCAGAACCTAAGGTTACGAAATCGTTGTATTTGATTACTTCAGCACGGATAAATCCTTTTTCGAAATCTGTGTGGATTACACCAGCAGCTTGTGGCGCTGTAAAACCTTTGGTAATCGTCCAGGCACGAACTTCTTGTACACCAGCGGTAAAGTAAGTGTAAAGGTTTAATAATTTATAAGCTGCACGGATTAATTTATTTACACCAGATTCTGTCAAGCCTAAATCAGCTAAAAACTCCTGACGCTCTTCGTAGCTGTCCAGTTCAGCAATTTCCGATTCAATTTTAGCAGAGATCACTAAAACCTCAGCATTTTCATCAGCAACATTTGCTTTAACTAAATCAACGTACTTATTTCCATTAATTACCGATGCCTCATCAACATTACAAACATACATTACCGGTTTTTGCGTAAGCAGGCCTAAATCTTCAATAAAATCGAAATCATCTTGAGCCAACGCTGCAGTACGGATAGATTTGCCAGCTTCTAAATGTGCTTTAACCACCGTTAAAATCTCATAAGTACGTTTAGCATCTTTATCGCCACCTGTTTTTGCCATTTTTTCAACTTTTTGAATACGTTTATCAACGGTATCCAAATCTTTAAGCTGTAACTCAGTATCGATAATTTCACGATCACGGATCGGATCAACAGAACCATCCACGTGAATTACATTTCCGTCATCAAAACAACGTAGAACGTGAATAATTGCATTGGTAGCACGGATATTTCCCAAAAACTGGTTTCCCAGGCCTTCACCTTTCGATGCACCTTTTACCAAACCCGCAATATCTACAATCTCGATTGTATTTGGTTGTACTTTGTTTGGCTTAACCAACTCGGCTAGTTTGGTTAATCTATCATCAGGTACTGTAATTACGCCAACATTGGGCTCAATAGTACAAAAGGGAAAGTTTGCTGCCTGCGCTTTTGCATTTGATAAACAGTTAAAAAGAGTCGATTTCCCAACATTTGGTAAACCAACTATACCACATTGTAATGCCATTATTTATTAGTCTTTATATCTTTAGTTTTTGGCCATTGGTTCATAGTATTATGGTCAATAGCCATTGTGTTTCGTTGTCAAACTTTAGTTTTGGTCATCTTCCATTAACCATTTTACCTTTTCCGCCTTCCGCCTTCCGCCTTCCGCCTTCCGCCTTCCGCCTAAAATTCCGCGCAAAGATAAGCTTTTAAAACCTTTATTTAAACCCTTGCTATTGTATCAAATCTATATTTTATCTAAGTTTAGCCCAAAATAGATAGAGATAAATGGAAGATTTTGAAAATGAAGTGCCCCAGGAAGTAAAATTGGTTGTTACCGAAGAAATGCGGAGCTATTTTTACGATATGAGTAAATGGGCAAGATTTTTATCAGTTGTGGGTTTTGTTATCTCGGCATTTTTAACCCTGGGTTCATTTGGAATAGGGGCTGCGGTAACGGCTAATCCAGGGATGCTCAATCAATTGGGGCCATTGGGTGGTATTGGCGCCACAGGCATCACCATATTTTACCTGCTGTTGGCTTTGTTCTTTTTTTACCCAAGTTTATTGCTGCTGCGCTTTTCGGCCAAAGTTAAACAAGGTGTTTTGTTCGGCGATCAGGAAAATTTAAATGATGCCATTGCTCATGTAAAATCGCTGTTTAAATTTTGGGGTATAATGACCATCGTATTGATAGCCAGTTATTTTCTTTTGCTGTTGGCAGTACTCTCAGGCGGAGGCATAAAATAAAATATTACGCACACGAAAAAGCCTCCCGACTTTTAAAATCAGGAGGCTTTTTTATTGAAATTATATTACTTAAAAAGTAAAATCGTCGCTTGCTTTAGTGCTATGTTCTCCATTTTCAGAATATTCATAACGTTTTTCAACCACATCTTGGTGAGTTTTGATGTAATCAACCGTTTCATTTAGTCCTTCTGCAAATTTTTCGAAATCTTCTTTATATAAAAAGATTTTATGTTTTACAAACACACCGTCTTCTAATCTTTTCTTACTTTCGGTAACTGTTAAATAATAATCACCCGATCTAGTAGCCTTCACGTCGAAGAAATAAGTTCTCTTACCTGCTCTTACTTTCTTTGAAAAAACTTCTTCTCTTTCCTTGTTGTCGAATTCTCCCATGGTTGGTATTGATGTTGGTTTTTGGTTTCGGTAAATATAAAGCAAATATTTAAAGTTCAAAATACAATTTTAATACAATTTAAATAGTTCGGGTTTCCTCCTCCAAAAGTTGATGGTTATAAAGCTCGGTATAGCTGCCATTTAAACTAAGTAATTCATTGTGTGTGCCTTGTTCAATGATTTTACCATTATCCAGCACCAAAATCTTATCTGCATTTTTAATGGTAGAAATCCTGTGAGCAATTAAAATACTTGTTTTTCCATCCATAATTTTACCAAGATTTTGTAGTATTTCCTCCTCGGTTTTAGTGTCAACCGCCGAAAGACAATCATCGAATATTAAAATCTTAGGTGATTTAATCAATGCTCTGGCGATAGAAACGCGTTGTTTTTGTCCTCCAGAGAGCGTTATTCCACGTTCGCCAAGCATGGTTTCGAATTTTTCTTCAAAATCGATAATATTGGTGTAAACCGAGGCATTTTTAGCAGCAGTATGCACTTCTTCATCAGTAACCCGGTCTAAGCCAAAGGCAATATTGTTCTTTATGGTATCAGAGAATAAGAAAACCTCTTGTGGTACAAAGCCAATCTGGCCACGATAATCTTTTAGATTTAAGGCTTTAATATTTTTTCCATCAATATCAATGGCACCATTTTCTACATCATACATCCGCATAATCAGATTGGCCAATGTCGATTTCCCGGAGCCCGTTTTTCCGATAATGGCTACAAATTCGCCACTATTAATCTCGAAACTCACATCTTTTAAGGCTTCAATCCCTGTATCTGGGTAGGTGAAACTTACCTGGTTGAACTTGATATTGCCGGTTAGCTCAATTTCAGCAGTTTCTTTCGATTGGATGTCAGAGGGGATATCTAAAAATTCATTTATCCGTTTTTGCGATGCGGCAGCCCGCTGAATTAAAGAAGTAACCCAGCCCAACATGGTTACCGGAAAGGTTAACTGGTTGATATAAATGATAAATTCTGCAATATTCCCTGCCGTGATACTGCCATTCATTACCTGGATACCACCTATATATATGGTTAAAATGGTACTCAGGCCAATTAATAAAAGCATAGTAGGGTAAAACAAGGCCGATACTTTAACCAGGCTCATCGAATCTTTTTTATAATCGTTGCTCTGGATGGAGAACATGTTTCTGGTATAATCTTCACGGACATATGATTTAATGATCCGGATCCCCGAAAAACGCTCCTGTACAAAACTCGAAAGATCTGACAAACGTTCCTGTATCTTCCCGCTTTTTTTAAAGATCAAAGTATTTACATAGTATATAATCACCACCAGAAAAGGAAGGGGTAATAAGCAGTAAATGGCTAGTTTTGCATTTACATCAAACATCGACCAGATAATAAGTACCGATAGCACAAAAGTATTAATGGTATACATAATCGCCGGACCAACGTACATCCTTACCCGGTTAACATCTTCCGTGGCACGGTTCATTAAGTCGCCGGTATTATTTCGGCGGTAAAAACCCAGGCTAAGCTCCTGATAATGCTGGTAGATGTCGTTTTTCATATCGAACTCTATATGCCGCGACATTAAAATAATGGTTTGGCGCATAAAGAATAGGAACAATCCACGCAATAAATAAAGAGCAATAACCAACAAGCCGAAAAACAGAAGATTGCTGCTAAATATATCGTAAATTATAGCCTGGCGATCGAAACCGTAAAACAGATTAAATACCTGAATGTTTTCGGTAATCAGGTCAACCGCATATCCAATTACCTGGGCTGGCACTACACCAAAAATATTAGAAATTACCACGAAAATACTTCCGGGTATAATCCACCATTTGTATTTAAGAAAGTATTTGTTTAATCGGCTTAAATGTTTCATTCCATACAAACTTAGCTAATTTTGTTATTTCATGACGCATATTTATCTATTCGGGTCTAAGCTTTAAAAATTAATGACATCGGTGGCACAAAATGTTATTTGTAGGGCTTGCTTTTAAATGTTTTTGCTTTTTGAAAACGAGTGGTTCTGCCTTTCATCGCTATAGTAGCCCTGCTATCCATTTCAAGCCGATTGACGGATCGGGCTTTACATTGCTATCAGGTTTATTTAACTATGGCAAAGGGCTTGGTTAAACGAACTCTGTTGTCAGTTTAATTATAGAAACTGAGAAGCATTGGATGTTTATCTCATTCGCTTCGTACGCCTTGGTTCGTGTCTTCACGAACCAAACATTAGTGAATTTAACCAGGTTTTAAAAATCTCAAAGGTTTATTAATTTAGTCAGAACCGAATTAATTTTGTTATAGTTTCGTTAAATACGTGTAATAATGGTTTTTTATTTTAATTTTGCAGCAGGTTATCCGAACGTTCAATATGCCAGCAAATTCTCCGTCAGATTTTTCAATTTTAGATCAATTAAGTGCCTATGGCCATAAAAAATTGGTTTTTTGCAACGATCCAGATACAGGTTTAAAAGCAATTATTGCTATACACGATACCACATTAGGGCCTGCTTTAGGCGGAACACGCATGTGGAGTTACAGCACAGAAGGCGAAGCTTTAGAAGACGCACTGCGTTTATCGCGTGGAATGACTTACAAGGCAGCGATAACCGGATTGAACCTGGGTGGTGGAAAAGGCGTAATTATTGGCGATTCCAGGAAAGATAAAACAGAAACTTTAATGCGCAGCTACGGCAGGTTTATTAAAAACCTAAATGGCGAATTCATTACAGCAGAAGAAATGGGTACCAATACACGCGATATGGAATATATCCGTATGGAAACCAATTATGTTACTGGTGTTCCCGAATCAATTGGTGGTGCTGGTAATCCGGCTCCTTTTACGGCACAAGGTGTTTATTTAGGCATTAAAGCAAGTGTTAAAGAGGTTTTCGGTACGGATATGCTAGCCGGAAGAACCATTGTAGTACAGGGTATCGGAAATGTTGGTGAGCATTTGGTTGCACTGTTGAGAAAAGAAAACGCCGAAGTTTTGATTAGTGATATTAACCAGGAGCAATTAACTTATGTTGCCCGAAAGTATAAAGCAAAACCGATCGAAGCCGATAAAATTTTTACAACAGATGCCGATGTTTATGCGCCATGTGCAATGGGCGCTACCGTTAACAACAAAACCATCGAAAAAATGAAGTTCGCAATTATTGCAGGTTCGGCAAACAATCAGCTAAAAGATGAGGTTTTAGATAGCGAATTACTTTTGAAGAAAGGGATTTTATTTGCACCTGATTATTTAATTAATGCCGGTGGATTAATTTCTTGTTATTCTGAGTTAACGGGTTTTGGTAAAAAACGTACTGTACAGCTTACAGAGAATATTTACGATGCTACACGAAGTGTAATCAAGTTAAGCAAAACCGAAAATATATCAACAAATATTGCCGCCAATCGCATTGCCGAAAAACGGATTGCAGATGTTAAAAAAATTAAATCGTCATATTAAATCATAATTATTAAAACAGGTTTTAAAAAACCGCACTCGTTCTTACATTCATGTTAAACAGAAGGCACTTAAGAATCAAAGCTTTGCAAAATATTTTTGCTTGGCACATGGCAGACAAAAAAGACATTAAAGGTGATTTGAAAACTTTAATGCAGAGCATCGATAGCGTGTACGAAATGTACATCTGGATGTTATCTTTAATGGTAGAAGTTACCGAATTTACTGCTAACGACGCTGCAGAGCGCGCAAATAAGTTTATTAAAACCGCAGAGGATATTAATCCTAACATGAAATTGCTACACAATAAGTTTAGCGTTTTAATGCAGCAGAATCCCGAGTACGTATCTGCAGTTAAAAAATACAAGGTAGATTGGGGTTTTGATCCGGAAATCCGTAAAACAGTTTACAATTCCTTAAAAGCATCAAAAGAATATGCCGATTATCTTGTCGATCCAAACGAAAGTTTAGAGTCGTCAAAAGATATCATCAAATACATTTTCCGGAAAATCATCTTAAAAAACCAGGCTATTTTACAGGTTTTTGAAGAGAAATTTATCAATTGGCAGGTAGATCATGAAGTGATGAAAGGTATGGTAGCTAAAACATTAAAAAACTTTACTTCCGAAGATCCCTTTAAAAATAAACTGACCGAAATTAGTGCCGATTGGGTTGAAGACAGCAAATTTGTTCAGGATCTTTTTGTACATACTTTGCAGAATGATGCAAAATACCAGGAAATGATTGCCGATAGAACCAAAAACTGGGAGTCAGAACGCATTGCATTAATGGATACAATTTTAATGAAAATGGCCATTTGCGAATTGTTAAACTTTCCATCTATTCCGGTTAAAGTAACCATCAACGAATATTTAGAGTTATCAAAAGATTACAGTACACCGAAGAGTAATTCATTTATTAACGGTATTTTAGACAAAATTTTAGGCGATCTTAAGAAAAACAACACCATTAAAAAGATTGGCCGCGGATTAATCGAAGATTAAAAATGAAAAGAATATTCATCTTGGCTATTGCTGCGCTTTCATTTGCAGCATGTCGTAATGCAAATAATCAAACCGGCGAAACCGCAACAACAGTTTCAGTTGGCAACGATACTTCAAAAACAGCTAAAATTGCTCCGGCAGATGCGCCTGTTATTGTTTTCGAACGGGATATTTTCGATTTCGGTAAAATAGAGCAGGGCGAAAAGGTTAAGCACGATTTCAAACTTAAAAATACAGGTAAAAGTCCGCTGATTGTTTCAAATGCAACTGCAACATGTGGCTGTACTGTTCCTCAGGTACCTGGCGAGCCAATTTTACCTGGTAAGGAAGGGGTAATTAGCGTAGTTTTTAATAGCGAAGGTAAAATGGGCATGCAAGATAAGGTAGTAACCGTTACATCAAATGCAAATCCAACGGTAACCACTGTTCATTTGGTAGGAGAAGTGCTTGCTAAAAAATAAATTGGTTCGATTGTTTGTGGCATAAACCATAATGATCAAAATTCACAAAAAACGCAAATAAATAAGAAATGACATCAACAGTAATATTACAGGCAGCAGCAGGTGGTAGTAACATGCTAACTACAATTGTACCAATGGTACTAATCATGGTAGTTTTCTACTTTTTCATGATCCGCCCGCAAGTTAAAAAAGCTAAAGACCATAAAAAATTGGTTGCAGAATTGAAAAAAGGAGATAAAATCGTAACCACCGCAGGTATTCACGGTCGTATTGCCGATATGAATGAAACAACTTTTTTAATTGAGGTTGAAGGTGGTGTTAAAATCCGTTTCGATAAATCAGCGGTTTCTTTAGATGCAACCAAAGCAGTTGTAGCGCCTAAAGCCTAATAAATTAATAAAATTTAAGCGCAGTCCCGAAAATTTTCGGGACTGTTTTTGTTTTACTACATTTGATTAAATGCATTTGGATAGCATTTTTCGGCTGACAGCTAATACTTAATTTATTATTATGCCCTTTATTAGATTAACTAAGATTGAAAAAAGACGTGTATTTAGCTTATTGGCCTGCTTGCTGCTGGCGATAGCGGCATGGCTTTTTATGGCATTAAACAACAAGTATATTTATGTAGCGAAAACTGTTATAGTTTTTAAAAATGCACCAACCAAAAGAGCATTTTATGCCTTACAATCTGATACTATAGATTTACAGGTAGAAGGAACAGGCTGGCAGTTACTTTTTGCCCGTTTACGTATCAGTCCGCCCTCGGTTTCTGTTAGTCTGAGCCAGCTCAATACCAAAGATTTTATTGTTTTTTCCGACCAGCTTTTTAATATCAACAGGCAATTAGAAAGTACTCAAAAAGTAATTTCTGTTAAGCCTGATACCCTTTATTTCGATTTCACCAAACGTGTAGTGAAAAAAGTTCCTGTAAAACTGATCGATAAACTGAGCTTTGAAAAGCAATATGGCATTTCTAGTGAGATTATTCTCAATCCAAAATATGTTAAAGTAGCTGGCCCTATAGAGGAGTTAGCCAAAATAAAGTTCTGGCCTACTGATACGCTTAAGCAGGATAAAATACAGAACAGCAGTACTACAAGGATTGCCTTACAGCACAGTATCCATAAAAATGTAAGCATTTTTCCCTCATCAGTAGAGGTTAGATTACCTGTTGATGAGTTTACTGAAAAAACCATTGAGGTTCCTTTAAAAATTACAAATAACAAAAGTTATTACAGCATTAAACTTTATCCTAAGAAAGTTAAAGTTACCTTTTTAGTCGCTTTAAGTAATTTCGATCAGGTTGACGAAAGTTTTATTACAGCTACCATTGATGTAGACGAATGGCAAATTTTAAAACACCGTCAGTTTACGGTGAAGATAACCGAGTTTCCTGATTATTGTAAACTGGTAAGCGTAATGCCTTCCAAAATAGATTTTATCGTAGAAAAATAATGTATAAAGTAGGTATAACAGGTGGTATAGGTAGCGGTAAAACAACGGCTTGCAAAGTTTTTGAGGTATTGGGGATTCCTGTGTTTTATGCAGATACCGCGGCCAAAGAAATCATGTGCAAAGATGTTTTGTTGGTTGAGGGAATTAAATCCACTTTCGGGAAAGAAAGTTATTTTGAAGACGGAAGCCTAAATAACAAGCATATCGCTAGCATTGTTTTTAATAACGAAGAAGAGCTTGCAAAATTAAATGCATTGGTTCATCCGGCAGTTTTTAGGGCGTTTGATGCCTGGGAAGAAACCATTCCGGCCAATACGCCATATACTTTAAAAGAGGCTGCTTTGTTGTTCGAAAGTGGCTCTTATAAAATGTGCGATACTACAATCCTGGTTGCCGCCCCTTACGAAATCAAAATGAAGCGGGTAATGCTGCGTGATGGGGTAACAGCAGAGCAGGTTAAAGCACGTATGGATAAACAGTTGAGCGACGAAGAAAAATCGAAAATGGCCAACCATTTTATCATAAATGATGAGCAAAAATCTATAATTGAACAGGTTTTAGCTTTGCATCAAGAATTTCTTAAGGCGGCTGAAGAATATAAAAGTTCTAATGCTTAATCTACTCAAATCATTCAATCCTTAATTCAATTCATTCCAATAATGATTTTAGAAGATTTTATTACCATTACCCCGACGGGTTTATACTGTGTTTACGGCGATTTTTACCTCGATCCACAACAGCCCGTTAAAGAAGCAGTAGTTTCACATGCGCATGGCGATCATGCTATTGGAGGAAGCCAGAATGTGTACTGTACTGCTGCTACCGCAACTTTTATGAAACACCGTTACCGCAAATTTGCCGCGGTCGATTTTTTTACCAAAAATTATCACGAATCCTTCAAAATAAAAGATGTTACCATTACTTTCTATTCTGCAGGACATATTTTAGGCTCTGCGCAGGTTTTGCTGGAGTATAAGGGTGTAAAATACCTCTATACTGGCGATTATAAGATTGAGCCCGATAATACCTGTGAGCCTTTCCAATTCGTTGAAGCAGATGTGTTGATTACGGAAAGTACCTTTGCTGATCCAGAAACGAAACACCCTTCACCAATAGATGAAATTAAAAAGCTGAACGAAACCAATGTGAATATCATGCTTGGTTCTTATGCATTGGGTAAAAGCCAGCGGATAATCCAATTGCTTAATGCGCATTGCCCTACGAAGAACATTATGGTTCACCACAGTATTATGCCCTTTGTTAAAATCTATGAAGATTATGGTATCAAAGTAGGGAGCTATAAAATGTACGATAGAAAGGTGATGAAAAATAATCAGGAGCATCAGGTTTATATTGTACCGCCAATGGTTTTTCACAGTTACCATAAGGCGATTAATGTAGTACGTGCCTTTGCCTCTGGATGGAAGAACCTGCAACAACAAAACGGGATTTCACTTTATATTTCTGACCACGCTGATTGGGATGCAATTTTAGAAACCATAGAAAAAGTTAAACCAAAACAAGTATGGACTTTGCATGGTGACGGTAAACAGCTTAAAGATTTTTTTAGAGACAAACTTGAGGTTAAAATACTCAATGGTTAAAAAATGATTAAATGATATCGTTAGAGAATGATTGAATGAGGCGATAAAGAAAAGACGATTAACAACATTCCCTCATTCAATATTCAATCATTCTATAATTCACTCTTTCAGGATTCTGTCATTCAATAATTATGTTAAAAGAAGGCGAAGATTTTTACTTTAACGAAGATGGACTAATGGTTTTTACCGAAGCCTACCATTTAAAACGTGGTTATTGCTGCAAGAATAAATGTAAGCACTGCCCATGGGGTTATGGGAAGAAGAAAGAGAAAAAATAAATTGGTTGGCAATTAACCGTTTTCAGTCCTCAGTTTTTGGACTACAAACTCATTCCTCCTAACTAAAGCGAACATGCTCATAAATATCGCTTAGCGCTATATCAAAGCCCATCGAAACAAGAGTTAGTCTATCAGATATGTCCTTGTGTTGATTGAGTGCCCAGTTTTTTTCTTCATTAATGTAATAAGCTTCAATCGAAATAGATTCCGAATCGATCATAATGTATTCTTTTAATGAAGAAATATCTTTATACAGGTTAAATTTTTTCCCTTTGTCGTAATTTTTAGTTGAAGGTGACAGGATTTCAATAATCACAGTTGGTAAAATTGAGGTGTCTTCATCAACATCACTATGTATTAATCCATTACAATAAATCGATATATCTGGATAGGTAAATAAAGTATTCTCAGGAATATTCATTCGTTTATCACTTCCATAAGGCCTGCAGGGCTTGCCTTTAAGTTTTTGAACTATTTCTCCAAAAACATTGCTAAAAATCTCGTTGTGATTATCACCGGCACCAGACATTGCAAATACCTCTCCTTGGAAATACTCGTGCTTTACTGTTGATGCTTTTTCCATCTCAAGATATTCTTTAACAGTATAACTTCTTTTTTGATAAGCTACAGCTGGTTCATTTACAATTTCGTCCATATATAAATTTATTGAATTTTGTCCGAAAGGTTAATTGTTTAATATTGCCCAATTGAAATTGCAAACGGAATCACATTGCAGCGTTAAAGGAAACATGGTTATAAATATCGCTTAAGGCCACGCCGAATCCCATCGAAATAAGATTCAGCGTATCAGAAATGTCTTCGTGTTTGTTGAGTGCCCAATTTTGCTCATCATTAATGTAATAGGCCTCTATCGACACTGATTCTGAATCAATCATAATGTATTCTTTTAATGAAGGAATATCTTTATACAAGTTAAATTTTTTCCCTCTATCGTAATTTTTGGTAGAAGGCGACAGAATTTCGATGATTACTGTTGGTTGCAGAATAGTGCCTTCATCCTCACTTAAATGTTTAATTTCGTTACAGTATATAGAAATATCCGGATAAGTAAATAATGTATTTTCTGGGATATTCATTCTCATATCACTTCCAAAAGGAATGCATTTCGAACCTTTTAATTTAAAGAACAGTGGACCGAAAACATTTGAAAATATGAGATTATGATTAAAGGTGGCACCAGACATTGCAAATACCTCGCCCTGAAAATATTCATGCTTCACTGTTGATGCTTTTTCCATCTCCAGGTATTCCTCTACGGTATAATGCCTTTTTTGGTAAGCCACAGCAGGTTCATTTATAATCTCATCCATATACTAATTTATTGAATTTGGTACGAAAGGTTAATGGTTTAAATTGCCTAATTGAAGTCGCAAACGGAATCACATTGCAGCGTTAAAGGAAACATGGTTATAAATATCGCTTAAGGCCACGCCGAATCCCATTGTAACAAGATTTAGCATATCAGAAATCTCTTCGTGTTTGTTGAGTATCCAATTCTGCTCATCATCAATGTAATAGGCCTCTACCGACACAGAATCTGAATCAATCATAATGTATTCTTTTAAGGATGGAATATCTTTATATAAGTTAAATTTTTTCCCCCTATCGTAATTTTTGGTAGAAGGAGATAGAATTTCGATGATTACTGTTGGTAAAATTGCCGTGTCTTTATCAAATTCACTATGCAAATAATTATTACAATAGATAGAGATATCAGGGTAAGTGAATAACGTATTCTCAGGAATATTCATTCTCATATCACTTCCAAAAATGTAACACGACTTTCCTTTTAGTTTACTGCCAACTGCTAAAAAAATATTAGTGAACATCCAGTTATGATTTTCACTTGCACCAGACATTGCAAATACCTCGCCCTGAAAATACTCATGCTTTACTGTTGATGCTTTTTCCATCTCCAGGTATTCTTCAATAGTATAATGCCTTTTTTGGTAAGCTACAGCAGGTTCGTTTACATTCTCATCCATACACTAATTTACAGATGTTTAACCATAAAAGTTAAATGTATAAACGATTAAACGTTTAAAACGGCTACTAAGCTAATGGAGTGAATGGTTAATCAGTTAACCTTTTAAATTGGTTAATCGACTGCCGACTAAGGACTCTAGACTAAGGACTAACCCTAATGTCCTACAAAGAAACCTATCAATGCTACACCAATGCCCAATAAAACGGCAATCATTTTACGGGTATTGATTTTATGATCGGCACTCGATTCGAATAAGATGGTGGTAGAAATATGTAAGAAAATACCAATTACAATACCCATAATTTTATTGAAATAAGCATCAATGCCACCAATAGTGCCATTGCTTAAACCAACACTTACATAAAAGCCAAGGGGAGCCATAATGGCAAATACAATCAGATAAAATACAATGCTGCCTTTCTTAAAATGGTTTTGCATCAATATGCTCGCCAGTGCAAAAGCAGCTGGGATATGATGTAACGAAATTCCGAAAATCAGTTCATTATGCTGTTCTTTTGCTAATGGCATTCCCTCTAAAAAAGCATGCAAACACAAACTGATCATAATCCCATAGGGAAAAACATGCCCGTCGTGATGTTTATGGATATGGCCATGTTCTACACCTTCTGAAAACTGCTCCAAGAAAATCTGTAGTAAAAAACCAATCAGGATGAAAACACCAATCTGCCATTTGTCGGGTCCGCTGTAAGCGTCAGGAATTAAATGTAAAACCGTAATGGCAAATAAATAGGCTCCACTGAAAGATAAAATCAGTTTCAGTAGTTTAGATTTATCGCTCTTTACTAAAAATATAGCTGTTCCGCCCAAAAAGGCACAGAAAAAGAGTACGCAGAGTTTCCAGATTTCCATAAGTTAAAAATCAGGTTGTAATTTTTTAAATATTCTCGAACAGATAATCCCTATAGTAATGCCTAGCAAAGCGCCGGTGGTTACGTCAACAGGGTAATGAACGCCAACATATACCTGTGCAAAACTGATAATAAGCGCCCAGAAAATGCCAATAGGTAAAATAGGTTTCCATCTGCTATAGAAAAGGCAAATTAAAAAAACAGCTATAGCAAAATGATTGGTAGCGTGCGCCGATGGAAAACTTAAGCCGCTTCCACAGGGAACACGGTGGATAATATCGTTGGCCAAACTTAAATCATTGCAGGGCCTAACCCGAGCTATCCAAGGTTTTACAACTCTAGACGCAATTAAATCGCCCATGGCGAAGGTGAAAAGAACCATGCCGATAATGTAATAACCTTGTTTTTTATACTGTTTAATACAAAAAACAACAATAAAAAGGTAAAGTGGCGACCAAAAGAAACGATTGCGCATTAAAGGCATCAACCAATCAAAAAAGCTGTTTGAAAGCCCACGGTGGATTTTCAAGAACAATTCTACATCAAATTGCTGTATGCTTTCTATCATGCTTTTTTACAGATTAAAATTAACCGGTCTGAACTGTTTTCTTCAAAATCTTCTAAGCCATAACTGCCAAAAGTTTTTTCGATAACCATCCCTGCCTTGTTAAGCATGCGTTTAAAATCTTCAAAACTAAATGCCTGCACCCGTTCTTCGAAATTGTATATCTTTTGTTTGTCCTCGAAATTTATCTTCTTGATAATTTTCCCTTCGATCACATTTTTGGTGATATTAAAAGTTATACCATTGAGCGATTTTGTTTCGCAATGATTTAAGTTGCGGATAATTTTTTCGGTGTTAAAATAATCGAGCACCAAAATTCCCTCAGCTGTTAAGCATTTTCGAAAGGTTTTAAGCGCATTTACATGGTCTTTTTCGGTATCGAAATAACCAAAACTGGTAAACAGATTTAAGGCTACATCAAAGTAATTGATGTAAAATAACCTGCGCATATCGTGTACAAGAAAATGTAATTTATTGTTTTCGAATTGTTTGGCGTACTTTATACTTTGTTCCGAAAGGTCTATCCCGGTAACATCGAAGCCTTTTTTGTTTAAATAGATTGAATGTCGGCCTTTGCCACAGGCAATATCCAACATTTTAGCATAGGCCCTCGGGTGTAGAAATTGCGTAAGTTTATCGATGAAAAACTCGGCTTCAGCATCATTCCGTTGTTGATAAAGAATATGATAATATGGCGAATTAAACCAATATTGAAACCACTTGCGCTGCATATAAAAGCCGTTTGTATCTTAAAAAGATGCAAATATAAGCTTTTACAATCGCTAGTAAAGTTAGAATATGTTTTTATGCAATAAAGTTGCAAGAATATTATGAATACGGTAACCCGATTAAACACACGTTTGTTTTTGGCCATAGTATCATTTCTAGAAAATTGATTGTGTGAATAGATATAAAAGCAATGTAAATTAAAGTGCACAAACACTCCTAAATAGCTGCTATCTTGTTTTTTTTCTTATTTTTGAGCCTCAATTAAATTATATACAGTGACTTTAATAAAATCAATTTCAGGAATACGAGGAACCATTGGCGGAAGAGCTGGAGACGGCTTAACCCCGTTTGATATTGTGAAATTTACAGCTGCCTTTGGTAGCTGGGTGGTACAAAAAACAGGGAACAAAAGAATAGTTTTAGGTCGCGATGCCCGTATTTCGGGTGAGATGGTGAATAACCTGGTTATCGGAACGCTACAAGGCTTGGGTATTGAGGTAATCGATTTAGGTTTATCAACCACGCCAACTGTAGAAGTAGCCGTACCTGATGAAAAAGCAGGTGGCGGTATTATTTTAACCGCAAGCCATAACCCAAAACAATGGAATGCCTTAAAATTACTAAATGCAAGCGGCGAATTTATTAGCGATGCTGACGGAAAAGAAGTTTTAGATTTGGCAGAGCTTGCTGATTTTGATTTTGCTGATGTAGATAAATTAGGTAAAGTAATTAAAAACGATACTTACCTTCAAAAACACATCGATAAAGTTTTAGCATTACCATTGGTTGATGTTGATGCAATTAAAAAAGCCGATTTTAAAGTAGTAATCGACTGTGTAAATTCAACAGGCGGCATTTTTATCCCTGCTTTGTTAAAAGCTTTGGGTGTGAACAAGGTAGTAGAATTATATTGTACACCAGACGGGCATTTTCCCCACAACCCTGAGCCACTTCCTGAAAACTTAACTGAAATATCGAAAGAAGTTCAGAAACAAAATGCAGATTTAGGTATCGTTGTTGATCCGGACGTTGACCGTTTATGTTTTGTGAATGAAGATGGTAGCATGTTCGGTGAAGAATATACTTTGGTTGCTGTTGCCGATTATATATTGAAAAATACACCAGGGAACACAGTTTCAAACCTTTCATCAACACGTGCATTACGCGATGTGACCGAAAAAGCAGGAGCAGAATACAACGCATCGGCAGTAGGAGAGGTGAATGTAGTGAACAAAATGAAGACAACAAATGCCATTATTGGCGGTGAAGGAAACGGTGGAATTATCTATCCTGAATCGCATTATGGCAGAGATGCATTAGTTGGTATTGCCTTGTTTTTAACACACTTAGCTAAATTTGGTAAGTCAATCTCGGTATTAAGAGCCAGTTATCCGCAATACCATATTTCTAAAAACAAAATTACCCTAACGCCAGAAATGGATATCGATAATTTGTTGAAACAGGTAGAAGAGAAGTATAAAAATCAACCATACAGTACAATTGATGGATTGAAGATAGAATTTGATAAAACTTGGGTACATTTGCGCCGTTCGAACACTGAACCGATCATCAGGATTTACAGTGAAGCAGAAAATGAAACTATTGCCGAGAATTTGGCTAATAAAATTATTTCCGACATTAAAGAAATATTACACCTTTAATCTCTAAAAGATTTCAGGATTAAGCATACCTGTTCAGGGTTTAATAAAACGATTAAACCCTGAACATTTAAAACAAAGACTGCCACTAGCAAGGTATCTTTACAACACACTAACTTTTAAATATTCGTAGAAATGAAAAGGGTCTATTTAGATAATGCGGCCACAACGCCTTTAGATGCAGCAGTAATTGCAGAAATGACAAATGTAATGGAAAACTATTTTGGTAATCCATCTGCTATTCATGCGCTTGGCCGCGAGGTAAGAACGCTGGTAGAAAAAGCCCGTAAAACCGTTTCTGGTCTGTTAAATGCATCTCCATCCGAAGTTTTTTTTACTTCTGGAGGCACCGAGGCTGATAATACAGCCATCCGTTGTGGAATTTCAGCTTATGGAATTAAACATGCCATTACTTCGAAAATAGAGCACCATGCCGTTGAGCATACTTTAAATACCATGCTTAAAAATGGTGAAATCGATAAATTAAGTTTCGTTAATATTGACGAAAAAGGGAATATCGATTACAACCATTTAGAAGAACTGCTTCAAAATAACGAACGTACTTTTGTTTCGTTAATGCATGCCAATAACGAATTGGGAACACTGACCGATATGGTTAAAGTTGGCGATATCTGTGAGAAATACAATGCCATTTACCATGCCGATACCGTTCAAACCATGGGGCATTACCCACATAACGTACGTGAGCTTAAAGCACATTTTATAGTTTGCGCAGCACACAAGCTCCACGGACCTAAAGGTGTTGGCTTTTTATATGTAAACAGTAACATTAAAATTCCACCGATGATTTATGGTGGGGCACAAGAGCGTAACATGCGTGGTGGTACCGAAAATGTATATGGTATTGTGGGCTTAGCTAAAGCTTTAGAAATTGCCTATGCCGAAATGGATCAGCATCAGGTCTATATTCAGGGCTTAAAAGATTACCTGAAAGCACAGTTAATCGCCGAAATCCCGGGTATTGCTTTTAATGGCGAAACCGATGCCGATAAAAGTTTGTATACTGTATTGAATGTATCGTTTCCAGAGATGGATATGGCCGATATGTTGTTATTTAATTTAGACATCAATGGTATCTGTGCTTCTGGTGGCAGTGCCTGTTCTTCTGGTTCGAATATCGGTTCGCATGTGCTAAACGGTATTAACGCCGATCCGAACCGTCCTTCCGTTCGCTTTTCATTTAGCAAGTACACTACAAAAGAAGAATTAGATTACGTAATAGAAAAAGTTAAAATGGTAGTAAAGCAAAATGCTTTAGCTTAAAATATCATCAAGCAAATAGGAGAATCCCGGTGAGAATCGGGACTTTTTTTGTGCCATAAAAATAGTTTGAAGTCCATTTTTTTGGAAAGCAAAGGCAGCATTTCATTTTAACGTTCGTCCTGCTTTTCGTTATACTCCGATGAAGGATCGGAATGCCACTTCAATCAGGTTTACATACAGACGTCGGTGCTGCTATTTAAGGTTAAATAATAGCCTGATACCCAATTTTATCTACGCCCTGCAGCCCCGAAATAGTATTACCAGCTGTGCCACCTAAACCTGATCGAAACGAACATCCCGTTTTTATCGGGATAAAGTGGAGAGCAGGACTATACTTGCTTAAATGCCACTGTGCCTGATTTCTAAAATCAAAAACCGCGTTAGAAATAGTTACAGCTTTTGGTGAGGCAAAAAAACTCTTGCAAAACTCAAAAATAAAACTTATATTTAACTAAGATAAAGGCAATCCGCGCCATTTTCATGTTGTTCCAGAACGAAACCTTATCAATTCCCCGTGGTATAAGGTTAAGCAAATTTCAAATAGCTTTTTTACAATTGCATAATGCAGCTTAAAAAAAGCATGCTGATTAAAATTGTTAACCCTGAAAACTAACCATGTTTTCAATAATCTATATCGTCATGGAAAAGAGCCAAAAAAATCAAAATCTAGAGAACGCGAAGCCTGAAGAAAAATTAAATGAAGAAAGGAAACACATTTACAAATTTATCTTTAATCCGTTTTCTTTCGAATCTTCAAATCATTTCAACAAAATCCATAAAAGAAGATTTCATTCTTTCGGCTGCATTCACGAATTGGGAAAACTTCCGGGAGCAATGTTTTAATTGTGAAAGGTAAACATCTTTAGTTAATGCTGTTGGCTGATTAACCTAGTCTTAGCGTCTCGCTAAGACTTTAGTTTTTTGCCACGGAAACACCGAAAGCACGGAATATATCTCACGTTTTGTCATTCTGAGCGAAGTCGAAGAATCTTTTATCAATGACTATTATTAACAGGCTATAAGTTACTAATCAATAAACCCCATTCCCAAAAACAACTAAGAAAAAACAATCTTATTTTTCACTTGTTTCTTTAGTACATCAATTTACAATAGTATGGAAACAAATAAGGAAAAAGGTAAAGTTGTTGAGAACGATTTGCTAGATAAAGAAGTAGAAGATGTGAGAGATCATGATTCTTTAGATGAAAATAAATCATCAAAAATAACCACCAATCTTTTTAACAAAGAGGATAAACGCAAGAATAATCCACTAGGGCCAGGACACGAACCCGGACCAACACCAGGTTCAGGAATATAATTGGTCGGAATATAATTTACGAACAAAATGACTAAATTTAAACCACGGCAATTGCTGTGGTTTTTTAGCTAAATCCCAAAATGGAAAGAAGAAATTTTATCAAAAACTCGGCATTGGCCATGGCCTTGCTTTCAATTTATAAAACAGATGTTTTTGCACAGCAAGCGCTAATGCGTGCTTACAACTTTAAACCATTGCGCAATAATGTAGGGGTATTTACAGAACAGGGCGGTACAATAGGGTGGTTAAATTCGAGCAATGGTTTTGTGGTGGTAGATGCCCAGTTCCCAACTTCTGCGCCTCATGTGATCGAAGAATTAAAAAAATTGGGTGAAAAACCTTTCAAGTACCTGATTAATACCCATCATCATGGCGACCATACCGCTGGCAATATTTCCTTTAAAGGTTTGGCCGAAAAGGTTGTGGCACATCAAAACTCGTTGGTGAACCAAAAAAGAGGTGCAGAGAAAGCAAATAATTTAGACAAACAGTTGTTGCCTGATACTACTTTTGGAACAAAATGGACAGCTAAAGTAGGGGATGAGAACATAAAAGCTTCTTATTATGGCTCTGGGCATACCAATGGCGATGCCGTTTATCATTTTGAGCATGCAAATGTTGCGCATGTAGGCGATTTGGTATTCAACCGTAAGTTTCCCTACATTGATCGGGAAAACGGCGCACACATCGGCAATTGGATCACGGCGTTGGATAAAATTTTGGCCCAGTTTGATAACGATACCCTGTTTATCTGGGGGCACAGCTTAGATCCTGAAAAAGTAACCGGAAACAAAGCAGATGTTAAAGCCTTTCAAAATTACCTGCAAAGTCTTTTAACTTTTGTGAGTGGAGAAATCAAAGCAGGTAAAAGCAAAGAAGACATTCTAAAAGTAAGCTCAATTCCAAATGCAACAGAATGGAAGGGAGAGGGTATCCAAAGGAGCTTAAGTGCTGCTTATGATGAGCTGAAAGGGGTTTAGAAGATTTTCGTCATTGCGAGAAGGCTTTTTCAGCCGACGAAGCAATCTCATAAGCGGTGATTATTATCTTGTCCTAATTTATTAGGAAAGAACTTTTTTGCTGTTAATTTTTGAACGCATTAATCCATGGCTAATCCTTCGACTCCGCTCAGGATGACAATAGCGATATTTAGTATTTATGTGTTAAAGAACATCCAAATCTATTTTCAATTTATAAACGTTCTATATTTAAAATAATCCTTTCAACGACATTGAATTACCGTAGGCTTTAGTGTTTAACAACTATATTTGTTACAATTCAAAATCTACAGCTCATGGATGATTTTATTGCAGCCCGTTCCCAAATGGCCTTATCGCTAGGCTTCCACATCATTTTTTCCTGTATTGGCATGGTTATGCCTTTCTTTATGGCCGTATCGCATTATAAATGGCTTAAAACAAACGATGAGGTATATAAAAATCTCACTAAGGCCTGGAGTAAAGGTGTAGCCATCTTCTTCGCTACTGGCGCGGTATCGGGTACCATGTTATCTTTCGAATTAGGATTACTTTGGCCGAAATTTATGGATCATGCAGGACCAATATTCGGGATGCCTTTTTCACTTGAAGGAACAGCCTTTTTTATCGAGGCAATTGCACTTGGTTTTTTTCTTTATGGCTGGAATAAGTTAAATAAATGGTTCCATTGGTTTACCGGGATGGTAGTAGGGGTAAGTGGTTTAGCATCTGGAATACTGGTGGTTGCCGCAAATGCCTGGATGAACAGTCCGGCGGGTTTTGATTTTGTAAACGGGCAATACCTGAATATCGATCCTATACAGGCCATGTTCAATAAAGCATGGTTTAGTCAAGCGCTACACATGTGCTTGGCCGCATTTACCGCTACAGGCTTTGCTGTGGCAGGTGTACATGCTTTAATGATCCTGAGAAACCGTAATAAAGAATTTCATTTGAAAGCTTTTAAAATAGCGGCCATATTTGCTTGCATTGGCGCATTATTGCAACCTTTGAGTGGCGATATTTCTGCAAAAGATGTGGCCAAAAGACAACCTGCTAAACTTGCTGCAATGGAGGCATTGTACAAAACCGAAAAGCCTGCCCCACTGTTGATTGGAGGCATTGTAAACGAGAAAGATAAAACCGTGAAAGGTGCAATCGAAATTCCAGGTGCTTTAAGTTTCCTGGCGCATGGCGATTTCAAAGCTGAAGTAAAGGGTTTAGATCAGATTCCAGAAAACGAGCATCCTCCGGTAGCCATCACACATTATGCTTTCCAGATTATGGTTGGAATTGGCACACTACTACTTTTAGTTTCCTTAACTTATTTCTTCACTTTATTTAAAAAGAAACCTTTAACCGAGAAACGCTGGCTGTTGAAATTATTTGTTGTGGCCATTCCACTTGGTTACATCGCTTTAGAGGCCGGCTGGGTAGTGACAGAGGTTGGTAGGCAGCCGTGGATTATTTATGGCATTATGCGCACTAAGGATGCCGTTACACCGATGCCGGGTATTGCCTATTCGTTTTATATCTTCTCAGCCATTTACGTTTCTTTAAGCATAATTGTAACGTTTTTGCTTTATCGCCAGATTAAAATGGTGCCTGTGCTCTATAATAAAGACGAATCTGATAGTAATTAACCACAGGCGAATATGAACAGCACAAAGCAAATCTTATTAATCAGTGTAATCGAAATATCGGTGTAATCATTTTCAGATATGAAAGAAGTTGTAATTACATTTTTATGCATGGCCATTCTGCTCTACTTTTTATTGGGTGGAGCAGATTTTGGTGCAGGGATTATAGAGCTATTCACTTCAACAAAGAATAGGAGTAAAACCCGTAAAACCATGTATCAGGCCATTGGTCCGGTTTGGGAGGCAAACCATATGTGGTTAATTATTGCCATTGTAATCCTTTTCGTGGGTTTCCCGCATATTTATACCACCATGTCGGTTTATCTGCATATTCCATTGGCTATTATGCTCATCGGAATTATTGCGCGGGGCACCGCTTTTGTATTCCGTCACTACGATGCCGTTAAAGATGATATGCAGTGGTTTTATAACCGCATATTCAGGTATTCGAGCTTTGTAACTGCATTGTTTCTGGGCATTATTGCCGGAAGCTTAATTTCAGGGCATATCGATACGCAGGCGAACGATTTTTATACCGCGTATATTTCGGGTTGGTTGAATTGGTTTTCTATTGCTGTGGGCCTATTTACGGTCGCGCTCTGCGGTTTTCTTGCCGCGATTTACCTTATAGGTGAAACAAAAGAAACACATGATAAACGCCGTTTTATTAAAAAGGCCGAATTTATGAATGTGGCTGCCGTAGTTTTTGGTGCCATGGTGTTTATTGCCGCACAGCGGGATAAAATTCCGTTGATTGATTGGGTTTTTAAGAGCACTGTCGGTTTATCGGCCATTATTTTGGCCAGTTTATCTCTTGTGTTGTTATGGTACCTATTAATTAAAGGCAAAACGAAAGTTTTACGCATTTTAGCTGGCTTCCAGGTGACGATGATCCTTTTAGCCATTAGTTATGCACATTTTCCAAACTTTATCCGCTTAAAGAATGGTGATGCAATCTCACTTCTCGAAACCGCAGGACCTGAAAAAACCATTTATAGTTTAGGCTTAGCACTTTTATTGGGGAGTGTATTGATTCTGCCTTTTTTGGGATATCTTTTTTATAAGTTTCAGAAGAAAGAGGAATAAATATTCTTTTTTGTAAGACCGTCATGCTGTCCCGAAGTTTCGGGATCAGCGTCTTTCCTGCAATAAGACCCTGAAATAAATTCAGGGTGACGACGCTCAAGAATCATTAACAGATTTCAATAAAAAGCGTCGTCATCTCGATCCGATAGCTATCGGATGGAACGCAGTGGAATGGAGAGATCTAGCTCGATAGACTTCTTGACTTAGTTGCGCTCAGCTCGAAATGACGATACCTGTATAACAAAAAAGAGCAGCTGTTTCCAAATGCTCTTTTTTAAAACGGTTCAAATCCTTTATTTACAAACCACCTTTCCTATTCGATTTGGTTTGTACCGGCCAGGTTGCTGGCTTTCCGGTGCGTTCGTTTACAGGTAAGTCTGTTGCTTTTTCAGTTGAGGTTTTCTCAGGATCTTCGCAGGCCATATAAACCATAATGGCAGCTAAAATTACATTGCTTCTAATCTCGTCGAAAACCAATTTATCGTAACTATCGCGGTTGGTGTGCCAGGTATAAGTGCCATAATCCCAGCTGGTAGAGCTTAGGGAGTAACCCAAAGCTCCGGCAGCAACAAAAGAAGCAAAGTCTGACCCTCCCGCGCCAGGCGATCCCGGGAAATTGGTTTTGATCTGATTTTTAATGGTATCAGGAACTGCAGCCAACCAACGGGTAATGTAGTCTTTCGATTTAGCAAAACCTTGTCCACCGATATTAACTACTCGGCCTGTACCGTTATCCTGGTTAAACAAAGCCTGAAGATTGCTTACAATTTCCGGATGATCTTCTACAAAAGCCCTTGAGCCATTTAAGCCCTGCTCTTCACTTCCCCAATGGCCAACCAAAATGGTACGTTTAGGGTTAGGATAGATTTTTTTTAGAATGCGCATGGCTTCCATCATCAAGATGGTACCAGAACCATTATCGGTAGCACCGCTTGCACCATCCCACGAATCGAAGTGCGCCGAAAGCATCACGTATTCATTTGGTTTCTGTGTGCCTTTTATTTCGGCAAGGGTATTAAAAGTAGGTACAGTACCTAATTTTTTAGATTCTGCCTCAATTTTAAGCCTAGGTTTACCTCCATTTAGCGCTAAACGGTAAACCAAGCCGTAATCTTCAACAGATAGATCTAAAGTTGGGACCTTTTTAGTATTTGCACCAAAAATTTTATCTACACCAAAACCTTGCGACCAGTTATTGATCACTACCGCTACTGCACCTGCATTTTCTATAGCTACAGGAAGTGTTTTTGCAGTTAAACCCGTTTTGGCTATGTTGGCTGTCCATGCTTTAACGGCATCGGCTTTTTCTTTTTTAAATTTTTCGAACAGATCTTTGGTGGCAAATTCTTCCCAGTTTTTTTCTGGTCGGCCAGATAGTTGATTCATCGAAATCAATACGATTTTACCTTTTACATTTGGCAACCATTTTTGAAAAGATGCTGAATCTGTAATTTGCGGAAGAATAATCGCCTCTGCATTAATGGTTTTACCGTTTGTAGATGGGCTCCAGGCCAATTGTGTGCCTTCTAAGGTTCTAACCCGTGGACTTATTAAATCAATGTGCGTAATACCTCTTTCCCAGCCTGCCCATTCGCCCCATTTTTCATTTTTTGCAGAGATACCCCAATCGCTATATTTTTTTACGGCCCAATCATTGGCTTGTTTCATTTGTGGTGAACCAACTAAACGTGGTCCTACAACATCTAAAAGTTCGTGCGCGAGTTTCTCTAATTGAGAGTTTTCGTTCACTTCTTTAACAATATTGTCGATTATTTTTTTGTCTTGCGCGAATATACAGGTTGAAGTGCACAGTAATAGCGTAGAAAAGAGTAGTTTTTTATTCATAATTAGTTAGGGTTGATTATTTGATAAGCTAATTTATGAAATAAGAAGTAGGGTTGAAGGATGTTAATGGAAATGTTGCAGTTTGGCTAAGCTAATCTGCTTTAGGTGGTGTCAGATGTTGCCATCTGACAAAAAATTGGATACTTTACAGGAGTTAGATTTGCTGAAAGGCCAGATGGTAACATCTGACCTCACTGACAAAATATTTATTCTTTGTAGTAAATCCTAAAAACTACTCTTCTGGATCTTATCGTGAAACGGCAAATACTCTGCTAGTGCGGCAGAGCCATACCAATTGTATAATTCTGGTTCCAATAATTTAGCTTTTATGGCCGGATCGCTTTCCAGTAGTTGTTTTGCCTCTTCGATCGATTTTGTATTTAAGACGAAAATGCCGCGGTAATTTTTATCATTTTTACCCATCGGACCAGCAATTACGAGTTTTTGTGCTTCGACCATTTTGCCCATGTTTGCCATGTGGCCTGCAAATAAACTATCGGTTTTGGCTTTGGTTTCTGTGGTATTTGTACCTGATTTCAGCATAACCAGAACATACATTTTCATGCCGTAGTTGTCGGCACCAAGCTTTTTAGCTAAAGCTTCATCGTAAGGGGCTTTGGCTTTTTTCTCCTGCGCTTGGATAGCGAGCGTAACGGTGATTAGAGAGATTAATAGGAATAACTTTTTCATTTTAGTTTATGGTTTGGTTAGTTTAAAAATAAGAAAAATTGTGGTGTTTTTGTCTTAGCCAGACGGGCTTTCCACTTTTTCTTGATAAAAAGTGGAGCAAAAATAAAGGCTTGCGAATCTTTGTCGCAAATCCTAAATAAATTTTTAGGCGCAATCCTAAGCCGTGTGAAGGATAGTGGTTTTTGTTTGTTTCTGCTGCACTCGTAGGATTTCTTATTCAGTGCTTATTGAAATGAACTGCAACAAAGATTTATTTGCATTTGCTTCCAAATCTTCTGATGCCGGATGCGTTCTTCGGAAAGATTGTGGGGATTTTAAAGTTTACGCTCACATCACTTAATGTAACTGTTAGGAACTGCCATAGCCAAGAACCACAGGCCCATATTAATTAAACCTGATTGCCGCGGAAAGCCCGGAGTGTAGCGAGGACTTGAAACAAAAAGCAGGGCTGAATTCACCGATTTATTCAAGCCCTGCTTTTCTAAAAGTCAATTAACCAGTTAAACAATTAACCGATTAAACCTGTCTAATTGTTCATCATTTTAATAAAAGCGCCCAATTTAGCTTTCATGGCTCTTCTATCTACAATGAAATCGAGGAAACCATGTTCAAGAACGAATTCTGAAGTTTGGAAACCTTTCGGTAAATCTTTTTTAATGGTTTCTTTAATTACCCGCGGACCAGCAAAGCCGATCAGCGCGCCTGGTTCTGCAATATTAATATCGCCTAACATGGCGTATGATGCAGTTACACCACCGGTAGTTGGATCGGTTAATAGAGAGATGTATGGAACTTTAGCCTGACCTAATAAAGCGAGTTTAGCTGATGTTTTGGCCATTTGCATTAATGAAAATGCGGCTTCCATCATACGGGCACCACCTGATTTTGAAATCATCAGGAACGGAACTTTATGTTTAATGCTGTAATCGATCGATCTTGCAATTTTTTCGCCCACAACTGAACCCATCGAACCGCCTATAAAAGCAAAATCCATACAGGCAATTACGAGGTCTTGTCCTTCGATTTTACCAACACCGGCACGGATAGCGTCTTTTAAGCCTGTTTTAGCCTGGCTTTCTTTAATTCTATCGGTGTAAGGTTTGTTATCATTAAAATTTAAAGGGTCGCCAGATGTTAAGTTAGGGAACAGCTCTTTAAACTCGTTATTATCAAATAAAACCTCGAAATATTCTTTTGAGCCTACTCTCAGGTGGTAATCGCAGTAATGACAAACGTATTTGTTTTCCTGAAGTTCTGCCTGATGTAGCGGTTTTTTACAATTTGGACATTTATTCCACAAACCATCTGGTGCTTCTTTTTTCTCCTCTGTTGTGGTGATGATACCTTTTTTTTCTCTCTTAAACCAAGCCATATAATTTTTTGAAGAATTGGATTGCAAAGAAACGAAAAATATAATAAAGTCGAACCTTATTAGACTTAAAAATAGTCAGCGGTGAGTTGGTTGATAGTCGATTGGAAATAATGCAAGCGTTGGATAGGTAATTGAAAACTCGGCCCGGGCTACTGTTAACTGCTAATTGTAAACTTAAGTGTGTCTTTTTTACACTAAGGATAATGTGTTTTTTACACTAAATAGGCCTTATTTTGCTGTTAGGCAAATAATTCTGTTGTTAGAAAAGCTTGGAATGTTATTTTTTTTTATAACTTCGGACTTAATAAAATTAACAAGAAATGAGTTTAAAAGGCTACAAAGGCGTAATTTACGGAGATGCCGTTCAAGAATTGTTTGAGCAGGCTAAAAAACATCAGTTTGCTTTACCAGCAGTTAACGTAACCGGTACAAATACGGTTAATGCGGTATTGGAAACTGCTAAGGCAGTAAATTCGCCTGTTATGATTCAACTATCTAATGGAGGTGCACAGTTTTATGCAGGCAAATCTTTAGATAATGAGAAATTGCAAGCATGTATTTTAGGTGCTGTATCGGCAGCTAAACATGTACATTTATTGGCAGAGCATTATGGTGTTGCAGTGGTTTTACATACCGACCACGCCGCTAAAAAATTATTGCCTTGGATTGATGGACTTTTAGACCACGGTGAAAAATTCTTCGCTGAAACTGGAAAACCTTTGTTTTCATCACACATGTTGGATTTATCGGAAGAGTCGATTGAAGAAAACATGGAAATTTCTGCTAAATACTTAGCACGCATGGCTAAAATGAACATGACTATCGAAATCGAACTTGGTGTTACAGGTGGTGAGGAAGATGGTGTTGACAATAGCGATGTAGATAGCTCTAAATTATATACTCAGCCTAGCGAAGTGGCTTATGCTTACGAAGAATTAAGCAAAGTTTCTCCTCGTTTTACAGTTGCTGCTGCTTTTGGTAATGTACACGGTGTTTATAAACCAGGTAACGTAAAATTGCAACCGGTAATTTTGAAAAATTCTCAGGATTTTATCAAAGAAAAATTCAGCTTAACAGCAGAGAAACCAATCAACTTCGTATTCCACGGTGGTTCTGGTTCTACTCAGGAAGAAATCAGAGAAGCAATTTCTTATGGTGCAATTAAAATGAATATCGATACTGATATGCAATGGGCATTTTGGGAAGGTATTTTAGAATATTACAAAAAGAATGAAGCTTATCTTCAGGGTCAGATTGGTAATCCTGATGGCGATGATAAACCAAATAAAAAATATTACGATCCACGCGTTTGGTTACGTAAAGGTGAAGAAACTTTTGTGAAACGTTTAACTACTGCTTTCGAAGATCTAAACTGTATCAACGTTAACGATAAACTGTAATTTTTGATTGTTTTTTAAGATTGAAAGTCTATTCAATCATTCAAAAAATCAATCATTCAATAATTAAAAAGCGCCATGGGTTTAAAAACTTATGGCGCTTTTGTTTGTTTTATGGTTATATTTAAGCAAACAAATTGTAATGGCAAAATCTAAGAACGATACCAAAAGAAATAATTTTTTCGAGAAATTTGCCAATGCGGCAACCAAATTTACGGGTAGCTCTGTTGCATTTATAGCGGCAACGGCAATCGTAGTGATTTGGGCGGTTACAGGCCCACTTTTCGATTATTCTGAAACCTGGCAGTTGGTGATTAATACAGGCACAACGATTATCACCTTTTTGATGGTTTTTTTGATCCAGAAAGCACAGAATAAAGATGGTAAGGCCATTCAGCTAAAATTGAATGAATTAATTGCTGCGCAGCAGGGTGCAAGCAACCGGATGGTAGATATAGAAGATTTGAGCGAAAAAGAACTGGATCAGTTACATAAATTTTACGTTACGATTGCCACACTTGCCAAAAAAGAGGCCGATATTCATTGTTCGCATTCAATTGATGTTGCTGAGGCATTAAATGAATCGAAATTAAAATCGAATAAACACTTTAAACACCACGATAATGAGTCTGCACGTTCAAAAAGTTAACCATCCCGAAGATTTAGATAAAGTATTTGCGATCCGTAAGATTGTATTTGTAGACGAACAGAATTGCCCGCCAGAATTGGAGTGGGAGCATGAAGATGAATCTGTACATTTTTTGGCAACAAATAATGGCCAGCCTTGCGGTGCCTGCAGGTGGCGTAAAACGGATAAGGGTTATAAACTGGAACGTTTCGCAGTTTTAAAAGATTTTAGGGGGCAGGGGGTAGGTCGTGCGCTAATTGCCGAGGCTTTATCTGATCTGCCAGAAGATGCACATTATATTTACCTGAACGCGCAATTAGATGCCATGAGTTTATACGCTAAATTTGGTTTTGTGGCTGAAGGCGAGCAATTTGAGGAAGCTGGTATACAGCACTTTAAAATGGTGAAGAAAGTTTAGGAATAATTTGCCAGGAGATACAGAAAGCACAGCGCATTCAACGAAAAATCGTTATTTCATACAAAGCAATCTTAAAGCAATCGCCAGGCATGGGCTAATTTGGTTTATCCCACCCATAGTAGTAAGATTGCTTCGTGCCTCGCAATGACGACATAACAATTACCAATACCAGCTAAAATATAATGGAAAGAGGAGGATGCGTTTATATCATGGCAAATTCTTTTAATACTGTTTTTTATACTGGAGTAACTTCAGACTTACAGAGTAGGGTTTGGCAACATAAAAACTACGAATTTCCAAAAAGTTTCACTTCAAGATATAAATGCTACAAGTTAGTTTATTACTCGTTTTTCTCTGATATTGAAGAAGCGATTGATGAAGAAAAGAGAATTAAAGGTGGAAGCCGCCAACAGAGAATAGATTTGATTGAATCTATGAACCCAAATTGGAAAGACTTATATGACGAGTTGGATTAATCAATACTTTATGTCGAAGTACTCGACAGTGGATTCGTCATTGCGAGGTACGAAGCAATCTTAAAGCGATCGCTAGGCATGAGCTAAATTTGTTTACATTTACTCCCACCCATAGTTGTAGGATTGCTTCGTGCCTCGCAATGACGATCACTCATGACACTCTACCCAAATACCTTCCCAGATAAAGCCATTGCCTCATTCCATTTATCCATATTTAGGTTCAATTTTTCTCCTTTTGCAGTTAAATAGCCAATTACATCTTCGGTAGCAATGTTGCCAGTAAGATCATCAGCAGCCATTGGGCAGCCCCCAAAACCTTTTAAAGCAGAATCAATGCGTTTTACGCCAGCTTGATAAGCAGCTTCTATTTTTTCAAACCGTTCGGCAGGGGTTGAATGCAGATGAATGCCGATTTCGGTATTTTTAAACCTCGAAATCAGTTTTGGCAATATGCTTTCTATCTTCTCTGGCGTAGAAACACCAACCGTATCAGCTAACGATAAAATCGCTACACCTTTACCCACCAGTACATCAGCCCATTTTTCTACAATTTCATAATTCCATTCGTCGCCATAAAGATTTCCAAAACCCATCGACAAGTAAACAACCGCTTTTTTATTGTTTTTAGCGCAAAGTGAAAGCATTTCTTCCACCGTGTTTAATGATTGTGCTATGCTCGAATTGGTATTGCGCTGCTGAAACGTTTCTGAGATCGAAAAGGGGAAACCAAGGTAATCGACTGCCTCATGCTTTATAGCGTTCTCTACGCCTTTTAAATTGGCTACAATAGCCAAGAGTTTAGTTGTCGTGTTGCTCAAATCCAATTGTGCTAAAACTTCGGCTGTATCGGCCATTTGTGGAATGGCTTTAGGCGAAACAAAACTTCCAAAATCGAGCGTATCGAAACCTACCCGAAGCAAAAGATTCAAATATTCAGCCTTAAGTTCAGTTGGAACAAAATCGTGTAGTCCCTGCATGGCATCGCGTGGGCATTCTACTAATTTGAAGTTGTTTTGGCTCATATTATTGGTTTAACCGCAAAATGCGCAAAGTTTTTCGCAAAGAAAAGAAGAAAAAGGAAACAATTTTTTATCATCAAAGTTGCCTTAAAGACTAAAGACTAAAGACTAAAGACTAAAGACTAAAGACTAAAGACTAAAGACTAAGACACCTTAGCTTCTTCTTTTGCGGCTGGTACCTCATCTCTATAATCCACACTTCGGTCTTTTGCAAAGGTTCTGATAATTAAACGGGTTCCTCTATCGTAACTGAAATAACTCCAAACCCAATTTACGAAAACAATAATCTTGTTTCTGAAGCCAACCAAAGTCATTAAGTGCACAAACATCCAGGTAAACCATGCAAAAACGCCTTGAAAACGAATTTTTCCAATATCTACTACGGCTTTGTTTCTGCCTACTGTAGCCATTGAGCCTTTATCGAAATATTTAAATTTCTCTAAAGGTTTATTTTCTTTAATGTTGATCAGGTTTTTAGCCAGTTGGTGCCCTTGTTGGATGGCGGCAGGTGCAACTCCCGGGTGACCGTTTGGTGTTTCTTCATCAATAATAGCGGCTACATCGCCAATGGCATATACGTTTTGATAACCAACTACTAAATTTTGAGTATCGGTTTTTAATCTTCCACCACGAACAATTTCTGCTTTGTCTAAACCACCTAAAACTTCACCCTTAACACCAGCACTCCAAATTACGGTAGAACTTAAAATTGGTGCTTTATCCTGCAAGGTAAGGGTATGTCCGTCATAACCCATTACCCTGGTTTCGTTCATGATCTGAACGCCCATATCGGTAAGGAAATCTTTGGCTTTTTTCTGTGCCTGTGGCGACATTACACCTAATAATTCAGGCGAATTTTCGATCAGGTAAATGTTTACCCTGCTTAGATCCATTTCTGGATAATCGTTCGGAATAACGTGTTTTTTAAGCTCTGCAATAGCGCCAGATGTTTCAACACCTGTTGGGCCTCCACCAACCACTACAAAGTTTAATAGGGCACTCTTTTTATCTAAATCTTTTTCGATCAGCGATTTTTCGAAATTCTGTAAAATCAAACTTCTTAGATCCAGTGCCTCTGGGATGGATTTCATTGGCATGGAGTTGGCTTCGATTTCTTTATTGCCAAAAAAGTTACTGGTGGAACCTGTAGCAATAACCAAATAATCATAATTAATTCTGCCTATATCGGTTTGTAAACAGTTTTCTGCTGCGTTAACTTCGGTAACCTTGGTTACCCGGAAAACGAGATTTTTCTGTCCTTTAAAAATCTTTCTTAGTGGGAAAGCGATTGAATCAGCTTCTAAACCTCCTGTAGCTACCTGATAAAGTAAGGGTTGAAAAGTATGGTAGTTATGTTTATCGAGCATAACCACCTGAAAAGGTTTGTTTTTTAAACGTTTAGCTAACTCAATTCCTCCAAATCCACCGCCAACTATAACTACTCTAGGGTATTCGCTTTTAGGAAGTTGTAAATCCATTTTCGTATCGGTTTATCTATCACTAATGTAACAAAAAGATAGCCAAAAGGTTTAGAAAATGAGGTTTTGGCAGTTATTCTTGTTTAATAATAAAGATATAACGCTGGCATGACGAAGCGGGGTTTTGTAGGTTTCTTAGCACTGTTTTAAATTAATTAAACCTGATGGGAGTGAACATGGAGCGCAGCGAAATAAAACGAACAGCAGGGCTATCGGAACCGAAACGCTACAGATACTGCTTTCCAAAACAAAAAATATAGCAAACCACTTTGTGTTCTTTGTGTCTTCGTGGTAAAAAAGCTGCATAAAAAAAGCGCCCCGATAAACCGGAGCGCTTATATATTTTAAGAAATTAATCTCTTACTTTTTCTTCTCAGCTGAACTACCCAAATCGATTACAATAGGAGTAGAGATACATAATGATGAATATGTACCGATGATACGACCGATTAACAATGCGAAGATAAATCCGCGGATGCTATCGCCACCGAAAATAAAGATTACCAATAACACGAAGAATACAGTTAATGAAGTTAAGATGGTACGACTTAATGTACTGTTCAACGCGAAGTTGATTAAGTTGTTACGCTCTTCACCGTGTAAATCTTCTTTACCAGATTCTTTTAATTTCTCACGGATACGGTCGAATACAACAACTGTCTCCGTCATGGTATAACCCATTACCGTTAAAATTGCTGCGATAAAATCCTGACCGATTTCTAATGAGAATGGCATAATACCATCTAAAATAGTGTAGAAAGATAATACCATTAACACATCATGGAACAATGCGATTACCGCACCTAAACCATACTGCCATTTTTTGAATCGTACTACGATATAGATAAACATGAATAAACATGAGATCAATACTGCGTAGAAAGCACCGTTTACAATATCACTTGCAATGATAGGCGTTACTTTTTGTGAGCTTACAATTTCGTATTTAGAACCTGCTAAACCTTTGTTTAAAGCATCTTCTACAACTTTATCAGTTTTAATGTCCTGATCTTCGATGTGGAAAGTAGTAGTAATTTTTACCTGGCTATCTTCACCTGCAGTTTTAACCTCAGGCGTTTCGTTACCGAAAACCGGGTTTAACTTAGCTTTTAAATCTTCAGTGTTAACTGCTTTATCGAAGTGAACCAAATAAGTTCTGCCCCCTTTAAAATCTACACCTAAATTTAAACCACCATTTTTGAAGTACATACCAATACCAGCAATAATAATGATGGTAGAGATTACGTAGTAAATTTTACGACGGCCAACGAAGTTGAAACTGATGTTTTTAAATGCGTTACGGGTAATGCTGTTATCGAAACTTACATCGATTTTGCGGTTTAATAACGATTCGAAAACTACTCTCGAAATGGCTACAGCTGCAAATAATGAAGAAAGGATACCGATACATAATGTAGTTGCGAAACCTTGAACCGGACCGCTACCAAAAACGTAAAGGATAGCACCTAAAATAAATAAGGTAACGTTTGAGTCGATAATTGAAGGCATTGCATGTTTAAAACCTTCTTTAATTGCAGTAGCAGTATTCTTGCCATGGGCAAGCTCTTCACGTACACGCTCAAAAATAAGGATGTTCGCATCTACCGATAAACCAATGGTTAATACGATACCAGCAATACCAGGTAAGGTTAATACCGCACCAAGTGATACCAAGATACCAATGATGAAGAATAAGTTGATCAACAATGCAAAGTTAGCAACCCAACCTGCACGGTGATAATACAACGCCATGAAGATTAAGATTACGATAAAGGCAATTACGAATGAGATTAAACCATCGTGAATAGCTTGTGCACCTAAAGTCGGACCAACTACATAGCTACCTGCAATACGTGCAGGAGCAGGTAATTTACCAGCTTTTAAGATGTTAGATAAATCTTTAGTATCGGCTTGTGTAAAGTTACCAGTAATTGATGAAACACCACCAGCAATTTCGTTCTGTACGGTAGGAGCAGAATAAACCTGGTTATCTAATACAATTGCAATAGATTTTTTGTTGTTTGGATCAGCAGCAGCTTCAGCGGTAATTTTTTTCCATTTAGCAGAACCTTCGCTGGTCATGTACATGGTTACTTCTGGTTTGCCTTTTTGATCAAAATCTGCACGCGAATCGCTAATTGCCTCACCACCTAAATCTGGTTTGCCATCAGCACTTACTACTTTAATAGCATATAGTTCGAAAATTTTCGAACCTTCTCTAGGTTTAACACTCCACATAAATTTCATCGTAGATGGAATAGATGCAGCAACTTCTGGAAGTTTTAAGTATGAGTTAACCTTTGCAGTATCTTTTTGTAGCGACATACCAACAACTGCACCTGGCATTAATTGTTGTTGTCCGTTTTCGCCTTGGTAAATAGGAAGGTTAAGAACAGCATACAATGGGTTAGATTTAAGTAATTCAGCTTTAACCGCAGTCGAATCCTTTTTACCCAAACCGACAAGTTTACCACCTTTAGCCGTAGTGTCTTTAGCAGCAGCTTTTTCTAAGCCAGCTAATTTACCGCCAGCAGTCGGAGCAGCAGTTGTGTCTTTAGTTGCAGGCGCATCAGCTTTTAATGTTGCAGCTAAAATTTTATTAATGTTTTCTAACAATGGCGCAACTTCTTGTACCTGGTATACCTGCCAGAACTGTAATTCGGCAGAACCCTGTAAAAGTTTAGCAATACGCTCTTTATCTTGTACACCTGGCATTTCGATTAAGATACGGTTGCTACCTTCTTGTTTTTGCATGTTCGGACTAACTACACCGAAACCATCAATACGCGAACGTAAAACTGTAAATGAACGATCGATAGCACTGGTAGCTTCTTTTTCCAAGAAAGATTCAACATCGCCATTGCTTGCGCTAGGTTTTAACTGAGATGCGTTATCCTGGTTAGAAAAATAATCTGCAAGTTTTACTCCAGGGCTCAATTTTTCGAATTCATCAACAAAAATTTTGATGTAATCTTTACCACCGGCATTTAACTGGATCTGTGCGTTCTGAACTGCTTTGTTAAAGTTAGCATCAGTAGGGTTGCCCGCTAATGATTTTACCAACTCTGCTAACGATATCTCCATCGTTACGTTCATTCCGCCTTTTAAGTCTAAACCCAAATTAATCTCTTTCGCTTTTACCTCTTGATAAGTAAATCCAACGATAGGATAAACTTTCACGGTACTCATCGAATCTAAGTAAGCCTTTTCTTTGGCCAAATCACCCTTCGCAGCGTTTTTTGCGTCTTTTTCTACCTTGGATGCTACCAAAGTAAAAGAAAGTGCGTACGCACAAACGATAGCTAATACTATCGCTATAAACTTAATAAAACCTTTTCCTTGCATTGTTTGTTTAAAATAATTTGTCTTTCGCTGTTTTTTAACAAGTCGGCAAATCTAATTAAATTTTTAAATTATAGAACCCCTTAATTGATAATTTATTAACATTAATTTTTACCGGGCAATAATCTTATTTTTTGCCTGCTAACCGTTTTACTGAATACTTATGTTGTTATGCTGCCAAATGATTAGAAAAGCAGGTGCAGCAGCTTTTGGCTTTGGTTCGGTCCCGCTAATGTTTCTACCGATGAAAAATCGGCATCCACGTATATCGGGTTTAGATTGCTGACGTAGAAGTATCTGTTCACATGAATCAATTGTAAATAAGATGCTTTGCGCTCTTTGCGGTTAATTTGAGTTAAATCCTTTCTAAAACCTCAAAAGTATAATCGTACTTGTTTTTTTCGTCGGCTTTGTGGGCCTCACTGCTGATTAATTTCCATTCGTTCCGGTTAATTTCAGGAAAAAAAGTATCTGCATCAAATCTGTGGTGGATGGTGGTTAAATAAAGTGTGGTGGTTTTTGGCAAAGCCTGTCTGTAAATTTCAGCACCACCCACAATAAATACCGGTTTTTCTTCTGCCTTGGTAATTGCTAAAGCTTCATCTAAACTATTTACCACTTCAACACCGTCTATTTTTAAACTGGGATCTCTGGAGATCACAATATTCCTGCGGTTAGGTAGCGGTCTACCTACAGAATCGAAGGTTTTGCGGCCCATCACAACTGTGTGCCCCGAAGTGGTTTGTTTAAAGAACTTTAAATCGGCTGGCATGTGCCATAAAAGCTGGTTGTTTTTCCCTATGGCGAAGTTCTCGCCTACAGCTACGGCTATGGATAACCCCAACCCCTGAAGGGGCTTTTCCGTTCTATCGTTTAACCCCTCCTCCCTTAAAGGGGAACTTGAATTTCCATCGTTCATGTATAGTGCTTAATCTCCTTGTTATTTTATTGCTACTTTCTCTCTCATACCCTTAACTCCCCCACCTGGGGGCTGGGGGGTTACACCGCCACTATTCCTTTAATATGCGGATGTGCTTCATAATTCTCCAAAGTAAAGTCCTCAAATTTGAAATCAAAGATGCTTTTTACGTCAGGATTGATTTTCATGGTTGGCAATGCTTTAGGCTCGCGGCTTAATTGTAGGTTGGCCTGTTCGATATGGTTATTGTATAAATGTGCATCGCCGAGGGTATGGATAAAATCTCCGGCTGCTAAGCCGCAGACCTGTGCAACCATCATGGTTAATAAAGCGTAAGATGCAATATTAAAAGGTACGCCCAGGAAAATATCGGCACTGCGCTGATATAACTGGCAGCTTAACTTCCCATCAGCCACATAGAATTGAAAAAAGGCATGACAAGGGGGCAAAGCCATATTTTCGATTTCAGCAACGTTCCATGCAGAAACAATAATCCTGCGCGAATCGGGATTGTGTTTTATCGCATTGATGATATTGGTAATCTGATCGATATGCTGCCCATCTGGTGTTGGCCAGCTTCTCCACTGCGAACCATAAACCGGTCCCAGGTTTCCGTTTTCATCAGCCCATTCGTCCCAGATACGAACACCATTATCTTTTAAGTATTTAATATTGGTATCGCCGGTTAAAAACCAGATTAACTCATGTACAATAGATTTTAAATGCAGTTTCTTTGTCGTCACCATCGGAAAGCCTTCCTGAAGGTTAAAACGCATCTGGTAACCAAAAACGCTTATTGTTCCGGTACCGGTACGGTCGTGCTTTTGAGCGCCATGATCAAGCACATGCTGCATTAAATCTAAATATTGTTTCATACACCCCAAACCCCTTAAGGGGCTTTTAAATTGTAAATAATTAATTAACGACAAATATCTAAAATTTATCAGCTGTTCGGAATCATTTTATTGTTTAATTGTTAACATCGGTTGCCTGTGAGTCCACCGTGTAGTCCCGGCGTGAAGCCGGGACCTACATGTATTCAAAACTCACGACTTGTTTGTATGTTTGCAACATGAAACGGTTGCTGGTTTTGGCACCATGGACTCACGACTTAAGACTCACGACTCAGGACTATCATGTTATCTTTCCCCAACGCAAAAATAAATCTAGGCTTAAATATCACCGAAAAACGTGCTAATGGTTACCACAACCTTGAAACCGTTTTTTATCCGATCAATATCAAAGATTCGGTCGAAATTACCGATGCAGAGGTAACTTCGTGCAAAATTCATGGGATTGATATTCCTGGCGACTCGAACGATAACCTGTGTTTTAAAGCTTATCAATTGGTAAAGATGGATTATGATATTCCAGCGCAGCAGATCAATTTATTGAAAAACATTCCAGTTGGTGCAGGTTTGGGGGGTGGATCGGCAGATTGTGCTTTCCTGATCAAATTATTAAACGATAAATTCATGTTGGGTATGTCGGTTGATAGGATGGAAGGTTATGCCCGCCAACTAGGGGCAGACTGTGCTTTTTTTATCGAGAATAAACCCGTTTATGCATTTAATAAAGGTGATGAATTTGAAAAGTGTGATATAGATTTGTCAGCTTGGTTTAAAGTTTTGGTAAAACCGCCTGTACATGTAAGTACGGCCGATGCTTATGCACATGTAAAACCGCAAAAACCTTTGCAATCGTTAAAAGAAATTATACATTTGCATCCAACAACATGGAAAAATAAGGTTATCAACGATTTCGAAATATCGGTATTCGCAAAGTATCCCCAAATTCGTCAAATAAAAACCAGTTTATACGATGCAGGCGCAACATTCGCTTTAATGAGTGGTAGCGGTTCGTCGGTTTTTGCACTTTTTAACCATCCGGTTAAGTTGCCAGAACTGGAAAAAAATAACTTAGTTTATTATAATATTTAAATAGAGCTTAAAGGTTAAAGCAGAAAGACTAAAGCAAATGCGTCTTGATTCTTGATACTAAATACTCGATACTAACAAAATGAATATAAATCTAATCCGCAAGAGCGGTAAATTTAATTTTGAAGCAGAAAACGAGAGCGGTTTTACTGTAGAGTTGGATGCAAAAGCTGCCATTGGTGGCGAAGGAAAAGGTTTCAGACCGATGGAGATGTTACTGATTGGATTGGGTGGCTGTAGCGGCATTGATATGGTAAATGTATTAACCAAGCAGAAGGAGCCACTTGATGATATTAAAATCGCCATAAATGCCACCAGAAAAGAGGAAGAAATGCCGCCGATTTTTGATGTAATCGACATTCACTTCGATTTATTTGGCGATTTAAGCATTCAAAAAGTTGAGCGTGCATTAGCCATGACTTTCGATAAATATTGCTCCGTGTCGAATATTTTAGGCCGCTCTGCAACGATTAATTTTACTTACAAAATAAACAAGGCGTAGGGTGAATGTTTAAGGTGTAGGGTTTAAGGTTGAGGGGAAAATCTCTTGTCTCAAATCTTATGTCTCACGTCTCAAATCTCGCATTCACATCTCAATACTCATATCTAACAATATAATGAAATCCGAAAATTTTGAAACCATAGCTATACGCACTCAAACCGAACGCAGTTTACACAAAGAGCATTCATCACCAATTTACCTTACTTCTAGTTATAAGTTTGAAGATGCAGAAGAAATGCGTGCTTTGTTTGCTAACGAAAAGGAAGGGAATGTATATAGCCGTTATTCAAATCCAAATACATCAGAGTTTATCGAAAAAATGTGCCTCTTAGAAGGTGCCGAAGATGGTTTTGCCACCGCAACTGGAATGGCTGCGATTTTTACCACATTTGGTGCATTTTTAAAAAATGGCGACCATTTGGTTTCGAGCAGATCGGTTTTTGGTTCTACACATCAATTATTAACCAATGTTTTTTCTAACTGGGGCGTAACTTTCGATTATGCCGATCTGGATAAACCACAGGATTGGGAAGCTTTGATTAAACCCAATACCAAAATGATTTTTGTAGAAACGCCATCTAATCCTGGCATCGACATTATCGATCTGGAATTTTTGGGCGATCTGGCTAAAAAGCACAATGTATTATTAGTTGTTGATAATTGCTTTGCTACGCCGTATCTGCAACAACCTATTAAATATGGTGCGCACATTTCCATTCATTCGGCTACCAAATATATTGATGGACAAGGAAGAGTATTGGGTGGCGTTATTTTAGGGACCAAAGATTTAATTGCAGATGTGATTGCTTTTGCCCGTCACAGTGGGCCGGCGTTATCGCCTTTTAACGCATGGATTTTATCTAAAAGTTTAGAAACTTTGGCCATCCGCATGGATCGTCATTGCGAAAATGCCTTAAAAGTTGCAGAATATTTAGAAAAACACCCGAAAATTAAACTGGTAAAGTATCCGTTTTTACCATCGCACCCGCAGTACGACATTGCCAAAAAGCAAATGAAACAGGGTGGTGGCATTGTAACCATTGTGGTTGAAGGCGGTATAGATGCTGCACGTAAGTTTATGGACGGTCTGCAAATGTTTTCGATCTCAGCCAATCTGGCCGATACCCGTTCCATTGCAACACACCCTGCTACCAGTACACACAGCAAACTTACCGAAGAACAACGTAATGAAGTTGGTATTGAGCAAGGTTCAATCCGTTTATCAATTGGTTTGGAGCATATCAATGATATTTTAGCTGATATTGAACAAGCATTAGCTTAATAAAGGCGTAAATAGAAATAGGCTGTATCATAAATAATTGTCATCCTGAGCCTGTCGAAGGACTTACTAAAAGCGTTTCGACGAGCTCAAAGTGATAAATTCGGATAGAATTTATAAATATGATACAGCCTCTTGTGTTTCTCAACCAATAATTATTATTGAAAAATAATAATTAGTAAAGATTCATGTTAGAAAGACCCTGAAATAAATTCAGGGTGACGATCGTTTTAGAAAAAAATTAGTTAAAACACCAAAAAACAAAAACTAATAATCGAACTTAGGTTGTAACTACTCGTATTTTGAAAAATCTACAGCAAATATACAACGGTTAACCTGACTGCCGTTTTGAGCTCCGGCATTGGGTTCAAATTCAGTTAAGCTCCATAAATATCCATATTGTGCTTCAAGGTATAACGATTCAGCGCCGTATGGCCACCTGTAACGGACCGTATTGGTATCGCCATCTGTGTACCTTGCTAAACGGGCGGTTGATCCGTACGATTCGCTAGGAGACCCAGTGCAAGAAAGCCAGGTCCTGTTTCCTTTTCTAAAAACGCCTTGTATGCCATGCGCATGATCTGAAGTAAACAGACTGTTTTTTGGAATCACTGTCTGTATGCCCGAATTCTGCAATTCTCCTGATGAGTTTATCGGGAAGCCAAATATTTTGGGAACAATCGATGCATCTGCACTTCCGGCATAATATTGTCCTGTCCATAATTGATTGTTCTCATAATTTACCTGTACGGTTGAAAAAGGACTTGCCTCGTTGATTTTATAATAACCTATTTGTGGAAGGATGTATCTGTAATTAAAAGCGTAAAGATTTCCACTGGCATCTTTGCCACACTTATCATCAGTACCTGTTCCTGTAGTTACTTCAATAATTTTGTCTAAATCGAAGACCCTTAAGCCCAAACTTGTACTACTTAAATAAACTTTACCATTAAAGTAAGCTACACCACCGGCATGTACATTTAAGGGCGCATAACTGCCATATTGCGTATAATCAAGTGTGCCGGTTGGAAGTGTTGGCTGTACCAGTAAAATGTGCCTGTACGTTAAATAAGTACTCGAACTTGGGCTGATGTCAATGAGGGTTATTCTCGATCCTTTGCTTTCGGCAGCATCTTTGGCATACCAGCTTACCAATAAGTAACGTACACCATTTCTAGAAAAACCGGCTATTCCCTGTGGACGCCATATGGATGTAGTTTCATCATCTTCATTCCATCTGATACCCCTTACTCTGTTTTCTTCAGGGACATTAAAGCCATATACCTCGGTGTAAGCACTGCCGCCAATAGCCTGGCGGTTTTTATCAATTTGTGTTGGATTTAAAAATGAAAAACCAGTATTGATGTAGGCTGATGTGTTTGAATAGGCATTTACGCTTGCAGCAGCGCTGGCTATTGTAGTGTTAGCCATTAGCATATTTTTCTTTTGGCTTGTTGTGCTAGCCTCCTCTTCAGATAATTTGTTCTTTTTGCAGGAAAATGTGAATAGGCAAGACGCTAATAGCATCCAGATGATGTTTTTTTGCATGGGTTTTAAAAGTTGATCGTTATGGTTAAATTTAAACAAGTTTAAAAGATCGATGTAAACTTAAAATCGAAACAGTGTTAAGGATTGGTTATGTTAAAGTAACCCGAATTGTTTTGTCTAGAGACTTCGGAAGTTTTGTCTAGGCGCAGGCCTCTGAAACTTCCGAAGTCTTTCAAAAAACTTAAATTAGTAGCATGAATGATCTAGATTTTGTCGTTTCCGAATTAAAATCCATCAGCGAGCCTGATTACCTGAAGAAAATGGCTCATTTTGGGATCGACACTTCTAAGGCTTTCGGTACCCGGTTGCCGAATATCAGAAAGCTGGCCAAACAGATCGGCAAAAATCAGGAACTGTCTTTATTGCTTTGGGAAACTGGGTTTCATGAAGCCCGCCTTTTAGCAACCATTGTTGGTGATTATAAACAGGTATCAGAAACGCAAATAAACGCATGGACAAGTGATTTTAGTTCTTGGGATATATGTGATCAGGCTTGCGGGAATCTTTTCGTTAAAACGCCTTATTTTAAGTCGAAGGCTTTTGAGTTTGCTGAGGCTGAAGCCGAATTTGTGAAACGCACTGGTTTTGTACTAATGGCTGAGGCAGCCGTACACCTCAAGAAAGAACCCGACGAAACTTTTCTGGGTTTTCTTCCGGTCATCAAAAGAGAAGCCTACGATAACCGGAATTTTGTTAAAAAAGCAATCAACTGGGCATTGAGGCAAATCGGCAAACGAAATGGTTTCCTGCACGAGCATGCCATCCAAACCGCAAATAATATCCTTGCCCAAAATAATAAAAAAGCAAATTGGGTAGCACTAGATGCGTTGAGGGAGCTTAACAGCGATGCTGTAATGGCAAGGCACAATCGATGATCGACTCAAGACTTATAACTCCCAACTACTTTCTTACCCTACATCAATGTCTGGTAAACATCGCTGCTGTAAATTTGTATCATAAACAAGAAAGGAAATTTATGTCACAGTTTATTTTGCACAAAGAAAACACCCGAGGTCATGCTAATCATGGTTGGTTAGATGCACACCATTCATTCAGTTTTGCTAATTACTACAATCCAGAAAGGATGCACTTCGGAGTTTTAAGGGTTTTAAATGATGACAGTATTGATGGTGGAATGGGCTTTGGCTCGCACCCACACGATAACATGGAAATTATTACCATTCCATTGGCTGGTGCAATTGCTCACAAAGATAGTATGGGTAATTCGGCCGTAATTAAAAATGGAGAAATTCAGGTAATGAGCGCTGGAACAGGTGTTAGCCATAGCGAGTTTAACGCAAATGCAGATGAGCAGTTAAACTTATTGCAGATCTGGTTGTTCCCTAACAAGAAAAACGTTACACCACGTTACGATCAGCAAACATTGGATGTCGCAGCAAGGCACAATAACTTCCAGCAGATTTTATCACCAAATGCTGATGATGCCGGTGTTTGGATTCATCAGGATGCCTGGTTCTCGCTAGGTAAGTTTGATGAAGGTTTTGAAACGGAATATAAAATCAAAAAAGCTGGAAACGGTGTTTATGCTTTTGTAATCAATGGCGAAGTAACCATAAACGGACAAGTGTTGAGCAAAAGAGATGGATTAGGCATCTGGGATACTGACAGCATTAGTTTTAAAGCCAATACTGCAGATGCAGAGGTTTTATTAATGGATGTTCCGATGGAACTGAATTAATATAAAAGAATCGTCATTTCGACAGAAATGTTCCAAAGGAATTCCTTTGGAGGAGAAATCTTGGAGTAGAGACCAAATTTTTCTTACCGATGAAAATTGGTGTATCAGTCGGAATGGCGATTTGTTTTTTGATATATTTTTAAACTTAAGACTATGCAAACTACTATACTTTATATTGGCCGGGATACTGAAATTACTGCGGTAATGAACCGCCTGTTAAATGCCAGGCCCGAATGGAAGGGTTTATGTGTTTGCAAAAATGAAGAAGCCATTTCCGTTTGCAAAGAACAGCACATTGACTTGGTTTTACTTGGAAATGGAATAGATCAGGAATCAGAAACCGAACTGAAAAATGAACTTCTTGCTATAAGGCCAGCACTGAAAATTATCCAGCATTATGGTGGGGGTAGTGGACTGTTATATGGTGAAATCATGACCGCGATAAGCTAGGGTTTTTAAGATGATAGGATTTCAAGATCAGGGCTCATAAAATTCACTTCTTATCGGCAACCTAATCTTACCATTCTCAAATCATATCAATCCTGGCCTATATCTTCTTTGTGTCGACACTTAAATCTTATAATCCTTAAATCATCCTAATCATGGCTCTTGTTATCCGGATGCTTCGTATTATAAACTCTTTTAAAAGTTAAGCTCCTGCTTCCAAAATTGATCAATAATCCTACGGGTAGTTTATATGCTTCAAGGTAGTTAATCGCTTGCGCAAGATGTGCATCATTTAATTCTGATACAGCTTTTAATTCTAACATAATCGTATTTTCAACAAAAAAATCTACCCTTCTATATCCAATTTTTATATCACGATAATAGATATTCATTGTCATTTCTTCCTTGTAGGATAATTTCTCTATCCTCATTTCGATACCCAAGGCTTTTTGATAAATCTTTTCTTGAAAACCTGAGCCTAGAAAAGAGTGAACTTTCATTGCACAGCCAATAATTCGGCCTGTTAAATCGCCATATTTCATATTAATAAATTAAAATTTACTGTAAGAAATAGGGATTCTTTTGTGAACTAAGATAAACTATATAATCCTAAAATAAAATAATACTGAAACACCATGATCCTGAAATACTGAGGCGCTATGATCTTGGAATCTAATAATCCTATTCAATCTTGGCCTTAACTAATGTAATCTCTGTCTTCATCGCTTAGTTCTTTTTTATTCGAACCCGGATGGTTCCTTTCGATCTCATCATCATAACTGCTAATCGTTTTCCTTGGTCGGCCCACAACAAAGCCAATGATAAAACCGATGATGATGCAAATACCGATAACCAGAAGTTTAGATACTGGAAGTGTGATAACCAGGAAATCGAAATCAACAGGTTCGGTATTCACCATTAAAAAAATAGTAAGTAATGCAGTCAGGATAATGATGGAGATTGTTTTTGCGCTCATGGTTTTAAAAGCTATAATTAAATGAAAACTCTAATATCGGATTTTGATTGTAAATCTGATTAACAAAAACCAATCTCGCTCCTAAATCTACAACAGGTTGATAGCGCAAAAGGTTTACACTGGTATTTAATTCTACGCCATAAGTTTTCGGATCGTTAAAGGTTGTACCCTTGCCGATGTTCTCGTAATGGCAAAATAAACCCGCCCTAAAATTTCTGACATAAGCGAAAGGACCCAACTCCCAATCGGGAAAAGCAAATGGGAAACGGTAGTTAAAAAGCAGACTGTTTTGCAGTGTATTTTTCGCTAAAATATTGTTGTAGCCGTAAACGGTTGCAATCTCAGTGGCGTACTGGTTTACACCGCTTGTTTTCTGGTAATTGAAGCTCGCTAAAAAGGAATGGTTTTTAGCAAAGCCAGGAAAGTAAAGGAAACTTTCGAGTGCTAAGATTTCTCCTTTTAAGTTTTTATCGAAGGGTTGGTGATTGTAAGTAGCCCTAAATACTTGTGCCCATTTGGGCGCAATATCTCTTTCGGTAGTGCGCACACTGTGGTTGAAAGTAAAGTTGTATTCCATCGGAAATTTAAGCTCTCGTATAAAACCGGTAGGCATGTTTTCCGGCATGTATCTTTGCGTAAAACTAGTTGCCGCATTTAGGGTAAAAGCATAGTTCTCATTGCGCATGTTGAACGATAGCGGAACCGATGCATTAAGCTTGATGTAGTTCTCTCTCCAATCGCCCTGTTGTATTGCGTTTTTAGCTCTGTAGAAGATTCTTTTCGGGCGGTTGCGATACAATACACTAAATACGGGATAAAGTGCTTTATAGCTAATATCTGCTGTGTACTCAAAACGTTTTAAATCGCGGTGGTATTTTGCACCCGTATAAAAGTCCATCGTGTTGAGCAGATTGTTTGATTGCAACTCCAGGCCGAAAACATATTCGTTGTCGATAACCGGAATAATGCTGTGGAAACTGAAAAGATTTAAGGCCTGATGATAGCGCTTGGCTTGGTAGGTGCTATCGGGGATCTTGTCGAAAACATTCCCTACGTTTTCCTGCTTTTCTGCAGCTGCCGAGAAATCCACAAAGTTGTTTTCGCCAACTGGTTTTTCGGCCAATACGGTCTCTGCAATTTCATAGCCATTGATTTTATAGTTGTTAAAAATGATTTTTCCGTCAGCGGTTTCACTAGGGTTAAAGGCTCCATATTTCGAAGCGCTAAGTGCATTTATTTTTTTCGAATCGGGATCAACACTGTAGATGTTATCAATCCCATTAAAGTGCGCATTGAAAACAATTTTGTCGTTGATAAAGATCGGTCGGCTTAACTGTTGTCGGCTGTTGGAAATCAATTGCGTTTTTTTTTCTCCATCAATCAACCATAAACTTTTTCCTTTTTCATTTACGCTGATATAAGTAACCTTATTTCCTGATTGATCAAATGAAGGCATCTGCAGGATTTCGTTTTCGAGGTTAGGGTAGATCTTTAAAATTTTTCCCGAGCTTGCATCCAACTCAACCAGATTAAACTGATTGTTCAGCTCCACTTTTGAAGCGATGATTTTCTTTCCATCGTTAGAAAGGCTGGGAGAGAATAGTCTGCTTTTGCTGCTTAATTTATCGAATTTTTTAGTCTTAAAATTATACGAACAGATTACGCTATAACTCCGTTGTTTGTAGCGCGGATCATAGCGTATTTCATCCCAAACCAAAAGATCATTTTTTAAGCTAAACCAAGGCTGTTCCTGATAACCAATTCCGAATAATTTTTGTTCCGATTTATCCCCGTTAATAATTACAAAATGTCGTGCATCTGTTTTGCTTTCTTTTAGTGCCAAAACCTGTTTTTTATTTAGCCGAACAGGAAGGAAATAATCGGTTGCCAAATCAGTTTTTTTATTTAAACTTTCATAGCTTTCTGTAAGAGATTTTTCTTGCTGTATTTTCCATTTTTCAGCAAGCTTGTTTTGGGTAGAAAGAAAGTAGGTTCTGGAATTCTGCTTCGTGAATTTTTTTAAGCTCTGCGAAAAGGGGTATAGCCTTACAGGTCTTTTTCTAATGTCGCTAAGTATGCTGTCGGAAATGAACTGCCCATATTTTTCTTTCATATCCGATACCATCAAATATCCGGTTTGATAGTAGCCGGGAGTTACGTCTTTGTTCGAGCCGAAATAGGCTTTACTGTATGAGATTTTTTTGCCTTCTAAAATTGAAGCCCGGTAAGGCATGATCCAATTGGGCTGCCGGCCCCGGCCCGAAGAGGTCAAGGCGGTTTCGTTAACTACGGCATCACCTTCGAAAAACCAGATGGGGATGCCGGCGCCAAAGTAGGCGAAGTAAACCAGTTCAGGAAAGGGGTGCGCTTGTGTTCCTGTCAATTTGTCAAACTGAGCAATGTGTCTAAGCTCGTGTACTGCCAGGTTGTTTAGCCAATCCTGGCTATCGAAAAACTGAGGTGGAGTTGCATAGAATTCAGACTTCTTAGGGGCTAGCTGAACAAAGCCGTTTGCCACGGTTCCGCGGTTCTGAAGCAGGAGTGGAATAGCTGTTTTTTGCTGCCTTAAACCCAGTCCTATTTTGGGGTAGATAAAGGGTAGGGTATTGGCCATTCTTTGTGCTTCTTTCTCCAGTTCCTGGGGATAGATGATTTTAAAGCCACCTGAATAAATATAGTTCCATTTTACACTAAGTGGGTTTTGTGCGGTGCTGAAAATCTGCCCAAAAACTGATAGTGATGTTAAACTTAAAGTAGTTGCTAATAAGTACTTGATAATCAGTTTTTTGTTTGATATATTTAAATTCATCTAAATTCTTTGCTAAAATATTTAGTTTTTTAAAATTTGCAAGTGTTGATATTTGTAAATATTTAATTTATATAAAATTATTTAAGTCATTGATTTTTAAATATAAATGAATTTAATATAAATCCTTAATTTGTCGATTTTACCTTTGTTTTTTATTGAATTTTATAGCTGAGTTAAGCTTCATTCAACATTTTTGATCGCATTAACTTTATTGATTTAATTTACACTTATTAATCGATTTTCTTCGAAAATTTTATTGCCTTTTTAAATTCTTGTGTAGTTTTTCAGAATTCGGACAAGCTCCGTAATAACTTAAAATACCACTGGATTTTATAATGCTCATTGATGTTTTTTGATTTTAAATGCTGGAAGAACGGCTAATGTTTTAGTCTGGATTACCTGCTTTAAAATTGACTTTCAGCATGCGAAAATCTGCTTGTAAATCGCGTTCTGTTTGTAATAGTTTGAAACAAAATGTATGATGTAAATTGCTTACTCAAAATCCCTATTAATATTTGAGATTAGATTTTAGTGACAAAATGTCTTTGTTTTTTAGCGATTGCTTGAAGAGTATTTTGGAGATATTTTTTCTCGCTCTTCGTGTTTGTTACTCAGTTTTGACGAATATTATGCAGTTCAAATGCTGGTAATGTTGCCGGAAATTGTGGGTTTAATCCAGCTTTAAGTCTGGTTTTTAACCTCGATTTCTTGCTTTAAATTTGATCTCGACGGTTGAAATTGTATGTTTTTTCAGGTTTTTGAACCTCTAAATCTATAATAATTCGGACTTATAATGCAATTTCCTTACGATATTCGTGAATAATGGTGTTTTCGAAATGTTTTAAATTGATTTTGGTTTTTGCACTAAAAAGTGCGTTTATTGATGTTTAGATGTGGTTTTTTTATTCTTTTAGTCCTTATCTTCCTGAAATTCAAAATTGATGGATTTTCTCGTTTTCAGGGGAAAAGGCTTGCTAAAAGCTAGGTTTGTAACTGTAATTTTTGCTGATATTTTTGTGTTGATTAACTGTAAAATGCTCTATATTTTGGTACTTCTTAGAAGGTTTTTATAGCGATTGAAAAATATCCTGAATTGAAGGTTGAGAAGTTTTAGACAAGCCATCTTGTTTTCTATATGACTTGGCAATACAGGATTGTATGGGATTTGAATAGAAAATACCTCATTCTTGGTGCCGATTTAAAGCGATAATTTCGGTCTTTTTTTTTGCTATTTATCTCTGTTTTCTGCTGCTTTAGATCGGCCTTTTTGGCTGGGGGTTTAACCGCTTAATTATCTAGTTTTTGTAGGATTTTAATAGGTGAATTTGTGCATTCGATTTTTACTTTTTTATAAGCTTATTTTTTGCTAAAATAAATTGATAATTGATATGAATGAAGCTTAGAATTTGACTGCTATTTTTGGTTTATAAAAGTTAATGTTTTGATCAATTTTTATATCCGAAATCTTCGTTTTGATAGCTCCAAATTTGCTCTTTAATTATGGGGTTTATTTGCATTCGCTTAAACGTTTTCTATACGAAATTCTTTGTTTATTAAGTTAAAGGATTGAGTCTTGAACTTTGTATTACAGTATTCGATTTGAAGTTGTTTATATAAGCTTTGTTCGCGTCTACCTGATTTAATTGCTGAAACATCTATCTTCTCCGTTTGCTCATATATACGCAATGGGTATTGGTAAAATCCTACCTGGTAATTTGTGAATTTTAAGTCAAAAATATTAACTCCGCTCGATAACTTTGAATGGTGATTCATCTTTTTCTAGGTATGCTTTTATACGTGCACTTCTACCTTCATGGAGGTGTACATACCCGTGGACAATACTTATTTTTGATTTTTCACTTCCCGATAGAATGCATTTTTTAAGCTGTGATTCTCCTCGTTTAAAGCTATAGTTTTTGTGCCGATGGTTTGATTAGGTTTAATCATATAGTATACCTCAGGCATTAGATTTTCGATGGTTGTTCGCTGCTTTTAATTATTTGATTTCGCGCCTCTGTGCAAGCCGATCTGAAGGCTTTTATGAGACAAGTAAGCGTAGTGTTGATTAGCTTTGATAAGCTTCCTCATTGCGCTTTTACCTAATCTTTACTAGAGAATTTAATGGAGTGAAATTGAGTATTGAGCTGTCCGGAAAAAAAAATGAATTGTCAATAGGTATGACTGAAACCGTGTGTTCGGCTGGTATGATTTCTAAAAAAAAAATAAATTTCTATCGTTTGTATTTACAGTTGATTCTTTCTCTTTTTATAGATGGGATAGAGAAAAATAGAGGCCAGAATAATGGTTGCACCAATATAAAATCCACCTGTCATTTGCTCTTTGCTTTGAAAGAAAACGAATGCTAATACTATTCCATACACAGGTTCCAGATTGGTAATTAACGCGACTCTAAAAGCCGATAAAGTTCTCATTACCGCAACACCTGCAACGTAAGCAACGGATGTACAAAGTGTGCCAAGAAGAATAAGATAGAACCAGTTTTTAGCACTTAAGTTGAACGCTGTGTGTAACAGTGTTCCATCATATAAGCGGTATAAAGTGATCCAGAAGAGAGCACCAACAAGCTCGTAAAAACTGATAATGGAAGGTTCACTTTTTTGTACCAAAGTAGAATTTATAGTTGAAAAAAGACTTGATGCGACTGCTGCCAGCAAACCAAAAATAATTCCTAAAGTATACTGGCCTTCGAATTTAAAAATCATATATATTCCTAGAATGATGAATAAACCAATCAGAATATCGCCCATTTGTATCGGCTGTTTTTTTATCAGCGGTTCTAAAATTGCGGTAAATAAAGTAAAGGAAGAGAGGCAAACCAAGGTTACCGAGACAGTAGAAACTTTAATGGCATGAAAGAAAAATATCCAGTGAATGGCTACAATTCCTCCCGTTAAAAAGAATTGGATGAACTGTTTTTTGGTGATCTTAATGTTCTTTCTGGTGATTAAAAACCATGCAAAAAGCGTAACAGCAGCAATTAATACCCGGTACCAAACCATAGGCACTGCATCGATAGAAATTAATTTGCCGAGCACGCCCGTAAAGCCCCAAACAAATACAGTAAGATGAAGGATAAGTAAATGCTTTTTGGTAACGTCCATCGCTATTTTGGTGCTTTTCTTAATAGGTAAAAACCTAATAAGCCAAAGAATAATGTAGGCATAATAACAGCCGCAAAAGGAGGTAATCCACCTTTGGTAGAAAACATCTGCGTGAACTGATTAAATACGATATAAGCGAAGCTAATGAAGATCCCGATACCTAACGATACACCGACACCTCCACGTACTTTACGTGATGACAGTGCCACACCTATAAGCGTTAATACGAAGGCAGAAAGTGGATGCAGGTAACGTTTATATTTTTCGAACTGAAGATCGTTCATAACGCCTGTTCCGCGGATTTTTTCTTTCCTGATCTTATCAGAGAGTTCCTTTGTGGTTAAATTTTGCACCACATTATCATATGCCGAAAAATCATCAGGGCGCATATCCAGAATGGTATCTTTCAACTTCCCGTTACCGTAAATCATGGTTTCTTTCAAGCCATCAATTTTACGGATAGAGTAGTTGTTCAACTGCCATTTGCGTTTAAGCGAATCCCATTTTATATTTTCTGCAACGATCTTTTTGGTGAGTACATCTCCACTAAAATTATCCAAAGAAAACCGGTATCCTGAATTCGTTTTGTTGTCGAAATTATCAATGTAGATATAGGTTTTGTCATCCAGTTTCATATGGATGTTTGATTTTGTGGAAGGATCATTACGTTTTACATACGTATTCTCGAAGCTATTTTTTAAGGTATTGGTATAAGGGAGAATGTATAGATTTGAAAGTAAATTGGCTGAGAAAATAATTGTAGCCGATACCAGGTAAGGAAATAAAAAGCGATTAAAACTCACGCCGCCACTTAAAATGGGTACAATTTCAGTCTGATCGGCCATTTTAGCGGTAAAGAAAATTACCGCAATAAAATTGATCAGTGGTGAAAGCATATTCACATAAAAAGGAATAGAGCCTGCGTAATATTTAGAGAGGATTCCCCAAAAACTCAGGCCACTTTTCATAAAATCATCCATCTTTTCCGAGAGGTCGAACACTACAATAATGATCACAAAAATAGCCAGGGTATAAATAAATGTACCCAGGTATTTCCCAATAATATATTGATCGATGATTTTTATCCTTCCTTTTAACAGACTCATTTTATAGCTTATTGCCTAATACTTTAACCATTTTGTTTTTCCACTCGTAAAATTCACCAGCAATGATCTTTTCTCTGGCCTGTTTTACCAGCCAAAGATAAAAATGCAGATTATGCAAGGTAGCAATTTGAGCGCCAAGCATCTCCTTACTATGTACCAAATGTCTTAAATATGCTTTACTGGTTACTAAATCAGCATGAAGATCGCTCTCTGCATCCAATGGAGAGAAATCGTTCTCCCATTTTTTGTTCCTGATATTTATAATACCATTTCTGGTAAAAAGCATGCCATTTCTGGCATTTCTGGTTGGCATTACACAATCGAACATGTCGATACCCAGTGCAATATTCTCCAAAATATTGATCGGCGTGCCAACACCCATTAAATAACGCGGTTTTTCTTCTGGTAATATATTGCATACCACTTCTGTCATGGCATACATCTCTTCTGCAGGCTCACCAACAGATAAACCACCAATGGCATTGCCCTCACGGTTCATGCTGGCGATAAATTCTGCTGATTTTATACGCAGATCTTTATATACCGAACCCTGAACAATAGGAAAAAGGGTTTGGTCGAAGCCATATTTAGGTTCTGTACTATCAAAACGGGTGCAACAGCGTTTTAGCCAACGGTGCGTCATTTTAATTGATTGCGCTGCATAAGTATAATCGCATGGGTACGGCGTGCACTCATCAAAGGCCATAATAATATCGGCACCTATGGTACGCTGAATATCCATAGCATATTCTGGGGTAAAAAGGTGTTTTGACCCATCAATATGGGAGTGAAAAGTAACGCCTTCTTCTTTAATTTTACGAACTTTACTTAAAGAATACACTTGGTAGCCGCCACTATCTGTTAAAATCGGGCGGTCCCAGCCAATAAATTGATGTAATCCCCCAGCTTTTTCGAGGATATCTAACCCCGGTCTTAAATATAAGTGGTAAGTATTGCCTAAAATGATTTTTGCATCAATATCGTCTTTCAGTTCGCGCTGATGCACGGCTTTTACCGTTCCTGCAGTGCCCACAGGCATAAAAATAGGGGTTTGTATTTCGCCATGAGCAGTTGTTACCGTTCCGGCCCTGGCTTTAGATAATGGATCGTTAGCCTGTAAACTAAATTTCATCTGTTTCTATTTATTTTTCTCCAATTGTTAGGTGGAGCTTACCACCATCAAAATGCGTTTTATTAAAACTAATTCTTATTTTGACGGTTGGCGGTTTATATGTGTTTTTTCTCGTCGAAAATCTGCCAAAAATAGCAAAAATTGAGGGCATATTTTTGTTTAATTTTTTATCCACATAAAAGTGATTTACAGATTAAAAATGAGAAATTTGCGCCTGTTTATTTTAACATCGTGATATTAACCCTGCTTGAAATTATTCTGCTCTCGATATTGGCTTTTTGCCTTTTGGTTCAGCTTTACTATGTACTTTTTGTCCATTTGAAATTGGCCAATGTAAGCATAGAGGAGATCCCATTATCGGCACAAAAACCACTAAGTGTAATTGTTTGTGCCCGAAATGAAATTGTAAATTTAGAGCAGTATCTGCCTGTATTATTAAGCCAGGATTATCCGGAGTTCGAAGTTGTGGTGGTTAACGATCGCTCTTGGGATGGTACAGAGGAATTTTTAGAGCAATTAGAGAAGAAACACCGTAACCTGAAAGTAGTTAAGATTTTAGATAACGATAAATTTATAGCAGGTAAGAAATTCGCGGTAACCATGGGAATAAAGGCCGCTAAATATGATTGGTTGGTTTTTACTGATGCAGATTGTACACCAGCTTCTGAGCATTGGTTAATGGATATGCAGCAGCCTGCTGATGAAAATACCGAAATCGTTTTGGGCTACTCGCCCTATATGAAGAAAAGAAGTCTGCTAAATGCGTTAATCCGGTTCGAAACATTTTTTACTGCTGTAAATTACCTGGCTTTCGCCTTAAAAGGTATGCCGTATATGGGGGTTGGACGTAATATGGCCTATAAAAAATCGCTTTTTTTCAAAAATAAAGGCTTTGCAGCGCACATGCATATCCCATCAGGAGATGATGATCTATTCGTAAACGCGAACGCCAATAAATACAATACAGAGATCCGTTTACACCGCGATAGCCATGTTTGGAGCGAACCCAATAATACCTGGGGAGGTTACCTGAGACAGAAAAAACGTCATTTTGGCGCTGGAAAGTTCTATAAATCGAAGCACAAGTTTATTTTAAGTCTTCAGATTGTTATTCAGTTTTTGTTTTATGCATTCTTTGCTGCATGTATGTTTTTTAGCCGTGAGGCACAATATGTAGCCTTAGGCATCCTCGGATTAAGCATCATCATCAGGTGTTTTATCTACCCGAAATTGCTGAAACGCTTAAACTATAGCGATTTGCGTTGGTGGTTCCCGATTTTAGACATACTTTTGTTTCTATTTTTAACCCTGAACGGGTTTTTAGCCTTGTTTGGCAAGAAAAAAGTAAACTGGAAATAATTCAATAATCCTTTAGCAATTACAATATGCTTTATGTAAAGCCCGATATCGTTTTAAAATATTTCCCTAACCTAAGTGAAAAACAGATTGCTCAATTTTCGCAGTTGTTCGATTTATATAGCTTTTGGAATGCACAGATTAATGTAATTTCTAGAAAGGATATCGAAGAGTTATATGAGCGCCACGTATTGCACTCGTTGGGGATAGCTAAAGTATGCAATTTTAAAGCTGGCGAATCGGTTTTAGACGTAGGCACAGGTGGTGGTTTTCCGGGTATCCCATTGGCGATCTTGTTTCCTGAAACAGAATTTTATCTGGTCGATTCTATCGGAAAAAAGATTAAAGTGGTAAAAGAAGTGGCTTCGGCATTAGGTTTGGAGAATTTAAGGGCCGACCATTTGAGAGCCGAGCAGATTAAAGAGAAATTTAACTTTGTAATATCGAGAGCGGTTACGCGTTTAGTCGAATTTTATCCATGGATACAGGGCAAATTTAAAAAAGACTCGTTAAATGCCATTCCGAACGGGATTTTGTATTTAAAAGGAGGCGATTTGGCCGAAGAGATCAAAGAATCAAAACTGAAAGCAGAATTATACCCGCTTTCAGCTTATTTTGAGGAAGATTTTTTTGAGACCAAATATGTGGTTTACGTACCGCAGTAGTTATTTTATTGAGATATAGCCCCTTATAACTTTTGTGTTTTTTCCTTCTGGTTGCAATATCATAAGCTCATAAGAATAATTGCCTGCTTCAATAGTTTTTTTGGAAAAAGCGTTTAATTTTCCATCCCAATCATTTTTATAGTCGGAAGAAATGTAAACCTTCTCTCCACGGTCACTATAAATTGAAACCGTTTTTTTGCCCTGTTCTGATTCAGGGGCGATTAGTTTATCGCCTTTAGACCGATCTAAATCTACATCTAGATGGTAGACATCATTGTTGGCATCTTTATTTTTAACCGGCGGCGGCGGTGCCAGAAGAACTACTTTTTTAAGTTTGTCATTATTGGTATTGCTTGGAGGTGGAGTAGATATGTTTGGAGCATATTGAATATTATCACCTGTGATTTCTACCGCTCCATTTTTACCCTTTTCTTTTCCATATTTCTTCATCGCCTCTAATTGATTAAGATATTTCACAGACTTTGTATTACGCACGCCGTAAAAAGTTTCATTATCGTCTACTGGGTATCCATTGATAATGATATATCTGTTTTCGATCCTCGTGGCCTTGTTGGTTTTACCGCTATATTCATGTCTTGGATAAAAAGAAGTTTGATTATCATGTACTACTATAGGTGGAGGAAACTTAATTTGATCTTTTTTTACAAGAGGTGGCTGCAAAGTGAAAACTACATTTTTTCCCGTAATTTCAATTGCACCAAATTGCCCTTTAGCTTCGCCATATTTTTCAGTTGCCTCCGCAGTCTTTAAAAATTTGATCTCGGTAGCGTCTGCAGCACCATAAAATTTGTTTTTATCTGCTATTTCCTTCCCATTAATAATTATGAGCCGTTTCTCTAAAGAAACATAATTGTTTTTGCCATCCCTTTTATAAGGTGGAAGATACGTTTTACTAATCGTGGGTGGTGGAATGCGTTTTACCTTAGTGTTAGGCTTTTCTTGTTGAGTTGGCAATTGTATACTTGCTTTTTCTGGTAGCAAGTCTACAAAACCATAATCTTTGGTAAAAGCCATGGTAGAAATGCATAATATTCCTGTAATAATGGGGAGTACAACAAGCAGTTTGAGCCTTGCCCAACGTGCTGATTTCTTTTGATTTAGCATACTGATTCTCTTTTTCAATATTGATGAACTGAATATTTGATTAGTTAAGGTTAGGTTTTGGATACCTGTTGAATTTTGGATCAGAAACATTGCATAATGATATTTTTCTACATCGTACTTAGTTGTTTCTTCATCGGCTAGGTACTCGTGAATTAACTTGATGTCTTTTTTGACAAGGTAAACGATTGGATTAAACCAGCTGATGATCTGGATGATTTCGAATAACAGCACATCCAAACTGTGTTTTTGTTTAATGTGCACCAGCTCATGTTTGAGTATGGTGTTTTTTTCTGCTAATTGCGGATCTAAAAATAGGAGGTTGAAGAATGAAAAAGCTATTTTCGAATCCTTTAAATCAATTAGTTTCACTCCATTATCCAATTTAACAGATGGTAGTTTACGCATCCTAATGATTTTGGATAAGCTAAGGAGCATCTTAAGCAGAAATGCAAGGGTCACCAGACTATAAATCGCAATAATCGCATTATCCATAGTTAAGATGCTGGGTTGATAGGTTTCCAGTGGAAGATTATCTGTCAACATCACCTGGCTAACAACCGTTTCTGTTGTTGGTGTTACAATAATCTGCTCGATTACAGGTGCTTTTAAGAAACCCAGCTGAAAAAATGGAAGTATAAATGCCAATATCGAGCTGAAAATCAGATAGCATCTGTTTAATCCGTAAAAAGTTTCCTTATGCAGGAATAATCTATAAAATCCATAAAATAAGACAAGATATAGATTTGCTTCGAGTAAATAATATAACCAGCCCATCACTTATCTTTTTTAAGTTTCTCTGCCAATTGGATAATTTCATTGAGTTCTTCAGTACCCATACTTTTTTCTTTCACTAGGAAAGAAACCAGACTCTCGTAAGAGTTTTCGAAATAGTTGCTCATCACCTTATCTAATGCAAAGCGTTTATAATCAGTTTCTTTTATAATGGGGAAGTAGATATGCGTATTGCCTATAGCTTTATGATCGACAAAACCTTTAGTTTCTAAAACCCTAATTACGGTCGAAACCGTATTATAGGCGGGTTTGGGTTCGTTCATCTTTTCGATAACGTCTTTTACTAAGGCTTCGCCCATTTCCCAAAGGATGAGCATAATCTGTTCTTCTGCTTTTGTGAGTTCTTTTATCATGGCAACTATTTTTATAGTTTGGTTAAATGAAGTTACTACTATAAAAATAGTTTACAAACTATTTTTATAGTTTTGTTTGTAACTGCTTGGTTTACAGGCGAATATTTTTTGTTTTAAGATTTATAAAACATAAAAAAACCTGCCAGATAGGGCAGGTTTAGATTTATGTCAATTAGTTTGTTAAAATTTTTCTGATTTTCTTGGATTGTCCATCATGATCATTTTATCCTTTAACAATTGTTGTAAGCCAGTTTGTTTGTCGATACTTTTTACAACATCTAATACAGCACTTGCTGCATTGCTAAAAAATGGCTTGGTGATGGTAGAATATTCGTCGCTGGCTTTGTGGTAATCTTTGTGATCTTCTACACCAAAATATAAAAATGGGATATTTTTAGCATTAAATGCACCTTGGTCGCTTTGGTTTGTCCAATCATCGTGGCCCTGTTTTGGATCGTCGTGGCCAAAAAGTAATTTGATATTGGATTTAGTGGTATCTATATGTTTCTTTAAATCAGGGTATTTAAAAGTCCCACATACATAGAGTTCACCTTTATCACCATGGCTGATCATATCCATGTTTAAATCAATAGCGATAGTATTAATAGGCACTGGTGGATTGCCCACAAATGCCTTTGCACCCTGTAAACCCATTTCTTCCGCATCGAAAGAAGCGAAAATGATCGTGTTGTTAGGCTTGTTTTTCGCAAAATAGGCGGCAATTTTCAGTAATCCTGCAGTTCCTGATGCATTATCATCAGCACCGTTAAAAACTTCGTCTTTTATTACGCCTAAATGGTCGTAATGGGCAGATACCACAATAACATTGCTTCCTTTGCCTGGAATGTAGCCGATGATGTTGGTGCCATTTATTTTTGTATTGCCTCTTCCATTAAAAGTGAACTCCTGGGCATAGTTTACATGCTGAGGATAAGATTTTAATCCTAATTTTTGGAATCTTTCTATAATGTAAGCCCTAGCCATTTCAGCACCTTTTGTTCCGGTTTTTCTACCTTGATAAGCATCTGATGATAATACTTCAACGTCTTTTAACAATTGGGTATCTAACTTGCCGGAAGCAGTATTATTTTGGTTTTTTACTGATGAACAGCAGCTTAGCATCATGGCTAAGGGAAGGATATATAGGATTTTCATGATTTATTAATAAATTCGGATCGTCATGCTGAATTTATTTCAGCATCTTTCCTGCAATATAGACCCTGAAATGAATTCAGGGTGACGGATTTAAGTTTAAATATTGATTGGAAATCTTTTGATGCATTTATTTATCAAACGCAGATTTTAAAAGTCGTTAAAATTGTCTGGGATTGATATTTTACCTTTCAGCGCACCCGGAATTCTTTTTAAGATAGCTGGTTGTTCATCTGTAAGAAAGGTAACAATAACCTCTGTTTTTGTTTGTACAGGCGCTTTTTCTTTCAGCGCTATCTTTCCTTTTTCGTAATATCCTTTAACTGTAGCTAACATATCTTTGGTTGTTATTAACAAATATACATTTTTCATTACGCTATTCAAACGCTGTTAGATGAACAGTATTGTGTTTTTAAACCTGATGGAAACGGAAATACTTTTTATTTAGAGCAACTCTGAATGTGCTGTCGTGCTGAGGCACGAAGCATCTCCAGCCGATGAAACAGATGCTTCGTGCCTCAGCATGACAGAAGTTATAAAAAGTTTGTAGTGTACAGCAGGACTGAAGGCTGCCAAAGGCTGTTGCTCTCATTTTCAAATTGAAAAAATGCAAATAAAAGATTGCTTCGTCGTACCTCCTCGCAATGACGAAAACACAGAGCTAAGCCGCTACTTCTCTTAAATCGACCGCTACAACCCTCGAAACGCCCTGTTCTACCATGGTTACCCCATAAATGATATCGGTGCTGGCAATGGTCCGTTTATTGTGCGATACGATGATAAACTGCGATTGATCGGAGAATTTACGGATAATATTATTGAATTTATCGATGTTTGTATCATCCAAAGGTGCATCCACCTCATCGAAAATACAAAATGGTGCGGGTTTTAGCAGGTAAAGCGAAAACAATAGTGCCGTAGCCGTTAATGTTTTTTCTCCACCGGATAACTGATTGATGGATAAAGGTCTTTTCCCTTTCGGACGGGCAATAATATCAATATCGGCCTCTAAAGGATTATTGACATCTGATAAAATGAGGTCGCAGCTATCTTCTTCGTTAAATAAAGAACGGAAAACTACTATAAAATGTTCACGGGCCTGGGTAAAGGCCTGCATAAATTTATCTTTAGCCGTATCGTCTATCTCTTTAATCGTTTGTAAAAGATCAGTTTTTGCTGCATTAAGATCTTTTTTCTGGTTCTGGATGAAAGTGTAACGCTCTTCCATTTCTTTAAAGGCTTCCATTGCCATAGAGTTAATGGCGCCAAATTCGTCAAGTTGACGTTTCATTCGCTCTACCTTTTGGCGGAGATCAAATTCACTTTCTAAAGCTTCAATTTCAGTATCTGTTTCTAAAAGATCGTTAATGTCAATATTGAATTCGACAGCTAAACGTTCTTTTAATGCATTCAGATCGATTTTTAATGCATTCTTTTTATCCTTAATCTCCGTTAATAAGAAATCGGTTTCTTCACGGGTTTTGCGGATATTAGTCAGGTCGTTTTCAACCTCGTTAATGCTTCCTTTGCTCGTGAAATAGGCTTGTTCAGCTTCTGCTAGCCCTTTTTCCATTTCTTCACGTTGTTGATACATCTCTAAAAGCGTATCGTCGTTCAGATCAGTGTGCTGTAACGTTGCCGTAATTTGGGTCAGTGCTTCCTGTAATTCTTTATCGTTTTGTGCTATGCGCTTATTTAAAGCCTCTTCCTGAACAAAACGGTAATCTAAGTCTTTTTCTAAGCCTGATAACTTATTTTGTTGTTGGTGGAAACGGATATTATCCTGGTTATATTTGCCCGCACTTTCGTTTACCTGATCGGCAATTTCTTGGTAATTAAGTTGTTGTTCTTGTAAATTTACATGTGCTTCTTGCTGGTCTTTTTGTAATTGAACCAATGCCGGCAATTTTTCCGACAAGGCTTTTTCTATGGATACGATCTTTTGGGCAATATCTGTTTTACGGTTTTCGCTGGTGGTAATGAATTCCTGATATTGATCCCGGCGGGTCTGCACAGAAATGTGTTCGTTGTTTAAACGGTTCATTTCTTGCTGCAAAGCATTGATCTGATTGATTTTTGAAGCTTCTTTTAGGTTAAATATGTTATCAGTTTCGGCTTTAATTGCAGCATCATACTGATTGATCAATGATTCTGAAGCTTTAATTTCTTTGGCCAGGTTTTCTAAATTCTTGGCGCGGCCAATTCTTTTTCCTTCAAATAAACCCACAGAGCCACCCGCCAAAGTGAATTTGGTTTGGGCATATTTTCCATTTTTAGCCAAAATGGTTAAACTATCTGTTGGTGTTGCTTTGAAAAGATTTTCTTGCTCAGCTACTGCGATGTACACATTTTGCAAAAGCAGGTTGCAAAGGTGTTGGTATTTTTTATCAACTTCAATGACTGATAGTGCCGAAACCAGGCCTTCATGCGTACCAATAATCGGGTTTTTATCGGGTACATTTTCTAAAATAAAAAAGTTTGCCCGTCCGCGGCTGGCATCGGTTAAAAGGTTAATGGCCTGTACTGCATCTGCATATTGATCAACCACATAATGGTTCATTACCGGTTCGAGGTAATTCTCAATGGCTATGCGGTAATCTTCATTACAGAATAGAATATCAGAAAGGAGCAGGGCACTTTTAGCAAAAGCGTTGCTTTTTTTTAAAAAACGGATCGATTCAGGAAAACCCTCTAAACTATCAACCAGCGATTTGGTCAGGTTATATTCGTTCTGTTTGGCATCTTTTTTACGGTTTTCGGCCGTCAGTTTTTCCTTGTTCGAACTTAAATTGATTTCTGAAGCAGCCAGTTTTTCTTTTAAAAGTTCTTCCGCTTCCGTTAGGTTTTTAATATTGGCTTGTTTTTCCCTAACCTGAATATCAAGTTCGGCCAAAGCATGATCGAAAGCTTTTAATTCTAATGTTTTGGTTTCGGTATCATCAACATTTCGGTTGGTCTCCTGCACCAGCGCATCTTTTTGAATATTTAAGATATCAATTTCCTTCTGCGACTGGTATACCTGGTTTTGCAACTCGTTAACCGATTTGATCAGGTTATCAATCCTGTTTTTCTCGGTCTGCTGTTGCTCGCGTAAAGTATCAAGCGTAGATTTTAAGCTTTTTAAATCAGATTCAAGGCGGTTAAAAACTTCAGTTTCTGTTAAAACTTCTTCATTTAAACGTTTGATGTTGTATTTAATGTGGTTAACCTGATTTTTATCTTTTTCAAGCTCACCAGATAAACGCGTTTCTTTTTCCTGTAAAAAACGCATCTGTTCGTTCTTTACTTTTTTCTCGCTCTCGTAAGCACGGATTTTGGAAACAAACTCGTTTGTAGCTTTTTGTTGTACAGAAAGGTTCTTTTCCTGACTGATACTGCCTAGCTTCAGTTTTTGCAGTTCGGCTTCACCAGTATCTATTTTGGTACTGAGTTCCGTACGGTTTACCAGCTGATTTTGTTCCTGAGTTTCTAAAGCATTTAAGTCGGTACGGAAGAAAGCAATGCGGTGTGTAGCCAACTGAACACTCAATTCGCGATATTGCTCTTTTAACTTATAATAACGTTCAGCTTTACGTGCCTGATTTTCTAAGGTTTTAAGGTTTTTTTCGATCTCGAAAAGTAAATCTTCAACCCGCTCTAAATCGGCTTCTGTATCTTTTAACTTGCTGAAAGTCTGTTTTTTGCGTAATTTGTATTTCGAGATACCTGATGCTTCTTCAAATAACGAACGACGGCTATGCTCCTTGTTGGTAATAATTTCATCAACCATTTTCAGCTCAATGATCGAATAACTATCAGAGCCGATTCCGGTATCCAGAAAAAGGTCGGTAATATCCTTTAACCTACATTGAACATCATTTAAACGGTACTCACTATCGCCATTTCTATAGAGTTTACGGGTTACGGTAACCTGCGAATAGGCTGTTGGCAGGATGTTCCTGGTATTATCAAAGCTTAACGAAACTTCGGCAAGCTGTGCCTGTTTACGGTTTTTTGTTCCGTTGAAAATGATGTTCTCCATCTTTTCTGAGCGCAAAGCTTTTGTACTCTGTTCGCCCAAAACCCAGCGCATAGCATCTATTACATTAGATTTTCCGCAACCATTAGGACCAACAATAGCGGTAACACCCTCATTAAAATTGATGGTCACTTTATCGCCAAAGCTCTTAAAACCTTTAATTTCTAACCTAGTAAGTTGCATGGTTTGTAATCGGGAGAACCGAGTTCAATAATAAGGATAATTTTGTGGTTTTTCAATAAGAATCCTAAAAGTTTAAGCCATATTTGGTGTTTAGAATGGAAAACCAGATCTTATCACTCAATTTATGGATATAGAATCTTTTTATACAGGCTATCTTACAGCGCAAGGCGAGAAAATTTATCTTGGAGATAAAATAAGGGGTAAATTTTTCTATAAAATGCAGGTTCAATATGAAATGGAGAGCCAGTCTTTTATATTGGTTTCACAAAATCCGCAGTCACCTTATCGAAAATATTTTTTATCAGATTTGGAAAAAATTGAAGGGCTGAGTATAGTCGGAAATCAATTATTCTTTAAAGAGCCAAAAGTAGGGGAAAAGGTGAAAATTACTGTTGATAATAAGGGTGAATTTCTCCCCTTTGGTAGTAGGGTGGAAATTATTGAGGTAACAGATGAATGGAATGTACAAGCTAAATCATTGAACAGTGAGCAATTAATTACACTCAAGATTGGAGAATTTCTCGAAGATCGATCTATTTATTAGAAAGTTATTACACCGTCATACAATGCGTTAACATGCTTACTTTCAGGTTTGTAAATTATTTCTGGTACTATTTGTTTATCTTGAAAACAATTTTATCTAAAATAATAATCACCATGAAACGCAGAAAATTTCTCCAATCTTCACTTACAGTTGCTGCAGGCGTAGCAGTACCCGCTATCCCTGCAATGGCAGGTGAAAAATTTCGTGCTCCACAGAAAGAAATATACGAATGGCGCGAATATGAAACACGCTTTGGTTCAGATCAGGCGCAGCTGGAAAATTATTTTAAAACGGCACTTATTCCTGCATTGAATAAATACGGGGTAGCAACAGTTGGTGTTTTTAAGGAATGGAGCCCATCAGAGCCAGCTAAATTTTATTTGCTTATGCCTTATCCATCTTTGGATGATTATTTTTCTGTAAAAATAAAGATAAAAGCAGATGCAGATTATGTTAAAAATAGTGCAGCATATCATAGCATACCAGCTGATAAAGCCTTGTATAGCCGCTTTACCTCTTCTTTGATGCTTGCTTTTGATGGTTGGCCTAAAATTGTCATCCCTTCAAATGGGCCACGTATCTTTGAATTAAGAACATATGAAGGCTATAGTGAAGATGCTGTAAGAAGAAAAATTAAAATGTTTAACGATGGAGAATTCCCCATTTTTAAAAGAGCGAAATTGAATCCTGTTTTCTGCGGAGAAGTAATTGCCGGCGATAAATTACCCCGACTTACTTATATGGTTACATGCAACAATATTGAAGAACGTAACAAAGGATGGTCTGCTTTTGTAGCTGATCCCGAATGGAAAAAACTAGTATCTGATCCCCAATATGCAAATACGATTTCTAAAATTAGCAATACCTTTTTAATTCCTACACCATATTCGCAAGTGTAAAAGCTGCAAGCAAAAGAGGGTGTCTGATAAAATTAAAGCCCTCTTTTGTTTTTTAGTAACTAGTGACATATAGTATGATCGAAAACTATCGATTTACTATTTCACAATCATCAATTTCGCAAACTTAAGCAGTAGCTGTTTATTGCCTAAGCCCTGGAAAAATACAGTAGCCTTAACATCAGGCAGGGTTCCCTCCAAGCTGATAATTTTTCCAAAACCAAATTTTTCGTGCTCAACTTCCATACCGCCTTGAAATTCATGCGGTTGTGATGGGGTAAAGCCAGGTGTCGGCACGTGTGCTTTTGCCAATAGCGACGTTGTTTTCGGGCGGACAAGTGGGGCAGAAGTTGTTGCGCCGGCCGCTGGTTTCGGTTTGCTAAAGAAATCGCGCGGCTGCGAGGTCCATGTTTTGCGGTCATCGTCAAAATTACCTTCAAAACTGTTCGACTTGGATGGTTTTACATCCAATTCTAAAAATTTCGGACTAATTTCGTTAATGAAACGGCTTGGTTCGCAATTGGTTAAAGTTCCCCAGCGGTAGCGGGATGTGGCATAAGTAAGTGTCAGTTTTACTTCGGCACGGGTAATAGCCACATAAAACAAACGGCGCTCCTCCTCTAAATCAGTGCGGTTGGTTAACGACATTTGCGATGGAAACAGATTTTCTTCCAATCCTACTATAAACACGTTTTTAAACTCCAAACCTTTGGCCGAGTGGATCGTCATTAAAGAAACCGTATCCTTATTTTTATCTCCATCTTTATCATCATTGGTTAAAAGGGCAACATCCTGCATAAAGATATCGAGACCTTTTTCTTCAATATCCTCGCGTTCTGCAAATTCCTTAATACCGTTTAATAACTCCTGGATATTTTCATACCGCGCACGCCCCTCAACACTATCATCAGTGTATAGTTCTTTTAAAATACCTGCATGTTGGGCAATAAACAAAGCCGTATCATAAGCATCTAGCTTTTTTGCTTCTGCCTGAAAGCTTTGCACCATCATCGCAAAATCATTCAATTGATTAGCTAAACGCCCATCTACATATTCGTGCGCATTTGAAATTACATCCCACATGGTTTTTCCATGCTGATCTGCCGCAACAATAATTTTGTCAATAGAGGTATCGCCAATACCACGTTTAGGGTAATTGATTACGCGTTTTATAGCCTCTTCATCCTTCGGATTAAAGGTTAAACGGAAATACGCTATTAAATCTTTAATCTCTTTGCGTTGGTAAAAAGACTGACCGCCATATATCCGGTAAGGAATATTCAGTTTGCGTAAACCTTCCTCCATGGCCCTGCTTTGCGCATTGGTACGGTATAAAATGGCAAAGTCGTTGTGCTGGTAGCCTTTTGTGCTCCGCTCCTGGATAATAGCCTCGGCAACTAATTTACCTTCTTCATTATCGGTAAATGCACGCGAAACTTTAATTCTTTCACCTTCTGCATTTTCTGAGAAAACATTCTTTTCGAGCTGGTTTTTGTTGTTGGCAATAATACTGCTTGCAGCATCAACAATATTTTGGGTAGAGCGGTAATTCTGCTCTAATTTATAAACCTTTAAATCAGGATAATCGCGTTCGAAATTTAAAATATTCTGGATATTTGCGCCACGGAACGCATAAATACTTTGTGCATCATCACCTACCACACAAATGTTCTGATAAGCAGCAGCCAGTTTTTTCACAATGGTATACTGCGAAAAGTTGGTATCCTGATACTCATCCACCATCAGGTACCTGAATTTCTGTTGGTATTTATTTAAAACATCAGGATGTTCCTTCAATAAAATATTGGTTTTGAACAACAAATCGTCGAAATCCATTGCCCCAGCTCTGAAACAGCGCTTTGCATAGGTTTCGTAAATCTGACCGATTAATGGGCGTTTATTCTGGATATCTTCGGCCTGTATCTGGTCGTTAGCCTGATATTCGCCCCAGGAGATTAAATTATTTTTAGCTGACGAAATTCTATTGAAAACAAAGTTCGCTGCATATAATTTATCATCCAGCTGCATTTCTTTCAAAATAGCACGGATTACACTTTTACTATCATCTGTATCGTAAATAGTAAAATTGCTTGGATAACCGATTTTCTCGGCCTCTACGCGTAAAATCTTCGCAAAAACAGAGTGAAAAGTACCCATCCAAATGTTCTTTGCCTCTGCACCAACTACTTTACTGATACGCTCGCGCATATCCTTACTCGCCTTGTTGGTAAAGGTTAAAACCAGGATGTTAAATGGATCGGTACCGGTTTGAATAAGGTGGGCTACACGAAATGTAATTACCCTGGTTTTGCCCGAACCTGCGCCTGCAACAATCATTACTGGTCCTTTTGTGTTCTCTACTGCTGCTCTTTGTTGTGGGTTTAATCCTGCTAAATAATCCAAATCGGCTCCTGTTTTTTTGAGGTTCAAAAATAACAATTCCTATCGCTTTTTGCCAAAGTTGTTAGTAATTAGTTTAAAACCTAATCGGTCGTTGTAACCGTTCGTCATTCTAAACTCGTTTTATTAGCTGTTCTTATTAATTTTTAGGTCTAATAGCTACTTCGCGGTCAGAATCTATCATGCCATTAAATTGGATATGAAGTCCCCTGTAGGGGATTTAGGGGATTTAGGGGTAAAGCCAAACCTGTATTTCATCGGCTTCGGTAGTCCTTTGCTTTGCTCATACGCCTGCAGGCATTGCCCACAAGGCCGGTATCCGCTTCGCCAAGGTTTATGTAATTGGGTTTGTGCTACTATTGAGGGTTTAAACCCCACAGCCTATATATCGTTCGTCATTCTGAACTTGGTTCAGAATCCATCATGCCATTAAATTTGGGTATGAAGCCCCCTTTAGGGGATTTAGGGGTAAAGCCACTTCGATTCGCTTAAATGGCGGTATTTTAATTAAAATAAACGTTTATGCTGTCAGAATTGCACCCTGGTTATTTAGGTATAGAATTTGATATGCTTGCGTTATGGATGAGAATAAAAATAATAAGAATATTGAGTTTACTGATATCCCTGATGGGGCTAGCGGAGATATTTATGCTAATTTAAAAGAGAAACTTGAGAGTGTTGAGCAGTTTCCAGGTGTTTATAATTTTAAATTTATTATCACTGGCGGGCTAGATAAAATACAAGATTTACGTGCCATTTTGCCTGATGATGAGTTTATTGAGCAAGCTTCAAAAACAGGTAAATATGTTTCAATTACTGTAAAAAAGAAAATGCAAAATGCTGATGAGGTAATTGCTATTTATAAGCAAGCAGGAAATATCAAAGGGATTATGACATTGTAGGCTTCTGTATGTCAAATACATGATTCGAGCGAGGATTATTTAAGATTCATAAATCGAAAACAAAAGCCTTTCGGCTACGCTATCAATGATAGATTCAAAAGAAAGGTCGTCATTGCGAGGAGGAGCGACGAAGCAATCTTTCCCGCTAATGATCTTGCCATAAAGATTGCTTCGTCGGCTGAAAAAAGCCTTTTCGCAATGACGATAATCTGAGGAGATTTAATCTTTTAAATTCACTTCTCATTAATACTGATTTTCATACAATAAATTATGCCTCAGGGTGACATCTTTTTGCGATTTACCATTAACTTAAAGACATTGGCGTGCCGCTCCACCCAGCGCTAAATGGCCAAAACCGTATTCATTTCTGAGGCTGCAGCTTGCACCCACGCTGTTCATAAACCTGATGGCAGCGGCAGCCCCGAAGCATGAGGGCTACAGCGAATAGCAGGACTGCAATCTCAAATGAAAAACCGCCCGCTCATTTCCAATCAATAAAAAAAATATATTGCCTATTTGTCAACTAATTTTCTTTTTCGGAGCGCAATGCCCGTGCAAGTAGCTATCGAATTTGTTTATTAGCTGTTCTTATGGATTTTTTAGGTCAAATCGCTACTTTGTGGTCAGAATTTATCAGATTGCGCAGATTAGTACGTAATAATAGTTAAACAGAGCCATTTTTAACGGCCCAATCTACCATCGAATCTAATACCTGAAAAAGATCCTGCCCCGATTTTGTGAGGCTATAAGTCACTACCGGAGGAACAACGGCTTGTGCATCCCGATGAACAAGGTCATCATTTTGCATTTGCTTTAAGTGTTGTATAAGCATTTTTTCAGTTATCTGTGGTATTGCACGTTTTAACTCGCTGTAGCGCTTTGGTCCGCTCATTAAATGAAAAATAATAATGGGTTTCCAATAACCACCAATCTTTTCCATTACAAAAGTAACCGGGCAGCTGGTTAGCGCTACACCTTTATTAAAATTACGGGTCGAACTTTCTTTAACAGCTGTCATGGTTACATACTTTGGGGTAAGTACTTGTATAAAAGTAAGTACAAATATAGCTTTGTATTCAATATTTAAAAACAAAAAATCATGAAAATAACATTAACAGGATCAATAGGTAATATTACCAAGCCACTTGCCGAAATATTGGTAGCCAAAGGCCATGAAGTAAAAATTATTAGCAGCAACGCCGATAGGACTGAAGAAATTAAATTGCTCGGTGCCATACCCCTAATTGGTAGTGTAAGCGATACCGGATTTTTAAAAAACGCTTTCTCTGGGGCTGATGCTATTTATACCATGGTTCCGCCAAATTTTGCAGCACCAAAATTTAGGGCATATATTAAAGGTATCGGCGAAAATTATGCCGTTGCCATAAAAGAGTCGGGGGTTAAAAAAGTAGTGAATTTAAGTAGTGTAGGTGCAGATCTGCCTGATGGAACGGGTCCAATTGCAGGATTACATGATGTAGAAAATATTTTTGCCGAATTAAACGGGGTAGATGTAAAACACTTGCGTGCCGGTTATTTTTACATTAACTTTTTAGCCAACATTGATATGGTTAAACATGCAAATATATTAGGGTCTAATTTTGGTGCTGATGCAAAACTTATTTTGGTGCATCCCCGTAACATTGCAGCGGCAGCTGCCGAAGTATTGGAAAGCAATTTTACAGGTAAAACCATACAATATGTAGCCAGTGATGAAAGTACGCCGGCTGATGTAGCAAAAGAATTGGGTACTGCAGTCGGTAAACCAGCATTACCATGGATAGAATTTAGCGATGAAGATGCATTTAACGGAATGGTAGGCGCAGGTTTACCTGAAGAAATAGCCAAAAACTATGTAGAAATGGGCGATGCGATCAGAAGCAATAAACTTTTTGTAGATTATTATAAAAACAGACCCTTTTTAGGTAGCATTAAGCTTAAAGATTTTGCTGCCGAGTTTGCTGCGGCATACCAGAATTAATTGAATTATAGCAGCTGCCTGGATTTAAACCTGGCAGCTGTTATTTTTATATGGCCACACAACTTCCGGCAATTACTTTCCATTCGTGATCAAACAACTTCCAGACCCTTAAATATCTGAAAATACCTTCGATGGATTGTGAAGTATATACTGCCTTTAGCTCAATTTTTACACTAACAACCGCAGTATCGTTAATCAGGTTAATTTGCTGTTCAGAAGGCAAAATAGAATTTACAACCAAATTTCCGGATATATAAGTTTCCATATCCATCGCCTTTGTTATGGTTACTCCATTGGGCACGTTAAAAAGTAAATCTTCATGCAAAAGCAGATCCAGATCCTCAATATCACCATGCTGTATGGCTGTTAATAATCTATCTTCATTTAAAATGATCTTTTCCCTGGTATTCATATTAATTGTTTTAGTTCTAAATCACATCCAATTCTCATTTTTATGCTCTACCTGATACAGCCAGTAATTTACCAGCTGTTTAATTTCGGTATAATTGCCATATTTAAAATGAATCTGACCTGCAGCGGTGTGTAAGGTGAGATGGCCAACATCAACCTCTTTATGCCATGGATATTGAAAAGTGGTAATGGCCTGAATTTTATTTGGCTTTACGATTTCATTTGAAATATCCCAAATCCCGCTTGTTTTGATGATGAAATCTTGACTTACTGAAATCCGATGTCGGCGATAACTGATATAAATCATCAAAATACCAACTATTAAGTAAGCAGCTGATACACCGATATAGGGTCTAACTTCAGGAACATTAAACGCAATAATTGTAAATGCCACCACAGGTAAAATCAGTTTAAAGAAAATAGGTAAATTCAAAAACCGCCAGTCAGGGATAAAAGTTTTTGATATTAAAGGCGTTTGGCCCAATATCATTTTTAACAATTCATCCCTTTCGCCAGGGTTACATCCTGGAATTTCCAGCGTGTTTCCCTGTATTTCATGCCCTTTTTTACTTTGACCAAAATGAGCCTGCTTTAAACTCATATTCAACATATTCATCTTTTTCTGAAAGTAATTCTGGCTGTATTTGGTAATCTGGACTTTATTCGGACTAATCAAGGTGTTTTTCTTGGCAATTAGCCCTGAAGAGAGTAAAAGTGTGTTTTTATGTTCGCTAATTTCGAGTTCGAAATACTTATAAAAGGTTCTAACCAAGTTGATAATCAACAGGACAACTAAAAGGCTAGCAATTAAGATAAAAACTGTAACAATGGTTAACATACCGGTTACCGTGCTCTGAATTTCATCTTTATTAATTTTAAAAGCATCAAGCAGTTGCCTGCCTTCATAAATAACGGTATAAAAAAAAGCAGCGAGTAAAGCTAAACTTTGGCCATAATTAGAGGTAAGGCCTACTTTAAACAAAGTCCAGGCACTTATTTTTAAAAATGGTGTTTCTGCTGTCTTGTGGTTTTCATGTTCAATTTCCAATTCCACTTCAATTGGGCTTCTACTATTTAATAAATGTTCTTTAAGGTTATAGGCAGAAGTTTCGTCAATTGCTTTTATACTTACTTCTTCGCCGTGAGCACCTGCAGTATCGATTTTTAACCCATAAACACCGATAATTTTCTGTAGAATATTCTGGTTAATGTTAACCTGCTGTATTTTATCGAGCTGAATAATTACCTGATCGCGATTGAATATCCCCTTATTCACCACAAATTCCTGCTTTTCTTTATCTAAAAAGAAGGTGAATTTTAAATACCATAAATAAGCAAATATGAAACTGAATACGATTATGGCAGAGATGCCTAATATCAGGTAGGTGAAAGAAGTGCTCGACATCTTTACAAAGGCAATAATGAATAAGAAAAAACTCGCCTTGCCAATTTTTAGCATGGTATGCGCACCCATTACAATGATACCAAAGGCCGATTCCCGCTGCGGTTTACTAAAATCGTTATTCATTGGCATTCAATTCTGTTGCTGGATTTTCAAGTAAGTCTAGTTTTTTCAAAAGCAGATCCCTAATACGCTTGGCATCGTCAATGGCAATCCCCGAAATATGGATATGTCCTGTTTGGCCACCTGCAGTAAACAGCTGTAATGATCCCAGTTTATATATTCTGGAAAAAATACCTTCATTTAATTCGATATGTTGAATCCTGTTTAAAGGCACAATTGTTGTCGATTCGGCAATAATGCCACTTTTGTATATTACATCATGTGTTCGGATAGCATAACCCCGTTTCTTAAAACTGGCGCGAAAGAGTAGAAAAAAGATAGCTAAGAAAGCCAAATAAAGAGGGATAATCCATTTTGCATTTGGTCTTACTTCATCAACAAAGAATAGGAGCATACCAATAGCTAATCCCAGTAAGCCAAAAAAGATCAAAAGATTAATACAGATGATTTTCCAATAATCGGGGTGAGGCCGGCTTAACTGAATTTCTTCGTATTTTGGAAGAAGATCGAGATCAATAACTTCATTGGTGAAAAATGTCTCAGTAGTCATGGTTAAAGGTATAAAACATATTAATCTATAAATAGACTAATATTTAAATCTTTTGTTACCTCGCTACAATAAACTTTTTTGCAGTGTTATACTGACCGGAATCGGAAGAGATTTTAAAGAAATAAATGCCGGGAACAAAGGTAGAGGTGTTGATTTCTAAGGTGTGTTTTCCGGTATTGAGGTATTCATTTACAACTGTTTTAATCAAGCGGCCCATTAAATCGTAAATCTGAATATTAAGTTTATCCGCTTCTGGCAAAACAACGTCAATAAATGTTTGCATGGCTGCAGGATTAGGGTAATTCTGAGAAACGGTGAATTTCAAAAATTTATCAAAAATCGCTTTATTAATGGCATCGAAAATCACATAGCTCACCAACCTGTAACCGCGTGCATTTGGATGAAAGGGATCCTGATAAAGCGAAAAATCACGTCTCATGGCTGCGTTTATATCGGCTAAATATATTTTATATTCTGCAGCTAATTTTCTGTAGGCTGTATTAAGATTTCTGATATTGGTATTTACAGCCACATAACTTTTAATGGTTCTATCATCAACAAACTGAAGTGTACACAAAATTGGTACTAATTTCTGTTTAAGGCTTGCCGTAATCAATACCCGCATATTAGCAACGGTTTCGGCTACACTTCCTTTGCCCGTAGTGATTGCAATGGCATCATTAATGCCCATATCAATTACAATAAAGCCGGTTCTATCGGCTATTGCGTTATCAATTCTAAGTAAACCCTGAAAAGTAGTCTGGCCACCAATACCATGATTGGTAATATCCACGATTTTATTTGTGTAGCAATTTATAAAATTGTTCTGAAGCATGGTTTGAAAACCAACACCATTAACACCTTCTACCGTGCTGGCTCCAAAGGTTACAATATTTATACTGTCTTTCGAATAATATTGGGCTGCATCGGGGCAACTTACGCGAGTAGGGGACGGCCCTTGTGCTAACGAAGAAAAGCGGACAACAAGAAGCAGCAGCAGAGATAGAAATACTTTTGCGCTAAACTTCATTGTTAAAATTCTTTCGTACAGGATTAAGGATATCTGTTATTGGCGCAATTTACAAAAAAGTAAATATAATTAATGCTGTGCTATATTTTTTTACAAACATTAAATCATTTTTTGTATTTATTAAAAGACGCCTTTTGAGTTTGAAAAATAGAGTCGTGATTTTGGATCTGAAAAAAAATAATTAAACCAATTAACCGTCTGGCTATAAGCAAAATTTACCCTGATATGGGTATATTTATTAAGCGCTTAAGTGCCTTTTTATTTGGTAAAGCCTATATTTGTCCAAATTCATTTTGTTATGCAAGAGATTAAAAATTATGTAGAAACGCACAAACAACGTTTTTTAGATGAGTTGTTTGAGTTATTGCGTTTTCCATCGGTAAGTGCTGATCCGAAATACAAAGGCGATGTTTTAAAAACAGCTGATTATGTTGCGCAGAAATTAAAAGATGCAGGTGCAGATCAGGTAGAAATTTGCCCAACAGCAGGATATCCTATTGTTTATGGGGAAAAAATTATAGATGCTTCTTTACCCACTGTTTTAATATATGGTCATTACGATGTTCAGCCGGCAGATCCGTTAGAACTGTGGCATACACCACCTTTTGAGCCAACAGTACGCGATGGTAAAATTTATGCCCGCGGTGCTTGCGATGATAAGGGACAGTTTTATATGCACGTAAAAGCATTTGAACTGATGATGCAAACCAATACTTTGGCCTGCAACGTTAAATTTATGATCGAAGGTGAAGAGGAGGTAGGTTCTGCCAATCTGGGTATTTTTGTAAACGCGAATGCCGAGCGTTTAAAGGCTGATGTAGTTTTAATTTCTGATACTTCGATGATCAGCATGGAACATCCGTCAATCGAAACCGGTTTGCGTGGTTTAGCTTATATGGAAGTTGAAGTAGTTGGTCCGAACCGCGATTTGCACTCTGGTGTTTATGGTGGCGCTGTGGCCAATCCAGCAACTATCCTCTGCAAAATGATCGCTTCATTACACGATGAAAATAACCACATCACTATCCCTGCTTTTTATGATAAAGTGCTTGAGTTAACAGATGAAGAGAAAAAAGCATTAAATTCTGCACCTTACAACGAAGCTGAATATAAAAAGGATTTAGATATCGAAGAAGTTTGGGGCGAGAAAGGTTATTCAACCTTAGAGCGTACAGGTACCCGTCCAACTTTAGAAGTAAACGGAATTTGGAGCGGTTACATTGGCGAAGGTGCAAAAACCGTACTGCCAAGTAAAGCCAATGCAAAAATTTCTATGCGTTTGGTTCCACACCAAAGCTCAGAAGAAATTGCCGAGATTTTTACCAAACACTTCGAAAGCATTGCACCTAAAAATGTTAAGGTTAAAGTTACCCCTCACCATGGCGGCGAACCTGTAGTAACCCCAACAGATAGTATTGCTTACCAGGCAGCCGAAAAAGCAATTGAAGATAGTTTTGGTAAAAAGGCTATTCCAACACGTGGTGGTGGTAGTATTCCTATCGTGGCCTTGTTTGAAGATGCATTGGGCATTAAATCGGTGCTTTTTGGCTTCGGTTTAGATAGCGATGCTTTACACTCGCCAAATGAGAAATATGATATTTACAATTATTATAAAGGAATAGAGACTTTGCCTTTATTCCATAAATATTTCGCAGAGCTGAGCAAATAAACTTGGTTTAATTTATTCGTTCTGACCCAACAGATCGTCATTTCGAGCGGAGTGCAACGCAGTCTAGAAATCTATTTTCAGCAGATCTCTTCATTTCGTCAAACTTCAGTTGAGGTGACGATTTTTTTTTGAAAATGAACGGTCCATTTTTCATAGATGCTGTACTCCCGCCATTCGCTTTGTCCCGATGAAAAAATCGGGATGCCCGCTACTGTCTGGTTTATTTTACAACGGGCTGTTCTTCGAAGCAAGGCCTGTTCCTGCAATGGCGCTAATAATGCAGTTTGCCGCTTTAAATAGTATTACTGACCTTGCTACTAAACCTGACCGTAGTGTAAAACCCACAGGCCGAAGCATGCGGCCGGGGATTTGAAACGAAGGGCAGGACCGGTTTAACCAACTGGCTTGGGGTTTTGCTTTCCAAAACAACTAAATAAATTTAACTTTTATGGTCAGTCTGAGCGGAGTCGAAGACCTGTCCTAATTTATTGAGCAGGAATTTTTTTTGAAAATGAGCATCCTGTTTTCCATAGGTACTGTAGTCCCGCCATCGCTTATAGTCCTCATTTCGCTGTGCTCTATTCCGGGCTATTTAGCTTTGTCGGGTTTATAAACGGGGGTCTGTTCTTATACGGTGCTGATTGCCCACCCTGCAGCCCCAAATAGTAATGGTAGCCTTGCTACCTAAACCTGACCGTAGTGTAAAACCCGCAGGCCGAAGCATGAGGCCGAGGATTTGAAACGAAGGGCGGGGCTATTTTAACAGAATTGCTACTGGTTTGCTTTCCAAAACAACTAAATAAATTTAATTTTTATGGTCTGTCAGAGCGGAGTCGAAGACCTGTCTAGTTTATTAAGCAGGGATTTTTTTGAAAACGAGCGGTTCTGTTTTTCATAGGTACTGTAGTCCCGCCATCGCTTATAGTCCTCATTTCGCTGTGCTCCATTCCGGGCTATTTAGCTTTGTCGGGTTTATTTAACCGAGGCCAGTTCCCAGAGGTAACGCCTAGTCTTAGAACGGAGTAAAATATGCACTTTACATCTTTAAATAGTAACATAGACACTGCAATCTAAACCTGCCCGTAGTGTAAAACCCGCAGGCCGAAGCATGCGGCCGAGGATTTGAAACGAAGGGCAGGACTGCTTTAACTGAATTGCTACGGGTTTTGCTTTCCCATACAACTAAATAATTTTAACGTTTATGATCAGTCTGAACGTAGCCGAAGACCATATCTATCTTTAAAACATGTTTCGCTTTTAACTTCCCATCCTTTGCAGCTCGAAATAGAATAACCTAAATTTTTTTAATAGCTATTTTTTTCTAAATTGCTGCCATGAAATATCTATTCTCATCTCTTTTACTTTTATCTGGACTTACTTCTTTAGCTCAAGATACTAAAACGATTAAGCAATCTGGAAATCCAATATTTCAAGGTTGGTATGCAGACCCTGATGCTGCTATTTTTAGCAATAAGTATTGGGTTTATCCAACCTATTCTGCCAAATACAAAGAGCAGGTTTTTTTAGACGCCTTTTCATCAGACGACTTGGTGAAATGGAAAAAACACCCACATATTTTAGATACTGCTGCTGTAAAATGGGCCAATAAAGCCATGTGGGCCCCTGCAATTGTTCAGAAAGACAAAAAATATTACCTTTTCTTTGGTGCCAATGATATTCAAAGCGATAACGAAATTGGCGGGATAGGGGTAGCCGTTGCCGATAAACCAGAAGGACCATATAAAGACCATCTAGGGAAACCTTTAGTAGATAAATTCCATAATGGCGCACAACCTATTGATCAATTTGTGTTTAAAGATAAAGACGGCCAGTATTATTTAATTTATGGTGGCTGGAAACACTGCAATATTGCAAAGTTGAACAAGGATTTTACTGGCTTCTTGCCTTTTGAAGATGGTACAACTTTTAAAGAAATTACGCCCGATAATTATGTTGAAGGGCCATATATGTTCATCAGAAATGGTAAATATTATTTCATGTGGAGCGAAGGCGGCTGGACTGGTCCCGATTACTCTGTAGCTTATGCCGTTGGCGATTCGCCATTCGGTCCGTTTAAGCGGATTGGTAAAATATTAAAGCAAGATGCTTCTATTGCTACGGGCGCAGGCCATCACTCTGTAATTATCAACGAGAAAAAAGGGCAATATTATATTGTTTACCATCGTCGCCCCTTAACCGAAACTGATGGCAACCATCGCGTTACCTGTATTGATGAAATGAAGTTTGATGCAAATGGTAATATTCTTCCCGTAAAAATTACGAACGAAGGCGTAAAAGCCCAAAAAGTAAAATAATGCTGTTCGGCTGGAGATTTTATTCAATTTCCAGCTGAGCTTTAGTTTTTTGCAAAACAGTCTTTGCCTGCTTTTTATTAAGTGTATTAAACCCCCAGGTGCATAATAAAAGCATACAGGCCAGTCCGAACCAAAGCCAGTTATAACCAAAGTTTTTGGCAATAAAAAAGCCAAACAATGGACCAACAACCTGCGCGCACGACCAGCTCAAGGTATAACCTGCTGCATATAAGCCCCTGTTATGTTCGTTACTTCTGCTAATTACGATGGTATTTATAAAAGGTAAGGTGAGCATTTCTCCGCAGGTAAAAACTACAATGGTAAGTACTGCTGCGGCAATATGGAAACTAACCGGGGCACTTAATATGATATACGAAACTGCAAATAGAACTGCACCAACGGTAATAAAAAACATGGGTGATCTTTTTGCTTCAATCTTGTTGATCATGATCATTTCAAACAAAGCGATTACAGCTCCATTAAGGCCTATAATAATTCCAATTTGAAACTCATCTATATGCCATTGTTCCTTAAAAAATACCGGAACAACCCTAAACATTAAAAAAGCACAGGTAATGAAAACAGTAGTAAGCAGGATGAATTTTACATAGAAAATATCCTCCCATGGTTTCAGAATGACCATGTTGCTGGCGTTTTCTTTAGCCTTTTTAATAAAATCTTTCACTTGCGGTAAAAACGACAAGATTAGTAAACCAACAATAATGCTTACCCCACCTTCAACAATAAACAAAAGCTTATAATTAATTGAAGCAATAATTCCTGCCAAACTGATACCCACTGACCAACCGATGTTTACTGCGAGTCTGTTTAAAGAGTACGATCTTGTTATAGTGCCTTCTGCAGCGTAATGTGCAACAGCCGTGAAATTTGCAGGGCGGAATGCCTCAGAAAAAAAACTGATGACAACAGTTAATATACATAGGCTATAAAAATGGGTAATAGTTGAAAAAAGGATGAAAAGTAAACCACCTACTATAGAAGAAAGGATTTGTACCGGGCGGAAACCAATCATATCAGTCAATTTTCCTCCTGTTGCCGAACCCAGAATAGAACCTACACCAAATAAGGTGATAATTAACCCAGCGTCCATTTCCGAGCGGTGTAAACTTTGAGTAACGTATAAGCCCATAAATGGAACGGCCATGCTCCCACATCTGTTAAACATCATTACAATGCTCAATAACCAGGTTTCTCTGCTTAATCCGCTGAATGATGTTTTATAGGTGTTGAAAATAAGTTTGAACATGTTGTATTTAGATGTCGTAAAAATAGCAAAAGCCAGATATTAATTAATCATCTGAATTCAATATCCGCTTATTAGATTAAAAAAGATGAGCAAAAAATATCCCATAATTTTTCACAAATTTGCATCCGGAAACCGATCAAATGCCGCCAGAGAAAAGAACCCCAATAAACAAGAGCCCAGTTGCCAGAAAACCTGCTGTTAAGAAACCTGTAGTCAGAAAACCCACAGCAGGCAGAAAAAAGAAAGGTGGTATTTCGGTTCAGCTTAAATTGGTTATTGCAGGCTTATTGTTGATTTTGCTCTCTCCATTTTACTACGGTTATGTATTAAGAAGTTTTGTGGCTACCTGGCGCTGGGTTAAAGATTGGGGACAAGACCCAAATTACAGAACTTACGAAAGTTTTAACATCAAAATCCCAAAAAAATATACCGTTCACGGTATCGACGTTTCTTACTATCAGGGCAAAATAAACTGGCAAAAAGTAAAGGAAATGAAAGAGGATGAGGTTAGTATCTGCTTTGCCTTTATCAAGGCCACAGAGGGATTAATGCTAGTCGATCCCTATTTTCAACGCAATTGGCGTGAAGCCCCAAAAGCAGGAATTATTTGCGGCGCTTATCACTTTTTCAGACCGAAAAAAGACGGTAAAACACAGGCTAAATTTTTCTTGCAGGTGGTGAATATTGAGAAAGGTGATTTACCGCCAGTTGTGGATATTGAATCTCTGGATGGCGTTTCTCCTTTGAAAATGAGGGCAGAACTTTCTGATTTTCTCAATTATGTAGAAATGAAAACCAAAGTTAGGCCGATTGTTTATACAGGGCTTAAATTTTACGAAGATTATTTAGTCGATCATTTTGATGATTATCCCTTGTGGATTGCCCATTATTATCAACCAAAACTAAGGATGGATAAAAGCCGCTGGAAATTTTGGCAGCACTCTGATAAAGCTAAAATTAACGGTATAGGACATGTGGTTGATTTTAATGCTTTTAATGGAGATAGTTTAGCGTTGGATAGACTATTAGTTCATTAGTCATTGGTTCACTGGTCATCAGTACATTAGTCATATACTTGTGTGTCGTCATCCTGAACTTGTTTCAGGATCTATTATATATGATTTTACAATCCTTTAATAGTTTAAATAGTTGTTCTAGGTCATTTACATCATACTGGAAAGCCAATGGGCTACACTAGTAGGCTCGCAAGAAAACCAATGAACTATTGACCAAGAACAACTGAACTAAATAGTCCAGCTTTCACATTCCGCTAAGAAAAATTCATCAGCCTCTGCACCGATACCAATTTCTTCGGGAACATCAAGAAAATAACCGTTATAAGTTAAGCCACCAACCACAGGATCGACCAAATGGCCCAGCAAGGCAGTATCTAAATCAAAAAACTCCACATTAGGGCTGGCCAATGCAAAATGTAAATTGGCGCTTAAAGCAATCCTGGTTTCGAGCATACTTCCAATCATGCATTTTACGCCGCGTTGTAAGGCTTCCTCATGGATTTTTTGCGCTTCTAAAATGCCTCCAGATTTCGAAAATTTAATGTTTAAATAAGTTGTAGACTGGCTATTGATTAGTTTACGTGCATCGTGATGGTTGTAACAGCTTTCGTCGGCCATGAGCTTAATCGGAGAATTTACATTTAACTCAGGCAGTTTATCATCATACCAGGTCCGCATAGGTTGTTCGCAAAACTCAATATTGTATTTTTCCAATTTGCCTAATGCAAATAAAGCGTCATCAAAACTCCAGCCTTGATTGGCATCCAGGCGTAAAATTAAATCTTCGCCCACTGCTTCGCGGATATGTTTTACCCTTTCTATATCATCATGCACTTTTTTGCCCAGTTTAATCTTTAAGATGCGGCAGCCCTGGCTTTTATATTTCAATGCTGTAGTGGCCATTCCCGCTGCTGTATCGATACCAATGGTCATATCGGTTTCTATGTTACGTTTGGTTCCGCCAAGAAATTTATACAATGGTAATTTTGCATTTTTGGCCGCAATATCAAATAATGCCATATCGAAAGCACTTTTAATGGTATTGTTATGATCGGCATAACCCAATAAATCATTCATCCGCTCTGGAATTTCTAACGGGTCTTTCCCTTTTAAAATGGCGGCGAAGTCTTTGGCCATCGCAATGCAGGTTTCCTGTGTTTCACCAACAATCATCGGGAAAGCAGAACATTCTCCAATTCCGTGAATGCCCGTATCGGTAAAAATTCTGATTAATACGTTCTGGGCAAAATGCATGGTTCCGGTTGCAATAACAAAAGGTTCCATTGGTATGCTAAAGCGGTATATTTCGGTATGGGTGATTTTCATTTGTTGTAAGCCTAGATTTCCAACTAAAGTATAAAAACAAAAACTAAATCGAAACAGGTTTGTAGAATATTAATAGATTTACGCCTCCAATTAGAATTCCATTTTCCTGCTTACATTTTACATTAACTGCCATGTCTGATACCAATAACCTAATCCACGCCTCATCCCCATATTTGTTGCAGCATGCCCATAATCCTGTTAATTGGTACGAGTGGGGCGCTGAAGCATTAGAAAAGGCAAAAACGGAAAATAAACTCATTTTGGTGAGCATTGGCTATTCGGCCTGCCATTGGTGCCATGTAATGGAACGTGAAAGTTTCGAGAATCATGAGGTGGCTGAGGTGATGAACCGTCATTTTATCTGCATTAAGGTAGATCGAGAAGAGCGCCCTGATATTGATCAGATTTATATGTATGCGATTCAGCTTATGACAGGTAGTGGAGGCTGGCCCTTAAATTGTATCTGCTTGCCCGATCAGCGTCCAATTTATGGCGGAACCTATTTCAGGAAAAACGATTGGATCAATATTCTGGAAAATGTTGCTTCACTTTGGGCAAATGAACCCGATAAGGCCATCCAATATGCAGAGCGGTTAACCTCGGGCATTAAAGACAGCGAAAAGATAATCCCAGCACCCGAAAAAGAAGAATATACAAACGAACACCTTACCGAAATCATTGAACCCTGGAAACGCCATTTCGATATCGGTTACGGGGGATATAACCGCGCTCCGAAATTTCCTTTACCCAATAATTGGGTGTTTTTATTACGGTATGGCTTTTTAAAAGATGATGAATCTGTTTTTACAGCGGTTTGCCATACGCTCGAAGAAATGAGCAGAGGCGGTGTTTATGACCAGATTGGCGGAGGTTTCGCCCGTTATTCGGTTGATGATAAATGGCATGTGCCGCACTTCGAAAAGATGCTTTACGATAATGCTCAGCTCATCAGTTTATACGCAGAGGCTTATCAGTGCACCAAGTTCTATTCGTTTAAACAAACAGTAGTTGAAACCATAAATTGGGTTTTTGAAGAGATGACCTCAGCAGATGGATTGTTTTATTCGGCATTAGATGCAGATAGCGAAGGGGTAGAAGGCAAGTTTTATATCTGGGATAAAGCAGAATTCGATCAGGTTTTGGGAGAAGATGCCCAATTAATCGGCGCTTATTACAACATTACCGAAGAAGGTAACTGGGAAGAAGAGCAAACCAATATTTTGCGCAAAACCATCAGCGATGACGATCTGCTTGCAAAATTTGATATTGATGCAGAACAGCTTTATGACAAAGTAAACTCAGCCAAAACAAAATTAATGGCTGTGCGTAGCAAAAGAATCAGGCCAGGCTTGGATGATAAGTGTTTAACTGCCTGGAATGGTATGATGATTAAAGCCCTGGCCGATGCCGCAGAGGTATTAAATCATAAACCATATTACGAAAGAGCATCAGCTGCGGCCAGTTTTATCTTAAACCACTTAAAATCAGAAAATGGTGGCTTATACCGTAATTATAAAAACGGAAAGGCTTCTATCACAGGCTTCTTAGATGATTATGCCTTTTTTATTGAAGCATTGATTGCCTTGTACGAAGCTGATTTTGATGAAAAATGGTTAGATGAGGCAAAATCATTGACTGATTATGTGATCGCTAATTTTACGGATACAGATTCGCCGATGTTTTTCTATACTTCAGCTGAAAGTGAAGATTTAATTGCCCGTAAACATGAAGTAATGGATAATGTAATTCCCGCTTCAAATTCTACCATGGCGCAGAATTTGCAGCAATTGGGTTTGCTTTTTGATATTGAACAATATGCCGAAAAAGCCTCAGAAATGCTTGCTGCGGTTCAGCCGAAGATCAAAAGTTATGGCTCTGCTTACTCAAACTGGGCTATTCAATTGTTAAACGAAATTTACGGTATAAACGAAATTGCCATTACCGGTTTAGAAACCGATAATATTAAGTTAGCATTAAGCGGACATTATATTCCGAACAAAATTACATTGGGCGGAACAAAAAGTAACCTGCCGCTGTTAAAAGGTAAGCAAAGCAATGAAACAAAAGTTTATCTTTGCCGAAATAAAGTATGCCAGTTGCCGGTTAACACTGTTGAGGACGCATTAGAGTATTTACAATAAATTAATTTAAATGAATATTTCACCAAACTCTGTAGTAGCGTTAACTTACGAATTGCATACTACTAACGAAGAAGGACAACAAGTTTTTGTAGAAAAAGCTGACGAAGAAAATCCTTTAGTATTTTTATATGGCGTTGGCATGATGTTGCCTAAATTTGAAGAACATTTAACTGGTTTAAAAACTGGAGATGAATATGGCTTCGAGCTATCTGCAGCAGATGGTTACGGTGATATTGATCCAGGTGCTTTTGCCGACCTTCCAAAAACCATGTTTACTGAAGCTGGTGGCGAATTGCCGAATGTAGGTGATGTGATTCCTTTACAGGATAACAATGGTAACCAGTTTAGAGCAGGTGTTACTGCTGTTCACGATGAAACCATCTCAGTAGATTTAAACCACCCAATGGCTGGTAAAAACTTAGTGTTTAGCGGTGTGATTTTAAATGTACGTGAAGCTACTCAAGATGAATTGGCTCATGGTCATGCTCACGGAGCTGATGGTCACTCAGGCCACTAATCATATATAAGCGATTTCGAAGAAGTCAAGTTTTGAATAGCAATTTTGCCATTTAAAACTTGACTTCTTTTGTTGATATCCATGTTTAATCTTGAAAAACCTCATCTAAAATAAGTTTCAAACCTGATATAATCGTTGTGGTTACCACTTCACCTTCGGTGAGCAGTTTTGTTGGTTGAAACTTGCCATTATCATCGAGGATATATCTGAAAAATGTTTTTTCCGAAGGGCTTACAATCCAGTATTCCTTAACGCCAGCTTCTTCATAAACCTCGTATTTATTGATCAATTCTTTTTTGTTGTTGCCAGGCGATAAAATTTCGACAACAATATCGGGTGCACCTATGCATCCACGTTTATCCAGTTTAGTCTGATCGCAAATTACAACGATATCTGGTTGCACTACGGTGAAAACTTCTTTGTCATTTACGCTTTTCTTTGCTAAACGTACATCAAAAGGGGCGCAGTAGACATGACATGGTTTCCCTTTGAGTATATTGTAAATGGGGACAAAAATGTTGGCTAAAATACCTTGGTGAATTCGAGAAGGAGCAGGGCTCATTTTGAATAAGTGCCCTTTAATAATTTCTAAGCGCTCTTCAAATTCGAAGCGCATGTAATCTGCATAACTGTAAGTCGCACCAAAATCGACCTCGTTAAGGGTTTTAATTGGAGGTTGCTCCTCTTCAGTAGGATATGGTTTAATGTTTTTCATAGCATTTATCCTAGTCTTTAAACACCTCTTCAAGAACAAGCTTAAAGCCTGGTATAATCGTTGTAGTTACCACTTCGCCCTCAGTAAGTAGTTTTGTTGGTTGAAACTTGCCATTACCATCGAGGATATATCTGAAAAATGTTTTTTCCGAAGGACTTACAATCCAGTATTCTTTAACACCTGCTTCTTCATAAACCTCGTATTTATTGATCAGCTCTTTTTTATTGTTGCCAGGCGATAAAATCTCGACAACGATATCTGGTGCGCCAATGCATCCGCGTTTATCAAGCTTAGTCTGATCGCAAACTACCACAATATCGGGTTGCACCACCGTGAAAACTTCTTTGTCTTCTTGAGTTTTCTTTGCTAAACGGACATCAAAAGGTGCTGAATAAACTTCACATTTATGGCCATTCAATGCATTATAAATTGGTACGTAAATTCTTCCCGATATTTTTTGATGAATCCTGGAGGGAGCAGGGCTCATTTTGAAAATGTACCCTTTGATAAGTTCTAAGCGCTCTTCAAATTCGAACCGCATGTAATCTGCATAACTGTAAGTCGCAGAAAAATCGACCTCGTTAAGGGTTTTAATTGGAGGTTGCTCCTCTTCAGTAGGATATGGCTTGATATTCTTCATATTAGGCATTTAACCAAATATACTAAATATCTTAGTTTTTTTTCTAAAAATCGATCTTCAAACGCAGTCCGCCATTAGTGAGATTAAGGTTTTCTTTAGAGAAAGTTTTCATCGGTACCCTTAAAAAAGGCTCGATGGCAATATTGTTCTTTTTGGATATTTTTTGTTTATAACCCAAAGAAAAATTATAAAACCCAATGTATTTACTAGGATCTATATTGGCTTCGGGCTGTGGCTCTGTAGTTTTTTCTTTAACAATTAATGTCTTCGAATCGGCATAACCATTTGCTGTTGTGGTAGAAAAATTCTGCACCTGGTTTACAATGTAGTTGTTCTGTTGTGAGTTGTTTAAAACAGCCAGTGCAGAAACTCCTATATTGGTGTAGAGTTTATCACTAATATTATATTTTAATTCCAAAGGAACGTTAATTCCGCGTACTTTAGCATCAACCGACTCGAGGTTTTTGCCTGATAAGGTTTGTGGTGCAGAAGCGTTCAACGACTCTGTGGTGCTAATAGAAGCATAAGAAACGCCAGAACTTATTGATAATTTATTGGCAATAGCATACGACAAAGAAAAGCCATAGTTCATGGTTACTTTATTATCATTACCCATTGCTGGCGCAATATACACATCAGGCTGCCATTTAGAATTCTCGCTTGTTTTTGATGGCGATTTTTGTTGATTCGCATAACTATCCTGGGCAAGCAGTTTCTCAAAACTTGTTTGCGTAATGGGTTGAGATTTCTTCTTTTCTGTGAAAATATCAAACTGTTTTGTTTTCAGGTTTGAAAGATTTGCACCCGCAAGTTTATTATCTAAAAGGTTATTGTTTACAGAAACTAATTGCGCTGATGTATTAATAAACGGATAACTGGTCTGCTCTGTTAATAATGGTTTTGTGCTTCCCGTAATTTTGACTGGACGATTGGCCGCTAGGTTATTTACAGGGGTTCTATTGTTATTTAATGAAGTAGAATTGATTTTAGTTTCAATGTTGGTATTTGAATTCCCATCGGCTGTAGCATTTTGCTGAGCTTTAGGTTTAGTTATTGTAATATCTTTTTTCTGATCTATATTATTGTTTTGCGCAAAAAATACACCTCCGAAGACCAAAATTAAGGCAGCAGCAGCCCATAAAGGCCAAAAAGCGATGCCTCGGCTCTTATTTTTTTTCTCCGAAAAGCGCTCCCAGGCACCATTAGGGTATGTTTCCTCATGGTTTTGGAGTTGCGCGGTAATATGCTCAATTAATTCCTTATCCATTTTTTTCGTATGAATTAACCATGGTATTTAGGTAAAGGGTACGTAACTTATTTTTAGAACGTGTAAGGTAAACACGACTGGAACTTTCAGGAATGTTTAACATCTTCGAAATTTCATCATGGGCAAAGCCCTCAATTTCATATAAGTTAAATACCAGTCTCTGTGTATCTGGTAAGTGATTTAGTAAATTCAAAATATCATTAACGTGTAGTTCCGAAGCGACCGAAACCTGGGTAACCGGATGCTCACTTTCTGCTAAATCATCAACATAAAACTGAACTTTCGAACTCCGTATCTTGTCTATTGCCGTTCGCGAAGCAATCTGGGCAATCCAACCTTTAAACGATCGCTGTAATTCTTCCGGATTTTTTGGTGCTTTGAAGCCACCAACATGTTTAAAAATCTTGATAAAACTGTCATTTACAAGCTCTTCACTGTCAGAAGGATTCTTGGTATACCTTAAAATTATGCCCATTAAATAGCCATAAAATGATTTATACATCATTTCTTTACAGCTATTGTCGTTTTTTACACAGCCTTTTAAAATTTCCTCAAAACTGAGTATTTTTTTTATCACCCCTGTAAAGGACTATTTATTAAAGGTTTATCATGATTAATTATTGCAAATTTAAGAAAAATAACACCACCCAATTTTTTGAGTGGTGTTATTTTCGTTTTCACAGGTAGAATGAAATATTTTATTTATTTGTCATCACTGATAAGCCAACTCCAGTACTATCGGTTTTGCTCGATAAACCTTTAGCCCAAATGGTATAAATTTTACCTTTTTCGATTTTAACGGCCGGTAAGCTAACTTTAACTGTTCCGCCTTGTTTTAATTCGAAAGTGTAGTTGTCATTCGGTGCAATATTGCTAAAAGTGGTGAACTCTTTAAACGCTTTTGCGGTAAATAAAGGTGCATCTGTACCTGCGATAGCTAAATCAAATGGGGCAGAACCTGGACTTAAGTTTACAAAACGAACTTTAGCCTTATCGGTTTCAGGCGCTTTTAAATCATCTTCAAGAACTAAAAGTTTTGTAGATTTTAAAGTATCTACTACGAAAACCGAATAAAATGATCCTTCTTTTAATGTAGCTTGAGCTGTGGTTAAATATTTTGAGGAGTCTTTTTTAGCAACCCCCACCAATCTTGTTCCTGGATAAGCAGCATAGTATCCTAAATCTTTAGTGTAGGTAAAGCTATTTATTTTTTGGTTATCCAAGATAAAATCCAAGGCACCTGTTCCGGGTGATGCATGAACAAAGCCAATACCAGCCGCTTCTATCGGATCGTTGTTGAAATCCTTTTTACAAGCCGTAATGGTTAAAGCTATCGCTAAGAGAGAGAGAATAATTTTTGTAGTGCTAAAATTTTTCAAATTCGTTTTCATTTTAATGTTTTAAATCAATTTTTTGAACAAAATTGGTTAATGGCCATTAACGCTTTTTTCTTGTAAAACGATTAACGCATTGAAAACGCTACAGCAAGTTTAAATTTTTTATAAAGAAAAAGCCACATGGGTTGCATGTGGCTTTTAAATCGATATTTTACTTGAAGAATTAAGAATACATTTCTTCTCTTAATTTCGCAACATCGCTGCTGTTAATATATTCATCATAAGTCATTAACTTATCAATAGTGCCTTTTGGTGTAATTTCGATAATGCGGTTGGCAACGGTTTCGGTTAACTGGTGATCTCGTGAAGTAAACAATATTGCACCTTTAAAATCTTTCATGCCATTGTTCAGTGCTTCGATAGATTCCAGATCCAAGTGATTCGTTGGCTCATCAAACATCAAAAGGTTGGCTTGTTGCAACATCATTCTAGAGAACATGCAACGCATTTTTTCTCCTCCTGAAAGCACTTTTACGTTTTTAAGTACCTCTTCGCCCGAGAATAACATACGGCCTAAAAAGCTACGTACAAATTGCTCATCCGCATCGGTACCAGAGTATTCACGTAACCAATCTACCAGGTTTTCATCTTTACCAGCAAAATATTCAGAGTTATCATTCGGAATATCTGCAGTGCTGATGGTTACACCCCATTTAAACTCTCCTCTATGGTTTGTATCTCTGCCCGTTAAAACATCATAAAATGCTGCAGTAGCTAAACTGTTCTGAGATAACACTGCAATTTTATCGCCTTTATTTACCATGAAGGTAATTTTGTCGAACAAAACACCATCGTTTCCGTTTTTACCCAGGTTTTCCACCTGTAAAATCTGGTCACCAGCCTCACGACCAGTATTATTGAAGATAATGGCTGGATATTTTCTGCTCGATGCTTTAATTTCGGTAATATCAATCTTATCTAAAGCTTTCTTACGAGAAGTAGCTTGTTTTGATTTAGATGCATTTGCGCTAAACCTGCGGATAAATTCCTGTAGCTCCTTCACCTTATCTTCCATTTTTTTGTTCTGGTCGCTACGCTGTTTTAATGCCAGCTGACTAGATTCGTACCAGAAAGTATAGTTACCGGTGTAAATGCTCATTTTAGCGAAATCGATATCCACAATATGCGTACAAACTGCATCTAAAAAGTGCCTATCGTGCGATACAACCAATACAATATTCTGGTAATCGGCCAAGAAGTTTTCTAACCAGGCAATGGTTTCGATATCTAAATCGTTGGTAGGCTCATCCAGTAATAAAATATCCGGATTACCAAATAAGGCCTGTGCCAATAACACACGTACTTTCTGCGTATTGTCTAGCTCTTTTAGTAATTTATAGTGGTTATCTTCAGTAATGCCCAAATTGCTTAACATGGTTGCAGCATTGCTTTCCATGTTCCAGCCATCCATTTCGGCAAAAAGATTTTCAAGCTCTCCGGCACGTTCGCCATCTTTCTCCGAGAAATCTTCCTTCATATAAATGGCATCTTTCTCCTTCATGATGGCATAAAGTTCTTTATGCCCAATCATTACGGTTTCTAATACCGAAAACTCATCAAATTCGTAGTGGTTTTGTTTTAAAACCGCCATTCTTTCGCCTGGAGTAAAAGCCACACTACCAGAAGTCTGGTTAACTTCTCCCGATAAAATTTTTAGAAAAGTAGATTTACCTGCGCCGTTAGCCCCAATTACGCCATAGCAGTTGCCCTGGGTAAATTTTAGGTTAACATCTTCAAATAATGTGCGTTTGCCGTATCGTAACGATAAATTAGAAACTGAAATCATGCTATAATTGAAATAAGCCGCAAAGATACGCAAAAAGGTTGAGGGTAAAAAGGCATTTACTTGCTGTAAAGTTGAAAAGTTAAAGGTTGTAACGTTGTAAAGTTGACTGTTGGGAAATGGGGGGTTCTGTTCTTTGTAGGGAGAAGCAGTCCCGTTATCCGCTTTACTACGTTGCACTCCGTGTTCGCTACTACCGGGTTTATTTTACAAAAGGAAGAAGCTTTTGGCCAATGGTTTAAAAATTTTGTTCCGGAAAATTAAAACTTAATAAGAAAATTAAACTAAGAGTACGTCATTCTCGCGCATGCGGGAACCACGAAGTGCTCAGCGAAGCTAATCTTAATGCACGCAGCAGAGGCCATTAAGATTCCTAATCATTTGGGAATGACGACTTTTCTCAATGTACTTTGTCGTAAAATATTTATTTTAGTCCCATGCCAAATCATATCTTGCTCGAAACCATAAAAACGACACTTCAAAAAAGTAAAGTAGAAAAGTTAGCCGCAATTGCCTCAGAAGACACCTTTTCAGTGAAAGATCTGATTGATTTAAGTTTTTACCATGACGAACAGATCGGTTTTAGGGCCGCATGGATCTTAGAAAATGTATTTACTAACCACCAGCAAAGATTTCTGCCCTATGCGTGTTATTTTTTGGAGAAATTTCCGCAACAAAACAATTTATCGGCATTGAGGCATTATGTTAAAATCCTGGCCTTTATGACGAAGAAAAATACCGCTATGGAAATTAAAGAGATTCTTGCCGGTTATGATACCGATCAATTGGTAGCGGTTGTTTTTGCCTGGTTAATTGATGAGAAGATTCCTGTAGCCGTAAAATCACATTGTTTAAATATTTTGGCCAATTTAAACACCAAATACAGTTGGATAAAAGAAGAACTTTTGCAGACGATGGATTTCCTGGTAGATAAAGAAAGTATTGGCTTTTTTGCGAAAGTTAAACAGATCAGGAAACAATTGGCAGTTCGCAGTTAGCGGTTTATAGTTTGCAATTAATAGTTTGCGGTTTTCAGTTAATTAAACGTCAAATCTAGCCTTAAACCTTCTGCCTTCCGCCTTTTACCTTATATTTACCAAATGAGTACAACATACGATATTGTTTCAAAAGTTATAAAAGAACGTCGCAGTATTTTCCCTGCAAGTTATATAAAAAAAGAAATTCCGGTTGAAGTAATCAATCAGATTTTAGAAACAGCCAATTATGCACCAACACACAAATTAACCCAGCCCTGGCGTTTTGTCGTGATCAGAAAAGAGGGATTAACGAAACTTGGTGAAGAACTGGGCAAATTATATAAGGAATTGGTTAGTCCGCAACAGTTTTTACAGAAAAAGTACGAAAGCTTTGCCGAAAAAACGAGTCAGGCTGATTGCATCATTGCTATCAATATGAAGGTGAGTGGTAAAATACCCGAATGGGAAGAGCTGGCGGCCGTTTCGTGTGCTGTTCAGAATATGGCTTTAACTGCCGAAAGCCTGCAGGTTGGTGCCTATTGGAGCTCCCCGCCTTTAATTGATGATTTAGGTGATTTCTTAAGCCTGGGTGAAAATGAAAAGTGCATTGGCTTATTTTACATGGGCTATCATAATGAAAAGCCCTGGGCACCAAACCGAACTTCGATGGAAGAAAAGGTGAGGTGGATTGAAGGGTAGTCGTTAAGTCTTTAGTCCTAAGTCCAGAGTCTTTGTCATCTCTACTGGAGCGCAGTCCCGAACTTTCGGGAGAGAGATCTTTGAAGCAAATATTGAAACGAAATTTAAAAGATTTCTTCCCGAATTTTCGGGATCGAAATGACTATCTTTCTATTTATTTCATATTATGTTAAATCCGCTTGATAATTATTTCGAAAAAAAAGATGAGCCGATTAAAAGTTGCCTTCAATATTTAAGGTTGCTTTTAATGGGCTATTCCGATATTACAGAGCATTGGAAATACGGAATGCCTTTTTATTACCATAAAGGAAAAATGTTCTGCTATCTTTGGACACACAAAAAACTCCATCAGCCTTACATCGGTTTAGTTGATGGGAATAAAATTGAACACGAAGATTTGTTGCAGGAGAAAAGAGCCAGAATGAAAATTTTATTGATCAACCACCTCGAAGATATTCCCAAAAGGAAAATCGAATTTATTTTAAAACAGGCCTTTGCCTTAAGGAAATAGTCTGTCTTCCATTTAAAATCATCCGTTTTACATTCTCTATTACCCATTATTATATGTCTGCATTAAAATCTAAACTTTATCAGCTTTGTTTAACTTTTATTCAAAATAGGATAGAAAATATTGAATATTCCCTGCAACAGGCCAGGCAAGCTTCAAATGATGATACAAAAAGTAGTGCAGGCGATAAATACGAAACTACACGCGAAATGATGCAGCAGGAGATGGACCGCAACAGTAAATTACTGTACGAAGCCGGACAGCAGAAAATAGCATTACAGCAGATCGAAAATGTAGAATCAGATCGACTGATTAAAAACGGAAGTTTGGTTTTAACCTCAGCAGGTAATTTTTACATCAGCATCAGTGCCGGAGAACTAAATGTCGATGGGCAAAAATTCTTTGCAGTATCGCAGGCTTCGCCGATAGGGAGGTTTTTGATCGGAAAAGCAATAAATGAAGGCTTTAATTTTAATGGTAAAGAATATATCGTAAAAGAGATATTGTAGAGTTTTCAGCTGGCAGTTTGTAATTTGTAGTAGGTAGTTGAGTTAAAATCTGCGTAATCTGCGGGGACAATTTATCCATAGTTATTCCCGCTGATTTAAGATGATAAATGCAGATGATAAGTTTTCAATTAACCAGTTCTAACAGTTAACCGATTAAGCAATAATCAACTGTAATTTATTTAATTCCCATTCTTTGGGCAAAAGCTGGTACTAAATAAGTCTTCAAATCCGAATAAGGAATAAATACTACAATTTGCCCCTGGGCATAACTCGCTACTTCATATGGGTTGTACATAAAAGCAATTCCATTCGCATTAAAATAAAAATTTTTGTTCGGTTTTATAAAGTCATCAAAAAGAACAGTACTCAGTGCATCTTTAGCTTTGATGTTATATTCTTTGCGAAGATTGCGTTCTAAAATACTTTGTAAGGTATTCGAATCTATTTTAATGATATCACTAAGCACCATTTGTTTTTTGTTTTTCACATCTAAACAAAACATTACGCTGCTGTAATTGCCATGTGCACCACCAGTATAAGCATCAGTAAGGAAATCGACCACTACATAACCATTATCATTGTAATTGATAGATTGCTGGCTGTTGTTGGTATAATTCATCCAGGCCTGGAAATCGTCGCCACGGCTGTTTTTCTGCTGATCTGCAACCTGAATCTTATAATCTTTAAAATAAGCGGTGGCTATATTTTTGAAACCGATTGAGCGATCGATTTGTGATTTCACACCTGAAATTTTTTTAAGCTCCGAGTTTAGCCAGTTGCCGTATTCATCATTACTTTTGCTTTCCAGGTATTCAAAACTGATTTCAGCTACAGGCGATTTTGGCTGATCGGCAAATGCCTTAACCGAATCTTTATAAATGCCTGCATTGAACTGATAACTGCCCTCAGGATATTTTTCGGTTAAAGCAATCGGGTGTTTTTTGGTTTTATCACCACTTTCCCAATTGCCATTAAAGCCATTTCCATTCCATTTTAAGGCCAAATGCGGCGATTTAAAATCCTGCGTAAAGTATGATTCATAAAAACTGTATTCAGCGAGGATAATGCTATCTTTCCCGATTAAAGTATCGGTTGATAGGTTAAGCCATGAGCCATCATAGTAATAGGTGCCACTTACATCATTATCAACCTTTTGCAAGTGCATTACTACTTTTTTACCTGCAATGGTACCTTCCAATCGCTTGTAAAAACTTTCTGTAAGTTCGGCCTTTGCATTCGCTGTACTGTCATTTGTAGTTTCAGCGGTATTGGCTCCATTTTTAGGGTTGTTACAGGCAGATATGATCAGTAATCCGAAAAGGAAACAATGCAAGTAATATTTCATAGGGAGGATATAAAGTTTTAATGTTGTAAAGTTTGAATATTGAAACGTTGTGCTTAACCTTTCAACATTCAAACACGCTATGTTTTAAACCTCTTTGCTATGATTTTGTTTTATTAAAACTCTTGTTAATGCTGTAATATAAATTTTTTGCAGTGTATCTTCCCGGATCAATTATTCTTCTGAGCGTATAAAGCGGGTACTTCTCGTCTCTTGCTGTCGAAAGTATAAATGCCGCTTTAAAGCCATGTTCTTTTAGCTTGTGTAAGGTTGAAGCTTTAAAAACACCGTAGGGATAAGCGAAATACGCTACTTTTTTACCTGTAATTTGTTCAAGTTTTTTTGTTGGCTCATCAATTTGAGTGGTCCAGTCGGCATCGGTAAACTGAGCAAAGTTCTTATGATCGTAGGTATGGCTGGCAATCGTATTTCCTTCGTCAGATAATTGTTTAATCTGTTCTTTGGTCATGTAATTGATCCGCCCTTTTCTGCCGATCGATACCGTCATAATAAAATAAACGCCTTTAAAGCCGTATTTTTTCAATGTTGTATTCCCAATGGTAAATTGATCTTCATCTGTATCATCGAAAGTAATCATAATAGGCTTCTCAGGCAATTTAGCACCGTAAACCAGATAATTGTATAGCTGATCGGGTAAAATAGAATGATAACCACTATCGGCCAGCATTTTCATGTGGCCTTTAAATTTGTCAGGGGCAATAATGTCGTCGTGTGCCCTTTTGCTATCGCTGGCAATGTTGTTTCTAATTTGGTGGTAACACAGAACAGGCACCTCTCTGCGGCCCAGAATGGTTTTGTTATCGGCGGGTTTCGTATTGGCCGAATCTATATTAATCTCTTTGATCGTGCTGGTTACAACAACTTTTTCTTTTTGCTTATTGCTCGAACAAGCCAGTGAAAATGATCCTAAAAAGAGAAATGATAAAAGGATATGAGTGGCAGTTTTTAGATGTTTATCCAATGTTTTTAATTTATTTGATCAAAGATACAGCGTTTTCAGAAAGGATAAACTCTTTTTCATAAGTATCCCATTCTTTTTGAGTAATGCCCGATTTTAAAGCGTTTTTTCTGAAGAAGTTATAATCAGTTGATTCATTTTTAGCCGTTAAGCAGGCGTTTAAGAATTTAAACATCCGTTGCTCACCAATCATTTGCTCCAGGCCACGAAGCAGAAATGGACCATAGGTGTAGCGGTAAGTACCTGAGATCTCATTAATTTCTTTAATGGCATTTAAAGGTTTGGCTTTAAAATTTTTTAGCTGTTTCCCTCTATCTTCAAAATATTTAGTGCCGAAAGCTTTTCCGAATTTTTCTTCGCTTGCTTTTACCGATAAATACTCTGCAGTAGATTCTAAAAAGAACCAGAACAAAGTAGAGTTGGGTTGTAGCACATTACCGAAATAATAATGGCCAATTTCATGTGCGATAAATGGGTAATCATTCTGATTTTTAAGTTTATGTTGTTCCTCATCAATCATATCGCCCAGTTTAATGCCCGCAAAAGCAATGGTTGGAAAAGCCACAAAACCCCAGCTTCTGCCTTGGTTAAATTTTTCTACCGGCGCATGCTCAATAAATACATTTTTTGTTTCGTATGGGATTTTTAAAACCTTAAAATAATAGGCTTTCATTTCAGCAATATTCTGTTCAAAAACATTCAATTGCTTATCATTCATCTGCGTGTTTAAAAATAGCGCACCATTGGTTTTTTGTACATTATAATCTCCGGCAAAAAGCATGGGCGCAATTGGGATATTCGATTTAAATCTGGCAATTGGACCTGGTTTAGGTAGATCGCCGTTTACAAAAATCATTTTGGCATCTTTAGCCGTTACCTGGATATCGAAGGTCATCTGTTCAATCAACTTATCGTTTTTGATGTCGTAAATGATAGGATACCATTTAGATTGATCGGCAGCCCTCATGGTTTTGCCATTAAAAGCAATCAATCCCTTAAAATCTATAAAGTTCAGTGTATCAGTATAAATCGGGAATGCTCCTGTATAGGTGATGTGCAGTTTAACAGGATTTACCAATGCGCTATCTTTGTATAATGGGACGTAAGTTAAGCCCTCGCCACGCATGGCGCCGCCATAAAAGCCAGAATATTTTAGGGTTTGGTTTGTAGAATCTTTTATCGCCTTAATGTTAAAGCCCTTATTTAACACAATCTGATAGTCTTTTGTTAGGTTGGGGATATTGCTGAGGACAAAATCGCAGGTAATCTGGCCTGTAGCCATTACAACTTCCACCTTTCCGCTCAAGTGTGGTGTTTGTGCATGGAGCTCAACGATCTGAAAGAACAATAAAATAAATACTGCAATTTTTTTCATAAAAGAGGGTGGTTCGTTACGAAGAAGAGGCTGCATCCTATTGCAAATTCACTTCGAATTTGTCACGTTGAGCCTGTCGAAATGCCTTGTAATACATTTAAAGCAGGCCTTCGACAAGCTCAGGGTGACAATTGTATATTTATGCTTGCTTAAAAGCTATTTTTAATGCTATTGCTTAATGTTTTAGGCGACCAGTAACCACTGGCGATAATCCTGCGGATGGTAAACAGCGGATCTTTTTCGTCGCGTTTGGTTGATAATTGATAAGCCATTCTAAAACCACGCTTTTTAAGCTCCGGAATACCTTCTGCATTCCATAAACCAAAAGGATAGGCAAATTCTGTCATCTTTTTACCTGTAATTTCTTCCAGCTTTTTGGTTGGTTTATCTAATTGTTCTTCCCAATCCTTACCTGTATATTTTTTAAAGTTTTTATGATCATAAGTGTGGCTACCGATCACATTTCCTTCGTCAGCAAGTTGTTTAATCTGCTCTTTGCTCATGTAATCTACAAATTTGCCTTTTTTGCCGATCGAAACGGTCATGATGAAATAAACGGCTTTATAACCCAGTTTATCTAAAGTAGGGCGCACAATGGTAAACTGATCCAGGTCAGTATCATCAAAGGTTAACATAATGGGTTTGCTGGGTAGGGCAGCACCAGTGTTCAGGTAGGCATAAAGCTGATCTGGTAAAATGGTATGATAACCGCTATCGGCCAACATTTTCATCTGGTCTTTGAAATTCTGGATTTCTACAATATAATCTTTACCTACTTTGCCATCAGTTGGTTTCCAGTTTCTTACCTGGTGATAACATAAAATAGGTACCTGTTTCCGGGCTAAAATGGTTTTGGCATCAGCAACTTTTATTTTCGAAACGTCAACCGGTGTTCCTGTACTTGTAGCAGTTTTGGAAGTTTGCGCGGTAGAATCTTTAGCCGTGGCATTTTCTGTTTGAGATTTAGATTGACAGCTGGCAAATAAGATTACTCCGGCTGTTATTAGGGTTAAAAAGCTGTATTTCATTATGAGGATATATAACTACAAAACTATAAAATCCGTCAATTATTTAACCATCAAAATAAATTGTGTTAATAATTAATTTTCGGTGCATAAAATTAAGCTAACTATCGCTTTTATTACACATTAAAGCCTGCTTAATATGCTTTAATTAAATATTTTAGCGGCTCAAACAAATTTTGATGAATAAACTTTATAAACTCCTGCTGTGTACGCAGTTTTTATCCTTAGCTGTAGTTGCACAAAACAAAACATTTACCCTAACCGAAAATATTCAAGTACAGCCTAAAGCAAATTATCAGCTTGCATCGCGCTTTTCGCCAAATAAGTTGAAAAAAATGGTTTATTCTACAGCTGTAGATCCACATTGGCTAAAGTTGAGCAACCGCTTTTGGTACACTTTCGAAAGCCCGAAAGGAAAATTCTGGTACCTGGTAGATCCTGCATCGAAAAGCAAAAAGCTGATGTTTGATAATGCTAAATTAGCAGCAGATATTACCCTGATCGTTCGCGATCCGTTTGATGCCGAACATTTACCGCTCGAAAACTTAAAATTTGCCGCCGACGAAAAAAGTATTTCTTTTGAAATTAAAAGTAGCATTGATGAATTGAAAAAAGACAGAAAAGATAAAAAAGCTACAGATTCTATGCAGAAGAAAATATTTTCTTTCAAATACGAACTGGCCAGTTCTAAATTAACTGAAGTGCCAAACTTCAGCAAGCCAAAACCAAAACCATCATGGGGATCGGTCGCGCCCGATTCGTCGGCCATTATCTTCTCCCGTAATTACAACCTGTACTGGATGGATAAAGACAACTACAAAAAAGCAGTCAAAAATGAAGATGACAGCACAATTGTAGAACATCAGCTCACTAAAGACGGGGTTAAATTCTATTCGTACGGAAGTGATGGCGATGGTGAGAACAACGTAGAGAACGAAAAAAACAACAAAAAACGCCGCGGTGCTTATGTGCTTTGGTCGCCAAATTCGAAATACTTCGTATTGGATAGAACCGATTCGCGTAAGGTTAAAGACCTTTGGGTAATTAATAGTGTTACACCTGGTCGTCCAACGTTAGAAACCTATAAATATCAAATGCCGGGAGAGGCTGAAGCCCCTCAGGATGAAGTTTTGCTGTTCGATTTTGCTGCAAAATCTTTTAAAAAACTGGGTGTTGCCGCATTTAAAGATCAAAGTGTTTCGGTTTGGAGCAAACCATCATTAAACAAAGACCGTGATAACGAATTCCGTCCGTCTATTTGGTTGGGTAACGATAGCAGGTTCTATTTTTCACGCACCAGTCGCGATTTAAAACGTATCGATATCGGTACGGTTGATATTGCTACCGGAAAAGTTACGCCTTTAATCGACGAACGTTTTAATACCTATGTTGAAGTTAACCGCCCAGGTTTAGTAAATGATGGAAACGAACTGATTCACTGGAGTGAGCGCGATGGTTGGGCACATTTTTATCTTTTTGACGGAAATGGAAAGCTGAAAAACCAGATTACCAAAGGTGCTTTCCACTGCGAAAGTATCGTGAATATCGACGAGAAAAAACGTATTCTTTATTTTACGGCAAATGGCAGGGAGACTAAAGAAGATCCTTATTATCTGCACTTGTATAGCATCAATTTTGATGGTTCAAACCTGAAATTGTTAAATGCTGGCGATTTTGACCATGTGGCGAATATGAACGATAACAATAGCTTCTTTGTTGATAATTATTCAAGAGTAAACACGGCGCCAAAAGCGACGCTTTATGATGGCACTGGAAAAAAAGTGATGGATCTTGAAACTACAGATCTTTCATTATTAATAACAGCGGGTTACAAATTTCCTGAACCTTTCAAAGTAAAAGCAGATGATGGCATTACCGATCTGTACGGCGTAATGTATAAACCTTTCGATTTCGATCCGAATAAAAAGTATCCGATTATCGAATATGTTTACCCGGGCCCACAAACGGAAGCTGTAAACAAAGCTTTTAGCAAAAGTATGGACCGTACCGAGCGTTTAGCTCAATTTGGTTATATTGTAATTACGGTAGGTAACCGCGGCGGAAACCCTTCGCGATCTAAATGGTACCATACTTACGGTTATGGCAATCTGCGCGATTACGGTTTGGCAGATAAGAAAACTGCTATTGAGCAACTGGCGGCCAAATATTCTTACATCGACGAATCCAAAGTGGGCATTACAGGCCATTCCGGAGGTGGATTTATGTCAACCGCTGCTATGTTGGTTTATCCTGATTTCTTTAAAGCTGCGGTTTCGAACGCAGGAAACCACGATAATAGCATTTACAACCGTTGGTGGAGCGAAAAACACCATGGGGTAAAAGAAACCATTTCGTTAAAAGGCGATACCTCATTTAAATACAGCATTGATAAAAACCCTGACCTAGCCAAAAACTTAAAAGGGCATTTGTTATTGATGCACGGCGATGTAGATAATAATGTGCATCCGGCAAACTCTATCCGCGTGGCCAATGCACTAATGAAAGCTGGTAAACGTTTCGATTTCTTGATTATCCCTGGTCAACGCCATGGTTTCGGAGATATGACGGAATATGCTTTCTGGAAGCTTGCTGATCATTTTAACAAATATTTAATCGGCGATTTTTCTGAACCGAGCGATGTTGATTTAGTAGAAATGGACAGAGATATCGAGCAGAACGGAAAATAGTTTTTATTACAATAGTTTCGATGGCCTGTGGAAATGCAGGCCATTTTTTATAACGATAAGTCGTCATTGCGAGGCTAATCCTTCATTAGCTGTGGCAATCTTTTTTGTTAGTATTAATGTTTTGATGATTGAATTTTTTTGGAAAGCAGGCTTCGGTAGTTCTTCGGTTATTTCAATCCTGCTATTGCCTATAGTCCCGATTTGAATTTTTTTAAATACAATATTGGTTTAAATCGGGAGCTATTTGGCGCTATCAGGTTTAATATTTTAGGATTGTATTCCAAATTTAAACCGTTCTATTGCAAATTTCCCCTTTGGACCATGGTTCGTGCCCTCGTTAGCCATTTTGTTATTTATTTAACCACAGATAAAAAGGGGATGCACACAGATTCAATCCGTGTTTATCAGTGTTCATCCGTGGTTAAACCATTTTCCTGCGAGTCATCTATTGTTTTGGTAAACAAATTTACCTTCCATGGTTTGTGTCCTCACAAACCATTCCGGTGATTTAGAAACAATTTAAAGGACATCACTGTTATTCTATTATGAATTACAAAAGCACAATTTTGGCAGCATTTCTCGTAATTGGGGGAATTGCCAGTAGCAGCGCTCAAGATATAGATCAAAAAAATGTACCATCAGTTATTAAATCAGCATTTAATAAAGCTTATCCAAAAGCAACAGATGTAGATTGGGAAAAGAAAGGTGCAAATTATGAGGTCGATTTTAATTTAGGGAAGGTAGATCATAAAGCTACTTATGCGGCTTCGGGCAAAACAGTTTCTTTCGAAAAAGATATTCCTAATGCCCAATTGCCGGCAGTAATTGCTAAAAATATTAAAGCAAAATACCCGAAAGGTAGAATCGATGATGTTGATTGGATTAATACTGCTGGAAAAATAACCTACAAAGTTGATATCGAAGGTACCCCGGATGTAAATGTTTGGTACGATGCCAGTGGGAAATTTATCAAAGAGGTAGCCGACTAAAATTTTAAAACATGACTGTCATGGCTTGTGTCCCCACAAAAGCATTTTAGTTTTATCTGTTTTTTTTGGAAAGCAAGCTTCGGTAGTTCTTCGGTTTTTCCCCTTTTCGCCATGAGGGTGTCCAAAAAGGTAGGACACCCTTTTTTGTTTTCCCATTAATTCGTAAATTAATGGTGCTAATGAAAACAAGATCAAATTTACACTTTAAGGCATTAACCTCCCAGCAGGTTGTGCTTTTTC